>ERZ1035025.5-NODE-5-length-157159-cov-78.359864_pt1 | contig 157159 bp, 118 predicted proteins | sample MGYA00520619_ERZ1035025 | MGnify/ENA primary metagenome ERZ1035025 (study PRJEB33766, sample SAMN09781742) | gut metagenome | biome: gut microbiome | host: Homo sapiens | place: Madagascar | study: EMG produced TPA metagenomics assembly of the PRJNA485056 data set...
AAAAATGTGTAATTTTGCAGTCCGATTATTTCGGGGATACACTTAGAGTCCCCAGGATTGGTGTGTTAATAGCAATGTCCTGTGGCCGGGATTTGCGGTTAGAGAATCACCTGTCCGAAATAGTGAGTAAAAAGATTAAAAACGTTTTTTAGTAGTAATTTAAATTTTAAAATGGACACATTAAGTTTCAAGACTATCTCCGTAAACAAGGAGACAGCTAAGAAAGAGTGGGTTGTAATCGACGCAACAGACCAGGTAGTTGGTCGTCTTTGCTCAAAGGTAGCAAAGTTGCTTCGCGGTAAGTACAAGCCAACTTTCACTCCACACGTAGATTGTGGTGACAACGTAATCATTATCAATGCAGCAAAGGCTGTATTCTCTGGTAAGAAAGAGACTGATAAGATTTACACACGTTACACTGGTTATCCTGGTGGTCAGCGCTTCAACACTCCAGCTGAGTTGCGCAAGCGTCCAGACGGTATGGATAAGATCCTTCGTCACGCTATCAAGGGTATGTTGCCAAAGGGTCCTCTCGGCCGTTCTTTGATGGACAACCTCTTCATTTACGATGGCACAGAGCACAAGCATGAGGCTCAGCAGCCAAAGGCAATTGATATTAACCAGTATAAATAATTAAGGTAGAATGGAAGTAATTAATGCAATTGGTCGCCGTAAGAGCGCTGTAGCTCGTGTATACCTCACAGAGGGTACCGGTAAGATCACAATCAACAAGAAAGATATTGAGACATATTTCCCATCAGCAATCCTTCGCTATGTAGTAAAGCAGCCATTGCAGTTGCTCGAGGCTGAGGGTAAGTATGATATTAAGGCAAACCTCGACGGTGGTGGTTTCACCGGTCAGAGCCAGGCTCTCCGCCTCGCTATCGCTCGCGCACTCGTTAAGATCGACGCTAACGATAAGAAGGCATTGAAGGATGCAGGCTTCATGACACGTGACTCACGTGCTGTAGAGCGTAAGAAGCCAGGTCAGCCAAAGGCTCGTCGTCGCTTCCAGTTCAGCAAGCGTTAATCTTATACATATTTTATTATATATATACAGATTATATATAGCTGAGCTAAAAAGTTTAGTATCTAAATCGGTGAGATTCCATTAATCGGGGACTACTCATCGACTGATTCTAGTAGAATTTTTTCGATAAGCGAGAGCAGAACCATGCTTGCATGAGTTATGCCGAGCGGAGAAAAAATGCACGTTAGTGAATTCAAAAGAAAGTAAACAACATTTAAACAAGAAAAGACAATGTCAAGAACAAATTTTGACCAGTTACTTCAGGCAGGTTGCCACTTCGGACACCTCCGTCGCAAGTGGAATCCAGCAATGGCTCCTTACATCTTCATGGAGCGTAACGGTATTCATATTATCGACCTCAACAAGACTGTCGCTAAGATCGATGAGGCTGCTGAGGCTCTCAAGACAATTGCCAAGACAGGTAGAAAGATCCTGTTTGTCGCTACTAAAAAACAAGCTAAGGACGTAGTTGCTGAGAAGGCAGCTTCTATCAATATGCCATACGTAAACGAGCGTTGGGCTGGTGGTATGCTTACCAACTTCCCTACAATCCGTAAGGCAGTTAAGAAAATGACAAACATCGACAAGCTGTTGAACGATGGTACATTCTCTAACCTCTCAAAGCGCGAGTTGCTGCAGATCAGCCGCCAGCGTGCTAAGTTGGAGAAGAACCTCGGTTCTATCGCTGACTTGACACGTCTCCCAAGCGCACTCTTCGTAGTTGACGTAATGAAGGAGCACATCGCTGTTAAGGAGGCTAACCGTCTTGGTATCCCTGTGTTCGGTATCGTTGATACCAACTCAGATCCAAAGAATATCGACTACGTTATCCCAGCTAACGATGACGCTAAGGATTCAGTAGAGGCTATCCTCTCTGCAGTTTGCGGTGCTATCGCTGAGGGTCTTGAGGAGCGTAAGGCTGAGAAGGCTGACGACAAGGCTGCTGCAGAGCAGAAGGATCAGCCTAAGAAGAAGGCTGCTCGCAAGGACGAGGCTGAGTAATTAGGCAAACAAAAATATACTGGAGCCATTGATTCTGTTTTATGATTCGATGGCTTTAGTTCTTTTCAAGCAAAGATTATTATTAACTTTTAATATTAGAAAAATATTATGGCTGTTTCAATTGAAGATATCAAGAAACTTCGCGCTATGACTGGTGCTGGTCTTGCTGACGTTAAGAAGGCACTCACAGAGGCTGAAGGTGATTTCGATAAGGCAAAGGAGTTGCTCCGTGAGCGTGGTCTCGCTATCGCTGCTAAGCGTTCTGACCGTGAGACTTCTAACGGTTGCGTTCTCGTTAAGAAGGTTAACGATTTCGCTGCTATCATCGCTCTCAAGTGCGAGACTGACTTCGTAGCTAACGGTGCTGACTTCATCAAGTTGACATCTGACATCCTCGACGCTGCTATCGCTGCCAAGGCTCACACTCTCGACGAGGTGAAGACTTTGAAGGTTGGCGAGTCTGATGCTCAGGCTGCTGTTACACAGCGCTCTGGTATCACCGGTGAGAAGATGGAGCTCGACGGCTACTGCGTTCTCGAGGGTGACAACATCGAGGTTTACGACCACATGAACAAGCACACTCTCTGTACTATGGTTCAGCTCAACGAGAACAACGCGGAGGCTGGTCACAAGGTAGCTATGCAGGTAGCTGCTATGCGCCCTGTAGCTCTCGACGAGTCTTCTGTTTCTGAGGAGACAAAGAAGACTGAGCTCGAGGTTGCTGTTGCCAAGACTAAGGAGGAGCTCGTAGAAAAGGCAGTTAACGCTGCTTTGAAGAAGGCTGGCATCAACCCAGCTCACGTTGACTCTGAGGAGCACATCGAGAGCAACACCAAGAAGGGTTGGTTGACACCTGAGCAGGCTGAAGAGGCTCGCAACATCAAGAAGACTGTTGGTGAGGAGAAGGCTGCTACTTTGAACCCTACTATGATCCAGAACATTGCTAATGGTCGTCTGGCTAAGTTCTTCAAGGAGAACTGCCTCGTTGACCAGGAGTTCCAGTTCGGTGACGGTGACAAGCAGACTGTTGCTCAGTACCTCGCTTCTCAGAGCAAGGATCTCAAGATCGTTGCTTACCAGCGCTTTACTCTTGCTGCTGAGTAATCATTACTCAAAAGCAAGCGTTAATTTGACTTATAGTTAAATTAGAATACCCGGGAGTTATGAAGTTAAGCCTCGCTTTGCTTCTAACTCCCATTTCTTTTTTATATAAAAATTTGATGTTATGAAGATATTTGCCATCGGTATGAACTATACCGAACACAATAAATCGCTGCATGGTACGTTATCTAAACCAGAGCGTCCTGTTATTTTTACCAAGGCTGATTCTGCGCTGCTCAACAACGGCAAGCCTTTCTTCATCGCGGATCATCTGGGAAGAATTGAGTATGAGACCGAGCTGGTGGTGCGCATCTGCAAGTTGGGCAAGACCATTCCGCAGCGTTTCGCCCACCGCTATTATGATGCGGTGACCGTGGGCATCGACTTTACCGCCCGCGAGATGCAGAAGAAGCTGAGAGAGGCTGGACAGCCTTGGGAGCTTGCCAAGGGATTCGACGGTTCTGCCGCCATCGGCGAATGGGTGGATATCCAGAAGTTCCGCGACATCCAGGCTATCCACTTCCATCTCAACATCAACGGCGAGAATGTGCAGGAAGGCTGTTCGAGCGATATGCTCTACAAGGTGGATGAAATCATCTCCTATATCAGCCAGTATTTTACGCTCAAGACTGGAGACCTGCTCTATACGGGTTGTCCTACAGGATGCGGTCCGGTGAAGATCGACGACCATCTGGAGGGCTATCTTGAAGATAGAAAGGTACTCGACTTTATGTGTAAATAGAAAGAATATATGAATAAGAGTAGAATATGGCAATACCTCTGTATCGTGGCAGTGCTGGTGCTGATGGCGCTGCCTGCTGCGGCACAGAGATTCTTCAACCTTACCTCGCAGGAGGTGAAGGTGGACTCCATATTGCCTCAATTCGTATATTCTTTGCCTTTGCAGGGGGATTATCAGGATTCTATCTATACGGTAACAGTGAAATATCCGGAGTATGTGGATATGCCTGCTACCGATATTTCTCATTACAACCGACTTTCGGGCGCTGCTCTCCCTGAGCAGGTGGCCATCTGCCAGCAGGTAACCGAATGCCGGAAACAAGGCTTGCTGGTGATTTCCTTTTCTCCTCTCGTTTTCAGGGAGCACAGATACCAGGCGCTGGTGAGCTTCATGCTGGATATCCAGGCGAAGCCGCTGAAACGTTCGCAGCAGGAAGCCCGGCTGAAGACCCGTGGCGGGGAGGATTCTTCTCCCGCCTATGCCGACCATTCTGTGCTGGCAAGCGGAAAATGGGCAAAGATCAGGGTGAGCGAAACGGGTATTCATCAGTTGACTGCCGATGTGGTGCGCCGTGCCGGTTTTTCGGATATCAGCAAGGTGAAGATCTACGGTTATGGAGGAAATCTCCAGAACGAAGCGCTCTATGCCCAGGATATCCGGGAGACTGACGACCTGAAGGAGGTGCCGCAGTATGTGGTGGATGGCAGACATTATTTCTATGCCCGCGGTGCGGTGAGCTGGAGCAGCCCTACGGCTACGGTGCGTACCCGCAATCCCTATTCAGACTATGGCTGTTATTTCATCACCCAGAGCGATGAGTCGCCGAGTCTCTGGGCAGATTCAGCCTCTTTCGTATCTTCCTGCCATCCGATGCCGGAAGATTATCATTCTCTTTATGAAGAAGATGGGTTCAGCTGGATGCAGGGTGGAAGGAATCTCTTCCATCCTACAGCCGTCAAGGTGGGCGATACCCAGAAGGTGGTCATCACCAATCCTACCGGATGCAGCCGTGGAAAGCTGGTGGTGGCTGCTACCGCCGGCACCAACACCCAGGTGCAGATCAGGAAGAACCAGAAGGACCTGGGAACCATGAGCCTCCAATTGCCTGTCAATACCAGCAGCAGTGCCTATACGGTAGGCGTGGAAAGGAGCGCCACCTATCCGCTTCAGGATTTCGGGGAGAAGGATACCATCGAGATACAGCCACTCAGCGGTGGACCTATCCATCTGGATTATGTAGCCGTAACCTGGGAGCAGCCTGCGCCCTTTGCCGGTTTCGGAAGTCAGATTCCTGCAGCCGAGTATGTGTATGGCATCACCCCGCAGGATCACCATGCCGACGGGGCTGCTGATATGGTAATCATCATCCCTACCTCGCAGAAACTGTCCAAGCAGGCACAGCGGCTCAAGGAATTCCACGAAACCCACGACGGGCTGCGGGTGAACATCGTGCCCGCCGATGAACTCTATAATGAATTCTCCAGCGGTACCCCCGATGCCAATGCCTATCGCCGCTATCTGCGGATGCTGAGCGACAGGGCGGCTACGGCTGCTGACATGCCTAAGTATCTCCTGCTCTTCGGCGACTGCGTATGGGACAACCGGATGCTTACGGCAGATTGCAGGCTGCTGAATCCGGATGATTACCTGCTCTGTCATGAGAGCGATGACTCGTTCAGCAAGACCACCTGCTACGTGAGCGACAGCTGGCTGGGAATCATCGGCGAAGGAAAGGGAGCCGATCCGAAAACCGAACTGCAGGATGTGGCGGTAGGACGATTCCCGGTAACCACGGCGCAGGAAGCCAAGATACTGGTGGACAAGACCATCAACTACAAGAAGAACGCCAATGCCGGAGCCTGGCAGAACACTCTGATGTTCATGGGCGATGACGGCAACGAGAATCTCCACATGGCGGATGCCAACGAGGTGGCAGACGACATCGCCTCGCTGTATCCGGGCTATCTCATCAGAAAGGTGATGTGGGATGCCTATACCCGCCAGACCTCCTCTACGGGAAATACCTATCCCGAAGTTTCCAGTATCATCAGGCAGCAGCAGGCTAATGGTGCCCTGGTGATGGATTATGCCGGACATGGAAGCGAAACCCAGATTTCGCACGAAAACGTGCTCAAGATCACGGATTTCGAATCGTTCAGAAACGAGAATCTGCCGCTGTGGGTGACGGCATCCTGCGACATCATGCCTTATGACGGTACGAAATCTACCATCGGCGAGGCTGCCCTGCTGAATGAAAAAGGTGGAGCTGTGGCATTCTACGGTACCACGCGTACCGTGTTTGCCCAGCAGAACAAGTATATGAACCGTGCCTTCCTGCGCAGGGTGCTGAGCCGGGAAGACGGCAAGCCGCTTGCGATAGGCGAGGCACACCGGCTGGCACAGAATGACGTGATGCTGGGCAATGTGATGGCGGGCGAGATAGACCGCTCGGAAAACCATCTGCAGTATGCCCTGCTCGGAGATCCTGCCCTCTCGCTCAACCTGCCGATGATGAAGGTAGTGGTGGATTCCATCAACGGCATCTCCTGCCAGCGCACCGATACGGTTCCGCTGCTGAGAGCCGGAGATATAGCCAGGATTGCGGGACATGTGGAGACGGATGTAGATTTCCAGGGGGTAGTGACGGCTACGGTAAGGGATTCCAGGGAACTGGTTACCTGCAAGCTGAATGATGCCACAGCCGACGGAGCCTCCACAGCCTTCCAGTATTACGACCGCCAGAAGACGCTCTATCAGGGTGCTGACAGCGTATCCGGCGGAAAGTTCGCCTTCAGCTTTGCTGTACCCAAGGATATCAATTATTCGGGTGATACCGGACTGATGAATCTCTATGCCGTCAGCAACGACAAGAAGCTGCGGGCGAATGGAGAAAGCGCACGGTTCAAGGTCGGCGGCAGCGTGGTGGCAGGAAACGACTCCATCGGTCCGTCGGTATTCTGCTATCTGAACTCGCCTACCTTCGTGGATGGCGGCAATGTGAATACCACCCCTTATTTCGTGGCAAGGATATCAGACAAGGACGGAATCAATGCCGCAGGAAGCGGACTCGGCCATGACCTGAAGCTGGTGATAGACGGAGATCAGTCGAAGACCTACAATCTCAACGGTTATTTCTCGTATGATTTCGGAACCTATACCAGCGGTTCCACCTGCTACAGTATTCCGGAACTTCCGGCAGGCAGGCATCAGCTTACCTTCACGGCATGGGATATCCAGAACAACAGTTCTACCACCACCCTCCACTTCAATGTGGTTAGCGGTCTGGCTCCATCGCTCTTCGATGTGGGCGTGACGGAGAATCCAGCCCGCAGCACCACCACCTTCATCGTTTCTCACGACAGGACGGAGAGCCGGATGGATGTGGTGATCGAACTCTATGATACTTCGGGCAGACAGCTCTGGCGCCATGCCGAGAGCGGAGTGCCGGCTTCGGAGGTCTATACCGTGAAGTGGGATCTGTCGGTAGATGGCGGTCGCCCTCTGGGTACGGGCATCTATCTGTATCGGGTCAAGGTTTCATCGGATGGCAGCAGCTATGCCTCCAAGACCCGGAAACTGATCATTATAAAATAGAAAATATCATCATATAAAATAATGTAGTATGAATAGAATCGTCAAGATATTCGCAACCGGTTTCCTCTCGGTATGGGCGCTGACGGCATCGGCGCAGAACGGAGAGGGAGATACCAAGGAGAGTCTTTTCAATCCGGTGAACTATGCCGTCATCTCTCAGACCATCGCGCCCGATGCCCGCGGTGGAGGTTTGGGCGACGTGGGTGCGGCAACCGATCCGGATGTCAACTCGCAGTATTGGAATCCGGCAAAGTATCCTTTCAACATCTCCAGGGCGGGTGTATCGCTGAACTTCACTCCATGGCTCCGCTCGCTGGTTAACGACATGAATCTCGCCTATCTTTCGGGCTATTACCGCATAGGCGATTACAGTGCCGTATCCGCTTCGCTCCGTTATTTCAACATGGGTGAGGTGTTTCTTTCTGATCCGGGAGAAACCGACAATACGATGACCATCAATCCCTATGAGATGTCGATCGATGTGGCTTACTCTCTGATGCTCAGCGAGAATTTTTCCCTGGCGGCAGCCATCCGCTGGATCTATTCCGACCTGCGCTTCAACTATCAGGAGGAAAATTCGCCAGCCTCGGCTTTTGCGGCGGATATCGCAGCCTATTATCAGAACTATGTCAACATCGGACCGCGTGAGTGCCAGTTGGGCGTAGGTCTGAACATTTCGAATATCGGCAGCAAGATCACCTTCAGCGGTCAGGAGTATGGTGAGTTCCTGCCAACCAATCTGCGTCTGGGTGCCTCTCTGATGATTCCTATCGACGAGTACAACCGCTTTACCATCGCCGCAGATGCCAGCAAGTATCTCGTGCCGACGGTTCCTGCTCAGAATGAGGGAGAGGACAACTCGGAGTATGAAGACCGAGTGCATCGCGAATACAACGATATTTCGGGCATCAGCGGCATCTTCAAGAGCTTCAGCGATGCCCCTGGCGGATTCAAGGAAGAGCTGGAGGAAATCAACTATGGCGTTGGTGCCGAGTATGTGTATAACGACAAGTTTGCCCTGCGTGCCGGTTATCATCACGAGAGTCAGAGCAAGGGCAACCGCAAGTACTTCACGGTGGGAGCCGGTTTCAAGATGAATGTCTTCTCGCTCGATGCTTCCTATGTGGTTGCCACCGCCAAGAGCAATCCGCTCGACCAGACCCTGCGCTTTACGCTGGCGTTCGATATGGACGGATTGAAAGACCTGTTCAAGCGATAGATAAACATATTAATAACTTTAATCATAAATATAAGATTATGAATATTCGTGTAGGATTCGGATACGATGTTCACAAGCTGGTAGAGAACCGTGACTTGTGGCTGGGTGGTATCAAGATAGATTATGAGTTGGGTTTGCTCGGCCATAGTGATGCCGACGTGTTGATTCATGCCATTTGCGATGCCCTGCTGGGTGCCGCCAACATGCGTGATATCGGTTATCATTTCCCAGATACGGCAGCAGAGACCCTCAATGTGGATTCCAAGATTCTGCTCAAGAAGACGATGGACCTGATTGCCACCAAGGGATATACCCTGGGCAACATTGATGCAACGGTCTGTGCAGAGCGTCCGAAGCTCAATCCGCATGTTCCTGCCATGAAGGAATGCCTGGCAAAAGTGATGGGGGTAGAGGAAGATCAGATCTCCATCAAGGCTACAACCACAGAGAAGTTGGGCTTTACCGGAAGAATGGAAGGAATCTCAGCTTACGCTACAGTATTGATAGAAAAGGCTTAATGAGAGTTAAAATCTTGTAGATTTTTGACGAATTTTCTAATAATTCGTTGATTTACATCAAAAAAACTCAAAAATAATACTTTTTTTGCCGAAATATTTGGAGATTCGTAGAAAAAGTACTATCTTTGCAGCGTCAAAAGGTTAATAGATTGTTTAGGTTAGTAGTAATAGATTTAGGTTTTTAGTTATTAGGTTTTAAGGTAGATTGTTTAACAGATAATTGAGAAGGTCGTGAGACTATTTTGATTAGAATTTTTAAGTTAAACATAGTGCATGCCACAGCTCGTTGAGAGTTGTGGCATGTTTTATTTTATTAAAAGTCTTCCTTTTTCTTCGCTAACTCAAATTTTTACATTATCTTTGCAAGCAGAATTAAAAGGATAATCATGAGAGTACTCATAGTAAATACAAGTGAGAAGGCGGGTGGAGCTGCCGTGGCTGCCAACCGCCTGATGGATGCCCTTAACAACAATGGTGTTAAGGCTAAGATGCTGGTGCGCGATAAGGTGACCGATGATATTACCGTGGTGGGGTTGCCACGCTCGCTCAGGATGCAATGGAATTTCCTGTGGGAGCGCTGGTGCATCTTCTGCCGCCTTCATTTTTCCAAGAAGAATCTCTTTGCACTCGATATCGCCAATGCGGGATATGACATCACTTCCCTGCCAGAGTTCAAGGAGGCTGACATCATCCATCTGCACTGGGTCAACCAGGGCATGCTTTCGCTGAAGACCATCCGGAAGATCATCAGCAGCGGAAAACCGGTGGTATGGACCATGCACGACATCTGGCCGGCTTCATCCATCTGTCATCTTACCCTGGGTTGCCATCATTACAACAATGGCTGCGGCAACTGCAAGTATCTGCCGGGAAACGGGGGAAAGAACGATCTGTCGGCTAAGATATGGAAGAAGAAGCAGAAGGTGTATAACAGTGGGGCTCTTTCCTTTGTTACCTGCAGCAGATGGCTGGCAGCGGAAGCCCGGTTGAGCGGACTCCTGGCGGGTCATCGCATCGAGACGATTCCCAATCCGATAGATACCCATGTATATTGTCCGCAGGACAAGCTGGAATCCCGTCTTCGCACGCAGCTGCCGAAGGACAAGCGCATCATCCTCTTTATCGCCCAGAGAGCCACCAATCCTTATAAGGGCATGGATTATCTGATAGAGGCGTGCCGGCTGATGGCTGAGCAGCATCCCGAGATGAGAGAGAACACCTGCGTGGCTATCCTGGGTGGACACAGCGAGGAGTTCGAAGGCAAGCTCTCATTCCCGATTGTTTCGCTCGGTTATGTGAGTGATGACAAGCGCATCGCGGATATTTACAATGCTGCCGATGTCTTCGTGCTTCCTTCCCTGTCGGAGAATCTGCCGAATACCATCATGGAGGCGATGGCTTGCGGCGTGCCTAGCGTAGGATTCAAGGTGGGCGGCATACCGGAGATGATCGATCATCAGAAGAACGGATATGTGGCAAACTACCGCGATGCCAAGGATCTGGCGGCTGGCATCCACTGGGTGCTGGAAGAAGCCGACCGGGAGAATCTGAAGAAGGCGTGCCTGCAGAAGGTGATGCATAACTATTCGCAGCATGCGGTGGCGCTGAAATATGTTGAGGTGTATAATCAGGCGATGGCCTTTAAAAACTACCGGATATGATTAAGTTTACCGTCGTAACCTGTACCTACAATGCTGAGAGTGTGTTGCAGCGTACATTGGATAGTGTCAATAAGCAGACTTACTGCAACATCGAGCACCTGATCATAGATGGTGTTTCGAAGGACAAGACCCTGGCTATGGTACGGGCATACCAGAACAGGGCAAAGGCTGGAGAGAATGCCCACGAAATCGTGGTGTATTCGGAACCTGACAAGGGACTCTATGACGCCATGAACAAGGGCATCGACCGTGCCACAGGCGACTATCTCGTGTTTCTGAATGCGGGAGATGTCTTTCCTTCCGACGATACCCTGGAGTATGTGGAGGGATGCGTAGGCGAGGGCGAGAACCTGCCGGGCGTGCTTTATGGAGATACCGATATCGTGAATGACGAAGGAAGATTCCTGCGCCATCGCCGTCTATCACCTCCCGAGAAGCTGAACTGGCGCTCGTTCAAGTGGGGGATGCTCGTCTGTCATCAGTCGTTTTATGCCCGCACGGATATCGCCCGCCAGATTCATTATAATCTTCACTATCGCCTTTCGGCGGATGTGGACTGGTGCATCCGTATCATGAAGGCGGCTCAGCAGCGCCATCTTCCGTTGCGCAATGTCCATGCAGTCATCACCAACTATCTGGATGGCGGCATGTCGGTGCAGAACCACAAGGCTTCGCTCAAGGAGCGTTTCGAGGTGATGCGCAGCAACTATGGCATCGTTACCACGGTTCTGGTGCATACCTGGTTTGTGGTGAGAAGTCTCTTCAAGCGCTAGTTCGCATGGTTTTTAGCAAGAAAAAATAAATTTAAATGGCAGAAACATTAAAGGAAAAAACAGCAAAGGGTCTCTTCTGGGGAGCCATGAACAATGGGGCGATGCAGGTTATCGGACTGGTATTCGGCATCGTCCTGGGCAGACTGTTGTCGCCAAGCGATTATGGTATGATCGCCATGATTACTGTTTTTTCTCTGATAGCCAATGCCTTGCAGAATTCGGGCTTCATCACGGCTATCACGAATATCAAGGAACCTACAGATAATGACTATAACTCCGTATTCTGGTTTAATATCTCTGTAGGTGGTTTTCTATACCTGGTACTTTTTCTCTGTGCCCCTCTGATAGCGGGCTATTATCATACTCCGGCACTGGTTCCTCTTTGCCGGTATGCATTCCTGTCGCTGTTATTCTCCAGCCTCTGTACGGCTCAGTCGGCTTATCTCTTCAAGCACATGATGGTGAAGCAGAGGGCGCAGTCGGGCATCATCGCCACGCTCTTTTCGAGTGTGGTAGGAGTGATCATGGCGTTTTGCGGCATGTCTTATTGGGCTTTGGCTACCCAGACTATCGTTTACAGCATTGTGAATACGGCGCTGTTCTGGCATTATTCTCCGTGGCGTCCGAGTCTGCGGTTCGATTTCGACCCTATCCGCAGGATGTTCAAGTTCAGCTGCAAACTGCTGGCTTCCACCATCACCACCCATATCAACAACAATGTGCTGAATATCCTGCTGGGTCATTACTTCACGGCGCATGATACGGGTAATTACAACCAGGCTTCGCAGTGGAACTTCAAGGCTTACAGCGTGATACAGGGAATGGTGGATTCGGTGGCTCAGCCTGTGCTGGTAGATCTTCGTGAGCAGCCTGGACGCCAGTTGGACGCCTTGCGCAAGCTGATCCGCTTCACGGCATTCATCTCCTTCCCGCTGATGCTGGGATTTGGAATGGTGGCTAGGGAGTTTATCGTCCTGGCTATCACCGAAAAATGGCTGGCGAGTGCCTTCCTGCTGCAGATTCTCTGCGTGAGTGGTGCCATCATTCCGATGAGCCAGCTCATGTCGAGTCTGGTGGTGAGCAACGGTAAGTCGGGTACTTATTTTGGGGTGACCTTTGCCCTGGGTGTGGTTCAGATTCTGACGATGATTCTGATATGGCATTGGGGCATCCGCACGATGGTCATCGCCTACGTGCTGCTGAACATCATCTGGCTGTTCGTATGGCAGTATTTCTCCCGTCGCCTGATAGGCTATCGGGTATGGATGTTCCTGAAGGATATCCTGCCGTTTGCGCTGGCTGCCCTGGCGGTGATGACGGCTACCTATTTCGCCACGCAGTCTATCCACAATCTGTGGCTGCTCCTGCTTTGCCGCATTCTGATGGCTGTGGTGCTGTACTATCTGGTGATGCGTATTGCCGGTGCTGCCATCCTGAAGGAGTGTATGGCTTTCGTGAAGAAGAAAATGGGAAAGAAGTAACCTTGATGGGTTTATATGAAAAAATCAGAATGAAGGATGAATACAAATAAGACAGTTTCAATCATCATGGGCACCTACAATGGTGCCGAATATATCAGGGAGCAGTTGGATTCCATACTCTCGCAGACCTATCCCCTGAAGGAGATCATCATCCAGGATGATGGTTCTACGGATGATACGGTGGCAATTTGCACAGCCTATGCCGAGAAGTTTCCTATCATACATTTCTCGCGCAATGCCAGCAATCTGGGATTCAATCAGAACTTCAAGTCGGCTGCGATGAAGGCTACGGGCGATTTTGTGGCTTTCAGCGATCAGGATGATGTCTGGTTTCCTACCAAGATAGAGAAGCAGGTGGCTGCCATCGGCAATCATGACATCTGTTTTTCTACCCATCTGCGTGGTGCCGACAGGGAGCATACGCATCTTGTGAATCCTCAGTACAGCCTGGAGGCGCTGCTCTTCTGCGGATTTGCCGGACATACCATGCTGCTCCGCCGGGAGTTTATCCAGACAAGTGAATACTGGCTGCCGAACATCATGTACGATTGGAGTCTTGCCATCTGCGCCCAGTTGCACGGCGGTATCGTGATGGTAGATGAACCGCTGAACTGGCATCGCACGAATCTGGCTTCTGCCTGTCATGAGGAACTGAAGCAGGCAGGCAAGAAGGTGGATGCCCGCCCTACCTATCAGCCTTACCTCTATGGTATCGCCAATTATCGCAGATTGCAGCAGCAGCCCAACTGGCAGATGCTCTATACCTATATATATGAGCATACCCGGGAGCCGAAGTTTGCGCTGGCACATCGCATGAGCTATTATATGCTGCATCACAATCTGCTGGCACTCTTCTGCCTCTGCTTCCTCTGTCTGAAGCATGGTGACAAGATATACTACAGCAAGTATCAGCGGGGCTTGATGGCAAAGATACGTGCCTTCTGCTATCCGTTGATCTTCTCATATAATAACATTCAATATAATAGACAATCTTAAAATACGAACTTTATGAATATTGCATTATTGACTGCAGGCGGTGTTGGTAACCGTATGGGACAGGATATCCCAAAGCAATTTATGACGATTGATAACATACCTGTTATCATCTATACCATGCAGGCTTTCCAGAGCCATCCTCAGATAGACGCCATCTGCGTGGTGTGCCTCAAGGGATGGGAAGTGGTACTGCAGGCGTATGCCAACCAGTTTAACATCACCAAGCTGAAGTGGATCTTCGAGGGTGGTGACAGCAATCAGCACTCCATCCGCAATGGCTTGTGGGGCTTGCGCGATGCCGGATGTGCAGAGGATGATATCATATTGGTACACGATGGTGTGCGCCCGCTGGTAGCAGAGCGAATCATTACCGAGAATATCGAGAAGTGCAGAAAGTATGGTTATGCCATTACGGGTATGATCTGCAAGGAGGCTATCATGCAGAAGGTGGATGACTGTGTGAAGAATATCGACATCCCACGTGAGCGGCTGGTTCGCACCCAGACCCCCCATACCTATCCTCTCGGCACTTTGCTGAAGGCGCACGCCGAGGCTGATGCCAAGGGTATTGACGGCACGGTGGCATCCTGTACCTTGATGGCTGAGCTGGGAGTGGATAACCAGCACCTGGTGATGGGATCTGAGAAAAACGGATTGAAGCTTACCCAGACGGAGGATGTGGAGCTGTTTAAGGCATTGAAGCATACCACCAAGGATGAGTGGCTGAAATAGATAATAGGCTCTGCCGATATAAGTTGAAATAGATAATAGAAGGAAATAGATAGTAGGATGAAACAGACAAATCTATATAATGAAGATGTAAAGGCGGCTTTGGCTGCGTTTGAGCTGCCATGGCAGCAGCTTTCGGGCAAGAATATCCTGGTGCTGGGCGCTACTGGATTGATTGGTGGCTGTCTGGTTGATATGCTGATGCAGCATGAGGGACTGGATTATCAGGTTTATGCTGCGGGTCGTAACGAAGAGCGGGCTAACAGGCGCTTTTCGGCGTATCTTGATTCCGGACATTATCATTTTCTTCCTTTTGATGTTACGGCTCCCTTGCCGGTGGATATCTCTTTCGATTATATCGTGGATGCTGCTGGCGGTGCCTGTCCACAGCTTTATAGCGAGGATCCTGTGGGAGTGATGAAGTCTAATATCTTCGGTGTGGATAATCTGCTGCGCTTTGGACTGCAGCACGGCTTGAAGAAATTGGTCTATGTATCTTCCGGAGAAGTCTATGGCGAGGGCGACGGTCGTGTCTTTGAAGAAAGCTATAGCGGGTATATCGATCCTACTACGGTGAGGGCGTGCTATCCTTCGGCAAAACGTGCTTCCGAGACGCTTTGTATCTGCTATGCTCATCAGTATGGCATTGAGGTGTCCATCGCCCGTCCGAGTCATATCTACGGTCCGTTCTTTACAGAGAATGATAATCGTGTTTATGCCCAGTTTATCCGCAATGTATTGCGTGGCGAGGATATCGTACTGAAGAGTAAGGGGGAGGCGTTCCGTTCGTGGACTTATGTGGTGGATTGTGCGATGGCGCTGCTTTGTATCCTGCTGAAGGGCGGGAACGGCGAGGCATATAATATAGCCAATGAGGAGTCGAATGTAAGCATCAGAACCTTGGCAGAAATAGTTGCTGATCTGGCTGGCAGAAAGGTGGTCTTTGATATTCCCGATGATGCCAGTCATGGCAATACCACTCCTATTACCAAGGCTGTTTTTGCTACGGATAAGTTGGAAGCTCTGGGCTGGAAGCCGATTACATTATTAAAGGATGGTCTGGCTCATACCATCCAGGTTTTGCTGTAAATGATAGATTGAGTTTTTGCATGTGGTTTAAGAACGGGCTGAGGTCCCAAAAAACAGAAGCAGCACGCCCTGAGAGCGTGCTGCTTTTGGTCTTTTAGTGTAGTTTTTAAACAACAAGACATACGTCTTAACTCCTTTAACTCCTTTTCCTTAGTTCCGGCAGGATGAATATCGAATGGAACTCTCGCTTTTCTACTGGTGGAATCTTCATATAATCGCCATAGAGGTCGGTGAGGTAGGAATCGGGATTGCATGGTGCAGGAAATTCCTTGCCCTCAAACTTGATGGTACCCAATGGCTTGACCGCCTTCTTGTCGAACGAGATGCCTCGGCCATTCAGGAAAGGAACATCAGAATAACGGGTCTTCTTTCCGAACAAGCCTACTACCTTCCATAATGCACTGCACAGACAATACTTGCCTCCGAAATAGAAGAACTCAGCAAAGGAACGCAGAGAGTAAGTGTGTCGGTGGTTCAGGATAGAATAACTCTTGGAGATACCTTTTGTCAAGGTCTTGATCCACGAACGGGGAATGTCTGGATAATCCACAAAAGGGAAGATATCCACAAAGATTCCCTTTACATAAGGCTGGCAGAAATCATCGCCCTGTTCGATATAGAGAGAGTTGCAGTCGCGGATCTTCGTGATAGGCTCCTTGCTTCCCGGATCCGATTGGGGGGTCTGCAGATAGAGCCAGTCGGGCAGTTCCTTGGGGGCAATCTCCTCGAATCGTTTTTCATCTTCCAGCGACATACCGATATCGATATCGTCATCCCAAGGTATGAAACCGCCATGGCGTACGGCTCCGAGCAGGGTGCCGCCATCCAGCCAGTATTCTATCTTGTGGCGCTTGCAGATTTTGTCTATTTCTTCCAGAATAGCCAGCTGCTTGAGTTGGCATGCCCGCAGATTCTGCTGGCTATATTCTTTGATTTCTTTGTAAAAGTCCATATTCTTTATATTTTTATCGGGAAGACCCGTATGGGATCTCTCCCCGGATTATAAGAAATGCGTGATGATTAATGTGGCATTGTATGCCCAGAAGTAGATGGCGAGGAAGAGAGTGACTCCTCTCATCGCATTAGCCAGTTTGGGTTGAGCCTCTCTGAATGCATAACCCATGGTGAATGGGATGACGAACATCCAGTGGGCTGCCATGATATATACCTCGTTGAGTCCGAAACCGAGCACCAGGTGAAGGAAGGCATCGAATGCCGCACAGCTCAGGCACATCCACATCAGACGGGAGTGTCTGCTGTAGAAAACACCGGCTGCAAAGAGCAGGAAAACGAATGCTTCGAAGAGGTAGCTGATGGCCCAATCGTATCGGATAAAGGTTGGGCGCGATACGCTCAGGTCTTTGAGTAGTTCCTTCTGATGCAGCTGGATGCCTTCTCCAAAGAGGTTTTCTACGATGGATTCCATTCGTGGGGTAGAAACATCGGTCCATTTCAGGAATGGCATATCGGATACCGATTTGCCTCGATGAGCATCCATCCACGCATCGTGAACGGCATTCTTCTGGGCAATATCGGGCCTTTTCGGCATCAGCTTTCTTTCTATCTCCTTGCCTTTTTCCTGCTGAGGCTTGACGATGTATTCGTTCTGATAGTAAAAGCTGCCGCCCATGATGAGGAGCGGGAGGATGAAGGCGATGGCAAAGAATCGGGGGGAGAATACCTTTCTGCCATTACAGAAAAGCGACATGATGCCGGTCTTTACGCCATTGCTCAGCGATACTCCTGCCGTGGTAAGGAACAGCAGACTAGCCTGCCATGCCTTGAGCTGTTTGCCCTGCGCCATACAGGTTCCCACCATATAGATGCTGACCAGCAGACAGAGCATGGAAAAGCAGAAATGATCGGGTACCATCGTGGTGAGCATGATGGAGGCAAAGGAGAAAAAGAATGCCGTGAGAATGTAGGCATCCAACCGGCATAGCTGGATGAGCTCCCGGCAGATGCGGAAGAAGAATACGGCAGAGAAAGTGGCGCTGATGACGAGCATCACTGCCATGATGAAGGTGGCACAGTTGTGATGAGACCAGCCCATCAGCCAGTCGTTGAGACAGGCTCCGGGATAGAGTAGGGCGCCAAAGAGCGGATGGCGTGACAACTCAAAGTATATCTTTTCGTTGGAAAGAAAGATATACGAGTAGGCATCGAAACCGGATACCGTGAAATGCTTGTAGAAAATACTCCAAAATCCCAGTTTGCCAGCCTTGAAAAAGCTTGCAGGATAGGAATGGATCAGCACGGTATTCAAGCTGGCGAATACCAGCATCGAAACAAGTGCAAGAATCCTTTCTTCTTTCTTGATTTTAAAAATATTCTTCATCGTTTTATTCTTATTTGGCTGCAAAGTTAGTGTAAAAAATTGATTGTGGGAAGAAAAATGAGGAAATATTTCATTCCTGCTGTTTTTTTGTGGCGGTTTATTTGGCATTGTCTGCTTTTTGGGTTATCTTTGTCTCCCAAAAAACGGATGATGACAGATTCCGACAATTGTGTATAGTTAACGAATATCATAGATATGAAACAGCCAGCTAAGATTGATGTCGCCGTATTGATGCTTTTCTTCAATCGTCCCGACAATTTTCAGAAAGTGTTTGACGAGGTGAAGAAGGCTCGTCCTGCCCAGTTGTTCCTCTATCAGGATGGAGCAAGAGGTGAGCGGGATGTGCCGGGTATCGAGGCATGCCGGCAAATAGCATCAGATGAGAATATTGATTGGGAGTGTGAGGTGCACAGATCTTATCAGACTAAGAACCAGGGATGCGATCCATCTGAGTATCTCTCACAGAAATGGGCTTTCTCGATTGTGGATAAGTGTATCGTGCTGGAAGATGACGATGTGCCTTCACAATCTTTCTTCCCTTTCTGCAAGGAGATGCTCGACCGCTACGAGCACGATGAGCGTATTGCCATGATTGCCGGATTCAATGAAGATGAGGTGACACCCGACTGCGAGGACAGCTATTTCTTTACTTCTGTCTTCTCTATCTGGGGATGGGCTTCGTGGCGCCGTGTGGTGGACAAATGGGAGGGTGACTATGCCTTTCTGCGCGATAAGCAGGCGATGCGACAGTTGGAATCGGTGGTTCGCCAGCGTGGGCTCCGTAAGGACTTCATCCCGATGTGCAGAGATCATGCCCATAGTGGAAAGGAGTTTTATGAAAGCATCTTCTGGGCTTCGATGCTGCTGAATTCCAGTCTTGCCATCATGCCATGCAGGAATCTGATCAATAATCTGGGTCTCTCTGATGACTCCACCCATTTCTCGGGCAGCATGAAGACGACTCCCAAGGCTTATCGCAGAATCTTCACCATGAAGCGCTATGAACTGAAGTTTCCGCTGAAACATCCTAAATATGTGGTGGAAAACGTAGATTTCAAGGAGCGGGTGTACAAGATCAATGCCTGGGACCACCCATTCATCAAGACGTCACGCTCCCTGGAAGAACTCTTTCTGAATCTGAGATATGGTAATTTCTCCAGCATCTTCAAGGCGATGGCTCGCAGATGGCGCAAGACGATTGGAAGAGATAAGCACGCTTGATCTCTTCCTAGCAGAAATATCCGATAATCAGAATACCATTGTATATCAGCAGTGCCAGACCCAGGACGAGCAATACGCCTTTTAGGCAGCGGCTGTAGAGCTGCTGTCGGAGTTGCAGCTCTTGGTTTGGCTGCTGTCGTTTTTGCTTCAGAAGGAAACCGATGGCTATCGGAATGGCGTATATCCAGTGCCCCGCCATGATATATACCTCGTTGAGACCGAAGCCGAGTCCGATATGCAGCATCATATCTAGACCGAAATACGACATCACCAGCCAGAGATACTTGCTCTTTCTGCCCGCCCAGATGCCGGCAACAAACAGCAGCATGATGACTGCCTCTACCACATAATTGATGGCGTATCGGTATTTCACGAACATCGGGCGATGGCGCAATTCATCTTCCAGCACATAATCCTGATGCAGCTGGATAGATTCGCCCATCAGATTTTCGATGATCGACTGTGTGCGGGAGCTTGTGGCATCCGTCCAGTTCATGAATTCACCTTTCATGATAGGGGCACCTTGCTTAGGCCCCCTTTTCTTTTTGGCTTCTTTCTTAGCCAGTTCCTTTGCCTTCCTTATGCTGTCGTTCTTGGCTTTCAGGGCTATCTCCTGGGCAGAGATAATCTTCAAGCCTCTTTTGATAGAGTCGTTTGACAGCGAATCACGGGTATGCTTGATCTGTGCCATACGCTCCTGTCTGGCTTTCTTCTCAGCCGCTTTCTTGGCTTTCAGTTCCTTGCGTGCCATCTCGTTAGGCCATACGAAGACGCGGTATTCCCATCTGCAGAATCCCCACAGCAGGGCTGCTGGCAGGATGACTGCCAGGAGAAGATGCTTAGGGCGGAAGAATCCCTTTCCGTTTACGAAGAATGCAGAAAAGAAAATCTTCAATCCGTTATTGAGCGATGTGCCGGCTGTAAGGATGAAATATACCACGCTCTGCCATATCTTGAGCGGATGGTGATGTTTCATTCTGAGACCGGATACATAGAGTGCCAGGATGAGTAGCATCATGGAGATGACGAAATGGTCGGGCACGATGCAGGTGACCATCACATATCCGAAGGAGAAGAACAGCAGGGTGAGGATATGAGATGCCGTCTTGTCGAGATCCATTACCTCCCGGAAGATTCTCTTCAGGAAAAGGGTGGCATAGAATCCGCAGAATATCTGGATGACTACCGCGATGAAAAGGGCACAGTTGTAGCCTGTGAGTTTCATCAGCCCCATATTGATGAGGTAAGGAATATACATATAGAAGGCGAGCAGCGGATGGCGATATACATTGTATGCTGCATTCCAGTCGCTCAATACCCAGTAGGTAAGCGGGTCGAAGCCCGATACGCAGAAGTGGCGGATGAAATTCTTGTAATAATCATCCGTGATGAGGGTGAAATGACTGGCATAGCGGGCTATCACTACACCATTCAGAACGGCAAGTGCCAGAAAAATGCCCAGGGCGAGCCATCTTTCTTCTTTCTTGATCTTGAAAATATCGAATATCTTTTTCATATCTTTCTATTTCTTTCAAGTTTTGAGAGGAATCATCTCTTTGTCTTTCTCTTAGTCTTTCTCTTTCGAGTTTTGAAGATTCTTTTATTTCTTCAGGAAGAATCTTACTAATAGGAAATTAACGGGGATACAGATACAGAGGGTAGGAATCATCGCCCACTGTTTGGCGAGCCCCAGACCAACGAAGAGGTTGAGGCAGACAGTTTGCATCGTATAGTTTACCACATGCGAGAGGGTGAAGCCGGCACCTCGCTTGGCGTTTGCCTTCACCTTGAAGGTGTATCGGGTACTGGCGATGAAATTGAAGATGAAGCTCACAATGTAGGCGATGGTGTTGGCTGTGGTAGCCAGACTGTGGTCGCCCATTCGCGGAATGAAATGGTTCAGCACCGGCATCATAGCCAGATAAATGACATATTGCAGCACCGTAGCCAGTCCGCCTACGATTCCGAATCTGATGACTTCGCCCAGCTTCTCCCGTCTGGCATCATCCATATTATTAATCTTGTTCTTGATATTCATCGTTTTATCTTTTACGGCGTGCAAAAATACGCCTTTTTCCTGTTTCTAGCAAATTTTCTTTCTACAAAATATTAATCTGCCTGGATTTATCTTAATAGTTTCCCTTTTCCGAAGAGATAAGCCAGTTTGGTCTTCTCCATTATCTTGGCAATGAGCAGGCTGCCTGTAATGGCAAGGAGGATGGTGACGGCAGCAAACGAGATTTCGCTCGGATCCCAGCTGAAAAGGGGATGATAGAACTTTGCAGCCATCGTAAAGATGGGGTGGAAGAGATAGATGGGCAGCGTATTGCGCCCTATATATAATAAGGTGTTATCTATCTTTTGAATGTAGATTTTGCCTTGAATGCGAGTGATGAGGCTATGTATCCACATCAATGACGAAATGCAGCACCAGCAGGAGAAGATTACAGCCAGGCATCCCCAGTCGTACCATTCCTCTAAGCCCAGCAAGCTGAACCAGAGCAGTAAGGCTGCAGGGGAAGGATGGAATATCTTGCCAAACTCTATATGGCATTGGCGAATTGCTGTACCGATGAAATAATAGGCTGCGGCACTGGGCGAAAGAGCGGGTGTCTTGGACGCCAGCAAGAGTAGGGTGGCGAAGATGAAGAGGCTTGTAGTGGTACTCATCGTCGTTTTTCCTTGTTTGAGGCTTTCCCAAGTAGCCCCCTTGAAACTGATATAATAAAGAATGCCACAGATAATCATCGTCTGGATAAACCAATAAGGACCTATAGATGTGACAAATATCTTCTCGCAAATCTGTGAGAAGGATAATTCCGTGATGCCATCTCTTACGGGCATGAAATAGGAAAGTACAGAGAAACCGGATACCATGATAACGTAGGGTAGGGCGAGACACATCAGGTATATTCCCATTTGCTTGGGACTTTTCTCGATATTGACAAGATAACCCGTGATGATGAGAAAGGTAGGCATCATAAACGAGAGAATGCCTGCCTTCAGATGTGGATATGCATTGCCGAAGTTCACAATATGAATCAATATCATGAGAATGATGAGGATGGCTCGTATCAAGTCGAGGTCTGTATTTCTTTTCATGTTATTTTCTGTAAAATGGAAATTTATGATTCTCGGAATGGTTTGAAGTGTCCCTTGTCGGCGAAGGCAAGCATCTCTTTGTCTCCACGGCTATCTCCAAAGGCTTCTATCTCGTATTCTGAACGTTCGAAAGATTTTAGTACCTCTGCGATGCGGTGCACCTTCTCCTTACCGTAGCAATTGTTTGACTTGAATCGGCCCGTCAGCTTGCCGTCTTCTACTTCTATCTGGGTGCCGAGTACCTGAACACCTTTCAGGTTGCGGATATCAAAGAAAGGGCGAACCCAGTTGTCAATGCTGGCGCTTACGATGAAAACCTGGGCTCCTGCCACCAGTGCTTCGTGCATCAGGGTGATGCCTTTCGGGCGGAGCAGATGCTGGTTTTCTTCTGCAAACCCATGGCAGAGAGCATCAAATTTTTCGATGCGCATGCCGGCAAAGAGGTGGGCGAAGATCTGCTGCTTCGCCTTCCAGTTGGGATAAAGATGCAGTTTCATCAATACCAGCAGTGGGCTGTACATCAGGAAAACCATCAGGAAGCGGCCTCTGCCCTTGGCATACTTGATGAATTCCAGCAAGGTATCGCTCGTTGTCAGTGTTCCGTCGAAATCGAAACAATATATTTTCTTCTTCATTTCTTGTTCTTCTTTTGGATTAACTCTTTCTTATACGATATAGATAAGGATGAGGAAGGAGAGCAGCCAGGCAAGAACGATAAACTGCGTGATTCTGTCGCGCAGGATAATTTTCGTAGGGTCGCCGCTCTGCTGGTCAACCACTGCAATCTGGATGTATCTCAGCAAACCTACCAAAACAAATACGCTGGTAAGATAGAGGTATTCGGTATGGAAATTCTCTATTACTTCAGGACTCACCGTGTACATGATGTAGCATACCAGGGTAACTGATGCCGTAATGGTGATAGCCTGATTGATGAAGGTGAGATTGTATCGGCTCGTATTCTTGCGTGGCGCCTCGCCCGTCTTTTCCATTCGCAGCACGTCATCGCGGCGCTTGGCAAAACTCATGAAGAGGGTGATGAGGAAGGTCATCAGTACTATCCATTTACTGAGTATGATGTGCGTAGCGACACCACCCGCCAGCAAGCGGAGCACAAATCCGAATGCCACAATGCACACGTCAATGATGGCATACTGCTTGAGCTTGGCGCAATAGCAGAGGTTCATGACCCAATAGAAGGCGATGATTCCCATCGTCTCCCACGAATCGAGCAGACTGCATACCCCCATTGAGAGGATGAGCATCAGAAACATCAAAGCGTAGGCCTGCCTGATGCTTACGGCTCCTGATGCGATAGGGCGGTGACATTTCACCGAATGGCGGCGGTCTGCCTCCACATCATGGATGTCGTTGAAGCAATAGATGCTCGATGCGGCAAAGCTGTAGGCAAAGAAAGCAATCAGACCCGCCAGCAGGGCATCTGTATGAAACAGGGCACCGCCAAAGAAGAGGGGCACGAAGATAAACATATTCTTGATCCACTGCTTCGGGCGGATCAGGCGCATCAAGGCGGCGAAGCCTTTGCTGTCTTTTATTTCATTCTCGTTCATAAAAACTTCTTTTTATTTAATCTTAGATGATTCTTTTTATTTAATAATCTTAGATAGTTCCCTTGAGATCCATTCTGCAATCTTGCTCAATATCCAGGAGAGTGGCAGGGTGATGGCGATGCAGAGGATGAAGGTAGGCCAGTATCCCAAGTGATGAGGCTCGATATAATGGAGCACGAAGTGGATGTGGATGAGATAGCATTCCAGACTCAATGCTCCTACCAGCATAAAGCTGCGGTTAAACCATCCTGGAGTACGGCGGAAGATGCGGTTCAGGAGCAGGATGCTCGTGATGGTTAGCGGAATGTAGAGCATGCGCTCCAGGAAGAGCGGAAACATGCCGTGCTTCTCCTGTTCCAGGAAGATGCTTGCGAGCAGCGTCATCAGGAACATCAGCCATATCATCCAGATGCTGGCACCATCAAGTGTCTGCTTCTGGCACACCATCTCGCCCATATTGATGCCGATGAAGAAGATAGGTACTCGGCTCCAGAAGATTTCCAGATGGCCTACAGCCTGATGAATCGGTGTGACGTATTGCACCAGGATGCACCACATGATCATCACCACCGGCAGCCATTTGTAGATGGGGTGGCGCTTGATGAGTTCCATATAGGCTGGGGCGAAGAGATAGAGCATCATGGTGGCTGGGATGTACCAGAAGGTAAGCTCGTCGTATCGCCAGAAATTCCAGTTGATGGTAATCTCGCCTATCAGGTTGATCCACGCCTCGAGGTCTCCTCCCCGGAATCGGGGAATGTAGTAGAGACAGGCGATGATAAGCCACGCCGGGTAGATACGCAGGTAACGGCGGATGAAAAAATGCTTGGCAGAAGGATTCTTCATCCAGGAAAACCACAGGCCGATGCCGCTGAGAAACAGAAACATATCTACTCCTACATTGCCCATGCGGCGCAATCCGAAGAAAGCGTTCTCTCTAGGCAGTGCTACATGAAAGAGAATGATGAAGAGCATGGCGGCTCCCATCAATTCACCGCGATATCTGCTGATATTCGCCAGTTCTATGTCTTTTATCTTCATGATTTTCTTTTAATATTTCGGGTTTGGAATCTTCTTCATCAGTTGGGTGAAGAGCCAAGCCAGGCAGATGCTCGATATGATGTAGAGGAGCAGGCCGGCATAGATGTCTCCATGACGGCTGATGGGGATGAATATCTTGCGGGTGATGGGATGGGTGACGAAGAGGGCGGCTGAGATGACGCCCATCCATTCCAGAACCTTGTAGATGCCCGACAGCCAACTTACCTCCTGCAACAAATCGGCTACAAGCACACTGAGCAGACAGATGAAGAATGGTACGAAGGTCCATCCTATCATGTTGAGACTCAGACTGTAGATCAGCGAGATGCAGAATACGCAGCCGAAGATATTGGTTACAGGAGAATGGAAGGTCATCAGAATCTTCTCGCCATAGCGGGCGTACAGAATGCCCAGACCGAATGGCAGCATACCGCCCATGAAATTATAGCGGTAGCGGTTCATCGCCTCGCTCTCGGGATTGTCAAAGCCCAGCAGCAGCTGGATGCCGATACAGAGAAGCATCAATCCTACCGTCCATCCCCAGTGGCGGCGATAGAGCAGCAGTCGATATACGATGTAAAGCTGCAGCATCAGACCGAAAAACCAGTAAGGTCCTGGCCAGATGATGTTGTCGGGGTTGGGCAATACATTGTTAAACATACCCAGCATCGAAACGATGCCCAGCACCTCGTAATGGCGTGGACCCGGAGTGATGTAGTCTATCATCGTGAAAGCGATGAAACCCACGATCATCATCTTGAAGAGCTTCAGATAGTGATAGCGGATGAAGCGCAAAGGTTCGCGCCAGCTGATACTCCAGGATTGCTTCCTGCCCGAAATGCTGTACATCTGAGCCTGCTGGTCGGCAGAAAGATGAGGCTTGGCTTCATACTTCATCACCAGTCCGTACGCACTCAGGAAGAGGAATACGGGCACTCCGTAATGACCGAAGAACGACAGCAGATGGACAGGCAGGTTGATGTCGGGATTCGCCATCACCTGCAGCAGCCAGTCGGTGTTGTGCTGGAAGAACTGATATTCATTCTCCTTGACAATCGGACCTAGCCAATGGCAATAGTTGTGTAGGAAGATGCCGATGATGGCAAGTCCTCTCAATGCATTGCATGCACTTCTGGAAAGTATGTTCTGATTCATTTCCTGGCTCCTTTCTTTGTTTGTTTCTTATCTTTTTTCTTGTCTTGCTTCTTTTCTTCCTGCTTAGCCTGCGTCTTGAGATATTCATCCCTCAGCTTGTCGTAGTCGGCAGAGTTCTTCAGGATGCGGGGACGCATCTCGTTGTATTTCGGACTCAGGATGTTGTTCTCCTCCTTGTAGGTCGGAGTCTCTATGCCGGCAAGATACAGCAGCAGGTGCGGCAGGGCATCCGTCATCATCCGCTTGTCCTTGGCGGCACGTATCTGCCGGTAGATGGCGCGGTGTTTCTGGATGTATTTCTTTGAGCAGTAGATCCAGAAAGGAATCTCAAACTCATAGTGTGCCAGCTTCCAGTCGATGTTGGCGGAGTGGTTGCGGCAGATGAAGCCACGGTTTTCCTCGTAGCACTCCTCGCCATGGTCGGGCACATAGATGATGACGGCATCTTCCTTCTGGAATCGTTTCACGATCTCTGCCACGATGGAGTCGTTGTAGAGGGTGGCGTTGTCGTAATGACTCAATACCTTGCGCTGGGCATCGGTCAGCTCTGGGCGCTTGTCTTCGTAGCTGCTTGCCCAGAACTTAGCCTGGCTCTGGCGATAGCGCAGCTTGTAGTTCACGTGCTGACCCATCAGATGGAAAATGGTGAGATTATGGTCGGTCTTGAATTGTTTCAGACTGTCATCATAATCTTTCAGCAGTCCATCGTCCAGTGCATGCAACTGGGTGTTTCTGTGGTCGAACTGCAGCTTGCTCAGTTCCGGATTGTTCAGGAAGAAGCCGCCGCTGAAGTCATATACCGCCTCCTTAGCCTGAGGCAGGAATTCGTTGGTGATGAAGGTTACGTTGTATCCTGCCTTGCGGAATACCTCCGGGAAGAGCGGATAGTCGCACCATTCTCCCTTGTCGCCTACCACATAGGTAGAGAGCATGTGCTTGAATACGAAGCTGGTGAGGTTCCAGCAGGTCACGACATCTGTGAACTTGGTGAGTTTCTTCGATTTCTCCAGCGCCGATTGGTTTGGGGTGGTTTTCATGAAGTAGCCATATTGCTGTGAATGATGGCGACCGTAGCTTTCGCCGATGATCAGCACGATGTTTGGCGAGCGGAAGCTGCAGCTATCTACCTTCACCTCGTGGGCAGCATGAATCAGTTGGGTAATCTGATGCGCTGCCAGCTGGTTGGCATAGATGCTGAATTGGAGGCGGTAGATAGGCAGATAGAGTACGGCGTGATCTTTCTCTGTAAGGGTGTGCTCCACCTCTCCGATGGTTCTTCCCGACATCAGCTTATGGTAAGCCTCCTTGTTGTGCCAGGAGGTGCAGATGGAAGTGATGAGGATAGCCAGGCAGAGGATACCGAAGGTGGCTGGCATGGCTGCCGTCATTCGCGGAATAGCCATCAGTCGTTTCTTGAGCGATGCCAATTCGAGTACGGTAACGAGGAAGACGTAGAACTTGATGAGCCGTTTCCGGAAGATGACGATGAGTATCTGCAGGAGCGCCAGAAGCAGAATCCAGCCTACGCTGCTGAAGAGCACTTCGACAGAGATGAGGGCAGAGAGGAAGCTGCTTGCCTCGGAACTGTTGGTTTCTCCCACCAGCATCAGCATAGAAGGATTGAGTGTGGAACCGAAATTCACGAAGCAGTAGGTATCGGCGGCAGCCGTGACATATAATATAATGTATAATATGGCACGCAGTCCCCTGCGCACCTTCTTCGGGAATACGGCGAGGATGGCGCTCACGATATAGAGGTCCAGGAACAGCTCCAGGAACATGTTCTCGTAGAGCGTTCCGTTCTTTGGAATCGTGATGAGTGAACTTACCATGCCCAGGATGTACATGGACACAAAGAAGTTGGCATTGCGCCTGATAGGGGCTGATGCCAGACTAAGACAGTTCTTGATGATTTCTTTCCAACTCATAGCTTTCTATTGATGATGTTTGCTATTTTTAGAGAATTGATGTTTGGGCACTCTTTTAGACTTAGAGCGCCTGATAGTTTTTGATGGCGAGGTTCTCGATGCATTCGGGAACCATACCTTCGATGCTTTTTCCGGTCTTGATGCATTCGCGTATCTCCGTGCTGCTGATGTTGAGCAGCGGGGTTTCTACGATGGTCACACCGGCAGGCACTTCGCCTATGCAGGAGCCTTGGCGGGGATAGACCACGATAGGGTAGTGGGCAAGGATATCGTCGTGATGATACCACTTGTCGAATGCTGCCCAGTTGTCGCCTCCTATTAATAATGTAAACTCACATTCTGGATAATCCTTGCTGATGGCCTGCAGGGTGTGCCAGGTATAGGAAGGCTTGGGCAGGCGGAACTCATAGTCGCATGCCTTCAGCTGGGGTTCATTCTCCAGGGCCTTTTCTACCATCTCCAGGCGCAGGTGGTCATCGAGCAGGTCGGTAGCAGCTTTCTTGAATGGGTTCATGGGGGAGACCATGAACCACACTTCATCCAGTCCCGCCTTCTCGCAGAGGCTTTTCGCCAATGCGATGTGGCCGGTATGGATGGGGTTGAAGCTGCCTCCGAAGATTCCTACCTTCTTACTTTGAACTTTCAACATAGAACTTTGAACTTTATGATTAGCAAAGCAGGCTGCTTTGGCCTTTCTTTGATATTGCTATTCTGCGCTCAAAAAGTCTTTTACTAGCTGATAAACCTCCTGCTGAGCTTTTTCCAGGTCATCGTTTACGACTACGTGGTCGAACTGAGGAGCGAAGGTCAACTCGTAGCTAGCCTTGGCAAGGCGCTGCTCGATTACCTCAGGGGCATCTGTGTTGCGGCCTACCAGACGGCGGCGCAGTTCCTCTACCGAAGGAGGTTGCACGAAGATGCTCAGGGCACGTTCGCCATAGAACTTCTTGATATTGACGCCACCCTTTACATCTACGTCGAAAATCACAGACTCGCCCTTGGCAAGCTGGTTTTCTACCTGCGACTTCAAGGTGCCGTAGAATCTATCCTGGTAAACTTCCTCATACTCCAGGAACTCATCAGCCTCAATCTTGGACTTGAATTCCTCTGGAGACAGGAAGAAATACTCTACTCCATTCTGCTCTGTGCCGCGAGGGGCACGAGAGGTACAACTGATAGAGAAAGCCAACTTCAACTCTGGGTGCTCTTTCATCAGCCAGTTGACGATGGTACTCTTGCCGCTGCCCGATGGGGCGCTGAAAATCAATAATCCGTTCTTCATTTTACTTTGAACTTTGAATTTTGAATATTGAACTTTATGATTAGTAAAGCAAATCTATTTTCCACATTAAATTAAAGAGCATTCAGCACCTGTTCCTTAATCTGTTCCAGCTCATCCTTCATCTTCACCACGATGTTCTGCATTTCAGCCTGATTGCTCTTTGAACCGGTGGTGTTGATTTCGCGACCCATTTCCTGGGCGATGAATCCGAGCTTCTTGCCCACACCATGACCTTCCTCATTCATGGTCTCGCGGAAATACTTCAGGTGGTTGGCTAGGCGCTGCTTCTCCTCGCTGATGTCGAGCTTCTCGATGTAGTAGATGAGCTCCTGCTCCAGACGGTTCTTGTCATAATCCACATTCGGAATCTGCTGCAGACCGTTTACGATGTTCTGGCGGATCTTCTCCACGCGTGCCTTCTCGTATGGTTCGATGCTGGCAAGGAGAGCCTGGATATTATCCACTTTCTCGGTGAATTTCTTCTGCAGGGCAGCTCCTTCCTGCTTGCGGAAGTCGCTCAGATGGCCGATAGCCTCGCAAATTGCATTTTTTGCCACTGCCCACTCCTCGTCGGTCAATTCTTCCACATCAGTTTTGGTTGTTACATCAGGAAGACGCAACAAGGTGCTGTACCAATCGGTAGGCTCAGGAATACCTGTTTCAGCAGATATTTTCTTGATCTGCTGATAATAATTCTGAACAAGCGCACTGTTGATGGGGGTAGCATCTGTAGCTGCATCCTTCTCAATCCAGATGGAGAAGTCAATCTTGCCTCTTTCCAGGCTCTTAGCTATATACTGACGAATCTCCATCTCCTTCTCTCTGTAGAGAGGGGCGATACGTGTAGAGAGGTCAAGATTCTTGCTGTTTAATGACTTTATCTCTACATTAATCTTCTTTGTTTTGTAGGCCGCGGTAGCTTTTCCGAAGCCTGTCATTGACTGTATCATATAATCTTTCACGTTAAATTTCTGCAAAAGTACAAAAAAAAGCGAGAAAATGCGTATATTTGCAACTTATTTAAGAATATATTTTTTAATTATGTCGTGTATTTTGAATATTGAGACGAGTACGGACGTGTGCTCAGTGGCAATTAGTGATAGTGGACAGGTGATTTTCAACCAGGAAGATCACACGGGTCCTAACCATGCAGTTAAGTTGGGTGTGTTTGTTGATGAGGCTCTTGATTTCCTCGATTCCCATGGTCTTCCATTAGAGGCTGTGGCTGTAAGTTGTGGTCCTGGCTCCTATACCGGATTGCGTATCGGTGTGAGTATGGCTAAGGGCATCTGCTATGGTCGTGGGGTGAAGCTCATCGCAGTACCAACCCTCGATTTGATGGCTGTGCCAGTATTGCTTGGCGAACATCCTGAACAGGAAGATGCCCTCATCGTACCTATGCTCGACGCACGCCGCATGGAGGTGTATGCCGAAGTGCTCGACCGCTCCCTGAAGGTGGTTCGCCCTATCCAGGCTGATATCGTGGATGCCGAAACCTACAAGGAATATCTGGACGGGCATCATGTATATTTCTTCGGAAACGGTGCAGCCAAGTGTATGGAGACCATCAACCATCCTCATGCGCATCTCGTGGAGGGCATCGAGCCGCTTGCCAAGAATATGGCACCGCTTGCCGAGAAGAGATTCGTAGAGGGCAAGTTTGAGGATGTGGCTTACTTCGTACCATTCTATCTCAAGGATTTCGTGGCAAAGATGCCTAAGAAGCTTATCTAGGAGAGATGGATGGCGGGAGCATCCGCAGATTTGAATAGTGGGGTTATCCTCTGAATAATAAAAGAAACAAGCAAGAAAATATGAATAAAATAGGATTAGACTATAATACAACGCGAGAAAAGCTCGTGCTGCCTGAATACGGACGTGAGATTCAGCAGATGGTGGATTACTGTGTAGAGTTGGAAGACCGTAAGGAGCGCCAGCGCTGTGCTGAGTCTATCGTCAAGATCATGGATCGTATGTTTCCGGAAAACAGAGGCTTGGAAAACCATGAGCAGAAACTCTGGGATCATCTCGCCATCATGAGCAATTTCCAACTCGACATCGATTATCCTTTCGATGTAAGCAATGCTGCAAAGATAGCCAAGAAGCCCGAAACCGTGGAATATCCTAACCTGCGTATTCCCGTGCGCCATTATGGTGCCATGCTTTTCGAAATCTTCGAGAAGCTGAAGCACATGGAGCCGGGCAAGGAAAGAGATGAACTGGTGAAGCTGACAGCCAACCAGATGCATCGCAACCTGATGCAGTGGAGCCATGGTTCCTGCGATGAGCAGAAGGTGGCTGCCGATCTGGCGAGATTTACCGATGGCAAGATCAAACTCGATCTCAAGCATTTCGTCTTCGAGAAAGTAAAGGAGACCCCAGCTCGCAGCAATAACAATAATAATAAGAAGAAAAAGTAATCACCTTTTATAATTTTAGATAATTAGATTATAATAATTAGACAAGCTTATGGAGTCTTTCATCATAGAGGGCGGTCATCCGCTCCAAGGTACCATCACCCCGCAGGGAGCCAAGAACGAGGCGCTGCAGGTGATCTGTACTACCATTCTTACCGATGAGCCCGTGCGCATTACCAATGTGCCGGACATCCTGGATGTGAACAACCTGATTAAGTTGCTCCAGGAAATCGGTGTGAAGGTAACCCGAAACAGCCGTCACGATTATACCTTCCAAAGTGATGAACTGAAACTGGATTATCTCGATAGTCTGGAGTTCGTGAAGAAGTGTTCTTCGCTGCGTGGCAGTGTACTGATGTTCGGACCCTTGCTCGGAAGATTCGGCAAGGCTACCATCGCCAAGCCGGGTGGCGATAAAATCGGCCGCCGCCGTCTTGATACCCACTTTCTGGGATTCAAGTACCTGGGTGCAACCTTCGTACACGATGAGGAGCGCAATGTATATCAGATACAGGCCAAGAAGCTGAAGGGATGCTATATGCTGCTTGATGAGGCTTCGGTTACCGGTACTGCCAACATCATCATGGCGGCGGTTCTTGCCAAGGGAACCACCACCATCTATAATGCAGCCTGCGAACCATACATCCAGCAGCTCTGTCACCTGCTCAATTCTATGGGTGCCCAGATCAGTGGCATTGCCAGCAATCTGCTCACCATCGTGGGTGTGGAGAAGCTGCATGGCGCCGAGCATCGCATCCTGCCTGATATGATCGAGGTGGGTTCCTTCATCGGTATGGCTGCCATGTGTGGAGCCGGCATCCGCATCAAGGATGTGTCGGTGAAGGACCTGGGTATCATTCCTGATGCCTTCCGCCGACTCGGTGTGAAGGTGAAGGTAGAGGGCGATGACCTCTTCATTCCGGAACAGAAGCACTATGTGATCGACTCGTTCATTGATGGCACCATCATGACCCTGGCAGATGCACCATGGCCAGGACTTACGCCAGACCTCCTGTCGGTGCTCCTCGTGGTGGCAACCCAGGCTCGCGGAAGTGTGCTTTTCCATCAGAAGATGTTCGAGAGCCGTCTCTTCTTCGTGGATAAACTGATAGATATGGGTGCGCAGATCATCCTCTGCGATCCTCACCGTGCAGTGGTGGTAGGTCATGATCACAAGCTGAAGCTGCGTCCGGGCAGAATGACGAGTCCGGATATCCGTGCCGGTATTGCCCTGCTGATTGCTGCGATGAGCGCCAACGGCACCAGCCGTATTGCCAATATCGCCCAGATAGACCGTGGCTACGAGGATATCGAGCAGCGCCTGAACCAGTTGGGTGCCAAGATTACCCGTGTCAGCGACTAGGTGTAACAAAATTCAAAGTTCCAAGTAAATTATGATAAGACGTGACGAAGTATATAAGATAGGTAAGCTGGGCAAGCCTCATGGAGTGAAGGGCGAGATAACCTTTGCCATCACCGATGATGTCTTCGACCGTGTGGATGCAGAATATCTTGTTCTTGATATCGATGGCATCCTGGTGCCTTTCTATCTGGAGGAGTATCGCTTCAAGAACGATGAGAATGTGCTCGTGAAGTTCGAGGATATCGATACGCAGGAGCAGGCGCGCAACTATACCGGATGTGAGGTCTTTTTCCCTCGCCACCTCTCGGATAGCGATGGAGAGAACATGACCTGGGCAGAAATCATCGGCTTCCAGCTGGTGGATGCCGTAACCGGAAAGGTGGTGGGAACCCTGGATCGTGTAGATGATTCCACGCTCAATCTCCTTTTCGAGGTAACAACCCCCGAAGGTGATGACCTGCTGATTCCTGCCAGCAACGACTTGATAGAAGAGGTGAGTGCTGAAAGAAAGGAAATCAGAATGGCAATCCCAGAGGGGCTGCTCGATTTGTAAGTTAAGTGAAGAGTGAAGAAGTTCAAATTTCAAAGTTCTAAATAAAATGAAACAACAGATATGTATTCTCGGTTCTACGGGAAGTATTGGCACACAGGCGCTGGATGTCATCGAGCAGCACAGCGACCTTTACGAGGTATATTGCCTTACCGCCAATAACAGGGTGAAGGAGCTTGCCGAGCAGGCGCATAAGTTCCATCCTGCTGCTGTAGTGGTTGCCAATGAGGCGCATTACGACGAGTTGAAGAATCTGCTCAGCGATGAACCTGATATCAAGGTCTATGCCGGTGCCCAGGCGCTCTGCGATATCGTGCAGGCAGAGCCTATCGATATGGTACTTGCATCCATGGTAGGTTTTTCCGGTCTGGAGCCAACCATCCATGCCATCAAGGCTCGCAAGAAGATCTGTCTTGCCAACAAGGAGACCCTGGTGGTGGCTGGTGAGCTAATCTGCAATCTTGCCCAGGAATACCATGTGCCTATCCTTCCTGTGGATAGCGAGCACAGTGCCATCTTCCAGAGTCTGGTGGGCGAGGGCGATAACGAGGTAGAGAAACTCCTCCTTACCTGCTCAGGCGGTCCTTTCCGCAACTTTACCCACGAGCAGCTGGAGAAGGTTACCGCTGCCGATGCGCTGAAGCATCCTACCTGGGATATGGGCGCCAAGATTACCATCGATTCTGCGTCGCTGATGAACAAGGGCTTCGAGGTGACAGAGGCTAAGTGGCTCTTCGGCGTTCCTGCCGAGAAGATTCAGGTGCTGATTCATCCACAGAGCATCGTTCACAGTGCCGTACAGTTTGCTGATGGTGCCGTGAAGGCTCAGTTGGGTGTGCCAGATATGTGTCTGCCTATCCAGTATGCCTTCTCCTTCCCACAGCGCCTGCATCTCAATGGCGACCGTCTCGACCTCTTCAAGGCTCAAGACTTGCAGTTCTTTGAGCCTGATTACAAGAAGTTCAAGTGTCTGCAGCTTGCCTTTGATGCCATCAAGAAGGGTGGCAATATGTCGTGCATCGTGAATGCTGCCAATGAGATAGTAAATGCCGGCTTCCGCAAGGGCGAATGTGGCTTCCTGCAGATGGCGGACATTATCGAGGAGACGATGGCAAAGGCTACTTTCGACAGCAATCCTGATCTCGATGTCTATCTGCAGACTGATGCAGAGGCGCGCCGTATTGCCACTGAGTTGATGAAAGTTAATGGTTAATAATTAATAGTTAATAGTTAAAAATGAACGTAGGATATAGGACTAATCATCAAGTTCAAAGTTCAAGGTTCACAGTTCAAAGTAAATAAATGGAAGTATTTTTGATCAAAGCGTTGCAGTTGATGCTATCGCTTTCCATCCTGGTGCTGCTCCATGAGGGCGGACACTTTTTCTTCTCCAAGCTCTTTGGCGTAAGAGTGGAGAAGTTTTATCTGTTCTTCGATCCATGGTTCCACCTCTTCGAGTTCAAGCCAAAGAACTCTGATACCACTTATGGTTTGGGATGGCTGCCATTGGGTGGATATTGCAAGATTTCGGGTATGATAGATGAGAGTTTCGATACCGAGCAGCTCAAGCAGCCTATGCAGCCATACGAGTTCCGAAGCAAACCGGCATGGCAGCGAATGCTGATCATGATAGGTGGTGTGCTGGTCAACTTTTTGCTGGCGCTCTTTATCTATTCTATGATTCTTTTCCATTGGGGTGACGACTATGTGGCTACCAAGCACATGACCCAGGGAATGAAGTTCAATACAGAGGCCAAGGCTTTGGGCTTCCAGGATCACGATATCCTGGTTGGTACCGACAAGGGCGAGTTCAAGACCTATGATGGCGATATGTATCGCGATCTCTCTACAGCCACCCGTGTGGATATCATCCGTGGCGGCAAGCCGATGAGCTTGAATCTGCCTGGCGATCTCGATATGCTGAGCATGATCAAGGAGAGCCCTCGATTCGTTGAGGTGTATATCCCATTGCAGATTGACAGTGTGATGAAGGATTCGCCTGCCAGCAAACTGGGATTGATGAAGGGTGATAAGATCCTGACTGTAAACGGCAAGAAAGTGGAGTCTTTCAACGATTTTCAGTTGGAGATGGGCCGTGTGAACGATGTGCTTACCGCCGCTACCTCTCATCAGGACAGCGTGAAGGCACTCACAGCCAGTGTAGAGTATGTGAAGGCTTCTGGCGATACCCTGAAGAACAGCGTATTGCTTCAGTCAGGCGATGAGGGTGTGAAGTTCGGCTTCTACAATCATCCTGTGATGCTCGATTACAAGGTAACCCATATCAGTTATGGCTTCTTCCAGAGCTTCCCAGCCGGTGTGAAGTATGGCTGGAATGTGCTGTCGGGCTATGTAGGCGATATGAAATATGTATTCACCAAGGAGGGCGCCAAGAGTCTGGGCGGTTTCGGAGCCCTGGGCAGTCTCTTCCCTTCTATGTGGGATTGGCATGCCTTCTGGATGATGACAGCATTCCTGAGCATTATTCTGGCATTCATGAATATCCTGCCTATCCCGGCATTGGATGGCGGTCATGTATTCTTCCTCCTCTACGAGGTAATTACGGGTCGTAAGCCTGGCGATAAGTTCATGGAGCGTGCAGAGTACGTAGGATTCGGAATCCTCCTGCTGCTGCTTGTTGTAGCGAATCTGAACGATGTATTGCGATTCTTCGGCTTGATGTAATGGCCGCTGGAGAATATAATAGATACAGACAAAAAAAAGAGATAAGCATCACGAAGTGCTTATCTCTTTTTTGTTTGTATATTAACTTACTGGTAATTTAAGAATAGCGGATAATCTGTCCTGGAGACAGCTTCTTATCCTTGCGATAGCCATTGAGGCGGCAGATCTGCTCTACGCTAACGCCACGTTTTTCTGCAATGCTCGTCAAAGTCTCGCCAGCCTTTACCTTGTGGTAAAGCTTCTCACCAGATGCGCTTGTGGTATATCTGCCCACTTCGCCACCGTTTACCTGCTCTCGGGTATAGCCGCCGTTGCCAATCTTGCCACGGGCTGCATTTGCCTCAGCATACTCACTCTCGTAAGTATCACGGTTGAAATTGTAGAAGTCACCGGTAACGTCCTGGTTGCGGAAGTCGAAGAACAAGGCTGGGTTCAGGGCTACACCGCAGAGACGAGTCTCAAAGTGGAGGTGAGAACCTGTACTTCTACCGGTATTACCACCCAAGCCGATTACTTCTCCGGCTCTTACCTCCTGGTTCTCTGAAACGAGCTGCTCAGAGAGATGGCCATAGATAGTTTCCAAACCATTATTGTGACGAATTACGATGTACTTACCATAACCACCACGGTCATATCTTACTATGCGAACTTTGCCTGCGAAGGCTGCGTGGATTGAGTCGCCAATATAAACCTTGATGTCCATACCTTTATGTTGGCGGCCAAAGCTAGCACGGTAACCGAAGTTACTTGTGACAACACGACTAGAAGTTGGCATACAGAAGTGACGGAGGTCGATACGGTAGCGCTCAGGCAATGTGGTTGCCTTGTGGGCATACTTGTTGGAGAAATCCTCATACAGTTCTGCAGAAGGGTTTTCTCGATCTTCCATCAGTCGATAATGCGATACTGCGAGAGTATCCAATGATTTCATTCGATGGTCAACTGGAGCTTGTCTGGCTAATAAGTCCTGACCGCAAACGGGTACAGTTGTTAACGCCAACAACGCCACGACCGAAATTTTCTTTATTTGCTTTCTAAAACTCATACTACTTTTAAATTCTATTTTCTTTTTTAGGTCCATTGTGTCAATAAGTGCAGAACGTAATATAGCAAAAAATCCTGCCAAAACCACTAAAGCAAGTGCCTTAAGATGTGATTTTGTTATATAGACGTTGCAAATATAACAAGAATATTCCAAAAAACCAAGGTTGTTAACGCTATCTGCTTGATATTTAACGCTGACTTTTTGTTTTTAACTTTTGTTAGCAACTTCTTTTTCGTATTCTTGACAAATAGGGCTTTACAGGGTATTTTTTCATTTCTTTTCTTCTTCGTGGAAAGATTCAGTATCAACTGGTTGCCGGTTTTGCAGTCTTCTGAGCAGCGCCACGGCGGGTGAATGGCCCATGAAGATGTACTTTTTTACTTCGGGGCTTGTAAAGCGCAGGCACTCGTTGTAGGCACGGAAAAGATCATCGAGATTGATGGTGAATTCCTTGCCCGATGCTTCGCGGATACCTATAATCATCTTAGCGGTAACGTGGAGCTTGATGTAACGGATGCCCGTTACGCTTTCTATTTCCTTTAGGGATGTGAGATAGGATCTCATCTCCTCCATGGTGAGGTGGGGACGAGGCTCCCGGATGGCTGGTTTGCGTCTTTTATCCATTTACTTTGACTTTGAACTTTGATATTTGAACTTTGAACTTTATGATTACTTTGAACTTTGATATTTGAACTTTGAACTTTATGATTACTCTTAACTATAAACTCTAGCTGATGGCTGCCCAATTGATATGGGTTTTCTTGAGCTCCCGGAGGCGGTTCCAGAGGAGAGAGTTCTGAGGATGCTCGCATTGCGGATCGGCATCGATGATGGCCTGGGCCTCGGTACGGGCTAGCTGCACCAGCTGGCCGTCTCGGGCTATATTCGCTATTTTCAGGTCGAAGGCCATTCCGCTCTGCTGGGTGCCCTCCAGGTCGCCCGGACCACGGAGCTTCAGGTCGGCTTCTGCTATGCGGAATCCATCGTTGGTATCACACATGATGTCTATTCGCTTGCGGGTTTCTTCTGAAAGCTTGTAGCCGGTTACCAGGATGCAGTAACTCTGGTCGCAGCCACGTCCCACTCGTCCTCTGAGCTGATGCAGCTGCGAGAGTCCGAAGCGTTGGGCATCCAGGATTACCATCACCGAGGCGTTCGGCACATTCACGCCTACCTCTATCACGGTGGTGGCAACGAGTATCTGGGTTTCTCCCTTCACAAACTGCTCCATCTCAGCTTCTTTTTCGGCAGATTTCATCCTGCCGTGAATCTTGCTCAGGCGGAACTCCGGAAAAGCCTGCTTCAGCGTCTCATAACCTTCTTCCAGATTCTTCAGGTCCATCTTCTCGCTCTCCTTGATCAACGGGAAGACGATATAGACCTGTCTGCCCAGATTAATCTGCCGGCGGATGCTCTGATAGAGACTGGTGAGCTGATTATCAAACTTATGCAGTGTCTGAATCGGTTTTCTGCCAGGCGGCAACTCGTCTATTACGCTCACGTCCAGATCGCCATAGATGGTCATCGCCAGCGTGCGGGGGATAGGGGTGGCGGTCATCACCAGCACATGGGGCGGATTCTCGCTCTTCGCCCAGAGCTTGGCTCTCTGCGCCACTCCAAACCGGTGCTGCTCGTCGATTACTGCTACGCCAAGGCGATGGAAAGCCACAGGGTCTTCTATCACGGCATGCGTGCCTATCAGTATCTGGATATCGCCGGTGGCAAGTCCGTCGAGTATCTTCTTCCGTTTCTTGCCCTTGACGATGCCGGTGAGGAGTTCCACCCGGATGTCCATGCCCTGTAGGAAATCTCGGATGGTTTGCAGATGTTGCTCTGCAAGAATTTCGGTAGGTGCCATCAGGCAGGCTTGATAGCCGTTGTCCAGAGCGATGAGCATAGTCATCAGGGCTACGAGCGTCTTGCCCGAGCCTACGTCGCCCTGAAGGAGCCGGTTCATCTGTCTGCCGCTGCACATATCAGCCCTGATTTCGTGCATCACCCGTTTCTGGGCACCCGTGAGTTCGAACGGAAGATGATGGGCGTAGAAACCGTTGAAGATGTCTCCGATGCGGTTGAAGATGTAGCCGCGGTATTTGCGTCGCTGGTCGCTCGCGTACCTTAATATATTAAGCTGCACGTAGAACAGCTCCTCGAACTTCAGTCTAACCTGCGCCTTCTGCATTTCCTGGTGGGAATGGGGATAGTGGATCATCCGGAGGGCGGCATCGCGGGATACGAGATGCAGGCGGTTGACGATGAAGTCGGGGAGCGTTTCGGGCAGAGGAGGGAGAATGCTGACCAGGTTGCGGGTTATCCTTTCGATGCTTCGTGAGGTATAACCGCGCTTCTTCATGTTTTCTGTCAACCCGTAGAAGGGCTGCATTCCCATCTCGGAAATCTGCAGCTTGCTTGCATCATCTATGTCGGGATGGGCAAACTGGAATCTGCCGTTATAGGCAGATGGCTTGCCGAAGACGATGTATTCGGTTCCTACCTTGTAGCTCTTGATGATGTACTGGGCGCTGCGGAACCATACCAGATCTACCACGCCGTAGCCATCAGAGAAATGCGCCACGAGCATCTTGTTGCGCTTGCCGATATCGACTTCCTCGTAGCTCAGGATCTTTCCCTTAAGCTGGACGAAGGGCATATCTGAGGTTAACTCGCTGATATGAAAAATCTTTGAGCGATCTACGTATTTGTAGGGGTAGTATTCCAGCAGGTCACCATACGAGCGGATGCCGAGCTCTTTGCTCAGAATCTCTTTCGTCTTGGTGCCTACGCTAGGTAGGAATTGGATGTCTTGATCTAGAATGCTACTCATGTTTGTGATGGTTTTGATATGGGGGGACAGGCGATGGAATCGCCTGGAACGGGGGTAGGGCTATTGATTCAGGAGGGCTTCGGCAATCTTGATGTCGAAGGGAGTGGTAATCTTGATGTTCTCACGATTGCCATCTACCATTGCCACCTGGCAGCCGAGGCTTTCTACTACCGATGCATCATCGGTGAACTGCTCCTTGTACTCCTGGTTGAATGCCTGCTTGGCTAGACCGATGTCGAAGGTCTGGGGAGTCTGAACCACACGGTAGTCGCTGCGGAGCACATTCTTTCCGCCTCCGTGCTGGTCGATGTAGCGCAGGGTGTCGGTAACGGCATATACCGGGATGGCTGCATACTCCTCGCGTGCCGTTTCGTAGCACTCGCTGATTACCTCTGTAGATACGAATGGGCGCACGCCATCGTGGAAACCTACCACGCCGTCTTCAGTATCAGGAACCAGCGCCAATCCGTTCTTGGAAGACTGGAAGCGGGTATCGCCGCCATTGGCAATCTGATGCTTAATGCTGAAATGATGCTCCTTGCAGAGCTGGTGCCAGTATTCCTGCTGGCTTTCCGGGAGCACCAGGATGATGTTCAACTCTGGGCTGTACTCGTGGAAGCGCTCGATGGTGCGCATCAGGATAGGTTTGCCAGCTACTGGCAGAAACTGCTTGGGAATCTCGCTTCCCATGCGGAGGCCCTTGCCTCCGGCTACTATGATTACATAATCCATATTTCTTGTTTTTTGTACTTTTACTTGCTTTCCATCAGGTGGGTGTACATCATGCCCTTCTGCAATTCGCCAGTGATGCCATCGCCTGCGAAGTAGCTCAATATCTTGTAGGCGTATGGAAGGGTAGCTGCAGGACCTTCGCCCGTTATCACGTTGCCATCCTCCTGGAAGAGGGCAGCTGTGTATTCGGTGCTTGCGCTGAAATACTGCTCGAAGCCAGGATAGCAGGTCGCCTTCTTGCCATCCAGGATACCGGTGCTTGCCAGAACCATAGGGGCAGCGCAGATGGCGCCGATTCGCTTGCCAGCCTTGTGCTGTGCGATGAGAGCCTGGCGTACACCCTCGTGCTCGTTGAGATGACTGCTGCCTGGCATTCCACCAGGCAGGAGGAGCATATCGGCATCCTCGAAGCTCTGGATGTCCTCAAACTTGAGGTCAGTCTTGATGGTGATGCCGTGGGAAGTCTCTACCCACTCACTTCCAGTGACACTTACTGTCTTGATATCCACGCCACCTCTGCGCAGGATGTCAACAGGAGCCAATCCTTCGATTTCCTCGAAGCCGTTGGCAAGAAATTCATATACCTTAGCCATAATTTTATCTTTTTTATTGCGTAATTCAATAATTAATGCTATTTTTGCAACTGCAAATGTAAGAATAATAATTGAAATAACAAAATAATGGCACAACAACATTTGAAATTTGCTATATTTGGCAATGAATATCAGGCCAAGAAGAGTGCTTCCATCATGCGAATCCTCTCTTATCTGGAGAAAAGAGAGGCAGAAGTGTATATCGAAAGTCTCTTCTACGACTTTCTTACCAAGGTGGAGCACCTTGAAGTGCAGGCAGCAGGTGTATTCGAGGATTACAATTTTGATGTAGATTATGTTATTTCGATGGGTGGCGACGGAACCTTCCTCAAGGCGGCGAGCCGTGTGGGAGCCAAGGGTACGCCTATCATCGGCGTGAATATGGGCCGATTGGGATTCCTTGCCGATGTGCTGCCTAGCGAGATAGATTCTGCGCTGGATAGTCTCTATGCCGGTGAATGCAGGATAGAGGAGCATGCCATCATCGAGGTGAAGGCAGAGGGCGGTATCCTGGCGGGCTATCCTTTTGCCCTGAATGACATCGCCGTGCTGAAGCGTGATGATGCTTCGATGATTTCCATCCGTACCCAGGTGGATGGCGAGTTTCTGGTTACCTATCAGGCGGATGGGCTTATCGTGACCACGCCTACGGGTTCAACAGCTTATAATCTCTCTAATGGCGGACCTATCATCATTCCGCAGAGTGGCAGTCTCTGTCTTACTCCTGTGGCTCCTCATAGCTTGAACATCCGTCCTATCGTGATCAATGATACGGCAGAGATCGTGCTGGATGTGGAGAGCCGAAGCCATAATTATCTCGTGGCGATTGATGGTAGAAGCGAACGCATGACCGAGCAGACCCGCCTGATTATCCGCAAGGCGCCGCACTCTATCAAGATTGTGAAGCAGCGCAACCAGCGATATTTCTCTACGCTGAGAGAAAAGCTGATGTGGGGAGCAGATCAGAGGCAGAGATAGTAATATAAAAAGAATAACGCCTGGTGTAGCTTTTTTAGAATTGCTACGCCAGGCGTTTCTTTTTGATGTTTACCCTGAAAACTAAACCTATGTTTTTAAATAATCTAAACCTTGTTATCAACAATCTTAAACCTTATTCAAACCAAAACTGTACCCTACAATCTTTAAACCTTATTCAAACTAGAACCTACATCTTTCATCAACAATCTTAAACCTTTTATAAAATAAATCTAAACCTTTTTGAAACCTATATCTTATATTTTACAAAGTCTTGAACGACTTTATCTGATAACGATCTTCTTGCCCTGATGAATATAGATGCCAGTTTGCTGTGGCTTCTGATTCATCTTCATTCCATCCAGGGTGTACCAGGCATTGTTGGTACTTGTTGCCTTGTCGATGACTGGTGCATCGGTGATGCCTGTTGTTGGCATATCGGCAGTTACATCCTTGATCTTATAGTGACCTTCATTATTCTTCTCATTCAGAACCTCCAGGTAGGTATCCTTGTTGATATCCGTAAAATCTACGGTCTGTGGAGTTCCGGTACCTGTACTGAATACGAATGAAACCTTATAGTCCTTGCTCTTGATCTTGTAAGTCTGATAATACCATTTCTTGCCTTTGATCTCCTTGCACTGTGTAACTTTATCGCCAGGCCATTTCTTAGTGGTGGTCAGATTCTCATCTGGTTTATCGCACCAAGCCCAGAAGTTGAAGCCATCGTTCCATCCTACCTGGTCTGCGTTGGCATATACTGTGATGTCGTATGGTTCGAAGGCTGCAGGCTTTTCTATCTTGTAAGTACGGGTCAGCACGCCGCTCACAACGCCATCTACCAGCAAACCCACCTTCAGGGTTGTCTCGCCGAAAGGAATCTCCAGTTCTTCGCCGCTTTTTGCCTTCTTGCTGCTGGCTGTTGGTTCGGTGCCATCAGTTGTATAAACCAACTGTGCATCGTCTGCGTTGCTTACTGCCACGAGCTTTGCCTTCTGTGCACCCTCGTATTCGCCTGATGCCAGATTTACCCAAGCCACGTTTGCCTTCTTGGACATGAAATAGCGATAGTGATAGCCGTTGAGAATTTCAGCGTATGCGTTAGACACTTCAAACTTGTTGGCGTTAGGACCCACGATGGCAAGGAGCGAAGTCTTTGTGCCGGTGGTCAAGATTCCATTAAATCCATCGCCCTTGTAGGCATTGAAGGTGGTATTGCTGGTATTGGTGATGCCTGCCAGCTGACGGGCGTTGATCATCGCCTTGATATCCTGCTTGCAGTCAATCCAGTGCTTGTAGAATACGCATGGGGTACCGCAAGATGCCAGGATATATGCATTGGCTGCCAGGGTATCCTTGCGGATAGGGTCCTGCTGTTCGCTGGATGAGCGGTATTCTGTATCGTGATTTTCTACGAAGGTGATGGCATACTGCTTATAGCTGTTGTCGTTAGCCAGACCATCTGTCTTTACGTTTGACCAGTTGCCTTTAATGGCATCGCGTACCACGTAGCGGATAGGGTAGTCGAAGACAGCACTGGTGATCTCTTCGTTCACCTTGGTGCTTTCGAGCCAGTTCTTCACCTTGCTGACATCACCATCCCAATATTCTCCTACGGAATAGGAAGGCTTGGTAGCGGTATTGTAGATACCAGTAAACTTTCCGCTGTATCCTTTCACCATATCATAGCGGAATCCGGCATAGCCGAAGTCGTTGAGGAGCATATCGAGATAAGCCTTTACGATGCTCTGCACATTCTCGCTGCTGTGGTCGAGGTCGCGCATTCCGCTCCAGTCGTCGCCCGTGTCATTATTGCTGCTGAGCTTTACGCCTTGCTTGTCTGCCTCTTTCTTGGTCTTACCGCCATCATCGTTGGCGCAGATATCGGTAGATTTCATCTCGTAGGTTACTCCTTTGTATGTTTCTACTGGGAAATCAAACCAGGTTGATACGTTCTTGCGATGGTTGATTACCACGTCGGCGATGGTACCGATGCCGTTATTCTTGAAAGTCTTGATGAGAGAGCGGAGTTCGCTTTCACTTCCGAAAGAACTTTCGTAGTTGGAAAACCAGTAGAGGTCGTCGTAACCCATTGATTTGTTGCCGCAGTAGGCGCTCTGTGGAATCCATACGAGGTTGAAGTACTGTCCCAGTTCCGGAGCCTGCGCTTCGAGTTTGGTCCATTTGGATTCGCTGTAGGAATTCCAGTAGAATCCCTGCAGCATCACGCCGCTATAGTTGGCAGGCCAACCCTGTGCGAACATATTGATGGTTGCCAGTAGGACAACGAGTGTTAAGTAGATTTTCTTCATATTTATCCAGTTAGAGTTGTTGCTTTGATAACTGTTGCAAAGTTACGACGAAAATCTGTGAGTTGTTTCTCCAACTGGTGTAAATTGAGCAAAAGAAATGCGCAAACGTTTGCATCTGTGACGATTTTTCTTTAGCTTTCCTTTGCTGAGATTTTCGTATTTTTATCTGATTCTTATTTGTTTATGAATATTGAAAATATGTGGTATAATGTGAATACGTTGAAAATCAGACGGTTATGTTTTTACCCCTCAAGGGCGTTTTTTGAGATTTCTATAGTTGTACGACTATAACCCCTATAGTTGTACAACTATAGGTGTTTTTGTCGTACAACAGCAGTTTTTTATTTATGAAATAGGGGAGTGATGTATGTTGAAGTCATTTTTCCGCTTCTAGATTACCCACTGATCAATAGACAAAATATGGATATAAATACTTACATCAACTGAAAGATGATTTCTATCCTTTCTTCCAGAGTTCGCTGGTGTTGTCATTGCCTTGCATCGAAGAACCGGTTTATCGTAAGTTTGCCAATCGTCTGTTGTCATCTCAGCATAGGGTGATAGACGAATCCGTCTTTTCTTATATCTATCAGCAGTCGGGCAGTGTAACCTGGTATGTGCAGGCGATATTGCATGGCATTTACGAGCATGGTTCTTACGGGATAACGAAGTCGTTGGTGGATGAGGTGATTCAGGAGTTGATAGAGGAGCAGGCGATGGCTTATCAGAACTATTGTGCCTGGCTTACGGAGAACCAGCAGATGCTGTTGTTGGCGATAGCTAGTGAGAGTCTGGTATCTTCGCCATTGAGCCAGCAGTTTATCAGCACCCACCATCTGCCAGCCACAAGCAGCGTGAAGACGGCATTGAAGGCATTGGTGGATAAGCAGCTGGTAAGCAAGACCCCAAACGGCTATTTGGTAAGTGACCGCTTCTTTGCAAAGTGGCTGGTGAGAGGGGGAATCACATTATAGTCCTTCCATCATTCTGCCGGCATATATTATGCTATGTAAATAATATTCTGGAAAAAGACAATCAAGGAGAAACTCCCGGAAAATGGGAAAAGAAGAGATTGAAAATTTTCCCTTAAGGATATTTATTTTTTTCCTTAAGGGAAAATGTTTTTTTCCTTAAGGGAAATAAAATCTTCCCTTAAGAGATATTTTTCACCAGACTTCACTTGTAAAGCTCTTTTATTTCGTAGTAAGCCTTGTTGTAAGGTTCGCCATAGTATTTCTGTAAATCAGAAATAACCATATCAAATGCTATTGCGTGCATACTGCCTCCTTTGCTGGTTCAAATAAGTCTTTATATCCAAAGAAGATGTTCCCATCTGCGGTTTTTGCGGAGATGACAATTCCTACGAAAGGATTGTTCTCAACTTCAATCACTTCGCCCTGTGTCCAGTCTTTGGCATGTGTCAAGTCTGGAGATATTAATACTTTGTCGCCTGTTCTCATAATCATAAAAATATAAATGTTGTACTTATTCGGTGCAAAGATACGACTTTTCCTCGTAACTTCCAAGGCTTTTGAGGAAATGTTGTGGGTTAGTGCAAAAAGAAAATATGCGGCTCTCGGAAGATCCTTGATAGAAGCACCTATATGATAAACGTCATCATCTATGCAAAGAAAGCGGTCATGTGATAAACGGAATGTTTCAACAGCTATTTTCGAACGAAGGACACTACTAAGCATTGCCACGCCTTGTTCTGTAAAGGCATAAGTTGAGTATCGGTTACCACCTCTGCCGTTTGAGGTCACAATTTGTGACCTCAAACATTCTTCTTTACTCAATTCAAAACGAAAATCGTTGGGAAATCGCTCTATGTTACGCTTAACGGTTTGATTAAGGACTTTTGCGACCTGTACGGTTGAAATGGCTATCCGACCATCTTGAATTTCACCTCTCCCGTTGCCATCCGATTTTCTAACTCACCATTGATCTTTGCAGCAGTAATGATTGCCAAAGCACTACTTTCAGCTTTTGACCCTTTTAAGCACATGCTTAAGAACTCGTTGCATTTATTCTATTTTTTCCTCATTTTCTGAATATCCTCCAGTGGAAGCTCGGTGACAGTTGATACTTGCTCATCTGAAAGGCCCATTGATAGAAGGCGGTGAGCTGTGGCTATCTTTTCTTTCGCCATTCCTTTCGCCATTCCTTTCGCCATTCCTTTCGCCATTCCTTTCGCCATTCCTATTTCCATACCTTTCGCCATTCCTTTTTCCATACCTCTCTTCTCATCAAACTTTCTGGTGGCATATATATCACGCATATTCTTGATGTCCTCGTCATAAAGCTCAAGTTCCTCTCGGGAAAGCTTGCGGAGGTCGCCTATCTCTGCCAACTTGCGGAAGACTGGATACTTCTCGCTGAATGGCATCTGTTCAAACATGTTCATATTCTTCACTATATAAATCCAACAATCAAATATATCCATACACTCTGCCTCCGTGTGCTTGTCGAACAATGGCAACTGGAGGTACACAATACGCATCCTGTCGGACACCCGCTGGCGTGTCTGCAAGTCGGTAAGCACTAAATCGGTGCGAAACTCCTTTAATATCGGACTTTGCGATACAAAGTCCATGAAACATACCGTATAGACTGGAGCCAAGTGGTAGTCCCAGATTCCACGGATGCCTTGCTGCACAATGGCACGTGCCGTGTAATACAATGCCCTGTCGGCAAAGTATTCCTGCTCTTTCTTCTGCATCTCGACGATGACATGCTTGCCTTCGTTTGTGATGCAATAGACATCGAAGACCACACCGCGGTCATCGGGGCGCAAGCCAAGTTTTTCTGTCTTGGCAAACGTCACGTCCTTGATTACCAACTCGTCTTCAAACAGTCCGTTGAGGAATGTTATCAGGCATTCTTTAGTGTCCTCGCTTCCAAAGATTCGCTTGAAAGCCCAATCGACACGTGGGTCTATAAATCTTGCCATCTTCTTATGTTTTATAAGGTCGTGGACGCAATATTGCTATTCGGTGGCAAAGATACGATTTTTCCTCGTAACTTCCAAGGTTTTTGGGAAAAATGTAGGTATGATGATAAAGAAAAAAAAGCGGCTCCCGATATGTTCGAGAATCGCCTAGTAATTTAGGCGTACCTGCATAGTTCCGTGGATGAGGTTATCCAAAGATGCAGCATAGTCTGTACATAAAGAATTTTACATCAAGTACTCCATGCAGTTGTGCCCTAAAGTTTTTGAAAAAACTCTTCACTCTTCACCGGAAGAGCATAAATATCTGTAGCTTAGAAACTTGCACGGGTGAAGAGTTGTGAAGAGTGGACTACCACTCTTCACCTCTCGCAACCCCAGTGTTTATCGGGGGTTCAGCCGATTTGGTGAAGAGTGAAGAGTAAAAAAGTGAGTTGTTGTTTATACCAGCTCCCGACGTGTCGTTTTGTGCCTGGCAATGGCAGTTTATTGCCTTGGTAAGGGGCAATGTTATGCCATAGTGAGGCAATAAGCGATACAAGCCGCTTTACGCATCGTCAGTACTATCATGGCGACCTCTCTGTAACGTCTTTGCGCCTTGTAAGTACTATCACTATTGCTTGTATGTACTATCGTTGCGATGAGTTGTTGGAAAGGATGAGGATAAAGCTATTTGGGGCACAACAGTATGGTGTCATAGATGTCAAGTTCTTCCTGTTTAGATTCATTAACATAAAGCTCTAAAGCTGCCAAAGGAGAATAAGAGAGGTTGGAACGTAAACAGTTGGGAATGAGTAGATTTGCACAAAGTTGCCAAATCGGCATAAGGCAAGCGAGTGAGGAATATTGAAGTAGTTCTGTTACCAAATCGTGCACCCATTGGAAGTGAAAGCGTCTTGTTTTCCATCTCCTTATTTGGATACAAGACCACGTATGCACTATCTTGAATAGCATCTTTCGGTGTCGCCTTTAATATCTCATGGAGATAGAAACTTGAAAACTCCTCGTATTCCATCCGGAACAAGTTGGGGGACATTCCTGAGCGTAGCTTCCTTGGTAAGTTTGGGTTGGGCTCTATATTTGTAGTTATTGTTCAGTTGAAATCTTGCGGAAACGTTCTTGAAGTTCCGCCATTCTTTTCATGAGGGCAGAGAAGTCCAAAGATTCACCATAGATGAAGCTACCTCTCATCTCATTGTAGTCTGCCTCATAACTTGGCAAGAGCGCATCGCTTGGAACAATCTGGATGCTTTGTGGCAGTTCTTTGTCATAATCCACATACCCTACATGATAGAATTTGCGTCTGTGGTTGACGATGTCTTCGTATAATGCCACATCGTTGAGAGCCACTTCTGCGTATGGAGTCTGCATCAGTTTTTCCAAATCGTAGAAATGACGTGTCATCCGATGGGTACGTGGATCGGCCTTCTGATATTCCTCGCAGAGAAGAAATGCCTTTTCGAGGAAAGTGCGAGCAGGCGTAACCGTGCGAATGGTTTGAACCAAATCAGAGTCCACATCCTCGCCATCGAATGCTTGTTCTACCAATGACGATATGCGTCTCATTTCAAAAGGCTCAGCCATAGACAAGACACTAATCTCAATTTTTACCGTTGGAGTGGCGTATGCAGCGTTGCTTTGGTAGAGCGAAGGATATTTGACGAAAATCACAGATGGGTCTTTGTCGTGAGGCACTTTGAGCGGCTCTCCATTCTCACCCAATACGTCATTGTCTCCAATAACCGTTACGGGAAGTCCCAATCTTTTCAACTCTTCCTTTAACTCAGACTTGAAGTCGCCAAGAATATAATCCTGTGCCTTTTCTCGCAAATGGTGGATTTGGGTATTCGAAGTACAGTTGGCACAGGCAAGGCTCTTGACATTCAAGAAGAAATCTCTTGAAAGTGCGAGGTCAATGTCCTCACTGAAACGATTGATGATATTCCATCCCTTGCTAAGGCTTGTGCCTCCTTTGAACAAGAGATACTTGCCTATGCTGGTATGGAATATGGCATAGAGTACAGCCGTTACCCACCAGTCCTTTTCGGCAGATGCCTCGTCTATCTGCTTTTCCTCGCTGACAGCCTGTATCATTGCCTTGCGCTCATCTATTGTAAAATCTATCCATTTGCTCATAATGCCTTGCTTTTTATGTTTCTTCTGATAATATTTCTCATCCATACGGGAGCCAACAGCAGGTCGTGCTCTATAGTCTCCTCTTCAGGATTTTCCGCCAACAGCTTGGAAATTTGCTTCTCATCGTCAGCCGTTATGTTGTTTTCGCCAATACAGCGAAGTGCCTGTACAAGATCACGCATCAAGACACCTTTAAAAGCAAAGTTTCTTGGAGCGCCATGTTTCAATACTACCATGCGTTTTCCCATGGAGAGTTTTCTGCTGGAGCCTGTCGTGAGGAAACTCGTTGTCATAGGCACTTGTGTAGAGAAGCCCAACAGGTTGGCTGCTGTCACTCCAGTAGGAATAATCACAGCCTTGTCTCTCTTGGCTATTTCTGATGCTAATTCAGAAGCAGAAGGGTACAGTATGCCAAAGCGAGTCTTGCGTGCCTTGACATACACACCTTTTGATATTCGGGAGATAATCCCCTCTTTCTCGAATATCGCCAGTAGCTTGGTGACGTATTCCACATCATACTGCGGAAAGGATGACACGAAGAACACCTCCCCGAACTTACAATGTGCGATTTTGCTCTTAATCTTGTTTACTACAGCTTCTTGCATAGCTTTACTATTTGATTTTTGGTCGGAATCATTGCAAATATTTCCGACTGCAAAGGTAAGGTTTTTATACCGTAAAGCCATACTTGTACTCTATTTTTTATAGATTATTATACAAATATTTGCTCAGATTTTTATATAAAGCATGAATATTAACCTAAAAAGTTCTAATTTCCATAGTTTTCTTCTTGCAAGCTATGCGAAATTTGGAAAAATGTCGTATCTTTGCACGCCAAATAAAGGCGTTCTTTGCATTTGTAAAATACAGAAACGAGCAGAAGTCCGCTCGTTTCCATATCGTTATCTATAAATAGGTAATTTTACAACTTCTTGATATTCAAGAGAAGTCCTATTTAGAGCGAGTTTGACTTACTAACATCTATGCCTAAACACAGGTTTATGCAGGTGCCCCTGGTTTTTGGGAAAAATATAGGGATGATGATAAAGAAAAATAGGCGGCTCCCGATATGTTCGAGAACCGCCTAGTAATCTCTTCTTATTCCTTCATTTTCTGAATTTCCTCCAGTGGAAGCTCGGTGACAGTTGATACTTGCTCATCTGAAAGGCCCATTGATAGAAGGCGGTGAGCTGTGGCTATCTTTTCTTTCGCCATTCCTTTCGCCATTCCTTTCGCCATACCTATTTCCATACCTTTCGCCATTCCTTTTTCCATACCTCTCTTCTCATCAAACTTTCTGGTGGCATATATATCACGCATATTCTTGATGTCCTCGTCATAAAGCTCAAGTTCCTCTCGGGAAAGCTTGCGGAGGTCGCCTATCTCTGCCAACTTGCGGAAGACTGGATACTTCTCGCTGAATGGCATCTGTTCAAACATGTTCATATTCTTCACTATATAAATCCAACAATCAAATATATCCATACACTCTGCCTCCGTGTGTTTGTCGAACAATGGCAGTTGGAGTAATTGTTATACAATGTTTTTATATGCATTTTGCCAACAATAATACATTATAGTCAAAACAAATCGCTATGGGTTCCATTGTTGAGAAACAACAAGGTTAGTTTTTTATCGTTTTGTTCCCACAGCATCAACCAATCAGGGGTTATGTGACATTCCCATATCCCTTCTAGGTTTCCGTGAAGTTTATGCGATTTATATGATGGTGGCAATTTACCCTCATTGGCTAGTTTTTCTACTGCTTTTTCAATGAGAACTGGATCAAGACCACGTTTCACTCCTTTTCGCAGAGACTTTTTAAATTTGTTTGTAAAGTCAATAGAGTATTTCATTCTAAGCACTGTTTGATTAAGTCGTGAGCATCTTTTGCATGATATACTCTACCAGCTTTTACATCTTCTAGGGCTTCTTCAATTCCACTTTTCTTTTCGGTTTGAATAACCCAGCCAAACTTCTTTGCCAGTTCCTTTAATAAGTTGAAGTCAACTTGCGGAACAGTTATAGTTGTTGTTATATTATTTATAGCTACATCCATATTGCTTTACTTTAATGTTATTTCTAATTTGCCGCAAAGATACGACTTTTCCTCGTAACTTCCAAGGTTTTTTGGAAAAATGTAGGGATGATGATAATGAAAATGAGGGTTTCAACATAAAGTTACCTTCAGAAATAGCTTCTCAAAAATGACAATTAAAATTTCATTCTCCTTTCACAAGCATCAGAATATACTTATAATCAGTTGCTTAAGTGTGAAAGGAGAATTCTCTGAAACAACAATAATAATCAGTAGATAGGACTATTCATATAAGGAGAAAGCAACTTAGTCTAAGGGAGAAAGCAACTATCACAAAAGGAATAGAAAAGGCTTCTTTCTATCGGATGACCCGGGTCATCCATATAGATGACGGGAGTGAGCCATATAGATGACCCGAGTCATCCATATAGACGAACTTAGTCGTCCAGCTGATAAATCACCCCTTTTCTCCTGCTAACATCTATCCCTCATCCTTCTGGTTACTATCCTTTATCCCAGCATTCATAACAAAGACACCCACTATTCATTATCAAAGCACCCACTATTCATTATCAAAGCACCCACTATTCATTATCAAAACACCCACTATTCCCTATTGGAGCAAGGCACACCGCCATATTTAAGTTTAGCCATCAATTACCATCTCAAAATAAAGAGATTTTTCGGCTCAGGGAAGATTGTCCGTGGATAAGACAATCTCCCCTGAGCCTTTTTCTTTCCATTCTTGGTAATCGCTTTTTGAGTTATATACATTAGTTCATTCCTGCAGAATGGCACTTTTCTATATTTTGAGCATTAATAATTTAAACTGTTTTTGTCTAACAAGAAGTCTTTCAGCCCGATTGTAAGGATGCCATCTTCATTTCTCTTGGGCTTGATATCATCTTTCACAATGATTATTTTCTTGAAAGAGTCCTTAATTCTCAATAGTGATGCCGATTCCTGCGCCTCTTTTTCTAATGTTGGCATGGCGAAAGCTGACTGGATGTAATATCGCTGACTTCCTTGATTCACCACAAAATCCACCTCCAACTGCTTCCTGATCAACTTGCCACTTTTGTCTGGCTCTCTGACTTCCACCATACCCACATCTACATGATATCCTCTCGTACGCAATTCATTGTATATGATATTCTCCATGATATGTGTCTCTTCTTGCTGACGAAAGCCTAACAGAGCGTTTCTGATTCCAAGATCCGAAAAGTAATATTTTGCCAAGGTGTTGATATACTTCTTCCCCTTGATATTATATCTGATGGACTTTTCCACAAGAAACGCATCTTCTAAAAAGCCTAGATACTTGTTTATCGTCTGATGATGAATGGCCACATTCTTGACACTCTTGAATGTATTGGCAAGCTTCGTTGGATTGCATGGAGCACCAATGGAAGAGGCGATAATTCGCAGCAATTCATCAAACTCTCCCATGTTTTTTACCTTATGTCGTTCCAACACATCTACGAGATACACACTCTTATACAAGTTATTCAGATAATCTTCTTTTTTCTTATCTGTATCAAGCGTCAAAATAAGAGGAAGCCCTCCGTATGTATAATAATCCTTCCATGCTTTGTCTGTTGTCCCTTTATACCCTTCACAGTATTCAGAGAATGACAATGGAAATAAATGTATCTCATCACCTCTACCACGGAACTCTGTCACTACATCAGTCGACAGAAAATGCGAGTTGCTGCCTGTAACATACACATCTGCATTTGATATATGCAGCAAGCTATTCAATACATCCGTAAACTCATCTACCATCTGTACCTCATCAAGCATGATGTAGTAGAGATTTTTGTCTGTTATCTGCTCCTTGATGTATTTCAACAGATTATCTGGATCACGCAATTCCTTATTGGTACGATCATCGAGGGCAACCTCTATGATATGGTCATCTGAAATCCCTTGCGAATTTAGATACTCATGAAATAACTTGAATAGAAGATATGACTTTCCACATCTTCTGATACCTGTAATAATCTTAATCAAGCCATTCCTTTGGCTTGCGATTAGTTGGTCTAAATATTGTTGTCTTTTAATATCCATAATTATACTGTATTATCAAAAAGTGGCAACATTACCACTTTTCGTCACTGCAAAGATACAAAAAATATCTAAGAATGCGCAACTTTATTATCAAAAAGTGGTAAACTTACCGTTTTTCGTCACTGAAAAGACTCAAACGAAGGCTTTCGCCATGATTTACAAGCAAAAAGTGGTAGTTTTACCACTTTTCGTCACTTTCCCATTTTCTAGTTCCCAAAAAATGACATAAATGGTTCAGAAGAGATTGTCTATCCACGGACAATCTCCCCTGAACCGATTTTTCCTTTCACACTTAACTCTCTCATTTTCAATATAATCCACATTCCGTGAAAGGAGATTTATGATTCACCTTAAATATTTTCTGCAAATAGTTTTTTCTGCGGATGGCTTACATTGAAATACTGGAGGATGAAACGAAAATAGGCGGCTCCCAGAATCTGAGAGTCGCCTATAAATTATATATATTCGTGATGAAGTAAATCTATTACTCTTTCATTACTTCTTGGTGAGAACCACCTTGTTTGCACCCTCGTGAGAGAGGTAGAGCTGAATCTTGTAAGTTCCTTCGCCTGCAGGAACGTTGAGGTCCTTACCATCCTTCACTGAAAGGTTGTCGTAAGCGGTAGCATCGCCGTTAGCACCACCCCAGCTTGTAGCCCAAGCATCGTTCATGGCGAACTTGAAGCCATCCTTCAATGTGGTTGTGAGCTCCCAGCAACCTGCTTCCTTATTGTATGTCATGTGGCATTTTGCATCAGCTTCTTTCCAACCATTGTGGTTACCTACGACAGTGATAGACTTCACCTGAGTCAGAGCGTATGTACCAGCCTGCAAGTCAACGTCAATCTTGTAGAAACCAGCACCTGGGTCAGGGCAGTTCTTGCCGTTACCATTGTCGGCAATCTTACCTTCGCCATCGAATTCATAGTCACCAGTCCAGTCGTCAGTTCCAGCCAGTGGCTTGAACTTGAACTCGCCATTCAGGTAATAGAATCCCTGATACTTGCCGTCACCGTTTCCACCATAGAGAGCATTTGTTGTCTTCCAATTAGAATCACCGCCAATCTCATAGAAGTACTCACCGAATGAGAGAGGAGTAATCTTGTAGGTGTATTCCAACATATTGATCTCAACCTTGATGTACTTGGCACCAGCACTTTTAGGAACCTTGAATGATGCTTCGTTGCCAACCTTTGCACGGGTATCCAACTGCTCTGTCTCATTCAGAGCGTTATTGCCGTTACCCTTTGCTGTACCGAGAACAGAACTCCAGTCACCATTAGCTATACCTTCGCAAGCTTTATCATCTACAATACCGAACCATGTATCGTCACCCTCCTTTGCAGGAATTGTGATTGTGAAGATTGGGTCATCGTAAACATTAATGTCGCTATGGTTGAACTTCTGGGTCTTTGCTGCATCAGCTGTCCAATCCAAAGTACCACCAATGATATAGTAGTTCTGAGAGATGTTAGGAGCTACAGGTGTAGCTGTCACCTTTACAGTACCTGCGTCAATCAAAGCAGCCTGTCCATCCTTTACGGCAGTTGTGTAAACATGACCGTCGAAGTTGCGAGCTACAGGAGCCTTTCCATAAACGCTTTCAATAAGAGCCTGCAAATCTGCCTTGGTTGCTTTACCATCATTAGAAGTCTTTACTTCTGTGGCAGTTGCATTTTCTACACCCTCAGGAGTCAGTTCGATTCGGCTGTTTCCCAATTCGAAACCTTCTGGAAGAGTGGCAGAGCTGATGGTATAAACATTCACGCTGTCTTCTGCTACTTGAGCCAGGTCTAATGCGTTAACGCCACTTGCCTGATAGCCAGGAATTGTGATGGCATCTTCCTGTGGGTTAGTCTGAGGATCTGCCCAGTCTTTGAAATCTTCGCTGCAGGACCCCATAAAGAGGCCTGCAAGTGCGATAGAGATATATAATGATAACTTTTTCATTGTCTTTCGATTTTAAATCGTTATTTACTTGATTTCACCAGTTCCCTTAGCGATGTTGAGGTGAACCTGCTGACCTACAGAACCTGTAGCTCTATCCTGGTCGCCGCCTGTTGCACGGTACTTGATCTTACCGTCTAATGTGACGAACTCAGAATGCCACCAGTCGTGTCCAGGAATCTTAACGTACATACGTACACCCTTATCAGTACCAGCAGGAACTGAACCTACGAATGCAGGAGATACGAATTCTCCGTCCTTGGTTGTAGGTACGGTGAATGACCAGCCTTCAGCTTCCTCTGCGAAATCGTCGCTACCCGCTGCAGGACCAATGAGCCAGATTGTTGGCTTGTTGAACTGAACGTCATAGTGGATTTCACGGTTTACAACTGATGTTGTAACGATTACCAGATACCAGCCTGGGTTCTTGGAAGCGATATTGCCTCCATTGTCAATGATGTCGTCCTTGCAGTCGCCGGAAACAGTGATGCCAGCATAACCAACTTCGCTATTATTCCATTCTGCTGCAGTATTGAACTTGATACCGCTATCATCGATATAGACAAGATGCCAGAATGTATCCTCTGTACCATAAACTTGAACCATATCGAAGCAATTGTCCCATTTCCAATCACAGAAGTTGCCTACAGTATATACATGGCTAGGCAAGTTGACTGGTGGCAATGAGAACAAGAGGTGAATATTGTTGAGTGAAACTACATTAGAAAGAATCTCTGTTCCCTCTACAACATTACCATTGCTGGTCACAATATTTGCCTTCAAGCGGAAGTAAGCCTTTACGTCCATAGGGAAATCAGCCTCAGTCTTGCCTTTTTGCACATAGATGTTAGTCAAGGTACTTGCCAATGAAGCTGCATCAATTGCAACCTTGGCACTGTTGCTGGTTTCTGAAAGCTCAACAGCATCAGTCATATTTTCATCTGTTGCAACCTGAACTGTATATTGAACGCTTGCTGTATAGCCATAGTTTGGCTGTGAGCAGGTCAACATAATCTTAGACGAATTCGCCAGGTCGATTGGTGTATTCACCAATGCTGGAGTATTCAATTTGAACTCTGTTGGTGTCTGAATAGACGGATTAGAGTCATTGTCGTCGCTACAAGCTGTCATGAGAGTTAAACTCATGACAACGAGTAGAGCTGATTTAATTATATTTTTCATAATGAATTTCTTTTTATGTTTACGAATTAATATCCAGGGTTCTGAATCAGATTCTTGTTAGATGTCAACTCGTTGGTTGGGATAGCAAAGATATTCAAATCTTTAGAGAAGTTGCGACCTTCCTTGGTGCCACCCTTCCACTGCCAGTTGTAGTTGACATTGCCACCATAACGGTTGAAACGGATCAGATCCATACGACGGCGACCCTCGAAGTAGAACTCACGGCTCCATTCATCGCAGATATCGTTCAGAGAATAGCTCTTGTCTTCAGGACGGGTAGAGGCATTTGCACGCTTGCGGATAGCATTGATAGCTGCTGTACCTTCAGCTGTAGTCTCTCCACCATTGAGGCGGGCATCAGCCTCTGCAAAGTTCAGGTAAGCCTCTGCTGCACGCATCAGGAAGAAGTCTGCATCTGGGAATGTAGCATCATGACCTGCGCTACCGTCTGTCTTGAAGTTGGTAAACTTAGCTACACCGAAACCGCTCTTGAAAGTAGAAACGTCCTCATTATCCAATGTACGGTTTACACCGCAGAAGAGAGCACGGTCGTCACCGGCAGCTTCTGCTGTAGCGTAGCTTTCAAGATTTGGAACGTTACCAGTAGGGAAGAACTTCTTCACCAAGTCAGGACGAGCGCGGTTACCACCCCAAGCCTGGTCAGTACCATTGGTAGCTTTAGGGTTGTTTGGATTTGCGTGCATATCTTGATCGTAGGTAGAAGCCAACAGGAAGAGTGTTGTACACCAGCTTGTGGTCTTCAAACCATCCTGCAAGAGAGGGAAGATACCCTCGTAAGCTGCATCAGTCTCACCGTTATCGCCCATGAAGAGCATCTGGTAAGCACTCCAGCCGTTTACGCTTGTGGTGTTCAGCTTATAAGATGAATCCATCACCTTCTTGGCGTATTCCTTTGCCTTTGCCCACTGAGCTGTGCCAGTATAAACCTCTGCATTGAGGTAGAGGCGGGAGAGAAGCAACCAGCATGCAGCCTTATCTACACGGCCGTAGCCTTCATCTGTTGACTTCTTAGCCTTTGCTTCAGAAAGGTTTGGTTCTATTTCAAGAAGCTCCTTCTCGAGCCATTCGTAAGTCTGTGCTCTGGTATATCTTTCAGGCTTGGTCAATGGCTGAAGTGTAAATGGGATGTTGCCCCATGCATCCATCAAGCTATAGTATTCGTATGCTCTCAGGAAGCGAACCTCAGCAAGCTTGGTTGCATCCTGATCTCCTGCTTCTGCAAGATACTGGTTGCAATAAGCAATACCTGTTGTGATACGGGCATACAAACCGGTCAACATTGGGTTTGTGGCATTGTAGCTATTATAGCAGAAGCCGGCAATACCATCATCACCCCAACCGCAGATAGCTTCATCGGTTGTGAGCTCGTTTGCATTGAATGTCTGGCGTACAAAACCAGATGTACCACCATCAATACCATCAATGTCGCAATCGCCATTAGCACCACCATTACCAGCCATGGCAAAGTTAGCGTAGCACTTGTTGAAAAGGCCATCGATGTTAAGGTTTGTCTGGATGTTTGGGTTAATCGGAGTAACGTCCAAATCACCGACACATGATGTTGTTGTTCCCATTGTAAGCAGGAGTGCTGCTACAGGAACAATATTTTTAATATATTTTTTCATAATGAATATCCTTTCTTATTAGAAATTCAAGCTAAGACCAACTACAACAGAGAATGGACGTGGGTAGAGGTTGTTGTCATTACCATCGCCTACTTCTGGATCCAAGCCGTCATAATTTGTAATTGTGAATACATTTGATGCAGTAGCGTATGCACGACCTGAAAGTCCATGCCAGCCGCTTGACTTAAACAAGTTGTTGAAGCTGTAACCCAATGTGATGTTGTCACACTTCAGGAATGAAGCGTTCTTCACATAGTAGTCAGACAACTTAGAAGTAATCTCGTAGGTCTGCCAGTTTCTCTCAACAGTACTCTTCAAACGGTTAGAGAAGTACTTCAAAGAGTTAGAGAACCACTCACCTGTATTCATGTTACTCATGCCCTGCTCAACATTGTTATATACATAGTTGCCGAGGCTTGCACGCAAAGAGAAACCGAAGTCCCAGTTCTTGTATTCCAGGCGAGAAGAGAAGCCCATGGTTACAGGAGCTGCTGGGCTCTTGTAGAGATACTTATCGCTTTCATTGATCTTACCGTCACCGTTACGGTCAACTACGCAGTTCTCAATTGGCTTGCCGTTCTTGTCGTAAACCTGCTGGTAAACATAGTATGAGTTCATTGCATAACCCACCTGGTTAGCCTGCAGATAAGCACCGGAACCATCACCTACCTTGATGTTTGTATTAACAACAGGAGCACCATTTTCAGATACACCATTCAAGTCGGTAATCTCATTCTTGTTGTAAGTGAAGTTGTATGTCATGGTCCAGAACCAGTCCTTGGTCTGGATAGCACGCCAGGTAATAGCTGCTTCAACACCGGTATTCTTCAAGGAACCGATGTTCTGCCATGCCTGGTTCTTGTAACCTGCCATAGAAGGAAGTGGAGCATAGTTCAACAAGTCGGTAGTCTTTCTGTAGTACCAATCTACGCTACCAGACAATCTCTGATCCAGGATACCCCAGTCCAAACCTACGTTGTAGGTAGTGGTTGTTTCCCACTTCAAGTCAGGACGGTAGTTGTTTGGTCTATAAAGTTCACCAGTGCCAGTAACTGGATAGAAACCGTTTGTACCAGTGCTGATAGAATAAGAAGGAATCCACTCATAGTCACCGATAGAACCAGCCTGCTGACCTGTCTTACCATAACCCAGACGAAGTTTCAAGTCAGACAACCAGTTAGCGTTCTTCAGGAATGCCTCTTCGTTAGCCTTCCATGCAAAGGCGAATGATGGGAACCATGCCCAGTGCTCCTTGAAACGTGAAGAACCATCATCACGAACGGTTGCTGTCAGGAAGTAACGGTCGAGCAAGGTGTAGTTGGCACGTCCGAAGAAAGATACCAGGTAGCTTTCGCTCTTCTCGCTATATGGAGAATGAGGACGCTCTGTGCCAGCAAGACTTGCATCGTTATTTGTATCTTGATAATAGCCTACATAGTCATTGTTCTTGCTGCGCCAGAAGTGCTGCCACTCATAACCAGCCATGATGTCGAAGTGATGAATCTTGTTGAAATCCTTGTAGTACTGAGCGTAAGCACTCAAAGAGAGGTTGCGCTTCAGAATTTCCTCACCACCGTAGCTGCCATAGTACATTGCGCTTGTGCAAGATGGAGCAAATGACTGGCTCTGGCGACCCTTTGAAATATCTGCACCCAAGGTAGCATGCAATCTCAAGTCCTCGAAACCGTGTACCTTATAGTCGATGTCTGCACTACCGATGAATGAACGGCTGTGAGCAATCTGACTGCCCTGATCCAGCAAAGACAGAGGGTTAGGCATCTGTGTGGTGCTGTCATAAGTGAAAGGCCATGTATTGTCACCAAATTCTGCTTTCTTTGACCACTGGAAATAGCAACCATAGTTGTAGAGTGTCTCTTTCATATAGCTGCCCAACTGATTCTTGTGGTATTGAGATGTAAACTTGTATGGATCCTGAGTAGGGTCCATTCTTACAGCTGATGATACTACAGAACCATCAGTATATAAGGTTCTGGCATACATACCCTTGGCATTCAGGTTCAATGTCAAGTGATCCTGGAAGAATGATGGGTTCAAGTTCAAAGATGCTGTAGCACGCTTGAAGTCTGATGTCTTGACGATACCCTGCTGGTCTGTATAACCTACAGAAACACGGTATGGGAGAGACTTAGCTGCGCCAGAAACTGTAATGTTGTGGTCGTGGCTGATAGCTGTACGGTAAATCAGGTCCTGCCAGTTGGTGTTGGCTGTACCCAGTGCGCTATAAGCTTCACTGTCTTTGCCATACAGTCTTTCAACATTTGCACGGAACTCGTCTGCGCTAAGAACATCAATAGTGTTCTTCTTCTCGCTGATGGTTACGCTACCAGAGTAAGAAACGGTAGGCTTCTGCCCCTTGCGACCCTTCTTGGTTGTAATGATGATGACACCGTTAGAACCACGGGAACCGTAGATAGCAGTTGCAGAAGCATCCTTCAAGACACTGAAAGACTCAATATCCTGTGGGTTAACTACAGAAAGGAGGTTAGAAAGACCCTTAACACCATCGTTGTCCATTGCCAGACCATCGATAACGATCAATGGGTCGTTAGATGCGTTCAGAGAAGAACCACCACGAACACGGATCTTGGCACCACCACCAGGAGTACCGTCGTTGCTGGTAATGTTTACACCGGCAACCTTACCTGTAAGCATATCCTGTGCGTTGACAACCACACCCTTGTTCTTAGAGTCTGGCTTGATAGCTGTAACAGAACCGGTTAAGTCAGACTTCTTAGCCACACCATAACCGATGACTACGACCTCATTCAAGGACTTGGAATCATCCTGCAAGGTAATGCTCATTTCTTTAGAAGCCTTCACGGTCTGTGGAGTCATTCCCAGATAAGTGAAAGTAAGATTGGTACCTGGAGCTGCGTCAACAGAGAAGTTACCATCCATGTCGGTAATACCTACTGCCTTACCGTTCACTGTAATGGTAGCACCCATGACAGGCTCACCGGAAGCATCCTTCACATGTCCCTTAATCGCATTAGTCTGCGCAAAGGAACTCACCGTCAGAAGCAGACCACCTGCGAGGGTCAATGCTCTGAGAGGTAATTTAATTTTTACCTGCTTCATCATTTGCTTGATTTTTAAGTTTATGTTTATACTATTGTTATTCTTAAAATGAATATTCTGCTTTTAGTCTCTGGCCTGTTTATGTAAAGAGGTCGAGTTGTCTAATTGTTTATTCTTTCTGGGTGCAAAATTAAAGTCTTTTTCGATACGATGTACTATTTTTCAGTTAATTCCGTTATTTCTTATGCGCAAACGTTTGCATTCCTTTTGCTTGATTTAGGTCAACAAAAAAAGTACAAAATAGCGGATATTTGCCTAATTTTGCAGCGTGATTTAAAACAACATGAACGAAAATAACAACATAACAATGAAAGATATAGCTCGCGAACTGGGAGTCAGTGTTGCTACAGTGAGCCGGGCGTTGAAGGACAGTCCTAGAATCAGTGCTGCCCAGAAGGAGCGTATCCAGACTTTTGCGCGTGAACATAATTTCTTTCCGAACATGCTTGGTGAGGCTTTACGCCATAGCAAGGTACAGCCGATGAAGGTCATCGGAGTCATTGTACCGGAGTTCGTACATTATTATTTTATGTCCGTCCTTTCGGGCATAGAGGAGGAGGCGAGAGCCCGTGGATATCGTGTGATGGTGGCACAGAGTAACGAAAGATACGACAAGGAGGTCGCCATCTGCGAGGACTTCTATAAGAATAAGGTATGCGGTATCATCGTATCACAGGCGAAGGATACCAAGCAGTACGCCCATTTCGAGAAGTTGATGAACAATGGCGTGCCTCTCGTCTTCTACGATAGAATCTGTACGGGCGTGAACTGCTCCCGAGTGGTAGTAGATGACTATATGGGCGCCTTTACCGCCGTTACCCATCTGGTGGATACGGGCTGCAAGAAGATAGCCTTCTACGGTTCGCCGATGAATATGGAAATCTCCAAGAACCGTTATAACGGTTATCATGATGCACTGGTGAAACATGGATTGACGGAGAATCCCGACTGGGTGAGAATCTGTGACAACCGTGCCCAGGCAGAGGTGCTTACACCAGAGATATTGAGGGAGGAAAATCATCCGGATGCTTTCTTCGCCATCAATGATGATACGGCGATAGGCATTCTCTATACAGCCAAGCGAATGGGCTTCGATGTGCCGAATGACATCAGTATCTGCGGCTTTACCAATGGCGACAGAGCCAAGGCTTGCGATCCGATGCTCACTACGGTAGAACAGCGTGGAGTGGCTGTAGGCGAAGAGGCTGCCAATATTCTCATCGGACTGGTGGAAGGATCCAATCCTACGCATGACGTTGAGAAGCGAGTGGTAAGAACTCGTCTGGTGGTAAGAGGAACTACCCGATAAAATTGAAATTTTAAAATAACAACAATATGACACAAAAACCTGATTTAAGTTTCTGGAAGCTCTGGAACCTGAGCTTCGGATTCTTCGGAGTACAGATTGCCTACGCTCTTCAGAGCGCCAACATCTCCCGAATCTTTGCAACGTTGGGTGCTGATCCACACAACTTGAGTTATTTCTGGATTCTCCCTCCATTGATGGGAATCCTTGTACAGCCTATTGTCGGCACATTGAGTGACAAGACCTGGTGCCGTTTTGGTCGCCGCATCCCTTATCTCTTTGTGGGAGCCACGGTCGCCGTACTCGTGATGTGCCTGCTGCCGAATTCCGGTTCTCTCGGTCTGACGGTAAGCGGTGCGATGCTCTTCGGCTTGATTGCCCTGATGTTCCTCGATACGAGCATCAATATGGCGATGCAGCCTTTCAAGATGCTGGTAGGCGATATGGTAAACGAGAAGCAGAAGGCAAAGGCTTACTCTATCCAGAGTTTCCTCTGCAATGCCGGTTCTGTAGCCGGATATATCTTTCCATTCCTCTTTACCTTCCTGGGTATCAAGAATGTAGCCGAAGAGGGCGTGGTGCCTGATTCTGTGATCTGGTCGTTCTACGTGGGCGCTGCCATCCTCATCCTCTGTGTCATCTATACCACGATGAAGGTGAAGGAGTGGAATCCTCAGCAGTACGCCGAATACAATGGTGTTGCCGGTGAGGTGGAAAAGGAAGAAGAGGGCAAGGCTGACTGGATTACCCTCTTGAAAAACGCACCTTCTACTTTCTGGAAGGTGGGACTGGTTCAGTTCTTCTGCTGGGCTGCTTTCCTTTATCTCTGGAACTATTCTACAGGTGCCATCGCTGAGACCGTATGGAATACCACCGATCCAAAGTCGGCAGAGTTCCAGGCGGCAGGCAACTGGGTAGGCATCCTCTTTGCCGTTCAGGCAGTAGGTAGTGTGCTCTGGGCAGTGGTTCTTCCTCAGTTCAAGAATACCAAGATGGCTTATAGTGTGAGCTTGATTATAGGTGGTGTGGGCTTCGCTCTCATCCCATTCCTGCACGATCAGTATCTGCAGTTTATTCCATTCCTGATGATTGGTGCCGGCTGGGCTGCCATGTTGGCGATGCCTTTCACTTTCGTAACCAATGCTCTGCAGGGTTATGGTCACATGGGCGCTTACCTGGGCTTGTTCAACGGAACCATCTGTATTCCTCAGATTGTGGCTGCCATCTGCGGTGGTACTGTTCTGAGTCTGGTTGGTTCTCATCAGAGCGATATGATGATTGTGGCTGGCGTGTTGCTTATTGCCGGTGCATTGTCTGTAGGCATTATTAAAGGTCATGAATGAGTGTATAAGTAAAACCCGTGCAAACGTTTGTGCAGGATTTGTCTGAAATTGTGCACATAGAAATTATATACTTACGATTTTTTTTGCTAATTTCGCACTGAAAATAATAAAATTAAATATAAACTAACTTCTAACGGACTCTTATGACGATACATTTTCATATAGAATACGGAACAATGTTCGGCGAGCAACTCGTCTTGAACATACAGGAGGATGATGAAGAAAAACTGAAACTTCCTATGGCTACTCTCAATGGTAAGGAGTGGTCGGTTGACTGGTGTGTAAAACAACCCGCCAAAGCCTATACCTATTATTATAGTGTAGAGCGAGACGGCGTGGTGGTTAAGACAGAATGGCTTCTTGTGAAGCATCGTCTAGAACTTACAGCCCTGAAGGCTAATAATCTGACCCAGTATGATCATTGGAAGGTGATTCCAGAGGATGCATATCTCTATAGCAGTGCCTTTACAGACTGTATCAATCATCAGGCTCCAGAAGAGATGAAGGAGCAGAATGATGCCAAGACCGTGCGCCTCGTGGTGCGTGCTCCTCAGCTTCGCGACGGTGATCGCTTAGGTGTTGTGGGCGCTGATAACCTGTTGGGCGCATGGAATGCCAAGAAGATGCTGAAGATGACTCAGCACTCTTATAATGAATGGGTTGCAGAACTGGATGCTGCCCATCTGCAGACTCGCCACATGGAATTCAAGTTTGTGGCTTACAATGAGAAGAAGGATTCGCTGATCTGGGAAACATCCATGAACCGCACCATCGATCTTCCTGAGATGAAAGCCGGTGATGCCATCACTTACGACCTGGATCAGGCATTCTTCGCCCTTTACAATCGCAAGCTTGCCGGAACACAGGTGCCAGTATTCTCTCTACGCAGCGAGAAAAGTGCCGGTGTGGGCGATTTCGGCGATCTCAAGACGATGATTGATCTCGTGGCATCTACCGGTCAGAAGGTTCTTCAGCTTCTGCCAATCAATGATACCACCATCACCCATACCTGGACGGACAGCTATCCATATAGCTGCATCAGCGTCTTTGCTATCCATCCGATGTATGCCGATCTGAATGCCTTACCTGCATTGAAGGACAAGAAGGCTCGCGAGAAGGCTGAGAAGACCCGCCTGGAGCTCAATGCCTTGCATCAGATTGATTATGAGAAGGTGAATGATTTCAAGCAGGATTATCTGCAACAGATATTTGCACAGGAAGGTAAAGAGATGATGTCGGGAGCCGATTTCAAGGCTTTCTTTCAGGAAACACAACAGTGGCTCGTGCCTTACGCACAGTATTCTTACCTGCGTGACAAGAATGGCACCGCCGACTTCTCTCAGTGGCCAGACCATAATGTCTGGGATGAGGCTGAGCGCAAGGATTTGACCAACCCAAAAACCGAGGCATACCAGAACGTGGAGTTCTTCTACTTCGTGCAGTTCATTCTGAACAAGCAGATGCAGGAGGCACACGAGCATGCCAAGGCTAAGGGTGTCATCCTGAAGGGTGATATTCCTATCGGTGTACATCGCCACAGCTGTGATGTGTGGATGGAGCCTAAGTACTTCAACATGAATGGTCAGGCGGGTGCTCCACCGGATGATTTCTCCGTAAACGGACAGAACTGGGGATTCCCTACCTACAACTGGGATGAGATGCTGAAGGACGGCTGCCTCTGGTGGACCCGCCGCTTCCAGAATATGTCGAAGTTCTTTGATGCTTACCGCATCGACCACGTGCTCGGCTTCTTCCGTATTTGGGAAATCCCTGTGCATAGCGTGCATGGCTTGCTCGGACAGTTTGCGCCAGCTCTCGCCATGACCCGTGGTGAGATCCAGAGTTACGGCTTGAACTTCCAGGAGGACCGCTTCACACGTCCGTTCATTACCGACTGGGTATTGGACCGTATGTTCCATGAGCGTGCTGATGAGGTGAAGGAGAAATATCTCGACCGTCTGGATGAGGAGCGCTATCAGATGAAGCCTGAGGTAGATACCCAGCGCAAGGTAGAGGCTCTCTTCCAGGATGTAACTGATGAGAAGGAAATCTGGTTGCGTGACGGCTTGTATGCCCTGATCAGCGATGTGCTCTTTGTGCGTGACCGTAAGGATCCTGAGCTCTTCCACCCACGTATCTCTGCACAGCTCGACTTCATCTACGAGTCGCTCTATGATAACGACAAGGCTGCGTTCAACCGCCTTTACAACGACTACTTCTACCGTCGCAACAACCAGTTCTGGTATGGCGAGGCGATGAAGAAGTTGCCTAAGCTGGTTCAGGCTACCCGTATGCTGGTTTGTGCCGAAGACCTGGGTATGGTGCCTGATTGTGTGCCATGGGTGATGGACGAGTTGAAGATTCTGAGTCTGGAGCTTCAGAGTATGCCAAAGGATCCGACGGTTAAGTTCGGTCATCTGAGCCGTAATCCATACCGCTCTGTCTGCACCATCACCAGTCATGATATGCCAACCTTGCGTATGTGGTGGGACGAGAACATCTCCCGCACCCAGGAGTATTACAACACGATGCTCTATCGTGAGGGACCAGCTCCTCATCCGCTCCCAGGTTGGTTGGCAAGAGACATCATCGCCCGTCACCTGGCGTCTCCATCCATGCTCTGCATCTTGAGCGTACAGGATTGGCTCGCCATTGATGAGAAGCTCCGTCTGCCGGATGCTGAAGCCGAGCGCATCAACATTCCTGCCAATCCAAAGCACTACTGGCGCTATCGCATGCACCTCAGCTTGGAAGAGTTGGCTGCCAACAAGGAGTTCATGGCTATCATTACTGAGCTTGTGGCACAGGGCGGACGCAATTAAGCGGGTGACTCTTCAAACAAGAAATAAAGGTGTGCAACCGTTTGCACATTGTTATACATCAAAATACCCTTCTATTTTTAGGAGGGTATTTTTGTTTTTCGTATCTTTGCAAGCAATAATGCAAGTGCGTGCAACGGAAGCTGTTTTCCTGATTGCCGGTGCTGCTATATCCTATAGTCTAACGAATAAACTAAAGAATAAACAATAGGTAAACAGAATGAAGAAACTGAATTTATTAGTGATGGGCCTCTTGCTCCCGATGTTGGCAGCAGCCCAGACCGTCAAGTCGCCTAACGGCAACGTCTCGGTAACTTTCTCTTTATCCGAAAAGGGACAGCCTACCTACGAGATGAGCTATAAGGGAAAGACTGTATGTAAGCCATCCCACTTAGGATTGGAGCTGGCTAAGGATAAGCATGCTTCTAAGGGCATGGAGGAAACCAGCCTGATGGATGGTTTTACAGAAACTGGCAGCAAGACATCGACCTTCGATGAGACCTGGAAGCCAGTATGGGGCGAGACTGCTACCATCCGCAACAACTATAACGAGATGGAGGTAAACCTGAATCAGGCATCTTCCAAGCGTAACATCACTATCCGCTTCCGTGTGTATGATTATGGTATGGGCTTGCGCTATGAGTTCCCTCAGCAGGAAAGCCTTAACTATTTCGTGATTCAGGAGGAGCATACACAGTTTGCCATGGCAGGCGATCATACTGCCTATTGGATTCCTGGTGATTACGATACCCAGGAGTATGACTACAACATTACTCCGTTGACAGGTATCCGCCCAATTATTGCGAAAAACCGTGAAGCTTACAAGAGCAATTCATCTACCACCGTCTTCTCTGATACCGGCGTTCAGACCTCTCTCCAGATGAAGACCAAGGATGGTCTCTATATCAATATCCACGAGGCTGCCTGTCTGGATTATCCAACCATGCACCTCAACCTCGACGAAAAGACATTGACCTTCGAGTCTTGGTTGACTCCTGATGCCGTAGGCAGAAAGGGATTCATCCAGACTCCATTCAATACTCCTTGGCGTACCGTGATGGTAAGCGATGATGCCCGTGATATGCTTTCATGCAAGTTGACTTTGAATCTCAACGAGCCTTGCAAGATCGAGGATACTTCATGGATTCATCCTACCAAGTACTGCGGCGTTTGGTGGAATATGATTGTTGGCACCAAGACCTGGAGCTATACCAACGACCTGCCATCTGTTCGCCTCGGTGTAACCGATTACAGCAAGTGCAAGCCTAATGGCACTCATGGTGCAACCAACGAGGAAGTAAAACGCTATATCGACTTTGCAGCCAAGAACGGTTTGCAGGAGGTGCTGGTAGAAGGCTGGAACGAAGGATGGGAAGACTGGTTCGGCCATCAGAAGCTCGATGTCTTCGATTTCGTAACTCCATATCCTGACTTCGATATCAAGATGCTCAACGACTATGCTCATTCCAAGGGCGTGAAGCTGATGATGCACCACGAGACCTCTTCTGCTGCTCTCAACTACGAGCGCCATCTGGAGGATGCCTTCAATCTGATGAACAAATATGGCTATGATGCCGTGAAGACCGGTTATGTGGGCGATATCATCCCAAGAGGTGAATATCACTATAGCCAGTTGATGAACAATCACTATCAGCGTGTGGTTGAAACAGCTGCCAAGCATCATATCATGGTAAATGCCCACGAGGCAACCCGTCCTACAGGTATCTGCCGCACCTGGCCTAACCTGGTGGGTAACGAGAGTGCCCGTGGTACAGAGTATGAGGCATTTGGCGGCAGCAAGCCTTATCACACCGTGATGTTGCCATTTACCCGTCTGCAGGGTGGTCCGATGGATTACACTCCTGGTATCTTCGAAACCAAGCTTTCTGAGTGGAGCAACAACCAGAGCTATGTTCATAGCACACTCTGTGGTCAGCTTTCTCTCTATCTCGTGATGTACAGTCCGCTGCAGATGGCAGCCGATCTTCCAGAGCATTATGAAAAGTACGACGATGCATTCCAGTTCATCCGCGACGTAGCTTGCGACTGGGACGACTCCAAGTACCTGGAAGCAGAGCCAGCTAAGTATATCACCGTAGCCCGCAAGGCTAAGGGCACAGACAACTGGTTTGTTGGTGGCAAGACTGATGCTGCCCGTACATCCGTAGTAAAACTCGACTTCCTGGATAAGGGCAAGAAGTATGCTTGCGCCATCTATCAGGACGGCAAGACTGCCGATTACGAGAAGAATCCTAAATCTTACCAGATCATCCACAAGACTGTGAAGAAGGGTGATGTCTTGAAGATTAAAGAAGCACGTGGTGGTGGTTTCGCCATCTCACTGCTTGCTAAATAATGATTAGAAACATAGAAAAGTAGAAGTTTAGGGAAGATTCTGATTTCTTCCCTAAACTCTTTTTCGGTTTAATTATGACAACTACCAATTTTATAATAAGAATGAACATTCAGAAACTAATAATTGCAGCATTGACAGCATCGATTTTACCAACTTCATTGAGTGCGCAGCAGACATTCAATGAGATGATGTATTCCAAGGAGAAAACCATGTTCGTTCTCAATGCCCCAACAGCCGGCAAGTCTTCTGTTACCATCCGTCTTTATAAGGATGGACAAAAAGGTAAGGCTTACAAGACGCTGAAGATGAAGAAGATGGGCGATGAACGATGGGGGGCTACCGTGAAGGGCGATCTGAAAGGTAAGTTCTATACCTTCGATATCGGTAAGGGCGAAACGCCGGGAACCTTTGCCAAGGCGGTAGGTGTGAATGGAAACCGTGGTGCTATCGTTGATCTCTATGATACCGACCCTGTGGGATGGGACAAGGATGTGCGTCCTGCCATCCAATCGCCAGCCGACCTCGTCATCTACGAGCTTCACGTGCGTGATTTCTCCATTTCTCCTACATCGGGTTTGAAGTATCAGGGCAAGTATCTTGCCCTCACCGAACCTAAGGCTATCGAATATCTCAAGAACCTCGGCATCAATGCCATCCATTTCCAACCGGTATTCGATTACGCATCCGTAGATGAAACCCAGCTCAACAAGCCTCAGTTCAACTGGGGCTATGATCCGAAGAACTATAATGTGCCGGAAGGCAGCTATAGCACCGATCCTTATGCTCCAGGAACCCGTATCAAGGAGTTCAAGGAGATGGTGATGGCGCTTCACAAGGCTGGCATCCGAGTGATTTTCGATGCCGTGTATAATCACACCTTCGGTATCAATGGCAGCAACTTCCAGCGTACCTATCCTGATTATTATTATCGCAAGACCAAGGAGGGTAAGTATAGCGATGGTTCCGGCTGTGGCAACGAGACAGCTTCTGAAAAGCCTTTGATGCGCCAGTTTATGCTGGAGAGCGTGAAGTACTGGATTGATGAATTCCATATCGACGGCTTCCGCTTCGACCTGATGGGTGTTCACGATATCGAGACCATGCAGGCTATCCGTGAGATGGTTAACCGCATCGATCCTAGTATCTATATCTATGGTGAGGGCTGGAGTGCAGGCAGCTGCGCTTATCCTACCGGGAAACTCGCCATGAAGGCGAACACCCATCAGTTGAATGGTATCGGTGCTTTCAGCGATGATATGCGCGATGCCCTCCGTGGTCCTTTCTCTGATGACCATAAGGGTGCGCTCCTGGCTGGTCTTCCTGGCGAGGAGGAGAGTCTGAAGTTCGGTATCGTGGGTGGCATTGCTCATCCGCAGGTCGATATGACCAAGGTGAACTATGACAAGAAGCCTTGGACCAACAACCCAACCGAGCAGATCAGTTATGTAAGCTGTCACGATGATATGTGCTTGGTAGATAGATTGAAAGCGAGCATCCCATCCCTGACAGATAAGAATATCTCAGAAGAGATGCGTACTGCCGAATTGCTCCGCATCGACCAGCTTGCCCAGACCTGTGTGTTCACTTCGCAGGGTGTGCCTTTCATCCTTGCCGGTGAGGAGATGCTTCGCGACAAGAAGGGAGTGCATAACAGTTTCAATTCTCCTGACAGCATCAACCAGTTTACCTGGACCAATCTGCAGAAGTATCCACAGGCATTCACCTTCTATAAGAATCTGATTCAGCTCCGCAAGAACCATCCAGCCTTCCGCCTTTCTACAGGCGATAAGGTGCGTCAGCATCTGGAGTTCCTGCCTAGTCAGGATGCCAATGGCAACAAGCAGACTTGCCTCGTAGGTTTCCAGCTCAAGAGCCTGGAGGGCATTGATGCCTGGAAGCATATCGTAGTCATCTATAATTTCAACAAGCAGGCAAAGAAAATGCTGATTCCTGAGGGCAATTACACCGTGGCTTGCTGCAATGGTGTTATCAACGAGGAAGGTCTGGGCTTCATCTCTGGCAAAGAAGTAGAGGTTGCTCCTCAGTCTGCCTTGATTCTTTATCAGAAATAGTCTATATATAATAAGGTGTAAAAATAGTCTTTATATATAATAAGGTGTAAATATGAAAAAGATAATAGCTTCATTAGTGCTTATGGGTAGCGCAATAAGTATGAACGCGGCAGTCAACGTAAGCCGCATTGAACCTACCGACTGGTATGTGGGCATGAAGGATGCCTCGCTCCAGCTGATGGTGTATGGAAAGGATATCAAGAATGCCGATGTTACGGTGGATTATCCGGGTGTGAAGGTGGATAGCATCGCCCGCCTCGATTCTCCTAACTACTTGCTGGTGTATCTCAATCTCGATGGTGCCAAGGCAGGAGAGATGACGCTCAACTTCAAGCAGGGCAAGCAGTCGAAGAAGGTGAAGTATGTGTTGAAGAACCGTGAGATGGCGGGTGACAAGCGCATCGGTTTCTCTAACGAGGATGTGCTCTACATGCTGATGCCCGACCGCTTTGCCAATGGCAATCTGAAGAACGATGCATTCAAGAACATGCGTGACAAGACCTGCGACCGCACGGCACCAAGTCTTCGTCATGGTGGCGACCTGGAGGGAATCCGCCAGCATCTGGATTATTTCAACCAGTTGGGCGTAACCGCCCTGTGGTTTACTCCGGTCTTGGAGAATGACAGTCCTAATGATGGCAAGAACAGTACCTATCATGGTTACGCTACCACCAATTACTATCGTGTAGATCCACGCTTCGGTACCAACGAGGAGTACAAGCAGCTTACTGCTGAGGCTCACAAGAAGGGATTGAAGGTGGTGATGGATATGATTTTCAACCACTGCGGTTTCGATCATCCTTGGGTAGCCGATATGCCATCAAAGGATTGGTTCAATGCTCCAGAATGGCTTGCTCCGGAAAACCAGACACCGGAACATCAGAAGAAGATAGGTACCGTGGATGGTGCTGCCAAGGTAAACGACAAGTATCTGCAGACCAGTTATAAGTTGACTCCTGTGCTCGACCCATACGCCAGCAAGGTAGATCTTACAGAAACCGTGGATGGATGGTTTGTTCCATCTATGCCAGATTTGAACCAGCGCAATCCGCACGTCATCAAATATCTGATTCAGAACAGTGAGTGGTGGATAGAGACCGTTGGTATCGATGGCATCCGCATGGATACCTATCCATACGCCGACCGTGATGCGATGGCACACTGGATGAAGGTGCTGGGCGAGGAATATCCTCACTTCAATACCGTGGGCGAGACTTGGGTAACCGAGCCTGCCTATACTGCCGCTTGGCAGAAAGACAGCAAGCTCTCAGAAAAGAACAGTTATCTGCCTACCGTGATGGATTTCGCCTTCTTCGACCGCATCAACAGTGCGAAGAACGAGGAGACTGATGATTGGTGGAACGGCATGAACCGCATCTATAATGTATTCTGCTACGACTATCTCTATCCAAACCCAAAGAGTGTGATGGCATTCGTAGAGAACCACGATACCGACCGCTTCCTGGGTGAAGGCAAGGATACCCTGGCATTGAAGCAGGCGCTGGCACTTCTTCTTACCGTCAACCGCACCCCACAGCTCTATTATGGAACCGAGGTGCTGATGAATGGTACCAAGAGCGTAACCGATGGCAACGTGCGCAAGGATTTCCCTGGCGGTTGGGCTGGTGACAAGCACAATGCCTTTACTGCCGAAGGAAGAACACAGGCTGAAAACCAGATGTTCGACTGGCTCAGCCGATTATTGCATTGGCGCCAGGGCAACGAGGTCATCACCAAAGGCAAGCAGACCCAGTTCTGTCCTCAGAAGGGTGTGTATGTCATTGCCCGCCAGTATAAGGGAAAGAACGTTATGACCATCATCAATGGCAAGAAGGAAGCCAACGAACTGAATGTTTCCCGCTATGCAGAGATTATCGGCAATGCAGAGAAGGCTACGGATGTAACGAATGGCCGTACCGTTCTGATCAACAAGAACGTGAAGCTCCGTCCTCGCCAGACTATGATACTCGAATTCTAGAAAAAACTCAAGAAAGTGCCTAACGGTGTATTTTTACACTGATAGGCACTTTTTTCTTGTATTTATTCTTTTGTTTCAAATATTCTTCGTACTTTTGCAAACAGATGGTATAAAAGAAATTAATGACTAGATACATTCTTTCCCTGATAGCAGCATTATTCATAACCTTGAGCAGTTTTGCGCAAGGCAGCCTTCCTAGTCGCTTTAATGTAAGCTATCTCAATATGGCGGCAGGAATGCCTAATAATTTTGCGGATGATATTTTCCAGGATTCATACGGTTTCGTCTGGATCAGTACGCATGGTGGTGGACTGGTACGTTATGATGGATTCAATTATATGAACTTCAATCTGGGCTCATCCGGTATCAGTCTGCGAAGCAATAGCTGCCGCAATGTCTATGAAGATCATTTCAAGCGCCTTTGGATAGCTTTCGAGGAAGGTCCGCAGGTGCTCGACCTCAAAACGATGCAGCCCGTCATTCCACCTTGTGAGAATGAAAAAGTAGAAGCTCAGCTCAACAAGGCACTCAAGAATCTTTGCACCCGAATGTATTGTGATGCAAAGGGCAATGTATGGATGATATCCATCAATCTTCTAACCCGAATCTCCTTCAATGAGAAGGGAGAGGTGAATAGTGTCTTGTCTGTCAGATACCCTTACAATGCTCCTGATCTCGGCCTTTGCGATGTATATGGCAATGGCACGGTTGTGCTGTGCAACAATGGAGTCGTAAACGAGTTCTCTGTCAAGAACAATCAGTTCGTGACTAAGAACATCTCGTCTCTGTTCCCTAAACTCGATTCCCGTTATGCGGGAGCCGTCATTTCTTATCATGGAAAAATCTGGTTGGGAACCAACCGTGGCTTGTATAATAGTGCCAAGCAGGAGTTTCATGCTTCAGGCACAGTTCATTCACTCCAGCATGAGGTGGTAACGAGTCTTGCCATCACAGAGGATGATAAGCTCCTGGTGGGTACCCTCTGTGGTGTGGATATTATAGATGACAAGACAGGTACGATTGGGCATTGGAATGCCTGCAGCAGTGTGAGTCCGTTGAGTAGCAACTTTGTGAACAGTTTGTTGTCTAAGGATGGACTGGTCTGGGTAGGTACCGAAACTGGTGGTATCACCAAGTTGGCACCACGCCAGTTGCAGTTGGAATTTTTCAAGCACGATGCAGCGAATCCTGCCAGTCTTTCTCCGAATGCGGTGAATGCGATGTATGCAGCCCCAGATGGCACCCTATGGGTAGGAACCGTAGAGGGCGGACTCAATGCTCTGGCTCCTGGCAGCAGGAACTTTACCCATTATACGACGGCAAATTCCGGTTTGCCCCACAACAGTGTTTCCACGCTTGCTGCCGATAACCGGAGAAATCTGTGGATAGGCACCTGGGGTACGGGCATTGCAGTGATGAATCTCCAGCAGCCGGGCAGGATCATTCCTCTTGTGGTAGATGCCAAGCATCAGCATTTCCTGAATTTTGCAGGAGCACTGGTGTATGATCCTATCAATGATGGTATGTGGCTGGGAACCAATGACGGTCTCTTCTTCTACGATTTGAAGCGTCAGCAGTTGATTGAGCCTTTCAAGGGCTGTCTGGATGTGCGTGGCTGCATCGGAAACCTGATTACACCAGATGGAAAGCTCCTGATGGGATGTGTGCAGGGTATGGTGGAGATCAATCTGAAGTCCCGTTCTCGTGGAAAGGGCGAGTTTGCTGTCGAATATCATCCGTATAAGTTGGATGCCCCAGAGAGTGGCGTGATAGACAAGATTCTCTCTTTCTGTCTGGCGAAGGATGGCAAGATCTGGCTGGGCAGCAATGGCTACGGCTTGTATTGCTATAATTATAATAAGGAGGGAAAGACATACGTGAAGTCCTTCACCACGAATAATGGATTAGCCAACAATACCGTGAAGGGTATTGTGGAGGATAACCAGGGTATGTTATGGATAGCCACGGATAATGGACTCTCCATCTTCAATCCGAAGACCGAGACCTTCAGCAGTTATTCCCGTGAGGACGGACTGCTCAGTTCGCTGTTCTATTTCAATGGTGCCATCCGTGATGCCAAGGGTAAGATTTACCTGGGTACCGATGAGGGATTGATGGCGGTTACGGGTGTGAACCATGCGGTTCATAACTTAGCCAGACTGCGTTTTACCGAACTTCTGGTAGATAACCAGCCGGTGTTTGCCGGCAGTGATTATCTGGACGATGATATATCCATAGCCAAAAGGTTGTGCATCCATGAGAGCGACAAGTCGTTTACTATCTTCTTTTCTGCCTTGAACTATGGCAGCGAGAGTCAGGGTGTATATCTCTATCGCATGAAGGGATATGAGAATGATTGGGTTCAGCTGAAACCGGGACAGCACAGTGTACGCTATTCCACCTTGCCGGCGGGCAGCTATCAGTTTGAAGTGAAGTATATTCCTTCCTTCGATTCCGATAAGGAGCAGGTTATTTCAGTAGATATTAAGGTGACTCCTTATTTCTGGAAGAGCTGGTGGTTTGTCTCCTTGATGGTGATAGCCTTCATCGCCTTCCTGCTCTACATCTATACCAGCAGACTGGAGAAGATGCGCGAACGCGAGGTGGAGGAACTCTATCGTCCGATAGAGGCAGCTCTGAAGGATAGTGATGAACCGGGCAAGTTGCAGAGTCGCATCCAGATGATTCTGGAGAACCAGAAGCGCTATCAGGATAGTCAGAAGAAGTCGATAGAGGCTGACAGGAAATGGGTAGCCGAAAAGGAGCGTCCGTTTATGGATATCGTGATGGAGGTGATGGAGAAGAACTACGATAACTCGGAGTTCGGTGTGCAGGAGTTGGCTGATGAAATGCGGATGAACCGCAGTGTGCTCAGTAAGATGCTGAATGCTGAGGCTGGTCAGCCTACCGCCCAGTTTATCCGCAACTATCGTCTCGACATTGCGAAGAAGATGATTACAGAAAAAGTGGCAAACCGGAACATCACGGAGATAGCCTACCGTGTAGGCTTCAATGATCCGAAGTATTTTACCCGTTGCTTTACCAAGCAGTATGGTGTGTCGCCTTCTTCCTATAAGGATTCGCTCGACGAGTAGGTGTGTTTGGAAGTGTATAATTATTAAGAAACCAAAATACAACAAGGAGTCACTTGATTTAAGTCAAGTGACTCCTTGTTTTGTATGTGTGGGTGCACAACTAGTGGATAAGTGCGTAATAAACGGAAAAATCCACTATTTATGCAGTTTGTCCACCTATTATTTACGTTTGTCCACCTACTTAATAGTGATTAATTGTACTTTTGCCACCGAAAATTAACGATCAAACCGATTTGCTGTAACAAACAAACCGTTTGAAAATTAACAAACCAAAGAAAATTAGAATAAACAAAATCATAAACCTAAAAAGTTTTAAGCAATGAGGAAACAATTATTCTCTATGATGCTATGCCTAGGAGCTGTCGGTGGTGCTTCTTTCGTAACCCCGATGACCGCTATGGCCGCTGTAGCACAGGATCAGGTGATTACAGTCAAGGGACAGGTTGTAGATGATCAGGGTGAACCTCTGATTGGTGCAACAGTGAAGACCAAGGATGCCAAGACCGGTGCTGTAACTGACCTCGATGGTAACTTCGAGATCAAAGTAAAAGCTAACGCTACTCTTTTGGTTAGCTATTTGGGCTTTAAGGAGCGCCAGATTGCCGTTCGCGGACGCGCTATCCTTGAACCTATCCAGCTTTCTTCAGACAACCAGTTGCTCGAACAGGTTGTCGTAGTGGGTTATGGTACCCAGAAGAAGGCAGACCTTACCGGTTCTGTAGCTATCGTCAATGCAGAGGAGATGAAGAAGGTGTCTAACTCCAACATCTCTACCATGCTCGAAGGTAAGGTAGCTGGTGTGCAGATTACATCCGATGGTCAGCCAGGTGCCGACCCAAGCGTACGTATCCGTGGTATCGGTTCTTTCGGTAGCACTGCTCCTCTTTATGTCATCGATGGTGTGCCAATGGGTACCACTATCCGTGATTTCTCTCCTAATGATATTGAGACCATCCAGATCTTGAAGGATGCTTCTGCGGGTGCCATCTATGGTTCTCGTGCAGCTAATGGTGTCGTTATCATCACAACCAAGAATGGTAAGAAAGACCAGCCTCTGAAGGTGAACTACTCTGGTTACTTCGGTGTTGACCAGATTCCTGGCGATGTATATGACGTGATGAATGCCGACCAGTATAGCAACTACCTGGGTCAGGCTTGTTCTAACTCCAACACTCCTCTGCCTGGTGGTTACAAGATGGGCGAGGATGGCAAGTATCACTTCCAGGATGCTACCAATACAAATTGGTTTGACGAAGTGTTCAAGACTGGTATCCGCCAGAATCACAACGTAGCCCTCAGCGGTGGTAGCTCTCACAGTACTTATAATGTATCTCTCGACTACTATAACCAGAAGGGTACCTTGGAAGGTGCAGGTCCTAACTACGAGCGTTACACAGCCCGTGTGAACAACACCATGGACACCAAGTTCGTGAAGTTCCGCACCAGCATGGTTTATTCTCACTCTAACCAGGACAACATGGGTCTTTCCAATGCCTCAGAGTATGTCCAGGGTCTTTATGGTGATGTAACCAACGTGCTCCGTGGTACACTTCTGATGCAGCCAACTATCAAGGCTTACGATAACTCAACATGGGTTCTCGATGACAAGGTAGGTGCTGCCAACGGTTATCGCTACGATGCATACGGTTATGGTGTTTACTATGACAGCGTACATGGTGATATCTCTGCTTCTAACCCATTGCTGGTTAATAACCTCCTGCAGCGCAACACCTTGGTTGACCGCTTCGTAGGTACCGCTTCTGCCGACGTAGATTTGTTGGGTATGGTAGGTATCAAGAGCAAGAACCATGGTCTTCATTATAATGTAAACCTCTCTTACAGCAAGACAGAGGCAAAGGATAAGACCTGGATTCCTTCCTGGATTCAGAGCAACCGTGTATATCTTGCCAAGGAGAATGAGCGCCTTACCAAGGGCTCACGCAACTACAGCGACGCCTTGGTTGAGAATACCATTACCTACAATGGAACAATCGGTAAGCACAACATCAACCTGCTCGCTGGTATGACTTACGAGGAAGAGAATACTAACCTTTTGACAGGTTGGGGTATCAACTTCACAGAGCCTTACTTCCTCCAGCTTCAGAATGCCAAGAACACTTACTCAGAGTCATACGAGTATAAGCATTGTCTGGCATCATACGTAGGCCGTTTGAACTATAACTATGCTGAGAAGTACCTGATTTCTGCAGTAGTACGTCGTGATGGTAGCTCCCGTTTGAGCAAGAACATCCGTTGGGCAACCTTCCCATCTGTATCTTTGGGCTGGCGCTTCGATAAGGAAAAGTTCTTCCCAATCAGCCAGGATATCGTTAACATGTTCAAGATTCGTGCCAGCTATGGTGAGCTCGGTAACGAGAACATCGGTGAGTACCAGTATATGGCTACCATGAACCGTAACAACATGACTTACAGCTTCGGCAACAGTCCTGTAACCGGTTCTGCCGTTTCTACCTTCGTGAACAACGATATCGCATGGGAGAAGAAGAAGACTACCAACGTGGGTATCGACCTGGCGATGTTCAACAACCGTCTGGAGTTCACTGCCGAGTGGTATAAGAACAAGTCAGAGGACCTGCTTTACTCTGTTCCTGTTCCTGCACAGACAGGTGTATCCAACACCTCTGTTACCATGAACGCTGCCTCTATGGAGAACAGTGGTTTCGAGTTCAGCGCAACCTATCGCAACCGTGACCACGCCTTCAAGTATGACATCAGTGCCAACTTGAGTACCTTGAAGAACAAGGTAACTTCTCTGGGTATCGGTAAGGACTCTTACATCTCTGGTGCATACGCTACCTACGTAGGTCAGGAGATCGGTCAGTTCTATGGTTGGGTTTACGAGGGAATCGCCCGTACACAGTCAGATCTCGACAACCACGCTACCCAGCAGGGTGCTAATGTAGGTGATTGCCTCTATAAGGATATTTCTGGTCCAGAAGGAACTCCTGATGGCGTAATCGATGCATACGACCAGACCGTATTGGGCAGTGGTCTTCCAAAGGTGAACTTCGGTTTGAGCACCCACATGGAGTATAAGGGCTTCGACCTCAACATTTCTACCTACGGAGTTTTGAACTATCATGTATCAGATGATATCTATAATAGCTTGAACTCTTGCTACGGTTATGGTAACAAGGAAGTAGGCATGCTGGATGCCAACCGCTGGTCAGAGGATGGTACCTACCTTTCAAGTGTTCCACGTACCTACGCTGCCAACAATGCAACATTGGCATGGAACGACCTCTTCAGCTCTCGCAAGATTCAGAATGCAGCTTACTGGAAGATTGCCAACGTAGAGTTGGGTTACAACTTCCCAGACAAGTGGTTTGGTGGATATGTCAGTGGTGTACGTCTCTATGTATCAGCACAGAACCTCTACACCTTCACAGGCTATCATGGATATAATGTGGACTATGCCGGCGGTACCTTTACCCCAGGTTACAACTTCTGCTCTTTCCCAAGTGCCAGAACATTTATGGCAGGTCTCCACTTCACATTCTAATAGTTTAAGAGATAAGGAAAACTACGAGAATTATTATTTAAAAGAACATTTGATATGAAACTATATAAATTATCATTAGCTCTCTTCCTTGGCCTCGGTGCTATGGCTACCACCTCATGCGAGGACAAGTTGGATGTTACCAATCCTAACCAGCAGACCACCGGAACCTTCGGTTTCAATGCTGATGATCTGGAAGAGTGCGTTATTGCAGCATACAACCATATTCGTATGGAAGGTTCTTCGGCACGTGTGGGTTATACCCTCGATGTAACACGTGGCGATGAGGTATGGAACTCATCACAGGTATGGTACATGCCATTCGATGATATGAATGACCCAGTGACAGATGAAATCTCCATGTGGCCTTGGCGTGAGGCTTACTATACTATTAATGTATGTAACTTCATCCTTTCACGTACCACAGGTGATGATGCTTCGCTCAGCGAAAGCATGAAGCGCATCAAGGGACAGGCTCTCTTCCTCCGTGGTTATTCATACTATACATTGGCAGGATATTATCAGAATCCTGCGCTGATTACTGATTATGCCAACTATTCTTCTCTGGATGGTCTCTATGGCAAGAACAGTACATACGATGATGTGCTCGACCAGGTGGAGAAGGATTTCGCTGAGGCAATGACACTTCTTCCTTCCCGTGATGCTGGTGGCGAGTGGGCTAAGGGTCGTGCTACCTGCGGTGCCGCTGCCGGTTACTATGCCCGCACTCTGATGCAGCGCCATAAGTATAGCGATGCGCTCACCGTACTCAAGGATATCATGAACAAGAAGTATGGATCTTATAAGCTGATGGCTAACTATGGCGACAACTTCCGTGAGGGTTCTGCTTACGAGAACAACGACGAGAGCCTCTTCGAGATTCAGTATCTCGACTACGGTTCACAGGGTGTGGATGATGAGTGGACTCCTGTCAATACCAGTCCTAACGCTACACAGGGTCATGCCGTAGAGTCTAACTTTGCTCCAGGAAGATTCGGTGGATGGGCAGACCTCTCTGCATCTCCATGGTTGTACAACCTCTTCAAGCAGGAGCGTACCAAGGATGGCAAGCTCGATCCTCGTCTCTACTGGACTATCGGTACCTACGAGTCTGACTGGATTGGTTTCGAGAATGGCAATGTAGCTTACAAGAGTGAAATGACTCCTAATGATACCATCATCACCAACAACAACTATGGTGGTCTCCCTATCGCTAAGTGGACTAATTTCCGTACCAACCTTTATGACAAGGTAACTACAGGTCTTCATTGCGGTATCAACCTCCGTATGATGCGTTACTCAGATGTATTGCTTCGTGCTGCAGAGTGCGAGAACGAGGTAAATGGTCCTACACAGCAGGCTATCGACTGGATCAATCAGGTTCGTGAGCGTGCCAGCCTGAAGGATTTGAGCCTCTCTGATTTCGATACCAAGGATAAGCTCTTCGAGCAGATTGCCAATGTAGAGCGTCCTAAGGAGTTCGGTTGCGAGTATGGTCGTGGTTACGATTTGATTCGTTGGGGATTCTTCTATGATCAGGGTCGTTTGGCTCAGTTGAAGGAACACGGAACCTTCCGCCGTTCTCCATACAAGGCTAAGGAAGCAGTCAGCTACTCTTTGGTAGGTGTTGATCCTGAGGTGAAGAGCTCTTACGATACATACGTACCGGGTCATGAGTTCCTGCCAATCTATCAGGGTTTGCTGAACGATAACCCTAATCTGGCTGGTAACTCTGCGAATACCAATACAGACAACTCTACTGATTTCTTCGGAAGAGGCTGGACTGTTCACCCAGTAGTAAACTTGGGCAAATAACAATATGGCTTATCTCATGGTGCAGCATCTCCTGCCCATGAGATAACCTAAAAATCATATATTTACAATATAGAATATATAAAATATGAAACACCTAAATAAAATAGCATCTGTCTTCTGCGTGGCAGCAATGGCTTTGACTGCATTGACAGGATGCGAGGGAAGTGACATGTTCAGTGTTAACTCTCCTGATTGGATTTCAGAGAAGATTGACTCCATCAATGCTGCTAAGGGCAATAATAATGCATTGCCAGAAGGTGAGGAGGATGTTTACACCGTTGGTGCTACTGACTATTCTTCTGGTTTCTGGACAGCCTTCTCTAAGTATTATGTCATACCTGAGGGCAAGACCTGGAATGCCGTGTTCAATCTGAACATCAACCCATCGGCTCCTAATACCTTCAAGAACTTCGCTCTCATCCTTGCTAGTGATGATGATCGTGGTGGCGCTAACTATAAGGAGTATGGAGCTATCCGTTTCGATAATCAGCCTAGCGGTAACTCAGAGTGGGGTGATTATATTGATAGAAGTGGTATCGTAAGTGATCTTACTTTTGAAACTGATACTGACGAAGGCGTACAGAAGCTCGGTGGTACAGTCGTTGTTACTGTTGACCGCTCAGACCCTAATGCCTTCAGCGTCAAGATTACCAATGGTACTGTAACCAAGACATACAAGCAGGCTACCCCTCTCCCAAATCTCAATCCTGATGCAAGCGATACCAACATCCGTGCATTCCTTGTACCGGAAGGTTCATACATCAACTTCCTCCAGTCAAACATCGAGCCAATCGGTGGTTTCACTTCTGCAGAGGATAAGCAGCCTCTTTCTATGGAATTGCACTCTGTTCCTAAAAAGGTTTTGGTAGGTACATCTCTTGAGGATGCAATGGCCAACGTTTCTGCTACCATTACATTCGAGACTGGCATTACCAAGGAGGTTCCTGCTGCTGAACTCGGATTTGTGGCTGTTCCTGATATGAATCAGGTAGGTCAGAAGACACTCGTTGCTATCTACAACAAGACATTCAAGAACGAGAACTGCAGTACTCCTATCGCAGGTCAGGCTCAGTTCAATGTGGTAGATAAGATGTTCAACAGTCTGGGTGCTACAGACAACTCAACTCCATTCTTCGGTGCTCAGACTGAGGCTGTGAAGGTAGCTCCTCATGAGACTCAGGTGATGCAGTTTACCAACTATACGGCTGGTGCTGAAAATTGGGATAACTTCCTCGTTGTAATGGTCAACGGTGCCGGAACAGAATATGGGGTTACCCGTGCCGACTGCTTCGGCTGGGGTACTGCTTACGATGGCAAGGCAACTCCATTCGGTGCTCCTGATAACTGGGCTACATGGCTCGCTGACATGGATGGTGCCAAGGTTACCCTCTATACAACCAACAATGGTGATGGCACTGTAGATATCAAGTACGATATCGTTGCAGCCAATGGTCATAAGTATCACATGGGCTACACTGGAATCTCTGGCGTAGATGCCAACGATTTCTTTGTCAAGCTCTCTCTCGAGAAGGCTCACCTGGAGTTTGATACCGTCATCGGTAATGAGGACAATACTTCTGCTTTCTTCGGAGCTCTCTCTAAAGTGTTTGATGTTCCTGCAGGAAAGACCGTTTCTGCTCAGTTTGTCAACTATACAGCTGGTGGTGAAAACTATCACAACTTTGTAGCAGTTCTTGTCAACAAGGCAAACGACAAGGAGTATGCTGCCGTTCGTGCCGACAACTTCGGTTGGGGTACTGGATATGATGCATGTACTCATGCCTGCTCATGGGAAGACTGGGGTGCTTGGCTTGCCGCTATGGATGGTGCCAAGGTTCAGCTCTCTGTAACCAATGTAGGTAATGGTACAGCCAACATCAAGGCAACCATGATAGGCAACAATGGTGTAACCTACACCCAGACCTATAAGGGCATCAACAACATCGATGCCAATGACTTGGCGTTCAAGCTCACCATCGAAAAGGCTCATCTGGTATTCGATTTACCATTTGCCAATTCATCATTTGTATCAGCACGCAAGCATTACTCACGTGCACATCGCAGATAATAGATTTTTGAAATAGTATGATAAGGCATGACCTATGTGGAAACACATTCCCATAGGTCTGCCTTTTTTCAGAAAAGAAGATCATAAAACTAACTAAACGAAAAGAAAAATGAAAAAGCTTCATATATTTGCCCTTTTGCTGGCTTGTACGCTGGCGGTAGGATGCAGCAGTAGCAGTGATGATCCGGAGATTCCTGTGAATCCAACTCCAACTCCTACACCGACTCCAACCCCTACACCAACTCCTGGTGATCAGACAGCAGAGGAACTGGCTAATTACAAATGTCCTACCTATGATGATAATTATACATCGGTGGCTGCCTGGACACAGCGCTCGAAGTGGAATCTTGCCAACATGCACGATCCTACGGTGGTGAAGGCATCTGATGGATATTATTATATGTATCAGACTGATGCCAGCTATGGCAATGAACATCAGAAGGATATCCGCAACAGCAACAAGCACGGACACTTTTTCTGCCGCCGCTCCAAGAATCTCGTAGATTGGGAATTTGTAGGAGCCACCATGGTGGGCTTGCCTTCCTGGGTGAAGACAAAGCTCAATGAATTCCGCAAGGGCATGGGAGTGGCTGAACGTCCTGACAGCTATTTCGCCAATGACCTGGACTTCGGTTTCTGGGCTCCATGCGTGCGCAAGGTCAACGACCATCTCTACCGTATGTATTATGCCATCACCTGTCCTGGCACCATCAATGGTGACGGAACCTGGAGTGAACGTGCCTTCATCGGACTGATGGAGACCAGCGATCCGGCTTCCAACAAATGGGAAGATAAGGGATATGTCATCACCAACGCTTCTGACAAGGGATTGAATTTCAAGGTAAGATCAGATGATTGGGCAAACTGCTATTTCAAGTATAATGCCATCGACCCTACTTACGTCATCACTCCAGAAGGAAAGCATTGGCTGATATATGGTTCCTGGCACAGTGGTTTCGCTGCTGTGGAGCTTGATGCCAATACGGGTAAGACCAAGGCTGCCTTGCCTAACCCATGGGGTACAGCCGATGATATCGCTGCTTACGGAAAGACCATCTTTACACGTACGTTGAATAACCGTTGGCAGGGTTCCGAGGCTCCGGAGATTGTATATCATGATGGCTATTATTATCTTTTCGTTGCTTACGATGCCCTGGAAGTTCCTTACAATACCCGTGTGCTCCGTTCCAAGAACGTGGATGGTCCGTATGAGACCATGAATGGTAAGATTACCGATGCTGCCAAGGGCGCCAATGAGGAACCTACCGTGCTGACTCATCCTTATAAGTTCAGCGCAGGAAGCGGTTGGGTAGGTATCAGCCACTGTGCCGTATTTGATGATGGTGCAGGCAACTGGTATTATGTTTCCCAGCAGCGTATGCCTGCCAATGTTGCAGGTATTGCTGCCAGCAATGCCATTATGATGGGTGGCGTGCGTTCTATTCAGTGGGATAGCAACGGATGGCCTGTCGTGATGCCTGAGCGTTATGGAGCTGTACCACAGGCGAAAATCACCGCTAGCGAACTGGAGGGAACCTGGGAAGGTATCGAACTCTCTTACGAGTATGGCAAGCAGAAGACCAGCAAGACCTTCAAGCTCAGCAGCAATGGCGTGATGGAGGGTGGTTCTGCCTGGAGCAATGTCAAGGCATGGAGCTTCGATGCTTCTTCCAACACATTGACCATCGGTACTACCAAGCTGAAGGTTCAGCGTGAGGTAGATTGGGAGGCAAGTCCTCGCAAGGTTACCATCGTTTACTCGGGAGTGAGTGGCAACAGAAGCTATTGGGGAAAGAAGAATTAAGATCTTTAGTTAGTTTTAAAAATAACCGCATCAGCGGTTTCTGGTTTTGATAAGGGGAGCTAAGCTGTGAAGCATTCAGCTCCCTTTTTTAATAACTCAACTTAGTAAGTAATCCTATAAGCAATAAAAATAGAAACATGAATAATTTTTTGATTAAAGATATAAGAGTATGGGCTCTCTCCATACCCTTAGTGGCGGCTTGTGCCGTTTCCGCCGTTTCCGCAAAGGCGCAGACGGCTCTTTCACAGCCGGTTGTGGTGGATACACCAATGGTTCACGATCCTGTGATGGCTTACGAGAATGGTAAGTACTATCTCTATTGCACGGGTCATGGAGTGGCTCAGATGACTTCTACCGACCGCCAGCACTGGACTCTGAATCAGCAGGGTGTATTGAAGGATGAGGCTCGTGGTGCTTTTCCGGCATGGACGCATGATAGTGTGCCGGGTTATGAGAGTCATACCTGGGCACCTGATGTCATCAGGTATAAGGATAAGTGGTATATGGCTTATTCCTGTTCTACCTTCGGCAAGAACACCTCTGCCATCGGATTGCTCAGCAATGTTTCGCTAGCCGATACCGATGGATGGAAGGATGAGGGCTGCCTCATATCTTCAAAGGGTGGTAGAGACAACTGGAATGCCATCGATCCGAATTTTGTGATTGATGAGAAGGGAAAGCCTTGGCTTACCTGGGGTTCTTTCTGGGATGGTATCCAGCTTATTCCTTTAGACAAGAAGACGATGCATGTGAAGAAGGGCGCCAAGCCTCAGACCATTGCCCGCCGTTATGCTCTCGATCAGATGGATGTGCCTACCAATCCTACCTCCCGTGATGCCGGCACCAATGCCATCGAGGCTCCTTTCATCATGAAGCATGGTGGTTATTACTATCTCTTCGTCAGTTGGGATTACTGCTGCCAGGGTATGAAGAGTACCTATCGTGTTGCCGTGGGCAGAAGCAAGAAGGTGGCTGGTCCTTATCTGGATAAAGAAGGCAAGGATATGCGCAATGGCGGTGGCACCCTGCTGCTGGAAGGCGACAAGAAGGAATATGAGGCGATGGGTCATTGCTCTGCCTACTCCTTCCCTGATGGCGATTTCTTCTTCTGCCATGGTTACAGCGTGCCGAAGAATGGTGCCAGCATCCTGGTTCAGAAGAAAATCAACTGGACGGAAGATGGGTGGCTGACACTGGAATAAGATATGTCGAAGCTGATACCGATTTTTACCAGTCGCTTGCCTTCTGTATGATATGGCAGCATATTAAAATCTCGAAATATGTAAAATAAGGCGTTCTGTGTAGTTAAAAACATGTAAAATAAGGCATTCTTCATTATTTTTTCTTATCTTTGTTCGCCCCGAAAAAACAATGGGATTGGGTTGTGGAAATGGGGACGAGAAAATAGAGAAAAAAAGAGAAATAACAATCGCAATATAAGAAATGAATAAATTAAAAGCATTATTGGGCTTCGACCCGAAGACTACTACGGTCAAGACGGAATTGATAGCTGGTATGACTACCTTCTTGACTATGTGTTACATCCTGGCAGTGAACCCTACCATCCTTGCCACCACAGGCATGGACAAGGGTGCTCTCTTTACTGCCACAGCCATCGCTTCTGCCATCGCCACCTTCCTGCTGGCTTTCATGGCAAAACTGCCTTTTGCCCAGGCTCCCAGCATGGGACTGAATGCCTTCTTCGCCTTCACCCTTTGTCAGGCAATGGGCTTGACCTGGCAGCAGGCTTTGGCAGTATTGCTTGTAGAGGGAATCATCTTCCTGGCCATCACCTTCCTCAATATCCGTGACAAGATATTGGAGTGTATTCCGAAGAACCTCCGCTTTGCCATATCGGCAGGTATTGGTATGTTTATCGCCTTTATCGGTTTGAAGAATGCGGGCATCATTACTGCCAATGCTGATACTTTCGTGCAGCTCGGCAAGTTTACACCAGTCAGTATCCTGGGTCTCATCAGCATCCTGCTCTGTGGCTGTCTGATGGCGAGAAGAGTGAAGGGCTCTTTGTTTATTGCCATCATCATCTCTACATTGATAGGTATTCCGATGGGAGTTACCCAGTTTTCTGACAACTGGATGCCGGTATCTACTCCTCACAGCATTGCTCCTATCTTCTGCCAGTTCGACTTCACGGGCTTCTTTACCCCAAAGATGTTTATGGTGGTTTTCTCCCTGTTGCTTGTCAACATCTTCGATACCATCGGAACGGTGCTGGGATTGGTTTCCAAGCTCGGTGTCAAGGAGAATGAGAAGGGTGAGATTCCTGGTGTGAAGGAGGCGATGATGAGTGATGCCATCGGTACTACTGCCGGTGCCCTGCTGGGCAGCTCTACCATTACCACTTATGTGGAGAGTGCTTCGGGAGTTGCCGAGGGCGGAAAGTCGGGCTTGACATCTTTCTTTGTGGGTTTGATGTTTATCCTGAGCATCTTCCTGGCTCCTATCTTCCTGCTGATTCCGAGTGCAGCCACCAGTGGCGCCCTGGTAATGGTGGGTGTATTGATGATTGATTCGTTCAAGAAGATTGAGTTGGAGGATATTTCCGAGTCGTTCCCTGCCTTCATCACGATGATTACGATGGTGCTCTGCTACAGCATCGCCGATGGCATCTGCCTCGGCATCCTGAGTTATGTGCTCATCAAGATGATGGTGGGTAAGTTCAGGGATCTGAATCCTACGCTCTATATTCTGAGCATCTTCCTGCTCTTCAATTATGTATTCAGCTAAATGAAGCGATAGATAAAAACGAGGCGGCAACCTGCATCACGCAGATTGTCGCCTTCTTCATTTCTAACTAACTTTTCTATCAACTATTCAAAAAATGTATCAATATATTGGGTATATCCAGGGCTGATGCCCTGGATGTAGCTTGTTTCTTATTTCAATCTTTCTACTTCATCTTTTTACTTCAATCTGATGATGTTCAGCGAGCTGGCTGGAATCTCTACCGTAGCACCATTCTTCTCTGTAGTTACGTAGTTTTCTACAGGATAGATATTGGTAGGATTGTCGATGGTGTTCTCCTCCAGACCGTTCTTGGCTGAAAGGCGGATGAGCTTGCCATCCTTGATCTCCTTGCCCTGAAGATTGATCTTCGCTGTGGTGTGCTCGGTGCTGGTGTTGGCAATCTTCAGGATTACCTCGCCAGTCTTCTCATCGAGTGTGGCTGTAGAGAAGATGCCTGGAAGGGTATTTGCCTTCAACTTGGTAGCGAATATCTCCTTGCCATCCAACTTGGCGAAGATGCTGTCGCCTACTACCTTCAGCTCGATATCGTACCACTTGCCGGTCTCTACCTTGCCTGGGCAGGTAGCAATCTGACTCTTGGCACCATTCACGATAGACTCTACACCGTGCTGGGTATTGTTCCAGCCACCGAGGTTCAACCAGCAGTAGTTGTTCTTATCCACGTAGTTGAAGATGATGAGGAAACCCTCGTTTCCGGCATCCTTCTTCGCGCGTACCTTATATATATAACCGTTGCTGGTAATCTCGCCCGGATTCAGACGGATGCAGCTCTCCTCGTTGCTGGTCTGCTTGATGAGGCTGCCCTCAGTCTTCCACTGTCCATGAATGTCGGTAGGCAGTTCCTGCAAGGTCATTGGCAGCGCCTTGCCGTTTTCATCGCTGTAGCCCTTGTCCTCAAAAGAAACCTGAGTACCCCATGTTCCCATACCTACACGGCAGATAGCTGGCTTCACCTGGGTCTGCTCATACTTGTATGGATTCTCCTGGTTCACCTTCAATACACGGGTACCGATGTTGTTCGCCATCACGTTCTGAACGTAGTAGGATGGAGTTCCGAATACCTTGTCGGATGTATATTGAATCATATCCGGTGCCCACATACGGTTGTTGAGGTTGGCGAAGATAGGAGCGTAGGATGCCATAGTCACAATATCAGAATTGTTCTCGATGCCCATCATATAGACAGCCTCACCGAGTGCTGCATCGAGCGAACCCATATTGCCGAAGCCCTGGGTTACGGCATATTCGCCTACATAAATCTCGCTGCCCTTGCGGTTGTAGTTGTCATACTTGTTGAAGTTCTCTGCAAACCAGGCAGGGTTGCGGTAGTAGTGCTCATCGAGCAGCTCCACGCTCTCGTTGCTTTCCCACTTAGGGTTGTCATCGCCCCAGGCTACCACGTTGCCGATGAGATGCATCTTAGGATATTTCGCCAGAACGGCATCCTTGAACTTCTTGAAGCGCTCGTAGTAGTGGTCGCTCTGTGCGGCAGGGTCTGGCTGGTTGTTCTCATTACCAATCTCCAGATACTCTATGTTGTATGGTTCCGGATGACCGTTCTTGGCACGCAGCGCACCATACTTGGAGGTAACAGGACCGTTGGCATACTCCAGGGCATTCATGCACTCGTCAATCCAAGGCTGGATGCTGTCCACCGGAGTCATACCGCCGTGCCACAAACCTACGTTTACTACATAGAGAGGCTTGGCATTCAGATCTTCGGCAAGCTGCAGATACTCATCAAATCCCATACCGTCGCTGGTACGGTAGCGCCAGTTCACGTTCTTATGTCCCGGACGCTCCTCGATAGGACCGATGGTCTTCTCCCAGTGGAATGCATTCTCTGGAGACTCCTGTCCCTCTACGTAGCAACCGCCAGGAAAGCGGACGAACTTAGGATGGATGTTATAGAGCAGCTGAGCCAAGTCAGGGCGCAAGCCATTTTCACGATTCTTGAAAGTAGGAGGGAAGAGGCTAACCACATCCAGAACGATGGTACCCTTGCCGTCGGCTACGAGTTCAAACTGTGCCTTCGCATCGTTGGCATTGGCTGTGAGTTCAGCTGTATATTTAGTCCACTTCTTGCCTACCTTGGCATTGAGTGCAGTTTCTGCATACACCTTGTCGCCCTTTGCGTTGGTGAGGCGAGCCTTCAATCCGCCCTTGTAGCTACCCTTTGCCCAGAAAGAGAGCTTGTAGGTTCTGCCCTGTACGGCATTGATGCCCCAAAAGCCCTCGTTGATGAGAGAGGCTGTGGCAGCTGGTTTTGCAGCAATGGTAAGCTGGAGAGCCTTGCCCTGTGCCTTGTTGAGCAGACCCTTGTTGATGAGTTGTGTCTGGATCTTTGCACCTTCCTGAGCGGAAGTTTTCCAGGTAGGGATGTTCTTGTCATCATCTTCGAAGGAGCGGTTGCTGATGAGTTCGGCATAGAGTCCGCCGTCAGCAGCATGGTTGATATCCTCGAAGAAGATACCATATAAATTAGGTGAAACCTTGACGCCTGGGTTAGAGGCATCTACATGGATGGTTACTTGGGCGTTGGCTGCCATGAAAGTGGCGAGAGCCGCCGAAAGTAAAAACTGTCTTTTCTTGTTCATTTGCTTATTTTTAGGCTTGTTTTTATTTTGTTGCTTGTTATTTGCTGGTAGCATGAAGCCGCAGCTTTTGGAAGTTACTTCCTGCTGCGATTCATACACAGCCGCAAAAGTACACAAAATACACGGAAAAGAGGTGGACAAAACGGAGAATATAGTGTAAAAGGTGGATTTTCTGCTGAAAATCCACCTTTTTATCCTCTGTGAGGGTGTGTCATTATTCATCGGATTACGTGGATGAACGACATATCCGGCGAGGCGGAATAGTTTTATTATTCAATAGAGGTAAATTCGATGGTTTTTCAAATTTTTGCATTTTTTTCTTGGTGTTTTCAGAGAAAAATCGTAAATTTGCCATCAGATATCAATTATCTCAATATTTTGCCATGGGTAAATATATTAACCCCTTCACCGATTGGGGATTCAAACGCCTCTTCGGACAAGAATTCAGCAAGGATTTGCTGATTAGTTTCTTGAACGACCTGTTGGTTGACGAAATGCATATCAGGGATGTCACCTTCAAGGATAAAGAGCAACTGGCAGATTCAAAAGATTTGCGTGGCTGCATCTTTGATATTTATTGTGAAACCGATGATGGAAATCATTTCATTGTCGAGATGCAGAACAGATGGGTGCCGTTTTTTGTCAATCGCTCCATCTATTATGCCAGCAAGGCTATTGTCGGGCAGCGGAAAAAGACAATCGAGCAGAAACCTGCTCTCTATCAGTTAATGCCCGTCTATGTCGTCTGCCTCATGAATTTCATGCCAAAGGACAATGCAGTGTCGAAATTCAGAACCGATGTAGCCTTGTATGAAAAAGGAAGTCAAGATGTCTTTTCCGACAATCTTCACTTCATCTACTTGTCTCTTCCTTTCTTTGACAAGAAGGCTGAAGAATGTGAAAGTGATTTTGACAAATGGATTTATGTATTAAAGCATATGGAAGCATTAGAGAGAATGCCGTTTACGGCACAGAAGAAGATTTTCAAGCGTCTAGCTGAACTGGCAGATTCCCGCTGTCTGAGTCAGGAAGAGCAAGAGAAATATGATGAAAGCTTAAAGGCCGCCGATGATTACTATGGTGTCTTAATGAGCTATTACATGAATGGTATTGATGAAGGTGAAGCTAAGGGTTTTGCCAAAGGTGAAGCTAAGGGTTTTGCCAAAGGTGAAGCTAAGGGTTTTGCCAAAGGTGAAGCTAGAGGTAGTTATCACAAAAGTCTTGATATAGCGAAGAAAATGCTATTAAAGGGTATGGATGATGACTCTATCATGGAACTGACAGGCTTAACCCATGAGCAATTGCATCAATTGAAATCATAAAATTATCAGATACAAGTTCTCCCCATAAGCCAGGCGATAGATGCCTGAACTTATAGGGAGTTTTTTTTGCTTGAAAGTTATTACCTTACTCTGCCTCACGGTCTTTCTGGGTAACTACTCAGTCATTTAAAAAAATACACGTATTCAATGGAGAATTAAAAGTTCGATCTGTAATATCTTATGGATTAGGGGGATTACAAATCCCCAGGTTTGATAAGTCGAACCTTTTTATACGACGGATTGCAAATCCGTCGAAACTGCAAGACCGAACTGTACTATCGCTGTGCCTTGTAAGTACTATCGTTGCTGCATCGTTTTATCGTATAAAGTCTTCGGAGTAACCTTTACTTGTTGCCAGAAGGACTAATAGTATAAGCCGGAAAAGCCTATTTCTCCAGCCGCACAACAGCTGTTGTGCGCTTGCATAACAGCTGATATGCGCTCGCCCAACACCTGTTGTGCAAGTGGAAATCAGCTGGTGGGCGGATATTTATTTTAAATCTTCCTTTCTTCCGTGAGGCGTCCCAGCGAATTTGCAATGCGTGAGGTGGCTGTCTTCCGCTAGGCGTCCCAGCGGATTTGCAATGCGTGAGGTGGCTTTCTTCCGTGAGGCGTCCCGGCGGATTTGCAATCCGCCGTTAAAAAATGTTCGACCTTTTCTTTGCGGATTTGTAATCTGCTGTAACTTGTAACGATTATCCGCCAATTTCAAAAATACTCTTCACCCTTCACCGGAGTGGCGTAAGTATTTGTGTATGAGCTGATTTGGTAGGGTGAAGAGCGCGCTCGACTCTTCACCACTCTTCACCCCAGATTTTTTCGCTAGCTGTTTATAGATTGAGGGGGGATTGCAAATCCCCCGGTTTCATAGGTCGAACATTTTTTTACAGCGGATTGCAAATCCGCTGGGACGCCTCACGGAAGACAGACGCCTGACGGAATCTGTGCGTAATCCGTGGAGCAAGAATGCTCTGTTAACTCAGCGTAATCCGATGAATAAAAATATCCAGGTGAAGAGTGGGTTGCGAGAGTTTTCAGGCATTATGCAAAAGCTTTTTCCATACAAGAAATACCAAGTCGGCGTTCAATTTCTGCGATGGTTTTGAACGAGAAGTTAGTCTTTCCGGACAAAATTTTGCTTACGTATTGTGGAGTGCATCCCAACCGCTCAGCAATATCAGCTCTTGATAAATTGTTCTCTTGCATGAAATCGACAATTTTTAGCGCAATGCTCTGCGACCATCTTATCCAGGCATTGTTTTCCTGTCTCCACTTGGCTTCATCAACAAATGAAGAGGCTTCATGGCTTTCATGTGCCTCTAAGAATCTTAATGTTTTCTCTTTCATATTTTTATGCAGCATAGTGTATAATGCAAAGATATGAATAAAAACGATTTGTTGCAACTTTTAGGTTGCTTTTTTAATCAAAATTATACTAATCCTATCTTCCTGTTTTTCGAAGTTATCTCGTTAGATGCAATCTTGTAAGTACTATCGCTGCATCTTGTAAGTATTATCGCTGTGCCCTGTAAGTACTATCGTTGTGCCTTGTAAGTGTTGTCGTTGCTGCATCGATTTAACGTAAATAGTCTTCGGAGTAACCTTTACTTGTTGCCAGAAAGACTAATAGTATAAGCCGGAAAAGCCTATCTCTCTAGCCGCACAACAGCTGTTGTGCGCTTGCATAACAGCTGATATGCGCTCGCCCAACACCTGTTGTGCAAGTGGAAATCAGCTGGTGGGCGGATATTTATTTTAAATCTTCCTTTCTTCCGTGAGGCGTCCCAGCGGATTTGCAATGCGTGAGGTGGCTGTCTTCCGCTAGGCGTCCCGGCGGATTTGCAATCCGCCGTTAAAAAATGTTCGACCTTTTCTTTGCGGATTTGCAATCCGCTGCAACTTGTAGCGATAATCCGCCAGTTTCAAAAATACTCTTCACTCTTCACCGAAGTGGTGTAAGTCGCTGTGTATGAGCTATTTTGATAGGGTGAAGAGTGCGCTCGACTCTTCACCACTCTTCACCACCCTTCACCCGGAAAAATTTGTGATGATGAATAAAGCAGGTTAAAGTGCCAAACTTGGGTTAAATCAAGACCTTTAACGTTAAAATAATGCAAGAAGTTTGGCGGTGTGAGGGGAATAATGTATTTTTGTATCTTAATTATGTTAAACGTTTTAAAGGAGAAGATTATGAAATCAAGAGCGATAGGATTAAAAGAACCACAGTTAGTGGTTTCAATATCAGACCCATCTTTGGTCAATAAACTTAAAAGTGCCATTCAAATGCTCCATGGAGTAAGTTCTATTTCGGTTTTGAAACCTAAGAAAACGGAATTGGAACTTGCTGAAGAGGATGTTGCTAAAGGTAGAGTTACACAATGGAACTCTGTTGATGAAATGTTTGATACTATTCTTGGTAAGTGATGTATAAATTAGGAACAACTAAAAGATTCGACAAAGCGTTGAAACTTTGTCGCAAGCGTGGCTATCCGATAGAGAAATTACAGAAAGCGATTAACTTATTGGTAGAAAATGGTACTTTACCTTCAGAATACAAACCACATATACTTCATGGTAATCATGAAGGTGAATGGGAAGCTCATATTGAATCAGATTGGCTTTTGATATGGGAACAGAATGATACGGAATTGACGCTGTTGATGTTAACTACAGGTACTCATTCTGATTTGTTTGGCAAAACGAAAAGATAAAATGGATCACCGGCAAAAGGTGAAGAGTGGGTGAAGAGTGGTGAAGAGTGGTGCGCCACTCTTCACCTCTCGGAACCCCAGTGTTTATCGGGGTTTCAGGCGATTTGGTGAAGAGTGAAGAGTAAAAAAGAGAGTGGGGATTTTCTCTCCCGACGTATCGTTTTGTGCCTGGCAATGGCATTATATTGCCCTGGTAAAGGGCAATATAATGCCGTAGTGAGGCAATAAGCGATGGAAGCGTCTTTACCATCCGTCAGGACTATCATGACGACCTCTCAGTGACGTCTTGACCCCTTGTCAGGAGTATCCTGACAAAAAGAAGGGCTGGACTTTCTCACGAAAACCCAACCCTTCTTTTTAAAACAGCTGTTTTTGAACTTTATTATAAGTAAAAGATTCTATAATACTGTCTTACTGATCAATCGTAATGGCATCGCCTTGTAGCGGCCGGTGTTATTTCCATTACTACCACTCACGAAACGTATGTTTGATATACCCTGCTTTCCGTTGTAAACATCGAAATAGTTATACCAGTAACCATACTCAGGACTACTGTCACTGAAACCTTGGGTTCCTGAGAGGAGGCTTTTGGTCCAGAGAATCACATGAACAGGATTCTTATGACTTAAACCTTCCAGATATCCTCCGTAAGGCAGATAGATGTATTTCAACTCAGAATCTGTAGTCTCCATGAATGTGCAATTATATGTTTCTCCAAGAGTAGTACTACGTGGCTCTGTTTTAAGCGTTTTTCCCGCAATCAAGTCCTCAAAGACAGACATGTCAGGTATTTCAAATCCTTCAGGTGACAGAGCAGCGGATAGATTCCCCTTTTTAGCATCTGATGTATTCTTATTTTCTGAAATCATGAAGTATCCACCAATGGCACCTTTATTGTTTTTGAATTCATTGGCGGATGGCGTATAAGGACTATTATCGGTAGCACCCAGATTACGGTCAAGCATGATGTAGGTACGGGCTTTTCCCTTCACCTTCACTACACCATAATAGAACAGGCCTTTCACTTTCGCGCTTTCATCTCCACCCTCTGTTAATTCGTATTTGTTTGCCATCTCATCTGTTATTTCATGGAAGATACCAGTATGATAAACAGTGTAGGTGATGTTGATTCCATTTGCATTTGTTATCGTAAAGGTGCCTTTCCAAAGATTATAATTATTATCGCTATTATCATTCAACGTCACTTTCCAGTAGTCATCTCCGTCAGCTCTAACAGTGAAATGGCCATCATTATATGTCGGAACATTCTCTGGCAGTTTATCCCCTGTCTTTTTAGGAATCTTATAACTGTAGGCATTCTTTCCTACCGTAAAATGAAGACCATTATTTCTTACTGCGCCTTGCATTTGATCTGGTCTGATACCATTAACCTTATCCAACCAGTCAAAATAGTCCGATTGATACGGACTGTCATTTTTTAACATGCTGACTTTTCGATCAGGGTCGTCTCTCATGAAATCGTAGCCCGCCTGAGTTATCTTCACATCAAGCTTGAGATCACCAGAAGATATCGTAACCGTTCCTGTTCTTGGGGTTTCATCAATGTTTGGATCCAGCGTAAACTTCAAAAGATATTTTGTGCCAGAAGATGACAGGCTACCACTTTCAGAAGTTGTAATTCCTTCACCCTCCTGGTCATATCTTTTGATCCAGGTATCACTATCCTTGATCTTTACATTATATGTTGCAGATTCGAGCGTAGTGACCAAAGTGATTTTTGCTTCAGTAACTGCTGCCTTGAGGGACAGATTATCGCTAACACCCAGTTCATAATCTTTGCAAGCTATCATATTGTAGATGGCAGGATTGTCATCTACAACATTTACTTCCAGTCTGTTTTCCGGGTCAGATTTGACAGCATCATCCAGTTTTTCGAAACCATAGTCATTCACCTTGGTTACGGTGATGGTATAGTTATGGTTTCTCAAGAGGGCATACTGGTCCTTCTTGGTTTTTGCATCCTTGTAAAGCCCCACTTTATAGTAACCTACTTTGTAACCTTCTTTACCATTGTATTTAGCCTTGATGATAACGTTAGCTTCACCTGCAGAAGTTTCTGTTACCACAACTTCACGGTGATTTCCATCGCCAACATCTGTGCTGCTAAAGTCTGTTGTCGCTGCTAAGGCATCGTCTGGTTCTTGATAACCAGCAGGTGCGATAGCACTCTTTGCAGCTGCATGATTGATGATAAGACCGGCATCTTCTTCTGGAAAATCAGTCTTTATCGCATTATCTACTTTCAAGGTAACCTTAGCATATTGTCTCAACAGCCAGACATTTGCCGTACCATCCAAGAGCGTCTTTAAAGATACGCTTCCCCAACATACGGGGCTGTTTGTATCTATTGTTCTAGATGTAGCTGACGCGATTCCTTGCAAATCTTCAGCTTCTGCTTTGGGGAGGTCACTAACGTTCGTTACCAGATGAACAGTAGTTGTTCCTGATGGAATTTTACTGATTGTTACCTGATACTTTCCGGCTCCGTCGGGACTCCCAAAAGTTGCATCAGCCATACCTTTATATTTATTGCTTTCATCATAGAACACGGCTTTGATAGAATTGATGCTTTCCGTTGTTCCTGCTCTAGTACCTATTTTCTTTTCGGAGAAGTTGGGCAACTCAATGTTCAAGGTTACCCCCTCGGCAGGGATTTCATCCCCGCCGAGTCCGATAGCCTCCATCGTATCCTTGCAAGAAACAAGGCTTAGGAGCAATCCAATCCATATCATTAAATGCTTAATCTTCTTCATTTTTCCAATATTATTTATTCAGTTACGTCCGAAGGCGTACCTGGCTTCCATTTTCCACCTTCGTAATAGCCGGTATCACCCTTGAAACTATTTCCATTGAAGAGCAAAAGATCTTCACCGTCTTTCTGTTTGATTTTGATATCTTTATTATGCTCTCCTTTGATAGCTTTCAATGTGATGACAGTTTTCCACCATTTACCCTTCTGTTCGCGTTTCCAGGAGTTGCCGTGGTCTACATTTTCATCTGAATTTTCATCATGAATCTTGAACAGATCACTCGTCGAACCTCCAGCAATACCATATTCCTTATACCATCCCATTGTTTTCTTTTCTGTATATATGGTAATCTTCAAATCCTCAATGTCTGGCATGTCATCAAATATATGATATACAGGATCTGAAGTTGGATCATAGACTATCCAGCCTTCACGATCTTCATAATCGAAGAGAGGAATACCTGGTTCTCGATGGTGAGGACAACGATGTAAAGTATAACCCAAATCAAGATCTTGATTGTTGTTGAACATAATCAACGTCTCACCTGGCTTTATGAATCTATTTTCAGTAGTCTCTTTTTTCACTACTGGCTCCATATCTACCTTAAAGTCTTTATAATACCAGCCCTTGTTGGTATTGTCGGCTTTCATTGCTTCGCCAGGCCATTCATCTTTGCTAGCAATACCCTTAGTATATATCCATCTTTTTTGTGTCAAAGTACTGGTTCCTGCTGATGTTTCACCAATCTGGGTATACATATAGATGTGATGGTTGTCTTCTTTTGCAGTATTCTTACCTCCATCATTATCCCAGCCGTCGTACCAGTTGTTATCGCCACCTTCTGGCATTATTGCCGTAAAACGATCAATATTTTTATTTCCATTATATTTACTGCGGTCATTAATCGCTCTGAAATAGATACGATAGTCGCCGATAGGAGGACTTACCAATACACGGATGGTTTCAAATTCTACACCTGCTGTCGGTTTTTTAGGTTTTACCTTAAATTCATGAACAGTAGTTGTTACAGGGTTTGTTGTAGCAGTAACTGTGAATGTTCCTGTTGCATTTCCTGCAGCCGATGGATCCAATTGCATTTCTATTGTGGAGTTACCTATTTTGGAGGTAGTCTTTTCCAATTCTACACCACCAAGATTGGTATCCCATGTTACAACCTTAGTATTCGTTGGTTTACCTGCTTCATAGTAGATAACGAATTCCTTTGGTGTTACATCCAGATAAGGTTTTACATCATATTTCACATCAATGTATTTCTTGAGGTTATTTGCCTTGAGCCAAAATTTAGCGGTGCCACTTCGTTTTAATTCTGGATAGGAACTGATTGGGATATCCGGATTCACACGAAATTCTATGCTGTCATTGCCGTTAGCGTCTTTACCATGCTTATTCTGAATGATGATGGGTTCATTTTTTCCATTGACAAAAATGGTATTTATGCAGCCAAATTCTACAACAGCAGCATTCGAATTATATAAAATAATATCGTTTGTCGTTGACGTAACATTAGCCTCAGTCTTACTTACCCACAAAGTGGTATGGTTGAAGTCGGCATCTATTGGTACTGTCTCCCATGGCTTTACACTTACCTTGCAATCCAGCTCCATATTACCGAGGGTCTTGATAGCACCGGTAATCTCATAGAAGGTGCCGCGAGGGAATACGGGTACTTCTGTGGTGCTGGTTTCATCCTTCTTATGACCCAGATTGATACGATAATTGTTGTCTACAGAACCTCCTACATTACCATTGATGGTAAGATAACTGCGGTCGGATTCTGATGAGATATATCGCTCTGGGAGATAATAGGTCTGCTGGAAAAGCCATTTGCCAGCAGCATTATCTGGAGCATCTTTCGCAGTTCCAGTTCCTACGATATCATCTTTGTTATTTGTTGTTGACGCAGATCTGTTGTCTGTCCAATCGGTATAGTATACGGCAGCTCTAGATGATGCCTCATACGGAGTTCTTTTAATACCCTCCTTGTATGTTTTATTATATGCATTATCTGCCCAAGTTGGAGTCTCAAATTTACCGCCCCAGTAAAGATGGGTAAAAGGAGAGAGTTTATCGGCTGAAATACTGTTGATGCTAAAGGCCTTGCCTCCGAAATTGGTTGCAACGTCTGGGTCATTTGGATCGAAGATAAGATTCAGCTTAACCTTTACGCATGTAAACTTCAGGTTAGCTGCTACCTCTGTATATTTATCACCCGCTGCTGTAATCACGGTTTCAGCGAGATTGCCTGCGTCATCCTTAGGTTCGTAAATCATCGGGATATTGGTGCATACAGGCATACCTGTTGTACTTGTAGGTCTGTAATCGAGTACTATTTTTTTGAGTTCATCTTCTGTTTGGATACCACTCAACACCTTGTTCATATTGGCAACCACATAGATATGGTAAGTGCCCGGCTCGATTTTGAGCTGATAGTTAGCTACATTCGGCTCTACCATCATCGTAGCCAGTGGGGCAGGGAGCGTCTCTACCAGGAGCTTACCTCCTTCATTTCCTGTAGGGAAAGCATAGAGGGTAAGGTCGTTGATCTGGCATTCATCTACCGTGGCATTATAGGTAGGAAGGCCGGAAGCATCGTCGGGATTGGTGCCGCGGCTGCTGAGCACGGTTGGTACCAGCACGTGCAGGTTGCTTGACGAGTTGGGGGTATATCCGTTACCCTCCAACTCGTCGGTACAACTAACTGCAAATAAACTAGTCAACAACCAAACTATGAAACCTATATAGATATGAAATCTTCTCATGATAACTTTGTCTTTTACTTTACTAATATCAATAGTTTAATTTCGACAAAGTGGAATCAGATTATAAGTCGGCTCGCTGTATGCGCTTGCTCCAATCGAGGATGGAGATGCCCAACTTAACGTATTGCCACTTGTCGCCTTTCAGGAAAAAGTCCAGCTTGTAGTCGTATTCTCTGTCCAGGAACTCCTGTGCCGAATAGTTCATTGCTTCGAATGCTCCACGGCCCTGTGCCAGAAAATCGGCTAGATTGATGCGGACCACTTCTTCGCCCGTCTTCTTGTTCCAGATGCTCAGTATCGCATTCTTGTCGTTCTCGGTTGCTGAATGCAACACGAGGCGAGAGAACATCATGGCGGCGTGAGCGGTACGCTCCTGTACGGTACCCTCCGGAGTGGTGAACTCGGTGGTCCAGGTCTTGTATGGGGTGTATGTCAACTCCTCGTCTGGAAGGAGAGAATTGTCGTGATTGATGTAGCCATTGGCATCAGTTATCTGATAACTGAAGTCTTCGGCGTGGATGTCGGCTGGTTCGTCCAGCTGATGCAGACTGATGGTGAGCTGCTTGGTGTCTCTGATGAGACTGATGGTATGGTGGGTAATCTGAAGATCCTTCACCTCTACGGTTTCGTTGCTCAATCCCTGCCAGAGGGTATCGAGCGGAAGAGCCTGGTTTTCTACCTTTCCGGCATTTCTGTCGAGTCGGGTACGGAGTTTTTCGATGCTTTCTCCTGCTGCTGGAGCTTCGATGTGGAATTTGGCACCAGCCTGTGACAGCGCCTCTTCGTATTTCTTCTGGAAGGCGAAGGTAGCGAAGCGGTATTTGCCAGGTTGCAAGTCTATGCGCATGGCATAGTTAGGGTCTTTGAGGGGTTGGGATGTTCCCTCGTTGGCTGCATCCTGGCGAGCCACTAGGTTGCCCTGCTCATCGAAGACGAACACGCAGACGCCGCCTACATGATCGTTGAACATATCAGCGCGCTGGACGTTGTAGTCGTACTTGAACTGCAAGTCGACTCCCATATCGCAAGGAGGGAGGTCGTCGTGCATCAAGTCGTGGCAGCTGCTGAGCATGCTGCCGAGAGCGACGATGGTTCCGAAAGCAGCGGTACGGCTGATAGCTGCCAAGCTGTCGAATCCCCATTCCATGCGTATATTCTTGATCCAACTATGTAACTTTTTGTTTGCCATGATGCTTTTTGGTTATTATCAATATAATGTTTCAGAATATCAGGTTGTGTTTCTAGCTTCCACTATGGTGAAGCAGAAAACACAACTCGTATGTTTTAACGAAGGCGGGAGCCTAAGCTCCGCCTTTCGTTGTTATTACTCGATTACAAATCAACGCTCTGTGAACGCTTAGCCCAGTCGAGAATCTTAACCTCTACGTTGATGTACTGATCGTTCTCATCGTCTGGAAGAGTAGGCTTAACCTCTGGAACGTCAGGATATCCAAGACCGCTTACCTTGTTTACAGAAAGCTCGTACCAGTTGTTGCGGAGCACACCGTAACGACCGAGGAATGTTGCGTTGTCTGTACCATAAGCCTTACCAGCTGTCCAAGGAGTCAACTCGTTGAAGTGCTTGATACGGGCAATGTAGTAAGCTTCGCCATCCTTATAGGTTGCAATACCTACGATAGGGTCTGTATCTGTTGCAGCTTTTAAACCAAGCTTTTCGTTGATTGCAGTAATAACAGCTGGCTTAACCTTTGATGAAGCAGCTTCGCCTGAGTAGGTAATGTTAGCTGCCTCAATAAGATGCTGACCAGCCTTACCGCTGATGTTTGTACCCTTAGAAAGGTCTACACCATACTTTGCCTGCTCTTCAGTAGTTGTAATACCCATAACATTGAGAGCAACGGTCTTAATCTGCGTCTCAAGATCTTCTTGGCGCCAGATATCGGTGTTGTTACCAATCTTATAGAATGTCTTATAATTACTTATAAAGTCCTTAGGAGTGAAGACAGCTTTAAACACAACACGTGTAGTCTGGCCCTGCTTCATGTTGTTAAGGTCGAAGGTGTTCTCAAGGCAATACTGAGGATTGGCATCTCCAGCAGCGCCAGCAACCTGATTATTAGTAATCATATTGAAAGCTTCCTTACAGCAATCCAAAGCTGTTTTTTTAGGAGAAGTAGTAGCATCACCGGCATGATACTTATTATCTGAATAGTTAGGGTCTATACCCCAATATACACGCTTGAAGGCAGTACTTGTTTGATCATAGAAACGAGGAGTATTCCATATCTCAGCCCAAGAGTCCTTCAAAGTACCAGTCTGATGAACCGGGAATGTAGAATTATTGGTTACGTCGAGCTGCCAATTCTTTATTTCCACTTTGCCGCCTGCGTATGTTCCATCAGCAATAGAGTAACCACTTTTAGTAAAGTCTTTCATTGTAACCTTAGCCAAGCCACGCTCTACGTAAACCACAGTAGCAGCCTTTGCCTGTGCTTCCTCTGGTGAAGCGCAAACATGATTAATCTTTACAAGAGTTGTAGGCTCGGATGTTGCACTATACATCGGAGCATTTGCCATAAAGATGCCGTCTGTAGAGACGTAATTGGTAGCATTAGCCTTTGAAGCATCCTTGCTCCAAGTTGCATAAGTTTCGTCAGTAGTAGGCAGTGTTACCTTCTTGGTAGCATCATCATCAGTATTATTGTTGAGGAGCACCAGTACGCTATAGTTGCCACCTACCGTTACATTCAAGAGCTTTACAGTAGCAATAGCCGATGTTGTAACACCATCTGTCTTAACGTCTGTCCAAGGATTCATGGTTCCAAGCGGGGCACTTGTAACAAATTTGCCGTCTTCGCCGAAGATAAGGATGGTACCATTCTTAACCTCATACTCAGCAGCAGTACCCTGCTCAAATGAAGGTGTACCTTGCTTAGGATCGTCTGCACGAGTACCACTTGTTGTAGGCAGATTGATCTTGAATGAAGCATACGCAGTACCATTCTCAACCTCACCAGAGCCATTACCACCATTTACTAAATCGTTGTTGCTAGAGCAACTTGCTGTCATAGCAGCTATCACTGCTAATCCAAAGAAATGTTTAATTCTCATGATTGATGTGATTTTATTGTTAGTTATTACTTTTATTGTTCCGCCTTCATTTCCCCGTAAATCTTTCTGATGCGTTCAGCTTCCTTCGAGTTTCCTGCCTTGGCAAGATGTTTCTCGGCAGTTACGAGGTCGCCCTTCTGCAAATCTGTGCAGGCGGCATTGAGATTGGCGGTCTCATCATCAGGGAAGAGACGGACGGCAATATCAAATACCTCGTTGAACTCTGGAGAACCAGGCTCATAGGTCTGTGCCACCAGGTACATCTCCTGTAATGACAACTGCTGAGGCTTGGTCTTCAGGATTACCTTTGCCTCTTCAATGTCGAAAGGACGAACGGTATAGGTTACCGTATAGTCGCTGTGGCGCAAACGAGGATAAATCTCACTCATGATGTAGCGATAGCTAGCCGGATAAAGCTTCTTGATTTTCTGGTCCTTTGCATCGGGTGCCAAGGATGAGTTGGCAACGGCAAGGATGGCAGACTTATCGGCTAAGTTGCTGGCTTCCACCTTCTTCTTGAATCCATCCCAGTCTTCCGGGGTGGCGTGATAGGTGAAGAGCTTATTATCGATGGTGTAGAGATTGCATACATAATTGCGCAGGGCAGCCGCACGATTGTTGGCGAGTCGCACGTTGTTGTCGTAAGGACCATCCGGCGACGCATAGCCATGAATATCGATATTGGTGATGCTCACATCCTTGTCGTTCTTCACGAGGTCGATGGTGGATGTAATCTTTCTCAGCTCTGAGGCATTCTCACGGAAGTCGGCGAGGATATCGCTCTTGTTGAGCTTGAAGCTCAGGTAAGCTTCACCCTTTTCGGCTCTCACCTTGATGGCTTCAGCCTTTGGCTTCACGTAATGGTCGCGACCAATCTTGGGTATTGGGTTGATGACCGCCATCTGGGTGGTATCCTGATCCATCAGGTTGCCGCATCCGCAGAGGTCTTCCGTCATGGAGAGGTTGAAAGCCTTCATCCACTTTTGGTAGGGAAGGGTCTGTGAGAAGAGCACCTGCTGTTCGGTATCATTCCTGCGTCTCACTACCACTGCCTGGCTGTTCTTCAGTTTGCTGCTTTTGCGCAGGTATCTGATGTTCTGGTTTTTGCCATTGATGATAATGGGATTCAGGGCGATGGTATCTTCTCCGGCAATAAGCGGAGTGAAAACCAGCTGTTGCTCTGATTTGAGCTGCAGACTATCGAGATGGAGTCGGAAAGCAACCTTGAGACTGTCGCTCTTCTTCTGTGTCAAGACGCTGTCTATCAGAATCTTGCCTCCAGCCAACCGTAGCTGCGAATCATCTATCTTCTGGGCTTGGACAGTCAGTGCGCTCTGTGCAAACAGAATGCAAAGGGGCGAAATGACCGCATAAAGCTTCATTTTCTTCATATTCTTCATCTTAAATAAAAGAGGGTTTGATTTGGTTTTTGCTATCTCGGTGATATCATTCCTAGAATGCGTATATCAGGGAGAGGGCGGCTTTAGTAGGACCTACATAGTTGCGGTGGTCCTTGTCAAGACATTTTTCACATCTTCCATAGAGCTTGTATGGGCTGTAGATGTATCCTAATCCGATGGATCCTTCGAGATTGAGATGCTCTGACAGCAGCCATTGGTATCCGTAGGTGAGACCACCACCGACATACCAGCCTTCGTAATGTCTTCCTTTCTCTGTCTTTGGCAAGATGCCGAAAGGCAGGTCCACATTTTTGATGTTGTATTCACCTCCAAGGGCATGGATGCCGAAGAAGTGGCCTCCAAATTTCTGGCAGGTGTACCAGCGGTATTCTGGCATTACGTTCCAGTAGCGCAATTTCTTGTCGCCTGAAAACTTCCAGGGATTCAGGGCACCGAAAAGCTGAAAAGTGCTCTTCCTGCCCGTGCCTATTTCTAGACCAGCATTGAGCGAGGTGGTTGCCAAACCAAGCAGGTTGGTCTTCAGCGCTACCTCTTGCGCTCGGGTTACTACTGATGAGAGAATCAGCAGCAATAACATTGGTGTTCGTTTGAACAATCTCTGCTTCATCATCATAATTTTACTCTGTTGATTTTCTTTCTTAAGGATACTGTTAGCTGTCCTATTCTTATTATAATCATTTACTTATCATCACAGGCTTACCCTTGTAACAAGATGGATGTCACCGGGTTTCCTTTTCGGTTGCAAAGATATGATGATTTTCTCAAAGGAGCTACAAAAAAGTGACGAAAATCCCGTAAAAGAGAATGCAAACGTTTGCATCGTCGTGCAAAATGTGTGGGAGCACAAAATTGGTGGATATGGTATAAGTGCCTGATATATAGAAAATAAAAAGCGAGGGTGTAAGTTGCACACCTTCGCTTTAGAAATATTGTATTTTGATGAATTTCTTTCGAGCTGTACGGTTGAAACGGGCTGAAAGTCTATAAGCTCCTAAGCTCCACACGCCCTGAAAGGGCAGAAGCTCCTAGCCCAGGGCAACGCCCTGGGTATAGTAGCAGTCAGTAAAGCGCCCTGTAAGGGCAAAAGCTTTGTTTATTGCCTGGTTCTTTAAAGCTTTTGCCCTTACAGGGCGACTGGTTTGCGTCCAAAATAACCCAGGGCGTTGCCCTGGGAGGGCACTGAAAAAGTCCCTTCATAGGTTATGTTAGTTTAACATTCGATCTTTGAAATAGTGTACCCAAAAGTTGCATATGTGCAATATATTTTGTATTTTTGTAGGAAAATTCAAGGATTATGCTAGAGCAACAACAGACCATATCATTCAGTGATTATTCAAGTTTGTATAACTTGATTATTCCAAAAGACAACCTGCTCCGCCAGATAAATGACCTGGTGGACTTTAGTTTCGTATACCAGGAATTGCAGGACAAGTATTGTCATGACAATGGGCGTACGGCAGAGAGTCCTATCCGTATGTTTAAGTATCTCCTTTTGAAGGTAATTTATAATATATCGGACGTTGATGTTGTAGAACGTGCCCGCTATGATATGTCGTTCAAGTACTTCTTGGGATTAACTCCTGAGGAGACTAACCTGATAAATCCTAGTTCCTTGACCAAATTCCGTCGACTTCGCCTGAAGGATATGGACCTGCTGGATCTGCTCATCAAAAAGACAGTTTCTATTGCTATAGAAGTTGGTGTTCTCAAGTCTAAAACCGTTATCGTTGATGCAACCCATACGCATTCCCGTTCTAATCCAATTAGTGCGGCAAAGAGTTTGGAGTATTATTGCAAGGCCGTAATCAAGGTCGTTAATTCTGTGGATGACAGCATGGAATTGCCTGAGCTTCCAAAAGAAAAGAAGTATTCTTCTATCATGAATGCTGCTAAAACGATAGTTGCTACTGTGGAAGCAGATGCTGCAACTGCCAATATGCCTGCAGTCAAGGAGCGTCTCAATATGCTGAAAGAAACCATTTCAGATGCAGAGACCCGAGGCGTAATATCAAAGGATGAGGATGCCCGTACAGGACATAAAACAGCTCATTCTTCATTCTTTGGGTATAAGACACATATGGCGATGAGCGATGAGAGAATTATCACTGCAGCTACTGTTACTTCTGGCGAAAAAGGTGATGGACAGCAATTGCCGGAACTGATAAGGAAGACAGAGGAAGCAGGAATGGAAATTGATTCCATTGTAGCAGATAAAGCATATTCCAGCAAGGAAAATCTCAAAATGGCAAAGGAAAACAATATGCATCTCTCTGCTCGTTTAAGTTCTGTAATTGACGGTAATCGAACAAACAAACTTCCTTTTGAATACAACAAGGATGCAGATTTGTACGTCTGCCCAGCAGGGCATCTGGCGAAATGGAAAGAGATGAATAATCGCAAAAATGACAAGCGTCACAGAAACTCCAGCATTACCTATTATTTTGACGTGGACAAATGCAAGGTCTGTCCATTACGTGAAGGTTGCTACAAGGAAGGAGCCAAGACAAAAACATATGCGGTTACCATCAAGTCGGATGAACAGTTGGAGCAAATCGAATATCAAAAGACAGAAGAGTTTATAAATCTTCAGAGAAAACGATACAAGATAGAAGCCAAGAACTCCGAGCTTAAGAATGTCTTAGGATATGACAGGGCCCTGTCATACGGTTTGTCGTGCATGGAAATGCAGGGAGCTTTGACTATTTTCGCTGCAAATGTGAAGAGAATCCTCAAATTGATGCAAAATGCATAAGGGGGAAACAGATTCCTCTATATATTGCCAAATCTAAGCGCTAGAAACGCTATAGAAAGCTATTTTGGGCTATATTCCTGTCCAAAAAAGTATTCCACTTTTAAAAGATGAAATGCTTCTTGGACAAGAATTAAAGTTCAAAAACAAACTATGCAACTTTAAACGGGTACCTTTTTCAGTGACCTCCCAGGGCTAGGAGCTTCTGCCCTTTCAGGGCGTATTGGGTAATTTCAACCGTACAGGTAGATTTCTTTTTTGTGATTGGAGGAATGAAAGACCGGGAAAATCCGGCTTTTGGGGGGCTATTTCAGAACTTCCATCGCCTTCTTCAGACCTCTGTCCACAGCAGAAGGATCGTTCTGGTAGAGCTTCTCCTTTTCCTCTTGGGTCATCTCGTCGAGCAGATAATCGGGGGCGATTCCCACACTTTCCAGCAGGTTGCCCTGTGCATCCTTGGTAAGCGAGAACGGCATGTAGAAGTAGAGGTAGCTCGTTACATTTCCTATCCATCCGCCATTGCTGGCTTCGTTGTCGGAAGTGAGCATCGCCTGCGCTCCGTAACTGTTTCTGCCTATCGTCTTCACGTGGTCGCCCTGACTTTTCAGAATGAGGGTTGTCACCTCCGACATACTGGCACTGTAGTTGTCGAGCAGGATGGCGGTAGGGATGTTTCTGCCCAGGCTCTTCGGCGTTACCGTAATCTTCTGCGGGATCCAAGGGGTATAGCTGTATGGATTGTTGTCTTCTTTCTTGCGCACGTAGGCATAGACGGCTGTCTGGGTGATGAGATAGTCGGTAAGCATACGGGTATCTATCACGCTGCCACCTCCATTGCCACGGAAGTCGAGAATCAGTTTCTGGATCTCGCCCTTTGCCAGAGGCTCCAGGAAAAGGCGGCGGTAACCTTCTACGCAGAGATGATTGTAGGTAAACTTCAGGTCGCTCCAGTAAGCATAGAGTTCCCGCTCATGCCAGAGATAATCGGCAAGTGCCTGGCAATACCAGCTGGCAAAACCGGAGGCTGAAAGCATCTGCTGGTAACGGGCATCGCCCTGCAGCTTCTGTCGGATCTGCTCGCCCATGCCGCTTGCATCAGCAGTAATAGGTAACAGCTTGAGGAGATTCGGCGACTTCTCGTAAGCCTCGCTGGCGAGAGCATAGAGACCGGAATAATCTCCCTGGTTGCTGTAAGCCGCCATCTTCTCGCAGGCTTGGACTGCATCAGCTGAAGCCAGGTAGCTATCCATATCGGCAAGCAACTGCGCTGCCTGCTGCTCAGCCTTCTCTCGCTTTCCTGCATCTGTAATCAGTTCCTTCGCCTTGTCTGTTATCTTGGAAGCATCCAGATGATAGGTGCTGGCGGCATTGTCAGGGAGATAGGACTTCTGATACTCGTGGAAACAGTTTTCGTATAGGGCAAACTTGTTGAAGCCGAGGTAATAGGTGCCCGGCTGCTCCTTCAGGTAACCGCCCATGATGCAGAAACCATCCGAGGTAATCTCGCCGAAGGCTGTGCCATCCAGGTTGAGCTGGTCGCGGGTATGGTTCCAGTGAGCATTCAGTGGGAAATATTCGGTCTTGTTGCGGAGCGTGCTGTTGAATCTCACTGTTTCCATAGAAGAGTGGGAGACGGGCAGGGTAATCTTGACATAGAAATGCTGGTCGATGATCTTGTCGATGATTTCCTGGAAATACTGCTTTGCCTTGGCGTTGTCTTCCTGAATCTCCTGCTGGGTAAAAGCTGGGGTATGCTGGAAGGTCTTCAGGGCATCAAACTTGGGTTTGTATTCCTTGTACACCTGGTCCCAGGTCTGCGAAGATACGGCAGACTGCTCATTGAGGGTGCAGTAGCGCTGGTTCATCACGCTCCAGAAAACCTGGAACAGGTCGCCATACGACTTGACATCGGTATCGGAATAATCGGAAATCGATTTCTCGTTGGCATCATTGTCTGCCACACAACTGGTAAGCGACATTCCGGTAGTGGTGGTCGCCAGGAGGAAGGCGAAGAGGCATCGCATTCCACCTTTTATATATATAGGGGTTCTCATATTTTAAAATGATTTTTTAGAACTTATAGGCAGCCGAGGCTGTGATGAGGCTGGAGTTGCGCCGGGCAGTCTTGCTGGTGCTGGCTTTCTCCTGGTAGATATGCGAGAAGCCGTACTGGAACTGATAGCCCACGCTGGCATCTATCTTGCCGAAGGAATAACCTATCTTGATGCCTGCTTCGCCGCCAAAGAGACTGCGGCGGAGATGGTTCTCATTCTTCTTGAAATCGTAGGTGGTGTTATAGCGGATGTAGGAACCATCGCCCTTGTACCCCTCCATGATGTTCATCGGATACATACCCTTGGTATGCATGGAGGTGAAGTACTCGTAATAGATGCCTACCTGCGGCTTGATCCACAATCCCTTCTCGTGGTAAGGATTATGGAGGAGATAGTAGCCTACATGGAGCGGGATGCTGATGAAGTTGTTGTTGTATCGGGTGTTCCAGGAATCGCCGCCGAGGTTCTGGTACAGGTAGTCGCGCTGTACGAAGTGGATGCCCGCTCCTACCGCCAGCTGATCTACGATATTGTATTCGGCACCGATGGCAGCCGTGAAACCCGGTCGCACCTTATAATAAGTCTCCGACAAGCCCGACACATCCGTATCGAGCACACTGCAACTGACACCAGCTTCTGCCTCCACCTTCCAGCGGTAGGAGCTCTGCTGTGCCAGAATACCTTGGCAGCAGAAGCCAAGGGCTATGGATAAATATACCTTTCTCATAAAAATGGGGTAGTTTGGGGTGAAAAAAGTCTTAATAGAGAAGAAGCAATCCGGCAAAAGCCGAGTAGAGTATCATGCGGATGGGATTGATCTTCATTACCTTCACGCCGATAAAGGTGGCAAAGAAGAGGGCGATGGAGATATAGAATCTCCAAGGATTTTCGGGAGTAGAGAAGTTCTCGCCATTCATCAGGAGCAGGGCTGCGGCTCCTACCAATCCGACGATGGCTGGGCGGAGACCGATGAAGATGCTCTGGACGGCTGAGGTGTTCATATACTTGTACAGCATCTTGCTGATAAGAATCATCAAAACCAAGGATGGGAGAACCAACGCAAAGGTCGCCATGGCACTTCCGAGTACAGCCATCATGCCACTCATGCCGGCATTATGGACAGCTGTATAGCCACAATAGGTAGCGGTGTTGATACCGATAGGTCCCGGTGTCATCTGAGAGATGGCAACCACATCGGTAAACTCTTGCATCGTCATCCAATGATACTGCGTAACAACCTGTCCCTGAATCAGGGATATCATGGAGTAGCCACCTCCGAATCCGAAGATGCCTATCTGAAGAAATACGATGAAAAGCTGAAGAAATATCATATGTTATTCTGTTGGTTGAATGAATTGTCCATAGATGTAGCCTCCCACGGCGGCGGCAATTATCACCCAGATGGGGTTGACACCTACCAGCCATATCAGAAGGGCGGAGAGGATAGGAATCCAGCAGTTGACGAGCGAAATCCTGGCGCTCTTGGCTAGCGAGAACGTAGGTACGGCTATCAATGCCACCACGGCAGGACGGATGCCTGCAAACAGGGCAGCCACCACCTTGTTGTCTTCAAACTGATGGAAAAACATGGCTATCGCCAAGATAATAAGAAACGATGGCAACGAAGCGCCGAGGGTGCAGACGATGGCTCCCGGTGTCTTTGCCAACTTATATCCGAGCAGGGAACTCATGTTGATGGCCAAGGCTCCCGGACAAACCTGGGTAGTAGCAATGGCATCCAAGAATTCCTCCTTCGTCATCCAATGATGCTTGTCGACGACTTCGGATTCTATAATAGGAATCATGGCATAGCCACCACCAAAGGTGACTATGCCAATCTTCAAAAATGTCTTAAATAAATCTGTATATTTCATTTATTTACTTTACTCTTTCTTCAATCCACTGACGTGCATTGACAAATGCCTCAATCCAAGGAGTTACCTCGTCGTTGCGGCGATCGGCTGGATACCAGGCGTTCTGCCATGGGAAGATGGCACGCTCCAAGTGTGGCATCATAGCCAAGTGGCGGCCATCTGCAGAGCAGATACCTGCTACATTGTAGTCACTGCCGTTAGGATTACCTGGATACTCTGCGTAGTTGTACTTCGCAATGATGTTGTAGTGATCCTCTGGCTCAGGCAGGTAGAAACGACCCTCGCCGTGAGCTACCCAGATACCGAGCTTATCACCGCTCAGGCTACCGAACATCACACTGTCGTTCTGAGGAATAGTCAGACCGAGGAATGTACTCTCGAACTTCTTAGATGTGTTGTGGCAGAGGTGTGAACGATGCTTGTGCTCAGGATTGATGAGGTTCAACTCAACCATCAACTGGCAACCGTTGCAGATACCGAGTGAAAGGGTATCCTCACGGGCATAGAACTTATCAAGTGCCTCCTTAGCCTTAGGATTGTAGAGGAATGCACCAGCCCAACCCTTGGCAGAACCGAGAACATCGGAGTTAGAGAAACCACCGCAGAATACGATGAAGTTCACATCTTCCAGAGTCTCACGACCAGAAATCAAGTCGGTCATCATCACATCCTTTACATCGAAGCCGGCGAGATACATAGAGTATGCCATCTCACGCTCACCATTGGTACCCTTCTCACGGATGATAGCTGCCTTGATGCCAGATGGCTTGCGACGGTTTGCGTCGAGGCTGTAGCTAGCGAGAGTTCCCTTGAAGCCGTAGCCGAAGTTCATCTCGATAGGCTGCTTCTTATAGTTGGTGTAGCGCTTCTTAGCCATACCGTTCATACTCTGCTTGCGGTCGAGGAGGTAAGAGGTCTTATACCAGTCGTCACGCAAAGCATCGATATCGAACTCGTGCTCGAAGCCTTCCTTCTTGATGATGATCTTGCGGAGTTCAGGAGCTGGATAACCAATCTTGGCATAACCGATACCGTTCTCATCGAAGAATGCCTTCAATTCATCCTTGTGAGCATCGCTTACCTGGATGACAACACCTGGGTTCTCGGCGAAGAGAGTCTTGATGATGTCGGCATCAGCGATGTCGTGGAGGTTGATCTTCATACCACCCTCTACGTTGGCGAATGTCATTTCGAGGAGAGTTGTAATCAAACCACCGGCACTGATATCGTGACCAGCCATTACCCAACCGCGGTTGATGAGTTCCTGTACAGCGTTGAAGCAGTCAACGAAGTACTCTGGGTTCTTTACAGTAGGAACATCGCTGCCCACCTTGCCCAGGCTCTGAGCGAAGGCTGAACCACCGAGACGCTGCTCGTCGAAGCTGAAGTCGATGTGGTAGAGGCTAGAGTTCTTGTCGTTAACGAGAACTGGGCTAACTACCTTCTTGACATCTGAAACCTCACCGCCGGCACTTACGATAACGGTACCAGGAGCGATGATCTTCTCGCCGTTAGGATACTGCTGGGTCAATGAGAGGGAGTCCTTACCTGTAGGTACGTTTACGTGGATGGCGCAGCAGAAGTCAGACAAAGCCTTCACACCCTCATACAAACGGGCATCTTCACCCTTCTGGCTGCGGCAAGGCCACATCCAGTTGGCTGAAAGGCTGATGCTGTCCATGCCATCTGCCAATGGAGCCCATACGATATTGGTCAATGACTCTGCTACAGAGAGTACAGAACCTGCCTTAGGATCAGCAAGACCTGCCTGAGGAGCATGACCCATTGCAGTTACGATACCCTTCTCGCCACGGTAGTCGAGTGCTACGACACCACAGTCAGAAAGTGGCAACTGAATCTGACCCTGACCCTGCTGACGGGCAATCTTACCTGTTACCGAACGGTCCACCTTGTTGGTCAACCAGTCCTTACAAGCCACAGCCTCCATCTGGAGAACACGCTGCAAGTACTCGTCGAGGTTATCTGCAGAATAAGTTACATCTTCATATTTACGCTCTACGGTCTCATCTACCATCACAGTCTTAGGAGTATGACCGAACATCTGAGCTACATCGAGGTCGAATGGCTTTACGCCATCAGCCTGCTTGAAGCTGAAGTGAGCATCGCCTGTAGTCTCACCAACCACGTACATTGGAGCACGCTCACGGTCGGCAATCTTCTGAACCTCGCTGATATACTTCTCGTCGATGAGCAAGCCCATGCGCTCCTGGCTCTCGTTGGCGATGATTTCCTTGGCGCTCAAAGTCTTGTCGCCGATAGGCAACTTAGACATGTCGATTTCGCCACCGCACTCTTCTACCAACTCAGAGAGACAGTTCAAGTGACCGGCTGAACCGTGGTCGTGGATGCTGACTACTGGATTCTCATCGTTCTCAACGAGTGCACGAACCAGGTTGTAGGCACGCTTCTGCATCTCAGGGTTGGCACGCTGAACAGCGTTCAACTCGATACCGTTGCTGTAACGGCCTGTATCTACAGAAGAAACAGAACCACCACCAAGACCGATGCGGTAGTTGTCACCACCTACTACGACAACCTTGTTGCCCTTCTGTGGCTCACCCTTCTTGTAGTCACGCTTCTTGCCGTAGCCTACACCACCAGCAAGCATGATTACCTTATCGTATGCATACTTCTCGCCGTTCTCCTCGTGCTCGAAAGTAAGCACAGAACCGGTGATGAGAGGCTGACCAAACTTGTTACCGAAGTCTGATGCACCGTTAGAAGCCTTGATCAGAATCTGCTCTGGAGTCTGATAGAGCCACTTACGTACTGGCATGATGTCTTCCCAGTCGCGCTCAACATCGCTCTTGCCGTTGTCATCCTTCAGGCGAGGATAAGCAGTCATGTAGCAGGCAGTACCTGCGATAGGCCATGAACCTACACCACCACCCATACGGTCGCGGATTTCACCACCCGTACCGGTAGCAGCACCGTTGAAAGGCTCTACGGTAGTAGGGAAGTTGTGGGTCTCAGCCTTCAGAGAGATAACACTCTCGATATCCTTCACCTGGAAGAAATCGCTGGTAGTCTGATCGGCTGGAGCAAACTGCTCGATAACAGGACCCTGAGAGAAAGCCACATTATCCTTATAGGCAGAGAGAATCTTGTTAGGATTCTCGTTGGTGGTCTTCTTGATCATGTTGAAGAGAGAAGACTCCATCTCCTTACCGTCGATGATAAACTGGCCGCCGAAAATCTTGTGGCGGCAGTGCTCTGAGTTGATCTGTGCGAAACCGAAGATTTCGCTGTCGGTGAGAGGGCGTCCGTTTTCTTTCTCCAGCTTGTGGAGATAAGCCATTTCGTCCTCGCTGAGGGCAAGACCCTCGTCCTCGTTGTACTTTTCGAGGTCATCGACGTACTTGATTGGTTCTGGCTCGTGGTTCACGGTGAATACATCCTGTCCGATACCGTTGTACATACGCTGGAGCATAGGATCGTGCTCAGCGTCCTCGCTATCCACAGGGAAGTACTCCTCGATACGCGAAATGCCGTCAAGACTCATGTTCTGAGTTATCTCAACGGCATTCGTACTCCAAGGAGTAATCATTTCACGGCGTGGGCCAACATAGAAGCCCTGCAACTGCTGGGCGTCCTCTAAAGTTGCGTCACCATAAAGCCAACAAAGTTCATTGATTTCGTCCTGAGATGGTTTGTGGTCAATCTCGGTCGCAATCACACTCTTAGATGGAGTTCTGAAAAAAAGAATCATACTATTTCTCTTTTTATATTGTTAATGTATTAATTCTACCTTGACAAAAGCCTACATATTATATATGCTTTTGCTTTCCGACTGCAAAGGTAATACAAAATTCTGATTTCGCCGCAAAGAATACGCATTTATTTTCTTTTTTTAGTTAAAAAGGTGATAAATAGTGATTTAGTGGTTAAAATTATATAAATGGATTAGACAAATAAGGTTTATTGGAGTCTTATCAGTAACTTTGCATCCAGAAAGAGACGCATAAGGCGTTTGTATGGAGGGCGTAACTGCCGTCTATATAATAACATAGTGATTAAAAAACAATAACAGAAAATTTAAAAATCGAAAGCAAATATGAAACAGACTAAAATTTTTGTAATGGCAATGATGGCTGTAGCCCTGATGGCTACTAGCTGTGCTAGTAAGAAGGATCTCCAGAATTGTCAATCTGAAAATAGAGAATTGACTGCCAATTATCAGGCAACCAAGGAGAAGCTGGCTGCTGCTGAGGCTAGCCTTGCTGCTGCGCAGGAGCAGTTGAGCAGTACCAAGAAGGATTATGCCAAGTTGCAGAACTCGCTGGACAAGAGTTTGACCAATGCCAATCAGAACAACATCAGCATTGAGAAGCTCGTTGACCAGATCAATGAGAGCAACCAGTATATCCGTCACCTGGTAGAGGTGAAGAGCAAGAGCGATTCGCTCAATATGGTTCTTACCAACAACCTGACCCGTTCTCTCAGCCGTGAGGAGATGAAGGAGGTTGACGTTCAGGTGCTGAAGGGTGTGGTTTACATCTCTCTGGCTGACAACATGCTCTATCAGAGCGGTAGCTACGAGGTAAATAGCCGTGCCAAGGAAACTTTGAGCAAGATTGCAAAGATCATCCAGGACTACAAGGATTACGACGTACTCATCGAGGGTAACACCGATAACGTGCCTGTAAGCACTACCAGTGCCAAGATGAAGAACATCCGCAACAACTGGGATCTCTCTGCTCTCCGTGCTTCTTCGGTAGTTCAGTATCTCCAGGACAACTTCGGTATTAGTCCTAAGCGTATGACTGCTGGTGGTCGTGGTGAGTACAATCCTGTAACTACCAATGATACTGAGGTGGGCAAGATGCGTAACCGTCGTACACAGATCATCATCACTCCTAAGCTCGACCAGTTTATGGACTTGATCGACAAGGCTCCAGAGGATTCTCAGAAGTAATGAAATTCTGAAAGTGATATAAAAGAAGTGACCTCTCCTTCGTTCATTAGAAATTGAACGATGGAGAGGTCTTCTTTTTAGTATTGTCTCCTTAATAAACGGTAAAATGAAAAATATTTCTTGTAATCAAAAACAAGTTCTAAACATAATTAAACTGGTGCTAATTTGCTCCTTACTCATGATATTGTTATGGGTCGGTAAGTGGCTGGTGCGTATCTTCTGGTTTGATACTTTTGTTGTTCCTAGTAATTCTATGATGCCAACTTTGCAACCAGGTGACAAGATAATAGCAGATAAACTTTGTTTTGGTGCAAGAATCTATCGAAAATTCCATTTTGACAAACAAGGGGTTGAATTACAGTGCTTTAGAATGAAAGGTATGGGGAATTTGAGACGTAATGATGTCTTTGTGTTTAATAAACCAGTCATTAATCATCATATTACGTTTGTTATCAATTATGTGTATTGCAAGCGCTGCATCGGCTTGCCTGGTGATTCTGTGAGCATTCGCAATGGTTATTATCGCAATAATAATGATAGGGGTGTCTTGGGCTGCAGAGAGAATCAAACTGTTTTGCGTGAGATGCCAGATACATTGATCTCTCCTGAAGTAATGTGTGCGATGCCGTACGATGAACATTTGCCGAAGTGGACGATTAAAAATTTCGGGCCTTTGTATATTCCCCGTAAAGGGGATGTCATAACGATTACCCCCAAAGAGGCTGTACTTTATCTGGCAATTTTAGAGTGGGAATTGAAGGGTAAAATCACAATTGATTGGGAGAAAAATAAAGTTTTTGTCAAACACAAACTTCTGTCTCGCCACACGTTCCTTCATGATTATTATTTTGCCGGTGGTGATAATGTAGTAGATTCTCATGATTCTCGTTATTGGGGCTTGGTTCCAGACATCTATATTATTGGTATTGTAAAGCGTATAGAGTATTCAAAAGCTAGAGTAACTGGTAAGTACGATTGGAGACGCTTTCTGCGTTGCGTAAAGTGAATAAGTGAGTTTGAAAAAACTCACTTATTCATATTGATTACAATTGGGATTGCCAAATCTCATAGGTGTAAAAATTGTAGTAAAGAGTTAGATAGAGCTTTTATTGTTATCAAACACTTTTTATGGTCTTGTTATAGATAAGCTGCCTACTTGGCAAATTCTTGTTCAAGTTTCGCAAGTAAGCCCCACACGCCCTTTCAGGGCGTGCTGCTTAATCTTGCTTACACTTTTCAGGGCGTGCAGCTTGTATTCAATTAAAAAAGATATGCCCTCTTGCTTCGCAGCAAAAGGGCATACGCTCAGTTTTCATTATTTGATTAGTGTAAGTCAATAATTGAACCAAATTTTAACACTAAATCTTATAAACCTAATCTTAACAATAAGCCTAGTCTATAATTCATTCATTATTTATAAATAGTTATTCCGTATATTCTGGTTTCTGAATCCGGTTATTATTGAATGGCAACTTATCAATTGGAGATGGAAAACCATCTAACTGATTTCCTTCGCAAAAACCAGATGAAATATTCACGTGTTCGATTTTTCAATCTATTATCGACCATTATAGATAAATACGGATGAGCCTGGAAGATTCAATACCAAAGGAGTATCAATGTCGATAGCCTTGTTGATTGGCATTCCATCCAATTCTGCCTGGTTAAAGGCATGGGTCAAGGTAATCTTTCCACGAACATAGGCAGGAATATCCAAGGCTTCTCTCAGGGTTGTGGTGAAGGTCTGTGCACTGGTTGAAGGATTGCGCAAGGTAAGCACACTCTTCTTGCTGTTCCATGCAGCCCAGCCATATACATTTGCCTTTTTGCCATCCCAAGGATTGCCACCAACCCAGTGAGCATCAGGCAATACATCAGCCTGTTCCTGCTGCCACTTGATGCACTCAGCCAAGTCTTTCCACAAAGCACCTGCGTTGCCCTGATTGTCCTTGATTTCGTCCATCAGCTTGTAGTCGTTGTACAGCTCAACCATACCTGAACCACAGGCAAAGGCACAGCGCATCTCACGAACGATTCCGTCGTAATCCATATTCTTGGAAACGGCACCCCAACGGCTCAGGATGAATCCGTGAGTCATCAATGTGTTGATAGGACAAACAGGTGATCTCTGTATGAAGTTCTGATAAACCAGACGGTCACGATAGGTAATCCAGCGCTCACGGTCGGTGCCCTGGTCACCTGCCTCACCGTAATCACCCTCCTGACGCCATACGGCATCTGTGAAGTGGAACCAGAATGGAGAAGCCCAGGTTCCTACTGTGGTGTTGAGGAAGATGTCTGGACGCTTCTGGCGTACGGCACGCTCGATGCTGATGATAGCCTCGGCATTCTCTTCGCCTCTTGTTCCTTCGTCAGGACCGATGGCTGAAGCCTGTGCACTGATGCCATCAAACTTGAAGAAGCGGAAGTCGTAACGGTCAATCATGTTGGTGCAGCAACGGATGAAGAAGTTGTAGTAATCCTCATTGCTCAGCTGCATGCCACCCTTTGAACGCCAGTAAGCACGGCGATATTCGCCAGACTGACCATAGCCGCCCACAGGACCCAGCCAGGCACCGATACCTGTGCCCATCTTCTTGGCCTCGTTGGCTGGTTCGTCGAATCCGTTAGGGAAGTTAGGATTGAAGGTCCAGGTTCCATACTGGTCCCAACCATCATCCCATACGAAGGCCTTTGGAGCCATCTGATATTTATCATAGAAGTGTGTCTTCCAGTGACTTACCACGTCGGCACACTGTTCTACGGTCATATTGCCTTTATAAGAAGGAGCTTGTGCGTTGTTGCGGTCGATGTTCAACTCATACCATGAGATATAGACCGGATAAGCTCTCCAAGCCACAGCTCTTTCACGCTCGCTGTAAGCCAGGAAAGAGCGGCGCAACTGCTTAGGCGCAACCAAGCCCACTACAGAACTGATGTTCCATGTTTTGCCAGCTTTTAAAGTGGTGTTTCTTCTCCACAAGCCTTCTATGTGGGTAGCATTGCCTTCATCCTTGCTGGAATTCAGACCCATTGGAGTTTCCAGACCAGCAAAGATATGATTGCTTGCCAGGATGGCACCACGGGTATTACCCACCACTTCTGGAGCGGTATAGGCACTGTTCTTGGCTACCAGGTAGTTCATTGCCACGATACCCTTCATAGGTAAGTCTTTGGCAGCCTGAATATCCATTTCAGTGCGCAGGTAGTGCGAGCCGTTTCTCAATACGGCGCGCCAAACGATAGAAAGTTCTTCGTATGTAAAACGAGCTTCCAGAGCCTTGCCTGCATAACGGAGAGATGCTGTTGCTGCAGATGGATTCTCTGCCAGGGTTACCATCTTTACATCTTCCAGTTTCATCTCGGATGCGGTAATGGTTTTGCCGTCTCCCAAGAGAACCTTAAACAACTCTGTGTCAGGCTGCAGTCCCAGTTCAGAACAGCCATTGAAGTAGAGTTTGCTACCTGTGTTGATGAAAGAGGCTTTCAATACCTTGTTGGCGAGCTGATAGCTGTTTGACTTCTGGGTGATTTTAGCTACACCCGGTTGCTTTTTCTGTGGAAAGATGACAGCTTGTGCCCAACTTCCCATACACAGAGTTAATGGCATTATAAGAGTAAGTGCCAGCTTTAATAAATTGTTTTTGTTCATATCAATAGTAAGTTGAAGCTCCTTTTAAAAAAGGGGAACACCATCCGCTAATGGTGTCCCCCCTTGCGTGACTTAAATTATTTTGTTAATTTACATGTAATGGTCCATACCTTGGTCTCTCCATTGGCAGCCTTTACAGCATACTTGTGTGGAGTAGTCCAGTCGGCTGGAGTACCCAATGCTGGAGATCCCTCAACAGGAGTCATTACCGCAGCTGATGAAATCTGTACTGCAACAACGATGTTGTTGAGATTCACATTGCTCTTCTCCTTATCAGAGAAGTTGGATGGAACTGCAAATGTCAGGTTGCAGGTAGCAGCCTTGTTATCAATAGCCTCTGCTGTTTTCTGCAATTGCTTCTGGATAACCTGAGGCTGTCCGCTGGCATTAATCTTGTCTTCTCCAATGTAACGATACCAAGCATATCCTGCTGTGATGTCATTGCCATCGAAAGTTGGAAGGTCTTTGAGATCGCTCTCAAGACAAGAACTGAAACTGAGTGCCATGACGAGCATGGCAAGTATGATTTTAATGAATTTCATATTTTCAACGTTTATTTATGATTTATAAATATGAATTTATATCTGCTTCTGCTTGCAGATTACCAACCCTCGTTCTGCTGGTGATCGAGATCGTATGCCTCGCGCTTGTCAAGGAATGACTGAGCGATTGGGAACAGATAACGCTTGGTGGTAAACTGGCGCTGTGCACTACCGAGCAATGTAAGCTGGTTGACGAGCATCTGGCTGCGGTCGCGAGAGATTTCCATCTTATATACAGGGCGGTCGAGATCGTAGATGATGTCGCCTGCCTCACGTCCGTGGTTAGCATAGCCGCCATACTTACCCCAGCGCAGATAGCTGAAGTAAATGTCACCATTCTCATTAGCCATTTCTACACGGCGCTCACGGATGTAGTCTGCCCATGCTGCTTCCTCTGTTGTTGCTGTAGAAGGAGCAATCTTACCGTGCTTAACTCGTGTGGCGTTGAGAGCCTTTACTGCGTTAGTTACATCGTGCTTCAGCAGATATGCCTCTGCCAGGTTCATGTAAGCCTCGCCAGTGCGGCACATCACGTAGTGGAGCTGTACCAGACAGTCGAAGTATGCACGTGGCTCTGGATTCTCGATGTTAGACTTGCGCCAGTAGTAACCGGTTGTGGTGTTGTACCAGCCGCCGTCTTCCTTATCACGTACACCCATAGAGCAGTTACCGCCAAGGTTTGTCTCTACTGTCTCACCAATCCATGAACAGCCATCATAAACGATAGATGATGCGAAACGAGCATCACGTCCGCTGTACATCAGCTCAGAAATGTTGCGTGTTGAGCCAGCCTTCAACTTGCCGTAATGCAGGTTGGTAGGATAAGCCGTGTTGAGCTGCTGGAAGTCCTGAGGTGTTGGCATGCGGCGTGCATTACCGTTCTCCTGCTTGTAAGCATCGAGCTGACCTTCTGTTGTTACTGTGTTTGGATCGATAGACTCAACATTCTCCTTATACTGTGAAGTCTCGTTCCAAGGAAGTGCTTCGCCTGTCTTCTCATCAGTTACGAGATACTGGTCAACCAAGTCCTGTGTTGGGAAGTAGATAGCCCAGCCTTCATAGGTGCGTCCGTTAGGATTCTTGAATTGAATAGGACTCTTAGAGTTGATGCAGTCATCCGATGAAATGTTAGGATAGGTGCGAATCAGCTCCTCATAATTACCAATCTTGGTGTTAGCCTTCAAACGGTAGTAGCCCCAGAGAATTTCAGCATTGGTTTCGTCTGTCTCGTTGAACAGACCACCATAATTGTCTGAAAGTGAACAGTTCTGAGTAACATCAGAAGCGTAGGTAATCACCTTGTCAAGGTATTCAGCCTTCTTGGTGTAAGCGTATGCCTGCAGGCAGGCACGGCTCAACAGCAACTCGGCAGCATACTTGGTAGGCTCACCTGGCTTCGCCTCAACTGGCAGGTTAGGGATGGCAGCCTCCAAATCCTCTACTACCAGCTTGTAGCTTTCATCTACGCTGGAAGTCATAGGTACTCTTGCCTTTTCTTCCTGGTCGGCCTGGATCACAGAGGTGATAGGAACGAAGCGTCCCATCTTGCGGGTCAGGTCGTAGAATACGAGACCACGAAGGAAGCGGCCTTTTGCCACGATTTCAGCTTTTTCGCCTTCTGTCATAGTAGAAGCCTGAGCCTTTTCGATAATCAGGTTGCAGCGACGGAGCAAGCCGAAGCGGCTGATACCGAAGTCAGAAGTTCTGTCGATGCCAAGCTCTGTGGCAATGCCATCGATACCCTCACCTACCTGAGAGCATTTTACTCCGTTTGGAGTGCGGGATTCCCATCCTACACAGGAAGAACTTCCTGTGAACATATTGATTACATTGTCGTATGTGGCATTCACAAAAGCGTTGGCTGTAGCCTTTGAGCCCCAAACCGTAGCCTCGTCGAATGTCGTTGTTGGATGAGTATCCATTGTATCTTGGCAGGAAGCGGCGGTCAATGCCAGAACGCCGAACATTCCTATTTTAATAATATTCTTTATCATAACTAATTAAAATCCTAAGTTTACAGTTAATGCAAGTACTCGCTCTACAGGATAGCCATATCCTTCGGTTGAAGAGTTCTCTGGGTCAAGACCATACTTGGTTGCCTGAGAAATGGTGAAGATGTTCTGACCAGAGATACCTACCTTGGCACGGGTCAACCAGCTTACACCGCGAAGCAATGCGTGCTTGAAGTCGTAACCGAACTGGAAGTCCTTCATACGCAGATAAGCACCGTTTACCAGCCAGAAGTCGCTATACTGATAGTTGTTGTTGGCATTCAAACCAGTGTTGGCCATCAGACGTGGATACTTGGCGTTGGTATTGCTTGGTGTCCAGCTGTCTTCCTGATACTTGTAAGCTACAGGCAGCTGACCAGCCTGACCTGTCTGCATGGTTGTTACACCAGAGAGATACATGTCGAACGCTGTAGAACCCTGGAAGAGCATGCTCAAGTAGAATCCCTTATACTGGAAGTTCATATTGATACCATACTGTCCGCGTGGAGTGTGGTTCTTACCCAGACGGCGCTTATCACCATTGTCAATCATACCGTTACCATTGATGTCGGCATACTTCACGTCACCTGCTGTCAGATAACCTGAGTTGAGTGCGCTGTTTACACCTGGGTTGTTGAGAACGTCGTTTGCATCCTTATAGTAGCCCAAGTTCTTCAGCATGGCATCGTAGTAACCCTTCTGCTGCTGGCTGCGAGTGTAAGGGTTCATGTAAGAACTCTCAGACTCGTCTCTATTAAGTGCCCAGAGAGCATCAAAATAGGTGAGGTTAGCAGAAATATCATATTTCAACGCACCAATGTTGCTACGCCAACCCAACACGAACTCCCAACCTGCACGGCGGAACTCACTGTCAGACTTGATTCGTGGCAAGCCGATACCGATAGCGGTATTCAGATAGCTTTCACCCGTTGGAGTGGTCAGATAACCCTTGGTAGAGTAGTAGAAGTAATCCAGCGAACCGTAGAGTCGGTTGTTCAACGAAGCGAAGTCGAAACCGATATCTGTCTGGCGTGTGGTGTACCAGGTAAGGTCTGGAGAAGGAAGACTACCCTCTGAGAATCCTGGCACATACTTGTTCTTGATTACGTAAGCCTGGTTGTTCAGGCTATATGATGTGAGGTAACCAAAGCGTCCGGCACTGCTGTCGAGACCAGTCTCACCATAAGAAGCACGGAGCTTCAAAGAGTTGATGATGTTCTTCTCTACGAGAGGCTGCATGAACTTCTCGCTTGAAACAACCCATCCTAAAGCACCACTGAAGAAGGCACCCCAACGGTGACCTGGAGCAAAGGCGTCGGAACCGTCGTAACGGATGCTACCCTCTACATAATACTTGTTGTCGTAGTTATACTTAGCCTGTCCAATCCATGCAGCACGACCCAACTCAGCCTCGCTACCACCATTGGTCATATCATTAGCAGGACCTACGCCCATCTGGTCGATAGGGAAGTCGTAGTTTACTCGCTGAGCGCTGTAAGACTCGCCCTTCTCGTAATACTGCTCGAAACCGCCGAGAGCTGAAATGCTATGCTTGCCAAACTGCTGTGCATATTCTACGAATGCCTGGTTGGTATAAGAATAACCTGTGCTGGAGTTGTGGTAGAGCTGTGGCTTGCCTAAGTACTGTGGAACATCTGAATCCCAGTCATACTGAGCGGCATCCTTTCTCCACTGCTTGGTAGAAGTGCCATAGTAGCGGTAGTTGCTAGCCAGACGAACTCTCAAGCCATCTACCCAGAGGCAGTTCCAGATCAACTCGCCCTTACCGTTGATTACGTTGGTAATACCGCGGTTGTAACCTGCATCACTAGCGGTTTCAGCTACAGGGTTATCGGTAACATTATATGGAAGACCATACTTGTTGACACCCGGAGTCAATGGAGACTTGTTCTTGATGTGTGAGAACACATTGTAATAGCTGCTAGATGTAGAAGTGTATGGATGTGTATCCTCCTGGCGATATCCGTCGAGGGCAACATTTACCTGCAAACCGATAGGCTTAATCTTGGTGTTCTCAGCGAGACGGAATGTGGTACGCTTCATCCAGTGATTATCGCTACGGTAGAGAGAGTTCTGATCAATATGTCCCAAAGATACATAGAACTGGTTGGTCTCAGAACCGCCAGTCAAGCGTACGGTGTGCTTGGTCTGAGGAGCCCAATCTCTGAGTACGAGACTTCTCCAATCGGTATCACCAAAGTTCAATGGGTCTGAGCCATCACGCATTTTCTGAATAGCCTCTGCTGTGAACACATCATTCTTTGCACCATTCAAAAGGTCGTTGTTCTTGGCAATGTTAGCCCACTCAGCACGCTCGTAAGAGTGCATCTGCTTTGGCCAGTTGCTTGGCTGAGAGAAAGACATGTTGAAGTCGTAATCGATGCTGATTCTACCTGCCTTACCACTCTTGGTAACAACCTGTACGATACCGTTAGATGCACGGGAACCGTAAACAGCTGTAGCAGAAGCATCCTTCAGGATAGACATAGACTCAATATCGTCTGGAGAAAGGTTACGGAAGTCAACCTCACCACGAACTACACCGTCGATGACGTACAAAGGAGTACCACCACCACGGATACTGATAGATGGAGTAGCGTTGACACCACCACCGTTTGCCTGTACGATCAAACCAGGAGAACGACCAGCCAGACCCTGTGCGATGTTGGTAACAGGGATGTTTGACATTTCATCTGCCTTTACGGTTGATACGGAAGCAATGAGGTCGCGTTTTTTAGAGCTACCATAACCTACAACCACAACTTCGTCGAGGCCCTGAGTATCCTCTGAAAGAATAACATCGAGGTCTTTACCTGCCCATTTGATTTCACGTGTAATGTAACCAATATAGGTAATTTCAATAGTAGTACCCTTGTTTACACCAGAGAGGGTAAAATTGCCGTCCAAATCGGTAACAGCAGCATTCTTAGTACCTTTCACAGATACAGATGCACCAATAATAGGCTCACCGGCAGCATCCTTTACCACACCCTTACAAACAGCACCTTGCTGTGCAATCATAGTTGCACCCAATGTGTTTGAGGTAGAAACAGTACTCGCATTGGCGCCACCTACTATAATCGTAGATAGTAATAGGGTCATGCCAAACTGACTTTTTTTGCTCATAATTGTTTGGTTTTAATTGTTATATTATGTAGTTTTATAGAGATAATCAGATTCTTAACTATATAATTGTCTGACTATATATATATATTTCTATTAATGATTCTTATTGCTTAGGCTTATTATATTTTAATAACCGGTTGCAAATTTACGATAAATTTTAATAAGTTGTCTAAAAAAAAGTTAATAAATGCAAATGGGGCGAAAAAACATATAAAACTTGCTTTTTCGCTCCTCTTTATCCTTATTTATATATAATGTGGGGAAGTTAGAGAAGTTATCACTCCTCTTAACTTCCCTCAATTCCCTCATCAGCTGATTCGGTATAATCGTACTCATTGAAGTAGCGGGAGTAATCGCTCAGATTATCTGCCGTAAAGCGGAGACGGGAATCGATGGTCGTGAATAGTTTGCGAAACGAAGTTCCGTAATCAATCTGCAAATTTACGTTTTTCCATCATTATCACCAAATGTTTTCCCGTAAAACTGAAGAAATCCGCCCGATTTTCCCACGCCTTTTCCCATAGACCCTTGGGATTTTTCCCAAATGGAGCGGAATGGGCGTGGGAAAGGCGGGAAAATTTGGAAAACGACCCTCCTATTGTGTATCTTTGCACCCGGAGTTGAGAAGACTGGATAGAAGATTCAGGCTGCGGGTGGATAGAAAGCTACTTTCAAAAACACCCTTCACCCTTCATCAATATGGTATAAATACTTAATACATAGATATTTATACGGGTGAAGGGTGTTGATGACCCTTCACCCACCCTTCACCACCCTTCACCCACTTCAAATTTGAGGGTGAATCACAACATTATTAATAATTTTAAAACCATGATTATGGAAACAAAAAGTAATTTGAAGTCATCTATGATGGCAGGTAATCAATCAGCAATCTACCAGGTAGAGAGCTTTCTGGAGGAGTTTTATCTCTTCCGCAGAAATGTTTTGAACGGAAAGACCGAGTTCTTCTGCATCAACCCTGAGGAGAAGAACTGGAAGGTGCTTACAGCTGAGGCTTTCAACTCCATCGTTCGCTGCGCCAAGAAATTGGGAATCGGCGAGAAGAAGTCGCCAAGACAGGACATCGAGGAGTACATCAAGTCGGATGCCGTTCCCGTCTTCGACCCTATCCAGGAATACATGAACAAGTTGCCGAAATGGGATGGCAAGAACCATGTGGCTGCTCTTTTCGGCAGAATTCCGGGGTTGACCAGCGAACAGCTTGGCTGGTGTGCCACCTGGTTCCGTTCGGCAGTAGCCCATTGGCTGCAGATGGATATGCTGCACGGTAATGAAGCCGTACCGGTGCTTATCGGACAGCAGGGTTGCGGAAAAAGTACCTTCGCCGTCCGACTGCTACCCGAGGAACTTCGCCAGTATTTCCTCGACCACATCAACTTCGGCAACAAGTTTGATTCAGAAATGGCGCTCACCCATAATCTTCTGGTGAACATTGATGAGCTTGCCAACATCACCGTTGCGCAGCAGGGCAAGCTGAAGCAGACGCTTTCGAAGGTAAAGGTGAATGGTCGCCCTATCTTCGGAAAGAGTCAGGCAGACCGCAGAAGATACGCCTCTTTTCTGGCAACCACCAACGATGAGCATCCTCTCTGCGACCCGACGGGAAGTCGCCGCTACCTCTGTCTTCGAGTTCCAGACGGGGAGTTTATAGACAACAGTTCGGTCATCAATTATGACCAGCTCTATGCACAAATGATGTATGAGCTTCGGGATAAGCAGACCCCTTATTGGTTCACCAATGATGAGGTGGCACGCATCCAGGAATTCAACCAGCCCTTCTTCAAGGTGGATGATCTGGAGACCATGATCAGCTACTGTTTCCGAATGCCGGCAGAGGAAGAGGAGGGTAAATGGATGGTGAGTTCCGAGGTTTTCGATGTGCTTCATCTGCAATATCCTATGCTGGTAGGAAATATGAGTACCAAGGTGAAAATAGGTCAAACCCTCAAGTTTATGGGATGCAAGAGCAAGCATACCAAACACGGACAGGCCTATCAGCTCCTTGCTCTATCTGCCTGAGAAGTATTCTCCTGGAGCCGTTTTTCTCGAAAAGGTGAAGGGTGGGTGAAGGGTGGTGAAGGGTTGAGCCACCCCTTCACCTCTCGCAACCCTAGTGTTTATCGGGGTTTCAGGCGAAAAGGTGAAGGGTGAAGGGTAAAATGGAGAGCAAGGTTTTTCTATCTCCCGACGTGTCGTTTTGTGCCTGGTAATGGCAAGATATTGCCCTGGTAAAGGGCAATATTGTGCCGTAGTGAGGCAATAAGAGAAAGGATCCGCTTTACCACCCGTCAGGACTATCATGACGACCTCTCAGAGACGTTTTGACATCTCGTAAGTATTATTAATTACTTATATAAATATTTTAAAATATAATAGTCACTATTGTCTGTTTCTTTATAAGAAATGTTCACATTGTTATTTTTCAAATGGGAGATGATTCTCTGCAATCTGTTTTTCTCTACAACTGCATACAAACTTGTCTTATCTGCATTTTTTGCAATAGGAAAAACTATCTCTTTGTTAGAAAAACAATTAATTCGTCCAATTTTTCCAGAAGACTTATCGTAAAACAGCATAAACCACTTTTTCATATTACTCCCCTTCTTCATCAAAAAGGAAATATATTTCTCTGTTTCTAATGTCGTGATTGGAAATTCCTTTTCCGTGCTCATTAACCAATTATGTAACCTTTCCTCGTTTTTACCTAAATTATCTACATCAGAGGCCTGTAATCCATTTTTTCCAAATTTTATTTTGTAAGCTTTAGAAAAAACATTTTTTGCTTTATCAAAAGTGTACAAATATTCAGAAACAAATGGCGGAACTATTCCGAGAAGATGGTCTGAAAAATCGAAAAAGCACTGCTCTTGCATATTTATGCCAGCAACGAACCCTTCGCTACAATCAAGTTCCTCCTTGATTTTCGCTTTTGAAGAATCAAAAATGAACATTTTGTTACTGTCTTTGCTGATACTTGTTGGAACTAATATATGCTGCTCAGAAGACAAATTGTAAATTTGTCCAAAGAAAAGCATTCCTTTACCTGATTTAGACCATTCTGTAGGAAGCGGTATTTTTTTCACAAAATTGAAATGCGTATCATAGCATAGCAAATTTTGAGGGGTTAAAATCTCAACATGATTAGTATTACTATTAAATCCAAAAGCTGTTACTATAGAATACTCTCCCAAACCATTACCAATTTTTCTAGAAGAACTAGAAACTAAATTTCCTTTATCAGTATATACATATATTACATTTTTTGAATCCTTTATTAAAATGTATGGTTCTTCCACAATAATCTGGGATACATTTGATAAAATAAGATCATCTTTGTTCTGCAATGAAATAATCTCAACTTTCGAGAACAGTTCCTGCTCTGTCATCACTTGAGCCTCATCAAAATCTATAATAGAACAACTTTCTTCATCTGTCCCTTTGCAAGAAACAAATGATAATATAACAACAAATACGATTAAATACTTTTGAATACGCATCATAGAAATCAATATTTAAACTCATAATTCCGTTGCTTAGATTTGTGAATTTTCTAAGCAATGCCAAACTACATTTTCAAACTTTTATACTTTTAACATGGATTCTTGCAGTAATCTTTAGTATAACCAGTGTACTCACATGCATAAAACATATACTCTTGGCACATTTTCAGATTATACCCCTTTCTAAAACATCTTCCATCATATCCTTTATTGCAAAGGATAACAACACCATCTTCATTGTCTGTAAGTGCCTCAACATTCTCCATTGTCAAAGAACTTTCGTTAGATGCGGACTTGGTCATTCCACCATAAATACCTCCAACACAGCCTGCAAGGAGGCAAGCTATAAAAATAAAATGTTTCTTTTTCATCTTCGATTATATACTAAATTTTATGCAAATATATGGAAAAAGAAAATACAACACGAAAAAAATAAGAAAAATTAAATATATTTTCGTAACTGTAACTACTCATACCCTGGGATGTTCTGGGTAGTTACTTGACCATCTCATGCTCTGGGGGGCTATCTTTGTATATCAATTGCTTATGCAGAAGCGTGTCAGATGTTGCATTTGTCTTAACTCCTCAGTGAGCGATAACTTCTTTAACTTTTGAACTTGTGAAACTTGTCCCCCCAAAAATATATAATAAATATTATGAGCCGATTCAACATAAATTCACCTTCAGAAATAGCTTCTCAAAAGCAGCAATTAAAATTTTATTCTCCTTTCACAATTATTAGAATGTGCATATAATCAATTACTTAAGTGTGAAAGGAGAATTCTCTGAAACAACAATAATAATCAGCAGAAAGGACTATTAATATAAGGAGAAGGCAACTTAGTCTAAAGGAGAAAGCAACTATCACAAAAGGAATAGAAAAGGCTTCTTTGTATCGGATGACCCGGGTCATCCATATAGATGACGGGAGTGAGCCATATAGATGACCCGAGTCATCCATATAGACGAGCTTAGTCATCCATCCGATAAATCGCCCCTTTTCGCCTGCCAATACCTATCCATCATCCTTCTGGTTACTATGCTTCATCCCAACATTCATAGCAAAGACACTTACTATTCATTATCAAGACACCCACTATTCACTATCCACATCGCCACATTTAAGCTTAGCCATCAATTACCATCTCAAAATAAAGAGATTTTTCCTTTCATACTTAACTCTCTTATTTTCAGAACAATCCACATCCTGTGAAAGGAGATTGGTTATCCACCTTAACCCACATTGCAGCAACCTTTGGTGAAAAACTTAAAGAACTGAGGTAACCGTTAGGACAAGACTTGGAACGCGTCTTCCAGGTTCATTTGAATCACAATCCGAAAGTTCGCCTAATCCGGAAAATTCGATAGAAATCGCTTTATGCGGAAAGTGGATAAATAGTTGACTTTATGTTTTTTTAACGCATAATAGCGCGTTTTTTTCGAAAAAAAGTGTATCTTTGTGCCCACTATTATAAACATTTGCTATTAATCTTTTAATATGTTACTTATGAAAGAAATCAAAATTGTAGGTACTTTTTGTACTGGTGTTGTGCTTGTTATATTGAGCATGTATTATATGAGTAGAAATTCTACTATTAGCGACCAAGTCTTTTTGGATAATATAGAGGCTTTGTCGGGCGGAGAGAATGGTGGGGAGACTGTTAAATGCTATTGTAAGACCCATTGGTTTTATCCTAATGTTTGCTCAGTTAATGCTGATGGTGGATATTGTGGCGGAGATCCATGTGCTAATCACGATGGAAATTGTAGATAACTGATTTTGTTCTGATTCTCTATCCATATGTAGAGAATCCTAAAAAATAGAAGATATGAAGAAATATATTGTTGTTATGTTATTCTCTTTTTTAATGGCTTCTTGTGGTCAAGAAACTGAGAAGATTCATTTAGGGGAAAATTTAAGAGACAAATGCCATTTAGTTTGTATGGACTCATTGAAAATAGTAGCCGATAGTTTAAGCGGTAACGGAAATTTCTATATGAAAGATTCTGTCTTGACTTTTGCCGATATGACTTTGTGTACTTTGTTTCATTTTAATTTAAATAATTGTAAAGAACTTGGGCATAATTTTGATAAAGGAAATGGAAGAAACGAATTTTCGTCTTTGATGTATGCTTATCCTATCAATGGTTCAGATAAGTATTATGCAATGGACAGTTCTTTAGGCTTCTATATTTATGATGACAGAAAAGGGCAAATAGATAAAATATCAAAATTAAACTTTGGTTGGAATGATAAAAAGCAGGATTTTGACTCACCTGCTCTGTACAACCTAATGTATATGACAGAATTCGGTATGAATATCTCTAAGGTAAATGATTCGACCTTGATGCTTCCTGTGTCAATAATAGATAGAAATTTAACCAATATTACCAAGAAACGGTATGAGGAGGGACATATTTTTGCTGAAGTTAATTCTAATAATTTTAAGGTGACAAAGGTCTTTGGTCATTTTCCTGACATCTTTAAGGGGAAACCGTCTAATGTGTTGGAGTTTTTCCAATATGATAAAATTGGTGATACTTTGTATGTAAATCATTCCGTTGATTCACTGGTGTATGTTTATAAATACCCAGACAAGTTGTTATATACGATTGGTTTTGAGGCGCAGGGTGCCAAGCGTGATTATCCAGAACGGTTGGTTAAAGATCATTCTGTTTTTAAGGAAGATGTTGCAAAATTAAGCATAAATTCTGGATTAAAATTTGATAATGGATATTTGGTAAGAACCGTAATGCTGAATATGCTTACAGGGGAAACAGTTATGCAAATATATTCTAATGATAATCTTGTCGGTGAATTTAAAATGCCATCAATGTTTAAATATTTAGGATATTACAATGGCTATTTTTATGGAATTTCCCTTTTGCCAAGGCAAGAAAATGATAAGTTCTATTATATGAGATATAAGTTTAAATTGGCTATAAATGAAAAGTAAGTTTTTTTTGTTATTGACAATGTTGCTTATAATTTGTTGTCAGAATCATACTGAATGTATTGTTAGGCAATGGTTGGGGAAAACGATAACTCTTGACGTGAAACCAGAGATGATAGCTATTGGTAGGCAACCAATAATACTAGAATCGGATTTTTGCGTGTTGAATTATGTTGATTCTATGGGATGTGTTTCTTGTAAAATGGGTTTGCCTAAGTGGAAAGCTTTTGGCGCATATATAGATTCTATATCTGGTAAACATGTCCCTGTAGTTTTTATAGTTCAAGAATCTGTGAGGCGTAATGTCCTATATTCAATGAAAGCTGATGGCTATTACCCTGATTATGTCATTGTAGATAAGGAAGATAGCTTCCAAAAAAAATATAAATTTCCGGCAGAAGACGATATGAAGACTTTTTTGCTTGATAAAACTTATAGGGTAATTGCAATTGGAAATCCTATTAATCAAGAAAATGTGACATCGTTGTATGTGAGTTATATTACAAAAAAAAGAAAATTCGATATGGCTGGTTGATAGCCGATGTTTAATCAATGAGTCCACTTGAAAAAGTCAGAGCACTATCAATCTGAAAGTTAAACAACGAAAAGAAGCCTAAAATAGGTTCTTTCATGCAATGAATTTCATACAGAATGATTCCTTTTATGCTTTTAGGTTTTAAACTGTAAGCATTTTGAGGTATCCCTCTGTTTTGATGGCACTTTTTCAAGGTGACTCATTGCTCTAGTGTTTTTTTGAAAACTACAACGCAAAATTTGCGTTGTTGATTAATTTGATTTTTTTTATGAAGAATAATACATTAAATAAAAGTCAAAAAGTAGTATTTGCTTATCTTATATTTATTTTTATGAATTGTTGCATGTTAATTTCTTGTGACAAATCTAGAGATAAGGAATCTAATATTGCGAAGTTTCAACAGAAGGTTGAGATAAAACCTTCTGTAACTTACATTGATAATGCATCCAAACAACTTGATTTGGTGTTAATGGACAAATACTATGTGGTTCAAAATGATGTGGAGGCTCATCAAAAACAACTTTCTGTTTACGACAAGGTGACAAACAAATATCTTTATGGTTTTGCGGTAAAGGGACATGGAAAAAACGAAACCATGGCTATGGATATGGTGCAAAATCCGAATGGAGATACTTTGGAAATAATAGATCAGGCTAAATACAAAATTTTGAAGTATAAAGTAACTTCTCAAAAGGCAATCTTTATTGCCAGCAAGTCTCTGAAACTCCCTTTTGTCGGACCTTTACAAGAAGTGTATAGAGTAAATGACTCCATCCTCATTTTTAATACTTTGGATCGTGATTTGCAGACGTATAACGAAAAGAAGGAAAAATCTGTATTTGTTTATAATATGCTTGATAGCTTGGGGCTGGATGCAGAACACCGAAATTTTGCAGATTATCATTTTGCTTACAAAAAAAATAAGATTTGTATCGGTTTTAGGTTTATAAATGCAATAGCTGTGGGTGGTGTTGACAACTTTGGAGAAATTAAAATTTCTGAGATTAAAGCTGTAAAGGACAAAATCGATTTGTCTGGTTCCAAAAGAATATACTACTCGTTTGTTGATATGAATGACAGTAATATTCTGGCTCAGTATATGGGGTATGAGCCTGGTTTTATCTCAAAGGTATCTAACTATAAGTTGTATAGTCCTAAATTTGAGATTGAAATATATTCTCTAAATTTAATCCCATACAAGCACATAGTTCCAAAAACAGATGTTCTACGGTGTAAGATAAATCCTAACGGACATTGTTTTTATTCTTGGAATCCATTGGATGCCAAAGAAAATTTGCTAAAATTCAATTATTAGAATATTCTGTTAAATAACGGATATAGTATTTATGATTTGAAATGAAACAAACCCTATTAGCTCTCTTCCTGCTGTTCTTGACAGCATGTTCTGTGGTGGACTCTGGCGAACAACGCCTAGAGTCTGCCTTGGAATTTGCTGGAAAGAACCGTGGGGAATTGGAGAAAGTGTTGGAACATTATAAAGATGATTCCCAAAAACTAGAGGCTGCTAAGTTCCTGATTCGCAATATGCCCCATTGGTATAGTTACGAGGGTGCTCCGTTAGACTCCTTGAAGAATATACTAGCAACAGCCTACAAGAATCCGAAAGTGGGTGATATGAGCGAGATTGGAGGAAGTCAATGGCGTTATTACCCATTTGAGTCATTGCCAAAGGTATATGATGCTCAGGTTATCAAGGCAGACTATTTAATAGACAACATAGATAAGGCTTTTGATGATTGGAAAAGGTATCCTTGGAATAAACATTTAAGTTTTGAGGATTTCTGTGAATTGTTGTTGCCTTATCGTATCGCTAACGAACCATTAACAAACTGGAGGTCATTATATAAGGCATATTATGGCTCTTTGCTCGATTCTCTTTACCGTGGTAGTGATGTTGTAGAGGCTTGCCGCATAATCAATGAGCATATTTCCCAACAAAGAATTGAATATTACTCACATTTCTCAGCTCCACATTTTGAGGCGACTTTCTTGTTCTCAACCAAGTTTGGTACTTGCCGTGAGAGTTGCGACATCGGGCTGTATGCTATGCGCTCTTGTGGCATTCCTGTGGCTATTGATGCATTTATGTACGCAAATCATACTTCACACCAATGGCTTGCGTTAAGAGATACTACTGGTCGTTATATACAATTCGGATTTGATGACCTTGTTCCTACACGCAAGCTTCCTCATTCTGATGGGCGTAAGAAAGGTAAAGTGTATAGAAGCTGTTTTGGATTGCAAGAAGATCAAGTAAGGAAGTTTGGAGATGTCTCTGAAATACCTTTAGAAATGAGAAATTTCTTCCGACATGATGTCACAGATAATTATTTCGGTAAAAACCATGTGGAGATTCCTTTGAACATGCAAGAGGAGCGAGTCTATCTCGGAATATTCTCACCTCAAGGCTGGACTCCAATTGATGTAGGAGTATGTGAAGGTAAGAAGGTGCGGTTTGATAATATCGAACCAAATTTTATTTATCAGCCTATATGTTATGATGCTGCTAATGGCAAATGTATTCCTGTGGGGTATCCATTTGTTTTTTATTCAGGAAATAGAAAGTGCAGAATTTTAAAACCGATTTCTGGAAGTTATGTCGATATGGTATTGTCTAGGAAGATGCCTTTAGGCAAATTGTTTGCTGAGAGGCTTTGGCGTCCTATCATAGGATCGAGCATAGAGGCAAGCGTGGATGAAAGTTTTGTACAGGCAAAAAAGTTGTATGAATTTCGAGATACTTTGGATTATAGCAATCTGAAGATACGAGTTTCTGATAGGCGTTGTTTTCGCTATCTGCGTTATAATGCTCCTAAAAAAGCGCCAATGGAATTGGCTGATTTGGATATTTATGAGGATTCCTTATGTAGGAAGCCTATAGTCTTGAAACTGCTTACACCAGTGGATTCTACTTATAAACCAGAGAATGTAACAGACCATGATATGTTGACAACCTTTTATAGTGGGCAGCATAAAAGTTTAACCTATGAGCTGGATACTCCGTCTTCCATTCGGTGTGTAGATTTCTATCCTCGAACAGATGGAAATTTCGTGTGGGCTGGCGATACATACGAACTCTTATATTATGCTGGTGACAAAGGATGGGTATCATTGGGTAAGACTGTAGCTACAGGCAAGACAGTGGCTTTCCGTGGTCCCAAGAATGCCTTGTTTTGGCTTCGAGACTTGACACAAGGCAAGGAAGAACAGGTGTTTTTCTATGAAAATGGGAAGCAGGTGTTTAGTTACGATATAAAATAAACAGATAAGTATCAATAAAACAGATAAGTGAAACTTTTTAGCTCCGATAACGATATCAGAAAGGGAATAGGATTTTTGCCATTGCTGCTATGTCTGCTCCCTACGGTTCAGACAGTGACTCCGTTATGGTCTGAACCCTTGCTGTATGGTAGTGCCATAGGAAGTGTGTTATGCGCATTCTTTTGTATTTATGGCTTGTGCAGAGGTAAACATTTGCTTTGGCGATTGGATTTTGTGGATTTGCTGGTGTTTTGTTGGTGGCTGTATGTGCTAGTGCGAGGCTATATGCCATCGGAGGTTCCTTGCGCTCGGCAGGTTGTTACCTATACATCTTTGTTCGTATTGTATCTGATGCTGAGGCTTTTATTCATTAGCTTTGCGGTTAGAACAGTAGCTATAGAAAGTGCACTGCTTTTGGTGTGTGGATATGAGCTTTTATTGGGGGTGTGGCAATTTTGTGGAGGTGGCTATAATAGTGCTTCCGTTGCAATAAAAGGAAATTTTTTCAATTCAGGACCTTATACAGCTTTTATCGCCATTGGAGTGGCGATGGCTATCGTTTGGCTGAGGAAAGAGCAACAGTTCGGTGGATGGAAAAAATCCATCATGATAAAGGGAAATCTCTTTGTTCTTTTTGTGGGGATGGTCATGCTGGCGTTGATTCGGAGCAGGAGCGCCATCGTGGCTGTAGCGGTAGTGTTGTGCTGGCAATATAGAGGCTTGATAAGAAAGTACTGTGTATATTTGACGTTTATGGCAATCGGAATAGGGGCATACTTGTTTTTCTTGAAACAAGGTTCGGCTCTTGGCAGAACGTTCATCTGGAGGCTTTCTTTGGGCATGTTGACGGATAATGGATGGCTAGGGACAGGACTGGGGAGCTTTGCTGGCGAATATGGCAAGGTGTTGCAAACTTTCTTTTCCTCAAAAGACCATATTGTCTCGTATGCTATGAATGCCGATGTTATTGACTATGCATTCTGTGACATATTGCAAGTCGGTGTGGAGCAAGGGTGGATAGGTGTGATATTCTGCCTAATGACTGTGGGAGTGACGATGTGGCGTTTGCGAAAGATCTCAGTTGTGTTGTTGGGAGGGGCTGTCGCATTGGTGGTCTTCTCCTTGTTCTCTTATTCTTTTCAATTGTTCCCTTACCAGATGGTTATGGTCGTATTGATGGCGAAGGCTGCCGAGAGGTCTAGCTTGGGTGTTGCTTTTTCTGGGAGGAAGATAGCTTTGCTCTGCTTGCCGTTGTGTGGCGTGATGGGATTGTGCTACCACTTAGCGAACCGACATTTGCAGGCCCATAGGTCTTATCAGACAATGGCAAGGATGACTCATGAAACTTTTTTGCAGGATTATAATCGCTTGCTCCCATTATGTGAAGACGACAAGTACTTCTTGTTTGATTATGCGCATTTGTTGCGGGTCAACAAACATTGGATGGATAGCAATGCGATGCTTCGCAGAGGTCTCTTGGTGAGCAATGACCCTATGTTTTGGGTGTTGATGGGCAATAACCATCGGGATTTAGGACAATATCGGGAAGCTGAGATTTGTTATGATAAAGCATTCGTTCAAATGCCGAATCGTATTTATCCGCTCTACCAAAAGATGTGCTTGTATCAGCAGCTGAATCGGCAAGCGGATGCGAGGGTGATTGCTAAGAAAATATTGGACTTTCAGGAAAAGGTGTCATCGCAAGCTGTGAGTGATATGAAAAAAAATGCAAAAAAATGTCTGAAAAGTTTGTGAGTGTCAATATAAAATAGTACTTTTGTAACCAAATCTATAATCGTAAAACTAAACAATGACGAGAATGAGGAAAATAATCATATTGCTGTTGTTACTATGTGTTGGCTTGACGGCAAGAGCACAAAAAGTAATTTCCTTGAACGATGCTATCCTTATCGCTCAACAGAATTCCTATGATGCTCAGTTGGCTCGCTTCAGCTTTTTGTCTAGCTATTGGGCTTATAAGTCGTTTCGGGCAGAACTGCTGCCTTCGGTGAGTCTGACGGGAGGTCTCATGAACTTCGACCACTCCAGGGTGGAGGCAAGAAACTCCGAGGATGGTAGAATCAACTATGTGGATAATAATTCCCTCACCAATTCGCTGACCTTGTCGGTGGAGCAGCAAATAGCTTCCTTGGGGGGTACCTTGTCGTTGAAGTCTTATTTGTATCGACTCGACCAGTTCGACTATAAGATGACCACGTACAATACCTTGCCTTTGCGCCTGTCTTATTCACAGCCGCTGAGGTCGTACAACGAATTGAAATGGCGCAAGAAAACGGAACCCAAGGAGTTTGAGAAAGCCAAGAAGGTGTATTTGGAAAAAATGGAGGACATTGCCATACAGGTGGCGACGCTCTATTTCCAAGCCATATCGTCCCAGTCAAACTATAGTCAAAATGTGAGCAAATTTTCTGATTTGGAGGCCCTGTATAAGATTTCGGAGAAGCGTCTTAACTTAGGCACCATTACCAAGAGCGACCTGCTGCAACTGGAATTGTCGAAGCTGAACACGAAGGTGGAGGTGAACAACTCAAAGATAAAAATGGACGATAGCTTGTTCGACCTCTTTTCCTATCTTCGTGTGACGGATTACGAGGATGCGAAACTCATTCCTCCTGCCAATGTTGCCGATATGGTGCTGAATGCAGACGAGGTGTTGCGAAAGGCGTGGGATAATTCTTCGCATTCTTTAACCCAGGAAATCTCCGTGTTGACGGCGCAGCAAAACCTGGCGCAGGCAAAATCTGTCAAGGGCATCCAGATGAGGCTGAATGCCGAGGTGGGCTTCAATCGCACGGCGGATGGTTTCGCCGCGGCTTACAGTCATCTGCAAGACAATGAAATCATCGGCTTGACCGTTACCTTGCCTATCTTCGACTGGGGCGTGCAAAAGGGAAAGGTGATGGTGGCGAAGTCTAACCTGGAACTTGCCAAGACCAAGAAGGAACAGGCTGACCAAGATTATGTGCAAAAGATAAAGCGAGACATCTTGCAATTCAGTTTCCAATCCGAGCAATGCCGCACTTCGATGCGTGCGCAGGAAATATCCAACGAGAGATATGAGATTACCAAAAAGAGATTCGAGACGGGCAATATATCCGTTACGGAACTCAATACTGCCATCCAAGAACTAGAGACCGCCAAGTCGCAATATATTAGCCAACTTCAGACGTATTGGTCTTATTATTATACATTGCGTAAATACACCCTGTACGACTGGGATAAGCATCAAGACTTAACGGTTGATTTTGATAAATTGGTTCAAACAAACGGAAAATAATGAAGATGAAAATAAAAAATGTGATATGGGCTGCGCTTATCGTGGTGTCGGCATTGAACTCCTCTTGCCGACAGAAGACGAATGCGGAGGAAGAAAAAATGGTAAACGCTGAAAGTATTCCTACTGATGTTTATGTGGATACGCTAAAATTACATCGGCAGACGTTTCATCGCCAGTTGATATGCAATGGCAAGCTGAGGGCTATCGAGAAATGCGAGCTTGCCTTTACCGATGGAGGCATCGTGAAGAGGGTATATGTGCATAATGGCTGCAGGGTGGCTAAGGGACAATTGATAGCCAAAACCGATGGTGGCGACGCCGCTCTGGAAGTGGAGAAGGCTACCAAGCAACTGGAAAAGGCAAAGGTAGATTTGGCCGACAGGCTCATCGGATTGGGATATGATGGCATTTCTGCCAATGTGCCTGCCGATGTGATGCACCGTGCCAAGGTGGCATCGGGGTATTATCTGGCCCAATACCAGTTGCAGTCGGCTCGCAACAGTATGGACAAATGTGCGCTTGTGGCTCCTTTTGCCGGAAGAATCGCCGATTTGGAAAATAAGCGCAACCAACGTTTGGATAAGCTCTGCACAGTCATCAACGATACGCAACTCGATGTGGAGTTTAGTGTGTTGGAGGCTGAAATCAAGAATATCCACAAGGGGCAGAAGGTGATAGTGAGTCCTTTTGTTGACGAGAAGGCTCAGTATGCGGGTACGGTAACAAATATCAACCCAACCGTGAGCGAGAAGGGACTCATCAAGATAACGGCTCGCATTCCTAATCCTTCGGGGAAAATGCTCGATGGCATGAATGTGAAAGTTATCATAGAGAATGATGTGGCTCAATCGTTTGTGGTGCCTAAGGATGCTGTGGTGGAACGTGATGGCTATCATGTGGTCTTTCTCTACAAGGATGGCGAGGCTGTGTGGACATACGTGGATATCGCTTATAGCAACATTGGCTCATACGCCATCAAGGGCTGCGAACGCAAGGAGACGGAGTTGCATGCGGGAGATGTGGTCATCACTTCCGGCAACCTGAATCTGGCTGATGGAACGAAGGTGAAAATCAAGAAGAGATAAAAACTGTCAACGCCTATGATTAAGTATTTGATTCACCGTCCGGTGGCGGTAACGATGATACTGATTGCCCTGGTGGTGATTGGCATCGTCGGCATCAAGAACATTCCCGTATCGCTGATGCCCGACATAGACATTCCGCAGATTACCGTGCAGGAGAGTATGCCAGGTTGCTCTGCGCAAGAGATGGAAAAACGTGTGATAGCTCCCCTTAGGGGGCAGCTTGCGCAAGTGTCGGGCGTGAAGAGCATCAGCTCAGACTCTCGAATGGATGTGGGAAATATCTTGTTGAAGTTTGAGCCTGGTGCCAACATCGACATGCTTTTCATCGAGGTGAATGAGAAAATCGACATGGCGATGGGAAATATGCCGAAGGATGTGGTTCGCCCCAAGGTCATCAAGGCGAGTGCTTCGGATATTCCTGCCTTTTTCCTCAACGTCTCTTTCCGTGGAGAACCATCGGGGCAGGAGGCTTCGGCAAAGTTTGCCCAACTGAGCGACTTTGCCCGAAATGTGGTGTGCCGTCGCCTGGAGCAGTTACCGTCCACAGCCATGGTGGATATGAGCGGACTGACTACCTCCGAGATTCAGTGTGTGCCTGATGCGGACAAACTGGCGGCTTTGGGCATCACGGTGGAGGAGTTGCAGCGAGCCTTGGCTGAGAATGACATCCGATTGTCTGCCCTTACTGTGGCTGATGGCATTTACCAGTATAATGTGCATTTCGACAGTCAGATTTTGACGGTGGATGATGTACGCAATGTTTATATCAACCATGAGGGGCGGATGCTCCAGCTCAAGGACTTGTGTAAGATAGAGGAGCATCCTGCCATACGCAGAAACATCGTCAGGCATAATGGGAAGAATTGCGTTACCTTGTGCATCATCAAGCAGAATGATGCACAGATGGATGAGCTGAAGAGCGAGGTGGACAATGTGATTGCCGACCTGGAGAAAACTTATCCTGATTTGGAATTTGACATAACTAGAGACCAAACGGAATTGTTGTCTTATTCTATCAACAATTTGGAGTGGAACCTTTTGGCGGCAGCCTTTTTTACCTTGTTGGTCTTGTTGTTCTTTATGCGTAAGTGGCGCTTGGCTATGTTGGTGGCATTGTCCATCCCATTGTCTTTGCTCATTACGCTGTTGGCATTCAAGTTGTTGGGCATCTCCCTCAACATCATATCTTTGTCGGGATTGATTCTGGGTGTGGGTATGATTGTGGATAACTCCATCATTGTGATAGACAACATCTTGCAGAAATTGCATGGTGGCAATACCTTGGCTGAGGCGATATGCCAGGGAACCGCAGAGGTGTTTACGCCGATGTTGAGTTCTGTATTGACCACTTGCAGTGTTTTCGTGCCGTTGATTTTTATCGGTGGAATGACGGGTGCTTTGTTCTACGACCAGAGCATGGGCATTGCCATAGCCCTTTTTGCGTCGTTGGCTGTAAGTATGATCGTGCTGCCTGTATATTTCAAGGTGCTATATCAAAAGGTGCACAAGCGCAAGCTTGAGAAGGGCGAGGCTTTGGTGGCAGATGACGAGAAAAACGTGACGAAAACAAATCGGGCGATTTTACGCTGGTATGAGAAGACGCAGAGCTGGATGTTTGCTCATTTGCGCCTCTGTCTCTTCTTGTTCTTGCTCTCTGCCCCGGGACTCGTGGTGATGTTTTTAATCTCCGAGAAAAGACAAATGCCGGAGGTGAGCTATACGGATGCCATCATGTATGTGGATTGGAATGCGGGCATCTCGGTGCAAGAGAACGATAGGAGAATCAGCCAAGTGCTGGAGCATTGCAAGAAAGGGGTGGAAGCGACAACCTCGATGGTGGGTACGCAAGACTTTTTGCTGTTCCATACCCAAGACATTACCTCTTCCGAGGCATTGGTGTATTTTAAGTGTGAGTCGGTGGATGAGTTCTTGCAAGCCAAGAAGCGGTTGCAGTCGTATGTGGCTGAGGCTTATCCCGATGCGTCTGTCTCGTTCTCTCCTTCGGGCAACCTGTTCGATATGATATTCTCTTCTGGGGAACCTGAGTTGCGATTGAAGTTGCAAGACGCTGGGGGGCATCGCCCTACGGTGTCGCAGGCTATGGCTTTCACCGACAGTTTGCGCCAACATTTCCCTGAAGTGATGATTCCACCTGTGGTGACGGAGGAGAACTTGCAGTTGGTGGCTGACGTGGAGCAGATGACCATTTATGGCATCTCTTACGCCCAACTATGTGATAGGTTGCGCCAGATATCGGGAACCAACGAGGCTTTGCGCATCAACCAAGGTGCGGGAAGCGTGCCTGTGGTGATAGGTTCGTCGAAGGCGGACAGGGAGTCGATATTGTCGTCTTCCATTGATGCCAAGGATGGGGTGAGCATACCTTTGAGCCTGTTGCTGAAGGAGCGTATGGTGTATGACTATAAGCATCTGTATGGCTCGGAAGGGGGCGAATACCAACCTGTTGACATACAAGCCTCTGGCAAGGAGGTGAGACGGATTCTGGATTTCGTGTCGCAATACGAGGCTCAGCATGACGATGTGAGGATTGTTGCCAGTGGCGACTATTTCTCCAGCCGACAGATGATCATGGGCTTGGTTTGGATTTTGGTCGTGGCCTTGCTTCTCTTGTATTTCATCTTGGCGGCACAGTTTGAGAGTATGATACAGCCAGCCATCATCTTGTCGGAAATCGTGCTGGATGTGTTCTGCGTGTTGCTGATATTGTGGTTGCTCGGTATGTCTATCGATATTATGTCGATGACGGGTGTCATCGTGATGGCGGGTATCGTTATCAACGACTCTATCTTGAAGATCGACACCATCAATCATCATCGCCGTGAAGGGAAGCCGCTGATGGAGGCGATAGAGCGGGCGGGGCATGAGCGTCTGATGCCTATCATCATGACTTCGCTGACCACCATTTTCTCTTTGTTGCCATTTATGTCGAGAGGCTCCATAGGTGCCGACATGCAATTCCCGTTGTCGCTAGCCATCCTCATAGGTATGGTGATAGGCACTTTGGTGAGCATCTTCTTTGTGCCAATCCTCTATTACTCAATATATAGAAAGAAAACAGACAAAACGAAAAATTGATATACGATGAAACTATCCTCTTTTAGTGTGATATTGACTTTCGTCATCTTGATGATTATTGGCGTGGCGTTGGCTCCCCTCATCGACGTGGGGACTGAGCCGACACCACGACAGGGCAAGCGCATGACCATCAAGTACGAGTGGCCTCATGTGTCGGCAAAGGTGGTGGAGCAGAATCTCACCTCGCCGATAGAGGGAATGGTGTCTGCGCTGAAAGGGGTGGAGAGTGTTTCTTCCAAGTCTTATTTTGGCAAAAGTGAAATCGTGGTCAATCTGAAGGAGAATGTGGATGTCTCCTCCGTCAGGTTCGAGATTTCTTCCTTGTTGCGACAGTCGCACGAGCGATTGCCGAAGGGCGTTTCTTATCCTACGCTGATGGGAGGCGAGGTGGTCAGCGGCATGGCATCGCACAATGCCCAAAAACTGTTGCTGACTTACCTGGTGAATGCCGACATACAGCCCGAGTTGATTAAGAACTTTGTGAAGGAGAATGTGGTCAGGCAACTGGAGGCAGTGGATGGTGTTAACAAGGTGGAAGTGACTGGCACGACGGATACATACGTGGAGATAAGTTATGACCCGATGGCTCTTTCTGCATACGGCATCACGTCGAACGACATAGCCAATGGCATTCGCAACTATATCGGGCAGGATGAAATCATCGGTACGGTGATGCACACCACGGCGCAGGGAAACCAAGAGAAGATTGCCTTGCATCTCACCACCGAGTTGTTTGGAAAACCTTTGGGTGAGATGCCTTTGAAAAACATAGATGGAAAGGTGGTTTATCTGAACGATTTAGCTGCCGTGCAAGTGAAGAACCAGGATCCCGACAGCTATTATCGGGTAAATGGTTTGAACACGGTATATATCAACGTTTATATTCCTTCGGATGGCAAGACCGTGAGGATGTCGGATGTCGTGCAGGAGAAGATGGAGCAGCTGAAGGCTGGCATTCATCAGAAGGTGTATTTCCAGTTGTCGTATGACAGTGCCAAGCAACAGCGAGAGGAGATGTCGAAGTTGCTGAGAAGGACATTGATGTCGCTTGCCATCCTGCTGGTGTTTGTCTGGCTTACCAACCGAGACTGGAAATATCTGGCTATCGTTGCTTCCACATTGGCTGCCAATCTGTTGATAGCCATCATCGTGTTTTGGTTGTTCGACATCAAGCTGCACATTTATTCCTTGGCAGGAATCACCGTCTCTTTAGGACTTATCATTGACTCTACGATTGTGATGGTCGATCATTATGGTTATTATCACAACCGCAAGGCTTTCTTGTCGTTGTTGGCGGCTATGCTCACCACGATAGGGTCTATGGTGGTCATTTTTTTCCTTCCTAAGGAATTGCAGCAAGACTTGTACGATTTCGCTTGGATAGTCATCATCAATCTGGTGGTGTCTTTGGTCGTGGCGTTGTTTTTTGTGCCAGCCATCATCGACCGTTGGCAATATAGCAGCCAAAGGCAACATCTCAGGTTGGGCAGGGTGGTCGTTAGGTGCAATCGCTTCTACAGCCGTTATATCGCATTCACCTCCCGCCGTAAATGGGTGTATTATGTCTTGTTGGTGTTGGCGTTCGGCATTCCTTTCCAATTTTTGCCAGATCGGTTGGGGACGGATGACGAAGCGTATGGAATGGAACAGGCGGATGAGGCTCGTTTGCCTTGGTATGATGCGCTTTATAACCAAACGTTGGGCAACTCTACTTTCGTGGATAAATACAAGCCTTTGCTGTCTAAGTATTTGGGCGGTACTGTGCAGATGTTTGCCGATTATTTGGACGAGGATAGCCGCCGGGGTGATGAGAATGAGGAAAAGGTATTGCACATCCGAGCACAGATGCCTGTGGGCGGTACAGCCGTGCAGCTTAACCCCAAGATGATGATTGTGGAGGAAACGCTGAAGAAATATAAGGAAATCAAGGAGTTTGTCACTCGCATTGATAAGAGAAATGGCGAAATCGTTGTTCACTTCAAACAGGGTGTTGACAAGACCTCTTTCCCATATCGCCTGGAAAATGAGGTGATAGGCAAGGTGATAACGATTGGCGGCGCTGACTGGAGCACTTATGGCGTGAGCGAGCGAGGGTTTAGCAATGCCCTGAACTTGCTGTATCGCAGCAATCGCTTGACGCTTTCTGGCTATAATTACGACCAGCTCTATCGTCTGGCAGAGGACGTGTGCCGCTATATGAGAAAAAATCCACGTGTGCAGGACTTGACCATTGAGACTCCGGGCTTTGAAAAACAAGAGCCTGAATTCTTCATGGACTACAAGAAGGAGCAAATGGCTCTTTATCAGGTGGATGTGGATGATGCGCATGGATCGCTGGAAAATATCTTGATGTCTAGCTATGTAGGGTATTATAAGGATAACAACATAGAGTCTGACGTATATCTCAAGCCCTTGCCTCAAACGTCTTTTGACTTGTGGCATGTGGAAAACGAGCAGGTGAAGGTGGACTCAAGTGAGCTGTTTGTGCCAGAGGCGATGAAGATGGAACGCCGTGAGGCGAAGAATGTCATTCCTAAGAAAAACCAGGAGTATATGCTGAATGTGGCATTCAATGTGATGGGGTCTTATACCTACTCATCCGAGTATATAGACGGAGTGCTCAAGTATTTCAATAAGACTTTGCCTGTGGGGTATAGTTGCGAGAATACTTCTTACCACAGGTCTATCAATGAGAAATCCAATTATTGGTTGCTTTTCTTGATAGTGGTGATCGTGTTCTTTATTTGTGCCATTCAGTTTGAGTCTGTTCGCCAGTCGCTGGTGATAGTTTCCGTCATTCCTGTGGCGTTGATAGGCAGTTTCCTTACTTTCTGTTTTACGGAGATTCCTTTTGGCAGTGGAGGCTTCGCTTCCTTGGTATTGCTGATTGGTATAGTCGTGAACTCGGGCATTTACATTTTGAGTCAATATAACAATATGCATCGCTTGTCGCATCGTGGCAAGATAAGGGATTATGTCAGAGCCTTCAATCACAAGATCATTCCAATCTTCCTGACGGTGTCTTCTACGATTGTGGGGCTGGTTCCGTTTTTCATGGATGGCAAGGACGAGCCATTCTGGTTCTCGTTTGCCACGGGAGTAACGGGTGGACTGCTCTTCTCCCTCCCTGCGCTGATATTCATCATGCCTATCTTTTGCAAGTTTGGGGAGAAAGGGAAGCGGTAGTTTGTGTTTTTATATGTAAAGAAATTGATTATGATATTATTTAATAAATGCTATATAAACCTGCTTTTCGGGTTGATGGTGACATTTGATGTTTGGAAAGGCTTATTGTTTACGTCTTTCTTGATGATAGTAGTCTTACTTATTGTAATAAGTAAAATGAAGGCAAGAAGTCTAAAGATGCAAACTCTATATGGTGCTACCAAGAAAGAATTGTATTCAACCCAAAAGGAAGTGAAGTTTCTAAAACAAAAGTTGGAAAATCTGAATGGTATGTTGAGTGTCTATGAAACGAATGAGAATGAAGACAAATGGAAAAAAGAGAACACGTTTATGGAATCCAAGGTGGTTTTGACTTTCCAAGAATATGCTAATGTTGGTAAGAAACCGTCTGCTAGTGAATGGAAAGACTTGCAGAAATTGATTGAGGCAAATCTGCCTGCGTTTTGGCAAAGAATGTCTTTGTTTGACGGAATCTTAGATGATGAGTTTAGAATTTGCTTGCTGACAAGACTTTCTTTTTCCCCTTCTCAGATTGCGAGTCTTTTGGGTATTTCAAAGCAGAGTGTTACCAATAAGCGTAAGAAATTAGTTCTGCTATTGTTTAAGTCTGATAATATAAAGAAGTTTGATGCTTTTATTAAGGCATTGGAATGAAGAATGTATTAAATGTACTTTTTATGTTAATATATTGATTTGTTGCTAGTTGTGATGTGTAAGTTTACTGAAGTAGAAAAGATAGTGTACTAAATGTACTGCTGATATTTGGAAGTTAAGTGTTTTTTTACTAATTTTGCAAACAACAAGAACAATTTTAAACTAAAAAATAGATGAAGGCTAAACTATCTATAATAGGTATGATGATATGCTTGCTCTTCTTTGGATGTAAGTCAGAGAAGGAACAAGTGAGAGACAAGATAGAGGAAATGAAATCTCGTCCGATAGAATTGTGCCTTGACAAGATGGAATGTCGGCGTAATCCATTGAGCAAGTTGAATAAGAAGTATACGATGGTTGTTTATGTAGATTCTGCAGAATGCAGCTCGTGCGCTTTGAGCAAACTTCGTTTTTGGAATCCTTTGATAGCAGAGGCAAAGAAAAAACAACTTGATATAGATTATGTTTTTATCTTGGCTCCCAAAAAGAAAGATATGGAGGATGTGAATGTGGAGCTAGAAATTACGGATTTGCAAAGTTCTATTTATGTGGATACGGCTTTTGCTTTCAAAAAGAATAACAAGGATTTGCCTAAGGAGAATAAATACCATTCTTTCTTGTTAAATACAGAGGGTAAGGTGATTCTTATAGGTAGTCCTATAGCGAATAAAAAAATAATGGATATTTATAAGAGTACAGTAAATATCTAAATGTGAAATTCTAAATTAATTGTGTCATGAAAAAGAAAGTTTTTATTGGTGCATTCTGTTTGGCGATAGCTGGCTTAATGGCAGTGGAAAGCAATCTTCTTTTTAACGATGATTCTTTGGAGAGTAGTTTGGAACTAGCAAATGTAGAGGCTCTTTCTGATGGCGAAAATGAAAATGCAGATTGTAAGCTTTATTTGACAAGAATCTGCACTTCAGGACATGTTGATCATCATTTTTATCGAACTGTATCGGAGTAATATTAATTATGTCAAGTGCCTCTTTAATCTTAAAGTGGCATTTGGCATTAAAAAAGAATGTTTATGAAGAAAGTTATTTTAGTGTTAAGTGTTTGTGCTACTTTGATTGCTGTATGGGGATGTAAGCAAGAAAACACCAACGTAAAGCAATTAGAGTGTGCTAGAAAAATCTCTGTAGAAGTTGGTTTGCCTACAGCTTTAGCTGCAGAGCAGAACTCTTTTATCGTTTCTGATTTTAAAGATGCAAAGGGAATGATAAAGGTGTTTGATATGGAAACGGGTAAACTCAAATATCAATTGGCTCCTAAAGGAGAGGCAAAGGACGAGGTGTTGGAAGCCTCGAATTTTGAATTGTTGAAAGATAATGGTGAAACGTTGCTTTATGTGTATGATTTGGAGAAAGGCAAGCTTTTAAAGTATGACTTAGGCAATCTTGCAAATAATAATAGTCCTACACAAATAGACAAGTTGAAGTCTAATGAACGATATTATTGCATAAACAATATAGGAAAAGGGTATGCTGCATTGGGAGTTTTTGAAAATCATAAATTTGATTTGTTGAATGATTCTCTAAAAAAGTATTCCACTTATGGCTCTTATTTGCCAAACAAGGAAAAGGTTTCTAATAAAATGATTGATGCAATGGCTAATTTTGGACGTTCGGTTGTGTCTTCTGATAAGAAAATACTAGTGAACTTTTCCTTTGCTGCAGGGGTGTTGAGATTTTATGACATAAAGGATGGAACATTGATTCATCGTAAGGATGCTGTAGTGAAGCCAATGAACTATAAAGTGAAAAATGATGACTATCAATTGCAGGATGGCCTAGGGTTCTTGTATGCGGCAAATTCCGACAACTACGTTTATGCCTTATATTCAGGGGAAAAAGAAAATTTTAATGCTCCTATGCCTACAGCTAGTTATGTCTATAAATACGATTATCAAGGCAATCTAAAAGATATTTATCATTTGGATAAAGCCACCTTTACGTTGGCTGTGAAAAATGACGATTCTCAATTGTTTACAATCGTGGACGACCCGAACTCAAAAATATTTGTTTATAATTTGAAATGAGTGACACTTGATGACCATCAAAAAGTGTAGGCGTAAAGTTGTAAATAATAGAGATATGGAGGAGGGATTCTTCATATCTCTTAATTAATAAATTATGCAAATGAAGAGATTTTTAAAAAATAATTTGATAATCATAGGCTTGTGCTTAGGATTTATATCTTGTTCTTCTGAGCAAAAGTATGTGGAAACAGAAAACTTGCAGGGAGAACTTATGGTTACAGATTCTTTAAATGCAGGTGCTAATCCTAGCATTCTTGCAGATAGTGTTTGGCTTTTGAGTTCATTTTCTAACAAATTTAATACTAATGTTTCTGTTCAGAAAGGAGACTCACTTAAGACCAAAACCCTTGCATTTATGAGAGGTGCTGGACATGGAGAATATGACAAAACGGCATTTGCGGTTTCGTCAGACAAAAGTCTGTATGTGCTTAATTGTTCTTCCAATGGGAATAAAATATACTCATTGTCACGAGTTGCACAAGCAAAATGGCTTAATGGAAATTATAAGATTGATGAAAGCTATGATTTGACTAAGTTGCCAGCTCTAAGATATATTCCTGGTAATTATATTATGCTTTCAGATTCTACATTCTTGATATGTGGTGCTCCATATAGCCAAATAGAACATATATTTACGGTTGTGAATTTTAAAAAATCAACGTTAACCCCCTTAAACTATTGGCCAAAAGACAAAAATCAAAAGGGAGGTTTGGCAAAGCATTCCGTTTATACGGACAATGCGAGTATTTTTAGAAACAAAGATAAATTCTTGTATTTGTGCGGATGGGAACGTTATGCTTTCCTATTTAAGATAGATGAGGGCAATGTTGAAGTAGAGAAGGAACTATATTCTGAGAAATTAGATTACAAAGAGATTGCTGACGGAAACTATGCTCCCACTAAGATAAGCGGAAAATCTCTTAGAATGGATGCAAACCAAAAGGCAATATATGTTTTTTTGATAGAGAAAAATAAGGAAGGACAAGAGCCGAAGAATTATATGGAGTCTCAATTTGGCAATGAGGTAGAGGTGTATGACTGGGATGGGAAGCTTTTACGCCATATCATACTAGACAAAGTTGGCTACAACATAAAGGTTTCTGATGACAATAAATGCCTCTATCTCTTTACTATGAATACAAAAAGTAACGCCCATGAAATTTGGCAATACCAATTATGAAAAGATGTCAAATGTCTCTTTGATTTTAAAGTGGCATTTGACATTAAAAAAGAATATTTATGAAGAAAAGTTATTTTAGCGTGAGTGTTTGTGCTGCTTTGATTGCTGTATGGGGATGTAAGCAAGAACATACCGATGTAAAGCAATTAGAGTGTGTTCAAAAAAACTCTGTTGAAGTAAGTTTGCCTATGGCTTTAGCTGTAGGGCAGAACTCTTTTATCGTTTCTGATTTTAAAGATGCAAAAGGAATGATAAAAGTATTTAATATGGAAACAGGTAAACTCAAATATCAATTGGCTCCTAAAGGAGAGGCAAGAGACGAGGTGTTGGAAGTCTCGAATTTTGAATTGTTGAAAGATAATGAAGAAACGTGGCTTTATGTGTATGATTTAGGTAAAGGTAAACTTTTAAAGTATGACTTTGGCAATTTAGCAAATAATAGTAATCCTACGCAAATAGACAAGTTGAAGTCAAATGATCGCTATTATTGTATAAACAATATAGGAAAAGGGTATGCAGCTTTGGGAATTTTTGAAAATCATAAATTTGATCTGTTAAATGATTCTCTCAAAAAGCATTCCAATTATGGCACTTATTTGCCAAATAAGGAAAAGGTTTCTAATAAAATAATTTCTGCAATGGCTAATTTGGGACGTTCTGTTGTGTCTTCGAATAAAAAAATACTAGTGAACTTTTCCTATGCTGCGGGTGTGTTGAGATTTTATGATATAAAGAATGGTACGTTGGTTCATCGTAAGGATGCTGTTGTGAAGCCAATGAACTTTAAAGTGAAAAACGATGACTATCAATTGCAGGATGGTCTTGGCTTCTTGGATGCGTCAATTTCCGACAACTACGTTTATGCCTTATATTCTGGAGAAAAAGAAAAATATAATGCCCCTATGCCTACTGCTAGTTATGTCTATAAATACGATTATCAAGGCAATCTGAAAGATGTTTATCATTTGGATAAAGCCGCCTTTACGTTGGCTGTGAAAAATGACGATTCTCAATTGTTTACAATCGTGGACGACCCGAACTCAAAAATATTTGTTTATAATTTGAAATGAGTGACACTTGATGACCTTCAAAAAGTGCAGGCGTAAAGTAATAAATGATAGAGATATGGAGACTCCATATCTCTTAATTAAAAGGATTTTATCAATGGAGAAATTATTTCTACCTGTACGGTTGGAATGATTTCGAGATTTATATGGCAGTGGAATACATTGTCTGAGTGAAGCTAGTTGAAACTGTCCCGTCTAGACAGCTAGCCTATCTGAGTTCGGCAGTCTGACTGTTTAGGCGGGACAGTTTCAACAACTACTCGTACAAAAACTTCGTGGAGCGATGCCTGTTGATTGGTGAGTCAAATTTTGCATTTTAGACCGCACACCGCACGGAGGTCGCACTCTGCAAGTTGTTGTTTATCAATAAATTATGCCGTATTTGTGCGGTGTGCAATCTATTTCTATTTTTCATTCATACAGGTTGAAAATATTTGTTTATAATTTGCCAATCAGCACCAATTAAAAAGGAGAAAGATGGCAAAAATCTGTATTTTTATACGTAAATAATGTCAAAATGTAAAATGATTGGCTAAAAATAGTGTTGTTTTAAAATAATTTCCGTATCTTTGCAGACAAATTGCGAATATCAATATTAATACTGTATAGATTATGGAAAAGATTAAGATGACGACTCCATTGGTAGAGATGGATGGTGATGAGATGACAAGAATCCTCTGGAAGATGATCAAGGATGAACTGATTCTTCCTTTCGTAGATTTGAAAACTGAGTATTATGACCTGGGCCTGCCTTATCGTGACCAGACCAGCGACCAGGTGACCATCGACTCTGCTGAGGCTGCCAAGAAATATGGTGTAGCAGTAAAGTGTGCTACCATCACTCCTAATGCACAGCGCATGGATGAGTATAAGCTTCATAAGATGTGGAAGAGCCCTAATGGTACTATCCGTAGTATTATGGACGGTACTGTGTTCCGTGCACCTATCACCATCCCAAGCATCCACCCTTGTGTGAAGAACTGGGAGAAGCCTATCACCATCGCCCGTCATGCATACGGAGATGTATATAAGAGTGTGGAAATCCGTGCCGATGAACCGGGAGTAGCCAAACTCGTGTTTGAGGGTAAGAGCGGAAAGAAGCAGGAGGTGGAAATCCACAACTTCGATGGTGCCGGCGTTATCCAGGGTATGCACAATACCGACAAGAGCATCCGCAGCTTTGCTCACAGCTGCTTCAAGTTTGCCATCGATACCAAGCAGGATCTCTGGTTTGCTACCAAGGATACCATCTCAAAGACTTACGATGCGCAGTTCCGCAAGATCTTCGAAGAGGTTTACGAGAGTGACTACAAGGAGAAGTTTGCTGAACTCGGCATCGAATACTTCTATACATTGATTGATGATGCGGTGGCTCGTGTAATCCGTAGCAAGGGTGGATTCATCTGGGCATGCAAGAACTATGATGGTGATGTGATGAGCGATATGCTCAGTACCGCTTTCGGTTCTCTGGCTATGATGACCTCTGTATTGGTCTCTCCAGAAGGAAAGTATGAGTATGAGGCTGCGCATGGTACCGTTACCCGTCACTACTATCGCTATCTGAAGGGTGAGGATACTTCTACCAACCCAATGGCAACCATCTTTGCATGGAGTGGAGCCTTGAGAAAGCGTGGTGAGATGGATGGACTTAAGGAACTCCAGAACTTCGGTGACCAGCTGGAGGCAGCTTGCTTCGATACCTTGAATGATGGTATCGCTACCAAGGATCTCGTCAACCTGATGGAAGGTGTTGAGGCTAAGCCTGTCAACTCAGCCGGCTTCATCGCTGCTATCCGTGAGCGCCTGGAGAAGAGATTGGCATAGTCCTCTCTCTTCTTCAGAAAGATAAAAAAAGCCCTGCAGTACTTCTCGTTTATATAGAAGTATTGCAGGGTTTTATTTGTTAGAAAAGCGATTTGTTTAGTTATATGGTGTAGCCAATATAATTACACTGAGTTAAAAAGTGTAATATTATACTATGCTTTATCATTTTTTTGTAAAAAACACATTGTTGTTACAAAATTGTAATCTGATGTAACGCTTATTACGAGATAAAAAATGTATTTTTGCACCATAATTACGAATTTATAAAAAATAGATTATGGAAAAGGCGGATAAAAGAATTCTTGTTGTTGATGATGAACAGGATTTGTGTGAAATCTTGAGTTTCAATATCCAGATAGAAGGATATCATGTGGATACAGCCAATTCTGCCGAAGAGGCTTTGGAAATGGATATTGCATCCTATGATCTGTTGCTACTGGATGTGATGATGGGAGGTATGAGTGGATTCCAACTGGCTAAGAAGTTGAAGGAGAACCCGATGACTGCCCATGTGCCAATCATTTTCCTTACCGCTCGGGATACGGAGAATGATACGTTGACGGGATTCAACCTGGGTGCTGATGACTATATTTCCAAGCCATTCTCCATCCGTGAGGTGATGGTACGCATTCGTGCCGTATTGCGCCGTACCGCAGAACAGAATGGTAGTGCTGATGAACCTAAGGTGATTGGCTATCAGGGGCTGGTGCTGGATCTTGATAGGAAAACGGTTAGCATTGATGGCGAAGCTGTTCCTTTTACCAAGACTGAGTTTGAGTTGCTCCATCTCTTGTTGGAAGAAAAGGGCAGAGTCTTCTCCCGTCAGGAATTGATAGATAGGGTGTGGCCTAAGGATGTGATGGTGCTCGATCGTACCGTGGATGTGAACATTACCCGTATGCGTAAAAAGGTTGGACGATTTGCAAAGTGCATCGTGACTCGTCTCGGTTTCGGATATTATTTCGATGCCTGATTGGTTTGACTTTGATTTACAGATAATTGTGAAGTTTAATATTCAGTTTTTAAAGTTCAATGCTTAAAACAAATACTGTAGGTAGAAAATTGTACTTTAGTGTGCTGGCGGTGTTCCTGGTGTTCGCTGTCAGCTTTATCGTGTTTCAGCAAACACGAGAGAAGCAGTATAAGATTAGTACCCTTACCTTGAAACTTGCCAACTATAACGAGTTGCTGGTAGAGGATCTCGCCCTCTCTTCTTCAAATGGTATTCTATTGTCGGATACGGTGAATCTGGTGGATAGTGTCAGGGTAGCTGAGGCTAAACTTGAGGATTTTGTTCAGGAACACGAAAGTAAAGACTTGAGAGTGACTCTTATCAAGCCTGATGGTAAGGTTATCTATGATAATATGGGTAAGGATTTTCGCAAGTTTTCCAATCATGCAAAAAGAGCGGAGGTTGCGGAGGCACTTCAGGATGGAATGGGAACCAGTGTGGAACGCCAGTCTTCTACCCTCAAGCACGATTATTTCTATGTGGCATCCTATTTTCCTAAAAGTCAGCTAGTTGTGCGTACGGCGTTGCCATATAACGATGATTTGGCAAAGTCGCTTCAGGCTGATCAGCATTATATCTGGTTTGCTCTTGTTGCCGTCATCATTCTTACGCTTGTGCTCTATCGTTTCACCAGTCGTCTGGGAAGTAATATTTCCAAACTCCGTATATTTGCCTATAAGGCAGATCACAATGAAAGCCTGGAGGTAGAAGATTTGGCAAGCTTCCCGGGGGATGAATTGGGAGAAATTGCTGAAAGAATCATCAAAATGTATAAGCGCGTGCAGACTACCCGAAAAGAACAGGATATCCTGAAAAGACAACTTACTCAGAATATCGCTCATGAGTTGAAAACTCCTGTGGCTAGTATTCAGGGATATCTGGAGACGATTCTGGATAACCCGCATATCAATGAGGCGACCAAGGCGCAATTCCTGCAACGCTGCTTTGCCCAAAGTGAGCGGTTGACCTCCTTGCTTCACGACATCTCTACGCTTAACCGTTTGGATGATGGTTCTGATATGATAGATTTTGAAGCGGTAGATATTACCCAGATGGTAGCTGATATTACCCGTGAGACAGCGTTGGCTCGACAGGAAAGGAAAATGACTTTTGATAACCGGATGCCGGAACATATCGTGGTAAAGGGAAACCGAAGTCTGATATATAGTATTTTCCGCAATCTTACAGATAATGCTATTGCTTATGCTGGAGAAGGACGCAAGATGACCTTGGAGGCAAAGGAACAGGGAAATAAATGGCATTTCATTTTCCGGGATAATGGCCAGGGAGTACCGCCGGAGCATCTGGCCCGTTTGTTTGAGCGCTTTTATCGGGTGGATAAGGGGCGTAGCCGCAAAATGGGTGGTACAGGTCTCGGACTTGCCATTGTTAAGAATGCCGTTCTCCTGCATGGAGGTACTATTCGGGTAAGTAATTTGCCGGAAGGCGGTCTCAAGTTTGAGTTTACCCTTAAAAAATAAGCAAAAATATTTGAATACAATATATAATATGCGCGCGCGAGAGCGTGCGCATATATGCGTATGTATGCGCGCCCCAGTGTGCGCATGTATATTATAAGGTGCTGAGTATCTGATAGTTTGTTTAAGTGTTTACAACTGTTAAAAGTTGGCGTTTTTTGAAACTTTTTCCTCAAAACATTTGGTGGAATGAAAAATAGTTAGTACTTTTGCACTCGCTTTTGAGAAATCAAGTATTACTCTAAGCA
>ERZ1035025.8-NODE-8-length-127267-cov-5.834088_pt1 | contig 127267 bp, 101 predicted proteins | sample MGYA00520619_ERZ1035025 | MGnify/ENA primary metagenome ERZ1035025 (study PRJEB33766, sample SAMN09781742) | gut metagenome | biome: gut microbiome | host: Homo sapiens | place: Madagascar | study: EMG produced TPA metagenomics assembly of the PRJNA485056 data set...
AAATAGGGACAGGTCCCATTTTCCCACCAGGGTGCCAGATAGGGCGATTCTGGCGAACCCCCCCTGATCTCTGCCAACTATGCTCATTGAAGCGTTAGGGCTATCGTGCCATACTGTTTCCAGGCAAAGGCTTATTGTGCCTTTATGAAATCCTAAAAGGGGATGTCTTTTTGGTCATTGTTCTATAAAGAACGCGCAACCGAATAAAACGCTCGTACTCCATTTTTGTGTACGCCGATACCGATACGGATCAAAGTAAGCGTTCCGTAATTGGCCTTTCTTTTTGCGGCCTGTTTCCTTTCTATGGGGCTATTTCCTATAGATATCAAGCGGATGCGGCTTATGCGGTGCTGCGTTTTCGTTGCGCGATTCTCTTGGTCTGTTTTTTGATTCGCCAATACGTTCTTTATAGAAAAGGAAATAACCATGCAGTTCCCAAAAGCGAACAGCTTCTCGCAAGATATTGTTTTGTCCAAAATAATGGGACCCAACCCACTTAAACTGTGCGAGGAGATGCTGCTAACCACTAATGAAATTGTTGGCACCGAGACTGTTTCATCGAGTTCCGTCGTGCTGGATTTAGGTAGTGGCACCGGAATCACCACGGCATTGTTAGCTCGAGAATTCGGATGTGTGGCTTATGCTGCTGACCTTTGGAGCAACCCGACCGAGAACATGCGTTTTTTCGAAAGTCTCGGATTGACCAATTGGCAAATTATCCCTGTCAAAGCCGATGCGTCGGAAGGTTTGCCCTTTGCGGAAGAGTTCTTCGACGTGGTAGTAAGCGTTGACTCGTATAACTATTTCGGCCGCAACGTGGAATATCTGGACACAAAGCTTCTGCCGTATGTGAAGCAGGGAGGGATCGTCGCGCTGTGCTTTCCCGGCATGAAGCGCGATTGCCACGTTAACCCGCCAGCGTGCTTGACCGCGTCGTGGACTCCCGATCAGCTGGATTTTATTCACGATATTCCCTGGTGGAAGGCTATTTTTGAGCAATCGGAAAATGCCGACATCTTGGGAATGCGGGAAATGCAGTGCACAGTGGAAGCGTGGGCCGATTGGCTTTTATGCGACAACGAGTATGCACAATGCGATGCTTCGGCCGTGAAGGCTGGTGCGCTAGCGTATCTCAATACCATCATGGTGGTGTTGCGTAAGAAGTAGCGCTCATGCGAGATGGGGAGCTCGGTTTGATTCCGGGCTCCCCATTGCTAATCGCAGAGAGTTGTCGGTCGCGGACCCTGGCCAGACGCCTCTAGGCTAGAAGTTCGCCCAGGTGACGGCATGCTTCGGCTGCTTCGTCATCGGGGTAGTCCTTGGCAATTACGGTCTCAACGGGTTGTACTCCAGCCTCTTCCGCACGCTGCACCCAGTAGTCCATCCATTCGCCATTGTTCCAATCGTACGAGCCGAAGAACCCCACCTTCTCGCCAGCGAGCAGAGGCTCAACTTCTTCGTACATGGGAAGGAACTCGGTATCTTCCAGTTCTTCGTCGCCCATGGCGGGGCATCCGAAGGCGAAGGCATCGAATTCGGGTACACGCTCTACGCCAAAATCTGCCGCCTGGATGATGGTTGCTGTGCTGCCCTTTGCCTCTACGCCTTCGGCTACGAAATCAGCCATGGCTTCCGTGTTGCCAGTGCCGCTCCAATATACGATTGCTACGTTGCTCATAAGTTGCTCCTTGCTTTTTTGGCCGACCGGAGTTGCTGTTTTTTGGTCGACCACGCTATTGGTTCAAAAAGCAAGTTAGCATAGGCTAACTTATAGTCAAGGGAGAGTTTGCTAAATGGGAATATAGGGACGAGGGATTGCGCGCGACGGAACCCACAACGAACGTCCCATTTCACGCTACGCAAAAGTGGGAAAATAGGACCTGTCCCTATATTCCCACTTCCCGTTGTTGGTCGCCGACCCTGGCCCAGACGCTTATGCGGTTTGCTGTCGTAATGCTGGCTCGTCATACTTTGATGCGAGCATTAGTTCTAGCAACGGTATCACCAAGAAAAACGCTACGTGTACTGCGCGGTGGACACTTGAAACGTGAAAAGCTGATACGGTAAGCTTCACTCGGCGACAAAAAGCGGAAGGACACTGTTTCTTCCAAACGGAAACCCGTTAGCTCTTTCTCAAAATTCGGCACGTGTGCTGCGCTAATATAGCTAGCTAAAGCACGTAACCGCCCATTATGCGGCGGAACCTCCCAGGAGTTGTGCATGGTTAAAGCCAGAAAAACTCGGGGGGGGCAGCTTAACTCGAGAGCAGTTTCTCCTTCGTGAAATACGCATAGTCGCCGCCCTGCGGCTGCAGGGTTTAACCGACGCGGAGATAACGGCCCGCGCGGTAGAAGGGAATCTGTTCCAATATCCCAGTGCCACTAACCTTCGCCGTATTGCGCGTACGTGCCTGTGTCGGCTCGATGCGCTCGAGGCTGGCGTTCCTGACGTTGCCGAAAAGCTCACTTGTCTCGTTGCAAACGGTTTGCCCGAACAGGCGTCCCAGACGAATATGTATGCGCTTATGCTGACGTATCCGCTGGTGGGCAAGTTCATGACGGAAGTGGTTGCCGAGCGCTTGCAACAAGGCGAAGCCGAGCTTACTCGTCAAGACATCAATGCATTCTTCACGCGCCTTCAGGTTGAAGACGCGAAAGCCGCCGCTTGGACGGAAGCCACCGAAAAGCGCATCAAAAGCACGCTCGCCAATTGCTTAGCGCAGGCGGGCTATTTGGAAAAACGCACTTCAACAAGGCTCCAATGCCCACTCTTAAGCGAAGAAGTAAAAGAGTGCATCATCGCTAACGGCGATGTGCGTCTACTGCCCGCATTCGGCGAAAGCGGGGTGTGCTAAGTGCCCGCCTCGAAGCAAGACAATGCTGCGCAAAACATCGTTGCGCAGCATTCTCGTACTGCTCGCGCTCAACGCGATTTCGACAGTCGTTGCAAGTTGCTGCGTCAACGCCTAGCTGAAGAAGACTTTCTATCCAACTAAGGAGCGGGGATGTTCAAGCGTGGGGTATATGACAATCTTCGTCGTTAGAAGTCAGTGGCGAAGAGCTCATCTAGACAGCCGAACATCCAGGAGTACATTTCCGCAAGTTTGTGGTTGCAATAAGGGACTCCGTTTCTTTGATCGACTCATTCCTTTTTGCATGCGGTAAAATTTGCGTGTTTGGACATTGTTCGAGCTGATATTGCATATTTGCGATTATAGGGACAATTTAGCTTTACAGACTGCTTTGTGCTTGAGTTTCTGGGGGCGTCTCAAGCAAGAAAGAGGTTTTTCATGGTCAAAAATGGGTTTATCGCAAAAACGAAAACTACGCTTGTTGTGTTACTTTCGCTTCTGATTGCGGGACTCGTCTCGGGTACAGCTTTTGCGGCGGAAGCGGCGAAGGACAATGTTTTGAAAGAAGGCGTAGCCTCGTATAGTGAGGTCAAACTAGTTGAGTTTCCGAATTCGACGAAGAAGATCCTCGTGTTTACCGACGATGATGAAGCAGCTAACGAATGGTCGGCTGGCAGGCTTTACTGCAGTTTTTCAAGCGACGGGGATTCATTCGCAGTGCCGAAAGCCTTAAAGGATGACGGAACTTGGGATATGCAACCGTTTGTGTATGTTGACGGAAATGTGGCGGTTGTTACTTGGACGGACGCAAATAAAGGCTTCGACGAAAACACGACAACGGATGCCATGGTTAGTTCCATGGGCTTGTCTATTGCCATCGTTGATTCGAACGGTAGCGTGAAATCGCATAGCTTTATGGGAGGCGGATTGGAGGATACCTTCTATTTCGGCTCTCGTGTTGCAAAAAGCGGTAGCAAACTTCTTGTTACCTGGGTTGCTTGCACCAATAGTGAGGATGTCGGTAGGACGTATAGGATCGAGGGGCTATATTACGATCCCGAAACTGACGGATTTCAGTCAATCGACGGTTCGGTTGATGCAAACGGGAATCCGAAACCGGCGGTTTTTGTGGAAGACGATAAGTACATCCCTTCGTATTCTGTTGCTGAGATAAACGGCTCTGTAGCCATTCTTTTCGAGGAGGCTACCGACGGGACGCAATTCTCCGATGTTCTTCGCAACGCAGTATACAGTGGTCTTTCCCCGAGAGGCGATGAAGCGGTTAAAACGAAGCAGCTAAAGCTTGTTTCAGCTGCCGATGGTGTTGCTCGAACCGTTGCTTTGGCAAATTCGAATCCTTCTGTTGTTGAATCCGATTTGCTTGAATTAGCTTTCTACAGTTCGGGGACTATCTCGAAAATCAGTGGTTTCTCTAGCGGGGCTGAGGGCTTTTCAACAAGTAAAATCGCTGACGTGTCTAGAACGGGAAGCGTACGATACGAAATCATTTCGAAAGATGGATCTGAGCTCTATATTGCAGCATACGATCCGGCCCAACAAGATATTCGCCTGTATTATCGCGATGGCTCATCAAGCGGGATGACCTTGTTGCCGCTTGGTATGCGCGGTGAAGATGGCATCGCGTTTCCTACGGAGCCATCCATCATTCTTTCATCGTCGGGCCGATTGGCTTCGTTGTGGGCCAAGGGGCCAGTTGGCGATCGCTCGAATATCGCTTTGGTATATTCCGAGTATGAACAGCAGGAGCTGCAGAAAGCCGATTATGGTGCAGTAACCGAGGCGGTTAATAAGGCAACTGCGCTGAACGCCGAAGAGTATGTTGATTTCTCTCCTGTGACAAATGCAGTAAGCGCCGTTGTGTATGGCAAGCCCTATGCCGAACAAGTTGAAGTTGATGCTTATGCGGCGGCTATCAACGATGCGATTAGCGCTTTGACCTTGCGTGGTGCCGACTATGCAGCCGTCGATGCATTGGTGACAAAGGCGCAAGCCCTTGATGCTGATTTGTATAAAGACTTCTCTCCGGTTTCCGCCGCAATAGGCGCAATTGATCGAAGCAAGACCATTAGGGAGCAGGCGGAAGTTGACGCTATGGCGAAAGCTATCGACGACGCAATGGCTGCATTGGAGTATAAGGATGCGGATTATTCCAAAGTCGATGAGGCTATCGCTAAAGCAGGTGCGCTGAATAAGGCTGAGTACAAGGATTTTTCGACGGTTGAGCTAGCTGTAGCATCAGTTGTTCGGGGCAAGAACATCACTGAACAAGATTCTGTTGACGCTATGGCGAAGGCGATTGAAGATGCTATTGATGCGCTTGAAAAGAAAGCGGGAGATGACGATGCGGGACAAGTCGACGTAGGTAAAAAATCAGAGTCTGAAGAACCGCAAGCTAGTGATGAGGGTTCATTGACGGATGCCGATTCTCAAACCGGGGATAGCGATACTTTTATGTTTCTGATTGCGCTTGTTTTCCTTAGCGGTGCCAGCGCTGTCTTTTCGAGGATTATGGGCGGAAGAGCAAGACGCTGCAAACGATAAAACGGATTCTTTTAATGCGACTGTTGAAAACGGCAGTCGCATTTTTTTTGGCGTTGAAAAGGTTTGCGTTCATCAAGATTTTGTATAAAAAGCAGGGCGTAGTCTTCCCTTAGCACGTTAAAGTCCCTTGAAAAAGTTGCAGATTTCTGAAAAAGTCGTTTGAAAAAGTTGAGCAAACGGTAAAAAGTCCCTTTGAAAAGTTTACAATTCTAGAAAAAGTCGTTTGAAAAATATTGTTTTGGCTGGTAAATGGGGTGCTTATGCTAAAGCGAAAAATCATTGACCAACTTTCAGATTGGAAAGCCGATTCTAACCATAAACCCATAATTCTCAAGGGCTGCAGGCAGTGCGGTAAAACGTTTGCCGCACTGCATTTTGCCTCGGAAAATTACGAGAACGTTATCTATATAAACTTCTTCGAAAACCCTGGCGCCAAGGACATCTTCGCAGGTTCTTTGGAGGTCGACCACATCGTTATGATGGCATCGGCGTATTTAACCCCGTCAGCAAATTTTGTTCCGGGAAAAACGGTGTTGGTATTTGACGAAATCCAGGAGTGCCCCCAGGCTCGCACCGCCCTTAAGTTCTTCTGTCTTGACGGTCGTTACGATGTTATCGGAACGGGCTCTCTTCTGGGTGTGGCCGGTTATGGCGAGATGCCCGCTTCGGTGCCGGTTGGCTACGAAACCGTTATCGATATGCACCCGCTTGATTTCGAGGAATTCTGCTGGGCAAATGGCATAAACGAATCGGTGGTTGAGCTGCTGCACGGTTGCTTGGAGCTCGAGTCTCCTGTCCCTCTGGCAATCCATTCTCGTATGAGGAGTTTGTTTCTCGACTACGCGGTGGTTGGCGGCATGCCCGATGCGGTTCAGTCATTCGTTGAAAACCACGATATGTCCAAGGTTCTCCAGATTCAGCGTGATATTGTCCGTGCGTACGAAGACGACATGGTTAAATATGCGCCTTCGGCGGACAGACCGCTTATCAGGCAGTGTTTTCAGTCTATTCCGCGCCAGTTGGCTAAGGAAAACAAAAAGTTTCAGTATTCCCTTGTTAAGAAGGGGTCGACCTCAGCCCGATTCGCGGGCAGCCTTCAGTGGGTTGAAGATGCGGGCATAACAGTGCGTTGCCGTAATCTTTCCATTACCGAGCTTCCCTTGGATGGGAATGCGATTGACGATCAATTCAAGGTGTACATGGCAGACACTGGTTTGTTCATAAGCATGCTGGAAGACGGAACGCAGTTTGATGTTTTAAATGGCAACCTTTTCGGATATAAGGGCGCTATTTTCGAGAACCTTATAGCAGATGTTTTCTCAAAGATGGGGCGTGAGCTTTACTATTTCCGCAAGGATTCGGGGCTCGAATTGGATTTCGTGATTCGCTACAAGGGGCGTTGCGTGCCCGTGGAGGTAAAAGCGAATGATGGCAACGTCAAAAGTTTGAAGACGGTGCTGAAGCATCCCGAGAAGTATCATGTTGTTTCGGCCGTAAAACTCGCCGATTTGAACGTTGGTCGAACCGACACGATTTTGACCTTGCCACTGTATATGGCGTTTTTACTTACTGATAGGTGATGCCCCTGCCGTCTTCTGGCTTCCTGCTGATTTGTCTCGCGTTCCGCTACAATGGTGCTTCGATATGCTAACTATCAAAGCGCAGGTAGTGCGCTTGTTTGAAAGGGGATATTGTGCCCGCTCAGTGCAATCTCATCATCGACTCTTGCTGCGACCTCCCATTGGAACTCGTCCAACGAGAGGGCGTTCAGCTGATCGATTTCAACTACATCATTGACGATAAAACGTTCAAGGACGATTTCTATCAGTCCGTAACGCCCAAGGAGTTCTACGACAACATCCGAAACGGCGCTACTCCAAGCACCTCGCAGGTTGCACCCGCCGAAACGGAAGCCGCTTTCCGTAATGCTATTGAATCGGGCGTTCCCACGGTATACCTCTGCTTTTCCAGCGGCCTTTCCAGCAACTACAGTACGGCTTATGCCATTTGGAGCCAGCTGAAAGCCGAGCACCCCGAAGCGCCTATCTATATCGTAGATCTTCTTATCGGCTCTACCCCTGAAGGCCTGTTGGTGCTGGAAGCTTTGCGTCAGCGCGAAAGCGGACTTACCGCCGAAGAAATGGTTGCCTGGGCGGAAGAAGCACGCTATTTCGTGCAGACCCTGTTCATGGTTGACGACCTCGACGCTCTTCATCGTGGCGGCCGCATCCCCGCTTCGGTTGCTTTTGCGGGTTCCAAGCTCGACCTGAAACCGCTGTTGAATTTCGACACCAACGGCAAGCTTTCTCTGGCAGGTGCATCTCATGGTCGCAAGAAAGGCCTGAAGCAACTGGCTTCCTTCTACGAGAAGGCCCATGCCGAAAACAGCAACTTCGCTCTTATTGGCCATGCCGATTCGGAAAAAGATGCCGACAGGGTTTGCGAGCTGCTCGCCAAGCAAGACGATTCCATTACGGTTATCAAGCACAACATCGGCGCTACCATCGGCAGTCATGTTGGTGCCGGCATGGTGTCTATCTCCTTCTGGGGCGCGGATCGTCGCGAGGCGCTTTCCGTTGCTGACAAAATTGCCCGCAAGGTGCGAAAAGGGGAGTAGGTCTTTATAAAAGGGTGAGTAAACCCTTCATTTTAGATTTTTGGCAGGTCGCAACTTCTGTGTGAACCGTGCTTTCGAATTTGGGCTAAGAAATGGAAAACCTAGTTCGAAAGATGCGGGCCACTACGAGTTGCGGCCTTTCTCTTTTTACATAAGAGCATCCTCCGGCGCCCCTATCTGGCGTCCTTTTCTTTTCAAAACAGCGCTTTGCGCTCTTTACGAGAACTAATTCACGGTTTATCATATGAACAGTTGTTCATATATGAAAGGAGCAAAGATGGCTGAAGAGGAACCGAACGAAGCAAAGCAAGCTCATCGCAGCGTCTCTTCAGGAATCGAAAGCGCTTGTGGCTGCGGCTGCGATGCTGCCGATGAAGCTGTCGACATGATGCCCGACGAAGAATTGCTCTACGATTTGGCCGACTTGTTCAAGGTATTTGGCGACACCACGCGCATCAAAATTCTTTACTCCCTTATGACGAAGGATCGCTGTGTTGCCGATTTAGCGGAGGAGATCGGTGCGACGCAAAGCGCCGTTTCTCATCAGTTGCGAACCTTGAAGCAAAGCCGCTTGGTTCGTGCGAAGCGCGACGGGAAGAACGTGATCTACTCGCTTTCTGACGACCATGTCCACACCATGCTTGCTCAGGGAATGACGCATATCTGCGAATAGACAGACCACCGTGCGGGCTGTCTGCCCAAAGGGGAATCTTTTCAGGAAAGGAAATAGCCATGCGCAAGGTATTCAAACTGCAGGATCTTGATTGCGCTAACTGCGCCGCAAAGATGGAAGACGCTATCAAGAAGATCGAAGGCGTAAACACGGCATCGATGAGCTTCATGACTCAGAAGCTGGTAATCGACGCTGACCCCGAAAAGCTCGACTCGATTTTGGATGAAGCCGAAAAGATCTGTCACAAGATCGAACCCGACATGGTGATTGTCCGTTAGCTTGTCAGCTAACGGACGTTCTCGGGGAGACGCGATGACGCTGCGCGGGACGCTGATGGCGCAGCTGGGCTTCAATCGGTCGGGGCGGCACGAAGGCCAGCCCCTTCCTCTTTCAACCCATCTGCACTCATCAGCGTCCCGCTCGCTTTTGTTGCCAATTCTGTGACTTTCTATAAAACCGAACGCGGGGCATCCGACCAGCAAAGATCCGATGCGCCTGCATACGCTACGAAGGGGATCTGCATGAATAAAAAGCAGAAAAAGACGCGAAACCGTATTGTTGCGGCGCTCGCCATTTTTGCTGCGGTATTCGCGGTTACGGAGTTTGTTCCGCTTGCGCAGTACGTTGGCGGGGAAACGAACGCGCTGTACCTTGAGTTCGTCCTGTTCCTTATCCCGTATCTTATTGCAGGCTACGATGTGCTGCTGAAGGCAGCGTGCAACATCGGCAACGGCCAGGTGTTCGACGAGAACTTTTTAATGACCATTGCCACGGTGGGCGCATTTGCCCTGGTTCTGTTCCCTGATTCTCAGCCTCATATGGCTGAAGGTGCAGCGGTAATGCTCTTCTATCAGGTGGGTGAGCTATTCCAGGGCTACGCCGTGGGCAAGTCGCGTCAGTCTATCGCCGACATGATGGACATTGCTCCCGATTTTGCCAATGTTATGCGTGATGGCAAGCTTGTTCAGGTCGATCCGTACGAAATTGGCGTAGGCGATGAAATTGTGGTGAAGCCCGGCGAGCGTGTTCCGCTTGACGGCACCATTGTGGAGGGTTCTACTCAGCTCGACACCGCTGCACTTACTGGAGAATCTGTTCCTCGTCACGTGGAAGAGGGCGCCGAAGTTATTTCGGGCTGCGTGAACATGACGGGCAAGATCACGGTGAAAGTGAGCAAGCCCTTCGAGCAGTCCACGGTCTCGCGCATCCTTGAGCTGGTGGAAAGCGCTAGCGAAAAGAAGGCCCAAACCGAAAACTTCATTACGCGTTTTGCGCGCTACTATACGCCCATCGTTACCATTGGCGCACTGGTGCTGGCTGTGTTGCCGCCGTTGCTGTTCGGCCAAAGTTGGTCCGATTGGATCGAGCGCGGCTTGACCTTCTTGGTTGTTTCGTGCCCGTGCGCCCTTGTTATCTCGGTTCCCCTTTCGTTCTTCGGCGGCATTGGTGGCGCTTCTCGCTTGGGCATCCTGGTGAAGGGTGGTAACTACCTGGAAGCGCTCGCCCATACCGAAACGGTGGTGTTCGATAAGACGGGCACGCTTACCAATGGCAGCTTCAACGTGGTTGCCGTGCATCCCGATGCTGCAGCAGAGGTTGACCCCGATCTTATCCTTTCCATTGCCGCCCATGCCGAGGCGTATTCCGACCACCCCATTGCCGTTTCCGTCAAGGAAGCTTTCACCGGCGAAATCGATCAGAGCCGCATTGCCGATGTTCGCGAGGAAGGCGGCCATGGCGTACGTGCAGTGGTTGATGAGCGCGTGGTTTTGGTGGGCAACGATAAGCTGATGCGCGAAGAAGGCATCGCTTACCACGACTGTGAGCTTACCGGCACTATCCTTCATGTTTCAATTGACGGTAAATATGCAGGTCATATCATTATTGCCGATGTGGTTAAGGAAGACGCCGCCGAATGCATCAAGCGTTTACATGCTGCTGGCGTTGGCAAGACAGTCATGCTCACGGGCGATCGCGCCGAGGTTGCAAAGGCCGTTGCCGAAAAGCTCGGACTCGACGAATATCATGGTCAGCTTCTGCCGGAAGACAAGGTTAACCAGGTGGAACGCCTGCTTGGCGAAACGTCCGAAAAGGGAAAGCTTGCTTTTGTTGGCGACGGCATCAACGATGCGCCGGTGCTTACTCGTGCTGATATAGGTATTGCCATGGGTGCAATGGGGTCCGATGCGGCAATCGAAGCAGCAGACATTGTTCTGATGGACGATAAGCCCTCTAAGATCGCCTCCGCAATTCGCATAGCCCGCAAAACCATGCGCATCGTATGGCAGAACATCGTCTTTGCGCTTGGCGTGAAGTTTGCAGTGTTGGTATTGGCTGCTGTTGGTTTGGCTACCATGTGGCTTGCAGTGTTCGCCGATGTGGGAGTGGCCATCCTCGCCATCCTCAACGCTATGCGCTGCATGCGCGTTAAGCGCTAGAGGTTTCCTCTTTGGGAAAATAGGGACAGGTACCATTTTCCCGCTTTTTATCTTGGCATCCCCAATCGGGAAAACTGGGAAAATGGTACCTGTCCCTATTTTCCCACCCGATCCTCAAGGAAGATACGCATGCCTTCGTCTGCGACATACACCCTGCAAGTTAATGGCAGCAACGTTCATGTCACGCTAAAGCGCATGAAGAGCATTCGCTTGCATGTGAAGCCGACGGGTGAAGTAACGTTGTCGGCGCCACTCGGTACCAGCAAAGCCCGTATAAGTGAATTCGTTCAGTCGAAAGCTGATTGGATTCGGGCCCAGCAAGCAAAACAGGTAGACTCTCCAGCCGCTCGTGCCGAACGGGCATCGAGGGAAGAAATCGAGCAATGGCGTGAAGTGGTGAAGGCGTGCGTTCCGCCGCTGGTTGCCGAGTGGGAGCGCATTCTGGGCGTGCGCGTGAAGAAGCTTGATTATCGCAACATGAAAAGCAGGTGGGGGAGCTGTCAGCCGGAAACGGGGCGAGTGTGCATCAACATTCGCCTTGCACTCTACCCTCCGGAATGCCTTGAGTATGTAGTGGTTCACGAGCTGTGCCATATGCTGGAGCCAAATCACGGTGCTGGCTTCAAGGCCCTCATGACCAAAGTGATGCCCGATTGGAAGCAGCGCGAACGCATCTTGAATCCGCGGTAAGCAATCTCTCGGGTACGCATAAGTACCACAGCTTTTTCTCGTGCTAAAATAACTCAGTTATACGCTGTGCCAAAAGGGCGCAGAACAAGCAAGTAATCTGAAGCGGCGGGCGGCATCATCAGCCGTTTCCGCCAAGAAAGAGAGCATGAGCATGAGCAAGGGAACCTATTCCTTCACCACTCCCATTTACTACGTTAACGCGGCACCGCACCTGGGCACCGCTTATACCACCATCGCTGCCGACGCAGTTGCGCGTTACCAGCGCATGAATGGCTATGACGTCGCCTTCGTAACCGGCATGGATGAGCATGGCCAAAAGGTTGCCGACACGGCAGCGGCCAAGGGCATGACGCCTCAGGATTGGTGCGATTCCATGGAGCCCGCATTCCGTGATTGCTGGGACATGCTCGATATCACCTACACCGACTTTGTTCGCACCACCGAGCCTCGCCACGCTGAAACGGTTAAGAAATTCTGGCAGGATTTGTACGACAAGGGCTATTGCTACAAAGGCTCCTATGAGGGTTGGTATTGCGTTCATGAGGAAACCTATTACAACGAAAGCGACCTTCTGAAGAACGACGAAGGCGAATTCGTGTGCCCCGATTGCAAGCGTCCTGTTCAGAAAGCTGGCGGCGAAGAAAATTGGTTCTTCAAGCTTTCCGAATTCCAGGAGCCGTTGCTGAAGTTCTACGAGGAAAACCCCGATTTCATTCGTCCCGAAACCCGTAAAAACGAAATCGTATCCTTCGTTAAGAGCGGCTTGAAAGACCTTTCCATCTCCCGTTCTACCTTCGATTGGGGCGTTCCGCTGCCTTTTGATGAGGGCCATGTTGCCTATGTTTGGGCTGATGCTTTGCTGGCGTATTTCACCGGTATCGGCTACGGCAGCGAAGAGCGCGCAGGCGAATTCGAGCAGCGTTGGCCCATGCAGTATCACTTCGTAGGCAAAGATATCACACGCTTCCATTGCGTTATCTGGCCTGCAATGCTGATGGCTGCTGGTTTGCCGGTTGCCCATACGGTATTCGGTCACGGCTTCCTGCTTACCAAGGGTGAAAAGATGTCGAAGTCCAAGGGCAATGCGCTCAAGCCTGCCGACTTGGTAAAGGTGTTCGGCGTTGACGCGTACCGTTACTATTTCCTTTCTGACGTTCAGTTTGGTCATGACGGTTCCATTTCCATCGAACGCATGGTTCAGGTATACAACGCTGATCTTGCCAACACCTGGGGCAATCTGTGCAGCCGCGTGTTCAACATGACCAAGAAGTATTTCGAGGGTAAGGTTCCCGCGGCACCTGCTGGCGCCGAGGAAAACCCGCTGCGTGAAATCGCTGACGAGCTGTACGCCGAATACGACAAGTGCATGGGTCAGGTTGATTTCACCAATGCTGCCGCTGCTGTTCAGAAGTTGGCTAGCCGCGTAAATCTGTATGTCGAAGATTCCGCACCGTGGAATCTGGCAAAGAGCGAAGAAACTGCCGATGAGCTCGCTGCGGTAATCTACAACGCGCTTGAGGCTATCCGTATCATTGCGTTGTACATGGCTCCGTTCATGCCCAACACCTCCGCTGAGGTGTTCAACCGTCTGGGTCTGGGTGATATCTTCGCAATCACCGATATTGAAGCCGCTACGGTATGGGGTCAGCTTGAGGCAGGCTCTGCCGTTGCTGTGGGCGATCCGCTTTATCCTCGTCTGGATGCTGACGCCATCGATCTTTCCATCGAATAGTAGGAAACGGCCGTTATCATGACCGAGGAAACGCAATCGCTGAACGCCGCTTTTGTTGAAGAGGGGGCGTTCAGCGTTTCCTTTTTTCAGAAACGTAAGCACCACAAGTACCGTGAGGTAGCTGCGCCTGTTTTGCCGGGTTCGGTTGCCGACACGCACGCACATCTGGAAATGCTTAAGAATCCAGCTGCTGAACTGGCTAAATGCGCATATCATAACGTACGTTTCGTGTGCGCCATGTGCGATCCTGCCGAAGACAGCCACACCACTTTCGACAATTTGGAAGCGTGGCAGCAAGATGCTCAAGGCATTCTTGAAGAAGCTGGTTTGGGTTCCTGCAAGGAAGCCATTCCGCATCTGCGTATTGCTATGGGCGTTCATCCTCATAACGCCAAGATGTGGGATGTGCGCATGGAGCGCACGTTGATGCAGCGCTTGGCAGATCCTCGCGTCTGCGCCTTGGGCGAAGTGGGCCTTGATTACCATTACGACCTTTCTCCTCGTGCCGTGCAGCGCGGCGTATTCCGTCGTCAAGTTCAGCTTGCCAAAACTGCCGGCCTTCCGCTTATCCTGCATATGCGTGAAGCCCATGAAGAGGGCCTTGCCATCCTGGAGGATGAAGGATTCCCGAAGGACGGGGTACTGCTTCATTGCTTCAATTTGGACGAAAAAGCGCTTGCCCCATGGGCGGAGCACGGTTGCTGCATTGCGTACGGTGGCCCTATCACCTTCAAAAAGGCCGATGAGGTGCGTTCTGCCGCAACTAAGGTTGCTCGTAATCTTCTTCTCACCGAAACCGACAGCCCTTATATGACTCCTGAGCCCATGCGTGGTATCGACTGCGGTCCTGCCCACGTGGTGTTCACGGCCGAAAAGCTGCTCGAGGTTTTGGGTGCGGAAACGCAGATGGAACGGGAAGAGCTCTTGAGTCAGATGTATGGCAATGCGCTCGGTTTACTCGATCGTCAGCCTACGCAATGGCAACGTGAAAATGCCGATTTGCTTGTGGGGGCCTAAATGGGCACGTGGGTTGTGATAAACGGCTCTCCTCGTCTGAACGGCAAATGCGCACGCATTATTCGCATGCTGAAAATGTCAATTGAGCAGAGTTATCCAGAAGTGAACCTTGTCGAATATGAGGTTGGTCGCCTGGATGTTTCTGGCTGCAATGGCTGTGAATTCTGCAAGACGAACGATGAGTGCATTATTGAAGACGACATGACCCGGCTTATTAACGATCTGGACATGGCGGAGCGAGTGTTTTTGGTGTCACCCATCTACTTTGCGGGTGCTCCCTCTCAGTTAAAAGCCGTGCTGGACAGGCTGCAACCGTTTTTCTGGCCCTATCTTGAGCGACGGAAGAAGGGGGAGTCCCTGCCGGCAAAGCGTCCGTTGTCGTTGTTTGTGGTGGGCGATGGCGGCGATCCGCATGGTTACGAGCCTTTGGTTGCTAGCGTTCGGTCGTCTATGGCCCTTGCGGGTTTTGCTATTGAAGAAACGGTTCCGCTCATTGGGGTTGATCGCCTCAAGCGTGAACACTTGGGAAAGTGGGGTGTTGCCTGATGGGCAAGCTTTCATATTTGGCAAGCGTGGCAGAAACGCGCGCTGTCCTTGAAGCTCATGGCCTTATGACGAAAAAGGCGTTGGGACAGCATTTCCTTATCAACGATGGCATCGTGCAGCATATTTGCGATTTGGCTGAATTGGGTCCTGAAGACAAGGTCTTGGAAGTCGGTCCCGGCATCGGAACGCTAACGGTTGCCCTGCTGCAGCGTGCAGGTCAGGTTGCCTCCATCGAAATGGATACCGACTTACCAGCTGTTTTGGCGGAAACCTGCGCTGAATGGGCCGACAGGTTTACCCTGATCCAAGGTGATGCATTGGCGGTAAGCCCCGATCAGGTTCCCTTTGCTCCTACTAAGCTTGCGGCGAACCTGCCCTATGCGGTGGCCGCTACTATCGTGCTCGATTTCTTTGAACGCTATGAGTCGTTACAGAGTCAAACGGTAATGGTTCAAGCGGAGGTTGCCGATCGCATGTGTGCCAAAATCGGCACGAAGAACTACGGTGCTTATACGGTGAAGTTAGGCCTTTTGGCTGAGTATCATGGCCGCTTCGCCGTTTCCGAGGGTAATTTCTTCCCGCCTCCGCGTGTAAAAAGTGCTGTTATCCGCTTCGATCGCAGGGCAGAGCAGCTGCCTGAGGAATTGCGTCACGCCGCCATGGTGATGGCAGACGCTTCTTTCGCCAACCGTCGCAAAACCATTGCGAACTCCCTGAAGATGTACTTCTCGAATCCGCAAACCTACGATGAGCGCATGTTGGCCTCCATTCCCGAAACGCTCGAACGAGCGGGCGTTTCTGCAAAGGCCCGCGGTGAATCGCTTGAACGCGAAACCTTTATAGAATTGGGTCGTGCTTACTTGGCAATGCACGAATAGCGTAAAGGGCACGAGATGTTGCATCTCGTGCCCTTCCGTTGTTTTTTCTCGGTGCTCTTCTAGCGGGCTGGAATCGTTATGCAATCTGCCGATTCCGACGTTGCCACAACTTTGAATTCAAGAAAGGAACCTGATGGCTAACGCCAAGACTTCTTTGACGCGCAGGACGCTTCATTACTACTGGCAGGTGACGCGCAGGCACAAGGCGTTGTTTGCGGCGCTGATGGCGTCCACGTTTGCCTTTGTTGCTTTGTTGAGCTATGGCAATCCGTATGTGATGAGCCTGATTGTCGACCAGGTTAGCGCTCAGCCCGTTGAGGCGGATCAAGTGTTTACTGTGTTTGGGCCTTATATTACGGCTCTAATTTTGATTAACGTATTTGGCCAAGCTGCCAGCAAATTGCAGGATTACACCATGTACAAGCTGGAAATTGCCGCCTCGTACGATTTAGCAACCATGAGCTTTGACGCCCTGTGCAATCAGAGCATGTCGTTTCATTCGAATCGATTTGGCGGAACGCTCGTCAGTCAAACCACGAAGTTTATGAGCGCATACCAGCAGCTAATCGAAACCATCATGTTCCCTTTCCTGCCGGTAATCTGTTCGGTGATATTCACCTGCGGAATTCTTCTTCCGCGCGTTCCTCTGTACGTCGCCATTCTGATGGTGCTGCTGGCTGTTTATGCAAGCATTTCCTACTACTTATATAAGCGCATTCTTTCTCTGAATGAAAAAGCCGCTAGTGCGCAGAACCAGCTTTCGGGCGAGCTGTCGGATTCGGTGGCGAATATTCTGGCGGTAAAAACGTATGGCCGCGAAGACTATGAGCGTGGATTGTTCGATAACGCGAACAGGGAAGTGGTGGCACGCGATTCGAAACGCATGTGGGCATCGCTTACGCGTGGCATCATTACGGCCTGTATTACGGTGGTAATCATGTCAGTGGTGACCGTCTTTATTGCAGGGGGCAATGCATGGTATGGCATTACTCCGGGCACGTTGGTTGTTATGTTCACCTATACCTACACCGTTACCAACCAGTTCAATTTCATCAACAACGGTCTCCAGCGCTTCAATCGCGCATTTGGCGATGCAAGCGGCATGACTGCCATTCTCGATGAACCTCGTTTGGTGGCAGACAAACCTGGTGCGCCTGATTTGAAGGTGAGCCGTGGCGCTATCGATTTTCAAGATATCGACTTCTTCTATACCGACGGCAATGTGAAGACACAGGTGTTCGATAAGTTTGAGCTTCATATTCCCGCAGGCCAGCGTGTTGGCTTGGTTGGCATGAGTGGGGCAGGAAAAACAACGCTCACAAAGCTTTTGCTTCGTCTTTCTGACATTCAGGAAGGGCAGATTCTTATTGACGGGCAGAACATCGCCGATACCACCCAGCAATCACTGCGCCGTCAAATTGCCTATGTGCCGCAAGAGGCCCTGCTGTTCCATCGTTCCATTGCCGAGAATATCTCGTATGGCAAACCCGATGCCAGCATGGAGCAAATTCGAAGAGCTGCTAAGCAGGCTAATGCTCTTGAGTTTATCGAGAAGCTTCCTCAGGGGTTCGACACCATCACGGGAGAACGTGGCGTCAAGCTTTCCGGCGGCCAGCGTCAACGTATCGCTATTGCGCGTGCGCTCTTGGCCGACTGCCCGGTGCTGGTGCTTGATGAAGCAACAAGTGCGCTCGATTCTGAAAGCGAAAAGCTGGTGCAAGATGCTTTGGCTACTCTTATGGAAGGTCGTACGTGCATTGTGGTTGCGCATCGCCTATCCACGGTGGCAAGTCTGGACAGGATCGTGGTGCTTGATGGCGGCAAAATCGTCGAAGATGGCCCCCATGATGAATTGGTTTCCCGGGGTGGGGAATATGCCCATCTGTGGAGCCGTCAAACGGGAGCTTATCTGGAATAATGCCTCTATGGTTACAAGATGGAGATTGTCCCGTAGCAAAGTAATAAATGATATACTAGTTGAGTTTTATTGTGTCCAAAGTGGAAAGAACAACCTTATATGGATCTCGCAAAGCAAGCACAGATTATCGGCAACATCCATGACACGCTTAGCCAGTATGTAGGCCAAAAGCTTCGCGTTCGCGCAAACATGGGACGTTCGAAAATCGTTGAGAGCGAAGGCGTGCTCATGCAGGTGCATCCGCAGCTGTTTATCATGGAAGTAAAGCGCAAGCGCGGTGCTTCTGCTCGTCAGTCCTACCAGTATGTAGATGTTCTTACTGGCATGGTCGAGCTCAGCCAGGATGGCCAGCCTCTGTTCGGCAGCTTTATTGAGGAAGAAGCTACCGAAGAGCCTGTAGTAGTTGAGGCAGACGCCGAAGAATAAGCCTCGAAAACCAAGCAAGAATGCAAAGCCCGCTCAGTTATCTGAACGGGCTTTGCTGTTTTATGGCACTGCTTTCAGCTGCTTGTTGTATCTAGCATTGCCGAATTGCATTTGGCCCTCAGCTCGTTGGGTGCGAGGTTGGGTCAATGAACTAAGTGGTTCGCATGCAAGGGGCACAGATGGCATTGGAGCCGTGATCGAGTTTTGCGGTGTGCGGCTCTGCAGTTTGCTCCGCATTGCCCCTGAAGCGGCAATACTGCTTCTGGAAATTAAAAAGCCGCAGAGCTGATACGCTTTGCGGCTTGATGTTTTGCTGGTGGAGATGATGGGGATCGAACCCACGACCTCAACATTGCGAACGTTGCGCTCTCCCAACTGAGCTACATCCCCAGCGGATATTGATTTAACAGCAGACAACGGGCGATGTCAAGTTGGCGTTTTCGGGGTCGTCGTAATGGTAGAAATTATGCGCAAAGCCGAACAGGAATTCGATGAAATCGTTGGTTGCGGGATTGAACCGCTTGCCTGCAAGTCTCAACACGCCAATAGGGTGGATTGCCTGGGCTTCTGGCTCTTCGAGTGGGATGAGCTTCAAATTGCGAAATGGGTACAACCCGGAAGAGTCAAGCGCTAGGCCTACCACCGGAGCGCGTGAAACGATACCGCCTAGAATAACCTCATCGTCGGAATCTCGGTTTAGGTTCATCTTGGCAAGATCGAGTCCATGGCTTTCTAAGAATTCGCTTACTTCGGTACCGACGATGATGTCTTCTCGATAGGTGTAGACCGGCATATCGGCAAGCTCGCTAACACTGATGCTGCTACGGGAGGCAAACGGGTGGCCTTCATGGACAATGACGACCAGCCTCTGGCGGAAGAGCGGCGTGAACGCGAAGCCGTCGGCTTTGACCTCCGAAGTGATAGCAAGATCGTTTTCGCCGGTGTGAAGGTAGTCGAGCAATTCTTTTGTGGAACCTTGATCGATCTTCAATTCAACAAGATTGCCGTGGGTGCGACGATAAGCCAATACCGCTTCGGGGAGGAAAGCCGAACGGACCGAATGGATTGCTCCAAGACGCACAGTTCCAGAAAGGCGCCCCTTACGTTTTTCGAGTTCGCCGATTCCGTCCTCTAGAGCATTAAGCGATCGCTCGACGTACTGAGCGAACAGCGCGCCATCATCGGTAAGCTTGACCGTCCGCCCGTTTTTCTCGAAGAGCTTCACGTCAAGTTCGTCTTCCAAGGCTGCAATTGAGTGGGAGAGCGTTGGTTGTGAGATAAACAGGTTATGGGCCGCTTTGGTGTAGTGCTGCACCTGCGCCAACTCCCTGAAATACTGCAGATGGGAAAGGTTCATCGGAATACCTCAGCTCAATTATTCGAATCTTGCATGATAAATAGTCTAAACCATGCAAAACCATACCTGCAATAACCCTGAATTGGGCTTAAATCAATTGAGGGTTGCGCCTTGGATTCCTATAGTTCTTTACGCATTAACGGTTGGGCCCTCAAATGGGCATGCATAGAACAGCAAGGATAGCATGATGGAAATATTCGAAACAGCAGCTGCTCAGATGGCGCTTCTTTTTGCGATGATTGCAGTTGGTTTCGGCTGTCGCAAGAAGGGCGTAATGAACGACGAGTTTGACGCCAAGCTTTCCTTCCTGGTTCTGAACGTTACCATGCCTTGCATGATCGTGGCTGCAGTGCTCAACAGCACCTCGTTCCCCAGTCTTGATATGGTCTTGGAGATTATTGAATGGGGTTCCATCACCTATTTATTTGTAACGCTGATTGCGATTGTGATCGGGCATTTTGTTTCTTCCGACGATCGCACGCGTGGCACGCTTGAGTATCTGATGGTGTTCAGCAACGTATCGGTAATTGGCTTTCCTTTGCTGAATGTTATTTTCGGCCCCGAAGCGGTGGTGTATGGCGCCATCTTCAACATTCCCTCTACTCTTGCCACGTGGACCATCGGTGTAATGCTGCTTGCCAACAAGAAGGATGGGGAAGTAGTTTCGCTCAAGGCACGCTTGAAGAAGTTGGGCATTTCCCTGATAAGCCCTTGCATGATTTCCTGCTTGGTTTCGGTTGTGCTGGTGCTTTGCAATATTACGGATTCTGGTGTTCCGGCGCATACCCTTACTACTATCGGGCAGTTCACGCTTCCGGGTGCAATGTTCGTTCTGGGCTCCGCTATTGCCAAAAGCCCTATTCTCGAGGCGTTTAAGAACTGGCGTGCGCTAATTGCAAGTGTTGCGCGTTTGGTGGTCATGCCGCTTGCTTGCTATTTCGTGTTCGGTTTCTTCCTTGACGACCAGCTTCTGCTTGGGACCATCGTGCTCATTACGGCTATGCCTGCGGCATCAAGCGGCACCATGATGTGCATTGACGCTGATGGTGATGTTGAGAGCATGAGTCAAGGCACCTTCCTTACCACCATTATGTCGATGGGAACCATTCCCACTATGGCGATGATATTGGCATAGTTGAGCCTCTTTCAAATAGCCCTCTTTTCCTCAATTTGGCTGGATAGGTAACTGTCCAGCCATCTTTGTTTTCATTTGCTAAAATCTAAACGTTTGAACATCGATCAGGAGGATTCATGAAAGCACTCATTCCTGCTGCTGGCTTGGGCAGCCGCTTTCTGCCCGCAACGAAGGCTCAACCCAAGGAAATGCTTCTTGTGGTAGACCGTCCGGTTATCCAATACGTTGTTGAAGAGGGTTTGGCTTCCGCAGCCGACGAGGTAATCATCATCAACAGTCATGACAAGAAGTCTATTGAAGAGCACTTCACACCCAATCCTGCCCTCGAGGCGGAGCTTCGCAGCCGTGGCAAGGACAAGTACGCAGACAAGGTGGCTCATGCGGGCAATCTGAACGTAAGTTACGTCTACCAGGACGAGCCCTTGGGCTTGGGCCATGCGGTTCACTGCGCAGCTGATCGTATTGAGGGTGAGCCTTTCTTCGTGCTTTTGGGCGATGTACTTGTTCCCGACAATCAGATGCTCATTAAGATGAAGGAAGTCTCTGACGCCCACAACGGCGCAAGTGTTATTGCTGTTCTTCCTGTTGCCAAGGAAGAGGTCGATCGTTTTGGCGTTATTGCGGGAGAGGCATTGAGCGATGACGTGTGGAAAGTATCTTCTCTCGTCGAAAAGCCAGCAGTTGAGGAAGCTCCCTCCAATTTGGCTGTGTTTGGCCGCTATCTTCTTTCGCCGCGTGTTATGGAGCTGCTGGCAGAAGTCAAGCCTGGTGCTGGTGGAGAGATCCAGCTTACCGATGCGCTTGATGCAGTGCTCAAAGAAGAAGAGATGTATGCATTGGTAATTGACCCGGAAGATGGCTACGACACGGGTACCATCGAAAGTTGGCTTGATACCAACAATCGTCTGTACAAAAAGCTGCACGGATAAACCCAGTAGATGCATTTGCTGAGAGGCCGCCTTCGGGCGGCCTTTCTGTTTTAGAAGGAATAGCAATAGAGACCAAAAGTGCGCCTCGGGTTTATTTGATCTATAGGGCCGTGTTCCGTGCAACGCAGCATCTTAGGTATCCCATCCACAGTGCTGGCCCTATGTCGCCATGGTAGCGTTTCTGGCCTGGTTCGATGCTGCTTCACGGTGTTGACTTGCTGGTCTGGCCCGATGTCGCTCAACGGTGCATTATTACTGGGTTTTTCCTGATGCTGTGTGTGTCGCAACCGAGCAATCGCACCCATAGCACCGTTTAGAAGCTGTTCCGAGAAGCCAAAAACAAAAATCTCGCTCTTTTTGCAACTTTTTTGCGATTGCGGATTGTTGCAAGCCTCCTCAATCGCTGATTGAGGTGCGAAAGCGCAGATAATCTGCTGTTTGGCGACCTTATTTCGCTTTGCGGTGACGGAAGAGAGTCCCTAATCGAAAAAAAGTTGCAGAGGAGGCGAGTTTTTTGTTGTTGCGACAAGCGGATCTACCACAATAGGCTGTTCTGTTGTAGCGAGTTGGTCCCCGCAACGGGGCAGACCCCGCAAAAAATATGCAGGCCCTAGTAACGACGTTAAGCAAATCCTTAATTGCCTAGCTATACAAATAGTTTGGAGACGGGTGGAATAATAAGCGGGCGAAGTAATAAAAAGCCCCAGAAAAGAGGAGGGGCCTGCGAGAGGGGATCTCGTCAGGCCCACAAGGAGGGAGTTTCGGTGCCTATTATTTGGGGATCTAGCACCGACTGCTTTTTGGGGAAAAGCAGTTGCAAATTGGGAGGGGACCACATTTGCTGGTTAGAATAATAGGATCTCTCACCTAAATTGCCAACCCTTTGTGAATGATTTCCACGGTGAACGTACAAAAAAGGCACCTTGAACGGGTTCAAACGCTATTTTCTCCTCATTTTGTTCATTTTATTGAATAAAGAGGAGGAATTATTGAAATGAAATAGGCGAATCGCAGAAGTGGATGCATATGGTTTCATACAAATACAGAAATCTGTGTGTCTGCGGAATCATTGAGGGGCAAACGCGTTAGTGGGTACTTGGTTGGTCACGGCGCTTGTCATAACCCTATATAATGAGTTGAATACTTTACCACGGTTGCAATGAAAGGGATGCTATGCCTGATATTCAAATGCGTTTCAACAAGGATATGCTTGTCCTTTCTACCCCGCTTGATTACCAACTTGCTTCTCAGGGCTTCGATCCCTCCGATCGCGAATATGTGGTTTTGTGTGAGCCCGAACTCATTGAAGAGGCTTTTAAGCTCGAAAAATCTATTGATGTGCCCTGTTTCGTTACTCCAACAGAGGGAATCACTGAAGCTCGTCTCGCATATGCTCGTTTCGAGGGGCGCTCTGAAGAGATGGCGCGTATTGCCTATGAAGCTTCGGCTCAGTTTTCCCCGCAGCATCTTATTGCGGCAATCGGTCCTACCGGCTTGCCACTCGACTCAACTTCTGCTGTTTCGCTTAAGCAGTCGAAGAAGCAGTATCACGATGCCGTTCTAGCGTTGATAGAGCATCCTTTTGATGCTCTATATTTCACGGGATTCAAGAGCCTCGATGATGCTCGGTGTGCGCTTATGGGCGCTCGAGCGGTATACGATGGTCCTTTGCTGATCAGCCTGGTGCCAAATGGGGAAGGCATGTTTCCTGGTGGGCGTACGCTGTCTGAGGGCGTTGCCTTGTGCGATGAGTATGGTGCTGACGTTATCGGTGTGGTTTCTGATGCTCCTGCGCGTATTTTGGTTGGCTTCGCCAAAGAAATGGCTTCGGTTACCGACAAGCCTCTGCTCGTTGACGTTTCGGTCCGCCGCAAAGATAGGCGCCAGTTTGAGCCCACTGATGAAAATCCGTACCCCACTGCCGATGCAATAGTGGAGCTTGCGGTGCGCCTTCGTGCCCAGGGGGTTCAATTCCTTCGAGCATCGGGTGCTGCTACCCCAGCTTACACGGGTGCCTTGCTTGCAACGGTTGGTGGCAGCGATGTTGTGGTGCCGCAGTAGCGTCTCCGCGTCTGCGTAACTGCTATAGAAAGAGGAAAGCGTGGCACGAGAAAAAAGCCCCGACTATGGCGTGCTTCAGGAGTTTATCGACAGACTCTTTGACGGTCGCGAAGATTATATGAGGCTGGAAGTAGTGTTGGAGGGTGAGGCGTACGGGCTTAATGGCGAGCTCATGGAGGTTCTTAACCTTCTGCCTCCTGGTCTGTATACCCGAGATCGTCTTTGCAGCCAGATCAATTCGTCGCTCTCTTCTCACGGATGGGGTTACGTGTACGGCGCGGTTCATTAGGCATTCGCCCCGAGGTTGATCTGTGAGCAAAGGTTGGCCTCGGGGTTTCGCGTTTCTGGAAGAAGCGGGGTTTTCGGAGCAAATGCTGGCGAAGGCAGCGAATTTTGGCATAGAAAAACCGACCCCGCTAATTGGATGAACCCACCTAGCTAGGTGGGTGCCCGCAGCTTGGTTCCTGGCTTTCGCATCAACAGATACGAATCTCCATTCCGCACGCAATCTGAGGCTCCCAATTAAATGTCATCGGTCCATCGCAGACACGGGATCGGCTAACTTCAGTATAGGTATATCGTGCAAAAGAAAAAGTCTTGACACACAACGTGTTGCAATGTTTAGAAGCCCGCAATGGCCACCAAAATCAGAGGAATGTTCAGTGACAAGGAATGTAGTTATATTCAGCTCCCACGATCAGGCTCTTTCATATAGAAAGCAGCTCGCCGCCAAGGGTTCTGGCGCTTGTTTCGGCGTTACCGCAACCACATTCGCCGCATGGCTTGCTGATGCTTGGGAATTGTATGGTGATGGTCGCGGGCTGATCTCTTCGCTTGATCGTTCTTTCGCCGTTCGCTTTCTGCTTGAGCATTCTTCCGGAGCTGGGTCTCTCGAGCTTACGGACGGTGGCATTGCTCTTGTGTGCCGTTTCTTTTCCGAGGCAATTGGTCTTGATGCTCTTGAAGCTGCCGTTGACAGTCCTCCGGCTTCGCTTTCGGCTCAAGAGCGTGAAATCCTTGGCTTGGTGGAGCCGTATCGTGCCGTCCTTTTGCAGCGCGGCTTCGTTGAAGAGGGTGATGCCCTCAATGCGCTCTTGGGCGTAAAGTGGGACATTTCCTTTACGCTGGCTGAAGGGGTGGAATTGCCCCCATGCTTTGCCCAGTTCGCCGAAAAGGCGGGAATACCTTGCTCCATTCTTGGCGGCGGGACTGAATGCATTACCGGTTTGCCAGAAGGCGTGCTGCCCCAGTTCCTTTTCGCTTCAGGCCCCTCTGCGGAAAATGCACTTATATCCAGCTATGTGCGCCAGGCCTGCGAAGCTCTGTCCTCCAAGGGAAGGGCGGGGAGTGTTTTGGTGGTTACCTCGCGCCCCCATTCCGTGTATGCAACGCTGTCCGAATCGCTTTCCGTCCGCGGATGCGAATGCGTGCTTCAAGCTCGAAAGCCTTTTGTAGAGACGCATTTTGGTCGCGCCTACATGGCAATCCGCGAGTTCATTCTTGATGATCGTCATGATCCGCGAGCCTTGATGGATTTTGCGTCATCTCCTTTTTCTGGCATTTCCGTTCAGGCTGCTGCCAAAATCGACGCTTCGGTTCGTGGAGATAGAGCCCTTTCCTTTGAAGAGCTTCAGGCCATGATGCATTTGGTCACCGAAACTTATGATCTGTTTGAGGAATTGGTTTCCGATGCCGATGCATCGCTTTTGCTTGATAGGTTTATCGATCTGTCCGAAGAACTGCGTGGGCTTGATGCTGCTTCTGTTTTCGAGCAGCAGATTGCCATTATGGCATTGCGTGGTGTGTACGAGGCTGCCCGTCGTTGGGGGGTGGGGCCCGGGGCGTTCACGTTTGCACTGTCTTCGCTTTCTGTCGACGTTTCACGTACGTGTGGGTCTGGCTCCAATAGGGTTGTGGTGCTAGATGCATTGCAAGCCTCTTCGCTTTCCGCGCAGAGTCGCTTTGACGTTGTTGTTCATTGCGATTTGGACGCACGTTACGTTTCTGCTAGCGAATCGCATAATGCGTTGGTTACGCTTGAAGACAAGCTTGGCATTCAGGTGCCTCGTCATGCTCTGCAGGATGCGCGTCTCGCTTTTGAGCGCGTGAAGAGGTGCGCAATAAAGTACTTTGCGTGCGAGCGCGTTCTGAATGCTGGTGGCGACGAAGATGTATATCCTTCTTTTGTGCTCGATGAGTTCTGCGAATGCTTGCGAGAAGGAGACGAAGAGCTTGATGGTTTTGGAGTGCCTCGGCACTTGCATGATTTTGTCGCCACACGCGATGAGGGTGGTTCGCGTGACACCTATGCGGCAAATTATCAGGCAGGCGGGGAAAACCCCGACTCTATTGTGATACCTGGTTTTGCGCCAGGCATCGTTGGCGAATCCTCCAAGCCGCTCCTTTCCTTGTTCCGAGCTCCTGATAATCCAGGCATCATTGTGCTTTCTCCTTCTGCAATAGAAGAGTATGTGAATTGCCCATATCGTTGGTATACGGCAAGGCGCTTGCGCCCCGAAGCTCCTGATGAATTGTTCGGGCCTTTGGAGCAGGGTGTTTTCGTGCATGCTGTTTGGGAATCGTTCTACCGTTGCTTGGAGCAGGAAATTTCCTCTAAGCGCGTTACTCTCGGAAATCTGGATCAGGCTCAGCTCTGCTTGAGCCGCGTATTCGATGCGGAGCTTGCTAAGCAAGCGCAGGTTGAAGGCGTGCGCTACCTTCCTCTTTCGTTTACGGAACGTGCTCAGGCAAATCGCTTGAAGCAGACGTTGGTTGACAATCTAAATGTTCAGGCTCGCATGTTGCCCCGCTTTACGCCTCAGCAGTTCGAGCTGTCCATCGAGCCTGGTCAAGGCATCGATTATGCGGGTGCGCGCCTTATGGGTCGCGTTGACAGGGTTGATATCGATGCCGAGCACGGTCATTACGTGGTGATTGACTACAAGGGTGGCATTGCGGGGCATGATGCGGGGTTTGACCCCGATGAACAGGAAGACTTCCGCATTCCATCCAAGATCCAGGCGCTTATTTATGCGCAGGCGCTGCGTCGTGTTGTTGAATCCGCGCGTCCTGTCGGGGCTCTCTATTTAAGCTATAGGGCCAAAGAGCCAGCTAGATCACTTGCTGGCTCATTCGATTCGTCCATGCTTGATGTTACGGGGTTTGCGCGAAGCGCTGCCGGCGTAAATATGAATTTCGAATCGTATTTGGATATGGTTGAACTGGAAGTGGGCAAGCGCGTTGCCGATCTTTTGGAGGGCAATATTGCCCCCAATCCTCTCTGCGAATCTTCATGTACGTATTGCCCGGTCCGTTACTGCGAAAAGAGGCTCTCGTGAATCTTGATACCTGCACCCCTGGCCAGCGCCAGATCATCACGACCCTGAATAAGCCGCTTATGGTTTCTGCCGGTGCGGGCAGCGGCAAAACCTTTACGCTTACCCAGCGCATTGCCTATGCGCTTTCGGAGGACACACCTGATGCTCGACCCGTGCAGAGCATCAGCCAGATCATGGCTATTACGTTTACCAAGAAGGCTGCAGCGGAATTGAAGTCGCGCATTAAGCGCCAGCTTGCGGGCATGGGCTTGGTCGAAGAGGCGCTGAAGGTCGATGATGCGTGGATTTCCACCATCCACGGCATGTGCTCTCGAGTACTTCGTGAACATGCTCTTGAGTTGGGTATAGACCCTGCATTTTCGGTGATCTCTGAAACGGAATCCAAGCGTTATTACGAAGAGGCGTTTGATTCCGTAATTAAGCGAATCCAGGAAAGCGACGATGCAGCGCTGAAGAGCTTCGTTGGCTCTCTCGATGTTTATTCCCAAGGTCCTGCTTCACCGAGTATCGAAACGTGGGTTCGCAAGATCACCTCGCGTGCCCTCGCTTTGCCAGAGGGGTTTGATGCTGTTGTGGTTCCCGAAGTGGAGGGGGATCCTTCAGCGCTTATGCGTCAAATGGTTGAGTTGGGGGAGACGTTCATCTCCTGCCTTGAGGGATTGCCCAAGCCGGGGAAGACCGACGCCAAGAATCACGAAGCGGCAACAAAAGCCTTGGAGGCGGCAAACGAATATCTCCTGGAGTACGGCGGCTGTACCTCGTTTGAGGATCCAAGCTTCGAAGCGGCTCGCTTTGTTGAGGCCTTTTTCTCGTTCCCTAAAACCAGCCCCAAATACCATGTGAAGGAAAGCGATCCTACGTTTTTCGCCGAGTACCGTGATGCCTACGCATCTGCCGCGGGGCAGGTTGAAGCGGCGTTTTCAGCACGCGATGTCCAAGTTTTGCTGCGCATAGCTCGTGCTGTTGATGAAGAATACCAATGCTTGAAGGGCGCTGCCGGCATCGACAACGTTGACCTGCTCCGTATGGCATTTCATGCGTTGACCGATCACCCTGAAATTGCCGATGCTTATCGAAGCCAGTTCAAGATCATCATGATCGATGAGTTCCAGGACACCGACGAGCTTCAGGTCGCTCTGGTTCGAGCGCTTGCGCAGCCGGGCCTTTCCAACGTATGCACGGTTGGTGATGCCCAGCAGAGCATCTACCGTTTCCGTGGCGCCGATGTGAATGTCTTTTTCGGTTATCGCGAAAGCCTTGAAGCGGAATGCCCTGAGGCTCAGTTTGTGAGCCTTCCCGACAATTTCAGAAGTCATGCCGACGTGCTTTCCTTTGTGGACAAGGTTTTTTCGCAGCCGCAGGTATTCGGTGATCGATTTCTTTCGTTGGCGCCTAAGGGGGCGGTGAATAATCAAGGCGATCCGCTCTTCGAGATGCGCCCCCGTGTTTCCATGTCTCTATTCGATTGCAAGGTGGGGGGTCCTGGCCTAGGGGCTGGGCGTCTCGCGTGTGCTCGTCGCATTGCCAAGCATTTTGCTAGCTTGCGCGATGACGCAAGCAATCCAGCATCGCCTTCTGACATGGTTTTGCTTTTGGGAAATATGTCGAATGTCGATATCTATGCTCAAGCTTTGCGCGATGCCGGCTTCGAGTGCCTGGTCGCTGGAGGCTCTACCTTCTCGGATTCCCCGGAAGTTCAATTGGTTGCCTCGATGGTGCGCCTGTTCTCGAGTTGCGCCGATAATGAGGCGCTCTATGCGGTGCTCACTTCTCCCTTGTTCGCTTTAGGTGATGACGCCCTGCTATATTTGGCTACAGGCACCAGCCGTCAGGGTCGTAGGTTTCGTAGGGCTCTATCCGACGGATTTGCGGCCTGGAAGGATGAAAAGGGCCTTACGGGCCTTGCCCCTGAGCAGGAGGGCCAAATAGACTTCGCTCATATCTGCCTCGACGCGGCATTCGATTCGGTCCGTCGCTTCGGCATGGCAGCGGGGGTCCGTACCTTGCTGCGTTCGAGCGGTTGGCTCATTCGCTTGGAAGGCGAGCAGGCTCAGGGCCAGGCTATCGTGGGCAATCTCGGCAAGGCGCTGCGAATGCTGGAAGACGTTGGAAAATTGGGATTGGGCCTTGCTCGTACGGCAGATCGCTTCGAGAGCGACTTGGCAACGTTGAAACTTACCCCTGGAACGCTATCTGCTAGCAGCTCGAATTTTGTGCGCATAATGACGGTTCATGCAAGCAAGGGCCTTGAGTTTCCTCATGTTGCCTTGGCTGATCTGCGTCTTTCGGGAAAGGCTGAAAGTTTAGTTGCCGAAAACATCGCGGCATCAACCTATGTCGCGCTCGATTCGCCTGTTCTGCGCTCCGTTCGCAAAACCATTCAGGGCCTTCATGAGTTTATTGAACAGGGCGATGAGCCGGGTACCGATATCATGCAGGCATCGACCTATCAGGATTTGATGCTTTCTTTGAAGGGGTATGTTGCCACACAAGAGCTGTCCGAGGCTCGTCGCTTGCTGTACGTTGCCTTGACTCGTGCTAGCAAGTCGCTGTTCATCGGTGTGGCGCATTCGGGCAATAAAAACTTTTCATATGAAGGCAAGGGTATCCTTGACGATTTGCACGAGGCGCTTCAGTGGGAAGCTTCGGCGAACGCCCCGATGCAGAAGCTCGACTACGGTGGAAGCGCGCCGATGGATTTTGAGCTCACGGTGCTCGATACCCCTGCCGAGCAGCTAGAACGTGTTGCAGAAGAGGAAAAACCCTTTACCATCCCAGCGGCCCCCTTGCCCCCTGCGCCCTATTGCCAGCCTTATCACGCTTCTCGTGAAGAGGTGTTTTCATACTCTTCAATCGGTGATGCTGTCCATCAGACCCCAGAGCCCGAGGAAGAAGCGGAGTCGTCCTTGTTCGATGTCGATCGGGACTTCTTCGAGGAAAACGCCACTGCGCTGGGTACGGCATTTCATCGTTTGGCACAGCGCGCTATTGCACAATTTGACGGGTCTGCGCTCAAGCGCCCCGCGAATGAAGCCGTTGTTGCTCAGGTTCGCGCTCAGGGACTAACCCCCTCGCAAGAGGTGCGGCTGAGTGCGGCGCTCGATAGATGGTTTGCAAGCGATGTCGCTCGCGCTTTGGTGGCTAAGGGCGCTCCTCAGGCCGAAGTGCCGTTCATGGTTTGTCTGGGCGTGGCTTCGAATGCGGTGTATCTGGAAGGCGAAATCGATGCGGTTTCGTTTGGTGGGGACGGTTCTGCGTTCTTGGTTGATTACAAGACGGGGGGCTCGCCCGATGAATCCGCTGCGCGGGTGTTTGGCAAGCATCTCCTTCAGGCTCAATGCTATGCGTTTGCGCTTATGGCTCAGGGGAGCCCACGCGTGACGGCAACGTTTGTACGTGTGGAGCAGGAAAGTATCGTAGATACGTCTCAGCCGCAAACGGTGGAATATTCCTTCACGGAAGAGGACAGGGAAGTGCTGGAGCAGGCTGTTCTTTCCGCCTATGCGCAAAGTCTTTCTGCGTGATCGGTATGGGGTTTGGCGCGCTGGGCATGGTTCTGTTGGCGCCCGTGTTAAGGTCAACTCATGGATACACTCTTCACAGACATAGAAAACAGCAAGCGCGCGGCAAATGCCCCCTTGGCAGTGCGTATGCGTCCGCAAACGCTCGACGATCTTATCGGCCAAGAGGATGCGCTAGGGGAAGGAACATGGCTGCGTAGCGCTATCGAAGCCGACACACTTTCTTCCGTTATCCTGTACGGTCCTGCGGGAACAGGGAAAACGTCCATTGCTCATGTTATTGCTGAGACCACCCATGCCCATTTTGTTGAGGTCTCGGCTATCGGTGGCACGGTCGCCGATTTACGCCGCGAGATTTCAGATGCTGACAAGCGCCTGATAAACCGGGGCATTCGCACCATTTTATTCGTCGATGAGATCCATCGCTTCAATCGCGCACAGCAAGATGCTTTGCTTCATGCGGTTGAAGATGGCGTGGTGGTTTTGATTGGGGCTACCACGGAAAATCCCTTTTTTGAAGTGAATTCGGCATTGATATCCCGATCGCGTATCGTTGAGCTCCATAGGCTCAGCGACGACGCCCTTTCGTCGATTTTGGATCATGCCCTGGAAAGCAGCCGAGGCTTGAAGGGCGATTACTCGCTCGACGAAGATGCTCGTAAGGCGTTGCTGCTTTTGGCGGGTGGCGATGCGCGCAGTTGCTTGAATACCTTATCGCTTGCCTCCGACTTGGCCCGCGCCCAAAAGGCAGAGACCATCACCGAGGAAATGGTGCGTACGGCGGTTCCCCATCGCACTCTTCCTTACGACAAGAAGCAGGATATGCACTATGACGTGATATCGGCGTTCATCAAGTCGATGCGCGGATCAGACCCCGATGCAGCCTTGTACTGGCTTGCTCGGATGATCGACGGCGGGGAAGACCCTAAGTTCATTGCGCGCCGTATCTTTATTTCGGCATCTGAGGACATTGGCAACGCCGATCCGCAAGCGCTCTTGGTCGCCGAGGCATGTTTTAAGGCTGTTGAGGTTATTGGCATGCCCGAATGCCGTATCAATCTGGCTCAGGCGGCAGTGTACATGGCTTTGGCTCCAAAATCTTGTTCCGCGTATGCTGGCATCGGCAAAGCGTTGGACGAAGTGCGTAACGGCCCGCTTCGCCCCGTGCCTGATTACCTGCGCGACCGCCATCGTCCAGGGTCCGAAGAATACGGCGAGTACCTGTACCCCCATAGTTATGCTGAGGGCTATGTTAAGCAGCGGTATCTCCCCGAAGGCTTGGAGCGTGGGGCGTTTTTCACGCCTGGGGAACGAGGTTGGGAGAGGTATCGCGTTGACGCCCCTCTATCCGATAGAATGTAATCTGCACATGCGAATTTTAGGTTCCTGACCAGAGGAGGAAAGATGGAAGTCTTCGAATCGCTGATTCCTGTGGGAATCGTGCTGCTGTGCATCGCCGGCGTTGTTGCGCTGGGTGCCATGGCGTACCTTTTCATCACCCTTACGAAATCCATGAAGGAAACGTTTGAAAAAGTTGATCCTTTGGTTGTGGAGGCTAAGGAGGCGCTCGACACGGCAAAGCCCGCTCTTGAGCGCATCGATCCGTTGATGGAGCGCATTACCCTTACCGTTGATGCCGCAAATTTAGAGATCATGCGGGTAGATCAGATCTTGGAAGACGTGAACACCATCACGGGTAATGTTTCCAAGGCAACCGAATCCCTCGACAACATCACATCGCTCCCTTTGGACGCGCTCTCCAACGTGACCAGCCGTCTTCGCAGCCGCATCGCTCCGCTGGGCGCTAAGGCAGAAGACTCTCGCGTTGGTGCTGTTGCGCAGGTGGTCGACCAGAAGCTCGACAGCGTTGAGGCGTGCGTTTCCGGCGCTCAGGCTCGTGCCGATGTAAAGCGCGCCGAGGCAGCTGAAGCCGTTGCCGCTCGCGAAGAGGCGCAGGCTCAGACAAACGAGATGTCCTCCAGCCTGAAGGACGCTTTCTCTGTTCAAATCTCTCGCGATTCCGAATCCGCTCAAAACTAATAGGAGTGCTTAACCAGTTATGACTAATGGCGATACTCATCTCACGGATAGCGAGTTTCGCAAAGAAGAATTGAAAACGGTAAAATCACGCCGCCGCTTGTACACGAGCACCTTCATTATCGTGTTGTTTGCTCTTTTGTATTTGCTTGGGCAGGCGCTCAACATTTTGGCCACTCCCGTGGCCATTGTTGTGTGGACGACCATCATCGTTTTCTGTTTGAGGGGCCCCGTTAACTATCTGGAAAGTAAAGGCATTGGCCGCCTGTGGGGAACATGCGTGGCTTATATCCTTATGGGCGTGGTGGTAACGGCTCTCAGCTGGATGCTCTTTTCGCCTATGTCCGGCGTGGGCGAACAGTTCACTGCGTTGCTTCAAACCTTTGCTGACCAGATTTCTCAGGTGCGCAATGTCTGGAATGACGTCTATTCGCAGTACGCCTACATCCTGCAAGACGAGCGCATCTCCAATTGGATGAATGATGCTTTCTCGTCGGTGGGAACCTGGTTTTCTGGCATGGCCTCCGCCAGTGCGGAGGGCATGGTTTCGGTAGGTTCCGGTGTTGCCATTTCTGCCATGGTTATTGGCTTTTCCCTGGTGGTGGCATTTTGGGTTCTCATGGAGCTGCCCGCATTGGGCGCTGAAATCAAGCGCGTGTTCGGCCCTCGCTTCCAGGAGGATCTAGACATAATCTATCTCACGGGTACCCGCGTTATGGGTGGCTATATCAAGGGCACGTTGGTCCAATGCTTGCTTATCGGCGTTTGCTGCGGTATTGGTTTTGCCGTTATGGGCATCCCCAGCGCAGCGGCTTTGGGTGTTATTACTGGTCTGCTGAATATCATTCCCGTTGTGGGCCCGTGGTTGGGCGGCGGTATGGCGGCAATCGTGGGTGTTTTCTCGAGTCCGCTTATTGCCGTTATCGCTTTGGTCTACACCATCGCTGTGCAGCAATTCATCTACACCTTCATTTCGCCGAAGATCATGGGCAACTCGGTGGATATTCATCCCGCGTTGGTCATTATGGCCTTGATGGTGGGCTCCGCTTTAGGCTTCGCCGTTGGCGGATTTGTTGGAAACATTGTGGGCATGCTTGCTTCAATTCCTGCGGTTGCTGCCATTAAATCGCTTTTCGTGTACTACTTCGAGAAGCGTACGGGTCGCGTTATCGTTTCGCCTGATGGCGTTATCTTCAAGGGGGAGCCTTCGGGCGAAGAGGCGAATCCTGTTGCCGATGCTACTGGTGAGTTTTCTGCGACTCAGGTTACTTCGCGCGGGGCAAAGCACGGAAAATGATAGAATCTGCATTTGGCAAATTACTAAACGATGAATACTTCGAAGAGGAACAATATCGTATGAACTATATGACTACCGCCGAAATTCGCGAGAAGTACCTGGCGTTCTTCGAGGAAAAGGGCTGCAAGCGCATGCCTTCTTCTTCCCTGATCCCCGATGATCCATCGCTGCTGCTTACCAGCGCTGGCATGGTTCAGTTCAAGCCCTACTTCCTTCATCAGAAGGAGCTTGATAGCCAGTACATTGGCACCACCACCGTTCAGAAGTGCGTACGCACCAACGACATCGACAATATCGGCGATGCTCGCCACCTAAGCTTCTTTGAGATGCTGGGCAACTTTAGCTTTGGCAAGTACTTCAAAAACGAAATGTGTGCATGGGCATACGAATTCTCTACCGAGGTATTGGGGCTTCCTGCTGAAAAGCTCTACTTTACCGTTTTCGAAAACGACGACGAGACCATCGAGATCTGGAAGAGCCTTGGCGTTCCAGAGGATCATATTTCCAAGCTGGGTGAAGAAGATAACTTCTGGCGCGCTGGTCCCACCGGCCCCTGCGGTCCCTGTTCTGAAATTTATTTCGATCAGGGTCCCGATGTAGGTTGTGGCAGCCCCGACTGCAAGCCTGGCTGCGACTGCGATCGCTACCTTGAGTTCTGGAACTGCGTGTTCACCCAGTACGATGGGCAAGAGGACGGCACCCTTGCCCCTCTCCAGACGAAGAACATTGATACCGGCATGGGTCTTGAGCGTATTGCTGCAATCATGCAGGGCGTAACCAATAACTACGATACCGACATTCTTCGCAGCTTGGTTGGTGTTGGCGAAGAGCTTTCCGGCAAGAAATACCGCCAGGAAGTGGAAACCGATGTTTGTCTCCGCATTATCGCTGACCACAGCCGTTCGATCACGTTCATGATTGCCGATGGCATTCTTCCCTCCAACGAAGGTCGTGGCTATGTTCTGCGCCGTTTGCTCCGTCGCGCGGTCATGAAGGGCCATTCTCTGGGTATCGAAGGCGCCTTCCTTACCAGCTACGTGAACAAGATCATCGAGCTTATGGGCAACGTGTATCCCGAACTCGTTGAAAACGAAGAGCTTATCAAGCGCGTTGTTCTCTCCGAAGAAGAGCGCTTTGGCGCAACGCTTCGTCAGGGCCAGGCTTATCTTGACGATGCCCTTTCCAAGATGGAAGGCACCGTTCTTTCTGGTTCTACTGCCTTTGTCCTGCATGACACCTACGGTTTCCCTGTCGAGGTAACTACGGAAATCTGCGAAGAGCGTGGTTACTCCATTGACGAAGAGGAATTTGCTCGTTGCATGGAAGAGCAGCGCAATCGCGCTCGTGCCGCAAACGTCAAGGATGCCGAAGCTGCATGGAGCACCTATGGTGGCGTTCATGCCGACCTCTTGAAGGAGCTTGGCGCAACCGAGTTTGTTGGCTATGAGCGCCTTTCTGCCGATGCTAAGGTATGCGCGATTGTGCGCAATGGCGAGCGCGTTGACTCTCTTGCCGCTGGTGAACAGGGTGAAGTCGTGCTTGACGTTACTCCGTTCTACGCTGAAATGGGCGGCGAAGTTGGCGATACGGGCACCATCACCGCTGATGGCGTGGAGCTTCAGGTAACTGATACCAAAGCACCCGAAAAGGGCTTGGTATGCCATGTTGCAACCGTTGCTTCTGGGGTGCTCACGGTTGGCATGGCCGTTTCTGCACAGGTTGACGCTAAGCGTCGCGCTTGCATCGCGCGCAACCATACGTGCACCCATATTCTGCATGCTGCCCTTCGTCAGGTTCTTGGCGCTCACGTCAAGCAGGCTGGTAGCTATGTTGGTCCCGACCGTCTTCGTTTTGACTTCACTCACTTCGAGTCGGTTACGCCTGAGCAGCTGAAGCAGGTCGAAGAACTCGCCAACAACGTCATCATGTCCGCAACCGCAACGAATATCTTCGAAACTTCGCTTGCCAAGGCTCGCGAAGAGGGCGTTACTGCTCTGTTCGGCGAGAAGTATGGCGATGTGGTTCGCGTTGTTAAGGTGGGCGATTTCTCCAGCGAGTTGTGCGGTGGTTGCCATGTTGCCAACACTGCCGAAATCGGCTTGGTGAAGATCGTCTCTGAAAGCAGCGTCGGTGCAAACCTCCGTCGTATCGAGGCTTTCACTTCCTACGATGCTTTGGCTTACCTCAATGGCTTTGAACATCAGATGAAGGAGCTTTCTGCTACTTTGCGCGTGCCTACGTCCGATGTCCAGGCTCGCGTTGAGGCCAATATCAAGCAGCTGCGCGACCTCAATGCCAAGCGTAAGGCGAATAAGGCAGCTGCGGCAACGGGCGAGCTTCCCGAAGCTCTCGACCAGTTCACTGTTGGTTCCGACTATCCGGTATTCATCTATCGCAAGGATGGCATCGATGCCGGCGGTATGCGTAATTTCTGGGATATCGTACGTTCTCGCCTTCCCGAAGCAGGCGCTTGCGTATTGGCTTCCGACAATCAGGGCACGCCTATCTTGCTTGCTGCAGGTACCGATGAAGCAGTTGAAAAGGGCTTCAATGCTGGTGCAGTAATCAAGCAGATTTCCCGTGAGATCAAGGGCGGCGGTGGCGGTAAGCCCACCATGGCACAAGCTGGCGGCAAGGATGCTTCTGGCATTGATGCTGCGCTTGATGCCGCTCGCAAGCTGTTCGCATAAACAACGTAACGGAAGGGAGAACGCACACGTGAGAATCATGGCTCTTGATATCGGCAAGGTTCGCTGCGGCATTGCCATCAGCGACCCGCAAGAAAAGATCGCCACTCCGCTGTGCGTTCTTCCCACCGAAGAAGTGCGTGCCAACGCACCAAGTTTTCGCCGCGTGTGCGAAGATTGGGAACCGGAGCTGATCGTGTCTGGCCTTCCTCTAACTATGGGTGGGGCCAAGGGTCCGCAAGCGCAGTCTATTCGTGAGGTTGCCCAACAAGTTGCCTCCAAGCTTGGTCTTCCATTGGAGTTTTCCGATGAAAGGCTCAGTTCTTCGGAGGCAAAACGCTCTTTGCGCGAGCAAGGCTTTTCTGAAAAGGAAATGCGCGGTAAGGTTGATATGATCGCTGCATCGTTGTTCCTCCAGTCATGGCTTGACAAGCGCATGGCCGGTTCTTTGAAAGGTGAGGCAAATGAGTCCTAGGAAGGTTACGTATTCCCGCAAGTCCACGCATGCGGCCCGAGCTGCTCACGCACGTGGCGAAAAGGAATTTCGTACATACGACACTTCGGCAATTCGCCCGAAGAAGTCGAAAGCGCCGCTCATAGCCTTAATCGCCGCTGTTGCGGTTGTGGTAGTTATCATAGTGGCGCTCTTCGTGAACACCAGCTGTGCAGAAGCTGCTAACGATCATCTGGCTCCCGATGGACAGCAGGTTACAGTACAGATTGCCGAAGGTTCTACATTGCCCGTTATCGCAGACAACCTCTACGATGCGGGCCTTGTCATTCGTAAGGGCGAATTTACCGCTGTTGCCAATGCCAAGGGCGCTGCCTCTTCGCTCAAACCAGGAGTCTATTCTTTCGAGGGCGGTATGAGCAACGAAGATTTAGTGGATGCGCTTGTTGCCGGCCCCACTGCTAACATAACTAATTTGGTGGTTCCTGAAGGAGCCACACTCGATTCAATAGCTACCGCAGTGGAAAAGGCCTATAACGGTTCTATTACCGCAGACCAATTTAAAACTGCAGCTTCGGATGCTTCCAAGTACGCAAAGGAGTACACGTTCTTAACCGATGCCGGCAAGAACTCGCTCGAAGGATTCCTGTTCCCTAAAACGTATGAGCTGATTGTTAACGCATCTGCTGAAGATGTGGTGCGTCAGATGCTCGATCAATATCGCTCTGAGGTGACGTCTCTCGATTTTTCTTATCCGCGCAGTAAGGATATGTCTAACTACGACGCGTTGATCCTTGCTTCCATCGTGGAAAAGGAAGCCACTAACGACACGCGCACCAAGGTTGCTGCCGTTTTCTACAATCGCTTGGGCAATTCCGGTGATCCGTCGTACGGTACATTGGGCAGCGATGCAACCACAGCTTATGAGGTGGGGGACAATCTCGATACGTACGACTGGTCAACTAAGAGTCCGTACAACACCCGTGTAACCAAGGGCTTGCCTCCTACACCGATTTGTAGCCCGAGCATCGATTCGCTGCGTGCGGTTCTTTCGCCTGAGCGTAACTTCGGTGACTATTATTTCTTCTCGTTCTGGAACAACGATCAAGGTGGGGTCGATTACTTCTTCGATAAAACTTACGAAGAGCACCAGAAGACCATCGCCGATCATTCGTAGGCATTATTGAGGTAGCGATGTCTCTTATCCAACCCGACCGCTATTTTTCGCGAACGAGTGCCATCAACGTTGAATGGGATATCGTCGGCAAAGGCTTTACGCACGTGCTGCTTGATATCGATAACACCATTCTTTCTCGTGCCGATCATCAGGTACCCGCCGATGTGCGTCAGTGGCTGGCGCGCGTTCGCGCTGCTGGCGTGAAGATGTGCTTTCTTTCGAATAATTTTCACGGTAATGTATTCGACCTTGCTCGCGAGCTCGATCTTCCTATTGTGGCCAAGGCCCTCAAGCCTCTTCCTCACGGATTCGTCATGGCACGCAACAAGATTGGGGGCACTCGTAAAAACACTTTGATGATCGGCGATCAGCTTTCAACCGATGTTGTAGGGGCGCATCTTGCGGGCATGAAGGCGTATTTGGTATGCCCGTTGGCTGAAGAGGACCTTAAGCATACGATGTTCCTGCGTTCGATTGAGCGTGCATTCATCTCTGACAAGGAGCCAGAGGGGGCCAGCGCATGCGAAACCTTACATTCCTAGCTGCGCCTGCTGCAAAGCCCGCCGCTGGTTCATTCCGTCGTTCCTTCATGGAAAAGACTGCTTCATGGAGTGTTGTAATCGAAGAATGCCGCACAGGTGGCGAAGCTGCTGCTTTGCTTTCTGCTCGGAAGAGCCATGCGTTTGTAGTTTCTGCGCCGTTTCGCCAGGTAGTGTTTGAGGCTGGCGAGGTCCAAGGGGCATCAGCGCGTTTGGCTCAAGGCGCCGATATTCTCTATCGTGGCGGAAAGAACACGCTTGCGCTTAGCCAATATGCTCGTGTTGCTATCGATGAAATGGAGCGGCTCTTCCTTCCCTTGTACGGTGCGAAGGCTGTTGTTTTGGGGTCGGGCAGTTCGGCTCTTGACGTGGTCTACGAATGTGCGCGAGCAGGTGTGAGCGAGATCACCTTGCTGGGGGCGGAAAAAGAACGTACGCGTAACAACCTGCTTGCCTTCTTGGAGGCGTTTGGCAAGGAACGAACCCAGATCATCGATACTGAGCAGAAGCGTGTTGGTCACCTTTCTGCAACTCGTGCCTACGACAACGCCTCGTTCCTCTTTGGGACTGTTGCGGCAGCTTCTCGAATTGCTGCAGCTGATCTTGTTTTCTGCACCGAAGATTTTAGTCGGGTTGGTATTGCCTTCGAGCCTGGTCATATCGTGTGTGACCTTTGTGGCGAAAGTGCCTGCTATAACGATGCGGCAACTGTCGCTGGCTGTGATTATTTGGCAACGTCATCGGTTATGGCGGCGTGGGGCGCGGAATGCGCAGAGCTGCTCGTAGAATTCGGTCGTGCCGAGCTGTAACACGTTCGAAACCTTAAGCACTTTATTTCGATGGAGTAACGGCGGTTTTGCTAAAATCATGTTTGATTTATCTAACATCGAATAAGGGATGCAGCATGGAATACATAACAGCAGGTGAAAGCCACGGCCCTGTTCTCACGGCCATAGTTTCGGGCGTTCCTGCAGGATTGACCATCTCCGAAAAGGCTATTAACTCCGATCTTGCTCGCAGGCAGAGCGGTTATGGCCGCGGCGGTAGGCAGGCAATCGAAAAGGATAAGGTTTCGGTTACCTCTGGTGTTCGTTTTGGCCACACTATTGGGTCGCCGGTAACGTTGTCTGTTGCGAATCGCGATTGGTCGAATTGGACCGAGCGTATGTCCGTGTTTGGCGAGCCGCCCCAAGATCTGGTTCGTGAGGTAACCCCTCGTCCTGGACATGCCGATTTGCTGGGCGTTTTGAAGAACGACATGGATGATTGCCGCAATATCCTCGAGCGTTCCAGTGCCCGCGAAACCACCATGCGTGTTGCCGCTGCCGGTATTGCGCGTGAGTTTCTGGCTGAACTTGGTGTTGAGATCTATTCCTATGTTGTGTCTATTGGCGATGAAGTCATGGAGGAAGAAGACCCCATGGCCGCTGCTACCGCTTACACTCCGCTCGACATCGAGATGAGTGAGGTTCGTTGCCCCAGCACCGAAGCTTCTGAGCGCATGATGGATGCTATCGACAAGGCTAAGGAGGCGGGAGACACCTTGGGTGGTGTGTTCCGTGTTGTGGTAACCGGTCTTCTCCCTGCTGTTGGTGGATATGAAACGCCAACCGATCGCCTTACCTCAAAGCTTGGTGGTGCATTGTTCTCCATTCCCGCCATCAAGGGCGTCGAATTCGGTATCGGCTTTGAGACTACGCGCCGCCCGGGCAGTCAGGTACACGACGAGATCCTTCTCGACGAAGCGGAAGGGTTTGTGCGTGCATCTAACAATGCAGGTGGCCTGGAGGGCGGAATGACCACCGGTATGCCGTTGGTGGTCACGGTCGGAATGAAGCCCATCGCCACGCTTACCGCGCCGCTTAACACCGTGAACCTCGATACGCTTGAAGTGGCTGAAGCGTCGAAGGAACGTAGCGATACGTGTGCTGTTCCAGCTGCTGCTGTTGTTGCGGAATCCGAGGTGGCAATGGTGCTTGCCGATGCTTACCTGAAGAAGTTCGGCTGTGACAATATGACCGATATCAAACAGAACATCGCTTCGTACAAAGAGCGTATTAAAACGATGTCTCGTTAAAACGCCACGAATTACGAGGAGCTTATTTCATGACCACAAACCACCCTACGCATGCAGGCAAGTTCTATCTCACTAAGCCGGTGTTCTTCATCGGCTTCATGGGAGCGGGTAAGACCAGTATTTCTCAACAGATCGCAGTAACGTGCGGCGTTGCATCGATCGATGCCGATGAATATCTTGAGCTTCGCGAAGACCGTATCGTTGCCGACATCTTTGCTGAAGATGGCGAAGAGGCATTCCGCGATATCGAAACTGATGTTTTGCGCGACCTGGCAAAGCGTTCCCCGCGTCTTATCGGGTGCGGCGGCGGTGTTGTTACCAAGCGTCCCGTTAACGCCCAGATCATGAAAGAGGCGGGCTATGTGGTGTACCTGAAGGTTTCCGCTGACGGAGCCGCTGCCCGTATTCCCAACACCGATTCCCGCCCTATGTTTAAGAACCTTGAAACCGCCCGCAAAACCATTGTCGAACGAGAGCCTCAGTATGAAGCCGCCGCCGATGTTTCTGTGGACACTGAAGGCCGCACTATTCGTGAAGTTGCAGACGAGGTAGTTGAGCTTCTGCTTGATGCTGGTGTGCTGGTGAAGAGGGATTAGTGCATGGCGCGCATTGTTGTGGAAATACCTGGTGAACGTGCCTATGATGTGGTTGTTTCGGCGGGACAGATCGATCGACTCGGCGCCGAGATGCGTGCCTTCGATGGCAATCAGAAAGCACTTATTGTCACCGACACAGAAGTAGCTGCGCGCTACCTTGATCCCGCTAAAGCGTCCCTGAAGCAGGTTGGTTATCAGGTTTCCGTTATCACGGTGCCGGCGGGGGAGTCGGCTAAATCGGTTGAGTGTGCTTCCGAGATTTGGCATGCCATGGTCGAATGCGGTTTGAATCGCGATTCTGTGGTAGTTGCTTTGGGCGGCGGCGTTGTGGGCGATTTGGCTGGTTTTACTGGTTCTACGTTCATGCGCGGTCTGCGCATTGTCCAGGTTCCTACCACCTTGCTTTCTATGGTTGATTCTTCTGTGGGCGGAAAAACGGCCATCAACCTCGAGTCGGGCAAAAATTTGGTAGGTACCTTTTGCCAGCCGTCGTTGGTTTGCGCCGATGTCGCCACGCTTGCCACGCTTCCCGAAAGGGAATGGGCTTGTGGGTGCGGTGAAATAGCCAAGTCTGCCGTTATTGATTCAGAGGATTTCTTCTTTTGGCTGTACGGCCATACCGACCAACTGGCCACCCGCGAACCGGAAACGGTCAAGGAAGCGGTGCAGCGTTGCATCGTGTTCAAAGCGTCGGTGGTAGCGCGCGATCAGGAGGAAACCAAAGGTGTGCGTGAGTGCCTTAACTATGGGCACACGCTTGCTCATGCCATTGAAACAGAGGCGGGCTACGGTGTGTATTCCCATGGTCATGCCGTTGCGCAGGGCATGCGCTTTGCCTCCCGTTTGGCAGTAGCGCATCTGGGGGCATCGATGGAATTCGTGCAGACTCAGGATGCCTTGCTTGATGCCCTTGGCTTGCCCGAGCTTCAGCTGAAAGCCGAACCTGAACGTCTCCTTCATCTTATGAAGGGCGATAAGAAGGTGCGCTCTGGCAAGCTCCGCTTTGTGCTTCCGCGCGCTTGCGGTGAGTGGGAGGTGTGCGAACTCGAAGATGAGTTCGTGCTGGAATACCTTCAAGCATGGCAACGTAGCATCTCGTAGCTTATCGACAGGGCCTTGGGCCCTGTTCTTTTATGGGGCTACGCACAAAGCAATAACATCTATGAAGGAGATCATAATGGCACATAATCCCGAACGTCTTTCCCGCCTTCGCGCCGTAATGAGCGAACAGGGGATAGACGTGCTTTACATCCGTGGGCTCTCGAACGTCTCATGGACTACGGGCTTTGAGCGCGTTTTCGACGATGAGCCGGCCCACGCCCTTGTCGTCTCTGATTGCAACTGTGTGCTGCATACGGACTCCCGTTACTTTGATGCAATGGAGTCTGCTGCTGCCGATACCGATATTGAAGTGGACAATAGCCGCATGGCTCATAGTGCCGTACTTGCCAAGGTGGCAGATGGCGTCGATCGCGATAGCGTTCGTATTGGCATCGAGGATTCGATGCCTTTGGCGGAATATCGCGCCTTGCAGCGTACGTTTGAGGGCAGGGCAGTCGATTTGGTGGAGCTTTCTGGCTTTGTGGAAGAGCTTCGTCAAGTCAAAGATGAATCCGAGATAACGGCAATGAGAAAGGCGCAAAGCATCACTGATGCGGCTTTCGCCAAAATCATCGCGTTCATGAAGCCCGGCATGACTGAGCGCGAGGTTCAGTTGCAGTTGGATCGCTACATGTTTGAAGGGGGAGCTGAGGGGCTGGCGTTTGGCACCATTGTGGCAACGGGCGCCCATGCTGCATCCCCTCATGCGATTCCCGGTGAAACGAAACTGGCATTCGGCGATGCCGTGGTGATGGATTTCGGCGCGCGCTATGCAGGATATTGCTCGGACATGACTCGTACGGTGTTTGTGGGGGAGCCGAGTGATGAAGTCCGCCGCGCCTATGGGGCCATCCGCCGTGCCAACGAGGAATGCGAGGCTATGCTGCGCGCTGGGCTTTCCGGTGCTGAAGTCCATCAACATGCTGAAGCAATTCTGGAAGAAGAGGGCTTCGGTGGCGCTATGGGCCATTCTCTTGGTCACAGTGTGGGAATCGATATCCATGAGGCGCCCAACCTTTCGCCTAGGAACCCGAAAGCGCTTTGCGCGGGCAATGTTGTTACGGTTGAGCCGGGGATTTATCTAACGGGCAAATTCGGTATGCGCCTAGAGGATTATGGCGTAGTTCGCGACACTTCGTATGAGGTGTTTACGCAAAGTACCCATGAGATGATTATTATCTCGTAGCATTCTGGGTATAATGTTTAGGTTATTTTTGCAATGGTTCATTTTTGAAGGAGCATAACGTGGCAATCTCTACCGCCGATTTTCGTAATGGCATGTGCATCGAGTACAACAACAAGCTCTGCACGATCGTTGAATTCCAGCATGTTAAGCCTGGCAAGGGCGGTGCATTCGTTCGCACCAAGCTCCGCGACATCAAAACTGGTCGCGTAGTTGACTACACCTTCAACGCTGGCACCAAGTTCGACTCTGTTCGTCTTGAAACCAAGAAGATGCAGTTCCTCTATAGCGACGGCACCGATTTCAACTTCATGGATATGTCTTCCTTCGAGCAGCTCTCCATTCCTGCTGAAACTGTAGGTTCTGCAGCAAACTGGCTGAAGGAAAACGACGAGGCAACTCTCATGTACGCTGGCGACGAACTCATCAGCATCGAGCCTCCCATGTTCGTTGAGCTTGAGGTTACCGAAACCGAGCCTGGCTTCAAGGGTGACACTGCTACCAACACCACCAAGCCTGCAACGCTCGAAACTGGCGTAACCATTCAGGTTCCCACCTTTGTTGAGATTGGTGACGTTCTTCAGATCGACAGCCGCGACGGCCGCTTTGTTAAGCGCGTCTAGTTCTATGTGTCTTAACTGAAAACTCTACTGGCAACGGGGCGCTACGGCGCCTCGTGCTTTATACTTAATTTTCGTTTTTAACGTGCGTATAGTGCGCGCAACGCGTTTCGAAGAGGAGGTGCGAAACACTTGGGAAAGCTTCAGATCATGGACACCACCATTCGCGACGGCCAGCAGAGCCTCTGGGCAACTCGTATGCCTATTGGCGATATGCTCCCGATCTTGCCTAAGATGGATCGCGTAGGTTATTGGGCTATCGAGGCTTGGGGCGGTGCTACGTTCGACACCTGCCTGCGTTTCCTCGACGAAAATCCTTGGGATCGCTTGCGCTCTATTAAGTCGAAGACCCCCAATACGCGTCTTTCCATGCTGTCCCGCGGACAGAATCTGGTGGGCTACAAGCACTATTCCAAGGATGTCGTTAACCGCTTCATCGCTGCTGCTCATCGCAATGGCATTGACGTGTTCCGCGTGTTCGACGCGCTGAACGATATTCGTAACGTGGTAGACAATGCTGAGGCCATTAAGGCATGCGGCGGCCACTTCGAAGGCGCTATTTCCTATACGCTTTCTCCGGTTCATACGCTCGATAGCTTCCTCGAGTATGGTCAGCAACTTAAGGATCTTGGCGCTGACTCCATTGCCATCAAGGATATGGCAGGCATGCTTACCCCGTATCGCACTGAGCGCATCGTCAAGGCATTCAATGCCGAAATCGGTCTGCCGATTCACGTTCATTGCCACTATGTTGGCGGTATGGCTCCTGCCAACTACCTGAAGGCTGCTGAAGCTGGTGCCGCTATTGTCGATACCGCTGCCGCACCTTTGGCATTCGGCAACTCTCAGCCTGCGGTTGAAATGCTTGTTGCCGCTTTGCAGGAAAGCCGTTACGACACTGGGCTTGACCTGGGTCTGCTGTTTGAGATTTCCGAGTATTGGGAAGAGGTTCGCAAGCGCGGCCATTATAAGCGCGGCGTTTCCTCTCTTACCCATATGAAGGTCTATTCTCATCAGGTTCCTGGCGGTATGATGTCGAACCTTATGTCGCAGCTGGAAATCCAGAATGCAATCGACCGCCTCGACGACGTTATGGAAGAAATTCCTCGCGTTCGTGCCGAGGTGGGCTACCCGCCGTTGGTAACGCCTCTTTCCCAGATCGTAGGCACGCAGGCCGTGTTTAACGTTCTGACGGGTAAGCGCTGGAGCGTTGTTTCCAAGGAAATGAAAGATTATATCTGCGGTTACTACGGAAAGGCTCCTGGTCCCATGAGCCCAGAGGTGGTAAACCGTGTTGTGGGCGAATCTGACATCATGCTTGATCCTGATGTTGCTCCTGGTTCGCTGGTAACTACCACGTTCGCCGAGCTTGAAGAAGAGATCGGCGATCTGGCAAAAACTGAAGAAGACGTTTTGATGTACGCGCTTTTCCCGAATGAGGCTCGTACGTATTTGAGCAAGCACCGTACATCTGAAAAGGTCGATTTCCTTCTTGAAGAGGAATCGAGCAACACCAAGGAGGACGATTACGTGGATATCAATCAGATTCGAGAGCTCGTTCGCGTTGCCGAGGAAAGCGGCGTTGGCGAAATCGTAGTCGAGGAAGAGGGCGCTCGTATCGCCGTCCGTATGCCCGGCGCCGTCGCAGCTGCACCTGCTGCCCCTGTTGCCGCTGCAGCTCCTGCAGCTGCTGCACCTGCTGCTCCCGCCGCAGCTCCCGCTGCAGCCGCTTCTCGCCCTGCAAATTGGTACTGCGTAACCTCCCCGATGGTAGGTACCTTCTATGCAGCTCCCGCTCCTGGCGAGCCTGCTTTTGTTCAGGTTGGCGACGAGGTTGCCGCAAACCAGACGCTGTGCATTGTTGAAGCTATGAAGCTCATGAATGAAATCGGCGCCGAGGAAATGGGCACGGTACGTGAGGTATGCGTAGAGGATGCAACTCCAGTAGAGTTCGGCACCCCGCTGTTCTACATTGAGCCCCACACGAGCCATGACGCTGTTGGTCCGGAGAGTGCATAAATGTTTGACAAAGTCCTAATTGCCAACCGCGGAGAGGTTGCCCTGCGCATCATGCGTGCCTGCAAGGAGCTGGGCATCAAAACCGTGGCGGTATATTCAACGGAGGATGCCGATACGTACCCCGTTCGCTACGCGGACGAAAAGGTATGCATCGGTCCTGCTCCTGCCAATAAAAGTTATCTGGTAATGCCTTCTATCATCGCTGCAGCGGTGAACACAGGCTGTCAGGCTATCCATCCGGGTTATGGCTTCTTGGCTGAGAATTCCGATTTCGCTCGTGCCTGCGCTGACAATGATCTGGTGTTTATCGGCCCTTCACCCGAGTGCATCGATGCTATGGGCAACAAGGCTGCCGCCCGCGACACCATGAAGGCATGTGGCGTTCCAACGGTGCCTGGTTCCGATGGCGTTGTTGAAACGGTCGAAGAGGCCCGCAAGTTCGCTGAAGAAGTTGGTTATCCGGTGCTTATCAAGGCATCTGCCGGCGGTGGCGGCAAGGGCATGCGCGAAGTTCATGATCCTGCCGATCTGGAGTCTCAGTTCATGGCCGCGAAGAACGAAGCTCTTGCAGCGTTTGGCAACGGTGACGTATACCTTGAAAAGCTCGTTTTGCGCCCCCGTCACGTCGAGGTGCAGATCCTTGCTGATAAGCACGGTAATCGTATTTCCTTGTGCGAACGCGACTGCTCGTTGCAGCGCCGCCACCAGAAGCTGCTGGAGGAAGCTCCTTCACCGGCTCTTACCGAAGAAATTCGCCGCGCTATGGGCGTTGCTGCTGTTAAGGCGGTACGTGCAACGGGTTACGAGAATGCCGGTACCATCGAATTTCTCCTCGATACCGATGGCAAGTTCTACTTCATGGAAATGAACACTCGCGTTCAGGTAGAGCATCCTGTCTCAGAGCAGATTACGGGCACCGATATCATCAAGGAGCAGTTGCGCATTGCTTCCGGTGAGCCTATCTCCTGCATTGAGCGTGCTCCCTTTACGCCGTTTGGCCACGCTATGGAGTTCCGTATCAATGCTGAAGATCCCGAGCATGATTTCCGTCCTTGCCCCGGCAACATCACGCGTTTTGAAGTTCCTGGTGGTCCTGGTGTTCGTGTGGAAACCTACATCAAGCAAGGCGACCGCATCTCTCCGTATTATGATTCCATGGTTGCCAAATTGATCGTATGGGGCATTGACCGCGATGAGTGCATCGCTCGAGGCAAGCGTGCTCTGAGCGAGTTCTGCATCGAGGGCATCAAAACCACGATCCCCTTCCATTTGGAGGTTCTTGAAAAGGAAGCCTTCATTGAGGGAAGGGTGTATACCGATTTCATCGAAACCGAAATGGGGGATGAATAATATGTCAGATATCAATACCGAAAGCATGGCTATCGCGCCGGGCGTTGTGGAAACGATTGTTACCCTCGCTGTTCGCGATGTTGCCGGCGTGGCATCGGTTGGTGCCGCACCTTCCGGGATCCGTTCCCTTCTTTCGTTCAAGCAGTCGGCTCAGGGCGTATCCGTCAACGTTTCCCATGACAATACGGTTGACGTTGCGGTTTCTCTCCGCGTCCAGTCGGGCCGTTCCCTGAACGAAATTGCCGATAGCGTTCGCAAGTCTGTGGCTGATGCTGTTCTTTCGCAGGTTGGCCTTACGGTGTCACGCGTGGATATCCGCGTTGACGGCATCGTATTTCAGGATTAGTGGTGCCTGTGTCTAAGGCTTATTCTCAGCATGAAGAACGCACCCTTGCTCGTAAGCATGCGCTGCAGCTTATGTATCAGGGTGAAATCCTGGAAAAGACCCCGCGTGAGCTTATCGATAATGGCCAGCTTGTTCCCGAAACGCAGGGCTTGGGCGAGTATGCCCTGATGCTTCTTGACGGCGCCAAGGAAAACCTTGAAGCAATTGATGAGCTTATCGAATCGGCAAGCGACAACTGGACGCTCGACCGCATGCCTGTAGTTGACCGTTCGTTACTCCGTCTTACCACGTATGAAATGCGCTACGTTGATGATGTACCTGTTTCGGTATCCATCAACGAAGCTGTTAACTTGGCCAAAGAGTTTGGCGGCGACGATTCCCCAAGGTTCATTAACGGAATCTTGGGCCGTATCGCTACCCAGCTTGAAAGCGAGTAGGCATAATGGAATCACAGGCTCCTCAGACGTTCGAGGACATTAAAGCACGCCTTGACGAAATTGTGGCGGCTGTCAGCGATGAGGAGCTTCCTCTTGATGAGGCATTGAGCCTGTACGAGGAAGCGGTGGGCATTGGTCTTACTGCTTCTCGCATCATGGAAGAGGGAATTGCTGCTAAGGAAGCCGAATCCGAGGAGGTTCAAGCCTCGTCGGATTCGGATACTTCGTCTTCGGACGAATAGGAGGAGGTGCCGTATGGGCCGCATACTTGACTCCATCGATTCCCCAGACAAGCTGAAGCTCCTCACTGATGAGGAGCTTTCCATATTGGCGCAGGAAATTCGCGAGGAGATCATCAACGTCACTTCCAAGACGGGTGGTCATGTTGCTTCGAGCCTTGGTGCGGTTGAAATCATACTGGCGGTTCATTCGCTTATCGATTCGCCGCATGATCGTTTTTTGTTCGACGTTGGGCATCAATCGTATGCTCATATGCTTATCACGGGGCGTTTGAGCGAATTCCCCACACTTCGCCAATACAAGGGGCTATCGGGATTTCCGAAGCCTCATAGTAACCCACACGATGTGCATCCTTCTGGCCACGCTTCCGACTCGCTTTCCGTAGCGTGCGGCTTGGCGCGTGCGCGCGATTTGCGCGGCGACAACCAAAAGATCGTGGCGCTTATCGGCGATGCTTCGCTGGCTGGCGGCATGGCCTTCGAGGCGCTCAACGATATTGGCCAGGCTCAGACGCCGCTCGTTATCATCTTGAATGACAACGAAATGAGCATCGCCCGTAATGTTGGCGCAATGGCGATGCATCTGGGCGCTTTGCGCGTTACGAGCAACTATCGCAAGAACCGCGATAATATGCAGGATTTCATGGAAAATTCCCTTGGTCCTGCAGGTAAAGCCATGGTGAAACTAGGCAAAACGGCAAAGGAGTCATTGAAGCAGTTCGTCATGCCCGACACTATGCTCTTCGAGCAATTGGGCATCGTGTGTACGCCGCCTGTTGATGGTCACGACATCCCTGCACTGAAGCGGACTATTGGTCATGCGCTAGAATCCGATGTTCCCGTTTTGGTGCACGTGGTTACCAAAAAGGGTGCGGGTTACGGTCCGGCTGAGGCCGATCCTTCCCGTTTCCACGGTACTGGTCCCTACGATATTGCTACAGGTGCTGCGCGAAAGGCTGCCCCTAAGGCCCTTACTTATACACAGGCATTTACCAAGGCATTTGAGAAAGAAGCACAGTTGGATAGCTCCATCTGCGCTATTTCCGCTGCGATGGTTGACGGAACAGGCCTGCGCTCCTTTGCGAATTCCCATCCCGATAGGTGCTTCGACGTTGGGATAGCTGAGGGTCATGCGATAGGTATGGCAAGCGGCTTGGCGTTAGGCGGTCGTAAGCCAGTCGTGGCTTTGTACTCAACGTTCTTCCAGCGTGCAGTAGATCAGGCCATTATCAACGTGGCGCTCGAAAAGCTTGATGTTGTATTCGCCCTTGATCGTGCCGGTTTGGTGGGCGATGACGGCCCCACGCATCACGGCATGTTCGATATGGCGCTTCTGCGTTGTGTGCCGAATATGAAAATCTTGGCACCTTCAAATGAAGCCGAGCTTGCCCATGCATTGCATACCGCTTTGAAGCTCGATGGTCCTGTTGCTCTGCGTTATCCTCGTGGTGAAGCAGCGGGCGTGCCCATGCCCGATGATGCCCTTATGATGAAACCGGGTAAGTCGCGTGTGGTCCGCGAAGGCAATCAGGCTGCAATTTTGGCATTTGGTCGTATGGTCAACTATGCCGTTGATGCCGCCGAGCTTCTTTCGGATCAGGGTTTCTCGGTGCGCGTTGTTGATATGCGTTGGGTGAAGCCCCTCGATCTTGAGGCAATTGCGGCAGCGGCGGAAACCGGTGTTGTCGTAACGGTTGAAGATGGCGTACGTATCGGCGGGGCTGGCGAAGGCGCAGCGGAAGCCCTGGCACTTATGGGATCCGCCCCCAAAGTAAAGGTTTTGGGCTTGCCCGATAGTTTTGTTGCTCAGGGCAAAGTGGATCAACTTTTTGCCGATTTGGGCATCGATGCCGAAGGCATTGCTGATGCTGTTGCGAATTTGCTTGGCGAATAGGTTGTCGTATACACATATAAGCCGCTCGTAATACAAGGGCCGTTTGGCCCTTGCTTGTTCTTTGGAGTGTGAGTGAATAACGAACGGAATATCAATGCCTGGTTGAGTGCGGCTTCGCAAGAGGTCGCTGAAGCGACTTCGAGGCTTATGGGCACGGTAAATGAGCTCCGTAAAACGGAAACCATCTATCCTGCCCAAGAGAATATTTTGAATGCTTTGGGCTTCACGGCTCCTGAAGATGTTCGAGTGGTTATTTTGGGACAAGACCCCTATCATGGCCCTAACCAGGCGATGGGGCTTTCGTTTTCAGTCCCAAGAGATGAAAAATTGCCGCCGAGCTTGCGTAATATTTATAAGGAAATGGTTTCTGATATTGGGTGCTCCATGCCCGAAAGTGGGGATTTGACCTCTTGGGCGCAGCAGGGAGTCCTTCTGTTGAACACGACGCTCACCGTACGTGAGCATGCTGCAAATTCGCACGCTAAACTGGGATGGCAAATTTTAACCAATCATGTGATTGAGCAGTGCTTCATGCTGAGGCAGCCTGTTGTGTTCCTGGCGTGGGGCAAGCATGCGGTAACGCTTGTTGAAGATGCTCGTTCGCGGGCAGCTGGCAAGGGCTGTGCAAGCTTGGAGACCAAGCATATTCTCAAGTCGACCCATCCTTCGCCTCTTTCCGCAAATAAGCAGGGTGGGGAACTGCGTGCATTTATGGGATCACAGCCCTTTTCAAGTGCGAATGCCTTGCTTGCTCGTTACGGCGAAAACCCGATCATGTGGCAAAGTGTTTGCTAATGGAAAGTCTTGCAAAACCTTTTAACCGAGTTTTCTTTTTGCTGTGTGTTCTCATAACCGGCTCGTTGGCTGGCGCCTTTATTTGGTCGTTCTTTTTTCTCATGAACAAGGGCATTGCCTTTCTGTGGCAGACGGTGCCTGGTTGGATAAGCTCTTTAACGGCAGAGTCGTTGCCTGTTCTTTCTCAAGGTCCTTTTGGGTTTGTTCCCTTTCCCCTGATCGTTTGTGTGCTGGGCGGCTTGCTAATTGGGCTGTATGCCAAGCATACGGGCATTGAACCCGAAGATCTCAATGTTGTAATGGCGAAGGTGAAGAAAACGGGCCGTTATGATTACCGTCATATTGGCAAGCTTTCCCTGGCTGCGCTGTTGCCGTTGCTGTTTGGAGGAAGCGTAGGGCCTGAAGCTGGTCTTACAGGCGTTATTGCGGGTCTGTGCACCTGGGTAGGGGACAGGATGCGCAGGTTCGGCTCGGACTTTCGCACCCTTACCATTGCTGGCACCCAGGCAGCGCTCACCGCGGTGTTCACTGCTCCGTTTTATGGTTTCGTGGCACCGCTTTCCGGAACGGCCGATGGGTCCGGCGGGGAAGAGAACATCACTCTTCCAAAGGCCCAGAAAGCCGTGGTGTATCTGTGCGCTATCGCAGGAGCTTTGGGTGCGTTCTTAGTTCTTGGCCAGCTGTTTGGCGAAAGCTCCGGCTTACCGAGATTCGATGCGGTAGAGGTGGGTTCTTGTGAGCTTCTTCTGCTGTTGCCGTTGGCTATTGCGGGCATGGCCTGTGGCTGGGCGTTTCACGCCGCCAATAAAGGCACAGCGTTTCTTTCGAAGTCGATGGGCAATCGTCCTGTACTAAAAGCGGTGTTAGCCGGCATTATCCTGGCAGTATGCGGTATGGCATTGCCGTATACCATGTTTGCGGGTGAATCCCAGGCACATTATTTGATGGTAGGGTATTCGGCCATTCCCGCCGCCGCTCTTATAGCCACTGGTTTCGTGAAGTGCGCCCTTACGCCTACTTGTTTGAATCTGGGTTGGCGTGGCGGCCATTTCTTTCCCGTGATCTTCTCTGGCGTTAGCTTGGGTTATGGTTTTGCCTTGCTTACGGGGGCAGCTCCTGCTTTCTGCGTGGCTGCTTGTACATCAGCTTTGATGGGGGCGGTTATGCGTCAACCGATCATGGCAGCGCTGCTGCTAATGCTGTGCTTCCCTTTGAAGGGAATAGCGGTGATGCTCGTCGCTGCGGTGCTTGGAGCGGCTATTCCGCTTCCGAAGGTGATTCAGCCCGAACGTGCGGACGATAGGGCATAGTTGTTGCTAGCGATTGTGGCTATCTAGGCAGAAAGCTTGCACTCTTCTTGTTCGATAAGCTCGCGCGCATGCTCGATTGCATCATCGATATTTGCGCGGAAGTGCTCTTCGCCAACCAGCTCGACAAAGCCAGCGCGACGCATGGTTTTCATGGGCTGTTCGTTCGCGTGGCTGAAGATCAGTTTCACGCCGTTTTCGGTGCAGTAGTCGTAGAGGTTCTCTAGTGCATTCATTCCGGACGCATCAAGTGAGGGAACGCCGCGCATACGGATGATCAGGTATTTGGTGAACGATTTAACCGAAATGTCGGTAATACGATCGGTCATACCGAAGAACATGGGGCCATTGATCTCGTACACGCGTACGCTTTTGGGCAATTCGCGCAGGTGGGTAACCTCGGAATTGGCATCGCAGTAGTACTTCCAGCCTTTAACCTCGGTTTCTTCACTGACCATCTTCATGAACAGCACGATGGTGATGACCATGCCAATGCCAATAGCGGTAACCAGGTCGAACACGATGGTTAAAGTAAAGGTGAGCAAAAGGGTTGCCACGGCGCCCTTTGATGCGGTTTTACAGAGGTGTGCGAAGTTGCGCCAACCTGACATGTTGTAGGCAACTTGCAACAGGATTGCTGCGATGGTGGGCATGGGGATCAATGCTGCATAGGGCATAAGGAACACGAGCATAAGAAGCAGCACGATAGCGTGAACCATGCCTGAAATAGGGGTACGTCCGCCGTTGTCGACATTTGCCGCAGTACGGGCAATGGCGCCCGTGGCGGGAATGCCGCCAAATAGGATAGAGCCGATGTTGCCTACGCCCTGTGCCACAAGTTCCATATTGCAGCGGTGATGCGAACTGATCATACTGTCGGCAACAACGCAAGAAAGCAGAGATTCGATGGCCGCCAGCATAGCAATGGTAAAGCCGTTGGCAAGCTCTTCGCGGAAGAGTTCGGTGCTGAGTTGGGGGATGTGCAGCTCGGGAAGGGCGCTGCTGATAGTGTAGAGATCGCCAATGGTGTTCACATTCATGCCCAGCAGATTCACCATGCCGATGCCTACGAAAATGGCAATGAGCGAGCTGGGGATCTTCCTGTTGAATCTGGGCCACAGAAACAGCACCACCAGACAGACCAGACCCACCAGCACCGATTCGGTGTTGACGGTGGCGATGTTCTGCACGACTGCCTGGATCTTGTCAGTGGTTTCTACGGTGGGGGTACCTGCTGGATAAGTAAGTCCCAGCAGATCTTTGATTTGACCGATAACGATGGTTACCGCGATGCCTGCGGTAAAGCCAGTGGTGATGGTGTAGGGAACGAAGCGAATAAGCGCACCAAGTTTGAATGCGCCCATGAGGATGAGAACGACGCCCGCGATAATGGTGGCGGCAAACAGTCCATCGAGGCCATCGGTTGCCACGATGCCGGCAACGATGGTGGCAAAGGCGGCAGTAGGGCCCGAGATCTGAACGCGGCTGCCTCCCAAAAAGGCAATGAGAAAGCCTGCAACGATGGCGGTGTATAGGCCTGCTTCGGGGCCGACGCCCGAAGCGATGGCAAGTGCGATGGAAAGCGGCAGGGCCACAACGGCAACCACGATGCCCGACACGATGTCTTTAGGAAGCTGCTTTTTGAGTTCTTCTTTGCTGCTGTGCTTGATTACGCTGAATAGAATCGGTTTGATCTTATCGTGCTGCATGACGGGGTTTTCGTACTCCTGACTATCGTGTTTAAACCTGCCTGTAAAAGAAACGTTCCACCCGAAGAGTGGAACGTAGATGCTTTCACGATGCGCGATTAATGCGAAAGCGCTTTATTCTATCGCGCTCGTTCGCTTTTCTTCGATTCCGCATAGGAATTTCAAGTAAACGTGTTTGTGACCTGGTTGAACGGTTTCTCATTGATGTTCTTTATAGAATTGCGAAAAGATGCAATGGAATTCTGGTCTAAGTGGTGCGGCAATTTGGTTATTAATTGACGTAGAGCAACCATGGGATTGGCCCATGGTTTGCCGAGCGTTTGGCAGAGCGTACGGAATCTGCCTGGTTCGAAAACGGGGGAAACGGCACCAAGTTCGTGCGAGGGGCACGGCGCTTGGAGCGCAAAGGGGACTGCAATGAGGGGAATTCAGCCGCAGCGAAACGTTATTCTGGCGGCAGGCACGCTTGCCGCAATGGGTACCAGCTGCATCTACATGTGGAGCATCTTCAATAAGCCGCTCATGGCAACCTATGGGTTCAGCGCCTCGGAGGTGTCCATGGCGTATTCCCTGTTTCTGCTGACCACCTGCTTTTCCAGCATGTTGGCTGGCTGGCTGCAGCAACGCATCCAGCCTCGATATATCGTGGTGTGTTCGGGCGTCCTATTCGGAATGGGCTGGTTTCTATCCGGCTTTGCCAGCAATTTGGCAATGCTCTATCTCTTCTTCGGCGGATTTGCGGGTGCCGGCAATGGCCTTCTGTACAACACTATCGTCGCTGTTGTGATGAAGTGGTTCCCCGATAAGCGCGGTTTTGCCAATGGCATATGCATTGGGGCGATTGGACTCGGGCCGGTTTTCTTTGCTCCTTTGGGCAATTTTCTTATCGAGTCATTCAGCGTTCAGATGGCCTTCCACATTGTGGGGGTTATCTGGCTGGTGATTTACCTTACCGTGTCGTGGTTGCTGTTGGTTCCTCCATCAGGATGGCAGCCTGGTGCCAGTACGGAAAATAGTGAAGGACAAACCGAGGAAAAGCCGCGCCGGGAGCTGAATCTTTCCGCAGCGCAGATGTTCCGACAGCCGTTGTATTATGCATTGTTCTTAGTGATGATGGTTGCTTCAACTAGTGGTCTTATGATTACTGCCCATGCTTCGAATATCGGTCAGGAGCTTGCTGGCCTTACGGCTTCGGAGGGCGCTGTGATGGTTGCCGCTCTTGCTTTGGGCAGTTGCTTGGGTCGCTTTGGCTTCGGTGCTTTGTCGGATAGCATTGGTCGTTACAAGGCGTTGGCCCTTTCCCTTGCGGCTAACGCAGTAGTGATGTTGCTCTGCATCCATGCTGCTACCACATTCGCAACCTTTCTTATTGCCGTTGCAGCGGTTGGTGCGTGTTTTGGTGGCACTATGAGCATTGTTCCCGCCATTGTTGGTGATGCTTTTGGATCGGTGAACTTTGGTCAGAACTATTCGTTTGTGTACCCTGGATATACAGTCGCTTCTTTTGTTGGCCCTATGGCGGCAGCATCCGCCTTTGAGGCGGTGGGCAGTTATGTTCCTGCCTTCACTATTGCTGGCGTGTTGGCGTTGGTGGGCGTTGTGTTGGTGGTCGTTTGCTCTAAGTTGCAGAAGCGCTTGCTTGAGTCTTAGATTCCGTTCGCATAAAAAGGGCGACCTGAAGGTCGCCCATAAATGCGCTATTTGAAGGAAACGTTGCCAAATTCAGAAAGCTCCAAGTTCGGATTGTGCTCAACGCCGTAGCGCAGGTTCCATTCACTGGTAAACAGCAGCAGCTTTTCGCCGCGCATGTTCTCTACGCGGTAAGTGTCGTGGGTAAGATTGAGTTTGGGAACATCAACCTCTTCGGGGTTCGCTACCCAGCGAATAATGGAGTGCGGAAGTCCTTGCCTGCGTACTTCAACGTTGTATTCGTTTTTCAGACGCTGCTCCAATACCTCAAACTGCAGAACGCCAACAGCACCCACGATAACGCTTTCCATGCCAGAGCCAAGCTCGCGGAAGATCTGAATGGCACCTTCCTGGGCAAGCTGCTCCATGCCCTTCACGAATTGCTTGCGCTTGAGCGTGTTGACCTGTGAAATCTTGGCGAACATTTCGGGGGCGAACATGGGAATGGAGGGGAACTGCACCTTGCTCTTTGCAGCGCATACTGTGTCGCCGATAGAGAAGATGCCTGGATCGAACAAACCCACGATATCGCCCGCATAGGCTTCGTCAACAATAGCGCGGTCGTCGGCCATCATCGAAGTGCCGGTTGCAAGCTTCAGCTTCTTCTTTCCCTGCATATGGTAGGCTTCCATGCCTCGCTCGAATTTGCCCGAGCAGATGCGCACGAAGGCAATACGGTCGCGGTGGTTCTTATCCATGTTGGCTTGGATCTTGAACACGAATCCCGAGAAGGAATCTGACGTCGGGTCTACCGGGGTATCGGTAAGGCAATCGTTGTAGGGGCGTGGCGTAGGTGCCAGCTCCAAGAAGCCCTTCAAGAAGGGCTCAACGCCGAAGTTGGTAAGTGCCGATCCGAAGAATACGGGGGAAAGCTTACCGTTGCGAACCGCTTCCAGATCAAGTTCATCACCGGCGCCGTCAAGGAGCTCGATGTCGCTCATCAGGTTGATGTGGTTGTCTTTGCCAATAAGCTCGTCGAGTGTTGCATCGCCCAGCTCGGCTTCGATTTCCTGAACCTTCTTCGATGAGTTGCCACGCCCGTCGCCGTCGAAGGCGAGAACTTGGCGAGTGCGGCGGTTGAAAACACCGCGGAAGTTATGGCCGCAGCCGATAGGCCAGTTCATAGGATAGGTACCGATACCGAGTACCGTTTCGATTTCTTCCATAAGATCAAACGGATCGCGGGCTTCGCGGTCGAGTTTGTTTACGAAGGTGAAGATCGGGATATTGCGCAGGGTGCAAACCTTGAACAGCTTCTTTGTTTGGGCTTCTACACCTTTTGCGGCGTCGATAACCATAACTGCAGCATCGGCTGCCATCAGCGTGCGGTACGTGTCTTCTGAAAAGTCTTGATGGCCCGGGGTGTCAAGGATGTTTACGCAGCAACCATCATAGTTGAATTGCAGAACCGAAGAGGTAACGGAAATGCCGCGTTCCTTTTCGATGTCCATCCAGTCGGAAACGGCGTGCTTGGAGCTGCTTTTGCCTTTAACCGAGCCAGCTGTCTGGATGCTGCCGGTGTACAACAGCAGCTTTTCGGTAAGGGTGGTTTTGCCAGCGTCGGGGTGGGAGATGATGGCAAACGTGCGTCTAGACGCAATTTCCTCTTGCAGGTTTGACATGTGGTTCCTTCTGATTGATATGGAAAGCCCATCTACTGGGTATAGATTTGCGTAATTCAGCCTAAAGCAAGATGTCAGCCATGAATAGCTAGAAGCCTTCTTTTATATAGGCTTTACGGAATCTTCGCACCGGGCGGAAAGCGTGTTGGGAATTGCAGTGTACATCCAAGAAAAAGCGCCCCATTCTTCCGTTGCTGTGTTTTGTTTTGGTGTACGTTCTTACTGGGTTTTTGCCCTTGATTAAGTACTATTCAGTAGAAAGCAGTGGCTATGAGCATGGTTCTTGCCGAAGGGCAAATTAGCAGGATCGAAGATTGCATCCACCGTGACTTGCTTACCTATGTTAGCTATCCTCTGTTCGAGGGTGCGAGCAGGTGTTTTGCCTATCCTCAGTTTTTGGTGGAAGACGATTCTCTTACTCTTCTTGAAGACAGTGCATTTCCCGATAATGGGTGTTTGCCCATGGTTGCAAGCCGAACCACGCCGCGTGACCTATTCGACATGTTTGGCAATATCGTTGTTATGCGGGTAAACGATGAGCACCCCAATCGTAACCACAACTATCCAGAAAATGAGCGCGCACGCTACAACAGCATCATCGATCCCTTTTTCACGCGGGGTGCTTCTTCGGTTGAATTCATGCCGCTTTCAAAACATTCCCTTTCGGGCGCTTTGGTCCAGGTGATCGATGTTCAGGAAGTCGTTGATTTAACCCTTCCATCGCAGAATCCTGTCCATGTTTATTCTGCCGCGGCATTGCCGCAAACAAAGCTCGTCGTTGTTGCTCAAGGAAAACAGGGTCAACGTAAGCTCTATGGCCCGTTTGAAACAACTTGCACTGAGGGCACCGGCATCCAGCTTCATGCAAGCAATTCTTACGGTTTGTGCATCGGTGTATTTGACGAGGATGTTTTCTCGTTTTCCATCGACATTGTCGATGATACGGACAATTTGGTAACTCAGTATCTCAGCACCGATGAGCTCTCTGCTCAATTTGCGAAGCTAGAAGATCCCATCGACTGGATAACCGACAAAGAGCTTCTTGATGCGATGGGCAGGGTTGCGCGTTCTTGCGATGGTCACCTGTCAAAGGGACAGGTAAGAACGCTTAAGAGTGAAATAGGCAAGTGCCTCGATGAAGAGGCGAAAATTCCCCTTACACCTAATCGTCGTTCTCGTTTGTTGGGTTTGCTGAGCACGTACGAAAACTGGTCAACGCTTCCTGATGCGGTAAAGGATTCCGCGATAGAGAATGCGGATCCTCAGCAGTTGGCTGAATACGTGCTCTCCAACGAACATTTCAGGGCTTTCTACGATAAGGTGCTCGAAAGCGACCAGGTGCGTCAGCGCGTTGAAATGGAGAAGGCTCAGTACGCCGCAGAGGTCGCGGAGGCGAGCGCTTCTGCTCAGCAAGCGCGGGAATCTCTTTCCGCTGTCAAGGATGAGCTTAAGCGCTTCGATGGGGAGCTCGATGAGCGTCGTAGGCGCTTTGAAGAGGAAATGGCTTCTCATGTGAAAGCGGTTCAGGAAGAGCGCAACACTTTGTTGGGTGAGGTTCGCTTGCTCGAGGAACAGAAAAGCAGCTTGGAGCAAGGTAGGGAATCGGTGCGGCGTCAGATAGATGGATTGCTTGCTGGCTTCCTCGATGACGAAACGCTTATTGGGAAGGTTCTTGAAAACGCTGCCTTGAAGCAGGTTGTTTCTTCGGTTGATGGTACTTTCGGCAGCGAATCTATTGTTGAAAAAAGTCAGCCAGCCTCTTTTGCTCCTGCGTTGCTTAAGCCCGTCAACGGCAACAGCTCGGATCCGAAGGTCTTGCTTGATGGTCTGGTGCGGCAAATTGATGAATGCTATGGACGCGATATGGCTAAAAACGATGTTGCGAATGTGCTGATTTGCCTTACTCAGTCTTATATCACTACCTTTGCCGGTTTACCCGGCACTGGCAAAACCTCACTTGTGAATATTCTTGCAGAGATCCTTGGCTTGAAGAACAGCGGGGCAAAGCGCTTTGTTGAGGTTCCCGTTGAAAAGGGTTGGACTTCCTATAAAGACTTTATCGGCTATTACAACCCGTTCAGCAAGACGCTTGAAAAATCGAATCCTGCAGCGTTTGATGCTCTTATGCTTTTGAGTAACGAGTGTGAACAGGGGCTTTCGGAAAGCGAGGTTGCTCCTTTCCTGTTCCTGCTCGACGAAGCAAACCTTAGCTCCATCGAGCACTACTGGTCGCCGTTTTTGCGCGTATGCGATTCGTTCCGCTCTGGCCCATTTGAACTTTCGTTGGGGGGCGGCCAGTCATTCAAGGTCCCTAGTTATCTGCGCTTTATTGCCACCGTTAACTTCGACCACACCACCGAAGAGCTTTCGCCTCGTTTCCTTGACCGCAGCTGGGTAGTCACGCTCGATCCGCAGGCTCTTGACTTCGAGGATCTTGATGAGCCACTGGTTTCTTTTGATCCGTATACGGCAGATATGTATTCCTATCAGGCACTAAAGCGTGCATTTGGTGCACAGAGTGATGTTTTGCTGGGAGTTGAGCTTGATGCAAAAATGAAGGAGGTAATCGAGCTTTGCGCCCGTCATCGCTACCCGGTTAGTCCGCGTAGCCAGAAGATGATGTTGTCGTATGCCCGTACGGCATCACGTGTTATGGATTGCTCTTCGGCTCAGTCTCAATATGCTCCCATCGATTACGCGATTGCCCAAAAGGTGCTGCCGGTACTTTCGGGTACAGAGGAGCGCTTGGGCGGCTTGCTCGAAGACCTTTCAATGGTAACCAACCTTCCTCTCACCAAGGCGCGTGTGGATCATATGCTTGAGGCTGGCGAAGACAGTGGCTATTACCAGTATTTCGCATAAAGTATCCAATACCTGGATACTGCGCCTGGTTGATGCCGAAAAGGGAAGTCATGTCGACTTTCCTTTGTTGGAAAACTATGCGCCGGCAAGCTTGGATTTGGCAACCGAGGGTGTTGTTCACGAATCGCATAAATATCGCGCGCTTCTGATTACCGATGCGATTCTGGGCGATGGCGACATCATGTGGTCTCTGAACGGCGAAGAGCCAATTGCTTTGCAGGTGCGCGCGGTTGCCAATTATGCTGAGGATATCAATGGGATTCAGCTGTCTTTGTATCAGTTGATACTCGATGGGAACGATGGGTGGTATCCCTTTTCGATGACGTATGGCTTCGCATCGATTTCCCTGCGACTTTGTTTGACTGAATCCAAGATGGAATCTTTTTCAACAAAAGACATTCCTTGCATGTGCGATAGGGAAGACCAAGAGGTATCGGTGCTCGGTATAATCGACACCCTTGTTTCTGGTGCCGATGAAGAAGCGGTCCGTTGGATGTTTGGGTTTGATCAGGTTGAGGAAGATCGCTTGGCCTTGATGGAATCCGGTCTTGCCTCCGATTCGTCCAAGTCGCTGTCATCGTTTTTGGCTCTTTGCGAAAAGACGGTTCGCGGGTACGAGGCAAACCTGAACTTTTTTTGTACCCATGCGCATTGCCGTACGGTGAAAACAAGCGTTCTGGTGTCTCCTTCTCAGGTGCGTAGCCTGGGCCGCAGCGAGTTGCTTTGGCTTGCAGGTAACCCTGAGGTGTTGCGTGAAGTGCCCGCAGAGACGCCTCTTCGCATGAACGGATCTTACGTTATTCCGTCGCATCTTCGTACCGATCACCCCCGAAAGACGTTTGACATTCGAGAGAATCGTGCATTGCTGTCTTTTGCGGAAACAGTTGCTGCAGCACTTAGCCGAATACTCGACAGGGCGCAAGACGATATCGACCATATTGAAAACATGGTGTCTCAGCTGCAGGGGATGGAAGATGGTGATGGGCTGATTCTGGCGCTGGTTATGCTGGAAGCCTCCCTTAATCGTGAGCGCCCCCTTGTCCAAAAAGCCGCCGCTCTTCGGAGGCGAATGCGTAGTGTGGTAACAGCTTTGAAGCGATGCATGCCTGGAGTGCGTAGTATTCGCTACCGCTTGCCTAGGAGAACCAAGGCATTTCAAGAGATACCCGCCTACGCAGCGGTGCATACCCTTATGCGTGAGTGGGATTCATTTGGCGAATTCCAGATGTATCGCGATGGGTTGGTTCTTCGCACGTGGAAAATGGATAAGCTCTACGAGTATTTCGTTCTCTACGAGCTGCTCTCTTCATTGCGGGGCAGGGGGTTTGTTCCCGATGAGTTGTCGTTCGATTGCCCAATTGAACAGGCGCAGTATAGCCTTGATTCGCGTTATTTCCAGAACGAATCCCAGGTTGCAACGGTGTATCGATTGATTCGTGGCGATGAATCTGTTTCGTTGTTCTACCAGCCAGTCATTTATGGGGATAGCCGCGAAGAGCATGGTATCTCTCTGCATAGAACCACGCTCACATCCGCTGGTTTTGATTCGTATTGGACGCCCGACTATCTGATGGTTTGGAAGTCCGGCTCAGGCACAACGACCATTATCCTAGATGCCAAATTCCGCACGGTTTCATCGGTTGCTTTCGATGGCTCCCAGAGCGATGCGAAGAGCTGCATGCTGGAGTGCTTGCGTAAGTACAAGCTCGAAACACGAGGCAGCGCAGGCGGGGTTGATGCGCTGTGGCTTTTATGCGGTAGGGGGCAGGTATGCCATTTCGAGCCCATGCAGCAGTCGGCGTGGGCCCAGGAGCAGCTTTTCGCGCCTGATGGCATTGCGACTGTTGCTCCTGGCGCAAATGCTCTTTCCGATTTGCTTGACGCAGTGGGAATTGGCGCTAGTCGCGCTTTGGAGGGCTGATTGTGCACCGCGGGTGTCTTTTGCTCTAAAAAACAAACGCCCTCTCTCTCATTGTGAACTCACTCCCATTTCTTGGGCACCGAGAAATGGAGGGCAGTTCATTGTCGAGTGAGAGGGCGTTGTTCGGTGCATGCGGATCCTCATTTTGGCTTTAGTGCATAGGGTTCTACTGGATGCGCTTCGTCCCTCGTGAATGAGCGGGACGGGTTTGCGAAGCGGCCGTTTCGCTACATTGGGCGGCGGTCCTTCCATGCATTGAGTTCTCTAGCGGGGATCGACATGATGCGCACCATTTCGGCTGCTTCCCTGAAAACGGTCTCCCTCAACTCATCGTTGTATAAAACGGTATGGAGTATTGCCGCCTTTGCCAGATCGAGGGTATTGGCATATGCTTCGCCCTCCCAGAAATCCTTGATGAAATCGACGCTATTCATGAGATCGTTCCAATCGTCATCGCTCATTTCTTGCCAGACGTGATGCTCGTCGTGGTCTGAGTATCGGGCTTCGTTTACGGTGACGATGGCGGGATTCGCGAGCTTTCGCATTCCTTCAAGCGTGGGATCGTTTTGTTGCGGAAAGGGCTTCCCTTTTGCGTAGGCGTCGTATTCTTCCTTTGTGGGCAGCAATTCCCGTAGTGGCTCTATCAGCTTGATAAGCAGATCGGCATGAGCGCGGTAGACACCCGATGCATCGAATTCTTTTAGGCGTTCACGGTAGAATTGGTCCTGCCTGTTTCCGGTCTCTTGTCTGCCCGCTTCCTCGATGAGCAGATCTAGCGTGTTTGCGGTGTGTTGTGAAGGCATGGTTGCTCCTTTACGCGGCGTTGGTGGTGTTCTCTTCGGATGCGAGTTCGAATGATGATTCCTCGTTCCAGGGGGTCTCGTCTTCTAGGGGTATTGCGAATTGCCCATCTATCGTTAGCTGATTTTTGCATTCGCAAATAGCCTGGTAAAAGGGGTATTCGGGGTGCTGGTCAAGCTGGTAAGCCCCGTCTTGCTTGCCCCGCTTTCCTCGTTCGAAGTACCACCAGGTATTTGCGGGGGTTTCGAGAAGGGCAAACGCTGGCTTGTTGGCGCGAAGACTGAAGTAACGCGCGGTTGCTTCATCTTGCACGGCTAATAGGAGCTGTCGGTCGCAGTTCCCGATGATGGAGTTTGCCACCGCCGTGCCGTAGCGTGCTTCTAGCTGGCTCACCGTTTGGCAGATTATCGTTGCGCTGATTTCGCGGCTGCGTATAACCGCCAGCATATCGTCGATATGCGGAATGTTCAGGTTTGCGAAGTCGTCCAAGATGAAACGCACGGGAATAGGGAGCCTGTGCTCCGTGTAGTCGCGATCGGCGCTGCTGCAAAGGCGGGTAAAAGCTTGTTCGATAAAGAGGCTGGTAAGCCCCTCGAGGCTGTGATCTATGTCGTCGACGGTCACGAACAGGGCGCGCTTCTCTCGTCCAAACGAGCTGAAGTCAATGCGGTTGGGGTTGGCGTAAGAATCGAGCGCTCCCTTAAACCCGAACGGCAAAAGATTTGCAGCGATAATGCCCAGGATGCTTGAGTGCATCTTTTCGGCGCCGCAGGTGGCTTTTGATCGGTTGAAGAGGGATGCTGCATAGCTATCCGAGTTATGCATTGCTAGATCGTTGAAAAGATGCTGGATTTTGCTAGTGCCGCTTTCGAATAGCTTGATAACCGAAGCCATGCTCCACTCACGTTCGGGCAAAGCCTCGAATACATAGGCGATATAGCTCGATAGATAATTTGCTGCGGCAAGTCCCCAGAAGGGATCGGACTGCTGCGCTTCCTTCGGGCAGATGGCGCTCGCAATGGCGATGATGTCTTGCTGGTTTGGCTTGCCGTTTTCGATGCGGACCTGATGCAAGGGATTGTATCCGCAGGTGCCGCCCATGGTGGTGAAGTCGAGCTGATCTACTTTGTAGCCTTGCAGGGCGAGGTAAGCTCCCATTTCGTCATAAAGGCTCCCTTTCGTGTCCAGCACAATATAGGACCCTTGGCACTGCATCAGATTGGGCTTGAGATGATTGCGGGTTTTACCGCTGCCAGAGCAACCCAACACAAGGATGTTGTTGTTCATTCCTGTTTGCCAACTGTCGGTATTGGCGGCGATGTGTTTGGTGAAGACGATATTCCCTTGATAGGCTGCTCGGCCGTTAGCTGAAGCGATGTTCGATTTCATGTGCTCTCCTTAGCGTTGTGTGCTGGTTGCGGTATGGGGCCGCGAACCTAACATGCTTATCTTTTAAAGACTTGTGATGATGCGATCTGCCATGCCATTGGCTATGGCTTCTTCTGCTTCGAAATAGGTGTCTTTCGCTGTTAGCTCGAAGACCTCTTCGAGATTCATTCCCGTGTGTTGGGAAATAACCTGTGCGGTAATATCGCGGATTCTCATCAGGTCATCCGCGCGAGCTTTTACGGATAGTGCGCTGCCACCGATTCCGCCGCCAATGAGTGGATCGTGGATCATCACACGGCTGTGGGGCAGCATTTCACGTTGGTCTCCTGCGATGAATAGCAATGCTGCCATGCTTGCTGCCATTCCGAGGCATACCGTGTGAATCGGGCAGCTTACGGCTTACATTACGTCATACAGCGCAAGACCGGATTGAACTTCTCCTCCGGGGCTGTTGATATAGAGGGTGATAGGCAATTGCTGGTCTTCTTTCTGTAGATGCAGAAGGCAGCGAATAGCGGTTGAAACCGAGCCGGCGTCAATTGCGCCAGTGATTTCTATTTCGCGAGCAGCGAGCATTTCGTCTCGTATGTCGTACAGGCGTAGACCATCCGAGGTTTCCTGCATTACGAGTGGGGAATAGGTTGATGTTTGGTCCATGATTTAGTCCTTTCTTTCGGGCATGGTTGAGCCATGCATAGGTGAGGTATGCAGTTTTCAAGCTGCTGCAAACTCGCCGGAAAGGAATAGTGGCGTGAAGCTTTGGTTTTGGACGTGTCAAACTAAAGCCACGGCATTGGTGGATGCATCAAGGTACGCTGAGACAAGCTCGGGATAGGACCGAGCATGGCCTGAACGGGCAAAGCGAAAAAAAGACGCACATATCCCTTGGCGGGTTGCATATCTTTTCCTCTTATTTAGTTGTATGAAGTATGTGAGTCGCTGAAAATGCTCCGATAATCACGGAGGGGCCGACTTGCCACTCTTTGAATGCGACTTAAAAATGGGCGTTAGCCCTCGGGTGCGTTTTCAATATACCATTTCTTAGGGGGTAAGGGTGGGTAGTACGGTGTACTCTCCATATTTATTTTCATGGTATGAGTCGGCATGCCGAGACGCTTTGCTGTGTTAGGGCTCTTGATTTCGCGCGCTAAGGGGCATTCGATAAAATGGAAGCGCTTGAATGAATCAAAGGAGGACACCGTGGCCTTTTTGCCGGTGACGCGTAAGGAAATGGAAGAGCGCGGATGGGATCAGTGCGACTTTGTATACGTGTGCGGCGACGCGTACGTTGACCATTCCTCCTTTGGCATGGCAATCATCACACGTTTGCTCGAAGCAAATGGCTACAAGGTGGGTGTCATCGCGCAGCCTGATTGGCATGACCCTTCCAGCATCGATGTTTTCGGCGAGCCTCGCTTGGCGTTTCTGGTGAGTGCGGGAAACATGGATTCGATGGTGTGCCACTATACGGTTGCAAAAAAACACCGCAATCGCGATTTCTATTCCCCTGGTGGACAGATGGGCTTGCGTCCTGATCATGCGTCGGTGGTTTATGGCAATTTGATTCGACGAACCTATAAAGACACCCCGCTTATCATGGGTGGGGTGGAGGCTTCGTTGCGTCGCTTGGCGCACTACGACTACTGGTCCGATAAGCTGAAGCGTTCGGTGCTGCTCGATGGTGGCGCTGATATGATCAGCTACGGAATGGGTGAAAAATCTATTGTTGCCATCGCCGATGCTCTGAGCGCAGGAATCCCTATTGACCAAATTACCTGGATCGAGGGCACAGCGTTTCGGTCCCATAACCTTGAAGGGGTAATGGATGGATACGTTTCGCTGCCTTCCTTCGAAAGCATGCGCGCGGATAAGCTGAAATATGCTGAAAGCTTCCGTTTGCAGTATCGCAACCTTGACCCATTCAGCGGCAAATGTTTGGTTGAACCTTACGAGCAGGACAACTTGTACATTGTCCAGAATCCTCCGAGCACTCCGCTTTCAACTTCGGAATTCGATGCAGTATATCGCTTGCCGTATGAGCGAACCTACCATCCCATGTACGAAGCGGCTGGCGGCATTCCTGCAATCAGCGAAGTGAAATTTAGCCTAACCAGTAATCGGGGCTGTATTGGCGAGTGCTCGTTCTGCTCCTTGGCGTTCCATCAGGGCCGCATTATTCAAAGCCGCAGCAAGGAGAGCCTGGTCGAGGAAGCGAAGGCCATCACGCAAGACCCTGATTTCAAGGGATATATCAACGATGTGGGTGGTCCAACGGCAAACTTCCGCAAGCCTGCTTGCCCCAAGCAACTCGATAAAGGTGCATGCCGTGGAAAGCGCTGTTTGGCACCGAAGCCCTGTAGAAGTTTGCAGGTGGACAATCGCGATTATTTGAACGTGCTTCGCGAGCTGCGCAGTCTCCCTGGGGTTAAGAAGGTGTTCGTGCGCAGCGGCCTGCGCTTTGATTATGTGCTCCTTGATAAGCATGCCAACGAATTCATTGAGGAACTGTCCCAGTATCACGTTTCAGGGCAGTTGCGTTTGGCCCCGGAGCATGTGAGCGACGAAGTACTTCAGGTGATGGGGAAGCCGAATAATGATACTTACCAAGAATTTGTGCGGCGTTTCGAGGTGGCCAATAAGAAGCTGGGACTCAAGCAATTCGTCGTCCCGTATCTTATGAGTTCCCATCCCGGCTCTACCTTAAAAGAGGCTGTAAAGTTGGCGGAGTTTTGCCGTGATATGGGCTTCAATCCCGAACAGGTGCAGGATTTCTATCCCACGCCCAGCACTATTTCTACGTGCATCTATTTCACGGGGGTTGATCCGCGTACCATGAAGGAAGTGTACTGCCCGCGCACGCCTCATGAAAAGGCGATGCAGCGAGCGCTTATTCAGTACCGCAATCCAAAGAATCGCCGCTTGGTTATCGAGGCCCTGAACGAGGCTGGCCGTGAAGACCTTATAGGCTACGATCAAAAATGCTTGGTGCGACCCGATAAGGGCGGTGCGAATAAAGCGAAGGATCGCAGTGGGGAGCCAAAGAAGCAGCGAGGCAAGCGGCAAGGGAGCAGTTCTGGTATGAAATCCCGCTCGAAAGGAGCGGCAGCCGTGGCTAACCTTAAAGGAAAGAGCCAGAATGAAAACAGTGCCGGATCCCTACAGCGTGGTAAGCGCCCCGCTTCCCCAATTATGACGGAAGGCGAAAGAACTGGATCCCTACAGCGTGGTAAGCGCAGTGGAAAGAGTGGGCCTCTTGCTTCTGAGGGAAAGGCACGTAGAGGTAAATCGCAGACTGCTTCGGCAGAACGTAGCCATTCACGCAAAGACGTCCGTTTCGATAAGGGCAAGGTAAATCCCTCTAGAAGTTCTTTTAAGCCGCAGGGCCGTGGGCCGAACAAAGCCGCTGGAAGCAAGGGCGGAATTCGCAGACAGGGCTCTAAGCGCTAGCCTTTGGGCGCGAAGGATGACTCTATCTATTGTTTGAACTGCGGGATTCCTCGCTTCCAGTTGGGCAACGACTCGAATTTGAACATTAGACCGATGACCACTTATTTCATCGGCGATATCAGAAGCGGCCTTCTTTCGCGTTTGAAAGAAGGCCGCTTCTCAATTGCATAGAATGGGCTTTTGCCGATGGAAAGCTGCTTAGAGATAGGCTACGGTACCGCTGAGGGGCTTGCGGCTGGCGTGATTTGGGAGGGGCTTGCCATCTTCTGCAGCGTAGCCCAAGTCGAGCATCATCAGCACTTCTTCGTTTTCGGGTAACTCCAGCTTATCTGCTGCTTCTTCTGGATTGAAGAAATTGACCCAACAGCTGTCTACACCGGCGTTCTTTGCGGCAAGCATCATGTGCGTAGCCACGATGGTGGCGTCTTCGATGCCGGAATCGCGCGTTCCGCCAGGGTAGGTGAAAACGTTTTCCTTGTTGAAAGCAACAACGAGCACCGTGGGGGCGCTGTAGCGGCAAGGGGTGAGTTCATCGATAAGGGCAAGCTTTTCTGGCGATTGAACCACGTAAACGTGCTGTTCTTGCAGGTTTTTTGCGGTGGGAGCCACGCGTCCTGCTTCCAGGATGGCTTTAAGCGCCTTTTCGGCAACGGGCTCGCCGTTGAACTTTTTGCAAGAGTAACGATCTTCAACTACTTCTTTGAATTCCATGACGGGCCTTTCATTAATGGTTCTGTGGGTATGAATATAGTGGTTTGATGCTGTGATACGCCTATTCATCTGCCACTTTATATGAAAATCATAAATAATAAAGGTTTATCAGGTGTTATAGCGTTAATGCCATGAATGTGTTTAACATTCATGTTCTATCGATCGAATTGGCGAAGCATCCAGCAGATGCCCTTGGCCATGCGCAGGTCGGGTTCTTTGAAGTGGTTTCCGGGATTGGATTCAAAGAGGGTTTCAACGCCTTTTTCCTTAAACGACGAAACAACGTTATTTGTTCCTTGCGAAACGCTGCGAAGAAGGCGGCTGGGTGTTTTTGCTTCTTTTGAACCGAGGGAGAAATAGGCGCACAAAGGCTTCTTTGCAAAGGTGTTGGTTGATACGTATTCGCTAAAGCCGGGATACCACAACGACCCTGATGCGCTTGCCAGACCATCGAACAGGGCGGTGTTGAACGGCGCCCAAGCGGCGAATAGTCCTGCTAGAGAATAGCCTGCAATGCAACGATGCCGTGGAGTTACCCCGAGCTGCAGTTCGGTTTGGGAAACAATCGTTTCAAGCTTCATAAGATGCTGCCGTGCGTTTCCTTTGAAGGGTGCATCTTCCGCGAAAAGACCTTCGCATTTCCAAGGTGTTAGAGAATCATTCCAGCTGGGGGTGAGGATGGATATCAGGGTAAAGGACGAACAATGCAGCGATTGGCATTGCCCCCAAACTTCACAGCCGTTTCCTTGTAGGCTATGCAGATACACTATAGGATCGTAAGACCCTGGCGTGTTACCGCTATAGTGGATCGTTATCATTTCCCCAGCTATTTCTACTGTTTGTTCCATGATTCCATGATATCGAATTATCGTTGCTGTCTGTTGGTGGTTGGTGCTCCAATTGAAAAGGGCGCTGGATAATTGAACTGCCTCCCATTTCTGCAGTGAACCCCTTATAGAAGAGGCAGAACATTGTCTGTCCAACTATAGGGGTTCACTGCAGATTTGGAGCGCAGTTAATAATTCCGGCGCCCTTTTGCGGTGTTTGCGTTACCTAGTTAAACGAGCTTGCCCTTGCTGTGATCTGCCATGTGCTGGATAAGCTGGGCTACCCATCCATGGAAGTCCTTCTTGCGGGAAACCAGCTTGCCGTCTACCAGTTCTTGGTAAGAAACTTTTACCTTTTCATAGCGGGTATTAACGGTGGGCTCTTCGTGGGTGAAGCAGCTTTCGGTTTCCTTCTTGGGCACCAATCCGATAAGAATGGTGGGGTTGTACATAACGTGGGGGTTGTCGTTTTCGTCAAGGTAAGCGAACAAGCTCTTGGTTACCCCGATTTGATTCGCATGCACGCATGCTGCGCCTTCAAGCGAAGCCAAGGTGTCAAGCAGATCCTGCGCCACGGCAGCGTCTTCGGCGGTTGCTTTTTCGCAAGGCGTGCTGAGCAGCGCCTCGTCGGTGGTGAATTCTTTGATGCTCATGGTTGTCCTTTAATCGATGGTTTAAGCCATTGAATTGAGTCGTTCTATTCTATCGCATTGAAACGAAGCGATGCTCGCTGGCTCTTTGCTGGTGCATTCGTTTGAAGCCGGGAAGCGATGTGGGTGTTTTCCTGGAAGGATTTGTTTAGCGTGGCGTTTTACCGGGGAAGAGTTGAAGCTGTGAAACGCAGATGCCAAGCAAGATGACGGCAACCCCCAACCATTCGATGGTGCCGATTGGCGACCCGAGCACGATCATGGCCACAAACAATCCAGCCGGCAGTTCCGACGCGGCCAGCACCGAAGATAGTCCAGCGGGCAAATGTGGCGTTCCCATGCTTAATAGCAGAATTGGCAGGAAGAACCCGCAGGCTCCGGCAATTAAGCCCAGAGGGGCAATGCCCTGTAAGAGCACGCCTGAAACGATGAAATTAGGGCAGATGAGGTGCGACATAATCACCGCGCCGCCGCAGACAATCAGGCCTCGCTGAGCTTGTGAGCATTTTGGCTGCACCTGACCAGACAGGGCCAAGAACGAAGCGCAGCTTACGGCGGCAAGGAGTCCGGCTGCGATGCCCCAAGGGTTGCAACTTGAAAGATCGGTGGCATACAGACCGCTGGCGAACGCCGTTCCGAATACGATGATTGCCGCCGATATCACCTGGCTAAGTGCGGGTGGCCTGCGCGTCATTATTACTTGAATCACCGTGCCTATCCAGGTGAATTGGAATAGGAGGGTTAGGGCCAAGGCAACGGGCAGCACGCTCATGGCGTAGGTGTAGAAGATGGATGTAATGCAGGTTACAGCGCCGATGCCTAAGAGCTTCATGGTGTTGGCGCAGCCAAGTTTTGCCCATCGTTTTCCTCGGGCGCGATTAAAAAGAAGGAATACGGCAAACAATGCGAAGCCCGCCCACATTTGCGCGGCGGCAATTTGTGCAGAGCTGAACCCCCATGCGTAGGAAAGCTTGTAGCAGGTGGCGTTGAAACCGTAGCAGGCGCCACCGAAGAACACCAAGATAGCAGCCTTGGTTCGAGTGCCCGCATCGGCTGCGGCGGTGGCAAATGGCTTATGCTTGGGAGCATTCTGAGACAACGTGAACTCCTTCGGGCAATCGTTTCGCTGCATCGCAAAAGTGAATGCAGCTTTGCGGTTGCGTGGCGAAAAGGAGACGAAGGGCGTCTGGAAAAGTCCACGCTTTTGGTTTATCAGGCTGACTATTCTAGCAAAGAAGACGAGCGTGGGTTTTCAGGCCTTATTAACAAGCTCTTGATAGTCGGTGCCCCATTCAACCATCGAATCGATGATGGGCATGAGAGAGTTTCCTAAATCGCTTAAGGCATATTCCGTTCGGATGGGCGTTTCGGGGATTACCGTACGAGTAATCAGGCCGGCTGATTCCATTTCCTTCAGATTCGAGGAAAGCACCTTTTGGCTGATGCCGGGAATGGCTCGTTGCAGGGCATTGAAGCCGTAGGGCTGTTCGATGAGCTGTTGGATGATGTAGATCTTCCACTTGTTTCCAAAAAGCTGGAGGCAGGTAGCTACAGGACATGGGGGAAGTTCTTCCTTGGTGAGCATGGGGCCTCCTTCGACGGTTTCATTATGGCATCTACTTCCCACTTGTTGAGCCACTTACCTTTAGGTAACTGGCTGATAGTTTAGTGCCTTCTTTTGCGTAGGCGGGCGGTTAGAGATCATGCTTTCGGGGCGTAGAGGGCGCCTCGGTAAAAGCGGTTATGAACGTAACCACCATGAAAGGAGATCTCATGTCTGAGAATCTGAACAACGTGGCAGCATTTGCATCTTGCGGTGCTTCCGATCCTGCTCCCGCTTGCGGCACGGCAGACCCCGCAGCCCCGGCATGCGGCACGGCAGACCCCGCAGCCCCGGCATGCGGCACGGCTGACCCCGCAGCTCCCGCTTGCGGCACGGCAGACCCCGCAGCTCCGGCTTGCGGTACGGCAGACGCTCAGTAGGCTTTCGAGCGGAACAGGGAGGCTCGCAATGGACGCGCAAACATGTTTGCAGAAAATGAAACTAGTCGGCACATTGGCACTGGCCACGGTAGATGAGTGCGGTTGCCCTCAGATTCGCTGTGTGAGCGCTGTCCATTACGAGCCTGATGCGGTGTACTTTTTCACGGCACGAGGCAAGGAAATGGCGCAGCAGCTTATGCGCAATGGTCGTTTGCAGACTATGGTGCATACCCGTTTCAACGAGATGATTCGCATGAGTGGTGTGGCTGTGCCAGTGTCCGCTGCAGAGCAGCGAATGTGGATAGACGCGATCTTCGATGAACAGCCCTATCTTGCCAATGTGTATCCAGGTGAGACGCGTTCCATTGGCATTGTTTTTAAAGTGACCGAAATCGTTCTCGACTATTTCAATCTTGGAGTAAGGCCTATTGAGCGTGGCAGATACCCACTTGGTAATGCGCCTGTTTGTCAAAAGGGCTTTCATATCACGGAGGATTGCATCGGTTGCGGTACCTGTTTGTCGGTATGCCCCCAAGGGTGCATTACGCCTGGTGATATTTACGAAATCCAGCAAGAGCATTGCCTTCATTGTGGGGCGTGTGCTGAAAACTGTCCTGTTGGTGCGGCTGAGCGCCTGTAAGGAGCCCTGATATCAATGAAAACACTTCCTTCATTTGCCTTCCAATGGCACATCACCGATGAATGCGACCAGCGTTGTGAGCATTGCTATATATTTGCTAACGGCGAATGCGCTGGATTTGATCGCATGTCCTGGGATCAAATGAAAACAGTGGTTCAGCAAGCAGAGGATATGTGCAAGCAGTTAGGCCGTCAGCCGTACTTCTACGTTACTGGTGGCGATCCTATTCTCCATCCTCGCTTTTGGGATTTAGCAGAGCTTTTGCATGACAAAAGCTTTATGTGGTGCGTGATGGGCAATCCCTTCCACCTTACCGATGAGGTTTGCGTTCGATTGAAAAGCCTTGCCTGCCGAAAGTACCAACTGTCTCTTGATGGCTTGGAAGAAACGCACGATAGGTTTCGCAAGCCCGGGTCGTTCAAAGAAACCATGCGAGCCATTTCTTGTTTGCAAAAAGCAGGTATATGGGTTGCCGTAATGAATACGGTATCCAGTGTGAATGCCAACGAACTGCCGCAACTTATCGATTTGGTTGCGGGTTTGGAGGTTGATGTATTCGCGTTCGGTAGGTATTGCCCCACTTCAGGGCAGAAGCGTGACGAGTTCCATATTGAACCGCTTCAGTACCGTCAGCTTTTGCTGGACTGCCAAGAGCGGATTGACTTTCACGAGTCCAACGGCTGTAAAACGTTTTTTCAGCTTAAAGACCACCTATGGACACTGCTTCGCTGGGAGCAGGGACGTTTTACTATCCCTGAAGATGCAAAACCGGGAATGATATACGACGGCTGCCATTGCGGAACAGGCCATATGACTATCCTTCCCACGGGTGAGGTATATGCCTGCCGTCGCATGGAAAGCAAAGTGGGCTCTGTTGCGGAGAACACTCTGCTTGATTTGTTTTATTCCAGTGCCATGGAAGAGAAGCGTGAGTTTAAGAGTTTTTCCAAATGCTCAAAATGCGAGCTCTTCGGTTGGTGTCGTGGGTGTCCTGCGGTGACGTATGGCTACACCGGGAATATGTACGATGCCGATCCGCAGTGCTGGAAGGATAGGTAAGTATGGACATGCTTGAAACCATTAAAGGGTGCCGATCGGTGCGCAAATACACCAAACAGCAGGTTTCCCGAGCGGATCTTGCCAAAATCATAGAAGCGGGTATTTATTCAGCTAATGCGGGCGGTGCTCAGCGAAGCATGGTTGTCGCTGTGAACAATGCAGATCTCGCAGAAATAGTGGGCAAGCTCAACATGGCAAAGTTCGATCGCGGTGGCCTGATAGGTTCGTATGTGAGCAAGGAGCAGCCGAGCGTTATCGATGATCCCACCATTAAGAACGGGTTTTACGGTGCGCCAACGGTAATGTGCGTTTTCTGCCAGAAGGATTTCGTCTTCGGTGTTGCCGACGCGTTCATCATCGCTCAGGCTATGGCGTTTGAAGCTCATAGCATTGGCATAGCAAGCTGTATTGTAAGCCGCGCTGAAACGACGTTTGAAAGCGAAGAAGGAAAAGCGCTATTAAGCGAATGGCAGGTTCCAGAGGGATATATCTGCCGAGCATTCCTTGCGTTGGGGTATTGCGATGGGCCATACCCTCAGGCAAAACCCCGCCGCGAAGGCCGCGTGAGGATAGTCGAAGGGTAATGGTTTGAATGATTGTGGAGGTGTGAATGGAGGCAATGGTGCAGAAATCCAAAAGCATTCAAAAGCTTGCTGAGGCCCTTCAGGATGCCGATGCGGTGGTGGTGGGGGCTGGCGCGGGCCTTTCCGCATCTGCGGGATTTGGCTATAGCGGTCAACGTTTCACTCGATGGTGTGAGCCATGGGAAAAGAAATATGACGTGCACGATTTTTATTCTGCCGGTTTTTATCCTTTTTCGACGCTTGAGGAATTTTGGGGTCTTTGGAGTGCTTCGATTCTTGCCAACCGTTACGAATGCGGCGTAGGGGAAGTGTACGTGCAGCTGAGGGCGTTGCTGGAAGGGAAGGATTATTTTGTCCTGACCACTAACGTCGATCATCAATTCCAACGTGCTGGTTTTGACAAGAAGCGTCTATTCTATACGCAAGGTGATTACGGCCTATTCCAGTGCAGCAAGCCTTGTTGCCAAGAAACATACGATAATGAGCAGATGGTGCGTGCAATGCACTCAAGTATCGAGGACACGGCAATTTCGAGCGAACTTATTCCTTTGTGCCCCCATTGCGGCGGTCCGCTTACTACCAATCTTCGGTGTGATGATGCTTTTGTTCAGGACGAGGGGTGGTACCAAGCGTCTGACCGCTATTCGGATTTTCTCCGACGCCACAAGGGGCTGAAGGTCCTTTTTCTTGAATTGGGCGTAGGCTTCAATACCCCTGGCATCATTAAATATCCGTTCTGGCAGATGACCAGCAAGAACAACAGGGCGTTATTTGCTACGGTGAACAGCGGGGAGGCCATTTGCCATCCAGCCATCGAGCGTCGCAGTATGGTTATTGATGGCGATATTGCCCAAGTAATTTCGACGTTGCTTCAGCTGAAAGAAGGAAAGTCTCAATGAATCAGGCAGAACGAAGGCGTTTTCTTATCAAGGCTTTTTTAGATGAGCTTTCAAATGGTGATTCTGTTCGAATACCAGAAAAGTTGGCTGAGCAGCGCAGGTTGCTTCGCGGACTTATGAACGTCCGCCCTGCGGGATTGCCGAGTGCTGAGATTCTCCGTGTGCAAGACGAGTATCTGAGGGAGCGCAATGCCGAAAGAGGCATTGTTCATTTGGATTCGCTTATGCAGATAAGGCCCCATATTTTTCTGTGGCAAGGCGATATAACTGCGCTTGCGTGCGATGCTATCGTCAATGCGGCTAATAGCCAGATGACGGGTTGCTGGGCGCCAAATCATCTTTGTATAGATAATTGTATTCATACGTTTGCCGGGGTACAGCTTCGGTATGAGTGCGATCGCCTTATGGAAGCTCAGGGTTTCCCCGAGCCAACGGGGTCCGCAAAAATAACCAAGTCCTATAACCTGCCCTGTAAATACGTTATCCACACCGTGGGGCCTATTGCGGATGGGCGTCCTACCGCAACACACTGTGACCAGTTGGCTGCCTGTTATCGCAGCTGTTATAGCTTGGCAAAGAAGCAAGGCCTGCAATCAATTGCCTTCTGCTGCATTAGCACGGGAGTGTTTGGTTTTCCCCAGAAACAGGCGGCGGAAATCGCAATTGCTACCGTTTCCGATTTGATTGAAGCCGATAGCTGTCCGCTCAATGTGGTCTTTAACGTTTTCCTTGACGAAGATGCGCGTATCTATTCGAAGCTGCTTGCTAGCGGTTAACCATTTCGTTTCGTTTTCCGTAGTATTAATACGTTCAAAACATTTCTTGAATGCTTGCAGCGTACAATCACTAGCGTGAGAGTTTGCCCCGTTTTAGAAACTGGGGCTTGATTAGAAAGGAAGCCACATGATTCGAGTCGGTATCTTGGGCTACGGAAATCTTGGCAAGGGTGTTGAGCTTGCCGTTCGTCAAAACGATGATATGGATCTGGCGGCTGTATATACGCGCCGTAATCCCGAAACCGTAACTATCGCTACTCCTGGCGTTCCCGTCCGCTCGGTTTCAGACCTTGAAACGGGCAACGAGGATATCGATGTTTTGATCCTGTGCGGCGGCAGCGCAACCGATCTGCCTGAACAGACGCCGAAGTACGCTGCTCTGTACAATGTGGTAGATTCCTTCGATACCCATGCGAAAATCCCTACTCATTTTGCCAAGGTTGATGAGGCAGCTAAGGGTGCTGGCAAAACTGCCCTGATCTCATGCGGCTGGGATCCCGGCCTGTTCTCCTTGAACCGTTTGTACGCAAACTGCATCCTGCCGGAAGGTGCCGACTACACCTTCTGGGGTCGTGGCGTTTCCCAGGGGCATTCCGATGCGCTCCGTCGTATTCCTGGCGTCGCTGATGCTCGTCAATACACCATTCCCGTTCCTGAGGCACTGGAAGCGGTTCGTTCGGGCTCTAACCCTGAGCTCACCACGCGCGAAAAGCATACGCGTGAGTGCTGGGTTGTTTTGGAAGAGGGCGCTGATCCTGCTGAGATAACCAAGCAGATTGTAGAAATGCCGAACTACTTTGATGAATACGACGTAACTGTGAACTTCATTAGTCAGGAGGAGCTCGACCGCGACCATGCTGGGCTGCCTCACGGCGGTATGGTTATCCGCACTGGTAAGACTGCTGGTGGCAAGAACTGCAAGATCGAGTATTCGCTTGACCTTGAGTCAAACCCCGAGTTCACCGCTTGCGTATTGGCTTGCTATGCTCGCGCCATTGCTCGTCTTTCCGCCGAGGGTAACCATGGTTGCAAAACGGTATTCGACATCGCGCCGGCTTATCTTTCCGCGAAGTCCGGCGAAGAGCTGCGTGCTCATATGCTGTAATGCGATAGCTAATCAGCGAATTGCCAAAAACTTAGAGGGAATGCGAAACTTCGCATTCCCTCTTTTTGTCTGGAGCGTGCTTACGCTTTAGGCGATGATTGGTTCGATGTCTTGAACGTGAAGGTCTGCGCCATCAACGGTAAAGGCAACATCAAACCCTGCATAGGCAAGATGGTACGTACGCTCAGGTTCGTGCTTGCTGCCTGCGCGACGCGGGTCCTGCTTCAGTACCTCAAGAAGGCCTTCACGCTTTTCTTCGGGAATGGATTGCAGCAGCTTGGCAGGGCAGTGAACAGCGAGCTCTTGCCAAGGCGTTTCGTCGATAAAGCCGCCTTGTGCGTCGGGGTGGCAGTCGGCAAAGGGAATGTAGGGCTTTATGTCGAAAATTGGCGTACCGTCGCGCAGATCGGCGCCTAAAACATGAATGAGTGGACCATTTTCAGTGAGTTCTATGCGCTCTAGCTTTACGCAAGTGAGTCCGATGGGATTGGGGCGGAAGGGACTGCGAGTAGCAAATACCCCCATGCGCTTGGTTCCCCCGAGGCGTGGTGGTCTTACCGTTGGGAACCATTTTTCCGTGGTGCCCCGTTTATCATCGGTTTGCGTATCGTTGGCTATATCGGTGGCAGTGCCACCAGGGGTTCCGTTCTCGAACTCCCAGATGAGCCATAGGTACGTAAAGCCTTCCATTCCCTCAACGGCTGAGTTCAGGGCGAACTCGGGCTCGAAGACGATGGTTCCCTGAAGGTGCGGTGCAAGGAAACTGTTTCGGGGAATGCCGAATTTCTGTGGCATATCAGTGCGGATGTGTGCGATGGGTTTCATGGGCGTAATTTTACCTCAAAGGTGAAGGCTCCTTTGCTTACTGCGCCTTTGTCGGTTCAATTCGTTATACGTGGCAGTTTATGCGATCTGCCTGGTTTAGCGGCCAGAGGCTAGGGCATTGCGTGTTTTCGTTCTTTCTGATCTCTGGTGTGTCCCCTTTGTTTCTGGGAGAATTTGCAGTATAGGTTTTGGGAGATATTAGGGGGCTGTCATGGAGCAAACAGATAATATTGAAGCGCTTATGGATCGCATTAAAGAGCAGGAATCCATGTACGAATTCGAGCGCATCGACGAAGAGCTTGCACTTCAGATGGGTTTTTATGTGGTTCGCCGCGCACGTGAAATGGGCAAGCCCGTCGCAACGCGCATTACGCTGAATCGTCGCACCCTGTTTTCGCTTTCGATGGCGGGCACAAAGCCCGAAAGCGATAATTGGCTTCGCCGCAAAGAAAACCTTGCCTATGCAACCAATCAAAGCTCGTATTTTTGGGAGTGCTGGTGTGAACAGGGGCTCCATCCCTTTGAATGGCGTGGCATGACGTTCGAGGACTACGCACCGGCTGGCGGCTGTTTCCCTTTGTGCGTCAAGGGTGCGGGTATGGTGGGCACCTTGACCATTTCGGGTATGGCAAGCCATGAAGATCACGCATTGGCGTTTGAAACAGTTGAAAAAGCCGTGCGCGGCCAATTGGACATTGATGTATCTGGCTTGATGTAGCGTTTGGTCAACTAAGCTTGCGGGGCCTGGCAAAGATAATTCTTTGCCAGGCCTTTTCGATGATATGGAGCCATCAGGTGGATTCCGGAAGTAATTTGGGATTATTTTGACGGAGATAAAATGCGGCTGCCAGATAAATCTATCTGGCAGCCGCATAAGATGATTGGGTGTTTGGACCACATCGATTGCGTTGTGGCAATTTGTTCACGGGAGAACCGAGCAAGGGCAGGCGCAAGCCCCCTTGGTGTTGCGTTGCTCTACCAGGAAATAAGCTCGTATCCGTCTTCAGTTACAACAAGCTGCACTTCCCACTGAGCGGAATCCGAGCCGTCTTTAGTGCGAACAGTCCATCCATTGGGATCGTCCATGTTCAGCTCGGGGCCTCCTGCGTTGATCATGGGCTCAATGGTGAAGCACATGCCTGGTGCCAGAACAGCACCTTCGCCGGGCTCGCCCACAAAGAAGACGAAGGGGTCTTCGTGGAAATCGTTACCAATGCCGTGTCCGCCGAATTCGCGAACAACGCTAAAACCGTTCTCTTCGGCGTATGTTTGCACGGCGTGAGCGATATCCCCTACGGTTGCCCAGGGCTTTACTGCAGCCAGACCGCGCTGAACAGCCTCATAGGTAACGTCGACGAGCTTTTTGCGCTCGGGGCTCACTTCTCCGATGCAGAACATACGCGAGGAGTCGGAGTAGTATCCGTCTAAAATGGTTGAGCAGTCTACGTTGACGATGTCGCCCTCTTTCAGTACATCGTCATTGCTGGGAATGCCATGGCACACCACGCTGTTGATCGAAGTGCACACGCTGTTGGGGTAGCCTTCGAAGTTGAGATCAGCAGGGATGCCCCCATGCTCAATTGTGTAGTCGTAAATCCACTTGTCTATCTCGGCAGTGGTAACGCCTGGTTTGATATGCTCGGCAACATAGTCGAGGACGCCAATATTGATAGCGGCAGAGCGCTTGATGCCCTTGATTTCCTCGGGGCTTTTGAGGAGCGAACGGGGCACCACTTCGTACCCGTCCAAGTAAAAACTTTCGAGGCGGCTGTCAATGGGGCCGTGGCACTTCTTGTATTTCTTTCCACTTCCGCACCAACATTCGTCATTGCGTCCGGGCTTTGGGCCGTTGTCGTACATAGCAAGCTCCTTATTCGTTGTTTCGTCACTGAAAGTGCGAAACCGTTGCGTTCTCAGTTGTTAGCTTAAGTTAATTGCGATAGCGATCAAACGGAATACGACTATATTTGCATTGTTTCCATTGCTGGGCTTCACTTTTGCAGGCGAGCCTTGTTGGCCTTGAGGCAGAAGAAGATGCCCAGAACCAGAACAAAGGATGCGGTAATGGTAAGCGCCATCGAATCGGAGAACGGGAACATCGGTGCGCCGAGCATGACGCCAACGCCGTAGGGAACAAGCCAGAACAGCCACACGCCAATGCTCAGACGATGGAAGTTGGCCCTGGAGCGCTCGTTGCCGCGAAGAACAACAACGGTTGCCCAAACCGCATGGAAGAGCATGAGTGAAAGCGCGAGTACGCCCGTGATTGCGTGGAGGGGCGAACCCGCACCACCGGTTTCGCCTGCAACCATAGACATGATGGTAGTTCCGCGGTGTCAAACACGAAGCCAGTCCAGAAGAAAGCCAGGTGCTTTGGCCTTAAGGTGCCAGAACGGCGCTCGGCAAATACGCCGATGGTGTAGAAGACGAGTGCGAGCGAAATGATAATTGCGGCAAAGATCACCTTTCCCATGTTGGGGGTACCTTGGATTCCCATGATCTTTTGCTCCTTTCAAGATTGCGCTTTGCAGCTGATTGCTTTGCTTTTGACAAGAACAATCTTGAAGGCGTGGCATCTGAACATCTACGGGCTAATGTTCAGGTGCAGCATTTCGCGCTGACCCTATTGTTCGTAGAGGGTTCGGTCGAGCATGGTGAACAGGAGAGAGCAATCGGGTTGTTCGCTTCGAAGTTCGGCGATGATATTGCGCAAGGCAAATTTGGATACGGCTTCTGCGGTGACGTGATCAGGTAGATCATGCCTGATAGATGGATCGTTTTCAAAGATGATAATCATGCCCTCGCAAATATGGTCGAATTGTTTTTCTTCGCGGAATCGCGCGATGGTCTTCTCTGCCGTGGGCAGTGCCTCGGAGTCTTTAAGCCAGTGCTCCCTGAAATGACGGATGGTTTTTTCCATGCTGTCGAACATGCGCATGCAGAAATCCAGATAACGTTCGCCTTCCGTGGGGTGGCAGAAATCGGTGTAGAACGCGCGCTTGAAATAGAGTGCTGTGGTTGCTGTGGTGAGCTCGCCCTTCGAAGCAAAATGATTGTAGATGGTTCCATCGCTTACGTTGCAGTCTGATGCGAGCCCCCTTACCGAAAGGGCTGCAAGGCCGTATTTGTCCGCGATGTCGTATGCATGATCGAGCAGGGTTTCACGGGATGTTGGTTCTGCCATTGCATTCCTTTCGGCAAAGGGCGTAGAAAAGCATTGAATGCACGAAGTAGGTTGCGTATCGCCTATTCTATCCAGCTGTGGCGACGAGGAGATTTATTCCATCTGATTGCCTTACATGGCGCCCTTGGGGGCTTTCTCGCGATAGGGGATGAGCAGCAAGCCTCCAATCTTTTCGCGCAGGTGGGAGCGCACTTTCTTGCTGTCCGTTTCAGGCGTCTCGCATCACCTGTTCGGGTGTCTTATGGACTTTGATTAGAGCATATCTGGATGCGGGCAAGGAAAAATACTCCAAGATTAGGTAGAAGTCATAAAATGAAAAAGAATATGCGTATTTCTGGGCAGCATGACGCTATCGGCGGTCGTGCAGTGTGATCAGCGCCATCCTTTGTCTTTAGGAGGGGGCGGTAGGGCAGCCCAGAGATTCAAGCAGATGATTGAAATACCGAATCACTATACGCAGAGAGGGCGCTCGTTATTGGGAGAGCCTCTACTCTGCGTGAATCGGCCGGCTAGGCAATGCGTAGTTGGCTTGCGGAAGGGCACAACATATGAACTCGCATCGCGTAAAGCGAACACTGAAAGAATCGATGGGCTACAAGGTTTTTGCCGTCTTCATGGCGTTCACCCTGTGCTTGCCCACGACGTTGACCAGCAACCTGACCAATATGCGTCAGGCGCAGGCGGCAACTGAAGCGGCACAGGAATATGCATCCGTCGATGGCGGCGATTCTGCTGCTACGGGCACTGATTCCTTCCTCGATTCCAGTTCAGGCGCCGCACAAGGCTCAAGCTCTGAGAACAGCACGGATTCAGCTGACCCTGCCGATGCCAGCACTTCTTTTGGCCCTGCCGATGGAGCGAACGCCACGGTTGCGGGCAATGGCTCGGCGGCAACGGATCCCTCGCACAATGCCGATGCAACTCAGCAGAACAATGCCGCAACTGCCCAGGATGAAAGCCGGAAACAAGCTCTTGAAAAGACCGAATGGACCAATCAGTTTTACGCCCTTAAGCTGACGTCCAAAGGTCTTGTGGTGGACCCTGTTGCCCTAAAGGATTCGCTTCAGCAGGCTTCCAGCCAAAGCAAGGTAACCGAAGCCCCATCCCAGTCCGAAAACGCAGAGGGCGAGAATCAGGCAGTCCAGCTTCCTGCGAGCATCCCTGCAAGCTTGGACCTTTCGTTTGAGCTTGATGCTTCCAAATGGAACCGTGCGGATGCCGGTGCCGATGAATCTGCGCCAGCGCATGATGCTGTGGTTCCAGGTGACTGGTTCACCCAGGCGTTGCCCGAGGGCTTTGCGGTTCAGGATGAAACCGCCAAGTTCGACGTGTTCCAGAACGATGATGGGGGCAACGCCACTACGGTGAAGATCGCCACGGCTTCATGGAGCAACGGGAAGCTCAAGTTCGAGTTCTGCGCTCCGGTCGATACCGTCACGGGCAAACCCGCCCTTGACACCGAGGCTACCGCAGTAGAAGTCAACACGGAAGGCGCCACGCGCACTGTTCTGTCTGCCAGCGTGAGCGTTCCCGTTTCCTTCGACTCCCAGCTTGCCCAAGACGACGAGAGCGAAATCAGCTGGGAGCTGCAGCAAGGTGCGCCCGACGATCGATCCGTCAAACTTTCCATTCCCTCTAAGGCGACGCTTGCCTTTATGGCAGGACTTGCTAATACGCTTGGTGGCGAAGGAGTGCCTGCTGCCGTGTCCAATGCCAGCGATGCTGCCGCGCTGGTCGATTCCGAGACCTTTCTTTCTTCCGAGCGTGGGGGCAAAGCAGAATTTACCACGGTGTGGGCCGACGGCAATTCTGCCATGCGTCCTTCCGCTAGCCAGCTCATGAACAATTACGAGTATCGGATCTATTTCCAGGTCGAAGGCGACGACAAGCAGTATTGTCTCACCCAAACCGACGATGCGGGCAACAACGTTCTTTCGGAAGATGCCAAGCGCCTGCTGGGCATGACCCAGGAACAATTCGAGGCGTTGCGGGATCCTGGCAATGATCGCATCATTCAGGTAAAGCAAACGCAGACCAATACGTATTCCGTTTCTGCGAATGAATTGTATTCACAGGTTATAACCAAAACCCTCCTTCGCGACGATGAGGGAAATCCTGCTCTTGATGAAGACAAGAATCCTGTCTATGCCCAGACCGCCAAGAACATCACGTGGGCAATCAAACACGAGGGCTTTAATTGCGACGACGTTGTATATAACAATGCCTACGTGGTTGCCTCTCGGGATCGTTACCCCAGCTACGTTACCGACACCCAAGAAGTGTTACAGCTTCTTGGCGATGTTACGTTCAATTTGAGTCTGCATATCGGTGACGAGGCAAACGAGCTTGCCGCCATGTCCGACGATGAGCGTATGGAGAAATGGTTTGAAAAATGGGGTGTGCTCTCTTCCATCATCACCCAAAAGGTGAAAAACGGTGTTGTTGTAGAAGAGCTGGTGCAGAAGGGGAGCGAAGGCAAAGACGGCGAATTCTATAAAGCCATCACGACTGGCGGCCTGAAGTTGAGCATCTCCGACGATGGTGAATCAGGTGCGCTCGGTCCTGCTCGTTGGCCTCTGTATCACCCCGATGGATCGACGTTGGTCTATAGCTTCAAGCAAGACGAAGAGAAGCACACCACCACGATCGACAACGGTGACGGTACAAGCTCAACCTATACCGATTCCTACCAGGTAACGTACAACAATGCCAATACGCCGAATTACGGTTCGGATGTTTCTGCGGCATACAACAATGGCACGGTATCCGTCATCCACAGGGGCACCACGCGTGTTGATTTTACGAAGAAGTGGCTCGACGACGATGCTTCTGCACGCCCCGACACCAACTACACGCTGTGGCGCTATTCCGCTAAAGATGGGGAAGGTCCCGATACCGCATCCCAAGTGACCGTGCGCGAAGATGGTGGTGCGTATATCTCCATCAGCCTTACGGCGGAACAGAGTAGAAATGCCCCCGATGGCACGATAGATCTGGGTGCTCTCTTGCGCAGCAAGTATAAAGATGTATCTACCGCCAAATACGATCCTGCTGGTTATCCCTATGTGTACTTCCTGCGCGAAGATGCGCCGGCGGGCTATGAGCGCCTGTTTGGTTCCGGTGTCGATGCCGAAGACGGTACGGGTACGGGCGATACTGCGCCGAACTACTACAATGACGACTTTTCTGGCAAGGTCGATGTCACCAGGGCTTCGTCCGCGCCGACGGCGACAAATCGGTGTATTCGGGCGGCACTATCATCAACCGTCGATCCGAGATAACCACGCCTGAGCTCACCAAGACCTGGGACGCAGCATCTTTCCAGGATCAGATTGCCGATATATCGGTGACGTTCAAACTCGAGCGAATCCTAAAGAAGCACGCCCGCTTCGATGAGAATCTAGGCTATTGGGTGGCAAACGGCGACAGCTACACGTTTACCGACCCCGATACGGGGGAAACCAATGAATTCCCGTATATCTTCTCATACTGCGAAGACGTTCCTTTCGAGGATCAGAACAAGACGGTCACCGGTTGGACTGCGGAAAACCTTACGCAAACGGTGAGTTCTCAAGTACCCCGTTTCGATGCGAACGGCGAGGAATGGGTTTACCGCTGGAGTGAGTCCTACATTGAAAAGCCGGATTCGTTCAGCTTCTTTGCCCAAGACATCGATCATACAACCGGTCAGAGCCTTATGACGGGTACGTTTGCGGTACTGTCTTCCATTACCGATGCGTCTGGCGAACATGTTCCGCTCATTTTCGAGGGCTACTACGACAAAGAAAAGGGCGTGCTGGTAAATAAGTACATAGACCAGACCACCGCCCGTGCAGAAAAGTACTGGTGGAGCGAGAGCTCAGGCGAATATACGCAGGATACGAGCAACCTCGGTTACGATGCCAAGCCGGTCAGCGTCACGCTTACGAGGAACGGTAATGCCTTGCATCAGTTCACCCTGACGGGCACTGCGCAAGACGAACCGACCAAGGTTACCCTTGATGATGGAACTGTCTTCTTCTATCAGGAGACCACACCGTGGAACATGGATTTCACCGGCCTGCCCAAGTACGATGAAAACGGTGCCGAATACACCTATATGGTCATGGAGGGCAGCGAGGGCTACGTTCGTCAGCACGAGTACCATCGCAACTACAAAGAGGACCCCGACGATCCTTTCGCCGATGGGGTCCCGAATCTCACAAAAATCAAGAACAGGCCCGGCGAGGACGCCTCCATTGTGCGGGTAAGCAAAACTTGGAGCGATGGCGGTAACACATCGGCACGTGTGCCTGTGAGGGTGGGTGTCTTTGCGGCCCATGATATCGAGAAGGACGGTCAGGTCGTATATACCAAGGATCAGAAGATCGGCGATACCATGCTGTCCGAGGATAACGGCTGGTATTCCGAGCTCCCTATCGGGGTTGGTGGACTTGATCAGACCAAAGATGTCTACATTCGCGAGCTTTCGGTTGACGATGCACAAGATGCGGACGGCAACTACCTGGTGCTCACCCGCGATGAAGTTGCATCCGGCGCTGCTGGCGCCGATTATCAGCAATTCCTGATCAACTGGGCAGATTCCAATCCGGACAATCCGTGGAACGAGCGTATGGTTGTCTCTTCCAACGACAACCAGGGCTATGCCTTCGATGTTTCTTATGGCAAGAACGATTCGCTGAATTCGCTCGAGGTAAGCAACAGGCGCGTTGGTGTGGTGGACGTTACCGCCAATAAGACCTGGACAGATCAAGGGTCTAACCCCAGCAACCGCCCAGAAGCGTGCCTTGTGCTGTCTTCTTCACGCGAAGGCAATGTGTTCCATGCGGACGAAAGCGGCGACGTGTACGTAAACGTGGGGGATTCGGGCGCTGACGAAAAGCGCTACGTGTACACTTTTTCCGATTTGTCCTCGAAAACGATATACAACGTCAAAACCGATTCAGCCGATGTTTGGCTTGCTGACAAGGATGGCAATAGGGTCGACGGCGACGAGGGTGCCAAGCTCTGCGTGCGCATAGATAGCACTGCTTCTGATTCTCAGGTGCAATTCGCCACGTTGCCGAAATACGATATGGCGGGCGCCGTGGTTGACTGGACGATCGAAGAGGCTTGGCTTGAGGATTCTGCCGACTATGCCTCTTCCAAGACGGATCGCACCATGTCCTACGATTCGAAATGGCATTTTGCCGATTCGATCGATGTGACGTACAACAATAAGCGCGTTCAGACCAAAGACGTTACCTTCTTTACCAAATGGTACGACGGGTATGTGAACGAGCAGGTACAGCAGCGTCCCGATGTATATCTTACGGTGTGGCGCCAGGTCTACGAATATGATGCTCAGGGCAATTTGGTCGTGGACAGCAATGGCTATCCCAAAACCACGCTCGAAAAGGTAACTATCCCTGATGCCTACACGTGGGAATCGATAGACGATTACAACCGCAAGGCAACTATCAAGAACTTGCCCAAGTACGATAGCCACGGCAAGGAAATTGTGTACTACGCAAGCTTTTCCACCAGCGTCCCTGGCTCTTCAACGGCAAACCTTGACTACGGTGATCCGTGGTATACCTTCAGTGCCAACGACGAAGACCCAGGCAATGTCAAGTGGGACGAGGCAAGTGATGAGGTTGCAGCGGCTAAGCGCACTGAAGTCGTGGGCGAAGATGAGCAGGGTGGTACGGTAGACGCAATCCGCGAAGACGGCACCTTGAACTATCGGATTGCCAATTCCTACTCCGCCGAGGGCGAAAAGCACTGGGAAAACATGCCGTATGGCTTCAATGATGTCGATTTACCTGGTATTTCGGTGTACCTGCAGCGCAGGCTTGCAAATGGTTCGTACGATGAAGCCGGCGCATGGCAAAAGGGCGATCCTGTTGCCTGGAGCGACCTGGTTATAACCGAAACCGAAGACGGTGGGTATGCTGTTCAGCACGTGGATAGCACCGCATCGGCGGAGGGCGTCGCTGATGGCAAAACTGCTGTTGCATGGACGAAAAAGCTGACGAAAAACGATCAGGGCTATAGCTATTCCCTTACCCAATATGGCGAAAACGGCGATGGCATCGAGGCTTCTGCCGAAAACGACCTGCCGAAATACGACAGAAACGGCCATCTCTACGAGTATCGCGCCGTTGAGGTGATCGATGGTTTGGCGAATAAGCCAGGTGGCTTTACGGTAAACGATCTGACGAGCACTTCTGCTGGTTCTGCCGCAGGAAAGGTGTATCAGGTGTACCAGGGCATGCCCGGATCCTCCCTTATTGCCAACTTCTATGCATCGGAGAAGGGCAAGCTTACGGTAAAGAAGCTCTATGACGGGCTTGACGCAGGCGACAAGGTTCCCGATACCACTTTCGCTCTGTACCGCTACTACATTACGAAGGACGGTACTAAAAGCGATGCGCAGCCTGTGGCAACGCACACCCTTTCAGCGGGCGATATTGCCCTGAGCGCTGGTGCTGATGGCACGACGACGGGCGAGGGAAGCTACACCTTCGACAATGTGGACATTTACACACCGTCAGGTGAATACTGGGTGTACTACATCGTTGAAGATTCGGTTGATGGCTACGGCACCCTTGTGGCCAAGGGCGACAAGACCTTTGCCGATACCTCTGATTTCACCTGGGGCAGCTTCGTGGGCAATGGCATTGCCTCGACCGATCTCGAGGGACCAAGCCTTCTTGATTCAGGCACATTTACGCAACCTTCTGCCACTGCCGTGGCGAATGACACCACGCCTGATGTCACGTTCCAGAACTCGTATTACCCTGAAGATGCAACTGTTTCGCTGCAGGGCAAGAAAACCTGGCAAGACCAAAGCAACGCTTTCGGCATCCGACCAGAGAACATCACCCTTGAGGTAACACGTTCCTATCAAGACGGCACGCCCGATTCCCAGGGTGAAGCTGCGGGGCTGGTTGGCTTTGCCCTGGGCGCATTGGGCCTTGGCTCCGATGCCTCTAAGGGAATCATCCATCTGCAAAGCGATGATCCTGCCGCTGCGAACTACCTTTCGTGGGATAAGGATTCCCAAACCGATGCCTGGGTTTACACCATTTCGAACCTGGAGGAGTACGCGCCTGATGGGAAGCCTTGGCGCTATACGGTGAAGGAGATTCCGGATACGAACTCTAAGTATCTTGTTTCTGCCAACGGCGGCACGGTCAATGCCGACAACCATGAATCCGATGCGCCCGTTCCCGTTCCTCCGATTGTCAACTACCTTGACACGGAGCTTACTGTTTCAAAGGTTTGGAAGGACAACGAAGATCTTGACTGGAAACAGCGCCCTGATGTGACCGTTGCTTTGCAGGCAAAGGTCGACGATGGCGAATGGGGCGAAGCCGGTGCTGTTCTAAAAGACCAGCTTGGCATCGTTGATGGCGAGGGCAATGCCCTTACCAGCTTCATGTACAAGGGCTCCGTGCAGGCATTTGAGCAGACTTGGTCTGCGAAGGAACCGGACAACCAAGGCAAGAGCGAGTACTCGTATACCTGGAAGCAACTGCCTGCGCAGGCAAAGGGCGAAGATGGCACCATCCACACCCTTGCCTGGCGTGCAGTCGAGAAAAAGCTGGTGTACAACGCTGGTTCGAGCAACGAAAAGGCTGTAGAGGTTGCCTCTCCTGATAACGATGGCACATACGGCAGCTATTGCCCCTATCAACCCTCGCAGACTTCTTCTTTGAATGTGAACGGCCAGGGCGTAACAGAGTGCATCTCCACCATAACGAACACCCTCGATGCGACTGCGATTACGGCGAAGAAAACCTGGATCGACAACGACAACGAGTGGGTAACGCGCCCCGGCACGAATGCCGCAGGCGATGGCTGGTCTGTTACCTATGCGGTGCAGCGCTCCACCACGCCCAGTGATAACAATTCTTGGAAATGGCTGTCCGAGTACGGCGCCGATATCGGTAGTCCCTTTGCCAATAATGAAGGCGAGCTCGCTTCTTCCTTGCTGAAGTCGACCATTTCAGGTACGGGCGCCGATGCCACGGCAACGTTCAAGAACCTGCCCAAGACAGATGTTGACGGTAACGAATACACCTATCGCCTTGTTGAAAAGGTTGTTGGCAGCTACAAGGTGGAAGGCACGCTTGTGGCCTCGAGCGCCGATGGCAAGGTTCAGTTGGTTGCCGTAGGGGTTGGCGCAAATGCTCCCGGCGTGCCCGGCCAGACCTTTACCAACACTTTGAATACGGTGGACGTATCGGGTACCAAGCGCTTCAACGACTATGGCACAGGCCTTGCGCCCACGACGCTTGGCCAGGTTCAAAGCTCGGTAAAGCTCAAGGTTCAGCGCTCTCTTGACGGCTTGGCGTGGAGCGACGCCGAAAAGGATGGCGGTACTGCGCCCCAGGCTGAGTGGGCTATGGGTGAAAACGGCGCCTGGACGTTCAAGTTCTCTTCATTGCCCTATGCCGATCAAGCGGGCAATGTGTACCAGTACCGTGTGGTCGAGGTGAGCGATGGAGCTTCGGGCTTCTTCGATAGCTATGCCGATGATGCCAGTGTGGACAAGGCTACAGGTGACGTCACAACTGCAACCATTACCAACACGGCGACGCGCTTCACCATGGACAAGATCGGCGACAAGTCCACGGGTTCCGACGGCGAGCAGTTGAATGGCGTTGTGTTCGAGCTTGTGCGAGACGGGAAGACGTTCGCTTCATGGCAGCGTGACGAGCAAGGCGTTGTTTCTAGCACGGTGTGGCATGACGGCAGGGCATCTGGCAGCACCGATCCCGGTGTGGCTATGACCGGCGACAATCGGGGCTTCTTGGTTGGCCTCCCTGCAGGCACCTATACCGTGAAGGAAGCGAAGACCCCTGCGGGCCACGTCCAGGCTGCGGATTTCCAGATCCTGGTTTCTGCCGATGGCGCTGTGACGTTGAGGTCGGGAGGGAAATATGCCCAAGCCTCGGCAGGCCCTGATGGCGTTGTCTGCGTTTCGGTCGTTGATGCGGTGACGCGAGGCGAGGTGGTGCTGCACAAATTCTATGATCATGGCAGCAACAAGGCTGCCGTTGCGAATATGACGTTCGACTTGTACAAGGTTGCCTACGATGGTACTGCTGCCAATGGCGGCGGTATCCTTATTGCTACGGGCATCACTACAGGGGATGACGGCGCTTGGTATTCGAGCGAAGACGAGATGATGTCCTACCAGAACGTCAATGAAGCATTCGGTGAGTTTGCCAAGTATTACCGGCACGCAAGCGACGGCCTTCCTTTGGGCGACTACTACTTCGTGGAAACGAGCACATCGAGCAACACTGTCGATGCGCTCGGTAGGGTATTCTCATTCCAAGTTGAAGACAACAAAACCAGCCAGCCTAACGTGAAGGTCGAAGCGGAAAACGATGAGTTCAATGCATCGGCGCAGTTGAAGAAAACCAACTCGGAGACTGGCGAGCCCGTCTCGGGAGCAAAGTTTGCCCTAAAGCGTGATAACGGCACCTTTAGTGGCGAGCTTATTGCTTCTGACCTCAGGTCCGGCACGGAGTATGCCTTCGATGCCACCGCCTCCAAGGTTGAAGCTTCGAAGGCCACCGATGCTGGCGTGCTCAAGCTCACCGGCTTGAAGAAGGGCAGCTATATCCTTACCGAAACCGCGAACACCGGTTACGACCTGACCGGCACGGCGCCAATCAACTTCACGGTAACAAACGAAGACAACGGAAAGGCCCTTTTGCTGGGCACCGATGGCGAGCTTGTTAATACGCCGCTGCATGGCTCGATCAACCTGGTGAAGGTCGACGCTTCCGATAACCGCCAGGGTGTCGACGGGGCGCAGTTCACCCTTCAGAAGAAGGGCGCCGATGGGCAGTGGGCCGATGTGGCTCGCGGCCTTTTGACGGGTAAGGGCTACCGTGCTGCGGTGGATGCCGCGGGTGCCATCACTGCTGTTTCGGAGGCTGATGCTGCAAGCGGCGTCGCGTCAAAAGCGGGCGAACTGAGTGTAGAGAACCTGCCGTGGGGCATCTATCGTTTCGTAGAGTCCAAGGCCGCTGACGGCTATGTGGGCAAGGTTGATGGCAGCTGGCCCATCTCGAAGGAGATGGAGATCAATGCCGATAACGTTCAGGCTTCATCGACGGCGCCGCTTCATGCCGGTCAAATCGCTAACAGCCAGACAGATCTTGTTATCTGGAAAACCGATAAGGACGGTTCGGTTCCTTTGAAGGATGCCGAATTCACCATTGCGCCCAATGAAGGTTCTTCATTTGTGGACGGATCTGCTTCCAAGGCGTTTGTTACGGACGCCACAGGCAAAGCGCTGCCCATCGACGGTTCTTCTTCGCTTGCGGGCCAACTTATTGTGGGCAACAGCTACACAATCACGGAAACCAAGGCCACGAATGGCTATTCGCTGCCTTCACCTGCTTCCATCGTGATCACGATCGGCGATGATGGCGCTGCTCGTATCGTGACGGAATCGGCAACGGGGAACTGGGAAATCCAAACTAGTGGCTCTGTGAGCAACGTTCTGGTCAAAGACGATGCAACGAGCGTCATCTTCTATAAGCAGGACGAAAATGGCAAGCCACTTGCCGGTTCCGAGTTCAAGATGAAGGGCGCGTTCAGCGACGGCAGCACCGAGAAAACGGTTGCTCTCGATGGGGATATGGCCAAATTCGTGGCAAGCGGGTTGTTCATTGTGGGTGAGACCTACAGCATCGAAGAGGCAAAAGCGCCTGCGGGATACGAGAAGCTGCCCGCCGGGCAGTTCAAGATAACCGACGCCGGCACCGTTGAGGCGGTGGGCACGGTTCCTGCTGGCTGGACAATCGCCGATGGCGGTGCGGTGATCGTTGCCAGGGATACGCCTATCGAGGTTTTCCTTAACAAGAAGAGCACCAGTGGAATAGACGTTGCCAACGCAACGTATCAGATCTCTGGCAAGTTCCGTGGCGCAGACGGACAACCTCAGCAGGATGTTAGGACCTACACCACGGCAACCACTCAGGCTTTGAAGGGCGCGGTGAAGGTGGAAGGCCTTATCGGTGGCGAAACCTACACCATCAAGGAGACAGTATCTCCTGCCGGCTATGTGTTGGACGGCACCGAGTTCACGTTCACTGTCAAGGACGACGGCACGGTTGTCGCGGGTTCTTCGGATCAAACCGTAGCTAAGGGCGCAGCGGTTAAGAGCCAGGACTCTCACCTCAACACTGGCTACTCCATTACCAATCACGATTCGGTAACCATTACCCAGACCGATGCTCCCATTCGGTTGGGTTTGGCCAAGTGGGGAAGCGATACTGGGGAACAACAGCTCTCCGGTGCTGAATTCACTATTGAGGGCAAGTTTGCCAAGGACTACACAAGCGGCGTTGCCGAGCAGAAGACCTACCAACGGATGAGCGTGAGCGACATCTCTTCGCTGCGCTTCGTGGCGGGCGAAACCTATTCCATCACCGAAACCAAGGCGCCTGATGGCTACGAGCTGATCCAGGGAGCCTTCACGTTCACCGTGTCAGACGACGGTAAAGTGTACGAAGGGGGAGCGAACGATCAGGGTATCTCGAATGGTCGGTACCTGCTGCACGGCGACTACTTGGGCTTCGTTGCGGTAGACAACCCCGTCGAGGTAACGCTTTCCAAGTACGGCTCCGACAAGGGCGATAGCAGCACCGATTTCGCAATTTCTGGCGCTACCTTCCGCATAAAGGGTGTGTTTTCCGGCAGCGCGGAAGCAGGCGAAACCGAGCGCGTGTTCACGATGGATGCCGGCTCGTATTCCCTGCCTGGATTGATCGCGGGCAACGCCTATCAGCTGTGGGAGGCATCTTCGCCTGCTGGCTACAAGCAGATCAAGGGTACGCTTTCTTTCATGGTGAATGCCGATGGCACCATCGATCAGGTGAATGCCGAGGGCGCTTCGTTTGAAAACGGCACGATGAGCATCGAAGACGGTAAGGTTTCCATCAAGGCCGTCGACGACCCGGTTGAGCTCACCATCGTGAAAAAGGACGAGTCTGGCCAGAATATGCTTTCGGGTGCTGTATTTGGCGTGACGCCGGTTGGCGGCTCTGCATTTGCCGACGGAACGACGGGGGAGAAAACCCTTGCTGCCACCGACGGCGATGGTAAGACGTCTCTTTCGTGCCAGCTCGTGGTGGGCGGCAAGTACGAGATCTCGGAGCTTGTTGCGCCTGTGGGCTACAAGCGCGTTGCGCAGAAGCTCACGGTCCAAGTAACATCCGATGGCCAGTTGAAAGCAGTGGGCAGCGTTCCTGCGGCGTTCAAGTCCGAAAAGGCGGGTTCGGGTTCTGCCGCCATCACCGTATTTACGGGCGATGTGTGGAACAGCCCCACCAAGATGTACATCCAGAAGAGCTCGTCAATTGATGGGCTGTGGAGGCTTCCGGGCGCAACGTATCAGCTGACGGGTGCTTTTGCCGATGGCTCCTCCCAGCGCACGCTTACCACTGATGAAAACGGCATGGCCGAGCTTGATCGCGCGCTGCTCGTTGCCGATGGTGCAACTGAGTACACGCTGAAGGAAACGGTTGCCCCTGAGGGCTATGCGCTCAATGCGGCAGACTTCGTGTTCACGGTGTCAACCGATGGGTCCATCGTTGCGAAGGGCGAAGCTGTTGCGGGCTTTGCCGTGACAGGCGAAGGCAACATCACCGTTTCTGCCACCGACGATCCTATCGAGGTTGCCATCAAGAAGGCGGCTTCTGATGGTGCAGGCGGCAGCGCCATGAACGGTGCCGAGTTCCGGATCGAGGGCGTGTTCGCAGATGAGACGGAATCGAAGGTAGAAACCCTTACCACCTACGGCGACGGTTTTACCGAGGTGCTGTCTTCGATGCTCAAGGCGGGTCAGGAATACGCCATCACCGAGACCAAGGCGCCTGCTGGCTACAAGCTTCTTTCGAATGTGCTCAAGATTAAGGTTTCCACTGATGGTTCCGTAACTGTTGTAGGCGAAGTGCCTGCGGGTTGGGAGATCGACGATCGCAGCGACTCCGAGAACGGTGCTGTGCTCATTGTCGCGACCGATGATCCTGTCTCCATGACGGTGGCAAAGCAGGCGGAAGGCGCCGATGTATCCGCCATGCAGGGCGCTGGGTTCAGCGTGACGCCGGCAGAGGGCAGTATCTTTGCCGACGGAACCACTGGAGCGAAGACCCTGGTCACAGGAGCGGACGGTAAAACCTCGCTCGATGCGCAGCTGGTTGTGGGCGGCACGTACACCCTTGAAGAGGAAAAAGCGCCTGCCGGTTACAAGCTCATCGAAGGCATGCTTTCCTTCACGGTGAACAGCGACGGCACCCTTGCCGTCGCAGGCCAAGCCCCTGAGGGCTTCGCGGTTTCCGCGGCGGGCGGTGTGGCAGTGGTTACCGCCACCGACACCCTTACCGAGGTATCCCTGTCTAAGGTGGACATCGACTCGAACGAGGCGCTTGGCGGTGTCGAGTTCACGCTCGAGGGCGCATTCAGCGATGGTCGGGGTGGTTCAGTCGAGCGCGTGGGCAGCGACGCTGCCAAGGTGATCGTAGGTGCCGACGGCAAGCTTACCGTTTCGGGCGGTTCTGCCGTTGCCGATGGCGAGAGCCTTGACGCTATCCGAGGCCTTGTCGCAGGTGAGGAGTATACCCTTACCGAGACGCGCGCCCCCGAAGGGTACGAGCTGAATACGCAGCCCTTCGTGTTTACCATGGGCAACGACGGCGCTGTGGTTCCTGCGGGCGAGGCGTGGGGCTGGTCTGTTGAGGGTGGTTCTGCGTCAATCGTTGCTGCCGATAAGGCAATCGAGTTCCGTATTCTTAAGCAGGGTCGCGCAATCGGCGGCGAAGGAGTCGAATCGGCTGATCCTAGCTTCATGGCGGGCGCCGAGTTCGCGGTGACGGGCGTCTTCGCGGGCAGCACGGAGGAGTCAACCGATGTCATGACGGTGGGCACCGACGGATGGACTGAAGGCTGGTCGTCTTTGCTGGTTGCCGGCAACATCTACACGATTTCCGAGACGCGTGCGCCGCTGGGTTACAAGCTTATCGCCGAACCGCTGAACGTGATGGTGAAGGCGGACGGCACGCTTGTGGCGGTGGATGCTGAGGGCAATGCCCTTGATGCGGATGCCGTTGCTCAGGGTTGGAGCGTGTCGGAAGATGCCGAGGGCATTGCGCAGATAACTGCCGTCGACGAGCCTACCAGCGTGATGCTTTCCAAGGTATCCGCCGAGGGCGGCCAGGCACTTGCCGGTGCCGAGTTCGACCTTGAGGGCAGCTTTGCCCAGGGCTTTGGGCAGATGACGCCAGGGAAGAAGCGCATCGTCGTGGACGGCCAGGGCAACTTGCGTATAGCCGACATCGAGGCGCAGATCCTTGGCGGTGAAACGGTGGGCGAGTTCAGCCAGGCGCCTTCGATAGAGGGCCTTGTCGCGGGCGAGAGTTACCTTCTTACTGAGGTGAAAGCGCCTGCGGGCTACGAGCTTGTGCAGGATACGCTTCGTTTTGCGGTAAACGATGATGGCACCATTTGCCTCGTTCAGCGCTCTGCCGCTCCTGAGGCATGGACGCTTTCCAACGATCAAGGTGAAATTGGCATTACCTGCGCCGATGTGCCGCTGAAGGTAAGTCTGAGCAAGCAGAATAAGCAGGGTGTAGCATTGGAAGGCGCCCAGTTCACCCTTTCTGGCGCGTTCCCCGATGGCTCTGCCACCAAGACGTTTACCTCAAACGGCGATGGCGTGGCGTTCAAGGACATGCAGCTTATTGGCTCTTCAGAGGGCGAGAAGTATGTTTTGACGGAAACGCAGGCGCCGGATGGTTATATGGCGATCGACCCGGTAACGCTTGTCGTCTATGCCGATGGCGCCGTTAAACTCGACGGCGATTCTCTAGCTGCCTCTTCGAAGGTGGCTATCGAAAACGGCGAAGACGGTATCGCGTACATTTCCGTTACCGACGATGCCGCTCCGATCCCCGACGACCAGGATGGCAGTGATTCCTTCCTCTCCAAGACGGGCGACTGGACTTTCCTGCAAGCGATTCTGGCTGCTATCGTTGCAGTGGGCGCCGGCTTTGCTGCAACGGTCAGCCGCCGTCGTGGGGCACGCGCACGGCGCGCCGAGCGTGAGTAGCGCATAGGGGATGCCATACCGAGCGTGAGTTTGGCGTTTTTTCTACTGTGATTGCCTCCCATTTCTTGAGCTGACAGGCAGCTTGGGGGATGGGAGGTTTTCTTTTGCCTTGGCAGACAGGGGGGAAGGTGCCTCAAAACGGAGGGCAAGCCCCGAAAGGCGCGGGAATCGTGACGACCCATCTGCAAAAAAAGAAAGGACTGGCTCTGGATGAATTCCAAAGCCAGTCCTTGGTTGAAATGCTGCTATCGGTTTAATCTGCGTGTCTAGCTAGGTGCGATGCAGGATCCCTGTGAAGGGTGGTTTCCGATGCCTTGCGTGCAGGTTTCGGCGATTGCCTCATTCTTTCTTCGTGGGTTCGACAGGCATGCCATCTTCGGCTTTGCCACCGCGCATCCTTGCTTCAAGAATTGCCAAGCAGTTACGCAGTTAGCGTGTTGTATTGCTCGTCGTCTACGGGTTTGAGCCATTCATTGCTTGTGTCTTCGCCTGGATATTCAAATGCTAGATGGCTGAACCAGGAATCAGCTGTTGCACCATGCCAATGCTTGACGTTGGCGGGAATCTCAACCACATCACCTGGCTGTAAACGTTGAGCTGCCTTCCCTTCCTCTTGGTACCAGCCCTCGCCGTCTACGCAGATAAGCACTTGTCCACCGCCGCTGCTTGCGTGGTGCACATGCCAGTTATTGCGACATCCCGGCTCGAAGGTCACATTGAAGATAGGGAGGTAGCTGCCTTCTTCGTTTACGGGATTGAGCCAAGAACGACCGCTGAAGTACTGCGCAAAACCGTCGTTTGGCTTGCCCAACCCGAAAAAGCCACCATGGGATTCGGCACCGTTCGTCACGGTGCTGTCTCCGTCTTCTCCGTATACATCCTTTGCCATATTGAACGCCGCCCATGCATTTGGCCACCCAGCATAAAAGGCGATATGCGTAAGGATCTCAGCCATTTCCTGTTGCGTGACCCCGTTTTTTCGAGCGCTTGCCAGGTGGTAGGCAAGGGAGCTGTCGGTAATCCCCTTGCCGATAAGAGCGCTAATTGTCACTTTGCTGCGCAATTTCAGCGGCAGCTTGTCGTCGCGGCTCCAAATTTCTCCGAAGAGAATGTCGTCGTTAAGATGCGCGAATTCGGGGGCGAATTCCCCCAGTGCATCATGTCCTGCGGTTTGTTTTGTGGTCATGGATTACTCCTCTCGCTTGCATTCGCATGCGCAACCGCCAACATCGGCTGTTCGCAGTTGATGTATCAAGAAGTCAAGGTATTCGAGCTTCTTCTGCTCTGCGTGGATGCCGTTAAGCAGTTCACGCCGATACCCTTTCAGGAGGTAGATGCGAGCACATTCGCTTGCCGCCTTGTCGAATTCGGCAACAAATGCTTCGTCGCACCCCGCATCTCGAAGGTTTGCTAAAGTTCTTTCGTCCACGATCTACCTCGCGGTCATAACCTTTGTGGTGCCAGCAAGTGGTTTTTCTCCAGGTCTGCCCTTGGGCCCTACAAGTGCGTGGGGTTGATAGAGTTCTTCGAGGAAGTCGATCTCTTCGGTAGAGAGCTGAATATCGAGTGCAGCCACGGCGTCGTCTACGCGCTCTGGTTTCGAGCAGCCCACAATAGGAGCTTCAACGCCACGCGCCCAGTGCCAAGCAAGGGCGATTTGCGACATGGGCACATTGTGGCTGGCAGCAACTTTTGCTACGCGTTCGATGATGGGCATGTCGATAGCTCGGTCATGATCGTATTTGTTCACCATGGTTTTGTCGGTGGTGCTGCGAGTGCTTTGACTTTCCCAGGAGGGACGGCAGAGGTGACCGGAGGCAAGGGGACTATAAGGGGTAATTGCCATGTCGAACTGGCGACATACAGGGATCATCTCGCGTTCGTCTTCGCGGTAGAGCAGATTGTAGTGACATTGCATGCTGGTGAATGTGGCCCAATTATGCGCGATGGCGATGTCTTGCAGGTTGTGCAGCTGGTATGCATACATTGCGCTCGCTCCGAGTGCGCGAACCTTTCCTTCGCGCACCAATTCGTTAAGGGCTTCCATGGTTTCCTCCATGGGAACGTCGTAGTCGAAGCGATGAATGATGTAGAGATCCAAGTATTCGGTGCCCAAGCGTTTGAGCGATCCTTCTATTTCGCGTTTGATGGCTGCAGCAGAGAGGCCGCCTTCGTTGAAGTGCACCTTGCTTGCAAGCACGATGTTTTGGCGGGCGATGCCCAGGTTGCGTAGAGCCGCCCCGATATACTCTTCGCTTGTGCCAAAACTGTAGCAGTTGGCGGTGTCGATGAAGTTGATGCCCGCATCAAGTGCTCTCTTGATTACCGCTTTGGTTTCGTCAGGACCAATGGTCCACTGGTGAAAGTCGGGGCTTGCTTCGCCGAAACTCATGCCGCCAAGGCAGAGCTTTGAAATTTCGATGCCCGAATGGCCGAGAGTTGTGTATTCCATGGTGCTTCCTTACTTCTGGTCTTCAACGTTGGGATGCCAGGTAGCGTACATATCCATTTTTTCGGGCGTGCGCTCATAGAAGGGCTTGCCGTGATCGAGTGTTGACAAGGCTGCCATGTCCTCATCAGAAAGCTCGAAGTCGAAGATGTCGATATTTTCGGCGATATGAGAAGGGGTCTTCGAACCTGGGATCACGATATTTCCCTGCTGAATGTGCCAGCGCATAATAATTTGAGCAGGTTTTTTACCATGTTTTGTAGCAAGCTGTTTCACGATGGGCTCATCCATGATGCATCCGTTGTCGCGTCCGCCAAGTGGGTACCACGCCTGCAATGCTATGTCGTGCTTTGCAGGCATTTCCTTTAGATGGGTTTGCGGATAGTACGGATGACATTCAACCTGAATTAGCGAGGGAACGATTTCGCAATGTGCGAGCAAGTGCTCTATTTCTTCCTCGTTGAAGTTAGAGATACCAATCGAACGAAGCTTTCCCGCTTTGTAGGCGTTTTCTAGCTTTGCATAGCCTGCCAAGAAATCACCTGCCGGCTGGTGCAGGATCATAAGATCGATGTAGGAAGCGTTTAGTCGTTCGAGTGTTTCGTCAATGGCGGTTTCGCTGTTGTAGAAGCAAGGCCATAGTTTTGTTTCGAGGAAAATGCTTTCGCGCTCAAGCTTCGAATCGCGCATGCCGCGACCCACGGCGCGTTCATTGACATAGGCATTGGCGGTGTCGATGAGCTCGTAGCCCATTCCGAGCGCTGAGGATACCGCTGCTTGGGCATCATCAGGTTTAAGAAGATAGGTCCCGAGGCCCAGCTGAGGGATCTCGATGTTATTGTTAAGGGTGATGTACTCCATCTGCACCCTTTCTTTGAAGTGTCTTTTCTTAAAGGTAGATTTTTCTGATGAAGATGTATATTGCCTATAACAACTTCCTAGGCATACGAAGTATGTATAGTGATTCTGCAAGATTGGAAATTTCAGTAGGGGATGGACATGGAGCTTCGAACCCTTCGTTATTTTTTGGCCGTGGCGCGCGAAGAGAATATGACCGAGGCAGCCAATGTGCTGCATGTAACGCAGCCCACGCTTTCAAGACAAATCGCTGACCTTGAACGCGAGTTGGGCGTTGAGCTGTTTGAGCGGACCAATCGTTCCTGTGTGCTTACAAGCGATGGCATGCGTTTGCGTCAGCGTGCCGAAGAGATCATTTCTCTTGTTGAGCAAACCGAAGGAGAGCTTGCCGACCGGGAGCTTGGAATTACTGGGAACATTCGCATTGGCGCTGGTGAAACACACGCCATGCAGGTGGTGCTAGGCGCTTTTGCTGATGTTCGACGCGATTATCCAGGTGTTACTTGCGAACTTTACACGGGAAACGCCGATGCTGTGGAAGAGCGCCTAGAGCGCGGTTTATTGGATTTTGCACTTGTTATCGAGCCTGTAAACCTAGAGAAATACGAGTGGATTCGTATGCCCAATGCAAATCGGGTAGGGCTGGCGGTTTCTGCCGATGGGCCTTGGGGTGCGCTCGAGGTAGCGACCCCCGCTGATGTTGCGAAGATGCCGCTCTTAATAAGCTCGCGCACGTCGAACAAGGCAGTCGATCTTGTCTCCTGGTCAGGCGGAGCGTTCAGCTTCGATGAGCTCGATGTGGTTGGAAGTTTTGATCTTATTGGCAACGCATCTCATCTTGTACGTTCGGGCGTTGCCTGCGCAATGGGCATCGATCATTTGCTTCAAGTCGATGATGCTTCCGATTTGCGTTTTGTCCCCCTTGAGCCGTCTTTGGAGATCGCTTCGTTTGTAATTTGGAAGAAGTACCGATTACGCTCTCGTGCTTGTGAAGAATTTTTGCGACGACTCAAATTGGCTGTGCGCAAGCAGCTCTGAGGATATAAAACGGCGGCTAAGGGTAATCCTTCAGCCGCCGTTGATGATCTTGCTTGTTTGACCAATATGATGCTTATCGCGCGTTGTTGGTCACAAGTTGCTTAAGCGCATTCAGATCGTTATCGTCGGGATGGGCCAGTGCTTTGTCGAAATTCTCGATCATTGCATCGATGTTGGGCATATGATCGGGCTGTTGCTTCATCTTTTCGTAGCGCTCTCGTACGGATTGAGGCATCTTGCCTTGGCACATGAATTCCCCGACAACGGTATTGCTTGAGTCGATGGCTTTCTTGGTTTTATCCAGGATGCCTTTGAAATAGGCTTCACTGCCTCCGAATCCTGCGGTTCCGAATAGGAATATTTTCTTATTTCGAAGCGTTTTCAAGAGACTTAAGGCATTGTCGTCTGCAATGCCTTTATTGGTCCAGAAGCCTACGTAGAACATGTCCGATTCGGGTTCGTTTGCCGCGCAATCGCCAAAATAGTCGCAGTACTCTGCGGGCAATGCTTTGTGGATAGCTTCAGCGAGTAGTTTGGTGTTTCCGGTGTTGCTGCTGAATAGAATCGAATAGTGGGATTGGGTCATGGTTTCCTGCTTTCTGCAGATGATGCTTGGCGAACATTGTAATCCCGTGACTGTTTTGTCGAAGGCGCGACTGGAGGATTCCTTATAACTCGGTACATATTTGCTCAACCCGCCGTTTGCGGATTAAAGTTGACATATGTCGAAAATGGGATTGATTGGTACGGCTGCCCTTCTAAACTAAATAGTGACATATGACAGAAAAGGAAATGCTATGGCGGGAAGAAAAGGAAGAACTCGGTTCGTGGGCATCGTGCCCGAATTCGTTGGTTTCGTGCCTGACGGTATCCCCACAGGGGACACCGTAGAGCTTGCCTATGACGAACTTGAGGTAATACGCCTTCTCGATCTAGAGAAAATGAGCCAGGAAGAAGCGGCGACTCATATGGGCGTTTCGCGGACCACGGTAACGGGCATATACGAACGAGCTCGTTCGAAAGTGGCCGATAGTTTGGTGAACGGTAAGCGGCTGTGCATCGAGGGTGGTAACGTTGCGTTTCCTCCATGCGGTGGCGCCGATTTTAAATTTGTGAGCAATCCCAAGAAGAAGGAGGCTCTTATGAGGGTTGCAGTCGCGTATGAAAATGGCGAAATCTTCCAGCATTTTGGAAGGACTCAGACATTCAAACTGTATGACATTGACGACGGTCAGGTTGTGGCAATGCAGGTAGTCGATACTCAAGGTTCTGGCCATGGGGCTTTGGCGGGCTTCCTTAAGGGAAATGATGTCGATGTTCTTTTGTGTGGCGGTATCGGCGGCGGCGCCCAAAGCGCACTTGTAGCTCAAGGCATCGAACTGTATGGCGGGCTGTCTGGATTGGCAGACGATGCCGTATCGTGTCTGTTGGCCGGTATTCTCGAGAAAAGCACCATGCCAGTTTGCGATCATCATGGGCATAGCCATGGGGGATGCCATCATGGTCACCCACATGCGCATGGGGAATGTCAGGGTCACGCACAAGTTCATGGTGAGTGTCAGGGACATAACCATGAACACGGTGCATGCTGTCATGGCGGCCACGGCAATTGATGCTCTTGCTCTAAGGAATGTGGGGCTGGCTGACGGAAACGTCGCCAGTCCTTATTTGTTTTCAGCATAGATAAGCCAATCGTTCACTTCGTTGGGAAGTTGGTAAGCTTATGTGAGGAAGCAGAGTTCAGGTAGTGCAAACCCGCTCACTTCGACGAAGCGGGTATTGGCGATGTTGCGTTTGAACAGGGTTGCAATAGCGGATTCGCAATGCCGAGCTTAAAAAGGAGCTGCACGGCGAAAGCGCTGCGATATATCGAATAAGGGCGAAAGACTATGGATGGGGACAGTCGAATGAATGCTGAACAGAGGCCAACCAGCATAAAAGTTAGGGGAGCTCGGGTTCATAACCTGAAAAATGTCGATGTCGATATTCCTTTGGGCGGCATCGTTGGTATTGCGGGCGTATCCGGGTCGGGGAAGAGCTCGTTGGCGCTGGGGGTTCTGTACGCTGAAGGTTCGCGGCGCTATCTCGAATCGCTTTCCACGTACACCAGAAGAAGGATGACGCAGGCAGCTCGGGCTGATGTTGATGAGGTTCTCTATGTACCGGCGGCTTTGGCTTTGCATCAAAGGCCTTCAGTTCCTGGGATTCGTTCCACCTTCGGCACGGGAACGGAACTGTTGAACAGTTTAAGGTTGATGTTCTCACGCCTTTCCAGCCATCGTTGCCCTAATGGCCATTACGTGGAGCCCAGTATCAACGTGGCCGCTATGAACGGTGAGCTGGTGTGCCCGGAATGTGGCGAGCATTTTTTCGCACCGGGGGCAGAGGACCTTGCTTTCAATTCCGCAGGAGCTTGCAAGCATTGTGGCGGTACGGGAATGGTTCGTACCGTCGATCGATCGACGCTTATCCCCGATGGAAGCAAAACCATAGACGAGGGTGCTGTTGCACCTTGGAATTCCCTTATGTGGTCGTTGATGACTGATGTCTGTCGAGAAATGGGCGTACGTACCGATATCCCGTTCTGCGAGCTTTCCGATAGGGAAAAGGAAATCGTCTATGACGGCCCAATGGAAAAACGGCATATCTTTTACGTCCCAAAAAACAAAGACAGCGCTTCGGCTGGCGAGCTGAACATGACTTACTACAGCGCAACCGCAACAGTGCTCAACGCCCTCAACAAGGTTAAGGACGACAAGGGCATGAAGCGCGTTGAGAAGTTTCTGAAAGAAGAGATGTGTCCAGAATGCCACGGTACAAGGCTTTCCGAAGAAGCTCGAGCACCGCGATTGATGGGCATATCGCTAGCCGATGCTTGTCGGATGACATTGAAGGATTCCGTTGCGTGGGTTAAACGCGTGCCCGAGGCTATGCCGTACGAAATGCGCGCTATGGCTCAGAGCATCTGCGAGTCGTATGAGGAAGTTGCCGCTCGGCTTATGGAATTGGGCCTGGGGTACCTAACGCTCGATAGGGCTTCGTCCACACTTTCCACGGGCGAGCGTCAACGCATGCAGTTGGCACGAGCGGTGCGTAATCGTACGACAGGCGTGTTATACGTTCTTGATGAACCTTCTATCGGGCTGCATCCCGCCAACATCGTTGGTTTGAACGGTGTAATGCACGATCTTGTGCGGGATGGAAATTCCGTTTTGCTCGTAGATCACGACACCCAGATTCTTAAGGAATCGGACTGGCTTATCGAAATGGGTCCGGGCGCAGGCGCCGAAGGCGGAACGGTTATCGCCCAAGGTACCGTGAGGAGTATCGAAGGCAACCCGAATTCTGTGATAGGGCCTTACCTTTCCGGTGCGACGGTGGCCGATGGATGCCCAAAGCAGATTGCTGCAAATTATGATGACGCTATACGCATGGAAACAAATTCGATCCATACCGTAAAACCGCTTTCGGTACGCATACCCAAGCATCAGCTAACGGTAATTACGGGGGTTTCTGGCTCGGGAAAAACCACCATGGTGCTGGAGAGCCTTATACCTGGCTTGGAGGCGCTTTGTTACGGTAAGCCCATGCCAAGCCATGTTTGTTCCATTCGGGCGGAAGGCATCAACCATGTGAAGTTGATCGATGCAACGCCCATCGGCGCTAACGTGCGTTCAACCGTTGCCACCTATGCCAACGTGCATGATGCGTTGCGAAGGACGTACGCAAGAACAGCCGATGCGAAGGAGCTTGGACTTAAAGCGGGCGATTTTTCCTATAACACGGGGAGCCTCAGGTGTCCCGTTTGCGATGGCACTGGAACTATTTCGCTCGATGTTCAGTTCCTGCCAGATGTCGATATTCCTTGTCCCGAATGTCGTGGGTCGAGATATCGGAAACAGGCAAATCAGGTTCGTTATGCAAATAAGCAGGGTGAGAAGCACTCTTTACCCGAGCTTATGAATATGGATGTCAATGAGGCGGTAGCCTTTTGCCAGAACCTTAATGCCGTACGGCCGAAACTCGAAACCCTTCGGGATTTGGGGCTGGGATATCTTACGCTTGGCGAAGAAACCCCCTCGTTATCCGGTGGTGAAGCGCAGCGACTGAAACTGGCAAGTGAAATGGGTAGGGAACAGACCGATTCTGTTTTTGTTTTCGATGAGCCCACCATTGGCCTTCATCCTAGGGATGTCGAGACATTGTTGCGGGTGTTCGATGCATTGATTGCCAAGGGGGCAACGGTTGTCGTGATTGAGCATGACCTTGATGTCATCCGTGCCGCCGATTGCATTATCGATATGGGGCCCGGTGGCGGTGAAGAAGGTGGCCAAATTGTTGCCTGCGGTACGCAGGGGGATATTCGGAACTGTCCCGTAAGCGTTACGGGAAAGTTCATTTAGGTGGAATGAAGATGGGATCGATAGCTGTTTCAAAAGCAGTTCTGGTCGGTTGAGCGGATTTAAAACTTTCAAGACGCGTAACGAACTCGTTCGTTTGGTAAGCGTCAGTGGCGGTATTGGAAGCTGCGGTCGGCAAGTGTTCCGAAAGGGCGGCACTGTTTTTCGGTTGTGTGGATCGACTTTTGTGGAGGAAATTTTTGGTCGTGCTTTTAAACGTAACAATTGGGTGATATTTTTTTGCCATTACTATCCTTTTGGAAGGGGGATATGAGTGGTCGAAGAAAAACAGGAGAATCAGCCGCACGCAAAGGAAGAAGTGCGTACGGAAGGTTCTTCGGAAGAAACCACCGGCAATGGTAGGTCGCTGGGTGTTTTCTCGTTTGAAGGCGATATTCCGCTTACTCAGGCGGTTCCGCTGGGTCTGCAGCATGTGTTAGCGATGTTTGTTGGCAATCTAACGCCGTTGCTTATCGTGACGGGCGTTTGCGGCTTGGCCACTGCTGAATTCGCGGAAATTCAGTTGGCGCTGCTGCAGAACGCCATGCTTATCGCCGGCGTGGTAACGCTAGTTCAGTTGTTCGGTATCGGTCCTGTAGGTGGCAGGGTTCCAATTATCATGGGCACGTCATCCGGATTTATCGGCGTATTCAATTCCGTTGCCGCATCTATGGGCGGAGGTCTTGTTGCCTATGGCGCCATCATGGGCGCTTCGCTTATTGGTGGTCTGTTCGAAGCTGTTCTGGGCTTCTTCTTAAAGCCGCTTCGCAGATTTTTCCCGTCTATCGTTACGGGCACCGTTGTGCTTTCAATCGGCTTGAGCCTAATTAGCGTTGGCGTTAATGCTTTTGGCGGTGGCAACAGCGCAGTTGATTTTGGCTCGCTCGAGAACCTCTGTTTAGCATTGGTTGTTTTGATTGTCATCCTGGCTGTCAAGCACGCCACCACGGGTTTTGTGAGTGCTTCTTCGATTTTGGCCGGCATTATTGTGGGTTATATCGTTGCAGGCATCATGGGCTTGGTTCTGCCTACGACGGGTGTTACCGCCGAAGGCGTTGAGTACACCAAAGCTTGGGTTCTGAATTGGGATAAAGTTGCTGAAGCGTCCTGGTTCGCCGTTCCGGCTTTGATGCCCGTTGCTCCTGTGTTTGATATGCGCGCTATTGCTCCTGTGCTAGTTATGTTCGTTGTTACGGCCGTTGAAACGGTTGGCGACATCTCGGGTGTAACCCAGGGCGGTATGGATCGCGAAGCAACCGACAAGGAGCTTTCCGGTGGCGTTGTTTGCGACGGTATTGGCTCGACGTTCGCCGCTTTGTTCGGCGTTTTGCCCAATACGTCTTTCAGTCAGAATGTTGGCTTGGTTGCCATGACCAAGATGGTCAACCGCAAGGCTCTGGCATGCGGTGCCCTCTTCCTGATTCTGTGTGGTTTGTGCCCGAAGCTGGCTGCGGTGATTTCCATCATGCCCCAGTCCGTTCTTGGTGGCGCCGCTGTTATCATGTTCGCTTCTATCGTGGTAAGCGGCATCCAGCTCATTACGCGTGATCCGCTCACCTCGCGCAACCTGAGCATCGTTTCGGTTGCTCTTGGCCTGGGCTACGGCATTGGCGCAAACCCTGCCGTTCTGGCTGGTGCGCCCGAGATGGTAAGCCTTATTTTCGGTGGCTCCGGTATTGTTGCTGCAGCTGCGGTAGCTATCCTTTTGAACATTGTGCTGCCGAAGGATTCGGCCCTTCTTAAGAAAAATTCGAACAACTAGGTATTAGCTGTTCGGGTTTACTTTGCGCCCAGGTGGATGAATCATCCATCTGGGCGTTTTTTTTTGCGGAAGGCGCGTTTGGTTTAGTGGAGAGGCTCCCGCACGGGTGTTCGCGAATGTCGTTCAGAGCGCGTGCCTGCTTGTTGTTATGGGGGTGTTTCTTTGAGTGTGCGGCCCTCGTTGAGCCTCGCCTCTGGCCGTGTCCTATTTGCGAGCGCAACTAAGCAAGATGCGACCATCATCCTGGTGCAATTGTGCGCCCGTTAGAGCCCCGAGTGCTTCTGTAAAAGGATCAGATCTTCAGGCGTATCAACATCGAAGAGTTCCCATCTGTTTGAAACCTCGATGGTTCTAACGAGCTTTTCGTGCGCTTTGGCAACGTAGCCGCCGCCTTTGCCGGATGGGAGCGTTTGCAGTTCGTCGAATGCCCATGAGGGGAATAGCACGGGGGCACCTGGCGTGCCTTTAAAGCTGGTACGCCAAATGCACTCAGGGGTGTTTTCTGCGGCGTGTAAAAGGGCGGCAATCGTGTTTGGACTGATAAGCGGTTGGTCTGCCTGGAAGAAGGTAACGGTGTCGCATTCGCCTATGGCGTCCATACCCAAGCGCACCGTATCATTCCGATGGGGTTTGCCGTGAAGTACCACTTCAGCACCTAACGCGTGACACAGTGCTGCCACTTCATCGTGGCGGGTAACTACCACGCGTTTTTCGAAGTGCTTTTCGGTGGCCTGAATTACGTATTGAATAAGCGGCGTGCCATTTAGCTTGACAATGAGCTTAATGCCCCCAAATCGCGTGCCCATACCCGATGCCATGATGATGCATCCGTGCTTCATCGTTGTTTGTTTGGCAAGGTGTGGCATGGCGATAGTTCCCTTTGCGAATTCGGTGGTTGGATTTGCCCTCTAAGCGGATAGCTATCGGTTCAAAGTATAATGACAATATCTATGTAAAGTTCTAGTAATGGGGTGAGTGTCATTATCACCTTTCAGAAATATGTGCGTCCACAGAGCCTGGAAGAGGCCTGGGAATTAAACCAGAAAAAGCGTCATCGCATCGTTGCTGGCATGATGTGGCTGAAAATGGGCAAGCACTCTTTCGGTACTGCTATCGACTTGTGCGATTTGGGCTTGGGCGAAATTGAAGAAACCGAAAACGAGTTCCGTATTGGCGCTATGGTTACGCTGCGACAAATGGAAAAGCATCCTGGCTTGGCTGCTTATTCTTGCGGTGCGGTTGAGGCTGCGTTCAAGGATATTGTGGGCGTGCAGTTCCGCAATGGCGCTACATTGGGCGGAAGCTTATGGCGCCGCATGGGTTTCTCTGACATCGTTGCTCTTTTTATGGCTATGGACAGCTACGTCGAGCTTTTTGAGGGCGGCGTAGTTCCCCTGGAAGAGTTCGTGAACATGAAGTACGACAAGGACCTTCTGGTGCGGCTCATTGTAAAAAAGCAGCCTGGCGCGTTTGCCTATCAGGCGGTACGTAAGCAGCGTACTGATTTGCCTTCGCTTAACTGCGCTGCGGCGAAGCTGGGCAATGAGTACCGTGTGGTAGTGGGCTCCCGTCCTGCGCGTGCTATGATGCTTCGCGACGAGCAAGGCATCCTGGCTAATGGCATCACGGAAGAAAGCGCCGCGTCTTTTGCCGAGTATGCGGCGAGCACTGTTCCCGTATCGGGAAACATGTGGGGTAGCGCCGAGTATCGTAAGGCGTTGGTTCCGGTTCTTACGCGCCGTGCCCTTATGGCTCTTGGGGAGGTGCTGTAATGGAAATCAAAATCAAGCTGAATGGAAAAATGGTTTCCGACGATATCCCAGCCGATATGCTTCTGATCGATTTCGTTCGCGCTCATAACTGTTTCAGCGTTAAGCGTGGATGTGAAACGTCGAGCTGTGGTTTGTGCACGGTGTTGCTTGACGACCAGCCTGTTTTGTCTTGCTCGACGTTGGCGGCCCGTGCGGATGGTTGTAGCGTGTATACCTTGGAGGGATTGCAGGAAGAGGCCTCCGAGTTTGTGGGTTACATTGCCGACCAGGGCGCCGAGCAGTGCGGCTTCTGCAACCCTGGCTTTGTGATGAACACCATTGCTTTGCTCCGCGAAAACCCCGATCCCACGGATGAGGAAATCCTGGCATATCTCAGCGGAAACCTGTGTCGTTGCTCGGGATACGTGGGCCAGCAACGCGGTATTCGCAACTTCTTGAACAGCAGGAAAGCGCAGGAGGCTGAACGTGAATAGACCCGATTACCAATCTGTGGGCAAGTCCGTTCGCAAAAAGGACTCGCTGCAGCTGTTGCTGGGCAAGCCGGTTTACACCGATGACATTGTCCCCGATGCGCTGGTGGTGAAATTGCTTCGAAGCCCTCACGCTAATGCCATCGTTGAAACCATCGATACCTCAAAGGCCAAGAAACTTCCTGGCGTGGTTGATGTGTACATGTGGGAAGATGTGCCGAACGAGCGTTTTTCGAATGCTGGTCAGACGTACCCAGAAACCAGTCCTTACGACCGCCTGATTATTGATCGTCATGTGCGTTTTGTGGGTGACGTGGTTGCTATCGTTGCCGCTGAAACCGAAGAGGCCGCCGAAAAAGCCCTTGGGCGCATCAAAGTTACGTACAACGTGTTGGAGCCGGTGTTGGATTTCCGCGCCGCTAAAGACAACCCTGTATTGGTGCACCCTGAAGACAACTGGCATATGCTGTGCGACCTGGGTGGAGACAACACCCGTAACTTGGTAGGCGGTACCGCCGACAGCGATGGAGACGTGGAAGCGGTGCTTGCGGATTGCGATATTGTGCTGGAGCGCACTTACCATACGAAAGCCTACAACCAGGCCATGATGGAAACGTTCCGCACCTTTACTCAACTTGATCGTTATGGCCGCTTGCATGTTATTTCCTCAACGCAGATCGTATTTCACGTGCGTCGTATTCTGTCCAACGCATTGGGCATTCCGAAAAGCCGCATCCGCGTAGAAAAGCCGCGTATCGGTGGCGGCTTTGGCGCAAAGCAGACTGCGGTCTGCGAGGTGTACCCTGCGTTTGTCACCATGAAAACAGGGCGCCCTGCTATGTGCATTTTTTCGCGCAAGGAAGCGCAGACCTGTGGTTCCCCGCGCCACGAAATGGAAATCTCCGTGCGTCTGGGTGCCAACAACGATGGGCGCATTCGCGCTTTGGCTGTCAACACGCTTTCCAATTCGGGTGCCTATGGCGAACACGGTTGGGCTACGGTCGGCTTAACTGGCCACAAATCCATTCCGCTGTATACGGGATCGCTTGAAGCTTTCAAATTCACCGCTGATGTGGTGTATACGAATATGCAGCCCTCTGGTGCATATCGTGGCTTTGGTGCGACGCAGGGTCAATTCGCTGTTGAAACCACCGTGAACGAACTTGCCGAAAAGTTGGGCATAGATCCTATCGTCATTCGCGAGCAGAACATGGTTCGCGAGGGTATGGCCATGCCTGCTTACTATGGCGAGGTTACCAATTCTTGCGCGCTCGATCGTTGTATGGAGCGTTGCGCTGAACTGTTTGATTGGAAAGCGAAGTACCCTGTACGCGAAATGGGCAATGGCAAAGTACGCGCTGCTGGCGTGGGCATGTCCATGCAGGGCTCCGGCATTTCCGGCATCGATGTTGGCTCGGTTACCGTCAAGCTGAACGACGACGGCTCGTTTATGATGCTCATTGGCGCCGCCGATATGGGTACGGGCTGCGATACCATCCTTGCTCAGATGGTCGCTGAGCATATGGAGTGCTCCGTTGAAAATGTTTCCGTGTTTGGCGCCGATACCGATGCTTCTCCGTACGATTCTGGTTCGTATGCTTCTTCTACCACCTACGTTACGGGTATGGCTGTTGAAAAGGCATGCACTCAGCTGAAGGAAAAGCTGTGCGCGATTGCCGCCGATGTTCTCGAATGCAGTACCGAAGAACTGCAGTTTGAAGATGGGTGCGTATTGCGAGAAAGCACAGGCCAGAAGGTTTCATTGCAGGAGATTGCCGTTAAGAGCCAGTGCAGCAACCGCGAGGCTCCCGAGGCTACCGCTATGCACTCTTCGCCCGTTTCTCCGCCGCCGTTTATGGTAGGCATGGCAGAAATCGAGCTGGATCGCGAAACCGGTGTGGTAGAAGTGCTTAACTACGCTGCTGTGGTTGATTGCGGTATTCCTATCAACCCTGCCTTGGCGCGTATCCAGGTTGAAGGTGGCATCGTTCAGGGTATCGGCCATACGCTTATGGAAGACGTAACCCGGACCGAAACAGGTAAAATTCGCGAATCGAGTTTGTTCACGTATCGTTTGCCTACCCGTTTGGACACAGGGCGCATCAACGTGGAATTTGAGAATTCGTATGAGCCTACCGGGCCGTTCGGCGCGAAATCTATTGGTGAAATCGTCATCAACACCCCCGCACCTGCGATCACTCAAGCGATTTATCGAGCAACGGGCGTTTGGCATCGCGAGTTGCCGATTCTGCCGGAACATATCCTGCTTGCGAAATCGGAGGAATAACCATCCTTTGCGACTATCTGCATATCCAACCTGGCCTTACAGCCATTATTGGTGGCGGTGGTAAAACAACGCTTTTGCGCGTGCTTGCTAACGAGCTGTCTGCGCAAGCCCGTGTAATTGTTGCCACCAGCACAAAGATGATGACGCCGGAGTGGTGTTCTGCTCTGATCGATCCTTCCCTCGGTGAAGTGCAAGTGGCTCTTTCATGCAGCCCCGTGGTATGTGTGGGGTCAATCCAAGAGGAAACAGGCAAGATGGCTCAATCTTCCTTGGCTTTTCCCGAGCTGCTAAGCTTAGCCGACTATGTGCTGGTGGAAGCTGATGGCGCAAAAATGCTTCCTTTGAAGGCGCACGCTGAATATGAGCCGGTTGTTCCCGAGTGCGCCAGCTTGGTGGTATGTGTGGCCGGTGTTGACGGCGTGGGTTCGCCTGTTTCGGAAATATGCCATCGCCCTGACCACTATGCGGAGCTAGCTGGCATTTCGACGGAATGCCAGGTAACGCCTGAAGCGGTTGCTGCGGTTTTGAATGCCGAAGCCCTTCATGACGTGCTGCTTATCAACAAGGTGGAGGATCCCGCCCAATGGCAGTTGGCCGAGCGTATTGCCTTGCGGTGCAAAACGCCTGTAGTTGCAGGAAATCTTAAGAACGGTGAGTTCCGGTGCTTGCGATAATTCGTGGAGCTGGCGATATCGCTACCGCTATCGCCCTTCGGCTGTGGAGGTGCGGTATTCCGGTTGTTATGACAGAAATCGAACAGCCGCTTACCGTACGTCGCACCGTTGCATTTAGCGAAGCGGTGCGTTTAGGGCAAATGCAGGTGGAGGGTGTTTTGGCGGTGTGCGTGCAGGATGTTCGCCAAGCCAGGGAGGTACATGAGCGAAAACACGCCATTCCTGTTTTGGTTGACCCGGAATGTCACTGCATAGAACTAAAGCCCGATGTGGTGGTCGATGCCATTTTGGCAAAACGCAATCTGGGCACCACTATGGACATGGCTCCCGTTGTAGTTGGTGTGGGTCCTGGCTTCACTGCGGGGGAAGACTGCCATGCGGTAGTGGAAACTATGCGCGGTCACACTCTCGGGCGAACGTATTACGAGGGTTCGGCGCTTCCGAATACTGCTGTGCCTGGTCTTGTGGGCGGCTTTGCGGGCGAACGCGTTTTGCGCGCTCCAGCGGATGGCTTTTTTCGCGGTGTTTGCGCGATTGGTGATCATGTCGAAGAGGGGCAAGTTGTTGCTTATGTGGGAGACGTTCCTGTGGTGGCTATGCTTACGGGGGTTCTGCGGGGCTTGATAGCCGATGGCGTGCGCGTTTCTAAAGGTTTGAAGTGCGGTGATGTGGATCCCCGTGGTGACGCCTGCTATTGCCAGCTGGTTTCCGACAAAGGTTTGTCGGTGGCGGGCGGCGTATTGGAGGCTATTTTGTCTTTAAGTGGCATACTTGGCAATCGACAATAACGGCAAGGTGAATCATGCGCGATATCGCAGAACATATTGCAAAGGCTTTGGGTGCAGGGCATGACGTTGTATTGGTTACCGTGGTAGGGAGCAAGGGTTCCACGCCGCGCAATGCTGGGTCTCAGATGCTTGTTTCTGAAGCGGGGCTTGTTTGCGGCACTATTGGTGGTGGCGCTATTGAAGGTCATGCCATTGCCGAAGCGCGCACCATGGTTGGCAAGGACGTTTGTCACGTGGAAGATCTTGCTCTTAGACCCCAAGCTGAAAACAGCATAGGTATGGTTTGCGGTGGTGACGCCGTTCTTTTGTATGTTCCTATATGTGCTGAAAGCGAAGATTGGGCCCAGGTGTCAAGCCAGTTGCTGAAGTGCTTCGAGCAGCGCATCCCTGCGTATCTTGCATTGGAATGCCGTGAGGGTGGCGTGCCGTTCAAAGGCACCGTTGCCTTGTTCGGCAGTAAAGGCGAACTTATGGCGGGGGAGTGCAGCTTGCCGGGCAAGAAGCTTGTCGGCTTGAAGCAGAAGCGCGTTATCGATGGGTTCTTTGCAATGCCCGTTTCTATTCCCGTGCGCGCCATTGTGTTTGGGGGAGGCCATGTGGGCCGAGCCACTGTTGCAGCTCTTGCGCAGGTGGGATTTTCCTGCACTCTTTTCGAGTGTCGCCCTGAGTTTGCCCAATCCGAAGATTTCCCTGACGCAGAGCAGATTATCTTGGGCGATTATGAAGATGTTGCTTCGTCTTTGTCTTTTGACGAGCGCGACTACGTTTTCATTATGACGTACAGCCATGCGTTCGATTATGCCGTCCTGGAGCAAGCACTTCGTCAGCCTCTAGCGTATGTGGGCTTCATGGGCTCGCGTCGAAAGATTGCCGTAGCGCGGCAGCGTTTGCTGGAAGCAGGCGTGTCCGCAGAGCTATTGGACACGGTTCATATGCCCATCGGTATGGATATCAAGGCGGAAACGCCTGAGGAAATCGCTGTTAGCGTCGCAGCGGAATGCATCTTGCATCGTGCGACCCATTAGGGAATTGCGAACATGGCGTGCTTGGCGGCAACCAAAATCTCCTAGTGCGGCATTTTCCTGGTCGAACAAGCCGTTTGAAAAATGCAGTTCGACCGTTTCTGGCATTGATGCGCTCTTATAGCGCACTGAATCGCCTCACATTTCTTTTGTCCAAGGAATGTGAGGCGATTCGGCTTATCAAGCGGGGCGGTTCCTAACACCCAGAAACGAAGACGATCAGTTTCAGCTGCAAGGCTCTTTCATTTTTGAGGCAGCTTTGCGGTAGGTGTATTGGCCATGAGTGTTGGTGGCTTTGCCGTTCCCGTAGTAAATCGAATAGTTCGGGCACCTATGTAAGCAGCCTAGACACATGGTGCATTCTTGCTTTACCCATACGGGCATTTTGTCCCTCATTTCGATTGCCTGAACCGGGCACTTCTTAGCGCATGAGCCGCATCCGCTACACGTTTCAGATACGGAAAGCTTCTTAGTCTTTCGAACTTTGTTGTCATAAATAAGTTTACCGATGGCTCCAGTGCATTTAGGGGCAGTGGGTCCCATGTGCTTTCCTGTTACTTTGGCGGTTAACTGCTTTTTCAGCTCGTCGATTTCGGCTTCTGCCTTGGTGATGGTTTCGGCAACCTTCTTTTTGTTGGAAAGGTCAAACAGCACCGTCCAGGTGTCTGGCATGCGAATATCGAATTTGGCGTCTAATGCAAGACCTTTTGGCTTCATTATTGCGTCCGTAATAGCTGAAGCTGCCCCTGTGGTGGTGCCGTAGGTTCCCACATAGAAGGTGTAAGGCTTATTGTCGAAGCGGACATCGAGCTTTTGAAGGAATTCTTCGACGATGCTTGGCAATACGAAATCGTAGGTTGGCGTTATGATGCCTAGCCTGCTTCCGCTTAGCTGGAACTGGTACGTACTCCTTCTGGTTGCCTCTTCAATGGAAATAATCGTTTCGTTGTTAAGCTTAATTTTGTCTACAACATGCTTGGTGTTGCCAGTTGCGGAAAAGTAGAACAACATCTAGGGGTATTCCTTTTTGTTTTTCTGCCACATGTTTGATTAGTTGCATTGTATCGGCTCCGATATTGCTTTGGTGAACCGTAAAGAAATTGGAAACGGACCGATTAAGCTGCGGGGAGAGGTTCTTGTGCCGATTGGAAGCGGACCGATTAAGCTGTGGGGTTCTTGTGCCGTAGTGCTGTGTATATAGCACCGTTTGTCGATCTTTCGGTTTCGGGTTTGTTACAGATTCGCCTCTTCGGTAGAATGGCGCATTAAACGCAGGAGATATTTGAGCGTGGTTGACCATCGCTTTGTACTGCCAGATAACAGAGGTAACTGACTCAGGCCTAAGCGCCCGATCGCGTCGGGTGCTTTTTGCGCGCCAGAAAGGACGAGCGGCATGAAGTGGAACGTTGTTACGGATTCGAGTTGCGATCTTCTTCCGTCGAGTTATCAATCTGACGTTATTGAGCTTTCCAGCGTGCCATTTGTGATTACCGTTGGCGATCAGCATTTTGTCGACGACGAAGATCTTGATCTGCAAAAAATGCTCCATGATATGGAACAGGAAAAGGAAGCTAGTCACACTGCGTGCCCGGCTCCTGGAACGTGGTTGCAACACTTCGAAAAGGCCAGCCACACGTTTGCCATTACCATTTCATCTCAGGTTTCAGGAAGCATGAACAGCGCCCTTACCGCCATGGATATGGCATTAGAAGAGCATCCAGAAAAGAAAATTGCTGTCTTGGATTCAAAGTCGACGGGACCAGAGCTCGTTCTTTGCGTGCATGAACTTGAAAGGCTCGCTCGAGAGGGCGTTGATTTCGACGAGGCGGTTGCCCGGGCCAATACCTTCCTTGAAAGAACCAAGATCCTTTTTGCGCTTTCTTCCTTCGACAATCTTATTAAAAGCGGTCGCATGGGCAAAATGACCGGTTTCCTTGCAAGGGCATTGGGCATGTGGGGGATTGGCACTGCAAGCGAAGAGGGCACGATTGTTGTCGAGGGCAAAGCCCGAGGAACGAAAAAGGCCGTTCGCGAACTAATTAACCGCATGAAGGAACGAGGATTCGCCGGTGGGCGTGTTGCCATTAGCCATTGCGATAACCTTGCCGTCGCGCAATCATTGAAGGAAAACATCTTGCAGCTGTGGGGTAATTCCGAGATTGAGATTATTCCTACCAGGGGCCTTTGCAGCTACTATGCCGAACGCGGTGGCCTGATCATCGGTTTCTAAGAAACGCACCAAGGGGGCTGCTCGATGCTCCCTCGGGATCCCATCGCGAATCGGCGGCAAGTCTAGGTTGCCCCTAAGTCCCGTTGCGATTCAATGGGCGAATGCATATGAGGTTGTCGGCAGAAAGGCTCTGCTGCGATTCGTTGAATAGGCGCGAATGAATGCGTCTGCCGATGTGCGGCAAAAAACGCGTATTTTGTACCCCTGCGCAGCCGGAAGGCTGCTTTCTGGCAAGATATTCGCAAAATGTACCCTCGGACAGCTTTTTCCAGTAAAAAGCGTACAAAATAAGCCAATTTCGCCAAAAAAGCCTGTCCGAGGGTACATTTCAGCAAGATCTTGCCAAATAGCAATGATATTTCTGCCCGAGCGTACAAAATACGCTTATCTTGCCAGTCGTTAATGATTCCACCTGGTGCATCGGCCATGAGTTGTCTCGCTTGGAAGATCAGCGATTCTATTGCGCCTGCGATGTGGCTCTTTCGGTTAAAGTATCCGTATTTTGGGAAAGAAGGACCTTTAACTGCCCATAGGAGTCGGTGCGTCGGTAGGTCCCGACTTAAACATTGAAGCGCTGCGCGCGAAACGCGCCATTCGTGCAAGCGTTTTAGTTTCCTGATTGGCGCATGGTAGAATATCCAAAACTTTGCCGCGCGTAAAAGCGCGGCTTCTTTTTATGAATAACTGCGACGTTGAACAGGGGCTACTGAGCTCGAACGATTATGTGGGGAGCGATCGATGATCATGGAACTTCCTAAAGCAAGCCGAATGGCAAAACGAACCATTGATCTTGTGCATCTATTTGCTGCATCTGTCTGGCTCGGTGGGTTTGCCGTTCTATTTGTTCTGACCCTCAGCGACGGCGCGGCGCTAGGACTGTCAAACCTCGACGCGCCCGTTGTCATTGATGCGTTTCGTTCGCAATTTATCGTGCCATGCATTCCGTTCCTGATGGCAACGGCAGTGCTATATGGCGTTTTGACTTCATGGGGTTTCGCCAAGCATAGTTGGCTAGTGGCGAAGTGGGTTCTGAGCATTGTTGTTATTGCTGGCTTTGCATTGCTGCCGTTTTCGACGGCAACGGTGGGCGCAATGCTCGTGTGCGTTGTTACGCTATTTGCCCTTTCGGTATTTAAGCCTGGTATGAAGAAGTCGAAGAAAGCTAAGGCGAAAAACATGGATTAAAGCTTTTGGCAGCATGTTGTTTGTAGAAGCTTAAGGAGAAACCAATGCTTGATACTAGTAAAACAGCTCCCTCTGTTGACGCATGGCTGCGCGAAGCGAAGGCCGACCCTACCGCCGCGGAATGCGGTATGTACTTGACGCACAACGGCACGGTTCGCGCTACGCCTAAATCGGAAGCGCGCGGTGTTGAAACCGATGGGGTGGCACCTGGCAAAAAAGTGGGCGGCATGCTGTTCAGCTACGATGCTGCCAAGGTTCAGGCTGCTATCGAAAGCACCCTTGCTATGCCTGGCATCGGCTATGTGCGCGTCTGGCTTGCAAATGGCGAACTTGCGGTAGGCGACGACATTATGTTCGTGCTCATTGGCGGCGATATTCGGCCACGCGTAGTTGATGCGCTGCAAGCCTTGGTGGGTACTATCAAAAACGAATGCGTAAGCGAAATCGAGCGCGAAGCGTAATTAACCTGCTGGTCCGACCCCCCCCCTATCTCTTTGCCGAACGGCATTGATGCTGTAAAAGATAGTGGCGTTTTTCGCCATAAGTGACGATTTTGCCCTGTATACTATTGTTTCTCATTTATCAGAATGGCGGATGAAACGTAACCTTTTAAACATCCGAGTTATCGAAGAGGAGAAGAGGGGTATGAAAACAGAATCGAGCAGGAGACGAAAGGCTGCGGCCTTTTGTTTTTCTGTGCTGCTTGCAATTGGAGTTGTTTTTAGCGGCTTTGCTGCTTGCGGGTTCAGCAGTCCTTTTGTTAATACAGCATATGCGGCATCCTATGATGCAGAGGACGTGCAGGTATCTCAGGATGGTGTTACGTTTACGTGCGACTTCCTAGACGACGGCACCGCAGTGGTAACCAAGATCGTTGCCGATGATGGCGTGACCACGGTTTCCGTTCCTTCGTCTCTTGCGAACAATGGGAAAGACTATACGGTTACCGGTGTCAAGTTCCCCTATGGAACTAAAGGAAGCGATGTTGAGCAGCTGGTCTTGCCTGATACGCTTCAAACTATGAGCGGATACTGTTTCTGGAAGCTTGAAAAAGTCAAAGAGCTTACCATCCCTGGTTCCGTTACAAACTTCAGCTGCACCTTGCAGAATAGCGATTGTCTTGAAAAGCTCACTTTCAGCGAAGGTGTTGAAGAGCTTAGTGCAAACATGATGGTAGCCAACTGCAGCAGTCTTAAGGAAATCGTTCTTCCTTCCACCTTAAAATCTATTTCCCAACCAGGTGTTTTCTCGAGTGCGTCTGCTCTTGAGACCATCAACCTTCCCGATGGTGTGGAGTTTGGCGAAAACGTGGGAGGTACGTTTTCCGATTGCAGCTCGCTTACCAGCATTACGCTGCCCGCTTCTGTTACGACTATTCACTCCAGTATGTTCAAGGGATGCGATTCGCTTACCTCTATTACCGCTAAGGGCAATATTGAATCAATCGGAAGCAGCGCATTTTCTGGATGTAAGGCTTTAACGGAAGTGGCGCTGCAGGGCAAGCTTACTTCAGTGGGCGATTCGGCTTTTCAGAATTGCTCCAGTTTGGAAAATACCCCTGATTTGAGTGCAGTAACTAAGCTAGGTTCCTATGCTTTCTATAACTGCAAGAGCCTTAGCTGCTCCGTTGATCTGTCGTCTCTCTCCGAGATTCCCGGATACGCATTCTGCTATGCGCCTGTTACCGTTGAAAAGTTCAGCGACTCTTTGGAGTCGATCGGCAAATGGGCTTTGATTTGGGCAACTATCGAAGATAATCTTCCTGTAACGCTCCAGCCCATCGGCGATTATGCCTTCTTTTTGTGCGACTTGCCTGAAACCTTCGCTATCCCCGATTCCGTAACCTCTGTCGGAACGGGCGCGTTTGAGGAAACAGGAGGAGTGAAGGAGATCACCATCGGTAGCGGTCTTACCTCCATTAGCAAGGACACTTTCAGCGAAAGCTCTGTTTCGAAAATCGTGGTCAACAACAGTGCCGATAATATTTCCGGCACTGATAATCTTCCAAGCTCTGGTGTTGAGATTGTGTACCTCTATGAATCTATCGATGATAGCGTGGGCGACACCATTTCTGAAGAGGCTGGCGCTAAAACGCTTCAGCAGGTGGTAAACGAAGCGCCTGATGGCGTTGCTACCACTATTGCCATTAAGAAGCATGTGAAGCTGGGCTCCACCCTGAACATCCCGGCGGGTAAGAACATCATTATCACGTGCGATGATCCCCATACCATCTTGGCGAAGAAGAATACTGCGGGAAGCTTGGTTTCGGTTGCCGAAGGTGCCACCCTTGAGCTTTCGGGGGATGTGTCTTTGCGTGGTTGTTACAATGCTGGCGCCATCATCGACTGCAAGGGCGCGCTTGTTATTTCGGGCGATGCAACGGTATATGATGGCACGGTTCGCTCTACCAATTCAGGCGTTGTAAATCTTTCGGGTTCTGAAGCGGTGCTTACCATGAATGGTGGTGTTATCGAAAGCTGCAATATCGATGAAGTCTATTGCGGTGTTGTACACGCAGCCGACGGCGCAAAGGTTCTGATGCAGGCAGGATCTATTCAGGGCAATCGTGTCGCAGGCGCACAGGGTGACGGTAATTACTGTTCCTCTGCGGGTGTAATGCTGATAGGCAATGCCGGCCTGGAAATGACAGGCGGCACTATCGCTAACAACAGCGGTTACCAAGGCAGTGCGGTTATGGTTTACGGCTCCGACGCTGGCGAAGGCAAGCGAGCCACTTTCCTTATGAAGGGCGGCTCTATTGAGGACAACGCAAGCAACAAGCTTGGTAATCGAACGCCTTCTGGCGCCGTTCATGTAGAAGGCAATGCCGAATTCGTGATGACTGGTGGCGAAATCAGCGGCAACAGCGCTTCGGGCGGCGGCAAGGGCGGCGGCGTTTGCGTGGTTGATCCAGGCGTTCAAGGTTCGGGCTCTGAAATGGGCACCGTGTTTACCATGAAGGCCGAAGACGATGCGAATTCTCGATCTGCTTCGACGGGCGGAACCATTTCGGGTAACACTGCCTATGCTGGCGGTGGTGTGTATTCGTACTCGAATGGCGTTACCTTGAGCGCTGGTGTTATCGAAGGCAACACCGCATGGAGCATGGGTGGTGGCGTATACAGCGAAGGCAACCGCGACTACTACAGCACTCTTCATGTTCAGAACGCATCCATCACTCAGAACTCAGCAAGCAAGCAGGGCGGAGGCTTGTGGTTCTGCCCTACAGGAGATGGCAAGGCTTACGTTCAAGATGGCGGTTTGATTGCGAAGAACAAGGCGGATGGCGTTGGCGACGACGTTGTGTTCATCGGCTTTAAGGATGATCCGTATACCCTGACTCTTGCAAATCGTGCTCCTGGTGGTGGCAAGGTTCTTTGGTATGAGGATGGCGGGCTGTTTGAGCCTGCTGGAATGTTTGCAGCGATTAATTCCAATGTCCCGCGTTTCGTTGAAGGCGGAAACAATGGTGATCCGCTCACTTTTGTAGACGCAAAGCCTAATGTGGCGGTTAAAGCGGTTACTTCCGATGGTTCATTCGATCTTGGTGGCAATCTTGCTTCGCTGATTATCACCGACAACAAAGCTGAGCTAGGCGGCGGAATCGGCGCCAATGGCGGTGTGGTTATCGGCAAGGAAGATAAGTGCCAGATCCCTGTTGAAAAAACATGGGACCACGGCCCGAACCCTGAGTCTTCCAGACCTGAAGTGATTACGGTTAACTTGAAGAATGGCGATACCGTAATTGATTCAATGGATCTTACCGCTCAATCTGATTGGAAAGGCACTTTTACAGATCTTCCTGTTGGTCAGAACTATTCAGTTGAAGAGGTAAGCGTTCCCGGCTATTCTGCCGAGATTACTGGTGATGCCGAAAACGGGTTTGTGATCAAGAACACTTTTGTTCCTTCTGGCGATGGCGGAATAAATCAGAATCCTCCTGTCACGCCCTTGGACCCTGACGCGGATGTTCCGAGCAACGGGGGAGACAGCAGCGGTGACCCTGGTGCCGACCATTCTTCCGTTGACGGCAAGGGTTCTTTGGGTACCCAAACCGGAGATTCCAGCAACGTGCCCTTCTGCCTTGCGGTTGTTGTAATTGCGGCATTGGTTGCCTGCGGTGCCTACGCGCTATCTCGTGCGCAGCACCCTCGTGGGGCTCATAGCGTAAAAAGGAAATAATTCTAAGAAGTAGGGAGCGGTTCAATCCGCTCCCTTTTCTATTTAGTCGGGGCAGATAATTTAGTTGCGGAAAGCGTTAGATGCTTCGGGGGCTGTTCGCCAGTAAAAGTAACCGTGTGCTTTCTTGCCGTATTTGCAATCGCGTTAAGCTGGCTTTCGCCGCTACAATTAAACAAGCTTTTGAGCTGCTATTGCTATTACGGTTGCGCTTGGCTCCATGCGGCCTAGGCGCAAAGTGCCGCGTGTTGTCAACGGGATGGGAGCTATCCATGCAGGTAACCGAAACTATCAAGTATGTAGGTGTGAACGACCACGATATCGATCTGTTCGAAGGGCAGTACGATGTTCGCGAAAACGGTATGGCGTACAACAGCTACGTTGTTATCGGCGAAAAGGTGGCGGTAACCGACACCGTTGATGCTCATTTCGTTGACGAATGGCTGGGTAACGTTGAAGCCGTTCTTGATGGGCGCACGCCCGATTATCTGATTGTCCATCACATGGAGCCTGATCATTCCGCTGGCATTGCCGCGTTTATGGAACAATACCCTCAGGCGCAGATTGTGGCTTCGAAGATGGCCTTCAAGATGATGGCTGCCTATTTTGGCACCGATTTCTCCGATCGTCAGATTGTGTGTAAGGAAGGCTTTGAGCTTGATCTTGGCGGGCGCACCCTTCGTTTTATCGGCGCAGCTAACGTGCATTGGCCCGAAGTCATGTTTTCCTACGATTCGCAGGACAAGGTGCTGTTTTCCGCGGATGCCTTTGGCAAGTTCGGTGCAAACGATATCGAAGATCCTGAAGGCTGGGCTTGCGAAGCACGCCGCTACTATTTCGGAATTGTGGGCAAGTTCGGCAAGAACGTACAGGCTGTTCTGCAGAAGGTTGCTGCGCTTGATGTCGAATACATCTGCCCGCTTCACGGCCCTGTGCTCTCTGAAAACCTGACGTATTACGTGGAAACGTACACCACCTGGTCTAATTACGAACCCGAAGATCATGGCGTAACCATCGCGTATGCGAGTGTGTATGGCCATACCAAGCAGGCCGTAGAAGAGCTGGCTGGTGTCCTTCGGGAAAAAGGCGAAACTGTTTCGCTGTTCGACTTGGCGCGCGACGACATGGCCGAAGCGGTGGAGGATGCATTTCGCTACGATCGTTTGGTGCTTGCGAGCATCACGTATGCGGGAGATATCTTCCCGTTTATGACTACGTTCATCCATACGCTTGCCGAGCACGCGTATCAAAACCGCAAGGTGGCCTTCATCGAATCTGGCACCTGGGCTCCAGTAGCCGCTAAGGCAATGCGTGCGCAGGTGGAGCAGATGGCCGGTATCGAGTTTGCGGAAACCGTAGTAACCGTGCGTGGCTCTGTCGATGAAGCTGCGCGTGCCCAAATAGCCGCCCTTGCCAACGAGCTCTCCGAATAACGCAGATGGGCGGTTTCCCTGAACTCCGAAACCTTATTGCTCCATGCCGCAGGGCATTACGTTGTTGCTGGCGCGGCGTTCTTTGGTAACGGCTGCGAAGAAACGGTAGCCGCCCGAAAAGTTAAAGCAGTCAAAACCACGCTGCGTTAGGATTCGGCTCGCAATGTAGCTGCGTACGCCGCTCTGGCAAATAACGTAGACGGGCTTTGAAGGGTCTAGTTCGCCTAGGTTGTCGCGCAGGTTGTCAACGGGGATGTTCGTGAAGCCTTCGATGTGTCCGCGCTTGTATTCGCCAACCGTGCGAACATCCAGCAATTGCACGCTGCCGTTGCGGGGCAAGCTTGGTTCTTGGTCCCAATGCCACTGCTTAACAATGCCGGTTGCTAGGTTTTCAATCATGAAGCCAGCCATATTTACTGGGTCTTTCGCAGAAGAATACGGCGGGGCGTACGCCAAATCCAAATCCTTCAACTGGTCTGCTCGAATGCCTGCTTGAATGGCTGTTGCCAGCACGTCGATGCGCTTGTCTACGCCTTCGCCGCCAACAATCTGAGCGCCTAGTAGGCGCAGGGTTTCCTGCTCGAATACTACCTTCATGGTCATAGGGGTGGCGCCGGGGTAGTAGCCGGCGTGGGAGCCAGGCGAAAGTACAACGCTTTCGTACTGGTAGCCTGCTGCGCTTGCTGCCTTTTCGGAAAGACCCGTGTTGGCAACCGTTAGGTCGAACACCTTGACTACCGAAGAGCCCAGCGAACCTTTGTAGCGGTTGTTTAGCCCCGCGATAACATCGGCAACAATGCGGCCTTGCTTGTTGGCGGGGCCTGCTAGGGATATCACGGCATCTTCGCCGGTAACTTGATGCTTTACCTGTACGGCATCGCCTACGGCATATACATCAGGGGCGGAAGTTTCCACGCGGTCGTTCACCGCAATGGCACCCTTCATTCCAAGCTGCAACCCCGCTTCTTTTGCAAGATGGCTTTCGGGCATAACACCGATGGCTAGCAGCACCATGTCTGCAGTGATGGGGTTGCCCTCTGCAACGTTGGTAACGATGCGGCCATCCACTTCTTGGAAACCCGTTACGTTTGCGCCAAGGTGCAGGTTAATGCCTGAATCGCGCATTTTCATGTGGACGAACGTTGCCATGTCGAAATCGAGGTTGTTCATCAGCTGCTTCGGGCGCTGAAGCAACGTTACCTCCAAGCCCAGTTCGCGCAGGTTTTCGGCTGCTTCGATGCCGATATAGCCGCCCCCTACCACAACAGCGCTAGCGGGCTTGTGCTCCTGTACGTAACTGTGGATGCGCAACGTGTCTTCCACGGTTCGCAGGCTGAACAGCTTCTTGGAATCGACGCCCGGCAGTTCTGGGCGAATGGGATGTGCACCCGGCGAAAGGATAAGCTTGTCGTAGATTTCAATGAAGTGTTCGCTCGTTTCCAGGTTATGCACTTCCACCGTGTGCTCTTCTGGATGAATGGCGGTTACTTCGTGGCTTGTTTTCACGGTGATGTGGAAGCGGTCCCAAAAGCCCTTGGGGCTCTGCAGGGTAAGGGCACTTTCTTCTTCGATAACCCCGCCAATGTAATAGGGGAGGCCGCAATTTGCATACGATACGAAGCCGGTCCGTTCAAAAACAATGATCTCTGCCTGTTCGTCGAGTCTGCGCAAGCGTGCTGCAGCCGATGCGCCGCCAGCTACACCGCCAACAATTACAACCTTCATGATTAACGCTCCACCTTTCCTGTGTAGCTGTTTATGCCGCCAATGTTCTTTGCGTTGGTGTACCCTTCGCGTTTCAGGAAGCCAACGGCTTGCCCACTTCGGCCGCCGCTTAGGCAATGGACAAACAGCGGAGTATCCTTCTGTGGGTACTTCTTCAGTACGCGGTTAATGCTGTCGAGGGGGATATTTACGCTGCCGGGAATATGGCCCTGCCGGTATTCGCTTGTGCTTCTTACGTCCAGCAGTACGGCGTTTTCGGTGGCTTGCCACTCTTCGACCCCTTTGTTGATGTTTGCGCCTGTGAATAGCTCGAACAGTCCCATTGCTAACTCCTTTGTTGTTTTGCTTAACGCAAGTATGCCAAGTGTCCGCATGCCCGTTCTGTGACTAGGTCACCTTCAGGGGGATATTTCTTGGCTGGCGGGTAGGGGGTGAAACTGGGGGTGCGTGGCGGTTGAGCGCGTTGTTTCGGGTTTTGGGCTATGCCAGTTGGCGTAAGCCGTTTTCGTTAAGGATAAGAATGCGCCCACGCTTTACTTCGATAAGGCCATTGTCGGCAAGGCGGTGCAGCACGCGCGTTACCGCTTCGCGGGCAGAGTTGATATCGCGCGCTAATTCGTCTTGAGTGATTTTCAGTTCGGGGGAGCCGCATGCTTGGGCGCGTTCAATTAAATAGCTAGCCACGCGCTGGTCTAGCCGTTTGAACAGCATTTGCTGCAGCACGCGCACAACCTGAGAGTAGCGTTCCGCTTCAACTTCAAGCATGAAAGCTTTGACGTAGATGTTGCTAGTGGTTAGGTGTTCGCAAAGGCTGGCGGGCACCACAAGAAGCGTGGAATCTTCCGTGGTGGTTACCAGTGTGCCGAAGGAAATTTGCTTTATAACGCAAGAAGCGGTGGTAACGCAGCATTCGTCGCTGCCCAGCCTGAAGAGCGTTATTTCTTTGCCTTCTTCAGAGATTAGGCTGGTGCGGATTCCTCCGCGAACAATGAATACGATGCCGGTGCAGGAGTTGTCGGTGTTGCTGATTAGCTGATTGGCGCTAAACATACGAAGGAAAGAACGCTCCGATACGAGCGCTTTTTCATCCGAGGAAAGATGATCCCAGAAGGGGAGTTGCTCTACGATGCGTTCGGTCATGGTTCCTTCGACTCCTTTCGTGCTGTGCTAAATGTATCAGGTATCGCATGGCATTCTGCAGCAGAAGGGTGAGTGCAAGTTGTTGGCGTGCGCACAGGTTGGTGAAGTACGCCTTGGCGGGTGCAGCGGGCGTAGTTGCGGTCATAGATATATCCCCTCGGTCTATACGGCGCTACAGGCATAGAGGACGGCATCCGCTGAAGTGGGGTTGAAGTCAAGCGCGGCGCTCAGTCGTTGAGGACGTCTCCGGTGACTACTCCTGCACCTTGAGGGCTTCGGCCAGGCTCACGCGCTTGATGGAGCGCATGTGCAGCAGCGCTACGACCAGGTACGTTGCAAAGCCGATGCCCACGCACGCCGCCATGGACCAGCCCGGCACGTAAATCTCGATATTGCCGTTATAGGCGAGCAACATGGAGCGGAAAATGGCAGTGAGTGAGCCGATAATCAACGGCAGGCTCAGCACGAGCGAAGCCGCCACGCACAGCGTGATCGAGCGGATGTACAGATGTGAGATCTCGCCATCGCGATAGCCAAAGACCTTCATGTAGCTAATCGACCGGGCGCTATGGTCGATGACAGCCTTGGTCAGCAGATACATAAACAGCAGGAAGATAAACACCGCGAGTCCGACCATCATGCCGATCATTTTGCTCATCATGCCGATAAACTGGTCGCCCACGGCACGCATGTCGTCGGGCGTGGTGTCGCCTGCAAAGTAGCGCGCATCGAGGTCGAGCTTCTCATCGCTCACATAGCCGTTGAAGTAGGCAGCATCGTTGCCGAACAGCTCGTTAAAGTCATCGATGCTCATATAGATATTCATGTCTGACTTTGAGCCCCAAGCGTAGTCCTTACCTGCGTACTCAAGGGAATAATTCTGAGCCTCGTACTTGTCGCGAAGCTCTACCTTCTGGCCCTCGCTCCAGCCAAACTTGTCGAGCAGGCCGCTGCCAAAGACAACACGGTCATCGTCGATGTTGAGGTCCTTCCAGTAGCGTGAATTTGCCGAGACGCCGTAGACGGAAATTGTCTCCTCGCCGTTTCCATCGCCGCGGTCGTACTGCAACTGATAGACAGCGTATTTCTCGGCCTGCGCGATCTTAGCCGCACCGTTGTCGGTCGTGTTGACCGGATGAATATCGTCGTTGTCGGCGTCGATCTTCGAGGCCTTTTCAATCAGATCGATGGCCTCGTCGCGGTTGCAGCCAAG
>ERZ1035025.10-NODE-10-length-111466-cov-24.330793_pt1 | contig 111466 bp, 104 predicted proteins | sample MGYA00520619_ERZ1035025 | MGnify/ENA primary metagenome ERZ1035025 (study PRJEB33766, sample SAMN09781742) | gut metagenome | biome: gut microbiome | host: Homo sapiens | place: Madagascar | study: EMG produced TPA metagenomics assembly of the PRJNA485056 data...
TAACTTTACAGTGTCCGTACTGACCACGTCCACCGGACTGTTTTGCATATTTGTACTCAACATCTACAGGTTTTGTAAATGTCTCTTTGTAAGCTACCTGTGGAGCACCTACGTTAGCTTCTACTTTGAATTCACGAAGCAGACGGTCAACGATGATTTCCAAATGTAACTCACCCATACCAGCAATGATTGTCTGACCAGTTTCCTGATCTGTGTGAGCACGGAATGTAGGATCTTCTTCTGCAAGTTTTGCAAGAGCCTCACCCATTTTACCCTGTCCAGCTTTTGTCTTAGGCTCGATAGCGAGCTCGATAACTGGTTCTGGGAATTCCATGGACTCTAAGATTACCGGATGCTGTTCATCACAGATTGTATCACCAGTTGTTGTAAATTTGAAACCTACAGCAGCTGCGATATCTCCGGAGTAAACTTTGTCTAATTCCGCACGTTTGTTGGCATGCATCTGTAAGATACGTCCAACACGTTCTTTTTTATCTTTTGTAGCATTTAATACATAAGAACCGGAGTTCATTGTACCAGAGTAAACTCTGAAGAATGCAAGCTTACCAACGAATGGATCAGCCATGATCTTGAAAGCTAATGCTGCGAAAGGTTCTTCATCAGATGAATGTCTTTCTACTTCATTACCATCTAAGTCAACACCTTTGATAGCTGGGATATCTGTTGGAGCTGGCATGTACTCGATAACTGCATCGATTAACTTCTGTACACCTTTGTTTCTGTAAGCAGAACCACAGCAAACAGGTACAGCAGTACATTCACATGTAGCTTTTCTTAATACTTTCTTCATCTCCTCAACAGATGGTTCCTCACCCTCAAGGTACATCATCATTAAGTCATCATCTAACTCGCAGACTTTTTCTACTAATTCTGCATGATAAAGTTCAGCTTCATCAGCCATATCACCTAAATCATCTGTTACAGTGATATCGTCACCTTTATCATCATTGTAGATATAAGCCTTCATCTCGAATAAGTCGATAATTCCTTTGAAATCGTCCTCTTTACCGATTGGCAACTGAAGACAGATAGCATTTTTTCCTAATCTTGTACGAATCTGATCAACAGCTCCGTAGAAGTTAGCACCTAAGATGTCCATCTTGTTAATGAAAGCCATTCTAGGTACATTGTAGGTATCAGCCTGACGCCATACGTTTTCTGACTGTGGTTCAACACCACCCTTTGCACAGAATACGCCGACAGCACCATCAAGTACACGAAGGGAACGCTCTACCTCTACAGTAAAGTCTACGTGTCCAGGAGTATCAATGATGTTGATACGATGCTCTAAAGCACCTTTCTTTGGTTTTGTGAACTCTTCCAAAGTCCAGTGGCATGTAGTAGCGGCTGATGTAATTGTGATACCTCTTTCCTGCTCCTGTTCCATCCAGTCCATGGTAGCAGTACCTTCATGAGTATCACCAATCTTATAGTTAACACCGGTATAGTAAAGAATACGCTCTGTTAATGTTGTTTTACCAGCATCAATATGAGCCATAATACCAATGTTTCTGGTTCTCTCTAATGGATATTCTCTTCCAGCCAAGGTTTTTCCTCCTTAATTTACTACGCCGATATGCGCAGAACATTTTTATAATACTTGAGAGCAAAATTGCTTTGCTCCCGGTATCTATTCATATGGCAAATGATATTAGAAGCGGTAATGAGCGAATGCTTTGTTTGCTTCTGCCATTTTGTGCATATCTTCTTTTCTCTTAACAGATGCACCTGTGTTGTTAGCTGCATCCATGATTTCATTTGCAAGTCTTTCTTCCATGGTCTTCTCACCTCTGTTACGTGAGAAAGTTGTTAACCAACGAAGTCCTAAAGCCTGACGACGGTCTGGTCTGACTTCGATTGGTACCTGGTATGTTGCACCACCAATACGTCTAGCCTTTACTTCAAGAACAGGCATAACGTTATTCATGGCTTCTTCAAATACTTCAAGAGCAGGTCTTTCTGTTTTCTCTTCTACTCTTGCGAAAGCTCCATATACAATTTTCTGTGCTACACCTTTCTTACCATCTAACATAATGTTGTTGACAAGCTTTGTAACGACTTTGTTATTGTAAATTGGATCTGCTAATACGTCTCTTTTCTGAGTATGTCCTTTACGTGGCACGGTTCTTCCCTCCTTAATCATAATTTACTATACAGGTCTTCCCTGCATTTACTGTGTCCGGTTTCCCGGCTCTGCAACATTTGCAATGAAAGTTCAATGCAACATGTTGTCAGTGAACTTCATTTCGATTAATTCAACGGTACTCACATGTGTAAAATGGGCAAGCCCATCTCGGAACAAAATTTTGTTCCCCCTTAGTGTTCGTGCGGAAATATATCTCTAGTGAAACAATTCCAACACTAAACCTTTTAGTTCTGTTTGTGATACTATTGGTTTTACTTCATTCTGTAATCAAAAATTACTTAGAAGCCTTTGGTCTCTTAGCGCCGTATTTAGAACGAGCCTGTTTTCTGTTAGCAACACCTGCTGTATCAAGTGTACCACGGATGATGTGATATCTTGTACCTGGTAAGTCCTTAACACGTCCACCACGGATCATAACAACGCTATGCTCCTGTAAGTTGTGTCCTTCACCTGGAATGTAGCTTGTTACTTCGATTCCGTTAGAGAGACGTACTCTGGCGATCTTTCTAAGAGCTGAGTTAGGTTTTTTAGGAGTAGCTGTCTTAACAGCAGTACAAACACCTCTCTTCTGTGGAGAAGGAGCATCTGTAGGTCTCTTCTGTAAAGAGTTGTAACCCTTCTGAAGTGCAGGTGCTGTAGACTTCTTAACAGATGTCTGACGTCCTTTTCTTACTAACTGGTTAAATGTTGGCATTATTTTCACCTCCTGTTAATATTATGTGAACAAAAAAGTTCAAACTGCATGCCTTTTTGTGCACGCTAAATTATTATATAGGTGTCCATCCCAGATGTCAAGCACTTTTACATAGATTTTTCTTACGCTTTTAAAGCATTTCCAATATCTGGCTTTTTTATACCAGATATTATGATTACGAAAAAAGAGGAACAGATTTTCATCCATTCCTCTCTTATTTCAATATCTTATTCTTCTACTGGTGCAAATTCTTCATCTGCAAAAGAATCGTCATCAAAATCAATCTCGTCATTTTCATTGACATCAGAATCAAGTTTGATATTGCGGTATCTCTTCATACCTGTACCAGCCGGGATCAGTTTACCAATGATTACGTTTTCTTTCATACCGATCAGTGGATCAACTTTTCCTTTGATAGCTGCTTCTGTCAGAACTTTTGTTGTCTCCTGGAAGGAAGCTGCCGATAAGAAGGAGTTCGTAGCTAAGGAAGCTTTGGTAATACCAAGTAATACCTGTTTTCCTTCTGCCATTTCTTTTCCTTCACTCTCAAGCAGTTCATTTGTATCCTCAAAATCAAGAGTATCTACTAATGTTCCCGGAAGCATAGCAGAATCACCGTTTGTCTCAACGCGGACTTTCTGCAACATCTGACGTACGATCAACTCGATATGTTTGTCGTTGATCTCAACACCCTGTAAACGGTATACACGCTGAACCTCGCGGAGCATGTAATCCTGAACGGCACGAACACCTTTGATCTTTAAGATGTCATGTGGATTTACAGAACCTTCGGTCAACTCGTCACCAGCTTCAAGTACTGCGCCGTCCATTACTTTGATTCTGGAACCGTAAGGGATTAAGTATGCCTTAGATTCACCAGTCTCATTGTTTGTAACGATGATCTCACGTTTCTTCTTAGTATCTTTGATGTTAGCTACGCCACCAAATTCTGTGATAATGGCAAGTCCTTTCGGTTTTCTTGCCTCGAAAATTTCTTCGACACGAGGAAGACCCTGTGTGATATCGGTACCGGCAACACCACCTGTATGGAAAGTACGCATGGTAAGCTGTGTACCAGGCTCACCGATGGACTGTGCTGCGATGATACCAACAGCCTCACCAACCTGAACTGCCTGACCGGTAGCCATGTTTGCTCCATAACATTTTGCACATACACCCATATGGGAGCGGCAGGATAATACGGTACGGATCTTCACTTTCTCGATTGGGTTGCCATTCTCATCAACACCACGGCTCATAACTTCTGCTGCACGTTTTGGTGTGATCATATGGTTTGCCTTTACAATGACATTGCCATCTTTATCACAAATTGTATTGCAGGAGAAACGACCTGTAATACGTTCCTGAAGACTTTCTATCTCTTCTTTTCCATCCATGAATGCAGTTACCCACATACCAGGGATCTCTCTGTTCTTTCCTTCACAGCAGTCAGATTCACGGACGATCATATGCTGTGATACGTCTACCAGACGTCTTGTAAGGTATCCGGAATCGGCTGTACGAAGCGCTGTATCGGACATACCTTTTCGTGCTCCATGCGCAGACATGAAGTACTCCAATACATCAAGACCATCACGGAAGTTGGATTTGATAGGCAACTCGATTGTTCTACCGGTTGTATCAGCCATCAAACCACGCATACCTGCAAGCTGTTTGATCTGTTTATCAGAACCACGGGCTCCGGAATCCGCCATCATGAAGATGTTGTTGTATTTATCAAGACCTTCCAGAAGCACTTTAGTAAGCTCATCATCGGTCTCCTTCCATGTCTCAACAACTTCTTTGTAACGTTCTTCCTCTGTGATAAGACCACGTTTGTACTGTTTTGTAATTCTGTCTACTGTATCCTGAGCTGCTTTGATCATTGCAGGTTTCTCTGGTGGAACCGTCATATCGGAAATGGATACGGTCATCGCTGCTCTTGTGGAATATTTGTAACCCATAGCTTTTACAGCATCCAGAACTTCTGCTGTCTTGGTAGCACCATGGATATTGATTACTTTTTCAAGAATCTGTTTGTTCTGTTTCTTGGCAACAAGGAAATCTACTTCCAGTTTTAATTCATTGCCAGGAATGCTTCTGTCAACAAATCCTAAATCCTGAGGAATGATCTCATTGAAGATGAAACGTCCTAATGTGGACTCAACAACTCCTGTGATTTCTTTTCCATCCGGCATTGTCTTTGTCATACGGACTTTGATTCTGGAGTGAAGTGTTACTGCTCCGTTCTCGTATGCAAGGATTGCTTCGTTGACACTCTTGAAGATCTTGCCCTCTCCCTTAGCTCCCGGTCTCTCCTGTGTTAAGTAGTAGATACCAAGGACCATATCCTGTGAAGGAACTGCTACAAGACCACCGTCAGATGGTTTTAACAGGTTGTTCGGTGAGAGAAGCATAAATCTACACTCAGCCTGAGCCTCTACAGATAATGGAAGATGTACAGCCATCTGGTCACCATCGAAGTCGGCGTTGAACGCGGTACATACCAATGGATGTAACTTGATTGCTTTACCTTCTACTAAGATTGGCTCGAATGCCTGAATACCTAATCTATGCAGTGTAGGAGCACGGTTTAACATAACCGGATGCTCTTTGATAACGTCTTCTAAGACATCCCAAACTTCTGTCTGGAGTCTCTCGACCATTTTCTTAGCACTCTTGATGTTGTGTGCAGATCCGTTGGCAACAAGTTCTTTCATAACGAAAGGTTTGAATAATTCAATTGCCATCTCTTTTGGAAGACCACACTGATAAATCTTTAATTTTGGCTCAACACAGATAACGGAACGTCCTGAATAGTCAACACGTTTACCAAGTAAGTTCTGTCTGAAACGACCGGATTTACCTTTTAACATATCGGATAAGGATTTTAATGCTCTGTTTCCTGGTCCTGTAACCGGACGTCCACGACGACCGTTATCGATCAGGGCATCAACAGCTTCCTGTAACATACGTTTCTCGTTACGAACGATGATATCAGGAGCTCCTAACTCAAGAAGTCTTCTCAAACGGTTATTTCTGTTGATAATTCTTCTATATAAATCATTCAAATCAGAAGTAGCAAAACGTCCACCATCCAACTGAACCATTGGACGAAGATCTGGTGGGATAACCGGTACAACGGTCATGATCATCCATTCTGGTTTGTTTCCAGATTCACGGAATGCTTCTACAACTTCCAGTCTCTTAATGATTCTGGCACGTTTCTGACCAGTTGCATCTTCTAACTCTGCTTTTAATTCAGCAGAATCTTTTTCCAGATCAATCGCCTGTAATAATTCCTGAATTGCCTCAGCACCCATTCCCACACGGAATGCATTGCCGTACTGTTCTCTTGCATCCTGGTATTCTCCTTCGGAAAGTACCTGTTTGTACTGTAATGCAGTATTGCCTGCATCCAATACGATGTAAGAAGCAAAGTATAAAACTTTCTCCAATGTTCTTGGAGATAAGTCAAGGATCAATCCCATACGGGATGGAATTCCTTTGAAGTACCAGATATGGGATACAGGTGCAGCAAGCTCGATGTGTCCCATACGCTCTCTACGAACGCTGGATTTTGTGATCTCAACGCCACAACGGTCGCAGACAACGCCCTTGTAACGAATTTTCTTATATTTACCGCAATGACATTCCCAGTCTTTGCTAGGTCCAAAAATCTTCTCACAGAAAAGACCATCTTTTTCCGGTTTCAATGTTCTATAGTTGATTGTTTCCGGTTTTTTAACTTCACCGCGGGACCATTCTCTGATCTTTTCCGGGGATGCTAAACCAATACGGATGGCATCAAATGAAACAGACTGGTTAATTGCCTCTTTATTTGTTGTTTCTGGCATCTATGACACTCCCTTTCTCTACTTTACAGAATCGACTCTCTTTATCGGTCTGTGCGGATGCACAGACCTTAAATGCTTATTGATTATTTACTCTTCGAAATTGTCTTCCGGCATATCATCGTAAAAATCAGAGTCATCATCTGCATCGGTGTCTTCCTCTTCTTCTACGTCAACAAGTTCTTCGTTTTCAGAATCAAATTCTTTCTTTGTGAATCCCATCTTGGAGAATGATTCACTGTCTTCAAAAGCGAAATCTTTATCGCCTGAAATAATGGAGTTCAGGTCGGTGTTACCGTACTCACTTGTTTCCATTAATTCAACTTCATTTCCTTCGTCATCTAATACTGTGACATCAAGTCCTAAGGACTGTAACTCTTTCAGTAATACCTTGAATGATTCTGGAATTCCCGGTTCAGGAATATTATCACCTTTGATAATTGCCTCATAAGTCTTAACACGTCCTACAACGTCATCAGACTTCACTGTAAGGATTTCCTGTAAGGTATATGCTGCACCGTAAGCTTCCAGTGCCCAAACCTCCATCTCACCGAAACGCTGTCCACCGAACTGCGCTTTACCACCAAGTGGCTGCTGGGTAACTAAGGAGTAAGGACCAGTAGAACGTGCATGGATCTTATCATCTACCAGGTGGTGCAGTTTCAGGTAATGCATGTGTCCGATTGTTACAGGTGAATCAAATGGTTCTCCGGTACGTCCATCACGCAGCTGAACTTTTCCATCACGGGAAATTGGAACACCTTTCCACAGTGCTCTGTGGTCTCTGTTGTCCCATAAGTACTTCATAACTTCTTCGCCAAGTACATCTTTGTATTTTGCTTCAAAATCTTCCCATTCGAAGTTTACATAATCATTAGCCAATTCCAGTGTATCCTGGATATCAATTTCCTTTGCACCATCAAATACTGGTGTTGCAATATTGAATCCCAATGCTTTTGCAGCAAGACTCAGGTGAATCTCAAGGACCTGACCGATATTCATACGGGAAGGTACACCTAATGGATTCAATACGATATCAAGAGGACGGCCATTTGGAAGGAATGGCATATCTTCTACAGGTAATACACGGGAAACGACACCCTTGTTACCATGACGGCCGGCCATCTTATCACCGACAGAGATTTTTCTCTTCTGTGCAATGTAAATGCGGACTGCCTGGTTTACTCCTGGAGATAACTCATCTCCGTTTTCTCTTGTAAATACTTTGGCTTCCACAACGATACCATATTCGCCGTGAGGAACTTTTAAGGAAGTATCACGTACTTCTCTTGCCTTCTCACCAAAAATTGCACGGAGAAGTCTCTCTTCTGCTGTCAGTTCTGTCTCTCCCTTAGGAGTAACTTTTCCGACTAAGATATCACCGGCACGAACCTCTGCACCGATACGGATAATACCTCTTTCATCAAGGTCTTTTAATGCATCATCACCGACACCTGGAACGTCACGAGTAATCTCCTCCGGTCCTAATTTGGTGTCACGTGCTTCTGCTTCATATTCTTCAATATGGATAGATGTATAAACATCATCCTGTACAAGTCTCTCACTTAAAAGAACAGCATCCTCGTAGTTATAACCTTCCCAGGTCATAAATCCGATCAATGGGTTCTTACCTAGTCCAAGTTCTCCGTTAGAAGTAGATGGTCCGTCTGCGATAACCTCACCAACCTCTACATGGTCACCCTTGAATACGATTGGTCTCTGATTGTAGCAGTTTGACTGGTTACTTCTTGAAAACTTTGTAAGTTTGTATACATCTCTTGTTCCATCATCATTTTTTACAATGATCTGATTGGACTCAGAGCTTTCAATTGTACCTGCTTTTTTTGCAACAACGCAGACACCTGAGTCAACGGCCGCTTTTGTCTCCATACCTGTACCAACAACAGGAGCTTCTGTTGTAAGAAGAGGTACTGCCTGACGCTGCATGTTTGATCCCATCAGCGCACGGTTCGCATCATCGTTCTGTAAGAACGGAATTAATGCAGTTGCAACAGAGAATACCATCTTAGGAGATACGTCCATGTAATCAAACATGGTCTTCTCATATTCCTGTGTCTCATCCAGATAACGACCAGATACAGAATTACGAACAAAATGTCCCTCTGCATCAAGTGCCTCGTTCGCCTGTGCTACATGGTAATTATCCTCTTCATCCGCTGTCATGTAGACTACTTCATCTGTGACACGAGGATTCTTTGGATCTGATTTATCAATCTTACGGTATGGAGCTTCAATGAAACCATACTCATTAATACGCGCATAACTTGCCAGTGAGTTGATCAGACCGATGTTAGGACCTTCAGGCGTCTCAATTGGACACATACGTCCATAGTGAGAATAATGAACGTCTCGAACCTCGAATCCGGCACGGTCTCTGGACAAACCACCAGGTCCCAATGCAGATAAACGTCTCTTGTGAGTCAGCTCACCAAGAGGGTTGTTCTGATCCATGAACTGAGACAGCTGGGAAGAACCGAAGAACTCTTTCACTGCTGCAGTTACCGGTTTGATGTTAATTAAACTCTGTGGAGAAATACCATCCAGGTCAAGTGTCGTCATTCTTTCACGGACAACTCTCTCTAATCTGGAAAGTCCGATTCTGTACTGGTTCTGTAATAATTCGCCAACCGCACGGATACGTCTGTTACCCAAATGGTCGATATCATCATCATGACCAATACCATACTCTAAATGCATATTGTAATTGATGGATGCGAAGATATCATCTTTTGTAATATGCTTTGGAATCAGATCATGTACATTTTTCTTAATTGCTTCTTTTAAATCTTCCACATCCGGATTTTCTTCCATTAACTGTGCAAGAATTGGGTAGTAAACTAATTCTGTAATGCCAAGTTCCTTTGGATCACAGTCAACGTAATGTCTTAAATCTACCATCATAGAAGAAAGAACCTTTACATTTCTTGTCTCGGTCTGGATCCATACATATGGCACTGCTGCATTCTGGATATCATCAGCTAAAGAACGGGTTACTTCTGTACCTGCTTCTGCGATGATCTCACCAGTTGTCACATCAACAACATCTTCTGCCAGAACATGTCCGTTGATACGGTTCTTTAATGCTAACTTCTTATTGAACTTATAACGTCCTACCTTTGCAAGATCATATCTTCTTGGGTCAAAGAACATAGCATTAATAAGGCTCTCCGCACTTTCTACTGAAAGCGGCTCGCCTGGTCTGATTTTCTTATATAATTCAAGAAGTCCTTCTTCGTAATTTGTAGCAACATCCTTGCCAAAACTTGCAACGATCTTAGGTTCCTCACCAAATAAATCGATGATTTCCTGATTGCTTCCAACACCAAGCGCACGGATCAATACTGTGATCGGCACTTTTCTGGTTCTATCTACACGAACGTAAAATACGTCATTGGAGTCTGTTTCATACTCTAACCAAGCTCCACGGTTTGGAATTACAGTACAAGAATACAATTGTTTACCCACTTTATCGTGAGCGATACCATAATAGATACCAGGGGAACGAACCAACTGGCTGACGATTACTCGCTCTGCACCATTGATTACGAAAGTTCCAGTTTCAGTCATCAAAGGAAGGTCGCCCATGAAAATTTCATGCTCGTTGATTTCATCAGTTTCTTTGTTGTGAAGTCTTACCTTTACCTTTAAAGGTGCTGCATATGTTGCGTCTCTTTCTTTGCACTCAGGGATTGTGTACTTTACATCATCTTCGCATAATGTAAAATCTACAAATTCCAGACTCAGATGACCGCTGTAATCTGCAATCGGAGAGATATCGTCGAAAACTTCTTTTAAGCCTTCGTCCAAAAACCACTTATAGGAGTCTTTCTGAACTTCTATAAGGTTTGGCATTTCCAATACCTCTTTCTGTCTTGAGTAACTCATACGCATGCCTTTTCCGGCTTTCACCGGACGTATTCTGTTTTTCTCCATTGACGTTTCACCTCTCGTTTTTATTCTCAACAAACAAATTGCCTGTTGTATTGCATCTACCGCCTGTATATACGGTATGTGAACACTCACATCTTATGGCTATAAGCCTACTGCACCACAATAGTGCAACGTATATTATATATCAAGTCAAGCAAAATCGTCAAGACAAATTTCATTTTTTCTAATAAATTTATTAGTATTTATAAAAAAGAAGAAACAGATACCTACTTGTAGTATTTTGTGTATCTGTTTCTTCTATATATAGTGTCTTATATTTCTATTTTGTCTTATGTATTATTTCAAAGCTGCAGTCGCTATCATTTATTCACACTGGAATCCTGCGACTTCATTCTTCAATGATTCTGCGATGTTCACATTCTTCTCGACAGATTCGTTGATTCCGGTCATATGACCTGCAAGTTCAGAAGTATACTCTGCCGCATTAGACACGCCCGCTGCGCTCTGGTTCACTGCATTGGATACGCCATCTGCAGCCTCCGAAATTTCATTTGCAGCCCGGCGGAGATTCTCTGCTACACTCTGAAGATCCTGCATCATCTCATTCATCTGTACGGCATCCTCATTGTAAGTCTCACCGGATTCAACCATTCCCTTGTAGTCATTCAAGACGTCCTGATTTACAAAATCAAGCATCTTGCCCGCATTTCCAGCTAAGTTTTCTACCGATTCTGTTACCATCTTACTGATATTCTGAATTCCATTAGCTGTATTTCTGCTTTCATCCGCAAGCTTCCGAATCTCATCTGCAACGACCGCAAAGCCTTTTCCGGCTTCCCCGGCTCTTGCTGCTTCAATGGAAGCATTCAATGCAAGAAGATTTGTCTGTGAAGAAATTGACAAGATCTCATCTGTAAGCTTATTAATCTCTTCCACCTGTTTGCTCTGTTCAATCGCAGTGGAAAGTTCTCCTGAAATACGCGCCACCATATCGGCTGCAGACACCTGGCTTGCAGTTGCATCTGCCTTCATACCCTCTGCCTTCTGGCGGATACTGTCCACACGTTCAAGTCCCTCTCCTGTCTTATCTGCCATAACTGTGATGTCTTTTCGGATGCTCTCAATATTTTCAGTAATATTAATAACGGTTGCGGATACTTCCTCCATGCTGGCTGCCAGCTGTTCCATCGTTGCAGATGTACCTGTGATCTTATCGCCCGCTGCGCGGACTCCGTTGTCAACACTCGCCGCTGTATGTTCGAGTTCTCCGGAACCTTTTTTTATCTTCTCGATCAGATTTCTCAACACATCTATAAACTGATTGAATCCCCGGACCATCTGTCCGATCTCATCGTTGCCTCTGACCTTCAGATGTGCAGTAAGATCACCACTTCCCCCATCAATCTCAGTGATCATCTTCATGAGATCTCTGGTTGCTGCGCGCATTGGCTTCACAACGCCGATCAGAATAACAAGAATTCCTGCCACTCCAACAAGAATAGATGCCACGGCCATTCCAACACACACCTTGGAAACTGCCTGATAAGTAGCATGTGACTGGGCTGTTGCCTCATCCATCTCATTCACACTCTTCTGCTGGATTCCGGTAATATAAGCATTCACCTCTTCCATGCAGACACGGATCACATTGACTTCGATGGAAACTTTTCCGCTCTTTCCATCGTCGTATTTTTCCATGGCATTGTCCATACGTTCCAGAACGTTGTTCACACCATCATAGATTTTCTGCATAATCTGCTTCTGTCCGTCACCCTCTGTGGCATCATACATCTGCTGCACAAGATCAGCCACAGCCTCCCGATCCGCTGCATAATCATTTCTGGCTTCTGTATGGCTTGTCTCACCTTTTGTTGTCGCAAGATAACGATAGAAATCCTTCTGTACTGCTTCAAGACTATACTGTATGTTGTAAGCATTCTGCAGATCCGGCACTTTGCTGTCTGTGACATCTTTGATCGAATGGTTCATCTTCACCATTGCCTCATAGTTGATCACATTTGATACCATGGTCACAGCTACCATCAGTACAAGAATCGCCACCAGTTTGACTGCCATGCTGCTGTTTCTGGTTTTTTTAGCAGTTTTCTTTGTCACTGCGCTTTTCTCCTTTTTCACTGACCGCTGTTTTTTCTGTTTTGGAATTATCGTTTTCTTTTCGTTTTCCTGCGTTTTGTTCTTCATGTGGTTCGCACCTTTTCTATTTTCGTATTATCACTATTGTACATTCTTTTTTCAGTGAAAGCAATGGTTATTCATCATTTTTACCAACAAATGTCAAAAAAAACGACATATAATTGCATGTGCGCAAAAAAGCCATGGTGCACACACCATGGCTTTAAAATAGCTAATTCTTCAAAAATAACGAAATTATTTAAGAGTAACTTTAGCGCCTTCAGCTTCAAGTTTAGCTTTGATATCATCAGCTGTAGCTTTGTCAGCTGCTTCTTTAAGGATCTTAGGAGCTCCATCAACTAAGTCCTTAGCTTCTTTTAATCCTAATCCTGTTGCTTCACGAACAACTTTGATAACTTTAACTTTGTTTGGTCCAACTTCTGTTAACTCTACGTCGAACTCTGTTTTCTCTTCAGCTGCTGCTGCTTCTCCGCCTGCTGCTGCTACTACAACGCCTGCTGCTGCAGATACGCCGAACTCTTCTTCACAAGCTTTTACTAAATCATTTAATTCTAATACGCTTAACTCTTTGATAGCTTCAATAAATTCTGCTGTTGTTAATTTTGCCATTTTAATTTCCTCCATTAAAATTTAATTATTGACCGGCTGTTACCGGTGATTCTTGATTTCATTCCTGTCTGACAGGATCTCTGTTTGCTGATTAAGCCTCAGCTGGAGCTGCTGCTTCTTCTGCCGGAGCAGCTTCTGTAGCTACTGCACCACCGTTCTCTGCGATCTGGTTAAGAACACGAGCAAGGTTGGTGATAGGAGACTGTAAGCTTCCAAGTAATTTGGAAAGAAGTTCTTCTCTTGATGGTACGTTTGCGATAGCTTTCATACCATTTGCATCGTAGAAAGTTCCTTCTACAACACCGGCTTTGATTTCAAGAGCTGGAGCTGTCTTTGCAAATTTTGCTAAGATTCTTGCTGGAGCTGTTGCATCGTCTTTAGAAATAGCGAATGCACTTGGTCCTTCAAGAGACTCTTTTAAGCTTTCGAATTCAGTTCCTGCAATAGCACGGTTAACTAATGTATTCTTATAAACTTTGTAAGAAACACCAGCTTCTCTTAATGCTTTACGTAACTGAGTATCTTCTGCAACAGTAAGTCCACGGTAGTCAACAACTACTACTGACTGTGCATCTTTGATGTTTTCAGAAATTTCCTGTACGATAGGCTGTTTAAGTTCTACTTTTGCCACGAATCGTGCACCTCCTTTTATTATTTTGGGCAGTGATCAAAAACCACTGCATGACTGCATAAAAGACATTGAGGTTTATCACTAAAAAACCTCTCTGTCAAAGACAGAGAGGTATAAAATCATAAATGATTCTGCTATAGATGAAATTCATCTATAAGATCTCCTCGGTAGGTCTAGTGTTACGCCTGTCAGGCACCTACTGTCTTCGGCAATATGCAAGACGCTGTTCTCACAACGCCTTGTGCATTATAACATTGTATATTGGGGTTGTCAACAAAAATTAAAAATAATTCTGATTACTGAGCAATCTTAACTACGTTTAATTTTACACCAGGTCCCATTGTAGAAGTGATTGTTGCACTCTTAATGTACTGACCTTTTAAGCTTGAAGGCTTAGCTTTGTTGATAGCTCCCATAAGGGTCTGGAAGTTGTCGCTTAACTGTTCTTCTGTAAAAGAAGCTTTTCCAACTGGCACGTGGATAATGTTTGTTTTGTCCAATCTGTATTCAATCTTACCAGCTTTGATGTCATTAACAGCTTTTGTAACGTCCATAGTAACTGTTCCAGCTTTTGGGTTTGGCATTAAACCTTTAGGTCCTAATACACGTCCTAAACGTCCAACAACACCCATCATATCAGGTGTAGCAACAACAACGTCGAAATCTAACCATCCTTCGTTCTGGATCTTTGGAATTAATTCCTCTCCACCAACGTAGTCAGCTCCAGCTGCCTGTGCTTCATCTAATTTAGTACCCTTTGCGAATACTAATACTTTAACAGTTTTTCCTGTTCCGTGTGGTAATACAACCGCACCACGGATCTGCTGTTCTGCATGACGTCCATCACAACCTGTTCTGATGTGAAGTTCGATTGTCTCATCAAATTTAGCTGTTGCGTTTTTCTTTACTAAGCTGATTGCTTCAGCAACATCGTACTGAGCTGCTTTGTCGAAATTCTTAACAGCGTCCTGATATTTCTTTCCTCTTTTCATTCTAAAAAACCTCCTGGTGGTATTATCGGGAGAGGTCCCTCCCACATAATCGTTCATAGTGACTATCTGCCGGTGTGGTTAAACCGTCCGGCCTGTACTGTAAAATCTTATTCTTCTACAGTAACACCCATACTTCTTGCAGTTCCTGCGATCATGCTCATAGCTGCCTCAAGAGATGCTGCATTTAAGTCTGGCATTTTTAATTCTGCGATTTCCTGTAATTTTGCTTTGGAAAGTGTAGCAACTTTTGCCTTGTTCGGTGTAGCAGAACCAGATTTGATGTTGCAGGCTTTCTTAATTAATACAGGAGCAGGTGGTGTCTTTGTAACGAAGCTGAAGCTTCTGTCTGCGTATACTGTAATAACTACAGGAATGATTAAATCTCCCTGATCGGCTGTTCTTGCGTTGAACTGTTTTGTAAATTCAACGATGTTAACGCCGTGCTGTCCAAGTGCAGGTCCAACTGGAGGAGCAGGTGTAGCCTTGCCCGCAGGAATCTGCAATTTGATGTATCCTTCTACTTTCTTTGCCATTGGAAAATTGCCTCCTTAATAAATTTTGAACTTGTCATACAAGTCTGCTTATTTCATAAGCTTAATATCTGCGAAACTTATTTCTACTGGTGTTTCGCGACCAAAAAGTTCCACATTGATGGTAACGATCTGCTTGCTGTGGTTCATGGACTGGATCACACCAACGGTATCCTTCCAGACGCCGCCGATAACAGTCACTGTGTCACCCTCTGCAAAATCAACCTCAACGTTCTCAGTCTTGATACCTAATGGTTTCATTTCCATATCGGTAAGCGGTACCGGCTTGCTTCCCGGACCAACGAATCCGGTAACACCACGGGTATTTCTGACAACATACCAGGTGTCATCATTCATAACCATATTGATAAGTACGTATCCCGGAAACATCTTCTTTGATACGGTTTTATTTGCGCCATTCTTCAACTCAACAACGTCCTGCATCGGAACACGGACCTCTAAGATCTGATCTTCCAGATGTCTGTTTTCGATCGTCTTGTCGATATTGGCTTTTACCTTATTCTCATATCCTGAGTAGGTATGAACTACATACCAGTGTGCTTCTGCCATAATTACCTTTGCCTCCAATTAAAAACTTAAACCTACAAGGAAATCAACGCCATACTGGATCAAAAAATCCAGAAGGGCGATGACAAGACCTAAAACAACAGACGTCGCAACAACGGCTCCTGTCTGTCTTGCAAGTGATTGTTTGTCTGGCCAAATAATCTTGTTGAATTCAGCCTTGAGACCGGTAAACCAGCTCGACAGTTTCGCCAGCAGGCTCATGTGCTGACCATTTTCCGGAGCTTTTACTAATTTCTCGGTTTCTCCCATTTTCTCACTCCTTCACCCAGCTAAACTATTTGGTTTCCTTGTGTAATGTATGAGTCTTACAGAATCTACAATACTTTTTGGTTTCCATTCTGTCTGGATGAGCTTTCTTGTCTTTTGTCGTGTTGTAATTACGATTCTTGCATTCTGTACATGCCAGTGTTATTTTCGTGCGCACAACTTCCACCTCCATTAAATTCTTTGTGTTTTTCTACACCTTTTAGTCGAAAATAAGTCCGACCTAAAAAAAGGCATAAAAAAAAGACCTACTTCCATCGCTAGACTAATATAGCACACAGAATATTGGTCGTCAACAAATTTTTTTGTTTTTTTCTTGCTTTTTTCCACATTTCCTATAATAATGTAAAAAAAGATAAATATTTTTTATAGAACTACCGATATATATTCTGTAATCTAATGAAACGGATTTTCATCCCCGCATAACGAATTACTTCTTATTATATTAAGACAGTACTGCATTATGATTTCAAGGAAGAAAGGAGGGGAACATCTATGGCAGCCATTGACAGCGCCTACCAGTACTATCTGAGTACCTATGGCAATTCGACTGTATCGCGCTATGACACGCACAAGAAAAGCCAGTTGCGTGACACCTATAATAAAATTGTAAAAACAAATAAAGAATCCCCTCTGTACAAAATCAAAAACCTTGGGGAAGCAAAAAAATATGCGATTGATATCAAGGAAAGTGTCGGAGACATCCAGCATATCGCAGCTTCACTTTCAAGCAGCGATCAGGGCATTGAAAAAGCTTTTTCCAAAAAGATTGCCCAGTCATCGGATGAAGATGTCGTAACCGCAGAATACATTGGAAACGACGACACTCCGGATACAGCTTCCTTTCATATAGCAGTAAAGCAGTTGGCAACAGAACAGATCAATCAGGGAAATTACCTTCAGCCGGATCGTTATCAGTTTACACCCGGCATTTATTCCTTTGACCTGAACACAAATACAAACTCTTACGAATTTCAGTTTTCTGTCGACCGTAAGGATTCCAATGCTGATGTCCAGCAAAAACTGATGCAGTTGATCAACCACTCGAAAATCGGCATCAATGCCTCCATGGTTCAGAACGGCAAAGGAGAAAATGCACTTGTGCTCTCCTCCAGCCAGACCGGCATTGCAGATGATGAAGACTATCTGTTCCAGATCCTGCCGGATGCCAGTCCCTCCTCCATGCACGCCATAAAGCTTCTGGGAATCAATCAGATTGCGCAGGAAGCTGGGAATTCTTCTTTTGTTTTAAATGGGAAAGAACATTCCTCCTACTCAAATTCTTTTATGGTAAATAACCAGTTTAATCTGACATTAAACGGAATCAGCAAGGATGGCTCAGAGGCAACGATCAATTTCAAGACAGATGCCGATGCCGTTGCTGACAATGTCAGCAGACTCGCCAATGCTTATAATGAAGTGATCAAGATCGGTCATTCATATTCCGACGCCCAGCGCCCTAATAAGCTCGTCTCTGACATGAGCAGTGTTGCAAAAGACTACCGCAATGAATTAGAAGCAATGGGATTGGAATTAGACGCCGACAATTATCTGCATATTGACCGCAGTCTTCTGTACGATGCTGCAACCGCAGAAGATGCGCAGGATAATTTTTCGATCCTGAATCAATTTAAGGACACATTAAACAGTAAAGCAGCAGAGGCGTCTATTGACCCGATGAATTACGTGAACAAAATTATTGTAGCCTACAAGAACCCGGGACATAATTTTGCGACACCATATATCACTTCAATCTACTCCGGAATGATGTTAGACCGCTATTGTTAAAAAGACTGTCACATGAATCAGCTTTCATGCAACAGTCTTTTTTATGCGATCGTCTCTAAAATTGTCTCTATACGGTTTACATAAGAATGATGTTGTTTCACTTTCTCATAGCCGTTATGGGCAATTTCTCTCCGTTCCTTCTCATGTTCCAGATAATAGCCCGCTTTCTCTGCCAGATCTTCCACACCGTCAAAACATATCAGGTCTTCTCCTTCCTTAAAATAAAGAGGGATCTCCGCCTGATAATTTGTCATCAGAAATCCTCCTGCCCCCAGTACATCCCATATGCGGAGCGGAATCCCGCTTTTAATATTGGGGATCGTGAAGTTCAGGTTTATTTTCGACTCATGGAACACTTTTGGCATCTCGCTCCAATAATCGACAGAACCGCAGTACTGCACTCTCACAAGATCTGAGACATTACTGTTGCTATACACATTCACATGAAAATGTTTCGAAAGTTCGATCAGTGCACGCCGTCTCTCAATCTCTGCGATTTTAAATCCAAGCACGGTCGTCTGGAAGATCAGTCCAAGATCCGAAAAGGAACCCTCTGACTTTTCCAGCGAAAAATGCTGTTGCAGCTGTTCTAAAATATCCGTTGTGAGCATTGGTTCCACGATATTTGCACCACTGATGTTAAGCTGTGCTTCCATCACCGCATCAAAGTAGCCTCTCAGATATTCCGGCAGCGTAGGCTTGATTCTGTCGTAGGAATTCCTCTCATAAAGGCTTCCCACGAATGCAATGTCACCGCTGTATTTTATACTGTCCTCTGACTTCTGTAAAATCATGTCGATCCGGTCAACATCCACTGCAAGTGGAAGATACCAGATATGTTTGACTCCCATCTCTTTAAATTCCAGATAGTTTGTTTTATCAAATGTAAAAATGTAGTTGCAGTCGTTAAAAACAGAGACATGATACATGCTGATCAGTGGATTGTCACACGTCCATGACACATATTTCACACCCATTTTCTGACAGGTATTTGAGATCAGCGCAAAATAATTGACCGTAAACACCATATCATAATGTTTCTTTTCCATCAGCGCCTCGATTTCCGCCTCAAAATCAGGATCAATATCATAATTTCCAAGTTCCTGCTCTATATTATCCACCGTATGTCCCAACAGGCGGAATGTCTGTTCAATATCCCGGTAATTGTATGCCTTCCAACGATACATTAAAATGTGCATTCGTCTCCGCTCCTCCATTTTTCCATGCTCCGGCGAAACCGCTCTCCAAAATTCCCTGTGAAAGTATCTTGATGTTCTATTCGTCCAAATAACACTCCCTGATATACTCCGCCCTGTGTTTCCACGTATGTTCCTCTTTTGCAGCGTGATATCCACAGTCTGCGATCTCCTGCATGTGGGAAATGTGACCGAATAAATCGAATACCCGTTCCGGCAGTGTCTGCAGTTCCTTTAAGGAAAACATCACAAGTTCTTTTCCATCCGTAAATGTTCTGCGCAGGTAAGTGGAATCATCTGTCACCACCGCCGCACCTGCAAGCATACCATTAAAAATACGGTCGTGCGCACCTGCTTTAAACCAGGTCATCGTATTTAATACGATCTTGGAATCGTTCATCAGCGGCAGGATCTGTGGTGCAGGCACTTTCCCTCCATACGTCAGATACGGATTATCGCTCCATTCGCACTGATCCCAGCCAACCCCATATGCAGTCACATGAATACCACTCTCCACAAGGATACGCACCGCCTGCTCCCGGAAAAAAGAAGTCGCATAGGAATCCAGAAATCTCATTTTTACAATAATCTCCTGCAAACGCCCGTCAGATATGTCTCCACGCACAGTTTTCACATATGCTTCTATCGCCTGTTCCGTCGTCTGTTCCGGGTGCTGTACCAGTTCTCCCAGCACCGACCGCATCATCTCCTCACCGTCAACTTCCGGGATGGAATGAAGATCCGGGATCATCTTTGCGACCGTGTAAACCGGAAGTGCTCCTGCATAAAGCACATCTATCTTCCGTTCCTGCAAAGGCTTGTGCTTATGCCCTAATTCCACACCTGCATGTGGAAGGAAATCTGTCTGACGGATATTTTTGAAAAAACGCCGGACATACTTCACATGATTGCGGTCTGTGCACAGGATCACCGCAGTTTTCGGCATATTGCGAAGCGGCTTTTCATAATGAAATGGATGATCCATAAGAATGTCAATATATGGGATATGAAAATAATCCCATATATTATGTACTTCCGGTTTTCCCTCTTCAACCTCCGCTGCTTCAGGCTGTTCAAAAGAAAGATTATACCCGAGGTTATTAAATGTCACTGCTGCAAATTCCTGTGATTCACCCAGCAGGCGCAGCAGCAGCTTTTTGCTCACTTCCTCATTTGCGGTGTGATACACAAATGTTCCATATCCCATCGCTTCAAACGCCCCGATCAGATGATCTGTAAATAAATCCAGTGTGTCATAGACACCTTTAAAATAAATGATTGTCTTCAAATCCTTGCTCCCATTCATTTTCTGTCCGCCAGAAACGTTATCTGTTCAAATATTCATCCACATCATCCGGTCCGACTTTTGCATAAGGCATTCTTATGTATTTTCCATCCTCCAGATTCAGATCCTCCAGATTTCCGCCCGTGGCAAGTGCAAAAGAAAGTTCCAACATTCCCTTTGCCTGTCCTTCTTTGTCATTATAGACGGTACCGACCATCTCGCCATTCTTCACTGCCTCAAGTCCAACATTGGTGCCGTCAATTCCGACCACCACCGGCCATTCCTCCCGGCTTAGGTCTGAGGCCTTCAATGCATCGATCGCCCCCACTGCCATATCGTCATTGTTTGCGATCACTAACTCTATTTTATTGCCATTCTGGCTCAAAAGCTGTGTCATTTTATTCTGTGCCTGTGCACGGTTCCAGTTAGCAATGGCATAACCCAGTTTTTCCACCTCAATCCCGCTGGAAACAATCGTATTCACCGAGTATTCCGTGCGGACTATTGCATCCTGATGTCCCGGCTCCCCCTCAAGCACAACATACTGGTAGACTCCGTCCTGATTTCTGTCGACCGATGGATCCTGTAAAAAAGCCGCTGCGGCAATCTGTCCTTCCATCATTCCAGATTCAAATGCCTTCGCTCCCACATAATACAGTTTATCCCAGCGCTCTAAATCCTCTTCCACCAGCTCACGGTTGAAGAAAATGACAGGGATATCATTTTTCTCTGCGAGATCAATGACCGTTGTAGGATCTGTACGATCCACTAAGTTCACACAGATAATGTCGCATCCATCCTGTGCCATAGCTTCCACCTGATTGTTCTGTGTCGTCTGACTCTGTGACGCATTATAGACTTCCACATTAATGGCGATTCCTGTCTCCTCTTCCTTCGCTGCTGCATAGGTGTTAAAATCTTCCATCAGCTCAGAAAGAAACGCATCATACTGGTCATAGAGTGTCACACCGATCTTGATACTTTTCACCTGTGTATTTCTCTCTGGCAGTTCACATCCCATAAGCATTGATGCGCCCACTGCCAGAATCAACGCACTTGAAATTCTCTGTTTTGCACTTCTCATGCTGTACCTTTCTCTCCTTCTTCCTGTTTTCCCTATACCATGATTCTCCTGATTTACTGTACAATTGGGAATAAAATCTTCTGATTCTCCTCATCATACAGATTCTGTCTATTGATCACAAGACTTTCCACCGTTGTGCTTTCAGCACTGGAAAACTTGTATTTGATTTGTTCCGCAATCGCATGTACGCTCTGGTATCCCATGTTAAATTCATTTGGTACTACAAGCGACTTAATTATGCCTTTGTCCAGATAATATACCGTTTTATCCGAACACCCTTCCCCATAAATCATAAACTGTTGTTTATAACTGGTATCCGCCTGCAGATAATCCACTGCTGTTTCTGTCTCCGCATTTCCCAATGTGATCAGAATATCCACCGGTTCATCTGCCTGTTTTGTCACAAGTTCCGATGACAGATTCTCCCCCTGACCGGATAAAATCCAGACCGGCTCTATGTTCTCATCCTCCAACAGCTTTTTCACGCTGCCAAGCCTCTGCTGCATGGAAAGCTGATTCTGGTTTCCGCTGAGAATTCCAATTTTTTTCTCAGATAAAGAATCCCCATAATCCTGTAAAACTGTCTGTGCCAGTGCTTCACCGATCCAGAGATTATCCGGGGCTGTCACGGAATAAACTCCCTCCGACACCGCATCTGTTTCCAATAACATCACCGCTACAGAAGAATCTATTTTCTCAAAAACTGCATATGTGTCCTCACTTGAGACAAGCTGTACGATAATTCCATCTGCTCCATTCTCCACTTCACGCTCGATCAGCGCCTTTTCTTCATCTTCACTCGCAAAGACACCGGTGGAAACATAATTTAACTGAATATCGTCATCTTTCGCTGCCTGCTCCAGTCCCTCGCGCATTGCGATCCAGCGGTCATTGTTGCTGTCGTTGACGATCACAGACACACTGTATTTTTTCTCTTCTTTATTCACTCCAAGCATGCCAGCGGATGTCCAGACAATCGTCACTACCAGGGCAAGAATGAGCAATCCAAAATAAATCCTATTTTTCTTCATTGCTCTTTCCCCCTTTCAGTTCCTGCATCTTTCCGTTTTCCAGCAGTTCCAGTTTTTCCGGTTCATATGGAATATACGGCAGATGGATACGAATGGTGGTTCCCTCATCCGGCATACTCTCAATTTCAAGGCCATATGGCTTGCCAAACCGCAGACGGATACGATTATGTACATTGATCACACCCACACCGGAACCATGCTTTCTCACACGGTTATTGTCGGTCAAAAGCTGTTCCACCATATCCTGCGGCATACCAAGTCCGTTATCGCTGACTTCTATATAAATATCGTCCTCTTTCCGGTAACCTTTTACATGGATCTCGCCTTCACCGTCCATTCCTTCCACGCCATAATAAATCGCATTTTCCAGCAGCGGCTGCACCACGAGTTTTACCGTACAGCAGTGCAAAATTTCCTCCTCTATGGAAAAATCAATTGCAAAGCTGTTTTTATAACGAATTTTCTGGATATTCATGTAATTCTTTGCGTGTTTGATCTCATCTTCAACGCTGATGATCGTTTTTCCGCGGCTTAGACTGATACGGAACAGACTCGCAAGCTGCGTGATCATAAAGACCGCATCCTCGTAGCGTTCGCCCTCGATCATCCATACAATAGAATCCAGTGTATTATACAAAAAGTGTGGATTGATCTGTGACTGCAATGCATCCAGTTCACTTTTTCTTTTTTCTTCCTGTTCATACAAAATATCATGCATCAACTGGTTAATCTGTTCTACCGTAGAGCGCAACGTCTTTCCCAGATGTTCTACTTCCAACGATCCACCTACATATATAGTAGGATTCAGATTTCCCGCTTCCCATTCTTTGACAGATTCATTCAGACGCTGTAATGGTTTTGCGATTCTTGCAGACACAAGCTGATTGATGATAATAATCATCAGCATCGACAACGCCATCAACATAATCACAAACATTCGCGTACCGTAAAGTCCCATATTAAAGGCGCTCATTGGCACAACGCTCACAATTTTCCAGCCGGTATAGCTGACCGTCTTGACGGTGATAAGTCTCTTTTCCCCCTGAAAAATCTCCTGATGGGAACCGTCATCATAATGAACCGCCTCAAGATTATTTTCCTCATAAAGATTCGTGTAAATCAGTTTCTGCTTCGGATGATAGATAATCTCACCATCGCTGTCCATCAGATAGACATATTCCGATGAATTATCTGTATTTGCCTTATTAAAAAGCTGCTCAATGCTGCTGTAGTTCATATCAACCAGCAAAACACCCAGCGTAGAATTTCCGTTGCTTGTCAGTTCCACTGCACGGCTTAAGGAAACAACCCAGTAATAGCGGTAAGTTGCATTATCAAACAGATTCTGTACATGTGGAGTGGAAAAATGCAGGTTTTCCATCTGATCCACCGCATTGACAAACCACTCCTGATCGACAATGTTTGAATTATCCTTCTCATTGGTGACCGGTGCTGCTGCAACCAGTTTACCATCGTTCGTATAACATGCGATACTGATCAGGTTGTCTTTATTCGCCTCATATAAAAGGTTCATCTCCTCATCCACAGAATCCACTGCAAGATCCTTATCCTTAATGACACTATAGTACATCGCATCCGAAATGCGCCGCATGTTTCTAAGATACGTTTCCAGATTGATGGCAGTCTGATTCAAAAGCTGCTCCGAGCTTTCGATTGTCATGTCCTCCATTCGATTGACAAAACGATTATAAAGCGTCACGCCAAGAATCCCCATACTGCATACAGAGATAATCGTAAATGAAACCGATATCGTAAACTGTATCGTCTGGGGTTTGACACGTTTTGCAAGGTATTCCGCTATTTTCCGGTAAAATTTTTCTATTGTTTTCACTTTTCGCCCAACTTACCTGCCTTATATTTTGATGGTGACATTCCAAATTGCTTTTTAAACACATAGCTGAAATAGTTCGGATCAGAATATCCAACTTTTTCTGCGATAATATAAGTTTTCTCGTCTTTCGTCAAAAGCAGATCCACTGCCTGCTCCATGCGATAGTCCGTGAGATAATTGATAAATGTTTTTCCGGTTTCCTTCTTAAAAACAGTGGAAAAATATGCTGCACTCACATTCAGATAACTGCATATCGTCTCAATACTCAACTCCTGATCTGCATAATGCTCCTTCACATACTCTACTGCTCTTGTCACAAAAGATTTTGTGGTGTCCTGACGTTCGTTTGTCACCTGGCGCTGCATCTTCATACAGTTTTCCTTCAGCCATGCGCCAAGCGCATCTGTGGATTCCAACTGTAACGCCTGATTATATAAATCGCTGTTGTTGCCAAACACTTCGTCCATGTTAATCTGGTTATTGCTTCCAAACCGGAAAATTTCTGCAATCAGTTCCATGACAAGAATCCGGTAGTTCTGCAGAGACATTCTCGTCTTTGCCATCTGCCCCGTAAACTCTGCAATTGCTTCCTCCAACGGCTCCTGCTCGCCCATCTTGACTTTCTTTAAAATTTTCTCGATGTAAGCTTCCTCCCAGTGTTCATCCACGCTCTCCTGTGGATCCATCTCTGCGATATTGATGGCTCTTGTATTTCCATATAAAACACGATAAGAGGTTGCATTCTTTGCACCGTGATAAGAGAGTGAAAGCTGCGAAAGCTGATTGCACACATGACCGATTCCCGCGGTGACAGTCGCCTTGCAGACACGCTTTGCCATTTTGCAGAACCGATCCATATCATCGGTAAAATGTGTGACGCTGTCCACATCGGAAAGCTGTGCGATCACAAGGATATCTCCAAGATAGGTCACCGTCCTGCAATTCCATTTCTCGGTCAACTGTTCCTCCGCAAGTTTTTTCACAGAGACAGTGAGTAAAAATGGATCAATTGGCACATTTTCCGGATTCGTTGTACTGATATGTAAAACAGTGACCACATAGTATGGTCCTGTCAGGTTGATCTGATAGTTTTGCACATACTTTTCAATCTGTGACTCCGGGATTCTTCCTTCAATCAGCGAAGTATAAAAATTCTCCTGTAAAACAGGAAGACTTTCCATATAATATTCCCGCAGTTTGTCGATATTTCTTTTTTCATCCAGCTCTTTATCGAGATTGACCTTGATCCGCTCAAACACTTCCCGCAGTTCATTGGAATTGATCGGTTTTAAAATATACTCCTCGGCCTCAATTTTAATTGCCTCTTTCGCATACTCAAATTCATCAAAGCCGGAGAAAATGATTACTTTTACTTTCTGGTAGAGTTCCTTGAGCTTTTTGCAGAGTGTAAGTCCGTCCATATATGGCATCTTGATATCTGTCATGACCACATCCGGCTGCAGTTCCTCCGCCATTTCCAATGCCTCCACACCATTTCTGGCATAGCCTGCAATGGAAAATCCCATGCTCTCCCAATCGAGTTTTTTCATGATGACCTGAAACACTTCTTCCTCATCATCTACAAGTAAAACGGTATATTGGTTCATAATTTCTGTCCTTTATTTATTTCTTTGCATCTTTTTTATGCACCGTATTTGTCATCCATTTTCTTCCATAATACACCAAAAATAATCGTACAGATTATAATCTGTGCCAGTGCGACATAAAGATCCACAAAAAGAAGAAACGTCATTACAAGTGTTGCAAAGCCAAAAAAGAGAATGAGCGCTCCACCTTTTTTTGCATACGCCTTTTCATCTTTTACCGGTTCTTTATTCTTTCCCCGAATGGTTGAAACGTCCTGCAAAATTATCAGTTTTAATCCATAATACATACAGATCACAAATAAAAGTAATGGAATTCCTGCCTGTTCTAAAATCGTCTGTGTCGTCATCTTTTTTCTCCCTTAAGTAATAATAGCGGCTGAAAAGCTCCAGCCGCTATTATTATAATATAAAACATATGATGTTTCAAAATGATTTGTATTTTATTATTTCTTAGCAACGTATTTTCTAATATCAAGAGAAATAGCTACGAAGATTACGATACCAATTGCAATGTACTGTGCGTTTGCATCTACTCCTAAGTACTGTAATGCTGCTTTTAATAACTCGAATACGGCAACACCGACGATAGCGGATGAAACTTTACCACGACCACCTGTAACGGATACACCACCGATTGTACAAGCTGCGATCGCTTCCATTTCGTAACCATATCCTAAGTTAACGGATGCACCACCGGCTTTTGCGCCAAGCATGAAACCTGCAAGACCATACATAGCTGCTGCTTTCATGTAGATTAAGATCATGGTTGCTTTTACAGGAACACCTGCAACTTCTGCTGCCTGTGGATTACCACCGATTGCATACATATATTTTCCATGACGTGTCATGTTGAAGATGAACCATGTGATAACTGCTACTACTACTGCGATCCAGATCAACCAGCTGATTCCAAGGAATTTGCCGTTTGCGATATCTGTGTAGGATTTTACATAACCACCAAGTGGTGTAGCTCCTGTGTAGATCAAAGAAATACCATAAACAATTTCCATCATTGCCAGTGTAGCAATGAATGGAGGTACGCTTAAGTAAGCGATGAAGAAACCTGTGATACTACCAAATGCTGCACAGATTGCCATGACAACGATCAATGCCAGAAATACATTCATTGGCTGCATATCCGGGAAGAACTTTCCGGAATAATCAATACGCTGTAATAATGTACCGGCAATACATGCTGCGAAACCGATCATACGTCCTGCGGAAAGGTCACATCCTGCGGTGATTACACATCCTGCAATACCAAGGGCGATGACAAGTCGTGAACTCATGTTCATCAAAATGTTCATTAAGTTGTTTGATGTAAGGAAGTTATCAGATGTCAATCCGGTGTAGATAACCAGAATAAACATTACAATGATAACGCCATTGTTGATAATAAAATCTTTTGCTTTCTGCTGTTTTGTCTTTTCCATTCTATTGTCCTCCTCTATCAGAATTTGGTTGCGAAGCCCATGACTCTTGCCTGAGTCATCTCTTCCGGCTGATCGATCTCGCCGGTAAGTTTACCGTTACACATAACGCAGATTCTGTCTGCCATACCAAGAAGTTCTGACATTTCTGATGAGATCATAATGATTGCTTTTCCCTGTTTTGCCAGATCACTCATGATCTCATAAATCTCATGTTTTGCACCGACGTCGATACCACGGGTCGGCTCATCCATGATCAGTACGTCAGGATCATTTGCAAGCCATCTTGCTACGATAACCTTCTGCTGGTTACCACCGGAAAGGTTTGCGATGTGTTCCTTCATACTTGGTGTCTTAATGCTTAACTTCTTAATGCTGTCATCCACAACCCGATTGATTTTCTTGTGGTCTAACACAAATCCTGCTTTAAGGAATTTATTGTATACAGAGACACCTACATTATCTTTGATGGAAAGACATCCGAAGATACCATTTCCACGACGATCCTCTGTAATAAGTCCGATACCTGCATTCATTGCATCAATAGGATGTTTGATCCTGGTTTTCTTGCCGTGCATATAAATCTCGCCGGATGCGATACCGCGGATACCGAAAATACCTTCCATCAACTCGGTTCTCTGTGCACCTACCAATCCACCAAATCCAAGGATCTCACCTTTTCTCAATTCAAAGCTTACATGCTGGAATGATTTTTCATGGATAGAACATAAGTCTTTTACTTCCATAATGACCTCACCCGGTTTGTTCTCCTTCGGTGGATATACATTCGTAAGTTCACGACCTACCATCTTTGCAATGATCTGGTCTGTTGAAAGTTCTGCTGCCGGCCAGGTTCCTACATAGGTACCATCCCTCATGATCGTGATATCATCTGCGATACGCTTGATCTCATCCATCTTGTGGGAAATGTAAACCATTGCAACGCCCTTGTCCCTCAGATCATTCATGATACGGAACAGCGCTTCTACTTCGTTATCAGAAAGAGAAGATGTCGGCTCGTCGAAGATCACGACTTTTGCCTGCTGCGAAACTGCCTTTGCAATTTCTACGGACTGCATCTGTCCAATGGAAAGAGATCCAAGCTGTGCTTTTGGATCAAAATCCATTTTTACCTCTTTTAACCATCTCTCTGTCTCTGCATACATAGTTTTGTGGTCGATCATCTTAAATGGTCCGAATCCCTTGGTCGGGAAACGTCCTAAATAAAGGTTCTCTGCCACGCTTCTTGCAGGTACCGGCTGTAATTCCTGATGTACCATCGCAATACCATACTTCATTGCCTCATCCGGATTGTTGATCTCAATCTTCTTGCCATCCAGAATGACTTCCCCTGCATCCATTCTGTAAATACCGAAAAGGCATTTCATCAGAGTGGATTTTCCTGCACCGTTTTCGCCCATCAGTGCATGAACTGTTCCTGGTCTTAATGAAAGCTGTACATTATCCAACGCTTTTACACCAGGGAAAGATTTGCAAACACCCTTAAGCTCCAGTTTATATTCAGCCATTTTGCTCCTCCTTTATAAATTCAGGTCTATTACCTGTTTTATTTTATGTTGATACAGATCAAAAATCTGTGTAATGTCAATATTCAGAATTCCTTACCTATTATTACTTCCGCTGTTTCAAATACATGACATTTTCATAATTCTTTTCGTTATCAAATCAATTAAGATCGTCTTGTGTCAGTCTTTTCAAGACAAGTGCGGGTGCCATTCAAACACCCGCACCGCTTTTTTCATTTTATTTTTTTCAATGTAGCAATGCTTGATTATTTAACCATGTCAAGGATTTCCTGGGCATTGTCTTTTGTAACTTTCACGTAGTCACAACCAATGTAGTGCTCGTTTCCAGCACCTGATAAGTAGTTGATAGCTGCGTCTGCTGCACTGTGGGACTGTGAGAAGTGATCGTTAAATACAGTACCTGTCATTGTTCCTGCAAGAACATCTTCAAGTGCTTCTGATAAAGCATCAACACCTACTAAGTAGATATCTTTACCTACAGTACGTCCTGCAGATTCGATTGCCTGTAAAGCACCAAGTGCCATTGCGTCGTTGTTACAGAATACAACTTCGATATCATTACCATTCTGGCTTAAGGAGTTAGCTACTAACTGCTGGGCTGTAGCCTGATCCCACATACCAACCTGATCGTCTAAGCAGTTTACTTCTAATCCGGCATCTTCAAGAGCTTTGATGGAGTACTCTGTACGATACTGGGCATCAACGTTCTCTGGGTCACCTTCGATCATGATGTAGTCGATCTTGCCGTTTCCGTTCATATCAACTGTGTCAAGACCAAGATCAGCGATCATTTCGCCCTGGTATGTACCGGACTGACGAGCGTCACATCCAACATATGTTACATCCCAGTTGTTATCAGCCCATCTCTGCTCCTCAGAAGCATCTGGCTCACGGTTGATGTATACAAGAGGGATACCAGCTTCAACAACCATATCTGTGATTGTCTCTGCGGATGAAGAGTTAACCGGGTTGATGATCAAAACGTCAACACCCTGTGTGATGAAGTTCTGGATCTGGTTTGTCTGTGTAGCCTGGTCATTAGCACCATCTACGATTGTGATATTTTCTTTTGAGAATCCCTGTTCAATTAAGTAGTTCTCAAGTTCTCCACGGAATAATGTCATGAAGTTATCAGCGAACTGATAAATACATACGCCGACTTTTTTGTCAGCAAGATCTCCGCTTGCTGCATCTGCTGTTGCGTCTGCTGCATCGGATGCCTCTGTGGATGCTGCTGCATCACTTGTTGTTGTGTTGTCTGATGTTGTTTTATCAGAACTGTTTCCGCATCCCATTGCCATGGATGCTACCATTGTCATTGCAAGAATTACACTAACTACTTTCTTTTTCATATAAGAAAACCTCCCTTAATGTATTTGGTAACTTCTTGTTACATGATGCATTATAGCAATCGCCCCTATAAAAAAACATATAAAATACTTCTTTCTTTCTTGAAAATTCTTCTGTATTCATTGTGCAATATGTTCAATATAAAAAGTGTATTTTTGTTATAATTTAGTTATTTTTCTCCTTTTTCTGTTGTTTTTACGAAATTTCTTAGATTTTCTTTGGTCTTTTGCACAAAATGGGCGTCTGCCAGGATTCCCGGCAAACGCCCATTTTACGCGGTTTTTCATGTTCTTTTTTGCTTTTTTCTGTAAAGCAGCCGCTTTTTTTCAAAGGTATTATAATGTAATACCGCAGCCTTTTAACAATTCTCTTGCAGTGTCTAAGGAATCCACGCCATGAAGGTTTTTGATCGGTGCAAATTCTCTTTCACGCACAACTTCATATGGAATGCAGTCATCCATCATATGTACCATATCCAGCACTAAAGTTTCAAACTTGTATCCGTTTGGCTGCTCCGGTTTCACCATATTTCCTTCCAGATCAATATGAGGAATTTTCTTCTCCACCACATGGATTGGCATACGTGCGTCTGCGATCTGCTCTAATTTTTTTTCAGAGAAAAGATAGTTTAAGATCACGCCAAAGCCGTAAAGCAGATCTCCATTCTCTTTTCTTGCAGTTGCCATCTCCTGCGTCATCTCATAATACTCTGCGATAGATGGTTTTCCATCCTCAGTACAAAGCACGCCAACTTTTTCATCCGGTGCCGCCTTGCGCACTACCTTCGCTCCACTCTCGCAGCCAGAAACGATTGTTGCGCCGATAAATAGCGGATCCGCAATTCTTTGTAAGCAGTTGTCCACTGCAAACACATTGATCCATTCAAGTCCTCTTGCGTGGATGTCATCTAATAATCCTGCGCTCACCATGGAACCAAACCATCCGCCATTTCCGTTTGGAGACATTGCCACCTCGGTATCAGATTCCATATAGACACGTCCCTCGTGGTCACATGCCGGAACCATCTCCTGAATGAAAAATTTTACATAGTCTTTTGGATAGCCAAAATAATGATGCTCCTCAAAAAAAGTAACGGTATCTTTATGATTAATATTGCTTGTCATAATGTACATTGGAACGTAAGCACCGGCTTCATCCGTCACATCCATCAGATTACGGAAAAGCTGCTCGAATAAATAAAGTTCCCGGTTCACACCGATATTTAATGTTCCCTTCGGTCTGTCCAACCCCAGTCTTGTTCCCTGGCCGCCAGCTAAAAGCACTGCTCCTACTTTTCCTGCCCGGATTGTATCCAGTCCTGCTGCTTTAAACTCGTCTCTGCGCGCCTCGATCTCCGGCACTTCCACTGCTTCTAACGGTGCGAACACACCGCGCTCATTCACAGTCTCTTTTCTCTGGATATGTTCTAAAATCGACCAGTCGATCTGTTCTAAACGCTCTTTGAGCGCTGCATTCTGTTCCGGCGTATTGCGCTCCATGCTCGCTCTGATGTACACCTGTTTCTCATCTTCCCAAATTTTCATGAAATTCTTCTCCTGTTTTCTCCTGTTTTATCTCTCCTTTTAGTGTTCGATAAAACCTGTTATTTTTGAACAAATTTCCGTCAAATTCATTCATCTTATATGCCGTCTATTTTAGCATAATTTCCCTATGTCCGCAAACTTTCGGACTTTTTCGCAAATCCGGTTTTCTAATTCAACCCGCGGAAACCTTTTCCGATAATCTCACTGCTGTTGGTGATCGCAATGAAAGCGGACGGCTGGTTTTCGTGGATGAAGTTACGGAGTTCCACAGCCTGGCTTCGCTTCATAACAGAGAGAATAACTGCTTTGTCGTTATGCTGATAAGCACCCTCGGCATGATATACCGTTGCACTGCGGTTTAACTTCCGGGTGATAAACTCACAGATTGGTTCCGGATCATTGCAGATAATGGTGAAGTATTTGCACATGTTAATACTCTCGATCACATTGTCGACCACCAGTGATTTTGCCAGAAGTCCGCAGAGGGAAAACAGACCTGTCTGCGCATCAAAGACAAGGCAGGATGCAAGTACAATAAACAGGTCTACCAGAAATAGCGCACCTCCGATATTCAGTTTCGTGTATTTCTTTAAGATCATGGCGATAATATCCGTACCACCACCGGAAGCTCCGACATTAAATAAGATGGCTGAACTCGCCGCTGGAAGCACGATCGCATAGATCAGTTCCAGCACCGGCTGTGAGGTGAGTGGCGCAGACATTGGGAACCATTTCTCCGCTGCACTTAACCCAACTGACATCAGCACACTGACATAGACCGTCTTGATCCCAAAACTTTTTCCAAGAAAAATAAATCCCAGCACAAGCAGTGCCATATTGATAATAAATGTGATATTTCCAGGGGTTGTCGGCATAATGGCGCTCAAAACGACCGCAATACCAGTCACTCCACCGAAAGAAAAGTTGTTCGGGAACTTGAATACATACACGCCGACAACCAGAATAAGCGTTGCCACGGTAAGTACAAAATATTCTTCTATTGTGCGTTTTACACGTCCTGCATTTTTAAACATTGTTTTTTCCTCTGTTTGATTCATTTGTTATTTTCTGCAAATCTTTTTTCCTAATTATGTGAATTGCACACATATTCTACTATACAATCAAAGAAAAAGATATATTTCCATTTTATAATTCTTTTCGTATTTCTTTTTAATTGTATAACAATTAATATTATTTATCTATATTCACCGACTTATTCACATTATCCACATAGTTATCCACGTATTATCTGATACTTTTCCAGTTTCATCCACGTATTCTAATTATACGATCCAGTCTGTGAGAATCATATATAAATTCAAAATACCATTTCACGATTCAAGTGTTTCCAATCACAGAGACAAGATATGCTCTGCGAATCTCGCTCCGATTAGCGGTCGTCGCCATAACAAAAAAAGAACCGACACACGAAAACATTCTTTCAAACGCTCTTCGCATACGGTTCTTTCTTATTATTATGTTCCGATCAATTGCAACTAAGCAAGTGCTGCTGTGATGATTGCCATAGAATATACTTCAGAAGCGTTACATCCACGGGACAGATCGTTGATTGGTGCATTTAAGCCAAGTAAGATTGGTCCGTAAGCTTCGAAGTTACCAAGACGCTGTGCGATCTTGTAACCAATGTTACCAGCATTGATGTCAGGGAATACAAATGTGTTTGCATGTCCTGCAACCTGAGAATCTTTGCATTTTGTACGTGCAACACGTGGAGAAACTGCTGCATCGAACTGGATTTCTCCTTCGATTGGAAGCTCTGGATATTTTTCTTTTGCTTTTGCTGCTGCGTTGCGCATCTTGTCAACATCCTCGCCCTTACCGGAACCAAGTGTTGAGTAGCTTAAGAATGCAACCTTTGGATCGATACCGAAAATCTTAGCACACTCTGCTGTCTCACCGGCGATCTCTACTAACTCGTCCTCTGTTGGATGAATGTTGATCGCACAGTCAGCCATTGCAAGTACTTCGTTCTCGCCTGTAGCTGCCGGACGTACCATGATGAAGCAGGAAGATACGATTGTGTTACCCGGTTTTGTTTTGATCAACTGTAATGCCGGACGTACTGTATCTGCTGTAGAGTATGTTGCTCCACCAAGAAGGGAATCCGCAACTCCCATTTTTACTAACATGGTACCAAAGTAATTTGCCTGAGAAAGAATTCCTCTTGCCTGCTCCGGTGTAACACCTTTGCTCTTACGAAGTTCACAGAACATCTCAACCATCTCGTCAAATCTGTCGTACTTCATTGGATCGATGATCTCTGCTCCACGGATATTGAAACCGCTCTCCTCTGCTACTTTTGCAATCTCATCCGGGTTACCAACTAAAATTGGATGTAAGAAATTGCTTGCCAGAAGTCTGGAAGCTGCCTCTAAGATACGAGGATCATTTCCTTCTGTAAAAACAATTTTTTTCGGGTTCTTTTTCAAGATGTCAATTAACTGACCAAATCCAAACATTTTATTTTCCTCACTTTTCTTTTTCTCTAAAACCGTATCTATGTACCGGATAAACACGATTTTCGGCACTTTTGCCGTGACATGCTTACATTATATAGCAGTTTTTTGGAAATTCAATGTTTGTATTCAAATAAATGCAGTTTTATTTTTCATCCTGAGAAATTGTCTCATGTTCTTCTGTTTCTTTTAATGCTTCCTGAAATTCTGGCGACTGTGCGATCTTGATCGCCTTAAAAATATTCGGCACATGATGTTCCTTGTCCGGTTTTGTCGCAAGCATAAAACGGCGGAAAAGGAAAAGCATACAGATACTGATTACGGAAACCAGATCTTCTCCGGCTGTCGTTGTCTGAACGATCATATGACGCGCGATCACGAAAATCAGGGCTTCAATAATATTGGTAGTATTTGGTTTACATAACATTTTTAGGAATTCCACACCAATGACAACGCCGAGCACCGCATCCAGAAATTCTAAAAACGCAACCATCTCCTCTCTGTGACGCCACAGTTCTCCAATCTGCGGAAAAATTCCGATCACCGCTATCACAATTCCAATGACCACAACTGCCGCCATGACCATATCCATCACATCGCATGCATCAACAATTCTTTTTCTCACTTTATCCCACATTCGCTTTTCTCCTTTTTTGTAGTTTCAGAACGTTTTTGCCAACAGAAAAACATTCTGTCTTATGCATTTTTCTTATAACAAAAGAGTCGTAGTATCACTGCTGCGGCTCTTTACGGTTTCTGTTCTTAAATTCAAAATCCGAGCATCGCCCTTCGAGTCCAGTCCACGGACGTTACCTCCACAGTTAACTCGGTCCAGGCACCCTCACGGCACACAAGAGCTTTTACTTAGGGCTGCTCCATTCCTGACCTGACCCGGTTCGTAAATTCCTGTTGCGTAAGACCCAAACGTCAACGCCACTTATGAAGGGCTGCTCCGCAAAGAGATAACCCTCAGTTTGATATCACCCCAGCTATAGCGGATTGCTGGTTCAGGGTACCGCTGCCACCCCGGCTGCTCGGAGATTTAAGTATAGCTTATAATAACCTTCATTGTCAAGAGTTCACAGGGATTCTGTCACCGTTTCCTGTTTTTCCCTCTTTTTCTTTTCTCTTAACTCCCGGAAAAAATCAGACAACATCGTCGAGCACTCTTCCTCCAAAACGCCTTTTTCAATCTCCACCTGATGGTTAAATGCAGCCATCTGTAAAAGATTCAGCACCGAACCTGCGCATCCTGCCTTCGGATTCATCGTGGCAATGACCACTTTTTTCATGCGGCTCTGCACGATCGCTCCGGCGCACATCTGGCATGGCTCCAATGTCACATACATCGTACAATCCTCTAAACGCCAGTCACCGGTCTTTTTGCTCGCTTTTTTGATTGCGGTCAGTTCCGCGTGTGCCAACGTATTTCCTTCCGTGTTTCTTCTGTTATATCCTCTCGCAATAATCGTGCCATCCTGCACGATCACGCACCCGATCGGCACCTCATCCAGGGCATATGCTTTTTTCGCCTCGCGGATGGCTGCCTTCATATATTTTTCGTCCTGCGTCATTTTCATTTTTCTGTTTTCCTGTTCTGGTACTCTGTATACAATGATACACTATTTATCGCATCACTACCATAGAAATATTTTTGCTTTTTTTGTGGTGTCGTATATAATGTTATATAAGAATTTTTCCATTCGAGGTTTTTATGCAGAATCACACACAACTGCCCACCGGGCTTTCTTTTTCCTACGAAACAGAGCGATTAATTTTACGGCTTCCCTCCACGGATTATCTGCGGGAAATCCATGATTTTTTATATCGTAACCGCTCCTGCTTTGAAAAATATGAACCAACCGCCCCTGAGAATTATTACACACTCGATTTCCAGCAGACGCTCGCCAGGTGCGAGTTAAAACTTGCGCTCAAGCTTTCCAGTGTGCGCTTTTATGTTTTTTTGAAAGAAGATCCATCTACCATCATCGGCACGGTCTGTCTGCACAATATTATAAAAATGCCTTATTTCACGAGTGAGGTCGGCTATAAATTCGATGCGTCTTATCAGCATCATGGATATGCCCGAGAAGCTCTGTCTATGGCACTGTCTGTCGGCTTTTATGGTCTCGGGCTTCACAAAATCTTTGCCCGCTGCATGCCTGAAAATACGCCTTCCAGAAACCTGCTGCATGCCACAGGTTTTTTCGAGGAAGGAATTGAGCGCGACAGTATTCTCATTCAGGGAAAATGGGAAAATCACATCCGCTACGCTATCTTAAATCCCGATGAAATCCATTCATAAATGGACAGTTCCCTCTCAATTATTGTCCTGTATTATTCATCTAACGTGTGATACCAATAGCCAAACTGGTTGATGTGATCGGTCGTCATAAACTCCGGAAAGCCAAAGATTGCTGCCATCACGCGCTCCTGCTGCTGATAAATCCCCGGGACACCGATAAACCATTTGTCCTCTTCGAGCTTTCCCAACACCAGATAGCGGTAATTGAAAAATCCGTGCAGCAAAAAGCTGTTATTTCCAAGATACCAGTATTTTCGCGGCAGTTCACGCAGGTCTTTCAGTTCAATGCGCACACACTCCACATTTTTATCCTCCGGCAATGTAAAATAGGGATACATGTTTTTGAACCGCTCCCACGTGTCCACCCAGACAAACTTCGGAAAAATATTGCGCATTGGCATTTCCGTTGCATGAAGCTCCTCTGCAGCTTTTTCTTCGTTTTCGGCTGCAAGATTTTCCGTTTTTTTCGCGGTCACTTTTTCCTGGGGATTCTCTGTTTTCTTATTTTCTTTTTGATTTTCCGTCTCGCCCGCGTCAAATCTTGGCGGTTCCCACAACCTGATATTTTCTGTTTTTACTGCAAATGGCTTTCCTTCCGTCCAGCGTGTCATGGCAATCGCGCCTTCCTCTCCTGCAAAAACCATTCCATCCATCTCGGCAAACGAGTATTCTGATCCTCCAATCTGATCTGCTTTTATAATTGTTCCATAATCTCCGCTTCCTTTTATCATCCTCATCTCTCCCATCGGGAACGCAAGCATCTGCCCTCCCTCTACTTTAAAAAGGTATACCTGATCCATTCCCATCCGAATTGGTGTTCCACGCAGATGCACTTCAATCCTGCATTCATTTCCCCTGATCTCCACTTTTGCAAATCCCGCGTTGATTCCTTTTGCTCCGTTTTCGTATGCATATATATATGTAATAAAACGTTTGATTCCTGCCATCGGATGCTCCCGGCATTTATTTTGTTGCTACTATATATATTCATTGGTCGGTTATGATATGCGTGATTTTTCAAAAAACTTACATTATGAAGCGTGGCTAAGTGATCACAGAAATGTTTAAATTTATCTTCTTTATTCTTGACAGAAGTATGGTTCTCTGCTATTATAATATCAGTAACAATTACTATTATTAAAAAGAAAGGGTGATTATTATGCTAAAATACAGTAGACAACGCGAAGCAATCAAGACCTTCCTTGCCGGCAGATATGACCACCCTACTGCTGAAACTGTTTACCTCGGCATCAAAGAAGAGTTTCCGAATATCAGTCTCGGCACTGTATACCGTAATCTGTCATTACTTTCTGACATCGGTGAGATTCAGAAATTATCGACCGGTATCGGACCTGACCGTTTTGACGGGAATCCGGCTCCACATTATCATTTTATCTGCAAACATTGTGGCAGTGTTTTAGATCTTTCTGTAGATGGTCTGGATCATATCAATGTCCTTGCAAATCAGGGATTTGACGGTGAAATTGAAGGTCATATTACATATTTTTACGGAAAGTGCGCAGACTGTAAAAAGAACAGTTAACGGTACAGTTCCAGTTGTTCTGCGAACTGTACAGCTTTCTATAAAAAATATAAGAAAAAGTATTGACAAAATATATTTTTTAAATTAAAATCAGTAATAGTTACTATTATCAAAAACTAAATAAAATTTAAATAAGAAAAGGAGAACAAAATTATGACAAAATGGGTTTGTACAGTATGTGGATATGTTTATGAAGGAGATGCTGCACCAGCAGAGTGTCCAGTCTGTCATGTAGGCGCTGATAAGTTCAAAAAAGTAGAAGGAGATCTTACACTTGCTGCTGAACATGAATATGGCGTTTACGCAAAAACAGTAAAAAACAATCCAGAAATCAGCGATGAAGACAAAAAATACATCTTCGATCAGTTAAAAGCAAACTTCGATGGCGAATGCTCTGAAGTTGGTATGTACCTCTGCATGGCTCGTATCGCTCACCGTGAGGGATATCCGGAAGTTGGTCTTTACTGGGAGAAAGCTGCTTACGAAGAGGCAGAACATGCAGCAAAATTTGCTGAGATGTTAGGTGAGGACTTAGAGCCAAACATGAAAGCTACTACAAAAGATAACCTGAAATGGAGAGTTGACTGTGAGTTCGGTGCTACTGCAGGTAAATTTGATCTTGCAAAATGCGCTAAGAAAAACAACCTTGATGCAATCCATGATACCGTTCATGAGATGGCAAGAGATGAAGCAAGACATGGCAAAGCATTAAAAGGATTATTGGATCGATACTTTGGATAAGCTACAAGCCATGCAATAAAAAAGAAGGCGATACATCGTGGGAACTTGTTCACTAAGATGTAACGTCTTCTTTTTTATTATACGGCGCCAGCCGTCCATGAGGAAGTAGCGTAGCGAATTCCGAATGGGCATGGCTTGTTATTAGACTTATTGGGCGACAGCCCACAGCGAGAAGGAGCGCAGCGGATTCGAGCTGGATCGGCTTGTAGCGCAGCGGATTCCGAATGGGCATGGCTTGTTATTCAGACTCATCGCCAACAAACACCTCCACCGTCCTCGCCCACTGTTCCTCAGCAGGAATCGCAGCCGTTCCATCACCTTTCTGCGTTCCATAACTTCCAAACTGTGCATGGTTTCCGCCCTCAATGCAGACTTCCTTATAATCTTGTGGCATAAGTTCCCGGCCTGCCACAATTTTATCCATATTCAGCACACCATCTTCGCTTCCGTAAACTGTGACAACGGACATATCAGAAGTCGATAAATCTTTTGTCGGATACGCTGCCAATAAGAGTAGTCCACGGATTCCATCTGTATGGTCTTCCACATAGTCTGCCGCAAAATTAGCTGCCATCGCGCCTCCCAAAGAGTGTCCGCCAAGATACCACGCTTCATAATTGTATTCCTGCATGATCTCCTCCGCGCGGTTCATCCCGAAAAACGCCATATGAAATGGCATGTCGACCAGAAAACAGTCAATTCCACTTTCTGCAAGCTGATACATAAGCGGTGCATATGCCTCGGTCGCAACCTTTGCTCCCGGATAAAAAATCAGGGCTTTCTCCTCTCCCGCTCCGTCAAAAAACCAGCCTTTATCAAATTTTTCGACCGAAACTTCCGATGAACCGTTCATATATTTTTCCACATCGACGCTGTGATAATAGTTGCCGAGATATATCGCTGAACCGCCAGACAATACTATTAAAACAACTAAAATAATGAAAAATGATTTTTTTATCTTTTTTGATCTGTGCTGCATTGAAATTCCCTTAACTCATTATTATTTAACTCTTAAGGCATGCTGATATTATCTAAAATTCCCGTCAAATGTGCAATAGTTACACCGTAATTTGTCATCGGAACCTGCTGTTTTTTTGCTCTGTCAATCCGCGACAGCACATATTTCCGGTTAAACATGCATGCCCCGCACTGAATGATCAGGTCATATCCACTCAGATCTTGTGGAAAATCTGTTCCGCTTACAATATCCACAGTCAGCGTTTCCCCTGCGCACTTTTTCAACATGCGGGGAATTTTTACACGTCCGATATCCTCTTTTAACGGAGCGTGCGTGCAGCACTCAGCGATCAGGACTTTCGAATCCGGTGTCAGGCTGTCAATCGCCTTTGCCCCCTGGACATAATAAGGCAAGTCTCCCTTATAAGCAGCAAACAGCACGGAAAAAGAGGTGAGCATACTTTCTTTTGGCTTGTTCTCATAAACATATCCAAACACCTGTGAATCGGTGATGATCAGTTTCGGTGCTCTGGCAAGCAGCGGAAGTACTGTCAAAAATTTGTCCGTGGTCACACTCATGACCAGACATTTTTTATCCAGCAGTTCACGTATCGTCTGTACCTGCGGCAAAATCAGACGCCCCTTTGGTGCCTGGATATCCTGCGGCATCACAAGCAATACGAGATCATCCTCTTCCACCAGATTTCCGGTAATGTATTCCGCGCCAAAATTTTCCGGCATAAGACGGATCAGTGTTGTTTTGAACTCCTCGATCCCGGTGTGTTTTTTTGCACTGATGATGACTGCATCTTCTTTTGCTTCCTCGTAAATCATCTCCGCCAGACGGGCTGCATTTTCTTCATCCTTATCTGCTTTGTTTATGACAAATAAGACTGGTGTATGTTTTTCCCGAAAAAAACGGTACCATTTCAATTCGTCCTGTATCTGTCCCTGTTCGTCTGCGCATGTAACCGCTTCTTCCGCTGAAAGAACGATCACTGCAATGTCTGTTTTTTCTGCTGCAAGTTTTGTTTTTTCCACACGCCTTGTGCCAAGCTCGCTCGTGTCATCGAAACCTGCCGTGTCAATCAGCACGCAGGCTCCGAGCGGATGAATCTCCATCGGTTTGTATACAGGATCGGTAGTTGTTCCTGCCACATCTGCAACAATAGAGACTTCCTGATTGGTCAGCGCATTGATCAGAGAGGATTTTCCACTGTTTGTCTTACCGTAAATGCCGATGTGCAGCCGGTTTGCAGATGGTGTTTCATTTAATGTTGCCATTTCTGGTGTCCTTTCTATGTTTGTACTATTTTTAGAAACGGAAATCACGTTTTCCTTCGGAAATATCATGAATGTGTTCGTAAGCTGTCTGTTTTACTTTTGGATTTGTGATTTTCTCCAGCTCACGGTCGATCAGTTCCATACCCAGTTTTTTTGTTTCCTCGCTTGCGTAGTCCTCTAAATATTCTTTCAGCGTCATGAGGGCGTTTGGATGACAGCAGTTTAAGATCTGCATATTTTTGCATAATGCCATAAAACGGTCCCCCGTTCTTCCCTCACGGTAACATGCAGTACAGAAACTTGGAATATAGTCCATTTTAATGAGCCAGTTTACAACCTCATCTAACGTCCGCTGGTCACTGACATCAAACTGCTCCGAGCTCTCCCCCTCCGGCTCTCCTTCGGCATAGCCTCCGACACTTGTTCTCGATGCACCTGAAATCTGTGAAACGCCGAGTGGCAGTACTTTTTCACGAACCTGCTGGCTCTCTCTGGTGGAAATGATCATTCCGGTGTAAGGCACGGAGATGCGGACGAGGGCACAGATTTTTGCAAAAATATCATCTGAAATTCCATTGTCAAACGCGCTCGGATCGATATCATCTGCGTGTTTGATACGCGGAACACTGATGGTGTGAGGTCCTACGCCATGCACTGCCTCCAGATGCTCTGCATGCATCAAAAGTCCTGCAAATTCATAGCGGTACATCTCAAGTCCGAACAGCACGCCAAGTCCAACGTCATCGATGCCGCCCTCCATCGCGCGGTCCATTGCTTCGGTATGATATGCATAGTCATGTTTTGGCCCGGTCGGATGAAGTGTTTCGTAACTCTTTTTATGATAAGTCTCCTGAAATAAAATGTATGTTCCGATTCCGGCTTCCTTTAATTTACGGTAATTTTCGACAGTAGTTGCCGCGATGTTAACGTTGACGCGGCGAATCGCTCCATTTTTATGTTTGATACTGTAAATCGTGTTGATGCACTCTAAAATGTATTCAATCGGATTGTTGACCGGATCTTCGCCTGCTTCAATGGCAAGACGTTTGTGTCCCATGTCCTGCAGCGCAGTCACTTCTTTTACGATCTCTTCCTGTGTTAGTTTCTTTCTTGCGATGTGCTTATTTTTCAAATGATATGGGCAGTAGACGCAGCCATTTACACAGTAATTGGACAAATAAAGCGGTGCAAACAGCACAATGCGGTTTCCATAAAAATCTTTTTTGATCTGCTCCGCCAATTTGTAAACTTCCTCTATTTTTTCCGGGATCTGACAGGCTAAAAGCACGGATGCCTCCCGGTGGTTCAGCCCTTTTCTCGCTCTCGCTTTCTCAATGATCTGATCGATCAGTTCCACATTATCTTTGTTGGCATCTGCATATGCCAATGTGTCTAAAATTTCCTTATCTGAGATAAATTCTTCCGCTTTTAAAGACTTCACGTTGTACATTTATTCTTCTCCTTTGCTCTTTTCGATGATAATCTTTTTTTCAGTATTTTATTCTATATAGTCTCCGCGGCTTACCGCCACCTCATAGCCGATGCTTTTCATACGGTTTTCCATACAGTAACGACATTCAGCGGCTTCATTGCCAGTACAGATTTTGTTGTCGTAAAGCTTGTATTTTTCCCTGACATTGACCGGCGAAAGGTTCGGCATGACCACATTCGCCCCGGACAAAATGCCGAGTTCCCGCCCTTTTGGATGAATCGTTCCGAGCGCAGTTGTCGCCGGGAGTAGCACATGCGGATGGATGAGACGGATAATTGCCAGCAATTTTAACGTCTGTTCCATCGTTCCCGACGCTTTGTCCGCAAACGGAGTGTCTTTCTGCGAAATGAACGGTCCGATTCCAACCATGTGCGGCTGCAGTTCCCTGATAAACTGAAGATCCTCATACAATGTTTCCACTGTCTGTCCCGGAGAACCCACCATAAATCCGCAGCCGACCTGATAGCCAATTTCTTTTAAATCCCACAGGCATTGTTTGCGATGCGCAAAAGACATCTCCTCTGGATGGAGTTTTTTGTAATGTGCCTCGTCCGCAGTCTCGTGGCGGAGCAGATAACGATCCGCCCCTGCGTCAAAATAGCGTTTGTAACTTTCTTTTGATTTTTCTCCAATGGAAAGTGTCACGGCACAGTCCGGATATTTTTCTTTGATGGCTCTCACCACATCACAGATTTTGTCATCCGTAAAGTATCCATCTTCGCCTCCCTGCAGCACAAATGTGCGAAACCCAAGTTCATATCCACTGGCACAGCAGTCTAACATCTGCTCCTTTGTCAAGCGATATCGGTCCGCTTGTGAATTGCTTCTTCGAATCCCACAATAATAACAGTCGTTTTTGCAAAAATTGGTAAATTCGATCAGTCCACGGATAAGTACCTGATTTCCGTAGGTTTTCTGGCATACTTTTACCGCTTCTTCACGCATAAAGCGGACACCTTCATCATCATTTATCTCCAATAAAAGTTTTAACTGCTCCAATGAAATATTCCGGCTTTGTTTTACTTTATTAATTGTTGATTTAATTTCTTCATTCATATTGGTTTTTATCGGCTTTTCCTCTATTTTTGTGTGTTTATTTTTTCCCTGTGATATTTGAGTAAACGGTTTTGGCTCCGATTCCATCCAACCGTCCGATTTTTCCCGAAAGTGCATTGATCACATCCTGTGGGGCATCAATTGCCACACTGATAATGTTTACCTCACGCTCTCTGTATGGGATTCCCATTCGACCGATGATGTACTTTCCATATTCATGTAAAAGATGGTTCAGCGCCTCGATCGACTCCGGGTTCTCCACAATGATCCCGATTAATGCAATTCTTGTTTCCATGGTGCTCCTTTCTTCACTAACGTATTTTTTGTAAAGAAAAAATAGCCGCATCCTCCGAAGAAGATACAGCTAAAAATTTCATACGCAAAATAGAAACTGTGCCCATATGACATTGACGCAGTCTCTCCCTTATGGCATGCCGTATCTTTCACCTCAATGAAATTTTGGTGTTAGTGACAATTCTTTTTTGCAGGCGAAACAGCAAGAACGTATCTCGGCTGTAACGTGTGCAGTTATGCGATAATATTAGCATGTGACCTTTGAAATCACAATGTAAATTCGTTATGTTCTTTTAAATATGCAAGAAAACCCTCGCAGCCGCTTACAACATCCCGATAGGTTGCCTCAAAATCTCCGGTATACCACGGATCAGCGACATCTCCTGCCTCCGATAGCCTGTGCGTGTGTTCATATCCCGCAAAGGACAGCATTTTGTAGATTTTTCCCTGACTGTCCTCGCCTCCGGCGATTTTTATCATGTTACGGATGTTCGCAGTATCCATGCCGATCAGATAATCATAGTATAAATAATCGTTTCTCGTCATCTGACGCGCCCTGTGCGGGATGAGTGGAACGTTCTCTTCCCTGAGTTTCCTTACTGTTCCGTAATGTGGTGTATTTCCGATTTCTTCGCGGCTTGTCGCCGCGGAATCAATTTCAAAATAATCTGCCAGGTTCGCTTCCGCCGCCAGATGGGCAAAGACACTCTGCGCCATGGTGCTGCGGCAGATGTTGCCGTGGCAAACAAATAATATTTTTATCATGCCTTAAAAACTCCTTGAAAATACTGATTTTCCTTGATTTTACACCACTTTCTACGATTTGCTGTGATAGATTGTTTTCTTCGTTTTCGTCGCATATCGTGGCATAAATTCGTATATCTTGTCATCCAAATTTAGTAAAAATCTTAGTAAAACAGCTTAATTTTCTCATTTTACTAAAGACTTTTTCCACTTAGGTTATCTTTTAGTTGTATCAATTTTCTTAATCTTTTAAGCCATCTTAGCATATTTGCCAAGTTCTTCCTTGGCATCCTCTGCTCCCAGATGCGTATATGTATTCAATGTTACCCCAATGTCCGAATGTCCCATAAGATACTGAAGCGTTTTAGGATTCATCCCGCTTTTTGCCATATTGCTGCAGTAGGTATGCCTGCAAACATGCGGCGTGATTTTTGGTAACTGCTCTTTATAGATTCGATTATGCTTAGCCAATGCCCACTCAAAATGTTTTTCCCAATGTAAAGCAACTTCCGGCATATCCTTCTTATCTAAAAACAGAAATCCCTTATATCCATCAATCACAGGTTCTTTCTTGGGCTTTTTACGATTTTCAACAATACGCTTAAAACATTCATACACTTCCTCAGTCATAGGAATGATTCTGGTTCCACTTGACGTTTTGGTATCTTCAATAACATACTTCATATCTCTGGTTCTTTGAAGCTGATGATTTACACTGATTTGCTTTTCTTCAAAATCAATATCGGAAAGTGTCAATCCGCAGAACTCTGAAATACGAAGTCCGGTTTTAAAGAGGATAAACATACCATCATAGTATCGTTTATAATGCTCATCATTCTTAATAAATTCCAAGAACTTTCTTTCTTGTTTTCTGGTTATGGCTTCTCTTGTTACACTATCGTTTACAACTACTGTACATAGTTGAAACTCGAACGGATTTTTACGAATCAAATCATCATCTACAGCCATTTGAAAAGCAGGTCTTACCACTCCCCGTACTGAATGAATGGTGCTATATCCCCTACCATCTGCCTGAAGCTTAATCAACCATGCTTTTGCATCTGATAGTTTTACCTTATCAATCCTTTTGGCACCCAATTCCTCTTTCTTAATAATGTTGATAACAAAATTATAATTCGCAGCTGTATTATGGCGAACCCCAGTCTTCTGAGCAATATACTTTTTTACCAACTCAAGAACTGTCAAATTATCACCATAAGGAGTAATGCCATCATTTATATCCCTTAATATGACTTTTTCCTTTTCTCTAAGTGACTGGCAAGGTCTTCTTCCTACCGGAAGAGGATCTGTCGATTCCAACTTCCAACTGTAAAGAAATTTCTGTTTTCCATAGCAGTCTGTATAAACAAATGCATATCTTCCATCCGCTCGCTGGCTTTCTCCGTTTCGTAAAATACGTCCTTTTTTATCACGTCTTTTCTGATTGCGATTTCTTTCACTCAAACGTCTTTGCTCCTTTCTACGAAGAAGCCCTAGCACGACAACCATATTATATCATACCCGGACGGCATTTATCACTTTAAAGTGATAAAGTTTCGTATTTTTCATTTCTACAAGGAAGTGGTTTGATTAAGAAATTCTTCAAATTTATGCCGATTAATCAACGATTTATTCCCAACCTGCACCGTAAAACAATAATCAGTATCAGTAGTTTCAGAAATCAGCATCCTTATCTTCTTTTCACCAATTCCAAAATATTGAACAGCCTCATCGACCGTTAACATATATTTTTCCCAAATCGGAACCATCTTTCCCTTCATTTTTGCTTCTATGTTATCTATTATGAACACCTCCATATTTTCATTTTTTGCACGACAAAAGGCAGCCCGTTATGGACTGCCTTCTACTAATAACTTTATCCGTATCTATATAGTTACAAACGGATGGCTCCTATGAGCCATCCGCTTCTACACAATTAGGAATTCCATTCCTCCTCTTCCATCATACTTACCATTTTCATTCTTTGCCAAGCTGCTTCTTTGGCCATATCATCTATTTTTGAATGTATAGAAATAAATCTATATAATTCTGTTTCTATTTCTCTATTATTATATTTTTCACTCTTTTGATACTTAATCACTTGCGAATCCAAAGTAACATCCGCAAACCATCCTCTTGGTTCAAATATATGCACAATTACATTATTCTCTACAATTTCTATAGATGGTTCTTGAAACCCTAAATATTTTGCCACAAATAATAAATAATAATATATTTCCCTATCTAAATATAAATTTGAGCCCATTATGCCAGCTCTACTTCCACTCTCTTCTATTATTGTCGCTTTAGAAAATGACGTGTTCATCTGAAACTCTGACGGAAAATAAGATACTGTTTTTCCTGGAAATAATACCGCCTCATTTCCAAGTGCATGTGAAAATCTTTCTCCTATAGTAATTACACCTCTTACACCTGGATTACCTTCTCGCTTTTCAATTACAGAAATTGCAAGAAAATCTTGTAAAGCACCTTCTAAAAATGTATATGTATCCGCTATTCCCTTAGCATCCTCACCTACGTCAATCGTACATGCATAACCGTCATTAATAGATAACCTAACACCCACTGGATGGGTTGCCCATCCGCTTGTAAAGACATGAGAAACCTGCTCAATACGTTGGAAATTATTGTAACATTTTTCATCTGAAAGATTCCACTTTGAATCTACAAAAGGCTTTCCATATCCCAATAAATCAAACCATGAGCATAGGCATGGAATTATTTCTTTCCCATGCGCTTTATATTTTTTGTATTTACGCTTTTCATTCATAATTATTTCACCTCTCTCAATACCCGCAAATCTCTTGTCTTTTTTATTGAAATTTATCTGCCAAATTTCCCCATACACAATTTGATTATAAGTCTTCTGTATACATAATCTTTGGTGCCATACACTTACTCATTTTTTAGCTACTCACATCAGTAAAGTCTTTGGTGAATTTAATATACACCAAAGACTTTAACACTACAACCACACTACTGACGCTGACGAATCTGCTGTTTTATCTCAAGATTATTTGTAACATATCCCTTTTCACGTAATCCATTAACCATCTCTGTATATATATCATTCCCCTGAGGATCTCTAATTGTAACAATCAACACAAACTCCTGTGGTGGAACGATCATTCCATTTCTTGGGCTCATATCAATTCGAATTTTCCAGCCATCTTCTTCTTTAATCCCCTGATTACTAATCTTTCGATAATATGATTTAATTGGACTCCATTTAAATCCATTTTCAACTCTTTCCTGTTCATATTTTTCATCCCACGTCGCTTCCAGCGGCACACATCCATGAAATTTTGGTTTTCCATTTAAATCATACTTGTAAGTACCAAAACTAGCGTCAATATTAATTCTGCAATACTCACGTCCGAATCGCTCATCTACAATTGGATTATATGCTAATGTCATTCCTATCTCACCATGATACTTTCCATTATAAATTAGCGATTTGGGGAACGGAAAATCATACATCTCAAGGTGATATCCCTGCACAACTCTCTGTTTAAATACTAAAGTCACTTCATCTTGACTGCATTGTAGCATCTCTTGTACATCAACAGATGGCATGCCAAATCCATAATATTTTATATTATTTTGATCTTTTTCAAGCAAATCTCTCGAATTCATTCTTGCTGAATGAACCAACATAGCCTTCGCTAAAAGCAAATCTTTCTCAACCATTTCATCATAGATTGTCGCATACTTTTGGGCAATTCTAGGTGTAGAATAACTGGTTCCCACGCCTTCAATTACATTTCCCTTTACATCCATTCCTCTCATTCCCAAGTCAACAATACTCATGGTGGTGGATACATTTCCTCCATAATCCACGACATCAGGTTTAACAATATAATTTGCTCCTGGTCCTCTTCTGCTAAATGGTGATGGCTCATTAGTTTTCACAATGGAATCTACTGTTTCATATAATGCAATAGAACCTACCGTTATAGCTCTAACTGAATCTGCTGGTGAAATTATTCTATCTCTTTCACCCATGTTGGTTTGTGTTGGCCATTTTCTTAATGGTGGTTGATTTAAATTACCACTAGAAACAAAAATCTGTACTTTATATGTATCTTGAATATAATCTAAATACATACCCAAATCGGACATTGCACCATTGCATATTTTATCTTCTATCCCTAACGACAAATTCCAGATTTTCGTTGAACCAGAATACTTTTCCATAACATCTTCCATAATTTCCATTAGTTCTTCTTCTCCAATGGTATCTACTGGTCCGACATCCGAATCCCCATTCGGAATGGCTACAATATCCACAAATTTAAATCTTCTCTCAGTTTGCACATCAATATTATTTAAAACATTCCCAAATTGAATAGTAGATGCTATAAAAGTCGCATGTGAATTATTTTGATATATTGGATTCACATATTCTTCTCTGGCAACAACATATGGTTCTAAGTATTTGTTATCTCTGCTTATTCCACCATCTATAATTCCAATTTGAATATCACTGTCTTCATGCTCCTTCTCTAGATATTCTTCTAACTTAGATGCATCATACTCCTCCAGTGGTAATGAATACTCTTGAAAAAAATCGACAGATTTTACTCCATTAATTGCTGCTATCTTTTGAACATCATCAAAAGATTCTACCGAAACTTTTAAAAATTTTATTCGATCGCCATACGCAACCATATTACTCTTTTCCAGCAAACCAATCTGCTCAAGTTTACTATTTACATACGCTTGCACTTGATTATTATCAAAATCATCATCAAAATCAAAGAATTTCACTTTAATTTTATCTTTTATTTTTTCAAATTCTCCCTCTTCTTGCTTTTTTATGATATCTTCCGATATCTTTTGTTCCGCACCTATCGGTTTTATATCTGTTATTGCAGTCATATTGGCTTTAAATTTAATTGACGGGGGATTTTGCACCAATTCAATTGTATCTTGTATTCCCTTTTTACTTACCTTTATATATATTTCATGTAAATCATCACCGCCAATAATAGGACAATTTCGACAAAAATCATTAGGCTTGTGTGATTTTGCAATCGCCTCCGTTTTCATCGTGATCTTCCCAACCGCTGGAACAAGTGCATTCTCATTAAACAAATCTGAATAATACTCTTGCAATTCTTTAAATTTTCCAATAATATTTTCCTGTAGTTCAGGTGTAACTTCTCCAAAAAACTTCGGTTTTCCACCCGGAAGATTTTTTTGTGTATCCGTTGCTCTCTGCATCACAACCTTAATTGGTAAATTTTTTTCACTCATTAATCAATTTCCTCCTTTACTAATTTTGAAATAGTAGTTTTGGAACTTCCCAAAACATCAGCAATAACCTGAAAACTAAATATTTTTTCGTTGCAATTTCGTAAATATTTCGCTTTAATAGACATCAATTCCTTATCGCTCTGATAATTTTGTGGCAAAATATTTTTATGAACAAAAAATTCATCATATATGCTTTTCTTGGAAAAATCACTTCCTCCAATAATCGCATTCCTCATCGCTTTCTTAATTATCTCTTCAATGCTAGCTCCACTCAATCCTTTAAAAACAGTTGAAAGTTCTTTCTTTTCCTTTTGCGATAATTCAATTGTATTTGATGTAAAAAGATTTATCATCTCTACTATTGCTTCATTATCCGGCAACTCAACTTCCAACCTATAATCAAACCGCCTCCATACTGCCGAATCTAATAAGTTTTCATGATTCGTTGCAGCTAAAAGCAAACTATCACTACTCATCGAGTCAACATTTTGTAACAAACTATTTACAACTCTCTTCAATTCTCCCAGTTCATTACTATCATCTCTAGCTTTCGCTATCGCATCAAATTCATCCAAAAACAACACACAAGGCATCTTCTGTGCAAATTCAAATAATGTACGAATGTTTTTTGCTGTTGTACCTAAATACGATGATATAAGACTGTCTAGCCTCGCAACTACTAACGGCAATCCGAGTTCTCTTGCTATTAAATATGCACACTTAGTTTTTCCACATCCCGGAGGTCCATATAAAAGTAACGTATTTGACACACCTATGCCTAAAGAATTCAACTTATCCGCATTCTTATAACTTAAAATAAATGATTTCAATTTTTCTTCATTATTTTTTGACAAAATAACCTCATATTTATTTTCATTTGGATATATAACATCTGCCAAGGCTGTTCTAGACTCTGTATCGACAGGAACCGGATTAACTTTCTCCATTCCCATAGCAGATAAAGTTGTTTCACTCTGTGCAGTCAGCAATTTACTAAATTTGTTTGCAGCTCTTGTTTCATCATCTTCCTCAAGTTTTTCTATCAATTGTTTTGTATAATTAATCACCTTTGCATAATCATGTTTCAATGCACCTTCTACTATCTTTCCTACTTCTATCGAATATTTCATCCTACTTACCTCCTGTATATTATTTATTATATAGGAACGTTTTCGTATTGTAAAGAACGTTTTTATATTATTAATGCTTTTTTAGTCTATTTATACGAACGATTATATTGTTTTTAGGAACGTTTTGTTTTTCATGAATTCTATCATCTCCATAATCACCTTTTCTTTCAAAATTGTATCACTTGCAATTCCTACATAACCTATATATCTCTTTTCATAAAAATCATAACCACCGGCTTAGCCGGTGGTTTGCTCACGCCCTATAAGGGCTTATTACCGGCTCTGGAGTCTAAAGACTCATCGAATGGTTCGCCAGCCGCAACGTCATTTACCTACTAAGCCCCTTGGGCTTATTCTATCTGTTTGTTTTTACTGGCTCACCCGTGAACGGGTCAATATACTCTTTCAGAGTCATTTGATCATATTCCAAATCTTCTTTTAACTGATTTTGAATATATTCCTGTATTTTCTTTGCATTTTTGCCTACTGTATCTACGTAATATCCTCTGCACCAGAAATGCCTGTTTCCATACTTATATTTTAAATTCGCATGTCTTTCAAATATCATTAGCGTACTTTTTCCTTTTAAATACCCTACGAAACTTGACACACTTATGCTTGGTGGAATCTCTACTAACATATGTATGTGATCCGGGCATACTTCTGCTTCGACAATTTTTACACCTTTTCTTTTACACAACATGCTTAATATATTAGCTATATCACGTTTTAACTGTCCATATATTATTTTTCTGCGATACTTTGGTGCAAATACAATGTGATACTTACAATTCCATTTCGTGTGTGCTAAACTATTTATATCCATATGGATACCTCCTCTGCTTGTAATGCGGTTGGCGAACCTGCATTATTATAGCATTGGAGGTTTTTTCTGTAAGCTAAAGCATTTCCAACCACTCGCATAGCAAGTGGTTTATTTGTTTCCAGCATTCCATTTTTCGGAACACGAAAAACTCCATCCTGGAAACAGGGCCTTGCCCTAACAAAAAAGGGCAGCTATAAATCTCTCGACTTATAACTGCCCTGACGCTGTTTTAGTACTGTATTATATTATTATCCATATTGGTAAACTGAAACTTGCATGAATTTAATAAACGAATCAATCACTAATAATTATAAATAATCCTCAATAATTGCTGTTAATTCTTCAATATAATTTTCTACTTCATGTTCCGCATCATTCTCATCCAGATATGTAAATATACTATAATATTTGCATAAAAACTCGTCATATTGTGTTTCACTACTCTGCAATCCTTTTGCATGAATATAGGATACAACCATGACAGCAGCATCCATAGGACGAGATTCAAAGTTATCAGCATCAGCTAAACCAGAAACTCCGGCTCTATCACATTTGAATAATCTACGAACTTGATGTTCTAATTCTATCGCATCACTATGCTGTATTCTGAACATACACTTCACCTCCCAATACTGTTTCTTGTTTTTCACAATTCTTCAATTTACCAATAATAATATACCACACTTGCTTACTCTGATACTCTTAATTTTATTCTTTTCGAACAAAATTAAACTCTCCATTACCCATTACAATATTATCTGAGCAATCATTCATGGTCCCAAAGTTCAATGTAATACTATGTTTTACATCTTTAGATACTTCTTTTTCTGACATATCCCACGTTCCCTCAGAAGACGTGTAAAAAGGAATTGGTGGAAACGGCATCTTTTCAAACCCGAAATTAGTACTGTTATCAGCATCTCTTGGAATTTCTACAAATAATGAATAACAACCATACGTTAAATTAAAAAGCATATATGGCTTATTCCAAACATCTTTTTTTCGTCGAAATAAAACATAATGAGGATACTTCGTCACATTAAATCCCGGTATTATTTTATAACGAACAAGTAATTTTTTATTCTTGTAAAAATTAGAATGTTCAGGTTCACAAATCCATGTTATCACACTTGAAAAAAGATGCAATTCTTCAACAGGCATAACTGAGATTGCCATTTTTATAATTGTTTTAAATACTGCAATTGGGCAACATCTCCCTACTGGTTTTGAAATGGTAAGTGAATTGTTAGAAAGTAATAAATACTCATTACCAACTTCTCTACACTTGCGGATACATGGCATATTATCTTTAAAAAACACCTCAACACAATATTTTGCACAATCTTCAGTACGTTTATCACATGGTACTTTATATTTACATTTTGGTACACCATTCTTACCAGCAATCTGCATTATACTGTGATATAAACTAAAAAAATTGGCATATTCATTTTCGATAGTATCTCCAAAAAACTCGTTACATACATCACACTCATAATTTGAAGCTAAAACATGATTTCCAATAGATTCAGGAACGGCATGTGCAATCTTATTAAAGCTAACTTCGTCTTCGCCTTTACCACAAAACCGACATATTTTCTTTTTCGAATATCCTATTGTATGTATTCCATGTGACGGCTTTAGCAATCTAGAATTATCATCAAAATCTGGAGTACGAAGAATATCGTAAAATGACTCATAATACTCTATTCTTTCTGGTTCGATTGTCTCATTAATTCCTATTTTCATAATATATCTCCTAATTGATTTGACCTTATGTAAATTTCCGCCTTATCATAAACCGAATTGCTTACGCAAGAGTCATTTCTCGCATACAGCTAATCTACTTTTAAATTACAATACACTACCTATGTCCTAATAGAGATACATTGTATAGATCTCTGCGTAAATATTATTACTTTCAGCTTTTACATTATCCAACAACAATGCCTGAAACAAAACATCCCCCACATTCTCCAGCCTTACCATTCCATACTCTTTTTCCGTAAAGCCTTCAATCTGTATCCCCTGTATGGCAGCTTCTTTTCTCGCCAACAGACAATGCGTATACAATGCCATGATATACTTATCTGACATCAAAAAGGCGCTTGTTTCATTTCCTTGATATGTATATCGGCATTTCTCCAGATTTTCTTGCGATATATCGAAATAACATCTGACCGTTTCCAGATATACATCTCCATTGTACTGCGGCTTTAGCTTCTTTGCATACCTTCTGATTGTTGCAAATATATTATTTCTCTCTACGGCTGTCTTTGTTCGCTTGAATACTGGCTTTTTTCCTCGCAGGTCCATATAAACATTATTTAGGATAGTCTTTCCGGCATACTGCTTGAAATCACCTATCCGCAACAAATACGATAACACCTCCAGCAATTTCTCTTTTGATGTTATCTCCTGATACGAATAATCTCCAAATTCAATATGATCCAGCTTCAAAGGGCAGCTCCCCTTCGCTATCTCACGCTCCATTACCCTGTTAATATCTCTCATTGATTCCATCTATATATCTCTCCTTCCCGCTTCTGGACATCGTGTCCAAAAGAAAAAAGAGCAGCTATAAGTTTTTTTGCTCATAGCTGCTCTAACGCTGTTTAACTTTATATCAATTTATTATCCTTCTTAAAATATTAAATACTATTATATCCGCATTCTATCATCAACTCTTTAATTTGTTGTAGATAATTAACATAATACTCACTCGAATATGCTTCATTACAATTTGTTCTTATCCACTGCAATTTTTCATATAATGATATATTAGTTTCATACCATGTCTTATATTTTACATAATATGAATTTTTTACTTTCTGTCTTTTTAGTGCCTTACCCCATTTTTTTGCTTCCTTATAGTACTCTTTTTCAATGCAATATGATGGTACTTTTAATCTCGCAATATATTTATCCGAAGAATTATAAATATCACTCAAATAAGCTATCTGCATATCTAAAGACTGATACACATACCGAATATCTTTTATCCTTTTAGTATTTCTTTCACTTTGCTTGAATTGAAAAATTGTATCAAATATTACAACTGTCATCATGCTTTCTTTCAGTGTGTCCAAAAAATATTCTTTAACAATATTCATATCAATATATGTAAAGGTTTCTTTATTAATTTTAGCAACAAAAGCAAATATGTTTGATACAATATAATCCGTCAACCCATTTGAAAAAATGGATGTCATTGCAATCAGATATACTATTGCTGATGCAACATAAAAGCCCTTTCTATACTTAAATTTCGTTAAAGACACAATACAAATCACAACAAACGAAAGATACATCGCCATTTGCAATATATTATCATCCAACTTTGCCATATTGTGTATATATTCTGAAAGACGTTCAAGAGAGCTCCCTTTATTTTTTAAATAATCAATATAAATATTATTCTCTTTTGCAACCGCTAATACTTCCTCAATATGTTCATCTAAAAACAATCGAAGTTCATAATTATTTGAAGAAATAATACAACTATCAACGACTTCCTGAAATCCATCAATTTTTTCATTAAAGTCAGAAAGAATTCCTGTTTCTTCAGCCTCTGCTGAAAAATAAATATCATCTGCATACATATTATCACTTGCATGTCTACAAAAAATTGTTGGATCAACTCTTTTTATCAAAAAGAAAGTTCCGAAATATAATAACCTCAATCCAAATGTTAGTATAATTACAATAAATAAACTCCAAATCCCAAATTTGCCAAGTTTAGTATCAATCATCCTCACCAGCCCTTTCGCATAATAAAAATGCCCTTATTTTTTACTCATGCCATTTTATAAACCCAAGTACTTCTACAAAATATACCTTCTTGACTTCAAACAATAACTATCTCTTGATATATATCGGCACTTTTATATATTTCCATACATATTTGAAAATATCAATTGCCCCTAAAACAAATTTGGTATGTTATATATTAAAAGTTTTTCTCCCCTCTTCTAGACATCATGTCCAAAAGAACAAAAAAGCAGCTACAAGTATTTCACTCATAACTGCCCTAACGTTGTTACCTGATTATTCTATTCCTGCCGTTTTTGCAAATCCAGCTTCTCTATTCATAAGTTCCTCTTGTTTCTCCTTTGGCAGACAACGGAATATCTCATGATATCCCATTCCTGCCATCGGTGTTCCTTTTGCCAGAAGAAAAAGCTGCGTGTCAAACCATTCCTCCCACAAGTTTTCAAACATGCTCCGGCTGTCCGTAAAGGTTATTGCATCTTCAAAACCTTGCGGTGGTCTGTAATACTGTAACTTGACAAAACCGTATCTTCCAGCATCCACAACAAGTATATTTTCAATCTCATACAGCTCTGCAAAAGCATCTGCAACCTTTCTGCATTTCTCCCTTTCATTGTCTGTAATGTACTTTTCTTTCACAATTAACCATCCTCCTGTTTCAAAACCGCACTACCTGCATCTATATCCTCAATCTCCAGAAATAAACCATTATTGTCTTTACCATTTGCATATTATGTGGTGTTTACACGCACCATATTATTATAAGTTCCCTGCCATTAAAATACAAGGTAGGAAAGGAGTTGCCTGTATGATTAAATACGATCCACTTTGGCAAACGCTTAAGGCTAAGAACATCAGTCAGTACCAGCTCATTAAAGATTATGGCATTGACAAAGCACAGCTTCAGCGGCTCCGGCAAAATATGGTAGTAAAGACCATTATTCTGAACAGGCTATGTCAGATACTTGACTGCCGGATTGAAGATATTATGGAATATGTTCCAGATGACAAGTAGATGTATTGTTTATGATTGATTGACAATGCCTTTTTTGTTGCTCTTTTTTCTTTTACACCTTTGGACATTGTGTCCAGAAGTGTCCTGCTATTACTTTTATTATCTCCGTAAATATAACGATAATCCTCACAAGAACAATAATACCACCAATCAGACCTCCAACGATACAATTCAGTGCCAGTATTCCCATACTTCCTGCAATTCCAAAATTCTTCGGCACAAGAAACATACACATTTTTCTGATACCATAGGGACATCCTACCAAAATCCAATAAAGGAAATAATCAAACCCATCTGCTTTATTGCAAACCGGATAACAGGTAATCATCCACAGAACAAGAACACATACCGGAATAATTATTTTAAACAATGCCTTTTTCATGCCAGCCACCTCCGTACATATCGTGCTGCACTTCCTGCTGATAATAATGATTCATCGTTGAGGGTGCATTATAAAGAGCAGTAACCATATATGCCTTGATATTGGTTATTTTCGTATTTGTATCATGCATACAGCCAATCACATACTCCAGATGTCCACTGTTCAGCTTCAGAAATTTAGATTTTACAAGCTCATAAGGATAATCCTCGCCTGCAATCCGGATCGTTGTACGTTTTACACATACAACCTCACAGGTAACCTCAAAAAGCTCCTCATACAAAGCCTTGTTCTGCCAGTCATCATACTTCATGTGATGCTCATATTCGATGTTCTCCTTAATCAGTTCTACGTATGCATTGACATCATCCATCAAATCAATCCATTTATCCGACTTACTCTCATTACCAGATTGATTGATAGGATTGGTATAACTTATATCAGTATAACTCTGATTAGTTTGATTATAGTTAGTATAAATAGGGTCTGCTTTATGAACTTCTGTAAGTTCACTTTCTGAACCTCTTGAAGTCTGCATTGTGAACTTCTGGTGTTCTAAATCCTGAACCTCTTGAAGTTCAATTTCTGAACTTCTGGAAGTATGCATATTAGACTTCTTGAGGTTCAGTTTTTGAATTTCTGCGGTTTTATCAGCATTATCGGTCTTTTCCTCTGTCTTTGCATCAGTAATTGTAGAAAAATTCTTCACATAAATTATGTCCGGCTTTCCAAGTCCACGGCGTTTCTTTTCAATCAGACCGATTCCATTTTCGGTATCAAGCTCTTTCATAATCTTAACGCAGGTTGCCTTTGCACATCCCAAATCTTCCATAATGGCATCCACCGTATAAATAATGTATGCCCTGTTTTCATCATCCAGCCAGCCGTTTTTCATGGATAAAGACATTCTGTCAAGCATCAGCCCATAGAGGAGCTTAGCATCACTGCTAAGCCCCTTAAATCTCTCGTCTTTAATCAAAAGTCGGGGAACACGATAAAAAGAGAACTGCTCTGCTTCAATTCCGTAGTAATAATCAAAGTTTATTGTATTGCCCACTTTACCGTGCCTCCTTTACTGCTTATTCGGCGCCTTGCCGGTGTTCCATTCTTCCAATAGCTGATAGATAATGTTTTCTATACCCTCACTGGAATAATCCTCCGTAAAATATCTGCTGATTTTATCAGCCTTAATTGTAACTTTTCTTTCCTTTGGCTTTTCCTCCGTCAATATGAGTCTTACCATTGGCAGAGTCAACTCGCCGTTTTTTCCATATTCTTTTAACTTTGATGATTGGGAAGTCGAAATAGCTGCACCCGTTTCTTCAAGAATAACCTGTACCCATTCCTGTGCCTGCTCTGTCAGAAAAGATATGTCAACACCCTGTACCAGACCGATTTTTTTCTTATCAACCATATCCAGTAATTCATCTGACAGGCGGGCAAGCCATATATAACGCTGAACCGTCTTGCCACTCTCTCCGGCTGCTTCTCCCACTTCATCAAGACTGCTTCCATTTCCTTTTTTGCCCTGATGCTTCATGGCTTCATACTTCATCGAATAGGCTCTTGCCTTTTCACTTGGGAGAATATCTTCCCTCGGGATATTGGTATCCACCATAATCACTGTAGCTTCATCATCATTGTAATCTCTGATAAACATAGGCATGGTGGAAAGACCTGCAAGCTCACAGCCATGTTTTCTGCGGTGTCCGGCGATTATCTCATAACCGCCCTCTGCCCTTGGTCTTGCAATACCGGGCATAAGCACACCATAGTTTCTGATGCTCTCCACTGTTTCCTGCATCTTTTCATCATCCAGCACTTTAAAAGGGTGTCCTTTGAACTCATAAAGCTCTGAAAGAGCTATCTCCTGTACCTGATCGGTGCCCGCTGTCATATCAGAAGCACCGAATAAATCATCAAAACTGTTTAGCTTTACCTTTGCCGCACTTCCTGCCTTACTCATTGCCAAGCACCTCCTCCGTCAAAGATTGATAGGCACTTGCCACTTTTCCTTTAGGATCATGCTGATAAATGCTGACACCCTCTGCCGAAATCTCCGCAGCTCTTACGGAAATCGGAATGCTATTCTCAAATATCCTTACTTTGCTTCCATAATTCTCAATCAGTAATGCACTGATGTCCTTTGCATAATTTGTCCTGCTGTCAACCATGGTCAGCAAAATACCCTCAATAGACAGCTTCGGGTTAATCTGCCGTTTTACCTTGCCAATAGTCTTGATAAGCTGTTCCAGCCCCTTCACTGGCAGATATGCCGCCTGTACCGGGATTAAGATACTATCCGCACAGGCAAATGCATTTATGGTTATCATGCCAAGTGAAGGCATACAGTCAATCAGGATATAATCATATCTTTCTTTCACCTGCTCTATGTAGGAACGCATCACAAGTTCCCTGCTCATGACATTTACCAGAGATACCTCCAGACCGGATAATTCGATATTACCGGGCATAAGGTCAATTCCTTCCTCATGCCTTAAAATCCCGTAATCATCTTCCATTTCCACATCATTGATGATATTCGCCATTACAGTCGCAAGTGTTTCTTCCAGCTTATCCGGCTCTGTAAATCCTAGGCTTGCAGTCAAGCTACCCTGTGCATCGGCATCTATCAGCAGAACTCTCTTGCCCTGCTTTGCTAGTCCTATTCCTAATTTGCTTGTTGTGGTAGTCTTTCCGACTCCGCCTTTTTGATTTGCGATTGCTATTATTTTACACATGATACATTCTCCTTTACTCTCTGCTAACTTTCTGCTACATTAGTCTTTTTCACTTCTACATACGTTCTGTAAAACTTCTTTGTCCCTTTATTCGGGTATAAATCTGAAAACTCTGTCACTTCGATTTTGGAATTTCTCTGCAAAATCTTCCCAAACCATTTAATATCATTCTTTGTTACCATCAATCGAACTTTTAACATCAATCTGCTCCTCCAAACAGGGCATACAGTTTCCGGTTATAGGTTGCATACTCCGGATACCGGATTTGTATTGCCTGCCAAAAATATGGTGCATAGGCACAGCAAAACAATTCTTCCACTGTGTACTGCCTGCACTCGTTAATCTGCTCCTCTGCGTCCGTGTAATCATCCACGCTTGGTGTGGCATTGCAATATAAATTAAATGCCATTCTGACTACTTTCACGCTTCCGCTGGTCTGCCAGCCTTCATGCAAACATTCTATTTTTACACAGCCTGTTTTAAAATCATAAATGCGGTTCGCATTTCTTCTGGTATCATCGTTAATGCCAAGGCAATAGCAAAGTGCCTTGTGGTACACATCCTGATACCTTACTTCTTTCAATTTCTCATGTGCTTCACTGATAAAAATAATGCTCTCTGCACCTAACGCTGTACTGTTCATGTTTTGAACCTCCTTTTTTGAAAATAAAAAGGACTTTACTAATTGTTTTTCACAACTAATAAAGTCCTAAGTTTCATATTCATTTCTAAATTCGTGCTAGGGATTTCTTACTAATTTTTTGTTCTTAGTAAATTCTTAGTAAATTGCTCCCTCAGAGTCCAAAACATACGATAAATTCAAGGGTTTCAGCGTTTTCGGAAAATACTGCCGTGACAGATGAATAGGATTTTTATCATAATTTTATTTTCTCCTTGATTAGCCGGTTTTTCTGAGTATGTTGTGCGATGCTCTGCAATTAGGAATTACTATAAGTACATTCCTATAACTACCATGCTATTTTATAAATCTACAGATTCCTATCCCACTTCCCGCCTATACTCCTCGATCACCTCAAGGAACCTCTCTCCATACTTCGCAAATTTATTTTCGCCCACCCCAGAAACATCCAGCATTTCAGGCTTGGAAGACGGCTTTTTTGCTGCCATATCGATCAGGGTCTTGTCACTGAAAATAATATACGGCGGCATGCTTTCCTCGCGTGCAATTTCAAGGCGGAGTTTCTTAAGTCGTTCAAACAGTTTATAACCGGAAGATGTAAGTGTTTCCACACTCTTTGCTTTCTTTTTCGTTTTGGCTGCCTTTTCCGGCTGTTTATCTTCATCTGTGATCTTAATGGAAACAGAAGCCGCCGGATTTTTAAGGCCACTGATATCGCCAAGTTTGAGAACCTGATAATCCCCCACACGAAGATATCCCTCTAATACCAGCTGCTCGATCAAACGTCTTAACAGATTCTTGTTCGTTCCTGCCAGAACGCCGTATGACTTGTAGCGAACAGCTCCTATTTCCTCCAGCCTTGCCGTCTTAGCTCCGGCAACAGTGTCAATGATGATCTGCCTTCCATATCTTCCCTTCGCTTCGTATACGCAGTTGATCACTTTTTTGGCTGCTTCTGTCATATCCAAAGTTTCAAATTCCCGCAGGCAATTGCCGCAGTCCTGACATGGTTTTTCCGGATTTTCCCCGAAATACTTTAAAATATAATTGCGCAGACATTCTGTTGTATAGCAGTATCGCTCCATCACCTGCAGCCGCCGGACATCCCTTTCCCTGACCGTCTCCCTGTCCGCCGGATCGAGATCCTGCATTTCCTTATGATCCAATAAAAACCGGTTGATCACAATATCCTGCGGTGAAAATAAAAGAATGCACTTAGCGTCAAGTCCATCACGGCCGGCTCTTCCTGCCTCCTGATAATAATTTTCCATACTCTGCGGCATATTATAATGAATGACAAAACGGACATTTGATTTATCGATTCCCATTCCGAAGGCATTTGTTGCAACGACAATACTCGTGTAATCGAATACGAAATCATCCTGCATTTTTTTCCGCTCCCCGGCACTCATTCCTGCATGATATTTTCCCACAGAAATGCCCTTGCTCTTAAGCAGTTCATATACATTATCAACGTTTTTCCTTGTCGCACAATAGATAATTCCACTGTCACCGCTATGCTCGGAAATATATTTCAAAATATACTGCTCTTTATTCTTAGGCTTGTCCACCTGAAAAAAGAGATTTTCCCTGTCAAATCCATTTACCAATGTAAAAGGATTCTGCAGCCCTAACGTGCAGATAATATCTTCGCGGACGGTTTCTGTTGCCGTAGCTGTAAATGCACTGATGATTGGACGGTTCTCCAATGTTTTGACAAATTCAACAATTTTCATATAGCTTGGGCGGAAATCCTGCCCCCACTGTGAGATACAATGTGCTTCGTCCACTGTCACCATTGAAACAGGTACGCTTTTTGCGAGAGCGAGAAAGCCCTCTGTGACGAGCCGCTCCGGTGCTATATAAATAATTTTGTATGTGCCCTGTCTTGCTTTCCTGATTGTCTCATTATAATCCTTTTCAGAAAGGGAGCTATTGATAAATGCTGCCTGCACTCCTGCCTCATTTAATGCTTTGACCTGATCCTGCATAAGTGAAATAAGCGGAGAAACCACCAATGTGATTCCCGGCAAAAGCACCGCCGGGATCTGATAGCACACGGATTTCCCTGCGCCTGTCGGCATGACTGCAAAAGCATCTCTCCCCGCCAGGATATTGTCGATCACAGATTTCTGTCCCGCCCTGAATGAATCATATCCAAACAAAATTTTTAATGCCTGTTCCGGCGTATCGTATTTGTCATTATTGCATGTATCTTTTGTTTCGGTGTCCGAAGCATTTTTTGATAATATTTTCATGTGTCATCCTAACTAAAATTGTGTTTGTTTTATGTTATGTTTATTTCTCTATTCCTTTTTCTATTGCATTTGCAATCATCTTCAATCTATTTACTGTTGCTTTAGCATTTTTCATCGTGTATGTTGTATTTTCCTTTGCAGATGCTTGTTTATTCATCTCTAAAACATCTATCTCATCCGTTGAAAGAAGAGAAAAAACATTTAAAATTTCTTCAAGAGAAGGAGAATTATCCGTCATTCTTAATAACAAAAACATATCTCTTGCAGAAATACTTTCCAACATCTCTTGCTCTTTTCTAAAAGTAGCAACGATTAGTTCAATTAAATTCTGTTCTCTTTGCTTTGTTGAAATCAACTCTTGTAATCTTGATTTTCCATCAGGAGATTGAAATATTATCGCAATCTCCTGCAAATTTAATCCCAGTTCTTCTGCTTTTTTTGCTATATCAATCAATTCCTGATCCGTTATTAAGGCAACTTTTTTCCTTGATGCAAAGTTCTTTATTGTATCCCCACTAAATCCAGCACCTACAATTGCAACATAATCAGCATTATTCTTCTCTTTATGAGCATCGATTGCCACATCGCTCACATCATTATGTGAAACCTGACCACTTGATTTTGACTTTGCGTCAACGATAGCCGTTACTTTTTTTCCTTCATCATCTATCCAACGTACTACTACATCAGTATTTCCTGGTCCACCTACTCTTTTCGCTTCAAAACCCATATATCTAAATACTTTTGCAATCTCTTCTTCAAAAGCTACTCCTGAAGCTTTTCCCTCTGCTAATGGATCTAATGCTGCTGCACTTAATCTCTCAAACAAATCATTTTCAGATGGATTCTTTTTTGTTTCGGCAACTATATTTTCCTTACTATTTATTTCCTCCATATATACATTTTTATCTGTCAATGGAAGCGTATTCGCAAATTCCATGCCAAAGGTTGTTGCCTTTAAATGCAAGTACTGTGGTTCTTCTAATAATCCAGCTTCAACCAAAAAACCAGCTATCCATCTTGCCTTTTCATTATTAAGACCATATTCCTTTGCTTCTTGATAAATTTCATTCCTTGTAACATCGTTTTCTGCAAAAAGAATCATTTCTCCGACAAAACGATAATGGCAATGCAAAATCCTTATAAAGTCTATATCCACTCCTGTTTCACACCATTCCTTGGCAACCGAACTGGTAATATATATATTTCTTCCAACTTCTTCCAGTAACCCAGAAGCCTTCAGAAATGGCATCATTGACTCTATACTGCTTACCTTCAAATTAAACTCATCACCAATATATTTAAACAGCTCTATCCTTGTTACCTTTTCACACGAATACTCTAATATTTTTCTTAAATTTTCAATTTTATTTGGACTTGGAGACCACAAATTATATGTACAACGCTCTTTCTGCAATAAATTGTTATCATATAATTCCTGTATCATATTTGATATTTCTGTCGGAGCCTCGCTAATCTTGTAAGAAACTTCAGCATCTTCGAATGAATCCAGCATTTCTGGAGTAACTAGAATCCATTCTTTCAATGCTCTTTTCCCACTTTCAGTTACTACCCATTTTCGATTTCCAATAATATCAATAAGCCCTAATACTTCTAGCCAATCCATTCTTTTTCTTGTATTAGAACAATTTTTCCACTTCAATTTATATAAATCACAAATTTTTTCATCAACTTCCTGCACGGTGCTTGGTTCAGAATCTAACACATATAAAATCTCTCCAAATATACGAAACCTCTCTTGCATCACACTTGCAATATTATAAAATGACAAATTTCTATGTAACCATTCGCCTGTTTCTGATAAACACAAACTTCCGTTATGATTTCCAACGATTCCAATTCCTTTCAGAAAAGGGACATATTCTCTCCATGTTCTAGGCTCAAAGACACCTTCCAATTTAGGGAAATCATCCATACCGTTTGCATTACCAGATGCAATCTGCTGGATCAATCCTATAACAATCTTTGTATATTCACTTTTACTTCCTAATAAATCTGGAATGGACCATGATTTTTTTCTCCACATATTTTTTATTTCTGTATTCATCAAAATCCCCCTTATGCCGGACTCTTTATCAGCATTCCTTCTGCTATCTTACCTGTATGATTGTCTGTATCATTTTTTCAAAAGATTGAGCAAAGCGCACATCATCTTCTTCTATACGTTTTCTCGGTCCTTTTATATGATTTTTGTGAGAACTTCGTCTTGCTTTTTTGTTAAGATGCCTCTCCATCAACATCTGGTCTATATTTTCATCAGTATACCACTTACCGGATTGATGAATGGCGTATGCACCTTTCCCAAGTGCCATGGCAGCTACCCCATAATCCTGAGATACCACAATATCACCCTTAAGACAAATGCTGATCAGCTTATAATCTACTGCATCAGCTCCTGCTCCGACAATAATCACATCGCTATAATCTGAATATAGCACATGGTTCGTATCACAAAGCAATGTTGTCGGAATATTATATTTTTCTGCCAATGATTCAACAATGCCCACCACTGGACAAGCATCTGCATCTACAAATATCTGCATTATTACCTCTATCCAACTTAATTATCTTGTCATTGAAAGTAAGTTCCTAATTTTCTCAATCAATGTAATATCCGCCGGTAACCACTCTACATTATTCAATTCATCCTTTGTTAACCATCTTGCTGCCTCATGCTCTTTTAGCACAAGATTTCCTCTTACAATTTGACACCAAAAGCAATCCATAGAAAGATGAAACTGTGGATAGTCGTACTCAACTGTATCCATCAATTCTCCAACAGATACCTCCGTATCAAGTTCTTCTATAATTTCACGCTTCAACGCTTCCTGAGGTGTTTCTCCTGATTCAATTTTTCCACCCGGGAACTCCCAACCGCCTTTGAAATCACCATATCCACGCTGTGTTGCAAAAATGATTGTTTCTCCATTCTCGTTAACTGCTTTTATAATCGCAGCAACTACTTTTACTGTCTTCATATATCCTCCCATTAAGAATTCACAATGTACTCATAAATATCTTCTCGCACCGGAACGTCAAGTATCCACTCTATTTCCACTGCTGTTTTCTCGGTATTTGTCATTGTAAATTCTTTGATATTTCCACTTGCTGTCATATGACCAAGATAATAGAACTCCTTTGAAACCTTGTCATCCTTGTTTTTTCTTACAAAAAGTTCTACTTGAATACCTCGTTCCTTTGCTTTCAAAAAATTTTGAACATCCTCCGACTGTAAATTTCTTCCAGATTTTGAAATAGCAATCAAACGATCTCTAAATCCTGGTATAAAATGATCTTCATATTTTGTGGTATCACTGATATCCTCTGCTTTATCATAATTAATGAAAACAGGAAATGTTTTCGTCTTTTTATCAAACTTATAACCACCAATATTTAATGGTACTTCGTTTTGCTCCCAGTTCAAAAGTCGGCAAACATCCTCATATGTATATTTCTGATATAAAACCAAATCTGTCTGATCATAAGTGTTCTTGTAATCTCTTTCATATCGACTTATTCCAAAGTCAACAAGTTCCTGAAGCACACCATAAAACTCATCATTTGCCAACATCTGCATAAATAATTTTGTTGGTTTATAATCATTTCCTTCTTGCTCCATAAATACGCATTGCGAATATGTCTTTTTACTTGCTCCAGCAGGAAATTTGTTTGTCATAACATTTACAATATTCTCCTTCTGGTCCTGACTGATATTTTTTCCATACTCTCTCATATCCTCTGATAAACCCGCAAATAAACCAATTTTTGATAAACCATGAGCGTATGTAAGTATTCTCTTTAGTATCTGAAGTTCCTGAATACGTTTTCCATTAGCCAATTTTTTCGAAACAAATTCAATTACTTTTTCTTCATCCTCAGATAACCGGATCTTATATTCTTTCTCATATTTCACCAGAAACTTATAATATGATCCGAGACTATTGTTATCAAATATTCGCATAACATCCATCTCACCGTAATCATCAAAATCACGTAAACGAGGAATGCGCCCAAGTTTATTCTTTAAATTTGTGTAATTTTCTTTGATAAGCTTAATGTCACTAAAATTTGCATTGTCTACAGATGCAAAAATTCTTTTTCTACTAATCTCATCAAAATGAACCGTGGAAGCTCCGGGAATCACTCTTCCGCCTTCCATAATATATCTACGAATATTGTCCTTGTTGTAGGTTCTATCCCCTGATAATGCAATTGGAATCATGAAATTGTTATTGTAATTCCCAATGAAATCCAAAATGACTACATACTCTTTTCCATTTGCTTTTCTAAGTCCTCGCCCAAGCTGCTGAATAAAAACAACCGGTGACTGTGTTGGTCTTAGCATAATAACCTGATTAACCTCAACGATATCAACACCTTCGTTCAAGATTTCAACTGAGAAAATATAATCTAATGGTTGATTCTCAATTGTTGCATCTTCTTCATTCATAGCAAGCCTTTCAAATACATTCTGCCTCTCCTGTTCCGAGGCACTACCATTGAGGGCAATTGTTCTAAATTTTTTTCCTGTTGATGGGTTAATCATTTCATTAAACTTTGCGGATAACTCCTCTGTTTCCTTAATATTGCTACAGAAAATCAATCCCTTCACTTTATCCCCACTATATCCGTAATAGTCAGCCTGATTGATAATATGTTTTACCCGTTCCTCACTAGTAAGCATTGAGAAATCACGACCAGTATCCCCATTATCACCAATGATTGCTAAATCTGTAATTCCAAAATAATGGAATGGACAGAGAAGTTTTTCCTCCATTGCTTGCTGTAATCGAATCTCATAAGCAATCTGATAATTAAAAAGTTCATAGACATTTCTACCTTCCATATTATCATCTCGCTTATCTGGAGTAGCGGTCATTCCAAGCCACAACTTTGGTGTGAAATGATTCATTACTTTCTGATATGTATCTGCTGAAACATGGTGCGCTTCGTCTAAAACAATGCAATCAAATGCATCTTTTTCATACTGTAGTAAATGTTCGTCACGATTTAAGGTTTGTACCGTCGCAAATATATAATCTGCATCATACTCATGATATCCAGCCCCTACTAATCCCATAGAAACAGACTCCGCAAACACTTTTTCATAAGATTTCTTTGTCTGCCTTGCTAATTGTCCTCGATGAACCAGAAACAATACCCTCTTAAATCCTAATTCGCGCATTGCAAAAGCTGATGCATATGTTTTTCCCGTACCAGTTGCAGAAATCAGGAGTGCTCTGTCCTCGCCAGCCTCAAGAATCTTTTTCAAGTTAATAATGAACCCAATCTGCATACTGTTTGGCTGCAATTTATACTTCTCAATCGAAGTGATTTCTTCCTGTTTTGCAACCTCTCTCTGATGTTTAATAATCTTATAGCGCTCATTATAGTTCTCATAAAACTCATCAAATGTTAATGCATAGTTTGAATTCCATAATTCATTAAATTCAGTAACAATTTCTTTTGCCGTCTCGCCGTGTACTGTTGAAACCAGCTTTGTGTTCCATTCGCGATTATCTGTAAGTGCTGCACTTGTAATATTGGAACTTCCAATAATGATATGATAAATTTCTTCTTTTCTGAAAATGTATCCCTTTGTATGAAATCCCTCATTTGCTACTTCAACATCATACATTTTAAGTGTAATATTCGAAAGTTCATTAAGTTTTTTCAACGCTTTAGGCTCACTGAAATTCAAATAGTTCGTTGTTAAGATTTCACCTTTAATATTTCTTTTTTCTAACTCTTTTAAAGTCTGCAGGAGGGGAGTAATCCCATTCATAGTAATAAATGCTACACTGATTTGAAATCCGTCACATACCAAAAGCTCATCCTCAATGGATGAGAGTACTTTCTTTCCTTCTTTATGATTATTTGATACGAATTGTGGTCTATAGATATTGCTTGAAACAACCGAACCATCAATATATGCTGTTTCAAAACCTAAGCGTAATTCATCAATTTTGCTCACAACTTCCCCCTGCTTTCTTCTATTTTATCCATTCCGTAAATCCACCCATTTTGGCCGAATCATAAACTGGTTGTATCACGTTATATAATCTTTCTCTATAGCTTGGCAAATCCATATTAGGCTGATACAAACTATTTCTAATCTCTGTACTATTTACATGATAATCCAGACATATTTTGAATTTATGCCGAACTATTTCATAATCATTGCACATCATAAGAGCTTTGTGTTGCAATTCTGCTAACCTTTCAAAATCTTCATAGAGATTCGGTAATTGATTTCCCTTCATACTATTAATATTCTTTGTTGTTGGGCTTAAATTCCATAATTCATCATGTGATAAATATTGCCACGGTACAAAATGATCGATTGATATAGGTTTATCTTTTAAACTTACCTTTTGATATATTTCTTTTATTTTGGGATCAATCTCAATGATTGTCTTCCAATAATCACTCACTCTTCTTAAATCTCTTTTTTCTGGCTTTTGAACTTTTTCCACAATTCCAGGAACATTCGGATTTCTATCTTGTAAATAGCCGATAAGATTGTATCTGACCCATTCTAATAAAATTGTTCTATTTCGAATTAAGTAGTCAACCCATTCTTCATTAATTTCAAATTTAGAAAAAATCCCCTCAAGTGCAACGAAATAATACAATAAGTGAGCCTGCTCATTTATTTTGTAAACCTTTGACTGACCAGGATTTTTAATTGATGAATAAAAAGGACTTTGCATACAATATGGCACATTTTCTATTAAACATTTCTTATATTTTTTTATTTGGGGATCTGTATTTTCTTTGAGATACTGGATTACAGAACCTCGTTTTGCAGTAGACGATATATTGGACTTCGAATGTATATACTTAACCACTTCCTCTAAATTATCTGTTGTATTACACGGACCTAAACGTAATTTAAACTCTGTAACCATATACCATGCATCTTCTATCATTTGATTCAGAATTTCATCATATGTAAATACAACTTTATCTTCTACGATATTTTCCAATATTGCCTGGAACCAAAAATACTTATAACAATTGGAAATACGTTTACGTTCAAATACTTTACTTAATACACCTATATTCAGTTTTTCATCAAACGGTATTCCTGTTATTGTCATCCTATTTTCCTTCTCGATAAATATATTCTTAATTATATCCCCCCTTTTTGTTTTTCACAAGTTTATACAAAAGTTTACATTGCGTACTTTTTGAAAATTCTTTGAATCTCAAAAAGCGCCAAATTCATCTCTGAATTCAATGGCTTATATTGTTTCTTCCATCAATTTCTTCACAAAAGCAATCATTCTGCCAAGTTCAATAGGTTGGCTATACTAACCAACCTATTACCTTATGATTCAATCGCTAAGTTTTCAATATCATTATACAAGCTTTTGCGTTCCGCACTTATATCATATGATGCGAGTGCTTCAATAATCTCCGGCATGGTAATACTGTGCGTTTCATCAGTCCGTTCCAGAAGAATTTTCATAAGGTATATCAGTTTCAATTTCTGGTTCGATGATTTAGGCATATTGCACCTCCAAATTCCCCGAAAAACCAAAAAAACTTATGTCACCTTTTATCGTCTTAATCAAATATATTGTTTAATATTCCTTCTCTATCTCCCCATCAATTCCATACATTTTCTTGAACACATCAAGGTCTGCCTGATTTTTTATCAGCATAACCTCTTCTATCTTACCTGTATGAATATCTTTAAAACCAGCTACCTGCTCACCATTACATATGCTCGCCTTAATTACTGGTTTTTTATTTTCTTTATCATATGTCTTTGTAACTGTCTTTTTCTTAAAGAGTCCCACTCTGAGCACCTTCCTTTGACTTTACCATCAATATGAGTTTTTTAAGATCTATTGCTGCAACACCATAATCTTGTGATACAACGATATCTCCCTTATGGCATATGCTAATCAACTTATAATCAACTGCATCGACTCCAGCTCCGATATCAAGTCCCTTTTCATTTATTCCACCTCCATAATTATGAGACAAAATATCAGTTGCACAGAAAATTATACCACCTTTTTTCTGTAAAATTTAATCTACCTCCCCATTCTATACTTCTAATTACTAAATCGACAATTCTGTGCTGACTGGTATGCTAGCAATACTTTGTTATATTTCCACATAAGTTCATAAGATTAATACTTCTGGTGTGCAAGCCTCTCGAAATAAATATCCCATTAGCTATATATTACAATATTTATAAAAGCACAAGAGAATTTATCAATTAAGAATATTGTTGATTAAAAAATAACATAATAAACACTTCAAAGAAATATATATAAAAAATAGGACTTCCTTGAACCGACCCCCAGAAGTTAGACCAAAAAATCTAACTATTGGAGGTCGGTTTTCTTATGGCAAAATATAACTTTGAGCTTAAGAAAAAAATTGTTCTAGAGCATCTAAGTTTAGGTGTTGGTTCAAAAGCACTAGCAAAAAAATATAATGTTAAAAGTGCTAGACAGATTCGACAATGGATTCATAATTATAATGAGTTTGGTGAGGAAGGCTTAAAAAGAAGTAGACAGAAGAATAATTATTCTTTTGAATTCAAGCTTCATATGGTAGAATCTTATTTATCAAACGAGGTCTCATATGAGGAACTGGCATTAGCAAATGGAATCACCAATTATACTATGATTAGCAGATGGGTTGAAGCATTCAGAGCAGCTGGCCCCGACGGGTTAAGGCCTCGGAAGAAAGGTCGGAAAAAAACTTTGGATAATTCTGTTTGTAACAAAATTTCTCAGAATGTTAAAGAGAATACTCCTAATACAAGTGCTGAACATGTGAAAGAATTAGAAGATGAACTTCTTAAGCTAAGAATAGAGAATGCCTTTTTAAAAGAACTGAGGAGACTGCGTTTAGAGGACGAAGCCAAAATGAGAGAACGGCTCGAATCATCAGTAGTCTCCGAAGACAATTCAAATTAAAAGACCTTCTCTCATACACAGGCATGCCTAAAGCAACATATATGTACTGGCAAAAAAGATTTGATAGAGAAAATCCTGACAAGGAACTCGAAGAAAGAATTCTTGAAATTAGGAAATCTCATAAGGACTATGGCTACCGTCGTATACTGGGAGAACTTCGAAACCAAAACATTGTTGTTAACAAGAAAAAGGTTCAAAGAATTATGCAGAAGCTTGGTCTACAGGTCACTTCATTTACACGAAAGAGCCGTAAATATAGTTCTTACAAGGGAAAGGTAGGAACTATAGCACCTAACAGAATTCGTAGACGATTTAACACGCATATACCTCGTCAGAAAATCACAACAGATACAACAGAATTTAAATACTATGAGGTGGATTCTAAGGGGCACATGACAATGCACAAATTATATCTCGATCCATTTATGGATATGTGCAATGGAGAAATACTAAGTTTTGGGATTGATAAGCATCCTTCTGCTGAAAATGTACTGGTAGCTTTAGAAAAGGCAATCAAAATAACATCTGATTGTCCATATCGAAGAACGTTTCATTCAGATCAAGGATGGGCTTATCAAATGAAAGCCTATTCACGACGATTAAAAGAGGAACGTATCTTTCAAAGTATGTCGAGAAAAGGGAATTGCCATGATAATTCAGTCATGGAGAATTTCTTTGGGTTACTCAAGCAAGAAATCTACTATGGTGTTGTATATTATAGTTTTGAAGAATTGAAATCTGAAATAGAACGATATATAGAATATTATAATGAGCAAAGAATTAAAGAGAAACTAGGATGGATGAGTCCTGTTCAATACAGGCTTAGCCTCTTGGCTGCATAAAAAATGCGTAACAGACAAAATCTGTTACGCAATAAAAGTCTAACTTTTTGGGGTCACCTCACCTCATTTTAATATAGAAAGTCCTATTTCTTTAGCGTGTTCTCTTTATTTTAATATAATTTTGCTCCTGCTGGAATGTGGTTATCAACCATAAGAAGATGAAGTTCTTCATCCTCTGAATCCTTAAGATTGTTTACTGCTGAAAGTAACATACCACAAGATTCAATTCCCATCATCTTTCTTGGTGGAAGATTTGTGATTGCAATAAGTGTCTTTCCAACAAGCTCTTCCGGCTCATAGTAAGCGTGGATTCCGCTTAAAATAGTACGGTCTGTGCCTGTTCCGTCATCAAGTGTAAACTGTAATAATTTCTTTGACTTTGGAACTGCTACACACTCTTTTACTTTTACAGCACGGAAATCTGACTTACTGAATGTGTCAAAGTCTACTTCTTCCTCAAATAAAGGCTCAACCTTTACATTAGAGAAATCAATCTTCGCATTATCTGTAAAGAATCCGTTGTTGTCACCTGCTGATGCCGCTGCAGATGCTTCTGCTACACTGGTCTGGGCTGCGTTGTTTGCTTCGTTCTTAGCAGCTCCCTGTGACTTCATTGTCGGGAATAATAATACATCCCTGATCGCCGGTGAATTTGTCATCATCATAACCATACGGTCGATACCGAATCCGATACCCCCTGTTGGAGGCATACCGATCGCAAGGGCATTTAAGAAGTCCTCATCTGTGTGGTTTGCTTCCTCATCACCTGCTGCAAAAGCTTTCTCCTGAGCTTCAAAACGTCTTCTCTGATCTTCCGGATCATTTAACTCAGAGTAGGCGTTTGCCATCTCCCATCCGTTCATGAAGAACTCAAAACGCTCTACATAGTTCGGATCTTCCGGTTTCATTTTTGTTAATGGAGAGATCTCAATCGGGTGATCCATAACAAATGTTGGCTGGATCAGGTGCTCTTCTACATATTCCTCGAAGAATAAGTTTAAGATATCACCTTTTTCGTGTCTCTCTTCGTATTCAATATGATGCTCTTCTGCAAGTTTCTTTGCAGCTGCTGTATCCGGAACTTCGTTGAAGTCGATATTTGCATATTTTTTGACTGCGTCTACCATTGTGATCCGCTCAAATGGTTTGGAGAGATCCATGGTATGCTCGCCGTATGTGAGGATTTCAGAACCTGTTACCTCTTTTGCGATATAGCGGTATAAGTTCTCTGTCAGATCCATCATGCCGTGGTAATCTGTGTAAGCCTGATATAACTCCATCAGAGTAAATTCCGGGTTATGTCTTGTGTCAAGACCTTCGTTACGGAATACACGTCCAATCTCGTATACGCGCTCCATACCGCCGACGATCAGTCTCTTTAAGTATAACTCTAAGGAAATACGGAGCTTTAAATCCTCGTTTAATGCATTGAAATGAGTTTCAAATGGTCTTGCAGAAGCACCACCGGCATTGGATACAAGCATAGGTGTCTCTACTTCCATGAAGCCCTGTCCGTCTAAGTAACGGCGGATACTGCTGATGACTTTGGAACGTTTTACGAACGTATCTTTTACATCCTCGTTCATGATAAGGTCAACGTATCTCTGACGATATCTTGCATCTGTATCTGTCAATCCGTGGTATTTCTCTGGTAAAATCTGCAAACTCTTGGATAAAAGAGTGACTTCCTGTGCATGGATGGAAATCTCACCGGTCTGTGTTTTGAAAACTTTACCTTTGATTCCTAAAATATCACCCACGTCATATTTCTTGAAATCTGCATAAGATTCTTCACCGATCTCATCACGTGCCACATATGCCTGGATACGTCCTTTTAAATCCTGAACGTTACAGAAAGAAGCTTTTCCCATAACACGTTTGAACATCATACGTCCTGCAACAGTCACTTCCTTACCTTCCAGACTCTCGAAGTTGTCCTTGATGTCTGTGCTGTGATGTGTCACATCATATTTTGTGATCTCAAATGGATTTTTTCCGTTTGCCTGTAATTCATGTAATTTGTCATAACGAACCTGGATAAGCTGGTTTGCATCCTGCTGCTGTCCGCCTTTTTTCTGCTGGTTGTTCTGTTCAGCCATTTTCATCCTCCATCCGACTGCTTCTTCGCACATTCTTTCTCCCACCTGTGTTACTACGGGAGCTGATGCACAAAGTCTGTCTTAGTTTGCTCTGTGAATGGAAAGTACTTTGTATTCAAACTCTCCACCCGGTGTTTCAACTTTTACAATATCTCCTACCTGTTTTCCAAGTAATGCTTTTCCTACAGGAGACTCGTTGGAAATTTTTCCCTTTAAGCTGTTTGCTTCTGTGGAACCAACGATTTTATATTCTAATTCCTCGTCAAATTCAATATCTAAGATTTTAACGTTACATCCAATGCTGATCTTGTCGAGGTCAACTTCTTCCTCTACAACTACTTCTGCATTTTTTAAGATTTTTTCAATGTCTTCGATACGGGCTTCGATATCTCTCTGCTCGTCTTTTGCTGCATCGTACTCAGCGTTCTCGGAAAGGTCTCCCTGTTCTCTCGCCTCTTTGATCTTCGCAGCAACTTCTTTTCTTCTTACTACTTTTAATTCCTGTAATTCGTCTTCAAGCTTCTTAAGTCCTTGATAAGTCAGAATGTTTTTCTTGTCCATCTCGTTTACCCTTCTTTGTAATTACTTTCTTATTCCCTTTCCGGCGCTGCCGGATTTTGTATGTGCGGGTGTCTCGCACGCTTGTGCCCGAGTTGTCTCTCTGCTCAGTCTGAGTAAAATGCCTCTTCAAATCTGTCTCTTACGGGCTTTTTTTTCTTATTTTGTCTGCTCTTGACAATCACAGTATTATAACCGAAAGGCACTATGATGTCAAGATTTTCCGCTATTTTCCAAGGTTTCTTGTGGATTGGAATGTAATTCTTTCCCTGAGCCAGAAGGTTGAAATAGCACTGTCCCTCCCACTCAAAATCCAAAACGAGTGTATCTCCCACCCCGGGCCGCATGTCTGCTCTGTCCGCCACGCCCTGCGCACCGGAAAACGAACGGCTTTTCAACTGTTTTTTCGTGAAAATGAGCGGCATCAGACCGTTTTCCTCGTAGATTTGTTCTGCAAATGCCTGAAAATGTGCCGGACGATCCGTGTAAACCGTAAGATGGTTCAGTTCATCCGCCAGCTGGTCAAGCACTTCATCCACGCCCACCGGCTCAAAGATACTTTTTTCCTCGGATTCCTCGTCGATAATTTCCAGATGCAGTTTTTCCGGCGCTATCTGTTTCTCTTTTAAAATCTGTCCAAGCACAGGGACGAAATCCCTAAGATATGCATTGGGGTAAGACATGTTGTCCCTCCACAGATTTTTAATTATTATATGCCAATACCTCTTCAAATAATGCCTGAAGCTGCTCATAATTTTCCACTTCGCAGATTTTTGCGCGGAGTCGGGAGGAATTTTTATAACCTGCGGTGTACCATGCCGCGTGTTTGCGCATCTCACGGATTCCGGTGTATTCCCCCTTAAATTCAATCTGCATTCTCGCATGGCGCAGAATCATGTCCGTGACTTCTGCAAACGATGGTTTTTCCAGTTTTTCACCTGTCTCAAAGTAGTGCAGGATCTGTTTGAAAATCCACGGATTTCCCTCCGCGCCTCTTGCGATCATAAAACCATCACAATTTGTCTCATCCTGCATGCGGATCACATCGTCCGCCGTTAAGATGTCCCCGTTTCCGATGACAGGAATGGAGACTGCTTCTTTCACCTGACGGATGATATCCCAGTCCGCTTTTCCAGAATAGAACTGCTCTCTGGTTCTGCCATGTACCGCGATTGCTGCCGCACCGGACTCCTCTGCGATATGTGCCATCTCCACGGCATTGATATGATTGTCGTCAAATCCTTTGCGAATTTTTACCGTCACAGGTTTTTTGATTGCTTTCGCCGTTTTCTCGATGATTTTTCCTGCCAGAAGCGGATTTCTCATCAAAGCGGAACCGTCTCCATTGTTCACAACTTTCGGCACCGGACAGCCCATGTTGATATCTAAGATGTCAAATGGTCTCTCCTCGATCTGTTTTGCGATCTCACTCATGATATCGGGGTCTGAACCAAAGAGCTGAAGGGACACCGGATTTTCTCTTGGGTCTATGGTCAAAAGTTCCTCTGTATTTTTATTTTTGTAAAGGATTGCCTTTGCACTGACCATTTCCATGCATAAAAGACCTGCCCCCTGTTCTTTGCACAGCAAGCGAAATGGCAGGTCCGTTACCCCTGCCATTGGTGCTAAAATTAAATTGTTCTCTAAAGTTACATTTCCGATCTGCAGCTTTCGAATTGAATCCATTGTTTTTCCTTATCTATCCTGATGATTTACAGCTTCCGCTGTATTTATGACTGATTTTTTGTCATTTTCTGTTGTCGTTATGCCTGTTTGATCCTGCCTGATTTACGGTTCTGTTTTTTATAGATTAAGTTCATACCTTTTAATGTCAGGTTTGGATCATACACGTCGATCATGGATGTCTCACTTGCAATGATACGTCCAAGTCCACCGGTGGCAACCACTTTGATCTCACCTAAATTTGCTTCCTCTTTCATATGGCGGACAATGTATTCTGTCTGTCCGATCTGTCCATACACCAGACCAGCCTGCATACTTGTGATGGTTTCTTTTGCAAGAATGCTGTCCGGTTTTTTGATCTCGATCTCCGGAAGTTTTGCTGCGTCCTCCCAGAGTGCTTTTGCGGAAATACGGATTCCAGGAGCTGTGACACCGGATACGAACGCTCCGGTTGCATCTACAAGGTCATAAGTGGTGGCTGTACCGAAATCAAGTACGAGCACCGGACCACCATAAATCTCATAAGCTGCCGCAGCGTCCACGATACGGTCTGCACCGATCTGACGTGGATTTTCTGTGACGATACGGATTCCCGTTTTTGTTCCCGGCTCGATCACGATTGGACGGATGTTTAAGTATTTGATCACCGCGCCCTCTAAGGAATGCATGACATTCGGAACTACCGATGCAATAATCGCATCCTGAATCTCATCGCAGTGAATGCGGTTCTGCTCCAAAAGATTTGTCAGAAGCATGCCGTACTCATCTGATGTACGCGGCATTTTGGTCGTCATACGAAAACTTGCTACAATTTCATCTCCATTGAATACACCTACTGTTATGTTTGTGTTTCCTACATCAATTGTAATAATCATGTTATTCCTCCAATTTATCAAAAATTACCTTGTAATATAATTCCAGTCCACGGAGCAGATCTTCATTTTTCTGGCGGAGTTCTTTGATTTTCAGTCCACTTCCGATATCATCGTATAAAAGATCATCCTCATTGCACGCGGTGCGGAATTCCAGATTTCCCTCCTCGTCAAAAACAAGCTGAAGGATTCCTCCGATATCTGCACAAAAAAGCACACACATGACTTTCAACTGATTTTTGATCTCATCCGGAAGATTTTTGAAATTCTCATTGATATAGAATTTCTGATTGTACGCACTCGCACCACAGAGCACAAGTTCCTCTGGTGGCTGTATTTGATTTGTTTTCTTATTTTCACTCATATTTCTTTTCCTGTTTTATAAATATTGGTATTTACACGTATCCATAGATTCCTCTTACGGATACTTCGCCTGTGGAGACAAGCTTTCTGCTCTCCCAGGTATCCACGATCAGTTCTCCTTTTGGCGTAATTCCCATGGCTTTACCCTCAAACGGTTCCTTAGGATCAAGCACTTTTACCTGCTGATGCATGTTCACAAGATGTGAATTGTATTCGTTTACAAGACCGGAAAGATCCTCTGTCTGCAAAAAAATCTCATAGTAGTGTTCAAAGGCTTCCCAGATCCGCTCGACTAATTCTGCCCTGTGATAGTGTTCCTTTGTCTCTATAAAAAGTGAGGTTGCGACAGATTCAATGTCTTTCGGGAAACTTTTATTCTGCACATTGATTCCAATTCCCACTACAATATGGTTTACATAATCAAACTGTGCACTCATTTCTGTCAGAATGCCGCACACTTTTTTTCCACTCATGATGATGTCGTTCGGCCATTTGATACCGGCCGGTCTGCCTGTCATATCCGTAATCGCCTTAGATACTGCAAGCGCCGTCACTAACGTGATCATGGAAGCATGGTTCGGATCGATTTCCGGCTTTAACACCAGCGTCATCCAGATTCCCTGCCCTGCCGGGGAGTCAAACCCTCTGCCACGGCGTCCTTTTCCTGCATCCTGTCTTTCGGCAATGACATAGGTTCCATTCGGCGCTCCCTCTTCTGCAAGCTGTTTTGCTCTGGTGTTAGTAGAATCCACCACATCAAAAAATGCAATTTTTTCCCCGATCCATCTGGTTTTGCGAACACTCTGCAATTCGCTCTCACTTAAAATATCCGGAACTGAGACAAGCCGATAGCCCTTGTTCTGGACGGCCTCAATCTCGTAACCGGCTTCTTTTAACTGATTGATCGCCTTCCAGACTGCTGTCCGTGAGACACCAAATTTTTCACACAATTCCTGCCCGGAGACATATCCATCTGTCTCACGGAGCAGGGTAAGTATTTCTGTTTTCATGTATTACTCCACGTTTCTACCACAATTATTTTATATCTGTAGTTAAATCTGCATGATCCTGATTGTGCTGCTTTTTAATCAGCCAGTGTTGCGAGCATGACTGCCTTGATGGTGTGCATTCTGTTTTCCGCCTCATCAAAAACAACGGACTGCGCACTCTCAAATACTTCATCGGTCACTTCAAGTTCGCTGTAACCGAATTTCTCGTAAACTTCTTTTCCGATTTTTGTCTTCAGGTCATGGAATGCCGGCAGGCAGTGCATGAAAATTGCTGTTTCTTTTGCCTGATCCATCACTGCTTTGTTCACCTGGTATGGCATCAGGTCACTCAGACGCTCTGCCCAGACTTCGTCCGGTTCACCCATGGATACCCAGACATCCGTGTAGATAACATCTGCATCTTTTGCAGCTTCCGCAACATCCTCTGTCAGTGTGATGGTTGCTCCGGTCTCTTTTGCAACGTTTTTACAGTATGCTACTAATTCGTCATTTGGAAAATATTTTTTATTGGTACATGCTACGAAATCCATGCCGAGTTTTGCACATGTTACCATCAGGGAATTACCCATGTTATAGCGGGCATCGCCCATGTATACAAATTTAATTCCTTTTAACGTTCCAAGATGTTCACGGATGGTAAGCATATCTGCCAACATCTGTGTCGGATGGAATTCATTAGTCAGACCATTCCAGACCGGAACACCGGCGTATTTTGCAAGTTCCTCCACGATATCCTGACCGTAACCACGGTACTCGATTCCGTCAAACATACGTCCAAGCACTCTTGCTGTATCCGGAATACTCTCTTTCTTGCCGATCTGGGAACCACTTGGATCAAGATATGTCACATGCATTCCAAGGTCATGCGCTGCAACTTCGAAAGAACAGCGGGTACGGGTGCTTGTCTTTTCAAAGATCAATGCGATATTTTTTCCGATCAGGCTGTCATGTAAGATGCCTTCTTTTTTCTTTTTTTTCAAATCAGCCGCAAGATCGATCAGATATAAGATCTCTTCCGGTGTGTAATCCATGATTTTTAAAAAATTGCGTCCTTTTAAGTTCATCCTTCTACCGTCCTTTTCTGTTTGAATTTTAAAATGCAGCCCTTTTTCCGTGAGCAAAAGCTGTGTCGGCTGCATTTTCTCTAAGATAAAACATGGCTGCCACGGAATATTTTCCCTGCGGCAGCCTCGTTTTCATGCTTAATTCTCTTTTCCGACCTCAACAACAGATTTTGCAAGACCTGCAATTCCCTGAATCTCGGATGGGATAATAATCTTGGTAGCTTTTCCGTCGGCTGCCTTTGCAAATGCCTCTAAGCTCTTTAACTGAAGAACGCCTGCATCCGGTGCTGCTTCTTTTAACATACGAAGACCATCTGCATTTGCCTGCTGGATCTTGAGGATTGCTTCTGCCTGACCTTCTGCCTCGCGGATGGTAGCCTCTTTGTGAGCCTCTGCACGGAGGATAGCTGCCTGTTTCTCTGCCTCTGCATCAAGGATGGCAGATTCTTTTTTACCTTCTGCAACAAGGACTGTGGATTTTTTCTCACCTTCCGCACGAAGAATCGCTTCACGGCGTTCACGTTCTGCCTTCATCTGTTTCTCCATGGCATCCTGGATTGCTGCCGGTGGTATGATGTTCTTTAATTCCACACGATTTACTTTGATTCCCCAAGGATCTGTTGCAACATCAAGAGATGCTCTCATCTTGGTGTTGATCGTCTCTCTGGATGTCAGTGTCTCATCTAATTCGAGATCACCGATGATGTTACGAAGTGTTGTGGCAGTCAGGTTCTCGATTGCCATGATCGGATTCTCAACTCCGTATGCATAAAGCTTTGGATCTGTGATCTGGAAGTATACAACGGTATCGATCTGCATGGTTACGTTATCTTTTGTAATAACCGGCTGTGGTGGGAAATCAACCACCTGCTCTTTTAACAAAACCTTTTTCGCTACGCGGTCGATAAATGGTGCTTTGAAATGAAGTCCTACCGACCAGGTGGTAAGATATCCGCCCAGACGTTCTACAACAATTGCATTAGCCTGTGGCACGATCTTAATACATGAAACTGCGATTGCAAGTGCAACCAGAATGAGCACAATAAGTGCGATAAGTAAACCCATAACATTCCCTCCGTCATCTTGTTTTGTTTTAGTTTTTGACTTCAGAGACCCTGCTATTCGTAATCCATCCATACATTTCTGATCACGATCTGTCTCTGTTACGTTCCATATTACTATATTTGCTATCAGAATACAAATAAAAAATTGAGGATGCCTTCCAAAGACACCCTCAACGCTGCTGTTCACCCGTACCCTGTTCCGGTAACCCGTTCAACTTATCTTAATAAAATACATGATTTCCGATCACAACACCTGCATGACCTGAACTTGCACGTCTGAAACAGGTTGCACCGCCTGTATTGTCAGTTCCGTTCAATGCTTCCTGTGCTGCCTGTAAGCAGGACTGCTTTGGTCCTTTTGCCGCTACATTTGCAACTGATCCTGCTCCAGCCGGTGGAAACTGACTCTTCTGGTAAATAACATCATGCACGGTACTTGGATAACCGCCTGATCTGACACGGTTCATAACAACTGCACCGACTGCAAGCTGTCCCTCATATACTTCATTTCCAGCCTCACACTGAATAATTGCTGCAAGCAGTGTCACATCATCCACAGTTGCCTCAACTGCTGCATTCTGTACCGTTGTCACTTCCGTGACCTGTGCTGCTTTTTTTGCCGCCTCTTCCTCAGCGATCCTTGCCAGCTCTGCCTGTTCTTCTTCAATCGTAATACCCTCGCCCAAAGCTAAGGATGTTGTGACATAATCTGCGCTGACATAACGGGTTGTTCCGCCATATACAACAGCTATCCATTGATCATCTGTCTCCACATCGGAATCAACTTTCAAGGTAGTTCCCTCGGAAACTGCTGTGATAACGGAAGCATTCTCATCCGCTTCGCTTCTGATACGAAGTCCATTGGTGAGAACCTCTGCCTCTGTATCAAAATTCTGCTGTGCGTAGGCAAGTGCCTCTGTTCCGGTCACGCAGTAATCATTGTTCACATATCCGTCCACATTTCCTGACGCAACATGTGTCCAACCGCTTCCTTCCTCCTGAATCTCTGCGACATCACCTTTGTATAATTTTCCTACGATCTCTGCATCAGCATCTGCGGAAGCTCTGACATATAAATAGTCGTTGACGTCTGCCATAAGGCGGTTCTGCCAGAGTGCTTCTTCCTCTGTCTGCTCACTGCCTGCTGTTTCTGTTGAAACATCCGTCTCTGTATCAGATGCCGCATTCTCTGCCTGTACGGCAGTATCCGCATCTGCCACATCTGCAGACATTTCAGTCAGACCTCCCTCTGCATCCTGCTCTGCCGCATCACCGGATGTAACACGTGCAACATTCATCTGCTCCACATTTGCATCTGCCAACTCGATATATTCGTAGGCATCGCTCTCATACTGACTCATAGATACTGCGATTCCTGCAATTCCATTTGTAGCTAAGTCCGTCGTTGTTGCCTGTGATGCCACACCTGTTTTATAATCCGCTGGTGCAGCCTGTGCGACCGAGGTCATCACTACCACTGACATGGCAACTGCAATGGCTCCTGCCGCTCTTTTCTTTAAATTCATAGAAACCTCCATCAGTGTTCATTACTAAATAATATTACACCTTTGTTGTGTTTTATTCATAATTGTTACAATTGTTACGGATTTGTTACAGGAGCGATTATAGCAAACGGATACAAAATTGTCAAGTTTTCAGGAAAACACCTCAGTGAGCACAGCATCGATCAGCTTCTCCGGAGCCTCTTTTTCCGGATTTTCACCGGACTTTTGCGCCATTTTATCATCCTGCGTCTGCTGCGTGATCTCCCGTGCCGTCTCGTTCTGTTTTTCGGATATACGGCTCAGTTTTTCTTCCAGTTCAAAAAATTGTTCTTTTTCTTTCTTTTTCCATTTATTTATCTTTCGTAATGTGACAAGCTCAAGCAAAAGCATCAGCCCAACTGCTGCTGCAAGAAGCTCAAGTGAATAGGAATACATCATCTGCATCACCACTTCCATCGTACATTACCTCTTTCTTGTAATTATTCAATCCCCGCCATTCTTCGGCAGCTTCATAATTACTGTCCTTCATGATTGCTATTACTTCATATTTACATTATAAAAATGTTTTTATTTTTTGAAAAGGGACTTGCCTGCAAAATTAATCGCAAGTTCCGACAAGAAAACCACAAGTCATTTTCTTGACTTTTTTGCATATGGGTATTATAAATATGGAAGAATTGAAGTGCAGAATCCATGCTTTTTTGCACAGAAAGGACTTCTTATGAAAAAAATCGTAATGACCGGCGGCGGTACAGCCGGACATGTCACACCGAATATTGCCCTGATGCCTGCGCTTCGCAGCGAGGGATATGAAATCTCTTATATCGGTTCCTATGAGGGAATTGAAAAGGGGTTGATTGAAGCACAAAAAGTTCCTTATTACGGAATCTCTTCCGGAAAACTGAGAAGATATTTTGATGTAAAGAATTTTTCTGATCCATTTAAAGTGATCAAGGGCTATTATCAGTCAATCCGCCTGTTAAAAAAGATAAAACCGGATGTTGTATTTTCCAAGGGTGGCTTTGTATCTGTTCCTGTTGTTCTGGCAGCAAAACACTGCAAAATCCCTGCAATTATCCACGAATCCGACATTACACCCGGTCTTGCAAACAAGCTTGCAATTCCAAGTGCTACAAAAGTATGCTGCAATTTTCCTGAGACAATGAAGTATCTTCCTGAGGGAAAAGCAGTTCTCACTGGTTCTCCGATCCGTCAGGAATTATTAAATGGAAATCCTTCGAATGCGATTAAACTCTGCCGCTTTGAAAATATGGAGAAACCTGTTATTTTAATTATTGGTGGAAGTACCGGCTCACGTGCGATCAACACCGCAATCCGTGATCTTCTTCCAGAGTTACTGAAACGCTATAACATTATCCATTTATGTGGAAAGGGAAACCTTGACGAAACTTTAAAAGATACCGATGGCTATGCACAGTTCGAATACGCAAACAAAGAACTTGCAGATATGTTTGCACTTGCATCTTTAGTCATCTCCCGTGCCGGAGCCAATGCCATCTGTGAGCTGCTCGCACTGCACAAACCTAACATTTTAATTCCGCTGTCCGCTGCTGCCAGCCGTGGAGATCAGATTTTAAATGCAACTTCATTCCGTTCTTCCGGTTACAGTTATGTGCTTGAGGAGGAAGCAGTGACAAACACCGCTCTGTTAGAGGCCATTGACCATGTTTTCTCACACAAAGAACGTTATGTGGAAGCCATGGAAAAAAGTAATGGTAAGAATTCAATTGCTGCCATTGTCTCTCTGATCAATGACGCCGCTAAAAAGAACTAGAATGATCTATTTTTAATAAAGTAGTAAGGCTGTTGCGTGAAACTACGATTTTTGTATCATGCAACAGCCTTTTTGGCTTATGATTCCATTTTTAAAGAATCACGGATCTCTGCCATCTCTTCTGGCGAGAAAGTTTCATGAGACCAGTTTAAGATATCATTGTTCTTTGCATTGAGGTATCTTGGGATCAGGTGCATATGGAAATGGAATACTGTCTGTCCTGCCACTTCGTGGTTGTTCTGAACCAGATTGAATCCGTCGCATTTTAATACATCTGTCATATGGATTGCGAGCTTCTTGGCAAGCTTCGTAGCATCTGCAGCTACATCTTCGTCGATCTCATACAGATCTGCATAATGATTCTTTGGCAGAATCAGCGCATGTCCCTTGCTCGCTGGGCTCACATCTAAAACTACCTTGAACTCATCATCCTCATAGATTGTGTTGGATGGAATTTCTCCTGCAATAATTTTACAGAAAATACAATTTTCATCTCTCATTTTTTTATCCTTCTTTCTTAATATTAAATTATGTTGTCGAATTTTGTAATTCGTTAATGATTGCAGTTTCCCTGTATTGGTGCTAAACTGTGACTGTCTAATGTGAAAATCTGAATGAGACCGGGGTGAAATTTTGTTAAATAGCGAGGACTACCTAAATATTTTCCATGAAATCAAAAATTCTATTACATTGATCAGCAGTTCTTTACAATTAGTTGAAAAGAAACATCCTGAAGTGTCTGATTTTGCGTACTGGGCAGAAACTATGTCCGAAATCACCTCATTGCGGAACATGGTCACGGAGTTATCCTCTGCAAGGCTCTGCGATCATCTGAATCTCCGCCATGTTAATTTATATGATTATATGGAAGATATCCACGATTCCATCTCCGCCTTCGCAGCTCTTGATTTTCACTGTAACATCATAACGGAAGAAAATCTTCCCGAAATCGATATTGATCCTCAACTACTCAAACAGGCTCTCATTAATTTACTGAAAAATGCTTATGAAGCCATGGATAAATCAGGAACCGTAACCATCCGCGTTTCATCCGAAAATGACGTTGTCCTTATCGCGGTAACCGACTATGGCGGAGGGTTAGATCCTGCCTTTGCTGACAGTATTTTTGAACCTTTTATCACTTCCAAAAACGGTGGCAGCGGTTTAGGTCTTGTCATCACCAAGCAGATTGTGGAATCCCATCATGGAACAATCCACTGTGATTCCAGACCTGGTGACGGCTGTACCTTTACGCTCACTTTGCCTCTTACACAAAGTTAAACATGGTATCTAACATACGGAGTGTCTTGAAATTACCTTTTGCAGTCATCTCACCTGTCATGAAAGCTCTCTGGAATGTCATTCTGCCTTCCACGATACTCTCAAGAACCTGATCTGAAAGCTTTGCGATCACATCGATATTCTCCTGTTTTCCATAACTGATTTCTAATTTATCATCCTTTACAGAAATAAACAGCGGTTCTTTCATCCCGTCAATCATGAATAAATAGCGGGCAGCAAAATCATGCTGAGGTGTAAAATGTCCCTGAAAATCTTTCATAAATGCATCCTGTGGCTGCGGATTCTTTCCAAGCATATCCTTAAACATGGATGCCAGTTCTTCGATATCCTCTTTTTGCTTCTTCACATAAGAGTCATCGGAAACATATTTGGATAACTGCTCGCTCTCCTGTGGAGTCAGTTCTAACTGTGGCGTACGTGAAATGCTCCGCTTTACTGCCTGATTGCTTGTCGGAAGATTTTTGATTTTCTGGGAAATCGTGCGATAAAGATTCTCGGCCTTTTTCTCAATGATGACGGTGTAATCCTCATTCATTTCAAACGTGACGAGATCCTCCACGTAACCGCAAAGTCCTGCACATGGCAGTCCGCCAAGAATCTCCCATGCATTGGCAAGCGTCATCTCTCCCTCACGTTCTCCATAAGTGGTTGACATAACGATTGGCTGCATATAAGTAACCTTAATCTTTTCCTTGTCTCCATAAAGCCAGCACGCATCCAAAAACTGCTGCATGTATCCGCCAATTCCAAGCCATTCCACTGTCGTCGCCAGAATAATTCCATCCGCGTCTTTCATAGTCTGTGGAAGTGTTGCAATCTCATTTTTATGTTCATAGATATTGATGCGCTCTACAGTCACACGAAGTTCTTTTAAAACTTCCTCCATTTTATTTAAAACATAAAGAGTTGGATCGTCTAACAACCCTCTGCCGCCATAATAAATATTTATCTTCATTGATCTGCCCTTTCTATCTGCGAAGCAGATTATTCTGTATTTGCGGATTTATATTCATGGATTCATCCGCAACATCTTTTTTAAGTATATTAAGTTTTACAGACAAAATCAATATTTTTGGCGTTTTCCGTGATATAAAATCAATGTTGCCAAAAATCCGCAGAGCATGCCTCCCACATGGCACCAGTTATCCACGCCAGTACTTGTAAATCCAAAGTAGAGACTTAATACGACCATGATGAGGATTCCCTTTGTCGTCATTCCCTCCAGCTTTCCTCTATGGTATATCACAACCCACAAAAGTCCACCGATCACACCAAATACTGCGCCGGAAGCACCACCGGATACGGCATAATTTCCCGACAATAGCATCATGATATAAGAGAGCAGTCCTCCACCAATTCCTGCAGCAAAATAAACCACTGCCATTTTCCAATGACCTATGTATTTCTCCAGTCTTGATCCGACACAACAGAAAATTACCATATTATTCATCAGATGTGTCACTCCAAAATGTAAAAACATTGCTGTCAATAAACGCCACCACTGATGATTGATCGTAAGAAACTCCGGATACATGGCACCTCTCGATGCCATATAGAACGCATCTTCTGTTGCTCCGTCAAAAGATAATATAATGTATACAAGAATGTTTGCAAGTGCGATCAGCCCTGTGACAAACGGCAGCTGCATGATGGAATGTTTTCCACTTACCGGTGCAGATGCCCGGCTGTTCTGCTGTACATCCATGTGTTCAATTCGATTCTTTAGTCCCCAGAAATCTCCCGGCTGATTCTCATATACGATCAGCTGTTTTCTGTCCTGATCATATATCCACATATTTTTTCCTTCAGAGCAAAGTTGTTTTGCATTCTCAGACTGATTTGTGAGCAGAATGGTCAGCAGTTCCACATGGTACACCGGAAATCCTTCCGGGAAGTCCTGTAACCTTCCCACCGGATGATAAAAAAGTTCCTGCACCCGCTCCTGCATCACTTGCAGTTGTCCCATCGCCGGCAGATATCCATTCGTACCATCAATGAACATTACAAGATGAAACCCTTCCTCATAATATTTATAGAAAACACCGGTTTCTTCCGGTTTTACTTTACAAAAACGATATCCTTCCTGAGAAAATATCTCCATCCATTCGTTTCGCATTCGCTGTCCACTCCATTTCATAGCCTTTCATGGATATTATAGTGATTTCCAGAGGTAGAAGCAATGATATTTCTCCGATGTTTTTCTTAAATAAATCTAAACTTTTCATCTGCAAACTCAAGGATCTCGTTTGCCTGTAAACTCACTTTCATCTTGTAATCCAAGAGCGTCCCTCCTGCCTTTGTTCCATTGGCAGAATTCATATCTTCAATAAAGTATACATTTTCCACTTTCGTGATTTTTGCATGATGACGGCTGATCGTAACGCAATCGACATAACCTGGGCAGTCAGCAGCACTTCCGATCACATATGGAAATGTATCAATTTTTAAGTCTGACAGCTGATTGTTTCCTTCATATCTCAGAATTCCCTGAATTGTTTTTTTCTGATCTGCCAAAAGAACTGTGGGACGTCCCATTCTTACCTCCTCTTCTTCCGGTTCAAAAACAATGGGCTGGATTTCATTCTTTTTCTCTTTTTTCTTTGCCAGTTCCTGCCTGTATTCTTTGATTTTTGCAAGATCCGGGAAAAAATGTTCGATTGCCTTTTGAAAAATCACTTTTGCTTTACCATCTGCTTTATCTGCTTTGTGAACGGTTTTTTCTTTTTCCGTCTGATCTGAAGTCTGCTCAAGCTCTACTCTGCTATTTTCCAGTGTTCTGTCCGGCACAGGTTCTATATCCACACGATCATAAGTAAGACTTTCCCGGATTGCGATCAGACTATAGCCTTCCTTTATAACCTGATCATAAATATGGTATGCCATTTTTACCGCCCACTGATCTTTATGATCGATTTTTGTGAGAAGATATTCCATGAGTTTTTGAAATCCCTCTGTAATATTCTCCTTCCCTTCCGGGCAATAGCAGAACCAGAAACTTCCATCCCGGTTGTTTTTAAAAATACTTTCCCGGGAAAACCAGAGATGCCCGGGATCTAACAGAAAACTTTCTAACCGTTCAAGCGTTCCACATAAGCTTACGAGAAACTGTGTCAGCATCTGACTGTCCATCATTTCCGTTTCCAACGCATGATCAAATGCCTGCATTCCTGTAATATCGTACCAGCAGACTGTAGCAGCATCCGCAAAAGTCGTATTGACCGGCAATATCCCTGATATACTGTTTCTTGTTAATATTTCTTTTTCAAAAGGAAGAAAATCCTGATCCGTTTTGACGCACATATAACTTTTTGTCAGTTCCCTTTTATATTCAATCTCCATGAAATAAATCTCCAATATCTGTGATCTCATCCAGCAGATACATCGTATCCACAATATCAAATGATACTCTTGTTCCCAGTTTTGCCACTTGCGCCTTTGTCTCTTCGTAGCAATCGATTCCGGTTCTCAGCGCAAGTACCATGACCGCAAGCACCAGTGGCACGATCAATGATGCCTCTATTGAAAAACTTCCCCGCATAACCCGCTCCTTCCATCAAAGTAACAATAAAACATACGCCGTAAATACAAATGGTACAAACGGTATTCTTTCCTTTTTCTTCTTTTTTCTAAAAAAAAGCAATACTGCCGCGCCGATTCCTGCTAAAACAGATGCCAGCAAAAGCAGCACAAGGTTCTTCCAAAATCCCAGAAATAAACCTGTCATCACAAATAAGCATCCATCTCCATATCCGATACTTTCATGTGTAACCAGACTGTAAAGTAATAATACGATACCAACAGACATTCCCGTCATTAAATAAAAAACGGATTCTTCCTGTGCAAACAAATGCAATAATACGGCTGTCATTCCTCCCAGCAGAAGGAGCGGCACACTCACCCGCTCTGTTTTCCAATCGATCCATGCACATAAAAACAAACTGACCAATAGAACGATCATCCTTATTCCTTCCAGCATTTTGAACACGCCCCCTTTCCCTCCACATCAGATAAGCGTATCATTTCAATGGTTCTTTTAATACCGCTGCAGTTTAAATCTGTGTGATATTTATTTCCGTAATTTGTGATATATACCCTTCCAAATTTGTTAATTTTATCCGCGCAAAGCTCACATTTGTGGTATTTCTCTCCGCTTTCATTCCGATATTCCGCTATTTGCACATCTTCTACCGACTGAATTGACAAATTCAGATACGTACAGCCCGAAGTCTTATGATACACGGTTCCCTGTTCTGCAATATATACCCATCTGTCACCATCCTGGATACCAAGTTCGTCTTTCCATCCTGTCCACTTTCGATAAATTGTCTGCTGCGAGAGCCAGAATGACTTTTTCCCAAGCAGACTAACTGGAAATTTCATCTGATAATGGACTCTGAGACAAATATCATTTCCCTCAAAACACGATTCTGAAAATGTAATTCCGAAAACATTTCCCGTCACAAATTTTCGGATATTATCATCTTCGCGCGCCTTTGCAATAAACATACTTTTTGCAAGTACCGCATACTCTTCTTCCTGACTGTCCTTTACGGCTGCATAGACAGACAGCGTGCGTCCCGTATCTTCTAATGCATCCTGCACGCAGAGCTGCACCTGCATAACACGAAAGAAAAACAACACAAATGTAAACAGACAGGCAAGTATCGGCACCACAACTGCTGCCTCCAATGTCATAGAACCGGACGGACAGGTGCATCCGGGTGTCTCTTTGGGTGCATTGGTCCAAGCCGGACCTTTCCTAAAAGAACATCTTTCAGGGAGAGATTTTTGTTCATTTTTTATAGTTTTGGAGAAGATAAGAGACACCCGGACACACCTGCCTTTCTTATGGAATGTAATTGATCTGATTTTCTCTTCGGAAGGAATATTGTTTTAATTTTTCACTATTTATAAAAGACAACCTGGAAAAAAGAGGTTCTGCCGCAAATTCCACCTCACACCTGAAACAAACGATCATATGATCCATTCTGCAATCTTTATATTCCTCATTCTGGATCAAGTCCTGCTCCATTACATTGAGCATGCGGCAGGATAATGTTCCATCCTTTGTAAAAAATAAAATCTGCTTTAAATAATCCTGATATTTTAGACCATTGCTGCATTCTTTTGCCCTTGTCTGGCTTTGAAACGACTGTAATAGATGCGACAAATCTGTCGTCCACTGCTCTTTTGACTTCACCAGCGCGATTTTTCCTCCCATGAGCAATGCCCTGATATCCTGGATACTTTCGATATATGCCCATGCACCGACAACCGCTATCTGCACCGTCTTAATGATTGCCGGATTTCCGGTAAAGCCAGCTAATGCAGCAGCGATTGTCTCGGACTGTAACATTTTTTCTCTGTCCGACAGTAAATATGTGACATTCGAAGCACAGCGATACAATAACAGTCTGTTGACTACCTCTTCTAAATTCTTTCGTTCTTCTTCATGTCCTCCAATTAAATATTCCAACTCATAGGAATATGCATGGTTTTCTTTCGGGCTGCAGTAGTTTGAAAAATTTGATTCTACATATTCCAGCACAAGAATTTTCCGATACCAGTCACTTTCTGCTTCGTAATTTATATTTCCTTCACTGCAGGTTCTTTTTTCAATCGCCTCTGCAAGATTCATGCGTTTCGTAGAGATTTCGCCGGCGTTTTCCACAACCAGTCCAAGTGTAGAAAGACTCATCGATTTTCTGATTTCATTCACAACATCCAACGGATTTTCTTCCAGAGGCTGTATATCTTTTTCATTTGTCCTATTCGCAATAGATTCATTTTCCTGCCTGCCATTTTCTGCTTTTCCATTGTCTGTCTTTGCTTTCTCTGTCTTTTCCTTCTCTGCCCTTGCACTCTCAATGCTCTCTTTCGCCTGATCAATGGTTTCTTCGACATTCGTCGTATTATTTTTCATGTCATTCTGGTTAATATATCTCTGACGAATCTCTTCTGCTGCCTCTCTGGGCAGATTTTTCTTCATATATGCAGAGATCATATCGAGAAGCACTTCGCCATCAGCATCTGTGACAAGCAAATATTTTGGCTCATAAATGTGGCTAGTCTCCATCTGAAACAGATTCATATCAGGAAACTGCCATCCAAAATTCTTCTGATTCAAATTTTCATCCAGTTTCTCTTTCATTCTCCCTGTCACATTGCCGATTTCAAAAAAATCTGTACTATAGCCACCATCCAGCATGAGCAGATGAAACTCTTCCCATAAATAAGGCTGATATTCTGCAGCCACACATTCCACACCCTGCCTTCCCTTCCAGTCCGCATATTGAGACAGCCCATAAAATCTTGCTGCCTCAAGTAATACAAAAAGGGCTGAAAACACAAAACTCATACATAGCGCTGAAAATACCGTAATACTTCCCTTTTTCACTAGATACTTCCCGCCTTGCTGTTAATGGTTTCGAAAATACTGTTCACCAGATTTGTGAGCTGCTTTTTAAAGATGATTACAAGCCCTATTAAAACCACAAGTATCAATATCATTTCCACAACTCCCACTCCACTCTCATCTGCTGCAAATTCTTTTGCCACTCTTACCATTTGATCTTTCATATTCTTTTTCCTCGCTTTCCTATTTTTAAAAATTAAAAAACTGCTTACATCTACCTTTCATTGTCCGCCCTGCATTTTACAGATCCAACAATTCTCTGATAATCATTTTGAGAAACAATTACTTACTGTAACGAAAGAAACGCAGGAACCATAATAATGACAATGATAATTCCAAACATCATCATCATTGGAAACAGCATTTTTGTCCCTGCCTCCTCCCCGCTTTTCTTTGCCAGATTTTTGCGTTCTTCAAAGGCATCTGAAACTTCCTGTTCTAATAGCTGCACCAGTCCCCTCGTTCCTTTTCGAAGATTCTGGACAAGCAAACTGCAAAATTTCCGGTAACGATGCAATCCACATCGCTCTCCAAAGCGTTCATAAGCCCGTGCCTCTCCAACTCCGCTCTCAATCTCATGACATGTGATAAGCATCTCCTCATATAACGGATGTATCGGTATCGTATTATTTTTCCGCTTATTGCTGTAATTCGTTGCAATTTTGTTCCATGCGCTAAATAATGTCATTCCAGCTCCAAGAAGGATTGTCAGCTTGCTCACTAGCTCCGGATAATCAGACTGCAATTTTTCTTTTCGCCGTTTTTCCTCCTCCTGCTTTCTGGATTTCTCGACCAATGGAACACAGCCCACTGCAATCATCCCAAGAAACAGCAATTTTAAAGGCATTCTCTCACTTTTTTCCTTCCATATGATTGTCTGGTCATCTATGGATTCCGGCAAAATCAGCGTAGAATCATTGGCTTTTTCGTTCTTTTTTATTAATTCCTGTTTTAATTTATTGTTGATTTTTTCTTTCTCTGAATATATCTTTGGACAAATTTGAAAGAAAAACTGATACTCCAACGTCTGACTGTCACAGCCTAATTCCACGACAGCCTTCACCAATATTTCCTCTTCTTCTAAACTGTCATTCATTACATGCCCTTCCAGATCGACATACTGATAAGAATCAAAACTCCAATCTGCCGTCACCTGTCCGTCCTGATACTGTGACTGGATGCAGACATCCTTTCGGATCTCATCTACAGATTCATTTTCTCCAGAAAAAGTCTCTGCGATCTCCTGCTCTGCCGCCGCAAGCAATGCCTGCTGTTCTTCCTTCGTCAGCCCCTGCTCTGCCACGTGCACTGACAGTTCCTGTTCCAGTTCCTTCTCTGGAATTTCCCAGATAAGTTCTGCATCGTAGTTGCCATCTCCATATGCCTGCCGCTCCAATACATTTCCCTGCTTTAACACCGGATTCATAGATTCCTGTATCAGCGCTGCCCCCGCCAACACAGCAAATAACGCAAAGACCTTCCCCATTTTTCGATAAAGGCTCTGTCCCTGCTTTTCACTTTTTCTATTCTTCATATATTCCTTCCCAGATTTCACTCAACTCTTCAGAATACACTTAACGCTCACCCACATATCTGTCAGACCTTAATAGCTGTCATTTTTGCGGAAATTTTTATTGCAGCAAGATACGCACCCAACGCGCCTGTCATAACACTAATTCCAAAAATATTTCCATACAATGGTGCCAAAAATTCTCCTGATGTCAGATTCAGATATAAAATAATGAAAACAGGAATTACATTCATAATCTTCTGTTCCATCTTCTTTGCAGAAATTACTGTCTGAACCTCTCTTTCCACCTCGATCTTATCGCTGATATGTTCAATGGTTGTTGCTATAATTTTGTGAAAATCACCGCCACTGCGTTTCGCGAACAAAAAAACATCGGAAAAATTCTGAATATCTTCACAATCGCTGCGAAGCGCAAATTCATATAACAGTTTTTCAATTGGCTGGTTCATTCCAACCGCCTGATTGATCTGATGCAGTTCTCCGACAAATATCCCATCTTGTCCATATAGTTCCGTCATCTCCTTCTCGCTCTCCCGCCATGCATTCTCCATGGAATATCCCGCCTGAAGTGCTGCTTCAACACTCTGCATTGCATCGCGGAACTGCAAGAGAAGTGTCTCTTTTTGCTGTTCCTGCCGTTTCCTTTTCTCTCTTTGAATACACAGTGGAATGAAAATAAAAGCAGTGACCATGCCATATACAGACTGATATAAAATCCACGCTACAAGCATTCCCGCCAGAAGCCCCTTTCCAATGCAAACCATCATTTCTTTTTTGCTCAAAAAATATGTACTATAATCCATCCAGACAATACCCTGCCCTTATCATTTTCTCTGTGTGTATCAGTTCACCGACCTTTTCCATTGCTCCATACACTGTATTTTCTTCCGCTTTCTCTTCTTTAAAGCGGTATATATCATTCAAAATGATCTGATTTTCCTCGTATCCTGCAATTTCTGTAATTGAAAGCACCTTTCTGCTCTTATCCCGCATACGTCCAAGATGAATCAGAATATCAATGCCTGACGCAATCTGGCTTCGGATTGCCGGAAGCGGCAGTTCCATCCCCATTAAAACCATCGTTTCCAGTCGGCTCAACATATCTTTGCAGGAATTGGCATGTCCGGTGGACAAACTTCCATCGTGCCCTGTATTCATCGCCTGCAGCACATCCAGTGCCTCCGCTCCACGACACTCTCCCACAATCACCCGGTTTGGTCTCATGCGAAGTGCCGTTTTGATCAGGTCGCGGATCGTGATCGGCAGAACCCCTTCTGTATTGGCATTCCTTGTTTCCAACCGCACTAAATTGGGTTTGTCGATCAATTGCAGTTCTGCCGAATCCTCAATTGTGATAATTCGTTCCTCCCGTGGGATAAACTGTGACAATGCATTTAAAAATGTTGTTTTTCCGGAACCTGTCCCACCTGAAACAAAAATGTTATACCCGGAAAGCACAAGCACTTTTAAAAACTCTGCTGCCTCCTCTGTGATTGCTCCAAATCGAATCAGATTTTCCATCACAAACGGCTGCTCCGGAAATTTACGGATTGAGATAGCCGAACCGTCAATTGCAATCGGCTGTAACACAATATTTACCCTTGAACCATTTGCAAGGCGCGTATCCACGATCGGCGATGCCTCATTCACCATACGGTTATTACTTCCTGCCATCTGCTGAATGACATCATTTAATTTCTCTTTGGAAGTAAAATGCTTATCTGACTCAAACAGCAGCCCTCTTTTTTCGTAAAAAATATGCTTTGCCCCATTTACCATAATCTCTGTGATTTCCGGATCATCCAGTAATTCCTGCAACACATCCAGCTTGCGGAGCGAATGGAACAGATACTGTTCTAACGCTTCCTGCTCTGACAGTTTTAAAAATTTTTGTTTTCCGTAAATACTGCATTTTTCTGAGACAATTGCCCGGATTTCGGTATCACTCATCTCTCTGGTGAGGTCAATTTCCGCGAGAATATGTTCCCTCAGCTTTTGAATTTCTTCATCCGATGTCTGCATAATTCCTCCCAAACTCTCCTTTTCCTCACAATACGCACTCCAAACATTTGCTACTCATCCATGATCTCCTTCCATCTTCTGACAAAATCACCAAATTCACTCCACTGTAACTGCTCGATGACATTTCCACCGCCATGAATATTTTTAGCCGTATATGGCACATTGACTTTGTGAATTTTTTCTGCCACTGCCTGATGTCCTGTCTTTTCCAGCCATTCATAAAAATGCTTGTCCCTGCACTCGTAAAAATAACCTTCCCTGCCAATCAGAAGCAGTTCATCACAGCGGCTCATGCAATCTGCCAGTTCCGGCATACTCACGCCAAAATCTACGACAAGCACCTCAAAGTCCGTATTTTGTTCCATAAAATCAATAAATTGTTCCCACTCCTGTCTGCCGATCTGCCTGATATTTTCCGGATTTTCAAAAGGCAAAATCACAGATATTCCGGACATTTCATAGACACAGTTCCAAAAATACTCTGTCGTCAGTTCCCCACTGCGGAGTTTTAAAACTACGTCTGTAAAATCAAAATCCCCTGACTGTCCGAATAATTCTCGAAAGCCCGAAAACTCAAGGAAATTGAAATACAATACTTTCTGCTCTCTGCCAAGATTTACCGCATGCATCACCGAAAACAGTTCCTGCATCTCATGACATTCCGGCGAAACTACCCCGATCACCTTCCCATGTGTCACAACCTGCACTCCCACAGGTTCCCTTTTGGTCATCCCTGCCTGCACATAAATCTCATGCAGCAACTGTTCCATCGGCTGATATTTCGTAACAATTTTCTTCTGCGGTATCGTATCTTTTTCCCACATTGCCTCCTCCGCCGCCTGATTTCCACACAGATCAGACAGATACATGATATTTACGTCCGAAGAAAACTCCTCAAATCCACTCCCGGCAATCACCAGATCAAAGTTTCCCATTTTCTCATCTCCGGTAAACTGCTCGATCGTGGAATAAATATTCAACTCAATTTCCTGCGCTTTATGGTTCATCATATAAGCCGCAAAGCGCTCACAATAAAACTTGTCCTTATCACAAAGGGCAATTTTAATTTTTTGCAACTACACACCTCCCTGTTACATACACAACTGCCAGCAGGATTTCGATGGAAAAATGAATTTTTGTGAATCTTTCCTTTTTCCCTCCCTGTGAAAGATAAAGCTGCACTACTTTTCCCATGCCAAGCACTGCTGCAAAAAGAAAGGAATCAAACATTACCAGAAATAACTGCTTTGTTGTCAAAAAACTACCTACTAAGGAAAATAATTTGATGTCGCCTGCTCCAAGAGCATGCATCTGAAATAAAAGAAATAAAAGAACCACCGGAATTGTAATATTAAGAATAAAATACAGAATACCAACGTACCCATTTCCCCAAATTTTGAGTACCAGTCCCCATATTAATCCACACACGATCAGCCGGTTACTGATCTTCATGCATTGCACATCTGTTACCACTGCAATCGATAAAAATGTCAGCAGTGTCAGATTTGTAATCGCCCCAATTCATCACCTCGCTTTGTTGTAAGTCGCATTATAGCAACCGCATTTCCGCTTGTCTATAGCAATTGTGAAAAAAGTCGAACTTTGGCAGTTTCCTACAAAAACTTTGTCACCTCAATTCCATAAAGGAGCGCAACCCCAGGGAATCCAAGGGTTCCGGATGTCAAAAGGGTAACCGGATTTAAACCGACATATATATCGAAGCCTTGCTTTTGCAAAATGTCATTGACCAGAAGAATCATGATGGCTCCAAGGACTGTCCGAACTAAAAAATTTAAAATAATCTGTGCCCTTTTTCGCAATAAAAGTACCAGAAGAATGATTCCACAAATGATGGCAAGTACCACCATTCCCATTTTTTGATCCATAACCACCACGTTTTTTGTTTTAATTTATGATTGTTTTCTGGAATTTATGAAAATTATTTGAGATATTGTATAGTTTTTCCATTTCATGACTATACTGTTAATAAGATTTCAGTGACTGTTCCCATAAGGACAGAATTTTATTGATCGGAGGGGATTACCATGCGTATTTTACAAGAGGAATATGCAAAGGATAAACACTATGCACTTCTTAAGGATGACCTCCACCAGACCGCACGTGCACTGCAGGATGCTTATAATAATCTGGAAAATGTTGTCGATCCGGATCTGATCGACTGCTACATCTACGAGTTAAACTCGGTGCAGATGCGTTATAAATTTTTGCTCGCAAGCATAAAAAAAATTGAACTTTCCCAGTAATTTCCGGCACTTTAATCGAAAAGAAGAGGCTTCTATGCAAAGAAGCCTCTTGATTTATCCAGTTCCTGGCAATTTTCCACCAGATCACCTTTTCCGTATGTGTACCCTGCATACACCTGCTGGGTATTTTTCATCATCGGCGCAGAGGTATCTGTCTCTGCCACCTTGCAAAAACTCTGATATAATTTCCGAAGCATTTTTTCTGCATTTTCAATCTCCGTCAGACTCCGTTTATACATTGCTGCCGCAAGGGAATCCTTACAGAAAACATAAATCCGGTAAAGATTTCTGGAGATGTCATAAGAAAAATCCAGTGTCTGCATTAACTCACCAATGGAATTCTGTGCTTTCCTCAGAGCCACCTTAAACTCTTCCCATTTTTCTTCCTGATATGCTTTTTTTGCATCATCCAGATAAGCGAAGATGATCTCATAATTGATCACCGTAAGCCCGCTCCGGTTGCTCTGGCTGATCCTTCTGGTAAAATCCAAAATCTGCTCTTTTTCCACGTTTTACACCATCCCTGCAAAAATACTACTGTAACAATGATAAAACATTCTGTGGAAGATCATTTGCCTGACTTAAAACTGACACGCCTGCCTGCTGAAGTACATTGTACTGTGTATAATTGGTCATTTCCTCTGCCATATCCACATCTGTCAGTCTTGACATTGCATCCGTCATATTCTCCTCAAATGTATCGAGACTGGAAGTTGCATACTCCAGACGGTTTTCATAAGCACCAATCTTGGAACGTGCGTCGGATACCATTGCAATTGCATCATCTAATGCACTGATCGCACGATCTGCACCTGTCACTGTCGTGACATCTACATCATCAATATAAAGGCTCTCCGAAGAGATTTCCTGAATGCGGACATCCATATTCTGGTGCTCATTAGCTCCGATATGAAGCGTCATATTACCGATATCGGTCACATCAAGCACTGTCTTTCCTGTTTTTCCTTCTTTTGCCAGAAAACTCATGGAGAATCCATCTCTGTCTGTGATCGTCACTCTGTTGCCATCGGTTGCAACAGTTGCGGTGCTTGAGAAAATGGATTTCTCTGTTGTTCCTGCGATCGCTTTTCCGGCATTAAGTGCTATCTGGGCATCAGTACCTCTGGTTGCATCCTGCTTAGACGCATCATAGACCATGTCACCTGTATCCGGATCCTTTGTCAGATTTGCAGCATATCCTAGTTTATCTGCAAAATCTTTCGATGTAGTGCCATCTTTTCCGGAAAATGTCAATACTAATGGAACTGTAGAACCATATCTGGCTGCCTGAAAACCTTTGAACTCATTCTGATTGGTCGTATCTGTCACAAGTTCTGCTTCTCCAACTTCAGCTGCTGCCCTGAGTTTTTCAAAAACTGCCGCCATCGTGTCATCTTTGTCAATATCCACGCCGTATCCGTTGATGGAAACAGTGCCTGAAACACCGATTTTGTTTGCAGCATCATCGCTTTTAATTGTATTGGCAGTAGATGCGGCCTTTGCTTTCTCTGCAGCTTTTACTATATCGATCTCATATTTTCCCGGGTTTACATAATCCGAAACATTCACACGGGAAACATTTGCGTTATCCGTATATACACGCGTATCCAGTGAGCCATCCAACAATGATTTTGAATTGTACTCCGTATCTTTGGAAATACGGTTGACCTCTTCCTTCAGCGCCTCGATCTCGTCCTGAATTGCCTGTTTGTCCTCTAAAGAGTTCGTTCCGTTTGCTGCCTGAACAGAAAGTTCACGCATTCTCTGTAAAATAGCACTTGTCTCATTCAACGCTCCATCTGCGATCTGAAGTACAGAAGTTCCATCGGATGCATTGGAAGATGCTCTGTCTAACGCATCGATCTGTGCCTGCATCTTATTGGAGATTGCCATTCCGGCAGGATTATCCTTTGCATGATTGATCTTCAGACCGGAAGAAAGCCGCTCCATGGATTTTGTAAGATTATTTTCTGTGCGGAGCAGCTGCTTATTGGTGATCACTGCTGACATATTATTATTAATTCTCATATTTTTCCTTCCTTCTCAACTCATCTGCTTCATATATCGTCAAAATCCTCTTTTTCCCTTAGAAAAATCTACAAATTTATTTGCTTTCCAAAGCAAATCGTATTATAATTACCTCGTTATTGGACACACTAATACGGCAAATATCACTTTGTCGTATGTGGGAATACAACGAAAAAGTACCAGAACTTTTTCCAGAAAGATACAAGGAGGATATCAGAATGGCTCAGGTTAATAAATCAACCATGATTGGTGAATTACTTCAGATTGACCAGAATATTGCACCAATTCTTTTAAATATTGGTATGCATTGTCTTGGATGCCCATCTTCCCAGATGGAAACAATTGAAGAGGCAGCTATGGTTCACGGAATTGATCCGGATGCTTTAGTAAAAGAGATCAACGATTTCTTAGCAAAAGACCTCGCTTAGTTTTAAGCAAACATTATTACAAAAAAGGTATCGGCAAATTGCCGGTACCTTTTCTTTTTGCCCGAAGGCTCTTTGATCCGTTTATAATTCTGCCAGAGTCTGAATCGCATTTCCCTGCAGGATCATATGATAATGTTCCCTGAAAAATGCTCCTGTTGCCGGCGTATATGGCTGCTGTGCTGCATATTCTGATAAAATATTGCAGACCTTATTGAATGTTTCCGGTGACTGATCACTCTTGCTCACCAGCAGATAATAGCGGTTGGCGGTCTGACTCTTGTAAAGATCATTCGCTCCCGCATAAAAACCATTCAGGATATGCGCAAGTCTTGTCACTTCATCAAGATTCCTGAAAACAAACAGCTTTGTAATGTCTACAAGTACGTTTACCGGAGTTTCTTCCTTCGCTGTTTTCTCACTGCTCTCCGCCGCCTGGGTATCACCCTCCGGCTCCTTTGCAGCTTTCTTATGCTCTTCCTGAATCTTTCTGAATAATCCTAATATATCATCAGCGCCTGCTGCCGCTGCATTCTGCACACTGTCTGACATAGCATCTTCATACAAATCTTCCGGATCAGGATCTGAAAACCTGGAAAAACGTGTATCAAGTTCCTCCGGATATTCTACCTTCGTAATCACCAGAATAATTGTGTCCGCAGAAAGCGGGATAGCTTCAATCATAAGCGGTATATCGTCTGCTTCAAATCCAAATTCATAGGCAGCCTGCTGCATCATATCTCGAAACAGCATCTTCGCCTTTTCGGTCCCGTATGCGAGTTCACTGAGCTTAATCTGACGTTCTGCCAGATCTTCTCTGGTCAAAGTGCAACGAATCTGATTCTCATTCACTTTTTCAATTTTCATATTATCACTTCCTTCATCCGGAAAACCTTGTAAACTGTACATCTATTATAATCAAATGCCCTGTTGATGTAAAGTATACCATTTTATTAAATATTTCTAAACTCATCTTCAATTCCTTTACGCTTATAAAATTTTGTGAAAATTTACCAAATTTATAAAAAGTAGTTGCAAAACATTTTTGTTCATGTTATAAAGGTATGCATGAGATGGCGGAACGGATACGCTTTGAAAGGAGCGATCTTTCGTTAAACCAACAATTTTGTTTGGCAAATACCGGGTTCTATCTACTCTTGGTACTGGAAACAGCAGCACCGTTTATCTTGCCGAACATATCAGACTGAACGTATATCGGGCAATCAAGTGTATCCCCAAAGACACTTCACCGGTATCTTCACTTTCTTCGGAAGCCACACTTCTGAAGGATCTCAATCATCCTGGAATTCCCATTATTTATGATGTTGAAGAAGATGAACATTTCTTTTATATCATTGAGGAATTTATTCAGGGACAATCCATTGACACTTTTGTGTCAGATCAAAAAATTTCCCATGAACTTTTAATAAAATTTGGCATCCAGCTTTGTGATATTTTAGATTATCTGCATCATTTAGTGCCATATCCGATCCTATATCAGGATTTAAAACCAGAGCATATTATAGTATGTGGAAATCAGATAAAATTAATCGATTTTGGAATTGCATCTTTTTTTACCGGTTCTGGAAAAAATTATCAAATTTACGGAACAATGGATTTTGCTGCGCCGGAGGCTCTGAATGGTCTTCCAGTGACGCCTTCCGCAGATGTGTATGGACTCGGGAAAGTCCTGCAATATCTGAGCAGCTATACAACGGACCCCTGTTCCACTATTTTTCAGACAATCATTCAAAAAGCTACTGCATATGATGCAGCGGACAGATATGAAACGGTCCGTCTTTTTAAAGAAGCTCTTGAACAGGATCTAAAAACAGCGTGTCCATCCGTTTCCCATCTCACAATCAAAAATATTTCTGTTTTTGGAAGCAAACCAGGTATTGGCACAACACATATTGCCATAGCACTTGCCAGCACATTAACTGCAAATGGTTATCCTGCCGTTTACACAGAACGTAATGGTAACAATCATCTGCGTTCCATGCTGCAGGAGCATCCGGCAGTCAAAGAACAGAATGGTATCTGTTATTACAAATATTTCCGCGGTATCCCGGACTACGGTCAGGGGATTGAACCGCCCGATTCCAAAGACGCCATTTATGTGAAAGACTTTGGTGTATATCAGAAGGATATAATAGAATTAGGCCCAGAGAATTTTAATCTTTTTATCTTAAGTGGCAGTCCGTGGGATCTCGCACAGACCATCTCCACCGGATTGGAATTATCCCGTCTCGGAAACACCGCTTTTATCTGTAATTACAATAACCAGTCCTCTGCAAAAAAACTTGCAGGAAAACTCGGCTGTAAAGTATACTGCTTTCCTTTTGACGGGGATGCATTTACCTGTACCGAAACCAAAACAGATTTATTCTTTCATGTATTATCTTTCGAAAGGGGAAAAAAGAAATTTTTAAATTTCAGAAAAAGACAACCTTAAAACATTATTCGATTGGCATCTGTGGCTGCGGTCACGGCTGTGGTGTCACGCATCTTTCCATTGCACTGTCAAACTACTGTGCTTCCAAACTGCGCTGTTCCACTGCCTGTCTGGAACTAAACCAGTCCCAGGACTTTGAGAGTCTGTCCGGATTCACATCCAAAGACACACCTTTTTTCAAAAAAGAAAGCCCTCATAATATGTTTACCATTTATGATGTTGATTATTACCCTGCGGTTTCAATTGGGGAAATTCCGCAAATTTTAAATCATGGCTACTGTTATCTGCTGTATGATTTTGGTGTGCTAACAGAGACAAACTACAATGAATTCTTACGATGCGACCGGAAAATCGTAATAGGCAGCCTTGCGCCGTGGAAAGAGCAACTTTACCACAAATTTATTCAATCAACTTTTATCGGGCAGAAATCAGGGGAAGACTTTTACTATTTAGTATTGTTCGGAGAAGGAAACGATATGCAGGCTTTTCGTAAAAAATATCATCTGTCCATGGCGCAAATTCCCTTTTTCAAGAATCCGTTTCATATCGAAAAAGAACAGTTCCCTTTTTTACAGGAACTGCTTTAGGAGGCATTCACATTTTACACAATCGTAAAAAAACAATTATAATTACTTTTTTCATCAGCATATGCATTGCAGGCATTCCTTTGTCGATTCTGCTCTTGATCCAGCGCTACAATTGTAGGATATTAAAGCAGACAGTGTCTGCCTACGAAGCCGAACAGAACTCCTACGTGGACACAACCGTGTATCTTCTGTCAAAAACACTTCCTGCCGGGGAAGCACTGACAAAGGATGATCTGACCTCGTGCACGGTAAAACTTCCACGCAGTCAATCGATTCTCTATGCTTCTGACAGTAAAAATCTGATCGGTCAATATGCGAAAACGGCACTGAAAAAAGGACAACTTCTCACAGCCGATTTTTTCTATTCGGATGAAAGACTTACAGAACGTAACCGCTATCTCGAATTATCAGATATCCGCTTACCGGAATCCGTTCACACCAATAATCTGATTGATATCCGAATTTCTTTTCCTACCGGCGAAGATTATATTGTTTTGAACCAGCAGCGTGTTCTTTCCTTATTAAAAGAAGATGAAGAAACTTCTGTCTGCGGTATTGCTTTAAATCTTTCCGAGGAAGATCTGCTTCGACTGTCAAGTGCCCGTGTCGATGAAAATTTATTTGAAGGTACCTATCTGTATGCGGTTATTTACCAGGCAGATTTTGAAAATGCTGCTGTGACAACCTACCCGGTAAATCCACAGGTATTCACCTTAATGCAATGGGATCCTAATATTGTTTCGCTTTTTACTGTAAAAAAGGAACAGGAAAAACGTTCTGTATTAGAGAACCATCTGCAATTATTTACCCAGAAGGAAATGGGAAATTCTATCGAAGCTGAGCTGGAATCTCTTCCGGACAGCCAAGAGGAATTGCCAGAACAGGATAATAATATATCACAAATGTAACCTATGCGTTTTCCTTTTGGTCAGGACTATAAGCAGGAGAAAATCTTATGGTTGAAAAAACAGAAAAACTCTATATGGAACTGTCCGCCTTAGAAAACAGAGGTGTGACGATCTGGCTTGAGGGAACTCCAAGCGATTCCCTCAATGTGTCAAATCAATTATCCATTCACGAAGATACCTCTTACATGAGGGATTACGTGTTTGAAGAAGGGAGGCTGAAAGAGGTACATTTTGACAAGGTTTCTAAATAATCATGGATTTTTTTGTCATTCGCTCCTTTTGTAAATGGAGATTTGTGACGTTAACTTTTGTAACTTATTATATTGTAGATATCGTTTATGCATATAGCAGTGGATGTTCTAAGGACCCTCAATACCTGACAATCCAGGTGTCTATATAACACAATTTTGATAAAAAAAGATAAGAAGCCGTGGGGAGTCCGCGGCTTCTTTGCATTTCTGTCGGTTCAAATTTACAATTTCTTTATGTCCACGAATAAGAAATTCTTAATAATACTTTTACTATGATTTTAAGTGTCAATATGCTACAATTGTTTCTGTAAATGTAATCCATTTCACCATACATATCATTACATTTTACAATTTGATAAAAATTTGTTTTCAAAAATGCACTTTTTCGATAGAAAGGAACTTTTATGAAGAAAAAAATTATACCGTTTATTGCGGCTATCGCACTTATCATTGTCGTTGTTTTATTTATGGTATTAGGAAATATCATTGAAAAATACACTCCTTCCAAGGAGACAAAAGATCTGTCTGAATATTATGGACTGACTTCGGATACAGATGTCGCTCTCATATGCAACAACGAAGTCATTGATACCAAAGGAAAACTTGTAAACGGAGAAGTTTATTTAAGTTATGAAACAGTACGGAACTATCTCAATGCACGTTTTTATTGGGATCCCAATGAAAATATCCTCCGTTACACAACTGCCAATGATCTGATTTCCGTAAACGCGGAAAGTTCTGATTACACCGTGAACAAAGATACACAGTCATTTGGCCAGACAATTGTAAAAGCAGATGCCTCCACCGCTTATATTGCAATCGATTTTGTCAAACAGTACTCTGATTTTCAGTACAATTACTATACGGATCCAAACCGTGTCGTTCTTACCAATGCATGGGGAGATTATACCATTGCTTCTGCAAAGCAAAAAACAGAGATCCGTTATCAGGGCGGTATCAAAAGTCCGATTCTTACAGAAGCAGATAAAAATACCGAGCTCACTATTTTAGAACCGGGTGATACCTGGACAAAAGTTGCCACAAATGATGGATATATCGGTTATATCAAATCCAATAAACTTGGAACAACTTCTACTACGACAATTTCCAGTGACTATGTTGCAGAAGAATTTTCCCATATTACCAAAGATTACAAGATTAATATGGCATGGCATCAGGTAACCAATCAGTCTGCCAACGACAATCTTGCTTCTATCTTACAGAAAACAAAGGGAATTAACGTACTTTCTCCAACCTGGTTTTACTTAAACGACAACAATGGAAACATTGCTTCCCTTGCAAGTTCCACTTATGTTGATTACTGTCACCAGAATGGCATTGAAGTCTGGGCATTGATCAGCAATCTGGAAAATGACAGCGTCAATACCGCAGAAGTGCTTTCCCACACTTCCTCCAGAGATAATCTGACCAACAATATTATCTCTGCCGCTATCCAGTACAATCTGGATGGAATTAATGTCGACTTTGAAGCATTGAATGCGGATGCTGTAGGAAACTCCTACATTCAATTCATCCGTGAGTTGTCATTAAAATGTGCCAACAATGGAATTGTACTTTCCGTTGATAATTATGTTCCAAGTGATTACACTGCATTTTATAATCGTGCCGAGCAGGCTCTTTTTGCTGATTATGTTGTGATCATGGCATATGATGAACATTATGCAGGTTCCCCGGAAGCTGGTTCCGTTGCTTCGATTGGTTTCGTGACAGATGGTGTGGAAAATACTTTAAAAGAAGTTCCTGCAAACCAGGTAATCCTCGGTATGCCATTTTACACAAGAGTCTGGTCCGAGACACCGGTAGAATCCGATTCCACTGCAACCGATGAAACGGACACAACCGTTGATTACGAATTATCTTCCTATGCGACCAATATGACAGAAGTACAGAAACTCATCAGTGCAAATGGTGTGCAGCCTGTATGGCTCGATGATATCGGACAGAATTATGTCGAATATCAAAATGGTGGTGTCAACTACAAGATCTGGATTGAAGATGCGACTTCATTGGAGAAAAAGCTTACCGTCATGGACACCTATGGTCTTGCCGGTGGTTCCTTCTGGAAACTTGGAATGGAAGATTCCTCTATCTGGGATACCATTATCAAATATATCAATTAGTGTTTGAAAACGATCCGGAAACACAAATTCAGGTACAACCGATCCATAGATTCATATCTCCCACAGTTTGTGAATACAATATAGAAACAAACTGTGGGATTTTTTTATGAAAAGAAAAATAGAATTGCTTATGGGACTTTGTGTGATTCTCTGTGCCTTTGTCCTCGCCCGTAAAGGAGCTGTTTTTGTACAGAGCGAACAGGCAAAATCTGCGCCTGTCTGCATTGTTGTAGATGCCGGTCATGGTGGTGATGATCCGGGAAAAATCGGCATCAATGACGCGTTGGAAAAAGACATCAATCTTCAGATTGCATTAAAGCTGCAAAAAATATTAGAACAAAATAACATCAAAGTTGTGATGACACGAAACACAGATGCCGGACTGTATTCCGAGGGCGCAACCAATAAAAAAGCAGAGGATATGCAGAAACGCTGTAAAATTATCGAGGATTCCAATGCCCTTTTTACGGTAAGTATTCATCAGAACAGTTACACTTCACCTGAAATTCAGGGAGCACAGGTCTTTTATTATGGACAGTCAGAAAATGGAAAAAAACTTGCCGAGATTTTGCAGACAGCTCTGATCGAACAGGTCGATCCCGACAACCACCGTGCTGCCAAGGCAAACGAAAGCTATTATCTCCTTAAAAAAACACCCACACCTACGGTCATCGTAGAATGTGGGTTTTTAAGCAATCCAATAGAGGCGGAACTGCTTTTGCAGGATGACTATCAGGATCAATTAGTCAACGCTATTTACACAGGCATTAAAACTTATCTTGGAGACGAACTCCCGCAAAACGAATCATCATAATTATTCAAATTCACGGATTGTTTTTAAAAATGCCTCTGCAATATGGTATAAACGGGCAGTCTGCACTTTGTATACAGAATCCTCTTTTTTTCCCTCTGTGGACTGTCCCTCTTTATCCACAGCTTCTTTCGCAGAAGCTGCCGAATCATTCACAGAAGTTACATTTCCACTCTTTCCCGATGCGACACCGGAAAAATGATTTAAATCGAGATTTTTTTCTACCGCAAATCTGAGATCTACCTGCTCTCCGCCACTCTCCTGAATGGCAGATGCCAGAAATCCCATCTGATCTGCCAGAAGATCTCTTGTCTCCTGCTTATCGGTCACAACCAAACCGCTGATTCCTTCCTCTTTCGCCTGAAATGTTGCTGCGATCTTGCCGGACATTTCGCTTTCTAACATAATGTCCACAATACCTTTTGTCTCTACTCCACGGACAATCTTCAGGGAAACATTCGTCACTTTATCGCCCACCAGAACCGGAATGGAATACTGCTCTTTTTTCGCCAGAGTCTGGTTAATGGAAAGTTTTGCCTGCATAAGACGCATCTCACGCACATCAATGCTGGTCACTTCATCGCTGGAGATCATCGTCTTCATCACGTTCTCCGCAACTTTTCCCAATGTCTCCTGAACCTCTGCCAATGCTTCCGGCTCCGAAACTGCCTCTCCAAAATCCTCGATAATACTTTCCTTGATCGCTTCGATATCTTCTGCTGTGATTTTTTTCTCACGATCCGGATTCGTACTCTCTTCCCCGAAGATCTGTCGGAACAGTTGATTACGGTTCGCCATCATCGACTGGATAGCATTGACATTCATTGCGCTGTTTGGCAGATCAAACTGCTCTAACATCCGGTAAATCTCATCCGGAGCACTTGCTGCTTCCTGCACCATCCGCATCTGTTCCTGAAGATATTCCCGCTCGGCTGCTGCGTCTGTGTCGACAGTTTCCGCAAGTGCATGCGCAAATTCCTCCGGAGTCATATTCTGCCAGTCCGGATGCTGATCAAATACCTGCTGCAATCTGCCCGGTGTCAAAAGATCAGCTGCGTCCTTCATACAGTTTGTCTGGTAAGCGGTCTCGATCTGATCTGTAATGGAGTTTGTGCTTACCGTCTGCTCTTTGCTCTCTCCGTAATCATTGTCCACAGAAATATCCATGCGATTTGTCTTGTGGGATGACCGCACGGCAGTGAGCAGATTTTTCATGGTCATCTCTGCCCCCTGATTCACCAATGCACCAATCGCCGCACCGTCTGTCTGCTCCACCTGATGGATGAGACGGTAAATTCCGATATAGGAGTTTCGTTCTTCCTCTGTGATCTGATTATTTTTTTCCAATTTATATAAATACTCACTGAACTTCTGATTATCATCTTTTCCAACTTCTGATCTCACCTGCTCCGCAACACGGTTCAGATCCGAAATCTTCATTTCCAGTGGATTAATGCCCTGCTTGATCAGCTGTGTGACAACAGCAGGTGTCATATTTTTAAACATCCGCTGTACTTCTTCATCCGCAGCTTTCATCTGTATAATGGAATCCTCCGTAATTTCAATTCCATTGTACCCAAGAATACGCACTGCACGACGATTTTCTTCCGTTGCTTCCACGCCAAAATCGTTTAAAATATCATCCACATTGCGGAATGCCTTCTGGATGGAATCTCCCATGTCGGTGCGTGGCGCTGTCATTAACGTCTCATACTGCACACCTGCTTTTTCCAGTGCAGATTTCATCTGCTTTCCCTGCTCATATGCTCCATCGATCGTGGAAACATCTGCTTCCGGGATTCCAAGCACATACGCCGGAACCTGCCCCAGCTGCGCTACTTTTTCAGTTGTCTCTGCAAAAAGTGCTACATTTTCCGGGGTAGCATCCGCACCCTGTGCTTCCAATAAATTTGCATAGTATTGGTTTTCCATATTTTTCAACTCATCAACGAGCTGCACCAGAGGCTCTGTGTCGATAGAAATACCTTTTTTCAAAAGTGCATAATTTGCTTCCGCTGACATTGCAAGGCGTACTTCCTCCAACTGTCTCTTTGCCGTGAGAAGTTCTAAGCCTTTATCTGTATAAGCTTTCTGGTTTTGGGAGCCGCTTTCAGCATCTTTTCCACGGTTTTCTGCTGCTTTGGCAAGATTATCCACAGTCAGCTCCATGCCATTGTTCACAACATTAGCAACATCTTCATCTGTAGCATTTTCAATCACATCTGCGGCATTCTGTGCCTGATCTTTGAGGCTGTAGCCCTCTGCCACCATTGCATCCTTTGGCATATTTCCCTCTGTAATTGCATCGGCAATCTGTCCCATTGCCTGTGATGGATCAGTTGGGAGTTCCAAAGTTTTCAGATCTTCATAATAGGTCAGATTCTCTTCCGTGAGGGGAACATCGTTTTGGATCAGCCACTGGCAGTCTGCCATAGTATTCTCATTTACCGGCAATCCCATGGAAGACAGCATGTTCTGGATCTGTCCTGACAACTGTTCCATATCTTCTACGGTCTGCCCTGTATAACCTGCACTGCCTGAAAACTGTGCCATGTATAAATTCTCTATTGTTGGCTGCAACTGATTATCCAGCATGTATTTGATCGCACCATCTGTCATCGGCTGCAGCATCTGCAGCTGTTCAAACGCCTCCATGCTCATTGCAATATTCTCATCTGTCGCCGGAAGATCAGCTTCCTTAAATGCCTGTTCCAGCTGACTTGCGAGTGCCGCACTTCCTGTCATCACTTCTAATTGTTCTGCATCAAGGTCATCTCCAAACACTTCTTTTCCTGCTTTTGCAAGCTGCATTTTGATTTTGTCTGTCACCGTGATGATCGTATGCGAATCTGTAGAATCCAGAGAAAAACCCTCCTCCTGCATTTTCGCATAATCTTCTTCCGATGTTGTATTTGATAAAACTGCCATCTGATTTTTGCGGTCAAATGCATCCATCCCAGAACTCTCTTCAATCTTTTCCGCTATGGACTTTTTCTCTTCTCTGGCAGGATTCAGGTAGGTAGTATCCTTCATCTGAATGGAAGTCTGTCTGTCGCTCACACTCTTTATCGTCTTTGCCTTTTCTGCCACAATCCCGGAGGCAGTCTTTACATCTTTGCCTGCCGCCTGCTGCAGCGCCTCCAGAATCTGATTCTGCTGTTCTACTCTCATCTATTTGATATCTCCTGTTTCGGATTTCATTTTACTGCTATGTATATCGGCTTATTTCCTTTTTTCTTAATACAACCGGAGTTTAACTTGTGAACTGCCGCTTATAGGTGGTGTTACGGATTTCCTAATGTTATGTCGTATTGCATGCCAACAAAGTGTATAGAAATATAAAAAATAGAACTGTTTGTTTTCAGGAGCGCTTCCGCTTGTTGTCGCTGGCAGCGGTACTAAGAAAGTATCCATCGTGATTTCAAAATCCAATTACATTGGCTTTTGAAATCGCAATGTCTGC